>ENA-ORLM01000052-ORLM01000052.1-human-gut-metagenome-genome-assembly--contig:-NODE-52-length-151599-cov-33.505088_pt1 | contig 151599 bp, 146 predicted proteins | sample MGYA00243063_ERZ508815 | MGnify/ENA primary metagenome ERZ508815 (study PRJEB26277, sample SAMN04329768) | human gut metagenome | biome: human-associated habitat | host: Homo sapiens | place: USA...
AGAAGCGTTCTTGAATTATTCTCAAAATCTTTCAAGGTTTTTCACTGTTCAGTTATCAATGTTCGTTGTTGTTATTTTCAACAGCTTGTATATTTTATCATATCTTCAAGTCGTTGTCAACAACTTTTTTATTTTTCTTTGTTGTCTCTCAAACGCGACAACTCTGATATCTTATCATGTTTGTCATTGTTTGTCAACAACTTTTTTCATCATCATGACCACCAACCATCACTCAGCTTCCTGCCAGTGCCTGTATCAGTGTCCTCGTCACGAGTCAGCTTAGATATAATATCACGCAGACAACCTAAAGTCAACAAAAACTTTACATTTTATTTGCAAAAATATAAGCACCACAAGATATTGTTTCCTGGGTGCTTACAAACCACAATTCAATCATAAAAACGAAAGCAGAATCGTCAGTATTAAATTATTTTCATATAGCCATTGCAGAATTTCCGACTGATATACCGCATCAATCACAACACTCCCGGCTTCTGTCGCTGCCCCCATTGCTGCAAACGCAAATACCAGCCATACCAGCAACAGTCCTTTGATCAATCCGGCAATTCCCCCAAGCATATGATTTACTTCTCCTATTACAGGCAGTTTTGCCACCAGATCAATCGCAGTGGCAATCAGATGAAAGGCGATCACCGTAATCAGCATAACAATAACAAATGCAATCGCTTTCATGGCAAGAGATGATGCTTTTGACGCAATTGTACTATACAGTCCGCTTTGCTCCATCCAGCCATCCGCAAGTTTATGTGTATCCCCTATCTGGTTCCATACGTTTGCCGGCAGTTTCATTCCCAGACCGCTGAGATCTTTCTGCTCCTGCGTGTTTTGTTCTTCTGTACTTTTTTCTTCCCCTGCCACGGCATTTTGCAATTTCTCTTTGCAATTCTTTTCAATTCTGGTATCCAGGCCTGTGTGCTCTGTCATCCAGTCTGCAACATACGGCGTTGCAAACGTAACAAAAACCAGAATCAGTATCCAGGCAGCCATTGAATAAACCACACGCAGGAAACCACGGAAGAATCCCCAGACAATATTTCCGGCAACAAGTAATACAACCAGTATCAATAACCAGTTCATTGTAATCGTACCTCTTCTATTTCTCCGTTTAATACCAATGTATAATTCTGACCATCCGATCCCGACAATACGTTATAAAGCTGCCGGTCAAACGTATAACGGAATTTACGGATGCTGTGTATGGTAAACAATTCACAGTTATAATCATCCCGGACACATATTTCATTATTATCGAGGAGCTCGATTCTGTTGTATGCGATCTCTGTATCATTCTCCATGACCGTTTTACCATTCATGTCATAGACTTTTATGTGCCAGCTGTTTTCTTTTTTGGTATCGCTGTATGAAATACCGACATATTTATTATTATAGAAGACACTCTGTATCTCCCGTTTAAACTTTATCTGTTTTTTCGGCGCAGGTTTTTGTGCTCCGTCAAACCAGATCAGTCCGGCATCGCTGATCGCGAGAAGTTTTCCGGATTCGGTATAAACCAGTTCCGATATCATCGTATTTTTGTAACTGTACGTTCCCACATTGTTGTCGATTTCATTCTGCCCAACCGAACCAAAGTTATAGAAGGTAACCGTGGAACAGGTTTTGCCCTTTGTCACGTCGAGCATATCTACTGCCAGTTTCTGCGCATCCGGAGCCAGCGCAATATCTACAGGAAAACTTCCTTTTTCCTGATAAAATTCACCGCTGGCAAGTTCCTGTCCCTTTTTGTCATAAAGCCGTACATACGAGACATCATCCTCCTTCATCAGCACAGCCACCGTTCCCTGACGGGCAACACATACACGTTCAATCGGTGTTGCCGTTTCGATTTTCTTTACCAGTCCGCGTTCCGACATGATATAAATGAATGTCCCTCCACGATCATAAACTGCAAGATACTGTTCACACACGGAAAGTTCCGGCGCAGTCATTTCATAAGACTGGTTCCAGATCAGCCGGTCATCTGTATCGTGACACACGATTCCGTCATTATCATATTCCAGTATTTTTCCCTGGAACATCTTATATCCCGTTGCCGCACTGTCCTTTCTCTCCGCCGATGCCTGCACCTCAAATCCTGAATATGTGCGAAGTGCAGACCAAAGTTCTACAAAAATCACTGCTGCTACAACAGTAACGATCACAAGTGCCGTTCTGCGGGCTATTTTATGCCTGTGTCTCCTGATTTTTTCTTCCAGTTCCTCCAGGTCTTCCTGACTTGTCTCTACGGTTTTAAATTCCGTTTTTTCAGCCACCGATTTTTCTCCTTTTCGCTTACGTTTCTATCATTATAGCATTGCAGTCCCCGTTACGGAAGTAATAATTTCTGCCCAACCCTGATATCATCCGAATCTTCCAGATCATTCGCCTTTTCAAGCTCTTTTAATTTTTTCATTGATCCGTATGCCTGTTTACAGATCCCACTCAGCGTATCCCCCTGTTGTACCACATAATAATTTTGTGTATTTTCTACCGCCACAGGTTTTTCTTTCTCCTCTGCCGGCTGTGTGGAAGGTGCCGCTTCCTCCGCCTTTTTCACCGTTCCCGCCGGAACCTCCTCAATCGGTATCAGCTGCATGGGTTCACTGATGGTTTCCGTACTCTTTGCGCTCTCCGTCTGTTCTTCCACTATATTTTTTTCAGTTCCCACCAGGACTTCTGCCGGTTGTGACACATGGCGGATTTTTTCCCCTATCGTCTCCACGGTCTGCTCCAGGCCCGGAATATGAATTCGCTGCTGCCAGATTCCGACCCCGGCCAGAACCAAAAGCAACGCGATTGCGGCAGCCATCGCATACGACGTTGGTTTGCGTTCGCTCTTTGAACTGCTACATTCTTCTTTTTCGTTCTCTTTTTTGCTCTCCGTCAGAATCTCCGGAAGCATCTGCCGGGTTCCACGTCTCGGCAGTTCAATCGTCACATCCGGGATCCGTATCTCATGCAGTTCCCTTGCATAATAGATATAAAACCCGTTTTTCGGTTGCAGCCGGTTGCCTTTATGCAGATAAAAGTATTCTTCCCCCTCCATACTGTCCATAAGGAAAAGAACCTGATGTGCACCTCCGAACTGTTCTCTGTGGATAGCTTCCAGTTCTGCTGTCAGGCGTGGTGGATATCCTTTACAATCCAACGCCCATCCGACAATAATGGAATTCTCATAAGATCTCTTAATCTCACGGAATACATCCGACCACGCATGTGTTCCCCATCTCGGCAGATTCTGTGAAAATTCCATATCCCTTACCGGAATGGCAGCCTCTACAAAGGTCATATATACACCCTGCTCGCACTCTGTATGCCCCATAAAGATAAACACTCTCCGCTCCTCATAAGTTTCTTCATGCACCCTGGCATACGCCGCATTTTCTATGTAAATCCGATCCCCCTCTGCCGGTGTTCCGATCTGTCTGATATTTTTCAGGTCACGTCCCGGTCCTTCTGCAATATCTATCATATCCTGCCTCCTTATCCGTTTTTCCAGAATATAGTATCACCACCATCCGGTAGAATTTTGGAAAAACCTGACAGGCATGAAAAAAATCGTACGACACTACCGGACATATTTCCAGACTTCAGGCAAAAAAAAGACTGCCATATCCTTCGATACGACAGCCTCCTTTGTACTTGCTGTATTATTTTGCAAAAGCTTTTACTTTTTTGTAAATTCCTTCTGCGTCCAGTTCGTATTTGTGAATCAGCTCAACCGCCGGTCCGGATTCTCCAAACCGGTCATTCACGCCGATACGCATCATCTTTGTCGGTGCCTTTTCACACAATACTTCTGCTACCGCGCTTCCCAGTCCACCGATTATGGAATGTTCCTCAACGGTTACGACTTTCTTCGTCTTTGTTGCAGATGCAACAACCAGTTCCTCGTCAATCGGCTTGATGGTATGGATATTGATTACTTCTGCAGAAATTCCATCTTTCTCCAGCATCTTTGCAGCTTCTAAGGACTCTGACACTTCCAGTCCTGTCGCAAAAATGGTTACATCCGTACCTTCTTTTAATACGATTCCTTTTCCGATCTCAAACTTGTAATCCGGTCTGTCATTGATCACCGGCACTGCCAGACGTCCAAACCGAAGATAAACCGGTCCAACATAATCATATGCTGCATGTACTGCTGCGCGTGCTTCCACATCATCCGACGGGTTGATCACTACCATACCAGGGATCTCACGCATCAGAGCCAGATCCTCCAGACACTGATGGGTAGCTCCGTCTTCTCCGACCGAAATTCCTGCATGGGTAGCTCCGATCTTTACATTCAGATGCGGATATCCGATGGAGTTGCGAACCTGCTCATAGTTACGTCCGGCTGCAAACATTGCAAAAGAACTGATAAACGGAACTTTCCCACAGGTAGATAATCCTGCAGCAATACCTGTCATGTTGCACTCTGCGATACCGCAGTCCCAATGGCGCTCCGGAAATTCTTTCTGGAAAATACAGGTTTTGGTAGCACCTGCCAGATCTGCGTCGAGCACGATGAGATTCTCATGCTCTTTTCCAAGTTCTACCAATGCGTTTCCATAGCTGTCTCTGGTTGCAATTTTCTTTACTTCTGACATAATGCTTCACCTGCTTTCTCAAGATCTTTCATAGCGATTTCGTACTGCTCGTCATTCGGAGCTTTTCCATGCCATCCGGCTTCATTCTCCATAAAGGAAACTCCCTTTCCTTTGATGGTCTTTGCAATAATGGCAGTCGGCTGACCTTTGGTCTTCTTCGCTTCCTCAAATGCTGCACGGATCTGGTCGAAATCATTTCCGTCAATCACGATCGTGTGGAAATTAAATGCCTCAAACTTCTTATCAATCGGATACGGAGAACATACTTTGTCAATCTCCCCATCAATCTGCAGATTATTATTGTCTACAATCACTACCAGATTGTCCAGCTTCCGGTGTCCTGCCCACATAGCAGCCTCCCAGATCTGTCCCTCCTGAATCTCACCATCTCCGGTCAGGGTGTATACACGATAGTCCTTGTGATCAAATTTTCCGGCTGCTGCCATACCTACTGCAGCAGAAACTCCCTGCCCCAAAGATCCACTGGACATATCAACGCCAGGAATATGCTTCATATCCGGATGGCCCTGCAGATACGAACCTGTATGGCGCAGTGTCACAAGATCTTCCTTCGGGAAAAATCCGCGCTCTGCAAGTGTGGAATAATAAGCCGGTGCTACATGTCCTTTGGACAATACAAAACGGTCACGATCCTCCATCTTCGGGTTCTTTGGATCAATGTTCATTTCTTCGAAATACAGATACGTAAAAATATCTGCAGAAGACAAAGATCCACCCGGATGGCCGGATTTTGCGCTATGCACTGCAGTTACAATGCTCTTGCGGATTTCATTCGCAAGTTTTTCCAATTCTAAATTATTCATTATTTATTCTTTCCTCCTCTTAAAATGGTGGTGTATTATAATTCCGTTCTTCCCTGCAATGCCCGCAGGAGAGTCACTTCGTCAATATATTCCAGATCTCCGCCAACCGGTACTCCACTGGCAATCCGTGTCACTTTAATCCCGGTCGGCTTGATCAGTTTACTGATATACATGGCTGTCGTCTCGCCTTCTAAGCTGGAATTTGTAGCAATAATCACTTCATCCACATCCTGTTCCAGACGAACCATGAGTTCTTTTAAGCGGATATCGTTCGGTCCGATTCCAAGCATCGGGGAAATAGCACCGTGCAGCACATGATAGACTCCATTGTATTTTCCGGTCTTTTCATATGCAACCAGATCACGGGTATTCTCCACTACCATAATCGTCTTGTGATCTCTGGAAGTATCACTGCAGATCGGACAGATTTCCTGATCTGTCAGGTTAAAACAGCACTTACAGTATTTTACGTTTTTCTTTGCCGAAACAATCGCCGAGGCCAGTGCATCCACGTGGTCCTGCGGCATATTTAAAATATGAAATGCCAGCCGCTGCGCAGATTTGGCTCCGATTCCGGGAAGTGCAGACAATTCCTCAATCAATTTCGCAATCTCATGACTGTAATAATCCATATTTAGAACGGAAGTCCTCCGCCCAATGCACCGGTAATCTGTGACATGGACTGCTGGGAAGCTTCATCGATTTTACGCATTGCCTCGTTGGTTGCTGCCATGATCAGATCCTCGAGCATCTCAATATCATCCGGATCTACGACTTCTTCTGCCAGTTTTACCTTTGTCACCTCATGCTTGCCGGAAACCGTCACTTCCACGGCTCCGCCTCCTGCTGTGGCTGTCACTTCCTGCTCCTCTAAGTTCTTCTGCGCTTCTTCCATCTGCTTTTGCATCTTCTGCGCCTGCTTCATAATATTCGCCATATTTCCCGGCATACCGCCAGGGAATCCACCTCTTTTTGCCATGTGGGGTCCTCCTGCTTTCTAATTTCAGTTATTTACGAATCTTGTATTATCATACCATTAGAAGTTCTCTTCCTCAATATCAAAATTGATTAATTGCCGCAAATCCGGTACCGTATTGGCTGCGCTGCGTCCTCCTTCATTTAAGCGAAGCTGCACTTCTACCTGCTTTGCACACCGCTGCGCAATCATTTCTTTCAAATGATCAATACACCCTGCCTTATTGTCGCTTAGATAGGCAAAAGCGTTGGCATCGTCAAACACCAGGAGCAGTTCTCCCGCCGGTCCAAGCGTCGGCACCGCCTGATTTAAATACTGTCTGGTGATGCCTCCCATCTCCGAAATGACCGACCGCCAGTTGTTCATCACCTGTTTAATGTCCTCCGGAATGGCTTTGGGAAGCTGTGTTTTCTCCTGAGCCTGTGCCGCCGGAGCCTGTGTGCCACCTGCTGCCGGAACTGCTGCACTTTGTGGTGCTGCCGAAACAAATGCCCCGCTTTCTAATTTCTGCTCCATATCATCCATACGCTCATTGAGTGCCGACAGATCTTTTTCCATCTGCGGACGGCAAAGCTTGATAATTGCAATCTCCAGCAGGATACGCTTCTGTGCCGCATACCGGATCTGGCTGGACAGTTCCGAGAAAATCCGGATATACCGGATCAGTGTTTCCGGCTCCACCATCTGTGCCTCTTCTTTCAGGGCTGCCAGATGATCTGCCGACATATCCAGCACTTCCTCCATGTCATCCGCACTCTGGATGAGCAAAAGATTTCTCATGTACCAGGTAAAATCATTCACCATCTGTCCCAGTTCCCGTCCCTGATCCACCAAATGATCCACCGTCCGGATGGCACCGGTCACATCTTTTGCCAGCACCTGGCGCAACAGTGCGGAAAACACTTCCGTATCCACTGCACCGAGCACTTCCAGCACATTTTCATAGGTGAGTTTTTCCCCCAGATGAAAAGCAATACACTGGTCGAGCAGACTCAGCGCATCACGCATCGAACCGTCCCCGGCTTTTGCCACATAACGCAGTGCGCGCTCCTCGACATCCACCTGTTCGGTACGCATCAGTTCCGCCAGACGATCGGTAATGGTATCAATGGAAATCCGGTGAAAATCATATCTCTGGCAGCGGGACAGAATCGTAATCGGGATCTTGTGTGCTTCCGTTGTCGCAAGAATAAAAATCACATATGCCGGCGGCTCCTCCAGCGTCTTGAGCAGCGCGTTGAATGCGCCTGCCGACAGCATATGCACCTCATCAATAATGTAAACCTTGTATTTTCCCTCTGTCGGGCGGTAAGATACTTCTTCCCGGATCTGCCGGATATTGTCCACGCCGTTGTTCGATGCCGCATCAATCTCTATGACATTCATAGAAGTCCCGGCGGCAATGCCCTGACATGCAGGGCATTTTCCACAGGGACTTCCGTCTACCGGGTGTTCACAATTTACTGCTTTTGCAAAAATCTTTGCAACTGTCGTCTTTCCGGTACCCCGGGTACCGCAAAACAAATAAGCATGTCCTATGCGATCGGCTTTGATCTGGTTCTTTAATGTTGTAACAATGTGTTCCTGTCCTTTGACATCTTCGAATTCCTGCGGACGGAACTTACGGTATAAAGCCGTGTAAGACATTTTTCTTCTCCTTTTTGCCGGATATCAGGAAATTTAATCTCCAAAACTGATACCGATCCGTTTTGCCTCCTGAATCATCTGACTGTCCGGATCAACCGTCTTTAACTTGCCTGCCACCTCTCCAAGCGGCACACATTTGGTCTTGTTGTTGATCATGGCGATCATGCAGCCAAATTTTCCATCCATAATTGCTTGGGCAGCGGCAGATCCAAGACGGGTACATAATACTCTGTCGTATGGACACGGACTGCCGCCACGCTGTGTGTGGCCCGGAACCGCAACGCGGACTTCCACACCGCATTTCTCCTGAATCTGATCTGCAATCTCATAAGAAACCGATGGATACTTGCGGGATGCAACTTTTGCCTTGTACTGCTTCTTGGTAAGCTGTGCATCGTCTTTGGAGATTGCACCTTCTGCAACTGCAAGAATCGTAAATCCTTTTCCGTCTTTTGTACGCTTATGAATCGCATCCACGACCTTATCAATATCATACGGAATCTCCGGGAGCAGAATAATGTCGGCACCGCCTGCCACTCCTGCATACAGGGTAAGCCATCCTACTTTGTGTCCCATCACCTCTACAATAAATACACGGTTGTGGGAAGCAGCCGTTGTATGGATGCAATCGATGGTCTCTGTCGCTATATTAATTGCACTCTGAAAACCGAATGTCACATCTGTTCCGTAAATATCATTGTCAATGGTCTTTGGAAGATGAATAATATTGAGTCCTTCCTCGCGAAGCAGATTGGCCGTCTTTTGTGTACCGTTACCACCTAAGATAACCAGACAGTCGAGTCCGAGCTTACGGTATGTGGACTTCATCGCCTCCACCTTATCCAGACCGTTTTCATCCGGCACACGCATCTGTTTGAATGGCTGGCGGGAAGATCCGAGAATCGTTCCACCTCTGGTAAGGATTCCGGAAAAATCCGAGGCTGTAAGAATTCTGTACTGTTCATAGATCAGCCCTTTGTACCCATTTTCAAATCCATAAATCTCCAGTTCGTCTACATTCGTAGTAAGTCCTTTTACAACACCACGCATGGCTGCATTTAAAGCCTGGCAGTCTCCGCCGCTGGTAAGCATTCCGATCTTCATCATGCACGTTTCCTCCTGCATATTCTCTTATTGTGTACCAAATGTTTTCACATACACATCTGTATTATAGTATAATTTTTGTTCATTCACAAGATAAGCGACTTGAAAAATGTATGTAAATTCTGTATACTATTAAGGAGCACATCGCATGAAAGTTCCGCTCCGCGGAAGCGATGTACGTAGGAGATATAGCTTACGCTATACCTCAAGGAGCACATCGCATGAAAGTTCCGCTCCGCGGAAGCGATGTACGTAGGAAATTCATCGGAGATGAATTTCAAGGGAGAGTTGTCCGAGAGGTCGAAGGTGCCGCACTCGAAATGCGGTTTGCGTCGAATAGACGCAACGTGGGTTCGAATCCCATGCTCTCCGCTCACTTTTTAAACAAAAACAGCACCGCGGTCTTCATCTGCCCGGTGCTGTTTTTATATGTCAATGACGTCCCCGGTTATTTCCACGCCGATCCGTCATGTCACGCTTTTCGCGGAAATCACGGCTCCGATGCTCACGGGAATCGTTTGCTCTGTTTCCATCCGCACGGCTTCCATGATCCGCATCGCTGTTTCTGCCGGATGACGGTCTCTCTTTTTTGCGGCCGATATATACGTTCCATTTCATATAGGCTTCCTGCGCATTGCGGGATTTGTAGATTACGTTGCGTTCCTCCCCTACAATATCCGTAATGCTGTACCAGCCTTTGTCATACTGGAATTCCGCTGTCTTTCCTTCAAGTTCTTTATTTCCAAGTACAAATTTATGTATTGCCTGCTGTGGCTGCTGCTGTGCCATCCTATCCCTCCTTTTTTCCTAATACATACTCCACGGCCTGTCTCAGTTTTTCATCTTTTTTCATTTCTTCCGTTCCCTGAAGTGCCTCTGCCTCTTCCCTGGTAAACAATTCCCGCAGTTTTACCTGATGGTTTTCTACCGGAATATAAGATACCCTTGATTTGTCGAATACCGGGCGCAGCACATAGTACGGAATTTTTCGTTCCCTGCGTGATGCGGAGAGCGAAACAATATTTTCTACCTGACAGACTCCCTGCGTTTCACTGTATATGATCTGTTTTTTTTCAAACATTCTGTCACCTCTGAAAAAGATAAAATTATCATATCACAAGAAAAAAGTTTTGACAAATGCTCCAAAACATTTTACGCTTGTTCCAGGGAGGAAATTGCATATGTGGATTCTATTTGCATTTGGGTCAGCTCTGTTCGCCGGACTGACTTCCATACTGGCGAAATGCGGTATCAAAAATACCGATTCCAATGCAGCTACGGCGATCCGTACCATTATTGTACTTATTTTTTCATGGATCATGGTATTTCTGGTCGGGGCACAACACAGCATCGGAAGTGTTTCTGCCAAAACCTGGACATTTCTGATCCTGTCCGGACTTGCCACCGGTGCTTCCTGGCTGTGCTACTTCCGTGCACTGCAGATCGGAGATGTGGATAAGGTTGTTCCTGTCGATAAATCCAGTGCCATCCTGTCGATCCTCCTCGCTTTTATCTTCCTGCACGAAAGCATCAGTCCGCTCAAACTGCTGTGTGTGGTACTGATTGGCGTGGGAACCTACCTGATGATCACCAAAAAAGGAACTTCTTCTGAAAATTCCGGCAAAAAAGGCTGGCGCTGGTTCTTCTATGCACTCGGCTCTGCTGTCTTTGCCAGCCTGACTTCTATTCTGGGAAAAGTCGGCATTGAAAATATTGATTCCAATCTGGGAACAGCCATCCGTACCATCGTCGTACTGATCATGGCATGGATCGTCGTGTTTGTCACGAAAAAGCAGGACAGTGTGCGCACGATTGATCACAGGGAACTTGGCTTTATCTGCCTGTCCGGACTTGCCACCGGTGCTTCCTGGCTGTGCTATTATCGTGCGCTGCAGGATGGTCTGGCAAGTGTCGTTGTGCCGATTGATAAGCTGAGTATTCTGGTTACCATTCTGTTTTCTTATCTTGTATTTCATGAGAAACTTGGAAAAAAAGAAGCCGGGGGTCTGGTACTGATTGTGGCGGGAACGCTTGGGATGCTGGTGTAGTATCCCTTGCTATGCCCTCCCAAACACGCCAAACAGTTTCTGTGCCGCCTCTTCATCATCCATAATTCTTGCGCTTGGTTTCTGCGCATTCTCAAGCATCCGTTCCACACGATTGGCAAGTGCCACATCCACAAACCGGCCGATCTCGATTCCACGCAATTCAAAAAACAATGCCGGATTTGTGTCAAGCCGTGCCCCCACACCGTAAAGTGCTGCTGCCACATGTTTGCACATCAGTGCCCAGTCCGGACAGCTGCACTGAAAACTGATCTCACTTGGCTGTGGAAAAAGCCCATCCTCTCCCTGAAACAGTTCTTTCATATCATCCGGGAAATCACCGGACAGTAATCGTTCCAGAGTCTCAATCTTACCGCACCGTTCAAGAATTGCCTCACACTTTTTCTCTGTGAGCGGGCTGATACGGATTTCCACACGGTAGGGAGTTTTTCTGGTTCCCTGCACTCTTGCAATGATTTTTCCTTTCTGGATTTTCAGGTCGATTACCGTTCCGGTCCGCACATAACGCTTCCCACGCTCCAGCCGGCTTGCAAAATCCGCATAGTGCTCCAGATTGTCACACCAGGCTTTTCCCCACCAGCTTTTTGCAATTGCCCTGCCGGAAATAACAACCGGCTCCAGCTTATTTCCCTTTTCTTTTTGCTTTTTCACGCTCTCTTTTAAATTTTTCTTTAACAGAGATTCACTCGGCTGGGCAAATGTCTGATCAATTTCCCAATATCTTCGCATACCGTTTACTCCAATCGCAATAATGAGAACAATTCTTCGTTACTTAACTCCGTAATCCACTTTTCGGAGCCGCTTCCGATTACGTTTTCCGCCAGTTCCTTTTTCGATTCCAGCATCGCATCTATTTTTTCCTCAATCGTTCCCTGAGAGACAAATTTATGTACGATCACATCTTTTTTCTGCCCGATCCGGAATGCCCGGTCGGTTGCCTGATTTTCTACTGCCGGATTCCACCAGCGGTCAAAATGAATGACATGGTTTGCTTTCGTCAGGTTCAGTCCGGTTCCGGCTGCCTTTACTGACAGCACAATAAACGGTACATAGGCTTCTCCCTGAAAGGCATCCACAATTTCCGTCCGCTTCGCCACCGGTGTTCCTCCGTGCAGCACATAGCCCTTAGCATGAAAAACGGTCTCCAGATACGCTGCCAGATCGTCCGCAATCTCCTTAAACTGCGTAAAAACCAGCACGCGCTCACGCTTTTCATAGATTGTCTCACAGATTTCTTTCAAAAGCTGAAATTTTCCACTCTCTGATGGTGTATAAACATCCTGTCCCAGATACTGGTCCGGATGGTTGCAGATCTGTTTTAACTTCATGATTGCCGTAAGCACAATCCCCTTTTTGGCAAACTGGGAAATGCTGTGTTCTGCCTCCATCTGCCGGACTTTCTGCTCCATATCCGAAACCACCTTGCGGTACAAAATGGTCTGTTTCCTGGTCAGCTGTGCAAAATCTGTCATTTCCACCTTTTCCGGCAGATCTGCAATGACGGTCTTGTCCGTCTTGACACGACGGAGCATAAACGGGGTAATCATGGACTTTAATTTTGCATATCCCTGTGGATTTTCTTCCAGTCCTTTCGTAAACTCATGGAACTCTTTGGATGTACCAAGCAGACCATGATCTATAAAATCGAACAACGACCATAAATTGGTCAGGTCATTTTCAATCGGCGTACCGGTCATGGCAATCCGCATCTGTGCCTGCAGTTTTTTGATTTCACGAGTCTGTTTCGTGCCCGGATTTTTGATTGCCTGTGCCTCGTCGAGAATCACGCAGTCCCACATCGTTTCCTGAAATGCTTTGATGCGGGAAACCATGCCATATGTCGTTATCGTAAGGAATGCAGCCCCTGCATCAAAGTCTTCTGCGAGCTTTGCGGATGTTTTTCCATGAATGACCTGAAGCGACATATCCGGGACAAACTTTGCTGCCTCTTTCTGCCAGTTACCGATCAGGGACGCCGGAACGACCAGAAGTGTTTTTGCATTTTTGTCTGTTTTCCTCATCTTTTCTAGATAGCAGAGAACCTGAAGCGTTTTTCCAAGTCCCATATCGTCTGCCAGGCATGCACCAAATCCCAGTTTCTGCATATAATTCAGCCACGTATACCCATCCTTCTGATATGGACGAAGCGTTGCATGAACGGTTTTCGGCACTGCTGCCGAACGGATACCGGATGGTTTTCGCAAATTGCGCAACATTTTGGAAAGCCATGCCCCGTTGGTCACAAGCGCACCTACATCTGCAGAAATCTTTTTTCCATTTCCGATTTCCATCTGCAAAGCTTCCCGCAGTGTAATGCTGGTGTCCATGCCATCCATACGTTTCAGAAGTTCCCGCAGTTTTTTATGATTTACCTCTACCCACTTGCCTTTTAAAAATGCCAGCCCCTCCGTCTGCGCCAGCAGAAGTTCCACATCTTTTTTCGTAAGTGCCTCTCCGTCCACACACAGCTGTGGCTGCATCGAAATCAACGAATCAAATCCTACCATGGCAGGTTTCTTTTCGCCCAGCCGGATTTCTACCGAACACTCCATTGCACGCTTTCTCCACCAGTTCGGAATCCGGCAGAGAATCCCGGTCTGTTCGATTTTTTCCACATCACGCAGAAACTGATATGCCTCTTTCCCTGTAAAACGCAGAACATGGAACATCTCCCCGCTTTCTACCAGTTCTGCAATCAGATCCGATACCTCTGCCGCACGGTTCAGGCAGGACAACAATGCTAGCAGCTTATCTCTGTCATCCTGGTATTCGGTCAGCGCGTATTTCAGCGGCATATGATGCACGGCATGATCCTCTCCGAGCGAAGCATAGGTTGCCATAAAAACAAACGGATCTTCGCCATCTTTATTTTCTACCAGATGCAGAAAGATACGCTCCGGTACATGCAGCTTCTGGTTCTGCTCTGTGAGATACAATTCCACACTGCCTTTATAGCCTGAAATTTCCCGCTGAAAAATCTGCTCCAGCTGCGAAAACACGCCGGCAACCCACTTACGGTCAATATATTCTGCCCCAATCGCATAAGGAACTGACGAAAGCAGATGCTCGAGATGTTCCTCATCCGGCACCACATGTGTCGCTTCTCTTGTCAGCTCCAGTTCCGGCATTTCTGTAAGACACTGGAAAAATGTCTCTGACAGTTCATATAAAAACAGCTCCGATGAAGACATTTCTTTTGACCGCTTGGAAAATCCCATGTGATATAAAGTTTCGTAGCGCTTCTCCAAAGTTTCTTTTTCCTGTGTGTCCGGGTAAAATCCGGTTGGGGTAAATATATACTGGTTCATTTGCTGTACTCCATATTCACTATAAAATATTTTTATCGTCTATTTCGTTTTCTGATGAGTTTAAGTCGAATATTTTCAAACTTTTGTATTTCCAAATCCGTCATTTTATCTGAAAGAATTTTACTATTTACAAAAGTTATAATTTCCTGTTCTGGAATTCTCATCTTAAACATTTCTTTAAATTTCTGAATATTCCGCTCTGATATTCTTTTATACGGGATTGTTAACTTTTTAAATTCACTTGGAACCAGTTCCCTTACCCCACCACCATAATAGCGTCCATAATACTCACACTCTGCCAATGTCATAGAATTGTAAAAACAAAACACTAAACTTTCAGCATCAAAACCATTCTTAATTCGAATATGGTATCCAGCATCTGTTGTGTGTATATATGCGCTATTAATATATAGTCTTGGTAAAATATCATACCTCTTAAAAAAAACTACCTCGCCAATGTTAACAAGAGGCACCCCATACCACGGCTTTCTATTTGCACATTTAAATCTTTTTTTTAATTCCACATCACCATTTTTCTGTTTTCCAGCCCACTCTAAATATTTCTCCAGCCTCAAAGGCAGACTTCTCGTTTCCTTTGCCAAATTAAGCAAATACACTGCCTTATCTTTTTTATTCAATGTATCTATCAAATTATTACTGATCTCAACCGTATCGTTTTCTATAAACGATGATTTTTGTATAATTGGAAGAACCATATTTTCGCATTCATATTCTTCTACCTTAGTTTTCGGCAAAATAAAATATTTATTTCCCCCCGTGACCACCCCCGGTGCAATTTTTCCAATATCACTGATAGCAGTAAACATGGCTGTCTTTGTCTTTAATAATGTTAGTTCCTCATCTGTTAATATTGCATTTGACCACTTCTGCAGAGGCTTATTTTTTTGTATCCGGTTTATATTAAATGGTTCCCTTTCTTCCGCATTTTTATATTCCTTATACAGAATATACCTTTGTTTTTGTTTTCTATTTGTAAGATAAACTAAGCATATATCCTGTTCAATATCCGTAAATATAATATCTTCAAAACAGATGATATGTATTGTGTTAAATTTTTTTTCTAAGTATCTTCTTAACTTTTCAGCATATTGTACCTGTAAAAATTCCATGGGAAGCACAAAGAAAATTGTTCCTTCCGACTCCAATAATCTGCATGCACCAATTACAAATGCAACCCACATATTTTGCATCACATTTGTCAAAAAATTTTCCTGCTCACATATTTCTTTTGCCTTTTCAAGACTTTTCTTTTCTATTTTCTTTGCATTAATATAAGGAGGATTTCCAATAACTAAAGAATATTTTTCTGGTGTATTAAGTGCATATTCCATAAAATCGCCTTGATGGATTTGGACTATCGGATCTGAAAAACTATTTTTTATATCTTTTACTTTATCTTCTGCCAATTCTATTGCATCTATTTTCTCTGCTACTGACAGTAACTTTGTAATAAAACGACCATCACCTGCTGACGGCTCAAGTATCTTGTGAAAATCCTGCTGCTCATTTTTCAGATAATCCACCATAAACTCTACTAATTTATGTGGTGTATAATATGAGCCCGTTGCTTTCTGTTCGTTCATCTATTCACCCTGTTCAAACGCATCATCTATGTATTTTTTCATCAACATATTGATTTCAATATAAAAGTTTTTTTCATTGTCCGATAATCTGTCTTCCATGTATATTTTCTCTAATTGCTCCTGAACTTCTCTTAACTGGCTAATCTTCCAATATATGTCAGTTCTTCTTATATCCAGATGCAACATTTGACACATACTTTCCCCTACTGCTGTTTTCCCTATAACATATCCCTGCTCATTGCGTCCCATATTATCATCAAATTCTTCTGTTGCCGGATCTATAAAACCAACTTTTCCATCATTTGATATTTTAGGATCATTCGTTGGCCATTTATTTGATTTTGCCAGATTGCATTTTGGACATGCAAGAACCAAATTATAATAATCATTCTCTTTGACCGCGTCTAACGACTTGGGTACAAAATGATCTATATGAAATTTCTGATGCATCAATTTACCATCTTTACCACAATATCCACACAAAAAATGAAAATCCTGCTCTAAAATTGACTTAGCATCAGAATAATGTTTTAATCCCTTTACCCCACCACGCCTTTTTATCACTTTATCCCCATGTACTCTCAAATATATCTCACCTTTTTCCCTTATGTTCACTTACAATTTTATTACCAATTTTCAAAAGTTGATCCAATTTTTGTTCAAAATCTGAATTCAACATAGACCCCGGTAATTTTTCAACCATTCCATAAGAGGACAATACTTTATATAAACGTAAAAATTCTTCCTCATCAGCTCCCAGATTTCCTTCTTTTTTTTTCTGTAATAATTGTTTATACTCATCAATTCTTTGTTGTCTGCGTTTTTGAAAAACATCCGCACTTTGCTTTAATATTTCTATAAACCCCAATAATTTTTCAACTTTCTGAGGATCATCACCTTCTGTATCAAAAATTGTTTTTGGAAATATATTCCGTTCCGCAACCAATCCATCACTTATCTGATCATTATCTACAGCTGTCAGAATAAAACATTCCAGATCTCTAATTTGATCATTGATATAATTTATCAACGTAGTCCCATTAAACCCAAAAGTGCTTGCCATTTTATAGTCAATCAGTAAAACTTCTATCTGCTTTTCATATATTTTTTCTACAAAATCAGCTTTTGTTGTACAATCCTCTAAAAGAATTAATTCAACATCCTGATCCCGTCTTTTTAATTTTTTAGCATATGTTGTATATAATGAAGGATTATCATCTATATAGCCTATATTATACATTATTTCCTCCCATCTGTATTTTTATATAAAAGCCCCTCTCTTCTTTCTGATTCCGGCTTAAATCAATGATCCCATTATACTCCAGGACCGTTCTTTTTACAATCCACATTCCCATACCCGTTCCGCTTTCTTCCTGCCCCACTGCAATACGGCTGCTTTCAAAAGCTTCCGTAATTATTTCAGGTCTTTTTTTATATTTATCTATCAATCCCCATCCCGTATCCCAATAGTCAAGCAAAAATCCCGTTTCGGTTTTTTCTATCTCAAGATTTATTTCTTTCGTTTCCAATACTGCATCCATTTCCCGATCAAAAGAGTTCAGACTATTAGAAATAAGATTACTTATAATATTTTCAATATCAAATTCAAAACACCAAAATTCAATCTTATCATCACACCTTGCTTTAAACGTTATTGCATTTTTTTCTAAAATGTCCTTCCACGTACTTAGAAATTTACCCAACATATTTTTTACATTATGCTTTTTTCGAAAACGTTTATCTTTCCGAATGGAGTCTATCGTTATACCGAACCATGATGCAAAATTTTTTTTGAAAACAATTGCCTGACGAATATTATTTAGTGCTTCTTCTGTATCATTATCATATTTAATCGCTTCGTAAGCTGCGTCCAGTTCCTGCCCAATATTATTTGTTAATGTACGAATTTCATGCATAAACATATTGGTAATAATTCCCGTTGTAGCCAAAGTTTGAAGCATTTTTATTTCATCTCTTAATTCCTGAATTTCTTCCTGTTGTTTTTTCTGCAAATTATCCAGCAGATATTCTACCTGTTTAGGATCTGCTGATGGAGCTCTTTCCTCTTTATTATCCCTTTCTGCCGTCTTATTATCAGTTTCTTTTCTTTCCTTTTCTCTTTGTTCCTTCTCCCATCTCCTGCGTGCTTCTGCAAGTTCACGCATTTTCTCCATCTCTGCTGCCAATTCATCTTTTTTATGTGCATATTCTGCTAATTTACGTCCAACTGCCTGTCTGCTATGTTCAAACACATTAATAACAAACAATAAAACCTGCTTTAATTGTGTAAATCCCTCTCCATCTTGTATTCCATTTCTATTTGCAGCATCCTCTAAATTATCATTTGTTCGAGAAATATAAACACTACCAATCAACTGCTCCGCCCTTACGCGCCATTGACCATTTTTATGACCAAGACCTGCCGGAGAACGACTACTCCTTCCAGCAAGTTCCAGCCAATCAAAATCATTATCTCCATATTCTCCATATGGTCTGACCCGGAATTTATCTCTATATAACTTTATTCCACCGAATTTTTTTGCAAAATTTTCTCTTCCATTCGTATCTTTATAAAAAAACCGCTCTTTATCCTTTTTAGTAGCAGTAATTTTATTAAAGTAAAGTGTACCCCGATAATCTCCAATGCAATTTTCGTGTAACAGTTGTTCTTTAATTGAAAATAACTCTACTTTTGCTTTTCCATTCAAATATTCCTGTTCTTTCTCATCAAATCCCGCTTCCTGATAAATAGTTGCCGCATTTTCACCAAAGTCAAACTCATTACAGATAATCTGGACATTAAGTTTATCTCCTACGACCTTAAAATCTATTTTATAATCATATGAATCGAGGTTAGCACACTGCACAATGGCTTTCTCTGGCGGCGTTGCATCATCAAAAAACAATATTTGGAAATCATCTACCACATCAGGGGGCAACAAATTTTCAAGATGATTACGCAAATATTCCATTGTCTGTCCATCCCACACATCATGCATTCCCGTAAGGCAAAACGCTGTTCCTGTTTTCATAAAAATGTCATTCATGATCATGGATGAAACCATTTTATTTTTCCAATGCTTCATATCCACAAAATCGCACAGCGTCATATCTGAATCAAAAATAGTAGCTTTTATTTCTGATATTTTTTTTCTTCCATTAAACTCATCCCAATTTACAATCCATTCTAACCCACCTTTCGCTGATATTGTAAGCATATCACATTTATCGGCAATTCTATCTAATGCAAATCTTCCAATTCCTTTTGCTCCTGTCTGTATTCTTTTCCCCTTTGTTAAATATACGTTTTTTTTAGAAGAATTTCCTATTGTCATCCAATGTTTTTTCAATATATCTTCTTCCATCCCTGTTCCATTATCAATAATGTAAATGCACTGTTTTTCCTCTGAAAAATACAGACAAACCATACTTGCATCTGCATCGTATGCATTCTTCACTAATTCCAAAACTGCCCCCTCCAGTTTCGAAACATTTTCCCGTCCAATTAACCTTGCTGTATATGCGTCTACATCAAATCCTATTAAACGTTCATTTTTTCGCATATTATTCTCTCTTTCACATACATTATGTTTATTAACTAATGTTCACACACATTTTTATCATTATATTTCAGAATGGAAATATTCTCTTCATGTACCCGCTGAATTTGTTGTGCAACAGATTCTTCATCCCCACGAAGTGTAGCTTCCATCAAATCCTCTGACCGCCGGATGGCCGCCATCACCGGTTCCCAGACTCCTTCCTCGATACAGTTAATAAACTCTTTCTGCACTTCCTGATTGGGAATGCAGATCATTTTGGAATTTATCCGGATTTACCGGGATGTGTTCCCCGGCAATCAGCCGTGCAGTCTCTTCGAGACTTTTTTACCATAATATTTATACAAAAATCCTAACAGAGATCTTTTTTATGCCAGCTCATACGTGGGTTCCTTCACATTTGCAGTCACCCCTTGTCTTTGCCTTTTTTCATATAGTATACCCTATCCTTAAATGATTGAAAAGCAGGCTTTTCAATCATTTATCTCCATCAGTTCCTGAGGCTTGCAACACAACACCTGCGAAAGTTTAATAACATACTCCGCCTGCGCTTTGTTAATGTCTTTCCTCCGTTGTTCATACTGCTGAATCGTCTTGACGGGAATCCCTGTTTCCTCCGCAAGCTGGCTCTGACTGAGTCCGGCTCTTTTCCGTAACAACTTCAGATAACTTTCTACCCTGTTCTGCTGAGCAATCTCTCTTAATTTTTGCACTCCCTGCGTAATATCCATCTCATGATATGGATGATATAAATCACGAATTTTCTCAACTGGGACTTCTTTTTGTATCACCGCAAAGGTTTTCCCACTCATCCATTGATAATATGCCAACAACCATCCGGTCCAATATTCCGGGCTTTTTTCAAAATAATATCCCGGCGCAACAATTTCGTCATCCGGCACATCCATCACACGAATGGCCAGCTCTGCCCCTGACATTCCCGCAATTACAAATGGATCTCCTTTTGAAAAACGCTCACTGTATGAAGATTCTGTAAAAAGCCGATAATACTCGTTCAACTCATATCCGCAATCATATACGGCATAATTGAGCATCTCGCCCAGTACACGCTGTGCAATTCTTAAATATACTTTATCGTAAGAATAAATCATCGCTTTTCATCTCCTCGTCAATGATTCTGGAAATATACAATTCCCCCCTGTGATATGTTTCCTTTTCCATGGTCTTATATCCGTTTCTGGCATTCCGATCCCTCAACAGCTTTTTTGAATACCACTCGGCAGAAGAAACGTGTTCTTTCGCTATAAATTTAAGATGCTGAAATGCCTTTTCCGTTTTAAGGCAGTACTGCTCTCCAAGGCTTCCCAACTGCATAGCTTTCCCTAATTGCTCGTACGATATAACACCGCTGATGAAATCCCTTGCATAAGAAAAATAACTGTCATCTGCACGATATCCTATAATTACATCCACTCCTGCTAATGGAACTGGAAAACAATCGGTAATGTACCGTTTTGCCTCCCTTTCCAGCGGTGTTGCCAATACAAACGCGCGGTTATTCAACAAAAGCCCCATCCAGTGTAACAAGGTAAAGCTGCCATCATTTATATTTAAAATATGCAGGCCATTTGTCTCTATCTCATATTCATTAACATATCCGTCTTTTTCCTCCGATACCGCCCATTCCTTTGCCAAGGCAATATCTTCGGTACAGTAGAAGCCCTGTCCATAATCATTGTGTTTTTTTCCAACTCCATATATTGGAGTTTCAATTATATGATCCGATCCATGAAATAATTGCTTTTTCAATAAAAAAAGTCCTCCTTTAGGCGTATTTCCATTATACGTCTGTGGGAGGATATTTGTAAATAGTATTTATTTTTTCATATTTTCTAATCTTTTCTCTGCAGGCTCATATCCTCCACATCTGTTGTAATACTGCTCGGCCTCTGTCATCTGCCCCAGACACTCGTAGATCACACCAATATTATAGCAGGCAAGATAGGAATTGACTCCCCTGGCACGTCCCTCCGGCATCTTTAACGCCTTCTTAAATTCCTCCACTGCAGCATCAAACATTTCATTGTTCATGTAAATGAGTCCCATCAGGAATTTAAAATCTGCAGTATTTCCAAATTCCTCATAAACATTTTCCAGAAACAGTGCATGATCCGCCTGTCCCGAATTCAGTAATGCATAACCATATGTCTCTACCATATCGATCACATATTCCAGTCTGGGATTCAGATCAAAATACAATCCACAGTCAAAATAAGCACATGCCTTCGTATACTCCGCAGCCATATAATAACTTTTTCCCAACTGATACAAAACATACGGAATGCGGGTATCCTCCTGAAACTTTGCCGCCAATGAATCATTCGCTTTCATACAATCTACAATCTTTGTGAGACAATCCTTCTGAATAATCCGGTGTCCGTGGCTCTTCCGCAATTATCCGTTATTATTGTTATATCCCATGTACCTCAACTTTGCTTCAAGCAACTGCCTGCCACATCTTCCATACATTGTACGTTTTATCATTTTTAATCTGCTATTAGTTCCTTCCACAAATCCATTACTGTAATCATATGCTACAGCATTTTCAACTGCATCTATATCTCTTTTTAATCCCTCAGCAAAACTTCTTAAGGGTTTAAGAAGTTTTTTACTATATTTTTCAACAAATAAATAGAGCATTGGCACATTATGATTTTTAAAAATATTTCTAAACTCTCTTATGCAGCATTGAAGTTCCCAAATATTTGGATACTTTTCATAAATATATTCCTTATGATTATCTGAAAGCTCAGTATTCATCCACATGTACCTAAACACACCTTCTAATATAATCTTTATCTTTTCCCTTACTGCCGGTTTTGTATTTTAAACACTCCGTCATTGTTCTGACATATGGCTGTGGCTCAAAACATTTATTTTCTTTTTGTTCTATTTTGCACAAATAATCAAAAGCATTGCTTTTGGATCCAGAATATCCTTTTTCGTATATTGCCTTTACAGTTTTGCTTTTACTCCATCCTTCTTTAAGACAATCTATAATAAAATCATGAAATGGATCAAGTTTGCTTTGATAAATTCCATACATACTTAATTCTTTTGGATCACCTTTACGATATTTTGCAATTGTGTTGCGACCTATTCCCATACGTTTGGCAATTTCACGGTAACTACAGCCTTCTTTTAAAAAATTTTGTATTTGGCAGATCATTTGATAACGTTTTTCTGAAAAAGCAGCATAATTATCCACATCAGATGCGATTTTTTTTTACAATGTTCTTCTGCATCGATAGATGTATCATTGTGTGGGATACTTATTGTTGCAGGGATTTCTTGATTCAGAGCTTTTTTATTGTTTCCAGTAGGTTCTGATGTAAATGAAATCGGTCTGCCACCTGCATTGCATCGGGTAATTCTTCTGATATTACTTTCGCATATGCACTTGCCCTATCTCTTGTAACCACTTTAACATTTTTATTATTCTTAAGCCATTCCCGCAATGTATCCCCATTTCTTCCATTCAACAATGTTATAGGCTCGTGCGTTTTTTCATTTACTATGATAGTCCCATATGTATGGCGCTTTTTATATGCAAAATCATCCACACCTATTACATCACTAACTTCCGGTTGGGGAAGAGATTCATATCTTTTTAAAAGTAATCGTATTACGGTATCACCACTAATTTTTATCCCTAATGTGTGGCAGACACGGGCACAGCCTTCACAACTGGTTTCAAGAGCCAATGTACAGATAAAATCAGCACATCTTTCTGTCATACGACTATAATTATTAAGGAATCCATCAAAAGTCTCAGCAATAGAAACAACCTCACATTCGTCATTCAAACATGCATACTCATGTGAACAAATTTCAAGTTGAACATTTTTTCCTAAAATAGGTAAATCCTGTACTTTACGAGTATATGTTCCATGATATTTTTGTGTTATACGATTACACTTTGGACATTTACAGCTGCTTGAAGTTGATTTCATCTGAATTATAATTTTATCACTTTGCTGATCAATATCTGTTATCATCAAATCCTTTTCCGGGTAAAATTTATCTAAGCATAATGTATTATTAGACTTTGCCATAAATAATTCTCCTCATACATCCTAATACAAACATTATACTATATATCTGATCATGCTAAAAGAGCCAAAACGGATAATTGCGGAAGAGCCCTTGACGCAAGAATATTCACCTGCGAAAATTACGTTTCAGAAATATCCTTTCAGAGATTTCACATACTGCTGCCGTTTGATCTGTTCCAATGCTGTGTCTGCACCCTCCCGTCAACAATTATTCCACACCTCATGAAGCACGAATATCCGCATAATTAAATCATTATGATTTTTAGCCACAAGTGTTACAAAAAAAGCTTGACCACAACAAGGCTTTATTTGGAAATATCAGCTGGGAAAGTTGAGCAACTTTTTATTTCTTTTCCACAACATTCAATTTTATTTGTGCATTTTTTTTTGCTTGTTCTACTTCCTCATAATCAGCTGGATATTTTTTACGTGTAAGTACCAACAAAGCATTTTCATAAAAAGAGATTGCCCGTTGTAAATTTTCACTTTTTTTTTCTACATTTGCTAATAAGACATATAAATCCCCAATTGATTTTTGTACATATGAGTAGTGTAGCGGGTCATCAATAGCGGTATATATACCCAACGACTTATTATATGCTTCTAATGATTTTTCAAAATATGCCTTTATTGCATCAGCCTGAAATAACTCAAGAAAACAGTTCCCTAAATTGCGCATACACAATGCATATCCTTGTGGATAACTATCTTTAGTGTATATTAATAATGCACTTTTACAACACTGAATTGCTTTTTCAACACATAATTTATTTCCATTGTTTTCGTACATATACCGATACAAATTAGCCATATTATTTTTTAAAACAACATACTTTTCAGGTTCTCTTTCCATCGTAAAAAAAGTCAATGCATTATTAAAGCTTTCTTCCGCTTTTTCTAGATATTTTTCATCTTTTTTTATTTTAAATATATCTACATACGTTAGTGCTTGGTTATGTTTTAACTCCGCATAATGCTCACCTTTACAGCAATACATTTCAGCTTTTTCAAAATAATCAATCGCACATAATAAATTTTTTTCTTTTTCTTTAACAATACTTAAAGAACGATATGCACTACCAATACATCCCATTGTATTTCCGTATGCATCTTTATTATTTATACAACTACATATATCTAATGATTTATTATAGTATTCTATTGCTTTTAATGTATTTTCTTCCTTGTCACAAACTTCTCCAAGCATGCAATATATATTTCCTAAATTATGATAATCATCACATATTTTATTTTTATCTATTTTATTTCCTACACTCAATGCTTTCTCATAAGATATGATGGCCATTTGACAATTGTATCTTTTATCTTGGTTAAATGCTTTCATTCCATAAATCAAACCTATTTTGGATTCTACACAATAAAATAATTCTGCGAAATCTTCCTTCGATATATTCTCCGATAATCCTTCAAACTTTTTTAACGCTTTCTCCCTATCTACATTAATATAGGTACATGCGTCTTTATACATATTTTCCAATCGTTTCATATCATAATTAACACTATAATTATTTATTTCTCCACTGTTATTAATAACAGTATTTGAATTTCCCGTTATATCATGAATTGTATTCTCAGAATAATTATCTCTTATATTTTTGTCCTCATCTTTATTCTTTGAATGATTATCCCTTCTTTTTTTAATTATTAAATCAAAGAAAAAACTAATGATCGCAACACCAATTCCAGAAAATGCAATTGGAGCTATTTTTTTAATTAATTCTATAATATTCATATATCATTATCCTTTTTCCCATTTGTTCAATAAATATTTTTATTTGCTTTACTGATAATACCAAGGTTCGCTATACCTGCTAATGAAATATTGCAATCCATCAAATTATTTTCCGTTTTAACCACATCATCTAGTTCATGATCAAAATATAAAATTCGCTATACATAAAGTTTACCCTTAGTATAACGAATTTCCACTTAAAATACAATAATATCTTTTTTAATAAGGCTAAAATTATTTTCGAGCTTTCAAATGTACCATTATTTTGATACAGATAATAACAATGTATCACACATATTATTTTTTTCTAAAACTCTAGCATATGCATGATTAAGTTCTTCCAAATTCATGTCTTTCCATATGTTGTGTCCACCCGGTTTTTCTTTTGATAACCAATACAGGTGATTCGATATAGGAAATCTTTGTATTTGTTTACTCCAATTTATTTTAAATCCAGCTTGTTTTAAAAGCAATTCCAAACTATACGATGTATATAAAAATACATGACATCCCCAATAAGTAAAATTTTTAAACGCTTCACAATTATATCTACTAATCAGTACATCATTTGCATTTGGTGTTTCAATAATTAACTGGCCATTATCATCCAACTTTTCTCGTATTAATTTCAAAAATTCATATGGTTGTGTTAAATGCTCTATAACATGAAACATCGTAATTACATCAAATTTTTGTGAAAACTGATTAATATCGGCTTCTGTTTTTATTCCATCTTTATTTAATAAATTTCTAGATGTTTCTTCTAATTCAACCCCATAAACCTTTTGGGCATAATTTTGTGCTAAACGCAAAAAACCTCCCTGTCCACACCCAAAGTCTAACAATGTTTTTCCCATAAAATCTTGTGCAAACATTGTAATTCTTCTTAAATCATCTGTAATTGCTGCTTCATTGCTCAGATTTTTTATATTATTATTTTGATACATTCCCGAATGTTCATAAAACCCTTGAGTTATATGGTCAAAACTTGACAACTGATTTCCGCCACAACACATGCATTTATATACATCAACATTTTTAATATCTCTTGTTCCATGATGAATTAACTCAAACTTATCATTTCCACAAACAATACACTTCATTTATATTCTCCTTTACCAAATTGTTTTTCCACCATCTACAACTATTGTTGCACCATTTACAAATGAACTTGCCTCTGAAATTAAATATAAAATCGTGCCAACATACTCTTGTGGTTCAGACATTCTTCCCATAGGAACATTATTTATAAATTTTTTAACAAATTCCGAATCTTGTCCATTATATATTCCTGAAGGGCATAAAGTGTTAGTTCTTATCCCATCTTTTCCCCAGTATGTAGCTAAATACTTTGACAATCCAATTATTCCATGTTTAATAACTGAATAACTGACGGGTTTAATTTTGAATTCTTTTTTTTCATTTGCCGACTGATAAATTCTTTGATCCGGTGCAATAATCCCATAATCTGAAGATATATTTAAAATATTTCCTCTCTTCTGTTCCTTCATTATTGTTCCAAAAATTTGACAACACAACAGTGTTCCTGTCAATCCCACTTCTATGTCCTTATTCCATTCTTCTATAGGAAATGTTTCAAATTTACCTATAGACATTTTTTCTTGTTTTCCTTCCATCTTTGGGTTATTTGCGGCATTATTAATCAAAATATCTATGTGCCCATATTTTTCCATAAGATAATCACGTACTTTTACAATTTCTTCACGAATCGTTATATCCGTCTTAGCACACTCTACTGTCATTTTATATTCAGATTCATAGTAATTTTTTACTTTCATCAATGTATCTATATTTCGCCCTAATAAGACAGGAATTCCACCACCTTCTAATACAGCTTCACAATGTTTTTTCCCAAGAAGTCCTGCCCCACCTGTAATAATACAAACTTTTCCTTCAATTGAAAACTTATCTTTTAATTTATTCATAATTGCCTTTCTTCAGATATTGATACACTACATTTTGTTTATCAAAATTATTTCTTAAAAATTCTAAATCACTCTTGTTATCAATGTCCACTGTTTCTTCAGTCTCAAAAGCCAGCATTCTGTTCCCATGTAATTGCATTTGTTCAATTATCGTTTGTGCTTTTAAAACATCTACATACACACTTGGCACAAAAACATCAGGATAACTTTGCCGTGGCATGTTAGCCGCATCATTTTCATAAAAAAATATACTTTGATAATAATCGCCGTTTTTTTTCAACCATTTATAAGGTGATAGCATCTTTGTTTCTCTTGAAGCAGATATTAAACACGTAGCATCTGGATGATTTTTTATCAACTTAACCGCTTGATCTATAACTCCAGGTTTTCTCAAAGGGCACGTTATTCTAAGTTGTACTAAAAATTCCGGAATACATTTTTCATTTTCATAAAACCATTGAATTGCATGAGAAACAAACTCTATATCAGTTGCCGTATCCCCCGAGATATCCTTAGGCCTTAAATACGGAACTTCAGCTCCAAATTTTTTTGCAATTTTTGCGTATTGATCTGAATCTGTAGAAACAATTACCCGTGAAATCTCTTTTGACATTTTTGCCACACCAATGGAATATGCAATAAGTGGAAATCCCTGTAAATCTTGTATGTTTTTATCGGGTATTCCTTTTGACCCAGATCGAGCCGGTATAATAGCCATAACCTGATCTTTTTTTATACAATTCAGCATTTCCAATTTCAATAATTTCTTTTCAGAAATCTCGCTCATCTTCCAATTTTTAGTGTGTGAAATTTTCCGATATAATTCTCTTATAACACCCTCTCCTCCATTTTTCACTGATACCCAATCACAAATTCTCTTAATTTCTATTTCTGCATCAGCCGGGCATCCTCTAACTCCTACAATATTCATAACCTCATAATCGTTCAGATCATTTCCCAAAAATAGAACATTGGTTAATTGAATTTTATTTTTTTTGCAATATTCAATTACAGCCTCCTTTTTACTCTTCAGTCCCTGCTGAACCTCTATTCCAAGTTTTTCAGCTCTTCTGGACACTACCTTATTCGTTTCCGTAGAAAAAATAACCTGTCGAATATTAGTCTTTTTTATTTGAGAAATTGCATAACCATCACTTCTATTTACGCGAACCTGTTCTAAACCATTTTCATCAATATACACACAATTATTTGTCATAACCCCATCAAAATCATATGCAATTAATTGTAATTGTTCTATTTTTTTATAAAACTCCCTATTATCCATTTATTACACTCTCAATCATTAATCAAATAATTCACCTATTAATTTCATATCACATTGCTCATTACATTTCATATTACATGCATGATTCAAATGCATATTACGGAATTTTTCATATTTTTCTCCATGCCAGATATCATATAATGATTGTTCTCTTACATTTCCAAAAACAATTTCATTATTAAAATCCTCCATACACATGGCAGCCTCTCCATTTGACTTAATTGTCATTGTCATCCACGGATGTTTACAAATTTCTGACCAGTGAATAGATTTCGTTCCATGAAAATCTTTACGATACCATTGACAATCTTCGCTTTTTAAATAAATATATACGTCCAAATCCTTAAATGCTTCTAAAAGCTTATCATAATCTTCCTTTTGGTTTCTGCGATTCAAATCGAGCATTGTAATTACAACTGTAGTATTAAGATCATTTTTCTTCTTATAATCTAAAACTTTCAATATAGACTGATAACTATCTGTAAAATTACTTCTTTCTCCTCGAATCTGTTTATGTATATTATCATCTACACTCTCAATAGAATATTTAATATAATTAAGTCCTGCATCCATCATTTTAAAAGTAGATTCAAAATCAATATTTGCCGGATTACAGCTAAAATATGACTCAAACCCTTTTTCATGCAAAATACGCACATACTCTTCCATATGTTTATCAAGCAACGGATCTCCATACCCATGCAATTGAATTACCTTTGATATGATATACAAAAAGAAATGATTTTCACTTGCCACATCATCTTCTGAAATTCCATATTTCTTTTCACAATAAGTTTTCCATAATGCCCAATCTTCTTTTGAATGTGGCTGAATTTGATCCACAACATTTAAAAAAGTCTCACGATCTATATCCTCAATTTTTCTTGTCATCATCGTTGTTCTTGGGCACATCTTACAACGCATATTACAACGATTTGTTGTTTCGATATTATATACAACAGGATGATCACTCATAATACTTTTTAACGCCTTACCACAGTCTTCCCTTGTTTGAATTTTTCCTTTTTTGATATCATCAAGCACATCGTCAAATTTTCTATAAAAATTAATATCTAGCATTTTTCCTTACCTCTCTTATTTGCGATATTTCAATTTTTTTCTCTGTACCATTTCCACTGGCAGAATTTCATCCTTCTTATATGTCAACGACATCTGCGTTGCATTCAAATTTCGAACTAAACGCCGTAGTCCATCAGGTTCCAACGATGCCGCATGATCTGTTCCTTTCCAAGTTCTATCCAAGGTAAAATGTCTTTCAAAAACTTCTGCGCCTAATGTATAAGCTGCAACATCAATGGCTATTCCATTATGATGCCCTGAAAATCCAATTCTCTTAACAATATCCTCATAACATTCTCTTAATCGTGTAATTTCAAGTAAACATACATCTTCAAATGCTACTGGATATCCCGATGTGCACGCATATATTGTTAAATCTCTATTTCTTTTTTTGTCCTCAAATAATCTTATAATTTTTTCTTCTTCTGTTTTTGTAGTCATTCCTAATGAAAGCTGGATCTCTCCACCATAATTATCACATAACCATTGAAGCATCTCCCAGTGGTTATTACATGCAGATGGTATCTTAATAAACTTTGGATTAAGAGATGTAATTTCTTTTGCAGAAGTCAAATCCCACACCGAAGTTGAATATACAATTCCAACTTCTTCACACCACTCTTTTAATTGTTTATGCTGATCTACATTAAACTCTAAAAATTCTCTATGTGCTCCATAAGTATCTCCATAGGAATTTTCTGGATGCGGATGAGGAGCATTATACTGCTCTGGTGTTAATAATTCTCGATTACAGCGCTTCTGAAACTTTACAGCATCCGCCTTACAGAAAATTTTAGCCATTTCAATCATTTCTTTTGCAATTTCCATATCCCCTTTATGATTACACCCAATCTCTGCAATTACATACGGTTTTTGATAATTAATCGCTTTCATTTTCTTATCCTCCATGATTTTAAAATCCTACTCTAACTTTCCAACAGTATCTTCAGTTATTGGTAATAACAAATCTATACCGCGTTTTATCAATTCCATATATTCAGTTCCTTTTCTTGCTATTTCCAATCCTTCTTCATGAAAATTTTTTTCTTCACAATACTGTTCACTTGTAATCATATAATTGGCAACAGCAAGTGTTCTTTCTATGATACTAAAAAGTTCATGGTGTTCAATTTTACTGGTAGTCTTTTTTATTTTATTAAAAATTTGTAAATATTTTGTTCTATTAATATTTGTACCTTTACAAATATTTTTTAATTTTTTATAATACGTCTCTTCTCTTTCTACATCTTTTTTTAATTCCCTGAACATTTCAGGAATTTTATTTAAGTATTCTACAGCTCGTTTTCTTTGCTCCTCATTAAATATTGGTGTAAGTTTTTCAAAACAAGACGCAATATTTACTTCTTTTTTACATTCCCTGTCAATCGCATCTTTTAAATTAATAATTTCCGTATTTTCAATCTTTGCGCCTCCTTCTGTAGCATTCATAACATGAATACCTTCACATCCTGCAATATAATAATTGAACCAGTCTAAATACATTTTATAATCAGCCCGTGTTGGCACCATTTTTTCGCAATTTCCAGGTACCATTTGACAATATCTTGTATCTATCACATCCATTTTTTCTTTAAATGTCCCATCCGCATGTGTCTTATTATCAGTTAACGCTAAATCCTGACCGACTAAAATAATTCGGGAAAACCCAAGCTTATAAACTAACGAAAATGCACTACAGGCAACTGATCCCCCACATGCAACATTGCTAAATGGAATTTTATTCATCACCATTAACTGAAATGCCAACATTTCACCTTCATTAAAAAAAATCTTTTTGCCAGTATGATTCGCCATTATTTCTTTTGCTGAGCTTAAAGATGGCATCAATGGAATTCTTTTTGCTTCTTCAAAATCCAATAACTCTATCGGTTTCAATCCATCAACAACTACATATAAATCAGGAATAATTCCTGCTTTCACTAATGGTTTTACTGCCGTATCTACAGCAACAATAAACGCTTTATTTTTTGCTTTGCGTAATTCTACAATATTTTTATTTAAAGAGGGACCTGCCGATACAACTATTGCCGGAATATCCGTTGGTAATATATCACATAACTGAGTCGTGACAGATCCATCACACAAATAACAAATATTATGAAATAGATTATCTGCCTCAACCGCAGAAAAGCGAATTGTAGTATTATAATTAGAAACAATTCTTGTAGATACCTGATCTATACATTTTAAAAAATGTAACACTTTATCTGGAAAAAGCATTTTATAATTTACATTTGTATAAATTTTTAAACCCCCAACGCTTGCCAAGTTCATGAAAGCAGTGACAACATTCTTCAATTCTTTTTCATTCAATCCTTCCACTACTAATCCCACTGCACGATTTTCGAAATAAATTGTAATATCCATCTTTTCCATCATTTCATAAAAAATATCAATGGACGGTTCGTAAACCATAATATTTACTGATTTATCTGTTTGGTTCAATATCTCTTTCAAAAATACAATATTTGCCATTCCGACAATATAGACAGGAGTACCCCTGGTAATTTTTCCCCATTGTTCTAATCTTCTCTTAGCTGTTTCTTTGGGTTTTCTCTTTCCCTCCATATACAACGTATGTATTCCCTGCCTAACACACACTATCGATTCTTCTTCGGTGTTTTTTACCTGAATTTCTAGACATCTTTTCTGTAATTCCTTTTTTTTCTCTACTAAATCCGCCAAGTTTGGAAAACGTTTTCTCAATGCAATCATATTTTTTTCATAAATTTCAGAATTCATCTGCACACGCCTCCCTCAACATCATTATTTTTTTATCCTCTAAAAAGAGCTCCAAAAATGGCTTCAATCCATATTCCAAAGTATCTTCCAAAAGAATATTGTCCCTGTTTTCCATTGCCTGCATAATATCTTTTAATATATCTATCAACAATTGCTGTAACAATTGGTAATCTTCTAAATTTAATTTAAATGTATTTTCTTCTAAAAAAAAAGTTGTAAATGAATTCAACTCTGGAATAATCTCTTCTATTCTTTTTTGTATATCTTCTTTTTCATATACTGCAAACTGAACACATATAGAAAAAACTTTCTTATATAATGTTTCAATCTCTTCCATTTTTCTATATACTCCTTTATCAAAAAAAGAGTTGACAAACGTTGCCAACTCTTTTTTACTTGTAATAGTATTATCTCACAATTTTCTAAATTACTGCAAAAGTGATAAAACTCCCTGTGTAGACTGATTTGCCTGTGCAAGCATTGACTGTCCTGCCTGTGCAAGAATATTATTCTTGCTGTACTGAACCATTTCAGAAGCCATATCTGTATCCCGGATACGAGACTCTGCGGACTGAGTATTTTCTGATACATTGTCCAAATTAGCAACTGTATGCTCTAATCTATTCTGTAATGCACCCAAGGCAGATCTCTGTGTTGATACTGTATTAATTGCATTCTGAACATATGTAATTGTATTATTAGCAGCCTCATAGTCATCAACTCTTGCTTTATTACGGATTTCTCCATTACCTCCAGTAGTTGCTGACGCTTTAGAAGTCTTTACATATTTCTGAAAATCATCATTAATAGCTTTTGAAACAATTGCCTTCTGATCTGCTAAATAAGATTTTTGAGCCGTTGTAGCAGATGCAAATCTCTTCTCTTTTCCATCAATTGTAGCCTTATAATAGATAGATCCTGTAGTATCATCATACTGAGCAATAAAATTACCTTTGCTACCAATTTTTTGTGAAATTGACTTCTGAAATGCAGAAATCGCATTTGCCTTATTTGTAGCCACATCATCGTCTTTATCATATGTAAACGACATACCATTATAAACTACTTTTTTAGGAGTATTTCCACCCTGCTTTACAGTTTCTTTACCTAATCCGAGTGCATCTGCATTCATGCAATCAATAGAAATAGCAATTTTCTGTTTTGCATTAGCGCCAACCTGAAGGTTCTTATCTTTGAAATTACCATCCAACAGATTCTGCTTATTAAACTGAGTTGTTTCAGAAATTCTGTTTAATTCTTCTGTTAATGCATCCAGTTCCTGGTTGATTGCATCACGGTCGATAGACTGGTTTGTGTCATTTGCACCCTGTACAGCCAATTCATTCATACGCTGTAAGATAGAATGAGACTCATTTAATGCGCCTTCTGCTGTCTGAATAAGTGAAATACCATCCTGTGCATTGTCAGAAGCCTTGTTAAGGCCACGAATCTGGCTTCTCATCTTCTCAGAAATCTTTAATCCTGCAGCATCGTCTCCTGCACGGTTAATCTTATAACCTGAAGATAATTTTTCTGCTGATTTTGCCTGTGCACCAGAAGTAACTCCTAACTGGCGATTAGAGTTCATTGCGGTAAGATTGTGTTGTACTACCATGCCCATAATTAATTCCTCCTTGAATTAAGTTACAGCTTCCATGCTGTAATTGATTTGATTGTTTGAATTTGAAGATTTTCCTTTTTTCCAGCCGTACGCTCCGGTCAAAAGTTTATCTCATAAGGTAAGTAACCATTTTCCTTGCCTACCTGTTATATATATCGGACAGGGTTTAAAATACTTTAGTACCAATTTTAAAAATTTTTTTATTTTTCCAAATGTCCCCTTACTTAGTCCTATCAATTTTTCATTCACCTGCTTTATTCGTAAGCGCATAGTTTTAGGGCGTACCCTATAAATGAAATCTGACACCCTGCGCTAGGATGCCAGACATGCGAGTATTTCACTACATTTTATTTACAAATTTTCTGAGCCAATTTACTCCACGGGGCAAATTGTTCCAATTCCTCGTCTGACATTTCAGCACTAGGACGATGCTCCAGAAGGAAGCTCAGATATTTAAGTGGATCAAGTTCATTGGCTTTTGCCGTTTCTATCATAGAATAGATTTTCATACTGACATCTGCCCCGGCTGGTGTATCACAGAAAAGCCAGTTCTTACGGCCAACTACCAATGGTCGAATGCTGTTCCCACTGAGATTATTACTCAGGCTGCATGCACCATCTTTCAGATAGTTCATCATAAACGGACGGCAACCATTGGAATAGTTGATTGCCTTGATCAGCCTGTCTCCGGATTCCGGATGCAGCTGGTCAAGCCATGACAAAAAAGCCTCTATGACAGGTTTTTGCTCCTTCAGGCGGCGATTATAAATCTGTTTGAGTGTATTCATTTCTTCGTAAATCCTCGACCACAAGTACCTTATCATGATATCATATTTTTGAGAAAATATCTCTTGTATCGTATAGCTCGAATCGTGCGATTCGCGCAATTCGTCCAATAAATACTCGGAAGTATCTCTCATGAACACGAAACAAAAATTACACCAGCTTCGTATGAACGAATGGACTACCCGTTTTTCAAATCAGAAAACAAGCGGGCTGACTATCAAAGAATGGTGCAATCAAAACAACTTATCCATTCACACTTACAACTACTGGAAACATGCTCTGAAAGAAGAACTCGCCAGTCAGGTTCTCCCGGACATTGTTCCAATCGTTATCCCTGAAACACCTGCATCTCCTGCTCCAATCGTATCTAACGATTCGGCTCTAACAAATTGCGTGATTCGCTCGATCGCAAAACTTACATACAATAACATCTCCATCGAATTCGATTCTGACATTTCAGAAGCATTTCTGGTAACCATCATTAAGGCGGTCCGCCATGCTTAAAGATGCTGATCTCGACGGTCTGCCTGCGATCACCGGCTTCCGGATGAAGAACTGGCCAGACTTTTTCCTCACAGATACAAAGGACTTCCGGACGAGATCTATCGCTGGCTTCACATCATCCATGCAAACGAGACACCTGTTAAGGTGATGCGTATTGATAACAACAAGATCAAAAACGGAAGGAAAACCTACATGTGGGTATACCGTAACCGCCCAACTGAAAAGGCCAGGTCGTCGATCGTTCTCTTTGACTGGCAGAGAGTGCGATGATCTGACCATCGGCGGCTAGCGGATATACGCAAGGCGTCCCAACTTTATGAAATCCCTCAATAGCATGATTGGAAAAGCATTGCCCTATAGGAATCCTATCTCCTCACTTTCTTGAATGATGGCGATGTTCCTACGGATAATAAGTATGCAGAACAGGCAATTCATCCTTTTGATCGTAAGAACTTCATTTTGATTGAGACCTCAAACGGAGCCCGTGTCAGTGCAATGATCTACAGTATTGTTGAGACTGCGAAAGCCAATTACCTGAATGTTTATCAATACTTCGAATTACTTCTCCCTGAGATTCCAATGCACATGAATGACGCAAATCTAAAATTCATGGATGAACTTCTTCCAGGGACACCACGTGTCCAGGAGAACTGTCCAAGTCGTTTTAAGAAATCTTAATTATATATATCAAAATCAGCTTAACCCTACAGTAATGCAGGGGGGTGCTTTGTCGTGGTACTCACAATTGAGGGCTTACCAATCCGTCGTCTTCCCAGACCAGGCCTTTGATACTACATGCATATCGCAAATCAGAACAAATATTCTCACAAAGAAATTCTATTTTCACGGACGCTTCTCCATTCATTTACTTCAATGTTAATAATACAAATTGTTCTTTCAGCCAGTTACAATTTTTCGAAGTAAATACAAGCCCTTATCACTTTCATGGTTGCATTTACTATAAAATTTTATCTAATTTCTAACCATCTTTATCCAAAGTTGACACTATGTGAACAGATATATTCAATAACATATTTTCTTGCATTTGATAACGAATTTTTTTCATCAACTGGCTGGTAATTTCCGTCAAATTTTCTATTTCTGTTTTATCTGATATTATTTTTTTGCACATTTCATTTGCACATGCTTCTATTGCAATAGATATTTTTTCCCTTTTATACCAGGTTTGTTAAAAGAACACTGGATACCGTACAGAATTATATGCCCAATTTACGATATCAGATACTTGATGAAAGTTTTGATAAGTTATATATTCATCACAAATCATTTTTGATCCTTCATTTTTAATATTCATTCTTTTTCCCTGATATCCAGCAAAAAAGAGAGCATGATATATAGATGTTGGCCTATTTTGCGCAAATTCTTTTAAGAATAAATTCATTACATCCAAATTTTTATCATATCTATAATTTATTTTCGCGAAATTGCAAGCAAGCAAAAATTCCAAAATCGACCTATGTGCAAAATATAATCTATCATCATTTCGATTAAACAAAGAACGATTTCTTTTTCCATCAATATAATCTATATATGAAGTATTCGTTATTTTTTTTAGTTCATTAACATATATATAATAGTCACCTCTTTCTGGAAAAACTTTATACATATATACAGCAGCTTCATTAATTAGTTTTTCTAATGTATATCTTACATTTTCCGTTCGCAGAGATTTATTTTTTTTAGAAATAAAGAATGCTTCTCTTTTTATCCAGTTTTCAACAATCTCATTATAAATATTCAACAGTCCATGATACGAACCTTTTTTTATTATCAACAAATCCATGTAACTAATAATAACAGGTCTACATGCCAGATTCCCACACTTATAAATAATTCTACGTGCTTTTATATATTTATCAATTCGAAATTTATACTTTCTTATCAAATAAAAAATAACGTCCAAATGTGTAAAATCACAAATATGAAATATTTCATATTTTTCATTTTGAAGTGTAAGTACCCGATCTATGCCAATATCCCTATTTAAAAATTGATCATTATCAAAAAAGTTATTACGTGATGTAATAATCACCTTTGGAAACCATTTTGTTTTTTCCTCCAGCATTTCAAAAAAAGCTTGTGGATTTTTATTTGCTTCAGAAGCTTCATCAAAGGCATCCAACAATAATATAGTAGCTCCTTTATTTTCTATTGCATCAATCAAATCTAATGAATTTGATAATTTTAGGGGAACATATTCGATGTCATAGTTTCTTTTAAAAAATTTACATTTAAATATTGCATACAAATTCACTAAAAATGTTGATTTTCCTGTCCCCGCCTCTCCTAAAATTAAAATAAATTGTTTCCGACCTTTTATAAGCACTTGGTTTATAAATTTATTAAATCCATATATTTTTCTATTTTTCTTTAGACGGCTTTTTACAAAATAATGGGTATAATTCCAAAATTCTTCCTCACTTAAAGAAAGAGGACGTATTTTCTTCAATATTCTAATTATATATATACGATAAAAAATATATATAATTTGTGCAATCGTATACAATGCAGCTATATTTGACAATAATTTTGTAATATCTATTTTATGTAAAATATGTAGTATGTTCAATCTTCATCCTTTCACGGCTGATAATCTTTTATATTTCTTGTAACAATATATATTTTTTCAAGATGTTTTTATGTCAACACTGGAATCTCTCATTTCCGTATTTCATTGATCTAATTCAGATCTTTCCAGTCACAGACGTAATCTTATTTCCCCTGCAAGTATTCATCAATACCATCTGCAATCTTATTCTGGTACTCATCGGTTGCCATTTTTTAATCTTCTTCCTATTCTCTATTAATAAGTTTGTTTATTTTTACAATTTTATCTCAAAAATATATTTTTATACTATCTCCGTCATCATCAGTAGTCAATCCAATTCTGTTTTAATAAGAAAAAGTGATAATATATTCTTTTTTGTCATACATCATCACTTTTTCTTACTTAAATATTCTATTTTTATTTAATACGGGTATTTCAAATTAATTTAACTCAGAACTGGAACTCTTCCTTCCAATATTGCGTTGATCTCATCCAGATCCTTACCTGTGATGGATGCAATGTTTTCCGTGGACATTCCACTACGGTTCATTTTAAGAATAATTTTTGCTTCTCCTACAACTTCTCCCATAGCTTTACCTCGCACTTCCCCTTCGGATTCTCCCAGCTTTCTGGCAGCACTTACTTCACGTTCGATGTCATCCTTCATCAATTCTCTCAACGCATCACACATATTCGCATCCCTCCTTATTTCACGATACAACTCATCATTTGCCCTGACACTTACCTGTAACACAGCCTCTACATTCTGCCGGTCACGCGATGTATTCATTCCTTCTGCTTTTCTCAGGAATTCCTCCACGTCTTCTTTCTTTGCATGATTTGACAAAATCCTCAAACTCCGATGCTCTCCCGGCTCTAATTCCTGTGTCACAATAATCTGCACTGGAAACGGCAGATGTTCTGTCACATAATAAATTCCCGGATATTTTTCTTCTATGTTTATGTCCATACTTCTGCAATGTCAAAAACATTTTCTCCGGTCGGGTTGCTCTGAAAATAGATACTGTCAGTTCATTGATTGGATATCACTTTCTTTGTTTAACTACTTAGCCATCACCTAGATAACAGTTTATTCAATTTCTTATCAAATGTTTTGATATCATATTTCTTTACACAACTATACGCATATAAAATACAGTCCACAAAGTCTAAATTATTTTCCGCATATGCGTCAAGTCCTACCTGAATAACTTCTTTTTCTGCAACTGTCACTTCTGACAAAAATTCCATCAATGCATCCCTAATCTTATTTCCATCAACAGAATATACGCCCTTTAATACATATACAACTTCCGCAATAACCTCAATTGGAACCATTGTAACTTCTGTTTTTATAACATTTTCAGCTTCTTTTGCCATTGCCTCATTATCATTCAGAAGATATCTTAAAATAACGTTTGCATCAAGCACTACCATGCTTTTCTGTCACCGCCTTTTCCCAAGCATATTGTTCTTTCTCTTGTAAGCTGGGATCTGCATATTGAGCCAATATCCCTCTCGCTGATTTTTTTTCATCTTTTGAATCTGATTCATCCATAAATTCGTCCAAAACTGTTATAATCAATTTCTGATTTTTCTTTGCATGAATTTTTTCCAAAGTTCGAACCATGTTTCCGTCATAGTATCCCTGCAAAGCCAACATACCAGTCACCTCCCCTTCTTAATTCCATACCTCTGCACGTTCAAGTATACATTTCTTCTTTTAATTTACCCCAACACCGGAACTTTTCCTTCCAGTATTGCATTGATCTCATCCAGATCCTTACCTGTGATGGATGCAATGTTTTCCGGCGACATTCCGCTGTGGTTCATTTTAAGAATAATTTTTGCTTCTCCTACAACTTCTCCCATTGCTTTACCTTCCGATTCTCCCAGTTTTCTGGCATCTTCCAGATCATCCTTCATCAGTTCTCTCAACGCATCACACATATTCGCATCCCTCCTTATTTCACGATATAACTCATCATTTGCTTTAACACTTACCTGTAACACAGCCTCAACATTCTGCCGATCACGCGGTGTGTTCATTTCTTCTGCTTTTCTCAGGAATTCTTCCACATCTTCTTTCTTTGCATGATTTGACAAAATTCTCAAACTTCGATGCTCTCCCGGCTCTAATTCCTGTGTCACAATAATCTGCGCTGGAAACGGTAAATGTTCTGTCACATAATAAATTCCCGGATATTTTTCTTCTATTTTATGTCCATACTTCTGCAATGTCAAAAACATTTTCTCCGGTCGGGTTGCTCTGAAAATAGATACTGTCAGTTCATTGATTGGAACTGCATCTACACGTTCTCCATAGCCTTTGTACAGACATGCATATCCGACTGTCTTATAAAAATCATCAATAGTCAGTGCATCTTCCGGGCTCTTATACTCAATCACATTATATTTTTTCATGATATGACCAATTTCATTCTTAATTCGTCTGTCACTTTCTTCTTTTATAATAAGAAGATCAATGCGGATTGGTTCCTTGCTCAGATTGTATTCCGGCTTTAACTCCAGCCGTTCAATGTCTTCATGGAATTCCAGCCCCGCAGCGGCACAGAATGCCGGATGCCACTGGAGCTTGTCTGGTGCATTTTTCAAATTGCTTCCTCCTGTTTGTGTGAATCACGATTCCGCAACATCGCAATTTGTTTTCGTGCACAAATGCTTAGTTTTCACCTCTTTCCTTTTCGATTTTCCCTCCGCAATCTTTTCCTGTCTTTATGATAACCTATTTATTTTTCTCCATCAAGCAGTTTCTTGTATCCCGAACACCCAAAATAATCTCATCGTTACTGTTCGCATCAAATTGCTAACGGAATCAATTATTAAAAAAGTGATGATATATTGTTTTTTCTTATACATCATCACTTCTTTTTACTTTCTTATGTTGTTTTTAGATGCTGCTTATAATAGCGCTGAAACTTTTTCCGGTTCCATTTTTCTATTTTTTCTCCAGCCCAGGCCACTCCTGGTCTTTCTCCGAAAGTGTCAGCGGTGTCCCATCTGCCATACAATATCCTTCCGCCGATGGGATTCCCTGATACTCCCCCTGCACATCCGGCCACTGGATGCCGATCGCCGGGTCATTCCACGCCAGACCGCCCTCGTCATTCGGATGCCAGAAGTCATTGACTTTATAGCAGAACTCTGCCTCGTCAGACAGGACCAGAAAGCCATGCGCAAAGCCTTCCGGAATCAAAAACTGCTTTTTGTTTTCCTCGGAAAGTTCCACTCCGTACCATTTTCCGTAGGTTGCGGAACCTTCCCGCAAATCCACCGCCACATCAAACACACTGCCGCGCACGGCGCGCACGAGTTTGCACTGCGGATAGTTGATTTGAAAATGCAGTCCGCGCAGTACACCTTTGACGGACATCGACTGGTTATCCTGTACAAACTGGATATCGAATCCGGCTTCTTTCATTTCCCTCTCATTGTATGTCTCCATGAAATATCCGCGGGCATCCCCGTGTACGGCCGGTGTAATCACACACAGCCCTTCGATACCGCCGACATTTTTTTCCACTGTTATCTGTCCCACTGTTTTTTCCTCTTTCATGCTGATTTGTATCTATTCAGAACCCCCTCAGAATAGTTACGCTGATTTTAATATTTCACTCTGCCTTCTGCTACTGCTTTTAAGTGCTCTCCATACGGACTCTTTCCGTAGCGTGCGGCCGAGTCCATCAGTTTTTCTTTTGTGATCCACTGATTGATATATGCGATTTCTTCCGGTGCGGAAATGGTCACGCCCTGACGGTGCTCAATCATCTGTACGAAAGCCGCTGCATCCAGCAGGCTGTCCATCGTTCCGGTATCCAGCCATGCAAAGCCACGGCCGAGCAGCTGTACATTTAGGTTTTTCTGCTGCAGATACAGGTCATTTAAGGTGGTGATCTCCAGTTCGCCACGGGCGGATGGCTGCACCTGTTTTGCCATTTTGCTCACGCCTGCCGGATAGAAATACAGTCCGGTCACAGCATAGTTGCTCTTTGGCTGTGCCGGTTTTTCCTCGATGGATATGGCTTTTCCGTTCGCATCGAAATCCACGACACCGAAACGCTCCGGATCGTTGACATAATAGCCAAAGACGGTTGCCTGTCCTTCCTGTGCATCCTTTGCGGCATTGCGCAGAATTTTTCCGAATCCGTTTCCGTAGAAAATGTTGTCGCCGAGTACCATGGCGCAGGCATCCTCTCCGATAAATTCCTCTCCAAGCAAAAATGCCTGTGCGAGTCCATCCGGAGACGGCTGCACTTTGTAGGACAGATGAAGCCCGAACTGCTTTCCATCCCCCAAAAGTGCTTCAAATCTCGGGGTATCTTCCGGCGTGGAAATAACTAAAATATCACGGATGCCTGCCAGCATCAGTGTAGACAGCGGATAATAAATCATCGGTTTGTCATATACCGGAAGCAATTGTTTACTGGTTACCATCGTCAGCGGATACAGCCGTGTCCCTGCGCCGCCTGCCAATATAATTCCCTTCATCTTAAAGTTCCCCCTGTCGCTTTAATTCCTGCAGATATCGCCCCAGCGCGTCCTGCCAGGTCGGAAGCGGTGTAAATCCATTTTCTTTCAGTTTCTTTTTTTCCAGTCTGCTGTTAAACGGACGCGCTGCCTTGGACAGACCGTATTCCGCGGTTGTCACAGGCTGCACTTCGGTAGTGAGTCCTGCCTGCCGGTAAATTTCTTTTGTGAAATCGTACCAGGATATGTAACCACCCTCGTTTGTTACGTGGTAATAACCATATTTTTCGGTTTCCATCATGTCAACAAGCAGTCTTGCCAGATCGTAAGTATAGGTCGGTGTGCCGATCTGGTCATTTACCACGCGCACCTGCGGGTGATTTTTTGCTACCTGCAACATGGTTTTGATAAAATTCTTTCCGTTTAATCCAAATACCCAGGCGATACGCACGATGAAATACTTCCCGAGTGTCTGTGCTACTGCCAGTTCCCCACCAAGTTTCGTCTGTCCGTATACGTTAAGCGGTGCGTATGCTTTGCAGTCCGGCTCCCACGGAGTCTCGCCCTGTCCGTCAAACACATAGTCCGTGCTGATATAGACCATTTTGGCATCTGCTTTTTTCGCCGCATCCGCAATATGTTTCGTTCCATCTACGTTGATGGCTCTGACTTTTGCCTGATTTTCTTCGTCCTCTGCTGCATCCACAGCGGTCCATGCCGCACAGTGCACGATGGCATCCGGCTGTACTTGCATGATTGTCTGTTCCACCGCTGCCGCATCGGTGATGTCCAGCGGCACATACGATGCACAGGATTCCAGTGTCGGTGCAATATCCGAACCGACTGCCTGATGTCCGCGCTTTGTCAGTTCGTTTACCACGTCATGTCCCAGCTGTCCGGCAACGCCTGTCACGAATACTTTCATATTTATAAGCCTTTCTTTCCGTACATTTCTTTGTAATAATTCTGGTATTCCCCGTTTACGATGTTCTCCCACCATTCCTTATTGTCCAGATACCATTGGATGGTCATGCGGATACCATCTTTAAACATCGTCTCCGGCAGCCAGCCCAGCTCGTTGTGAATCTTGGTCGGATCGATGGCATAGCGCATGTCATGTCCTTTTCTGTCCTGCACATGCTCGATCAGACTCTCCGGCTTGCCGAGATATTCACAGATGAGTTTCACGATATCAATATTTTTCATCTCGTTGTGTCCGCCAATGTTGTAGACTTCTCCGACGGTTCCGTTGCGCAGGATCAGGTCAATTGCCTTACAGTGATCCTCGACATACAGCCAGTCGCGCACATTGAGTCCCTCTCCGTATACCGGAAGCGGCTTATCTGCCAGCGCATTTGCAATCATAAGCGGAATGAGTTTTTCCGGGAACTGGTACGGGCCGTAGTTGTTGGAACAGCGGCTGATCGTCACCGGCAGGCCGTACGTTCTGTGATATGCCATAACAAGCAGATCCGCAGATGCCTTGGAAGTGCTGTAAGGACTGGAGGTGTGGATCGGTGTATCCTCATGGAAGAACAGATCCGGACGGTCCAGTGGCAGATCTCCGTATACCTCATCCGTGGATACCTGATGATACCGTGAAATACCATACTTCCTGCATGCGTCCATCAGCACGGAAGTACCGATAATATTGGTCTGCAAAAAGACTTCCGGATTCTCAATGGAGCGGTCCACATGGGACTCCGCTGCAAAATTGACAATCACATCCGGTTTTTCTTCCTCAAAAAAGGTATATACTCCCGGACGGTCGCAGATATCGAGTTTTACGAAACGAAAATTCGGCTGATCCATCACCGGTGCAAGCGTGGACAGATTGCCCGCATAGGTCAGGGAATCCAGACAAACAATGCGATCCTGCGGATGTTCCTTTAACATATAGAAAATAAAGTTGCTGCCGATGAAACCGGCACCGCCCGTTACAATAATGGTCATGAGCATTTCCTCCTGTGTGCATTTACGATTTCTGTATTTATTTCCATTATAAAAGGTGACGCTAGGTCACCTTCAAGTCTTTTTTATAGATTTTTCTAATTATTTTCTGCACAGGAAGATTCCGGCATCTTTTGTGATATGAAATCCATCTGCCACGCGGGCAGAAACAAATTCCCGAAACTCTTTGTACTGGTTCAAAAGCAGCTGGTTCTGATTTCCGTGACAGGAAAGAATATAGGAAATCAGCGGTTCTGCTTCCGCTATTTCAATCGCATCCTCGTATCTTCGCATCTGAATTTCCGGGAAATACGGTGCTAACAGGTTTTCTCCGTTTTCAAGCCCGAACCGCTCATACAGCACCTCCGCTGACAAAACGATTTCTTTATGGAACTGCTGCACCAGATCGGTAATTTCCCGCATATGCTGTTTTCCGTAGGTACTGCATAGAAACCGTCCCCCATTTTTTAAGACTCTCCGACATTCTGCAAGCACCTGTGGGATATCTTCACAGTAAAACAGCACATGATCCGCGATCACAAGATCAAACATTTCCTCCTCGTAAGGAATTTTTCCGCAGTCAAATTTTTTATAGGAAAAGCGGCTGTCCTCTCCCAGCGCACGCCGGGCATCCTTTAGCATTCCTTCTGATTTATCCGAGAGAACGACCCAAAGATCCGCAGGCAGCTGTTCTCTGTTTTCGGTCCATAGTGCTCCATTTCCACAGCCGAGCTCCAGAATCCGCATCCCCGGCTGCAGATTACACTGCTGCATAATCCACGGAAACCACCCCTGCGGATTGACGGAATACTCCCTGTGCAGGCGAATCCGGGCGGAAATATTTGCCGCATTCTGGTACTGGTTTTTCAGGCTTCGTTCCACTGCCGTCAGATGGATCAGATCCAGCATACTGTTCCAGTCAATCGCCTGTTCCGTCTGGATGACCTCTATGGTGCGGTCAATTGCCTCATCCATCGCCTGCATTTCGTCCATTTTCTGCCGCAGCAGCTTCTTCTGTATCCGCATGGATTCAAGAAGATACTGCTGATCTGCCGAGGCAAGTGTCATCTCCCGGATATCTTCCAGTGAAAATCCCAGATATTTTAATAAAAGGATCTGCTGGAGTTTTGCCAGATCTGCATCCGTATACAGCCGCGCTCCTGCGGCAGTCCGTGCACTTGGTTTTAAAATATTCTGTTTATCATAATACCGGATCGCGCGAAGTGTCACATGTGCTTTTTTTGCAAATTGTCCGGATGTGTAATACGCATCCTTTTTCATCTACAGTTCTTTCACCTCATCCCGCATTTCTTCTGTCATATTCTGTACATAGGTCGTCTGGGAAGAAATTTCTTCCGTATTTGCGGCAATCGTTGACACTTTCTGCGTCATGGTATTCATGCTTTCTACCAGATCTTTGATCGAATCCATGCTCTGTGTAATCTTTGGAAGAATTGCCTCGGCTTTCTGGTCGTTCTGTGTCAGAAGATCCTTCGTGGAATCAGACAGTGTACGGATTTCCTCCGCTACCACTGCAAAGCCTCTTCCGTTCTCACCGGCACGCGCCGCCTCAATGGAGGCATTGAGCGAAAGCAGATTTGTCTGTCCTGCAATGGCAGAAATATCTTCATTGCTCTTTTTATATACACTGATGAAATCCGACATAATGCGGATGGATTCATTCAGTTCATCGCACAGGCGGGAAATATCCTGAATATACTGCGCAAGATTAGTCGCTTCATTTGCAGACTCCTCATTTGCCGTATTCAATTCTGCAATGTTATCACTCAGGGTAATAAACCGGTCTGTGATATCTGTAATCTTCTGCTGGCGGATTTCCTGTTCCGTCCGCTCCTGATCGCGAAGTTCTGCAATCTTTTTTGTCTCTTCCTCTGCCAGACCCCGCACATAGTGCACACAGTTTTCTTTTACGTTGACTCCATTGTGGATGGCACGTACCAGGTCGGTGCAGCTTGAATATCCACAGGATTCGCAGTCCCTGTGCTGTTCTTCGTAGGTATCTTTTTTCATTTCTGCAAACAGACGGTTCTTCTCCTGTTCGGACGGTTCCTCAATATGTACTGCGCGATTGGTGTAGCTGCGCATAAAATCGTTGATGTCCAGCTTCCCAAAAGCGTCCATGAAGTTTTTCAGACGTTCCTCCGGTGTCAGTGTATCTGCCCACGGACTCCTGCTTTTGCTCTTCCTGCCAAAGTGTGCCTTCTCCTGTTTTCCGTTGGTTTTGCTGTTCCGCAGTTTTGCGATTGTCAGCATGACATCATCCGTTCCCCGTTTCGAATCTGTGGCAGTTCCGTAGAGACAGCCCTTCGCACAATTTAAGATATCTACCATAAACGGAAGTTCTTTATTCTGCTGAATACGTTTTGCATAGGAACGCAGATATTCATATGCCTCATGCTCGCCCTCTACCTGACGCACTACCTGTTCTTTTCCAAGAAAATGTTCTACATTCTCCCGCAGTCCACCAGGCATCGGATACAAAGAACCCAGTCCGTATTCCAGTTCATCGGTATATGGTTCACACCCTTCATAAGCGTTTCCGATATACTTCATCATCTTTTCAAAAGTTACATTATAAGAAACATATCCGCCGCAATTGGGATCGGTAATCTCTAATTTTTTGGCAATACACGGGCTGATGAAAGCAATTTCATCTGTGACCTGCATGTACTTTTTCATATAAATAGCAGTACACATCATCGGGCTGTGTACCGGCATCAGCCGCGGAATCAGCTCCGGTATATATTTTTCCACATAGGTGACTACTGCCGGACACGGCTGGGAAATGCCCCCGAAAAATTTGTGTTCCGTAATGTATTTCAGATATCCCCAGGTTGTGATATCCGCACCGAACGATACACTGCAGATATGGCTGACTCCCTTACTCTTTAAATATCCCAGCACACGCTGGTATTCTTTGGGATAATTCGCCAGAAATGCCGGTGCCAGTATCACGGAAATTTTCTTTCCCGATGCAAGGTCTTCAAAGAAACGGTCCGTATCATCATAATAGTCTCTCGCTTCATGTGGGCAGACATCAAAACATTCCCCGCATACAATACATTTGTCCGGGTCTACCGTTACATAACCTTCCTGTGTTGCAATATTTGCCGTAAGTACAGGACAGCTGCGCACGCATTTGTTGCATCCGGTGCATAAATCATTTGTGTAAATCAGTTCCATAAACGAACTCCTTATTATGATTTTCGTATAAACCCTACCCTATATGCTTATAATTTTATTACTTTTTACTATATTTGTCCAGCAAAACCTTGCTTTTTCCGTTATTTTTATCAAAGCACAAATTGTTGTCCATGATTTTTCACAAACTGGATTTATATTTTTTTTCTGTTCTGGATATATACACACAGTAAGATCACACTATACTAGGATACAAAGAACTATTTTCACCAATTCGGAGGTTTTCCATGAAAAAAGCAGCTGTTATCCATGATCTGTCCGGTTTCGGAAAGTGTTCGCTCACGGCAGCGATTCCGGTATTATCCGCGCTGGGCGTGCAGTGTTGTCCAGTTGCAACAGCCGTACTGACCGGCCAGACCGGTTATCCCTGTTATCACTGTACCGATCTGACCGCCATGTTACCGGACTATATTGATGCCTGGGGGAAAAATAACGCACATTTTGATGCCATCTACAGCGGATTTCTGACCGGGGCGAAACAGATTTCGCAGGTGCTTGATTTCATCCACCATTTTCGGGAAGAACATACGCTTCTTCTGGTTGACCCTGTTATGGGGGATGACGGAAATGCTTATCCATTTTTTACTCCGGGGCTGTTAAATGGAATGAAAGAACTGACGCTTGAAGCAGACGTGATCACGCCGAATCTGACGGAAGCCTGTCTGCTGGCAGACATCCCGGAAAATGCCTTACTTCACTGCCGGACGAACACGGACCTGCTGAAGCTGGCAGAAGATGTGGCACTGCGGCTGCAAAAAAAAGCCTCACACCCACAGGATGTCGTGATCACCGGTGTCAAATGCCGTGATGAGAAACATCCCGTCATTTATAATATTGCTGCCACTGCAAATGGAATTTACCGGCACGAATCGCCGTTTTTTGACCGGAGTTTTTCCGGAACCGGGGATCTGTTTGCCTCTGTATTGTGTGGCTGCCGCACAAAGGGCATATGCACGGAAGATGCGATTCTGCTTGCCGGGAAATTTTTATCCCACAGTATCTGGGATACCATGAAAGAAAATACGCCGGGACGCGATGGCGTTAATTTCGAGAAATTTCTTATTGACCTGATTGCAGATTCAAACGTGTAAAAACGAAAAACCCGGAAAAGAATTTCGCAATTGATGAATCCATACGATAGAAAGAAGGAATTGTTATGGCAAAAATTTTATATGTGTACAATGATCAGGTATATGCAAATATCACAAATAAATGTGACTGCAACTGTACGTTCTGTATCCGTAAACAGTTTGATGGTGTGGGTGATGCGGATACCCTCTGGCACAAAGCAGAGCCTTCTTTAAGTGAGATTATTGCCGCAATTGATGCCTTTGATTTCACCGGCTACAAAGAATTTGTTTTCTGTGGCTATGGGGAACCGACCTGTGCACTGGATAATCTGATCGCCAGTGCCAGATATGTCAAAGAAAAAACAGGTCTCCCGATCCGTGTCAATTCCAATGGTCTGGGAAACCTGTATTATAAACGTGACATTGTACCACAGCTGGCAGAAGTGGTAGACAGTATCTCCATCAGCTTAAATGAGGCGACTGCAGAAAAGTATGAAAAAGTGACCCGCCCATCCTTCCCTCATGCTTATGAGGCAATGCTTGATTTTGCAGAGGAATGTGGAAAACTTATCCCACACACGCAGCTGTCGATCGTGGATATTCTTCCGGAAGAAGACATTAAGGCGTGTCAGCGCATCGCCGACAGCCGCGGTGTCCATCTGAAAGTACGTCCATGGGAGCACAGTGCATAAAGAAGTTACCGTTCTCATGCTTACCTGTGAGCACCAGCGGCATTACAGTCCCAGCACATCCAGAAGGATCTGTTCATCTTTCTTTTGTTTCTGTGGATGCTGTAATTCCGCATCTGCCAGGCGGGTACGGATATTCTGCATCCGCTGGTCCAGATCTGCACTGATCTGTGCACATTCGCTCAGTTCCTGTGCCAGACGCTCGGTTTCATCTGCCGGAACATTCTTTTTGTACCGCACTTTGTGCTCCAGACTCGCCCAGAAATCCATGGCAATGGTGCGAAGCTGTACTTCAACTTTCATTTCCCGTTTCTCATTCTGTAAAAAAATCGGTACTGCAACGATCAGATGCAGGCTACGGTATCCGTTTTCCTTCGGATGCTTGATGTAATCTTTCTGTTCGATCAGACGGATATCATCCTGCTGAAGCAGGCAGTCCGCCAGTAAATAGATATCTTCCGGGAAAGAGCACACAACCCGGATTCCTGCTATATCATTGATGTTCTGTTCAATCGCCGAAAGCGTCAACGGAATATTTTTCCGGCGCACTTTGCGCACGATTCCGTCCAGCGATTTCACACGTGTCTTGATGGACTCGATCGGATTACGATCATATTCCAGCGAAAATTGTTCGTTTAACACTTTAAACTTCGTCTCTACTTCCATGATTGCGCACTTGTAATATGCCATCAGCGTATCCAGCGGTTTTGTATTTTCCTGCACAAAATCCAAAAATTCATCAGACATCAGACGGTTACGGACAAGGTTTTCCGCTGCCTGCTGCAGCTGCGCATTTACTACTTTACTTAGTTCATTCATATCTATTTCCTCTTTTTCTCCTGTAATTTTCTATATAAATAATTGTGAAATCCTTAGTTCCGGCGGACTCCCGTGTGGTGGCTCCGGCTGCGGCCTCTCCGATACGCACGAATTAGACAGAATCTTAGAATTTGCGAAAGTGATTGCGTGGCTCTAATTTTGTGTCCGGGCAACGTTTCGACAGCGGCGCGGCTTGTGTCCGTCTGCCAAGGAGGCGCTCAGAATTTCTAGTCTGCCTAAGCGGAGCACTTCAAAAATTTTATGGCGCCCGCTCCCGGTTATGTCTCCCTACGGACTTTTTTGAATGACCTTAAATAAATGTAGTCGCAAACACGACCCGCGGGCACAGTATTTTGAAGCACTCCGCTAAGGCAGACACGAAATCCTTCGGACGCGTCCTTGGCAGACAGACACAAGCCGCGCCGCTGTCGAAACTTGAACGAACACAAATCATCAAAGGAGTCACGCAATCACTTTCTGCAAATTCTTGATTCTGGATATTGAGTGCGTATCGGAGAGGCCGCAGCCGGAGCCACCACACGGGAGTCCGCCGGAGCACAAACTTTCCCAATTGTTTTAAATAAAAAGAACTTCACGGAAATAAATTTCCATGAAGCTCTCCGCACATGGACTTTCCTGTCTGGTTTCCATATGCCTATATTATAATGGATTCATCCGCAAAACGGAATAAATAAAGTCTGAACTTTTTCCGAATTTTATCTTAATCCTTGAACAGATCGGTAGAATAATAACGATCTCCGCTGTCCGGAAGAAGTGCTACCACAGTCTTACCCTTAAATTCCGGTCTCTTTGCCACTTCGATGGCTGCCTTTAATGCAGCTCCGGAAGAAATACCAACCAGCACACCTTCCTCTTTTGCAATGTACTTGGAATACTCGAAAGAGTCTTCATTCGAAACTGGGATAACTTCATCGTAAATCTTGGTATCCAGTGTGTTTGGAACGAATCCTGCTCCGATACCCTGAATCTTATGTGGGCCTGCCTTTCCGGTAGACAATACTGCAGATGTCTCAGGCTCTACGGCAACGATCTTTACATCCGGGTTCTGGGATTTTAAATACTCACCAACACCTGTGATGGTTCCGCCTGTACCGACACCGGCTACAAATGCATCGACTTTTCCATCCGTATCTTCCCAGATCTCCGGCCCGGTTGTCTTCTTGTGTGCTGCCGGGTTTGCAGGGTTCTCAAACTGCTCCGGAATGAAGCTGTCTGCGATCTCTTTGTGAAGTTCCTCTGCCTTTGCGATGGCTCCCTTCATACCCTTGCTTCCATCGGAAAGAACAAGTTCTGCACCATATGCCTTGATGATGTTACGACGCTCAATACTCATGGTCTCCGGAAGAACGATGATCAGGCGGTAACCCTTTGCTGCTGCGATTGCCGCAAGACCGATACCTGTGTTTCCGGATGTCGGCTCGATAATGGTGGAGCCCGGCTTTAATTTCCCGTCCTTCTCTGCCTGCTCAATCATCTCTTTTGCAATACGGTCCTTAACAGATCCTGCCGGGTTAAAGTACTCCAGCTTTGCAAGAAGTCTTGCCTCAAGGCCAAACTTCTTCTCGATGTGTTTGAACTCTACCAGTGGTGTGTGTCCGATCAGTTCCAATGTTCCTTCATAAATATTTGCCATTTTATTATCCTCCAATTTACTCTCTCTGATCTAATCCCTTATTTTCATACTTCTTTAGTAGGAATTATCTGTTGTTATGAATATACACCCTTTCCCAAACGCTGTCAACTACTTTTTACGATATTATTTTATACCCCTAAAAAAATACACGACACTCCTTATATTTTACTCCGCTTTGCCACAATTAAGACTCCAAAATTTTAACAGAGCCAGAAACTGCACAAAATTCGTAAAGTATTCTATAAGAAGCATCGTGTATTTTTATCTATATGTGTATGAAAAACCCTCCGACTTTATTACTCGTCATCCTCATCGTCATCATCATCCGCATCCTCACCGAGCAAAGCCTCTTTTAAAGTTCTCCAGCCAAGGACTGCACACTTCACACGTGCCGGCATATGGGCGATATCGCGGAGTGCCGATGCCTCCTCAAGAGAATCAATCTCCTCCTCGCTGGCATCGCCTTTGATCATTTTCATAAAGATTTTCCCCATCTGCAGGGCCTCTTCTTTTTTCTTTCCGACAATCATGCCAAGCATGATATCTGCGGAAGCCTGGGAAATCGCGCATCCGTCCCCGACAAATGCACCGTCGGTAATCGTGTCGCCATCCGTCTTTAATTTCAGGAAAATATCATCCCCGCAGCTCGGGTTGACACCCTCAAGCACAATATCCGCATCCGGCAGATCATGTTTAAACTCCGGGCGCACGTTGTGCTCGGTTAAGATTTCATTATAAAAACTTCTATTTTCCATATCCCATTCGCTCCCTTATACTTGCGATGCCTGCTACAAATTTGTCGGCTTCTTCTTCGGTATTGTAAAACATAAAGCTTGCCCGGGTGGCGGAGCTGATGCCCAGATAATTAAGCAGCGGCTGCGCACAGTGATGTCCGGCACGCACACAGATGCCATCGGCGATTAAAATCTCGCTCACATCGTGTGGATGCACGTCATCAATTGTAAATGTAAGAATTCCGGTGTGTTCTTCGGCCCGGTCGGATCCAAGTACATGCACATGTGGAAGTTCTTTCAATCCGTCAAACGCACGCTTTGTCACGGCAAGTTCCCGCTCCTGCATCACATCAAAGCCAACAGACTGTGCATATTTTATGGCAGCATGCAGTGCTATGGCACCGGCAGCGTTTACGGTTCCCGCCTCGAACTTATGCGGAAGTTCTGCGTATTTTGCGCTCTCGCGGGTCACGGATTCGATCATCTCGCCACCGGAAAGAAACGGCGGCATTTTCTTTAACAGTTTTTTCTTTCCATATAACACACCAATTCCCATCGGTCCGAAAATTTTATGTCCGGAAAATGCAAAGAAGTCTGCATCCAGCTCCTGCACATTGACCGGCATATGCGGGGTGCTCTGTGCCCCGTCCACCACGATAATGGCATTTTTTTCATGTGCCATGGCTGCGATCTCTTTGATTGGATTGATCCGCCCAAGGACATTGGAAACCTGTGTGATTGCGACGATCTTCGTCTTTTCTGTAATCTGTTCCCGCACCTGATCCAGATCGAGAGATCCATCCGGGCGGCACTCGATAAACCGCAGTTTTGCTCCTGTCTGTCGGGCGACCATCTGCCATGGCAGAAGATTGCTGTGGTGCTCCATGATGGAGACAAGAATTTCGTCCCCTTCTTTTACATTGGTTAAACCATAACTGTACGCTACAAGGTTCATACTCTCGGTCGTGTTTCTTGTAAAAATAATTTCCCGCGCGGATTTGGCTCCGATAAAATCACGCACGCCTTTTCTGGCATTTTCATACAGTTCGGTTGCTTCCACACTCAGCGGATAATTTCCACGCAGCGGATTTGCATTGTGTTTCAGGTAAAAATCGCGTTCTGCATCAATGACACACTGTGGACGCTGGGAAGTTGCCGCATTGTCGATATAGATCCATTCCCTGCCATCGACTGTATTTTCCCCGATTTCTGACAGCAGTGGAAAGTCCTTGCGATAATCGGTCATGCTACACCTCCCCGAGTTCTTCGTCAATCATTCTGGCAAAGCTGTCGTCTTTGATGATTCCTTTCAGGCGGTCAATGTTTGCTCTTGCCATAATATTTTCCGCGTGCTCTTTGTCGATTCCGCGGCTGGCAAAATAAAACATGGTATCCTCATCAAGTTCCCCAATCGTTGCACCGTGATTACCAACGACATTTTCCTCGGAGCATAAGATCACCGGAACGGTTTTATTCTCCACATCATCGCCAAGCATCAGTACATTTTCCAGCTCGTTTCCGACAGAATCGGAAGAGCCGGTCTTAAAATCAATCGTTCCACGGAAGATCTTCTTTGCACCGTCGCGCAGGGCACCGCCCACGTTGATCTCACTCTCTGTATGCTTTCCAAAGTGGTTGACCACTTCATTCATGTCGATGATATGTGTGTGCTGCCCGATATAGCCGATATCGCTCCTAAAGCTGCTCGCATCGCCGTTTAAGTTGATGGTCGTATCGGAATAGATATCTCCTTTTCCGAGATAAATCTGTACCAGCTCGATACGGGCATTTTTTGCACATTCTCCCTCAATCTGATTGTACACAAGAGAATTTTCTGCTGTGTGCTGCAGCTGCACCAGACGCACCCGTGCATGTTCTTCCACCGAAAGGCTTGTCCTTACGGCAAGTTTTTCCTCTGTCTGATAATCCATAAACACGGTCACCTGCTTACCTGCCGGTGCTATGATATGGATCTTTTTGCTGCTGTATCTTCCCTCTCCGGTAATGGAAAAGCGTACCTCTTCGGTGCTTCCCGCTGTCACGGTTTCCTCCGGAAGTTCTGTTGTATGTTCTTTGTCCCACGGAAGCTTGGTCTCGTTGACATGTAACCAATACCAGGTCTTCGATGGAAGTTTATTGATTGTCATTTCTGTCATTGTTCTCCTCCTAACCTATGCTTCCCTTCATCTCCAGCCGGATCAGGTTGTTCATCTCAACCGCGTACTCGACCGGAAGTTCCTTGGATACGTTGTCTGCAAATCCACTGACTAAAAGTGCCCGGGCATCTTCTTCCGTCATGCCTCGTGACATCAGGTAAAAGACGGCATCGTCGCTGATGCTTCCGATTTTTGCCTCATGCCCCACAGCGGCATCTTTCGTGCGGATATCCATTGCCGGAATCGTGTCGGAACGGGACTCGGAATCCAACATCAGGGACTGACAGGATACGGCGGATTTTGATCCTTTCGCATTCTTTGCCACGACCACGCTGCTTCGGAAGGTACTGATTCCACCGTCTTTGCTGATGGAACGGGTATTCATATAGGAGCTGGTGTTTGGTGCGGCATGTACGACTTTTGCACCGGTATCCAGATTCTGTCCGTGTCCGGCGAATGTGACACCGGTGAATTCCATTTTGGCACCCTCCCCCTTTAAAACGCTCATCGGATACAGGCAGCCCACATGGGAGCCAAACGATCCGGAAACCCACTCGATCGTTCCGCCTTCCTCAACGGAGGCACGCTTGGTATTCAGGTTGTACATATTCTTGGACCAGTTCTCGATGGTGGAATAACGAAGCTTTGCATTTTTTTTGACGAACAGCTCCACGCAGCCTGCATGCAGGTTTGCTACGTTATATTTCGGAGCGGAACATCCCTCGATGAAATGAAGGCTTGCGCCCTCGTCCACGATGATCAGTGTATGCTCAAACTGACCGGCTCCTTTGGCATTCAACCGGAAATAAGACTGCAGCGGAATGGACACGTGCACGCCCTTTGGCACATAGACGAACGAACCACCGGACCATACGGCTCCGTGCAGTGCTGCAAACTTATGGTCATGCGGGGTGACAAGTTTCATGAAATACTTGTGTACCATGTCCGCATATTCTCCTTTTAAGGCACTTTCCATATCGGTGTAGACAACGCCCTGTGCGGCAACCTCGTCTTTGACATTGTGATATACCAGCTCGGAATCGTACTGGGCACCGACACCGGCTAAGGATTTCCGCTCGGCCTGCGGGATTCCCAGACGCTCAAATGTCTCTTTGATGTCTTCCGGCACATCCTTCCAGGATGCCTGCATTTTGGAATGTGGACGGACATAGGTGGCAATGTGATCCATGTCCAGTCCCTCAATTGACGGTCCCCAGTCCGGAACCGGCATCTCATTGTAAATCTGTAAGGACTCCAGGCGGAACTGCTGCATCCATGCCGGATCGCCCTTTTCTTTGGAAAGCTGCTCCACGATCTGTGGGGTCAGACCTTCTTTCATTCTGTATGCATCTTTTTCCTCATCGCGGATATCATAGATGCTGCGGTCGATATCTTCTACCTGACTCTTTTCTCTCATTTCGCACGCACCTTTCTTACTGTTCAAATTCCTCAAAACCGTTTTCGTTGATCTCATCTACTAAGGAAGCATCTCCGTTTTTCACAACTTTTCCTTCATCCATAACGTGGGTGACATCCACATGCAATGACTCTAAGATTCGTGTGCTGTGGGTAATAATCAGAAGGCTTCCCTTGCATTTTTCTTTGTAAAGCTGGATGCCCTTTGATACGGTACGGACAGCATCCACATCCAGTCCAGAGTCGGTCTCGTCAAGGATTGCAAGCTTTGGCTCTAACATAAGCATCTGCAGAATTTCTGCTTTTTTCTTTTCACCACCGGAGAAGCCGACATTTAAATCACGTTCTGCATAGGACTCGTCCATGGAAAGAAGTTTCATGGTCTCGGTCAGTTTTTTCTTGAAATCCCACAGACGGACACGCTTTCCGGTCTTCTGCTCGAGTGCATTACGGATAAATGCGCTCAATGTCACCCCCGGAACTTCCAGCGGATTCTGGAAGGAGAGGAAGATTCCCTTTTTGGCACGCTCATTCACCGGCATCTCTGTGATGTCCTCTCCGTCAAAGAAAATCTGTCCGGATGTGATGGCATATTTCGGATGCCCGGTGATGGCATAGCCCAGGGTGGATTTTCCGGTTCCGTTCGGTCCCATCAGAACATGCACTTCGTCTTTTCCAACTTCTAAATTTACTCCGTGTAATATTTCTTTATCTTCAACGTTTACGTGCAGATCTTTGATCTCTAATAAGTTTTTTTCCGACATTTGTATTTCCTCCATATAAAACATGTTGTTTAACTTTCACAGGAATGCGTCTTCTGTGAAATCATATCCTCAAGGGTATGCTTCTCAAGGTAATCATTGATCACAGCTTCCAGTCCCTGCCAGAACGGAAGTGTGGTACACTCTGCGGTGCTCTCACACTTTTTTCCTCCTTCACACAGGCACGCGACCGGAGCTAAATTTCCTTCGATCAGTTGAAGGATCTCAATTACTTTATATTCCGACGGTTGTTTGATCAGACGGTAACCGCCACCCTTTCCGCTGGCACTCTCAAGCATCTTCCCTTTTGTCAGTATGGTCATAATACTTTCAAGATATTTCAGGGAAATGCCCTGCCTTGTGGCAATTTCTTTGACCGGAATGAATTCTCCAGAATTGTGCTGCGCAAGATCGACCATCACACGCAGTGCATATCTGCTTTTTGCGGATATCATCATATCGTTTTACCACCTCGTTTCATGAAATACGACCGCAGCGTATTCCGTGAGTTCTACGGTGTGATTATAAGCCCCACTCCCCTACTATGTAAATAGGGGAATGTGAAAAATCATGTTTTTCTTCCAATACAAATTGCTGTTTAACTGCGTAGTCTGGGAGCCTTTGGGATTTGGCAGAAGGGACGGATTTGCGGGGATTGTTCTAAATATAAGTTTTTTCGATGCGACGGAAGAATGGGGCATTCTCTTTCTACAGAAAAATTTGCAAATTAGCGCCGATATTGATTTCAGGTAAATTTGACAAATATTTTACTTTTATGCTATTAACGTTACATGATGGAACTACGGCGCAGTTGTAAATTTGTTCTTCCGAAAGAAATGTCCCCCTTCTTCCTGGGGATTGGAAAGCCATAAGTAAAAGAATGATGTCCGCAAATCCTGTCTGTGGAACAAACATAAAGGCACCAGAACCTGCAGTTAAAGGGACGCCTCAAAAGCAGCTACGAATGCCATGAACTGGAATAAGCATAAAAATACCCTGTTAAATCACTTGATGATAAGACCTGGTCTCTATAGATGAAAAATTAAAGTATTAGGTGACGGTTTTCCGAAATTTTAAGGCTTGAAATCAGGAAATGTCACCTATATAGTAAAAATTGTTTCTCCAGATACCAGTTTTTTAGAAAAAGCGGTACCTGGAGAAGCAATTTTTGATCTATAGAGACTTTCCGGTATCTGAATGTTAAATTTTCAATATATAGGTACCGCAATGGTATCTTTTACATGAATTTTATTGGTATAGATACCACGATGGCATCTTTTACTGAATTTTATTGATATAGGTATCACGATGATCTTTCCTATGAATTTTGATTATATAGAAATCTTCCTTTATTTATAATTTGATAATACCCATTCATATAAATACTTCAATAGAACTATTGTTTCACAAAATACCATCAATGAAATTTCCATCTATAATTTCTGGTGCACAAAAAACGGTATTTTCTATAAAATGAAAAAAGACCCACGAATCTCTCATGAGTCTTTCTCCATTTTAGTTTTTTTGCAAAATTTATTTATTTTTTACAGTGACTTTGCACTTATTTGTGATACCGTTAGATTTTACAGTAATGGTAACTTTTCCTGCTTTCTTTGCCTTGATCACACCCTTGGAAGATACGGCTGCGATCTTAGTATTCGAAGATTTGTAAGTTACTTTTCCAATGCTTCCCTTTACGCTTAACTTCGCAGTCTTACCTTTTTTCAGGGTTACTGTCTTTTTGTTTAAGGTTGGATTTTTAACGGTAATTTTTACCTGTCCACTTACACCGTTGTTAGTTGCGGTGATGATAACAGAGCCTTTCTTTACAGCGGTAACTTTACCGTTGGCATCTACTTTGGCTACCTTCGGGTTGCTGCTGGTGTAGGTTGTAATTCCGCTTCCGGATACGACATTTGCAAGGATATTGGTCTTACCCTTTACATACAGTGTGGTATTTTCGCTGACAACTGCAACTTTTGTGTCACGCTTGATATAGCTGATAGAAGAACCGTCCGGAGTCTCAAAGGTAAGGATGGTTGCCTCACCTTTCTTTGTGATGGCATACTTGCTGGCCTTTGTAAGTTTCTCACTGTCGGTTGAGATGTATACACCACTGCTTACATCTTCTTTTCCATCATTGTCATATGCATAAAATGTAAATGGACTCTCGGTATATGTTCCGGTTCCATTCGGATCGAAATACGTCACTCCGGTTCCGTCCGCTTTCAGTTCACAATACATTTTTGCGTTTTTATACTGCGGATTGCTGGCATATGCGGACATATCTGCATCCCAGACACCTGCTAAAACGCTCTGCTGCGCTGCGGTATCTGCATTCTTCATTTCTGCAAGATTTTCGGTACAGAATAAAGCGATGCAGTTTTGGATCATCTGCTCGTTTTTCTCTGTCAGTGCACTCTTTAAGATACCGGAGCCTACCCAGTTTGCATATTTTCCGGTGTTGAGTTTTAACAGTTCTGTCAGATCGCTGCCGTAACGGAATTCAATGTGATAGGTTGTTGCCGGAGTATCCGGGCAGAGGAATACATACTTAAACTCATCCTCGTTTTTGTCTGTGCTCTGGAATACATAACCTTCCATCACACCGCTGAGTGCATCTTTTTTCAAAAACTTATACTTATGGGAAACTTTTTTGCTGTCGCTTGTGGTAAATTCTACTTTGCCACCGTCCTGGAAAGAAACTTCCTTTACATCATTGATAAATCCACAGTAAAATGTATTTGGATCTGCTTTGTCACCGTAGGTCGTAGAACCCACGGAAGCCTTCAGCGTCTTTACGGCTTCTGCTGCAGCACTTCCTCCGACAACGGCTGCTGCGTCATCGTTCCAATACTTATTGTATTTTACATCAAATAATGCATCCTTGAACAACTGGATGTAATCGCCTTTTACTGCGGTAAATAATTTATCCGCCTTGGAGCTGTCGGACTCCTCTGCCGGGATCGTTGGTACACTTGTGTTGGTGCCTGCCGCCATAACCGGTGCTGCAGATGTTCCTGCTACCGTAATGGACAATAACAGTGCGAGTAATGCTTTGCGCATCTTTTTCATAATTCTTCTCCTTTCAAAGTTCCGCAGTTAGTCTATTGTAACTGCTGTTAGTCTGTTTATTTTATGATAGCCTTTTCCCTATGTTATGTCAAGAAGGCAAAACAAAAATGGATATCATGTAAAAAAGGAGAGATACAAAATCATGATCTCTCCAAGAATTTTTATTTGGTTTCAATTGTTCCACCGCACAGCACATGATCGTCCTGATAAAAGACAGCAGCCTGGCCAGGCGTCATGGCACGCTGCGGTTCGTCAAACTGTGCCAACAGTGTTCCGTCCGGCTGCGGATACAGCGTACACGGTGCACCTGCATGCGAGTAGCGGATTTTACCGATAGCCTTGACCGGCCCGGTCAACTTTTCTTCTGCCATATAATTGATATTATCCACATGACAGTCACGAGAAAACAGACTCTCGGACTTGCAAAGCACGACTTCGTTTGTCTGCGGGCGAAGTTCCTTGACAAAAATAGGCGTGGATGAAGAAATGCCAAGACCCTTGCGCTGCCCGATCGTGTAATGAATCAGTCCGCGGTGCTGTCCCATAATGTTTCCTTCTTCATCGACAAAATCACCCGGTTTGCTTTCTTTTCCGGTCTCCTGTGCAATAAAGGAGGCGTAATCATGATCCGGCACAAAACAGATATCCTGACTGTCATGCTTTGTGGCAACTGGAAGTCCAATCTCCTCTGCGATCTGGCGGATATGTGGCTTATCGTAATCGCCCACCGGCATAAGCGTATGGGAAAGCTGCTCCTGTGTCAGATTGTAAAGTGCGTAGGTCTGATCCTTCGCCGCTGTAACGGAATTGCGGATCGTATAGCGGCCATTCGGCAGCTGCATGATACGCGCATAGTGTCCGGTGGCAATATAATCCGCACCGATCTCCAGTGAACGATGAAGCAGTGACTCCCACTTGACATAACGGTTGCAGGCGATACACGGATTCGGTGTACGCGCTTTTTCGTATTCTGACACAAAATAATCAATGACATATTTGTGGAAATCTTCCTTAAAATTCATCACATAATAAGGAATCTCCAGACGTTCTGCCACACGGCGGGCATCATCTACCGCGGAAAGTCCGCAGCAGCCGCCCTCCTGTGACTGCACAAAGACATCCTGATCCTGCCAGATCTGCATGGTGACACCAATCACATCGTATCCCTGTTCTTTTAACAGATAGGCCGCCACGGAGGAATCTACACCTCCGGACATGCCGACAACTACTTTTTCTTTCATTTAATACTCCTCTTCCGGAGCCTCTTCCTTCTCACTGATATCATTGACCGGACGCTCTAATCCCTCGATCTTGATATTGTGTTTCTCTGCATAATCCCATAAAGCAGCATGAATTGCTTCCTCTGCCAGCAGGGAGCAATGCACCTTCACTGGTGGAAGTCCGTCGAGTGCTTCCATAACGGCCTTGTTGGTTACCTGCAGTGCTTCCTGGATCGTCTTACCCTTTACAAGCTCGGTTGCCATACTGCTGGTTGCCACTGCTGCACCGCAGCCGAAAGTTTTAAATTTTGCCTCCTGGATGATGCCATTGTCATCAATATCCAGGTACATACGCATGATGTCTCCGCACTTTGCATTTCCAACAGTGCCAACACCACTTGGGTTCTCAATCTCTCCTACGTTTCTTGGGTTATTAAAATGGTCCATTACCTTTTCGCTGTACATTTTGTTTCTCTCCTTCTGCAAAATATTCTATCCGTTTTTCCGCACAAAATCCTCATACAGAGGAGACATGCTGCGCAGACGTTCGATAATTGCCTTCAATTTATCTACCGTATAATCAATATCTTCCATGGTTGTCTTCTCGGAAAGTGTCAGACGAAGACTTCCGTGTGCAATCTCATGCGGCAGTCCAATTGCCAGAAGCACATGGGACGGGTCTAACGATCCGGATGTGCAGGCACTTCCGCTGCTACCGCAGATTCCTGCCTGATCGAGAAGAATCAGCATGGATTCTCCCTCGATAAAACGGAAACAGAAGTTGGCATTGTTCGGAAGACGGTCGGTACGGTCTCCGTTTAAGCGGGTGTACGGAATCTCATGGAGCACACGCTCAATCAGATGATCGCGAAGCTTTATTTCATACTCCGTGTTCTTTTGCATATTTGCTACTGCAAGTTCCGCTGCTTTCCCGATTCCGACGATACCCGGAACATTGTGTGTGCCGGCACGGCGCTGACGTTCCTGTGCACCTCCGTGAATGAAAGAACGGATCTTTACGCCTTTGCGGATATACATGACTCCGATTCCCTTTGGTCCGTTGATCTTGTGACCGCTGGCACTGAGCATGTCGATATTCATCTCATCCACGTTGATCGGCACATGTGCAAATGCCTGTACCGCATCGGTATGGAACAGTACTCCGTGTTTCTTTGCAATCGCACCGATTTCCTTCAGTGGCTCGATGGTTCCGATCTCGTTGTTTGCTGCCATGACAGAGATGAGAATTGTATCCGGACGGATGGCTGCCTCAAGCTCGTCCAGCTTAATCTTACCATTTTCATCCACACCGACATAAGTCACTTCAAATCCGTGCAGTTCCAGCCACTGTGCTGTGTGCAGGATCGCATGGTGCTCGATCGCGGATGTGATAATGTGCTTTCCCTTGCTGCTGTATGCCTCTGCGGTTGCTTTGAGTGCCCAGTTATCGGACTCGCTTCCGCCTCCGGTGAAATAAATTTCCTCGGTCTTTGCCCCGATCACATCTGCAATCTGCTTTCTTGCTTTTGCAACCGCACGCTCCGACTCTCCTGCAAAGCTGTAAATAGCTGCCGGATTACCGTAATGCTCCGTAAAATACGGGAGCATCGCATCAAGAACTTCCGGGTATACCTGTGTGGTAGCCGCATTGTCCAGATAGATTAATTTACTCATACTCTTCCTACTTTCTTTTCTTTTTTAATAAGGAGCACATCGCATGAGATATCTCTTCGAGATACCTCATATCACATAATCCCCATTTTTTTCTCTCTGCCAGTCAACCAGATCCTGCAATGTGATATGATCCACAACACTGCAGATGGCATCATTAATCTTTTTCCAGAGAATCAGGGTAACACAGTCTTCCCGTTTCTCACAGTTGACATCGTCTCCCTCATCGAGACATGCAACCGGTGCCAGCGATCCCTCGGTCAGGCGGAGAATCATTCCAACGGTATACTCCTCCGGTGCTTTACGCAACAGATATCCCCCCTGTGCTCCACGCACACTGCGCACATAACCGGCGCGGTTCAATACGGAAATAATCTGCTCCAGATATTTGTCGGAAATCTCCTGCCGTCTCGCAACATCTTTTAAACTGATCGGCGCTCCTGTGTTGTTCAATGCCAGATCCAGCATCAGTCTCATGGCATATCTGCCTTTTGTTGAAATTTTCATGATAATATATCTCTTCTTTCTTAAAAATGTACAGAGTTTAAAACTTAGTATTCCTACTAAGTTACTATACATTGGTAAGATAGATTTGTCAATCTATTATCAATCGATATTTTTCCTGCTTTCTTTGCGCATTTGTTTCTGGCGGTACATATTCTGATCGGCAAGTGACAGATACTCATCTATAGTCTCTTCTCCCCCCGCAAACGTCAGCTCTACACCGATACTGATCATAATGTTTTCCTTGGTCAGCCGGCTCTGCACACGATCCGTGTACTGTTGTGCCTTTTTGGAAGTCGCATATGGGAAAAATCCGATGAACTCATCGCCTCCGTATCTGCATACATATCCCTGCTGTGGGCATTCTTCCTCAAGAACCTGTGCAATTCTTATGAGTACCTGATCTCCAAATTCATGTCCATATGTGTCATTCACAGATTTAAAATCATCCGCATCCACAAAGACAAGCGCACATGCTATTCCCTTTTCCTGATACTTTGCAAATGCCGGCCGGATAATGTCCGTATACGCAATCCGGTTACAGATACCGGTCAGCGGGTCCCGGTTGTACAGCATCTGGAGTTTGTTTGCTGCATTCTCCAGCTGTTTTTGCTTAAACTGCGTTTCCAGTGTCTTTACAATCGTGCTGTGAATGTCATAATAATATGGATTATCATACAGAAAGCGTCCGTTTTTCATTACCAGATAACCAACCGACTGTTCCCGGAAATGAATCGGGGTAAACAGATAGGCATTCTGGCTTCCTGTTTCTTCCAGATGGCGGTTCAGTTCCCCGACACTGGCAAATGCCATTCTCTTATGGTTCTCAAATCCATCTGCCACCACAAGATTCTTTTCATCATAGCCTTCCACCGGAAAATCCGTATCCTCATCGGCCGCAAACAGCTTGCGGTCCACCACAAAATATACCCCGTCACATCTCAGTTTCTGGAAATAGTCAACAATATATTCAAAAATTTCCCGGAAACCATTGCACCTTGCCATCTGCGCTTCCAATTCCACGAGAAGGGAATCATCCTCATCTTTTTTGACTGCGGCGACAATCTTTTCCTTTATATATTCACGGTAATTTACCATGCCGTTATTCGGACAGCCACAACTTTCTCCGTAAATACAGGTAACCGGAATATAATTGCGTTCTTCCACCGGTTTTCCTTCCCAGATACGCAACAGTACATCCACACAAAGCTTTCCGATCTCCTCCCGGTCCTGAAATACAGTCGTAATCTGCGGACGGAAATAGGCTGCCTTATCCAGATTATCAAAGCCCGTCACCAGAAAATCGTCCGGTACGCGGTACCCCCACTGTTCTGCCTCTGCACAGATTCCTGCCGCAATATTGTCATTTGCACAGACAAACACATCTGGAAGTTTTGAGCCGCTATGGACATACTCCCGCATATAGTTCACGCCGGTCTCATAGTCGTAATCCCCACATAAAATCGGATTGTCATCCAATGTCATTCCATATTTTTTCAGGCATTCGCAGTACGCAGCAACACGTTCAAAATTTCCGAAAGCATCTTCCGGGCCTCCGGCAAAAACAAATCTGCGGCATCCATGCACTTCGTATAAATGTGTCATAAGTTCACGGATCGGACGCCGGTTATCTGCACCTACATAATAAAATCCGCTGATATACCAGTCCAGGGAAAGAACCGGAACCCCACAGTTCTGCAGGCGTTCTACAATCTTTTCTTTTTGCCGGACATCCACAATATTGCTTCCATCCAGTATAATTCCATCAAACGCTGACAGATCCGGCAGATTATAAATATTATATTCGCCCGTATTATGCAATGCATCTTTGCTCCAGTTGCCATAACAATTGTACTGATACAAAGCAATATCCTCATCCAGTTCCCGAATTCTCCGAATGATTCCATCTACCCAGGCATACGTGATCATCCGGCGCCAGCCGTCTGATATCAATGCTATTTTTTTCAATTGTCCTCCCCCATATACCAATTCATGCCGATATGTTTAATTTATCACAAAAAACCAAAGGCTTCAATGCTGTTCTATACAAAAAACATGTATCCTTTGTGATTTTTCACTTTTTATGATATGATAGGAGTCTAGACTTTAGAAAAGAGGATATTTTATGGCAAAAGGAACTGCTGGGAAAAACTATTGGGCACTTCTTTTGATGATTCTCGCAGGTGTTGTACTGGGTGGCTTTATCGGTCAGCTTAGTGCCGGTGTTCCGGCTCTCCGCTGGCTGAATTACGGACAGACCTTTGGTCTTTCCAACCCACTGGTACTTGATCTGGGAATTCTGGTGCTCACATTTGGATTAACCATAAAAATAACGATCGCCGGCATCATCGGAATTGTGCTGGCGATCCTGATTTACCGATTCCTGTAACAGGTGCTTATTTCAGGAACCGCTCGAGACTGCGCATATGCTCCTTCATCGTCTCCCGTCCCATGCGGTAGGCGGCAAGGAGTCTCTGCCGGTCTCTTTCTACTTTGCTGACTTCTATCTTTTTTGGCGGACGAATGACAAACAATTCCCCACGTTCTTCTTTTCCCCGGATATATTCCAGTTCTTCGTTGTAATGCTCATGCCGGTGTTCCATGGCATCAATCATCGCCGGATACCTGCGAAGCGATACTTTCGCCAGCGGCATCAGCTGATTCTTTTTTTTCACATAATCCCGCGGCTGCGTCAGAACCACTACCGTTTTATCAAACCCCAGTTCCTGCATTTTCTGCACCGGAATAGAATCTGCTACGCCTCCATCAAGCAATTCATATCCGTCTACACAGACCGGCTTTGACACAATCGGCATGGATGCCGATGCTCTCATCCATTCCATTTCTGTCTTATCACACCGATCCACTTTTTTGTAAAGAGCTTTCCCGGTTTTGGCATCTGTCACCACCACGTAAAAATCCATCGGATTCTTGCGGTAAGCCTCATAATCAAATGGGTCAAGATGCTCCGGGATATCATGATAACAGAACTGTTCCCCGAACATATCCCCTGTTTTCAAAAATGTGCGCAGTCCCGCATACTGCGGTTTATTACAGTACGCTGCATTGTAACGAATGACGCGTCCCGGCTGACTAGACTTATAATTACAGCCAAACACTGCCCCTGCTGACACGCCCATCGCTCCGTCAAATGTTATCTGATGCTCCATCATCACGTCGATGACTCCGGCGGTGAACATTCCGCGCATGGCTCCGCCTTCCATGACCAGTCCTTTTTTCATCATCGAATCCCTTCTTTAAATAAGCAATACTTTTTGATTCTATCATCTGTTTTGTATTCTAGCTTTCTTTCTCCATGATTTCAAGGGGCGAAACCATGATTCTACCTTAACATTTCCTTATTTTTACATAATCCCGCTTTCTTCTGCCCAAACTAATAAATATTTGTAGAGGAAAAGGAGTATGCCCTATGTATGGTTCACTATTTTATGTATTGCCCATTCTGGCAGTAATTGCAAAAACTGTTTTCCGCGCAGTCCTTCCCTTACTGATCGGCTGTATGATTGCCTATGTAGTTAATATCCTTATGTGTTTTTACGAAAAAGGATATGCAAGAATATGCCGTATGGCAGCCATTGCGCCCTTACAGCGTCCCCTATGTATGACACTCTCCTACCTTTCGCTTGTGCTTGTGATCCTGATCTTATGGTGGATGATCGTCCCTCAGCTGTTATCCTGCATCCGGATCATCGCAACCGATTTCCCTCAGGTTTTAGAATTACTGTGTGAGTGGGCAAACGAACATCTGCAAATGGATCTTGGCATGGAAAACGAAATCCGGGCATGGATGAATGAACCCTTTTGCTGGGATACACTGATCGCAAAAATCCCCCGTCTGGCAAAAGGCATGAAAACTTCCCTGGAGAAACTTGGCAGCTGGCTTTTAATTTTTCTGCCGGGACTGATGTTTTCTTTTTATCTGCTTGCTGCCAAAGAATCCCTCTTACGGATGGGCAGTTTCCTGATCGACCGGTGTTTCGGTGTTTTCCAAGGGAAAAAAATACGTTATGTACTGACGGTTCTCAATCAGTCCTTCCATCATTTTCTGGCAGGACAGACCATAGAGGCAGTAATCCTCGGTATGCTTTGTACCATCGGCATGTGGATTCTTCGGCTTCCCTATGCTGCCATGATCGGTTGTCTGGTAGGTGTAACCGCACTGCTACCGGTCATCGGAGCTTATATCGGTGCCGCAGCCGGTGCGTGTATGCTTCTTACGGTTTCCCCGGTAAAAGCACTGGTATTTCTTATCTTTTTAACAATTCTCCAGCAGATCGAAGGCAATTTTATCTATCCCCGTGTGGTCGGACATTCCATCGGGCTGCCCGGCATCTGGGTACTTGCCGCAGTCATTGTCGGCGGTGGGGCATTCGGTATCTGGGGAATCCTGTTTGCCGTGCCACTTGCAGCAGCCATCTACCGGCTGCTCCGTCCCTCAATCAATTAAAGCCGTGCAGCAACGCTGCACGGCTTCTTAAAAATAAGCAGAAATCAAATAGAGCTTACGCTCTCTGTGTTTTTTAAACTAAATGGAACCAGTTCATGTGTGGCCGGTTTGTTGAGATCAATCATGCCAAACAACAGATCAATACTTTTTCTGGCAATCTTTTCATACCCCTGACAAACCGTCACAATCTTTGGATTATAATAATCTGCAAGAAGTGTTCCGTCAAATCCGATCACCGAGATATCCTCCGGTACCCGCAGACCCGCATCAAAAATTGCGCGCATGGCACCAACTGCCATCACATCACTCATGGCAAAAACCGCTGTAATGGATCTTTGGGAAGCCAGCATCCGGTTCATGGCATTGTATGCACTCTCATATGAGAACCGCGCTACCGCATAACTTTCTTCCTCAAATTCACAGCCATGTTTTATAAAGCTGCGCTTCGCTCCTGCTTTACGATATTTACTTGGGGAAGATAATGCCATATCTCCCCCGATAACAGCAATATCGCGATGTCCGTGATCAAACAGATAATCAACCGCCATCTCCGCAGCTGCCATATCATCTGTTGAAACTGATGCAAGATTCCGAAATCCCAGTTTATCCGCCCGATCTGTCACCAGCACACACGGAACATTGACCAGTTCAAATTCTTCATGAAAGTACTGTATATTACCTCCAAGGAACAAAATCCCCATTGGCTTATGTTCCCTGCACATCCGCACAGCCTCTTTCACTTCATCTGCATCTTCATCCAGATAATGCACCCGCAGGGAATAATCCGATCCCTCGATAGTATCCTGAATTACCTCTATGATATTTGTAAACAGCATATTCGAAGTACCTTTTACGAGAATCAGAATACTCTGGCTCACGGTCTGTTTTAAATGCTTGGCATTGTTATTTGGTACAAACTGGTAAGCTTCCACAATTCGCATAATGCGGTCACGGGCTTCTTCGCTGACATCTCTTCTTCCATTCAGGACACGGGAAACCGTACTGACAGAATATCCTGCCTCTTTCGCAATATCTACAATTGTCATTCCTTCACCTCGTATATACAGACGAAATGTCTATTTTCTAGCCCTTGACAGCACCTGCAAGAACTCCTTCTATTATATATTTCTGGCACGCAATATAAAAGATAATAATTGGCAGAATTGCAAGAACAAGTACCGCCATCATGGCACCCCAGTCGATCTGTCCATGACTCTGTTTCAGAAACTGAATTGCGATCGGAATGGTTTTATACTTATTAATATTCAACACCAGACTCGGCAGAAGGTAATCATTCCATACCCACATCGCCTCAAGGATTGCTACCGTTACCGTCGTTGGCTTTAAAATTGGAAAAACCACCTTAAAAAAGGTCTGTAATGGTGTACATCCATCAATCATTGCAGCTTCTTCAATTTCCAAGGAAATTCCCTTTACAAAGCCGGTAAACATGAAAACGGCCAGCCCCGCTCCAAATCCCAGATATACAACAATAATTCCAAGAGGATTGGACAGATGTAAAAGGTTTGCAAATTTTGATAACGTAAACATTACCATCTGGAATGGAACAATCATGGAAAACAGACACAGTACATAAATTGTTTTCGTCACTTTTGTATGGACTCTGGTAATATACCATGCACACATGGAGCAGCAGATAATAATCAATGCAACCGACCCTACTGTAATAAACAGGGAAATCCCAAAACTGTTCCAGAAATTTGTCTTACGGATACCGTTGGAATAGTTCAGCCAGCCACAGAATGCACGTTCAACACCATGGATAAATTTATCCCAGCCAGCGGAAAGCGGCTCTGTTCCAAGTGTAAACGGATGTCTGAAAATAAAGGCTTTTCTTTTAAAGGAATTTAAAAGGACTACCAGAATTGGTGCAATCCATAAAATGCTGATAACCGTAAATGCCAGTGTCCAGATCCAGCCATGTTTTGCCTGACGGACAGCACTTACCTGATTGTTATTCTTTTTAGCCATTAGTCCTGCACCTCCTTGCTTGTGGTCAGTTTATTCTGAATCAGCGCAATAACTGCAACCAGAATAAAGAAGATAACCGCTTTGGCCTGACCAACGCCCTGCCATCCGGTCGTGCCGTACATTGTGTCATAAATATTTAATGCCAGAAGCTGTGACATCTTAGCCGGATTACCACCGGTCAGAGCGAAGTTCTGATCAAATAACTTAAATCCATTGGTCAGCGTCAGGAATGTACAAATGGTGATCGTCGGCATCAGCATCGGAAGTGTTACATACCGGAGCAGCTGCCAGGAATTTGCACCATCAATCTTTGCCGCCTCGATTAATTCTCCCGGAATATTCTGGATTCCTGCAATATAGATAATCATCATATATCCGATCTGCTGCCAGCATACTACAATAATCATACCCCAGAACGCATACCACTGTGTGGATACGATTGTCTTGGAGAAATTGGATAATACGCTGTTAAAAATCATTAACCAGATATAACTGAGTACGATACCACCAATCAGGTTGGGCAGGAAAAATACGGTACGGAAAAGATTGGTACCCCTGATGCCTTTGGTAAGTGCCATCGCAATGAGAAATGAAATCACATTGATGATCAGCACCGATACAACCGTAAATAACGCTGTATACCATAATGAATGAATAAATGTTGTGTCTAACTTTCCGTTTACAAAAAAGATTCTCGAATAATTCTGTAACCCTTTCCATTTCCAGTCTGTAACGGTTGTGAACTTACAAAAAGATAAGAAAATTCCATATACAAACGGTACAATAAATCCAATTGCAAACGCAATCATTGTCGGAAGCAGAAAAATCGGGAAATATTTTTTAATTGCTTTTTCCATAATACATTCCTTTCACTAACTGCAGCCCCTGCCAGTACCAGCCTGCACTGCAGGTGCTTCTTTTAAAAAAGGAGTAAGCGGCATGCCACTTACCCCTTTTCCCATCATCTTTGATTACTGTGCATCATCTTCATGGGCGATCTTCCACTGATTTGCCCATCCATCAACAAATGCGGTCTTTACAGCATCCCACTCACCTTCACCTGCGGTATAGGCAGTCAGGGCAGAAACAACATCCGCTCTCCAGTCATCTACGTTTGGAGTAGCATTGAAGCTCCATGCTACAGATGTTTTTCCGTCAGTCATTAACTTGTTTGCAGCCTGTGCAAATGCATTCTTTGTCTCGTAATCACCTGTAAATGTATCATATGGAGCAGTAAGTCCCATCTGATTTGTAATGGCATCACGTCCCTCGTCAGAAGTGATTACCCAGTTTAAGAACTCAAGTGTTGCATCAATATCTTCCTGAGATGCCTTTGCGTTCACTGCCCAGTAGTTCTCAGTACCAACACAAAGTCCTTCATTCTCATCATCTACACCAAAGTAAATTGGCATCATGGATAAGTCATCTGCTGTAACGACATATCCGTTCTCCTCGTTTGTTAACGGAGAGAACTCCCAGTCACCATTCTGGTAGAAGACTGCCTCTCCCATACCAAACTCAGACTCTGCATTTAATGCACCGGAATTTAATGTCTTAGGATCTGCTGCGGAATCAGATACATACATATCCCATACGTTTTTGAAGTTATCAAGATAAGTTCCCTTAATGGACTCTTCCCCGGCTGTAAGGTCACATCCATCATCCTTGAACTCATAGTACAGTGGCATATTGGCAAGATGTCCGGCAAATCTCCAGGAAGATCCGTCATCCAGTCCTGCGGAAGCAAATGCCTCTGTCAGGTCAGTTCCAAGTTCTTTATTGATGTCATCAATACGGGAATTGATGTCATCTGCAACTTTCTTTAAAGTATCAAAGTTGTTAATCTCATCTACCGAAGAAACTACAGCACCATCCATGCCACAGTATCCTTCCAGAATTGTCTTGTTGTAGATCAGGCCGTAGCACTCATAGCAGTTTGCAATGGCAGCTACCTTATCATCAGAGTTGATTACAAGAGACTTATCTGTCAGATGCTTGTAAAGCTCAGAGTCCTTCAGATCATATGTATAATCGTTCCATGTCTGTGCTGCGGAAGAATTTCCCACATTGAAGATGGTAGGTGCATCCGACTTTGCCATCTCGGACTGTAATGTTGTGTTGTACTGTCCGTCTGCTGCAGTAAGCACATTTACCTCTACACCGGTCTGATCGGTATAGGTCGCTGCCAGATCCTGCCAGGCTTCGTCTGTCTCTGGTTTAAAGTTTAACATGTAAACCTTTCCAGAACTCTTGCTGGTCTTGTCTCCACCCTGTGTGGATGTGCCACCCTTATCGCTTCCGCATCCTGCGAATGCTGTGACAACCATTGCGGCAACCATTAATGCTGATACAATTTTCTTTTTCATATTTTCACCCTCCTGAAATAAATACGTTCGTAGCGTTACCGTTCATACGGCAGCCCCTGATTGAAAACGTTCACGGCAATGTTTCCGGTAACGTTTTCAGTAAGCAGAGTATACACCTATTTTGCACAGTTTCGCAAGTGTTATTCTCATTTTTGTGAAATAAGTAAGTTTTCCTCTCTATTTTTCGTGCATATTGCACAACGCTTTTCCCTTTGCTTGACATGTATAGGCTGTCGATATATACTTTCATGTATAGACTGTCTATAGTACTTATCACTGAAAGGAGGTCATATACCATGGGTATTGACAAAAATCTCGTACAGGGAAGCATGGCATTGCTGCTTCTGCGCCTTTTGGAAACGAAAGATATGTATGGCTACGAAATGATTGAAGCTCTTCGCAGCAAATCCAACAACGTCTTTGAACTGAAAGCCGGCACCCTGTACCCACTGCTCCACTCTCTGGAGAGCAAGGGCTATGTAATGTCCTATGAGGATGCCTCTTCCGGGAAAAAACGCAGATATTACCAGCTGACAGAGGCCGGCCGGCATCATTCTTCCGAAAAAAAGCAGGAATGGATGGCTTATCAGGCTGCTGTAAGCAATGTGTTAAGTTTTGAAGGAGGAATCTGATATGGAGGAAAAAGAATATCTGCAGACCCTGGGCGAACAGATTTTAAACCCACATGCACGTACCCATGTGCTGGAAGAAATTCAGGAACACATTGACGAACAGATGCAGGATTATATAGATACAGGAATGTCTCCGGACGCAGCAGAAAAAGAAGCTGTCCGGCAGATGGGAGACCCGGTTGCAGCCGGCACGGAATTAAACCGGATCCACCGTCCCCGGTTTCCGGGTGTTTTGTTCGGCATTGCGGTGGCTCTTACATTATCCGGAATTTTCATGCAATATATCCTGTATGGTTCTGAACCACTTAACACCACCTATTCCAACACCGTGTTTATGCAGCATGCCGTTTTCTATCAGGTGATTGGCTTCGGCATTATTCTGTTTGGGATGTTCAGCAATTACATGTGTTTATCAAAATACAGCTGGTTTTTATACGGTCTGTTTTTGGGATTCGCGCTGCTCGCCTGCTTCTTTCCGGGCACGTTCTCTTTCTGGCAGACCCGTACCTTTAGCTATTATCTGTGTCTGCTGTATCCACTGTCCTATGCACTGCTGCTATACTCCAACCGGAAAAAAGGATGGAAAACCATTGTCTGGCTGCATGTGCTGTCACTCCTGTTTTTCGGGGCGATCCTAAGCCACACCAGTGGTTTTGTATGGCCGCCGGTTCTGGCATTTGTTTTTCTGTCCGTCCTGCTGTCCGGAATCTGTATCCAAAAAAGGATTCTGCCCGGTTCCAAAAAGGTTCTCTGGTGCTGGACACTTCTTCCTTATATCGGAATCGCAGCTTTGGCAGGCAGCCTGTTTTTACGTCCGCAAACCTATCTGTATGACCGCCTGTTGAATGCACTCGGACTGCAGCATACTGACGACGGACCTGGCTTTACGAGACTTGCCCTGCAGTATGAACAGACACGTTTTTCCCTGTTCGGTGGAAGTTCTGTCAGTGACCGTCTTCCACGGGAAGAACTTTACTCTACCTATCTGCTGCACAGTATTTTTCTGTGGTTCGGCATTGCGGCCGGCATTTTAATCATCGCTGCACTTGCCTTTTTTGCGCTGTACAGCATGCACTGTGCGCTGCGGCAGAGCAACCGTCTGGCAATGCTGCTTGGTACTGCTGCCAGCGGAGTCCTTCTCCTTGAGCTGTTCAACTATGTACTGACGAACTTTGGCATCAATCTGTTTTATACCGCCTCTGTTCCGTTCTTATCTTACGGACTTACCGGCACAGTTGCCAATTCCATTCTGGTGGGGATTCTGCTGGGGATCATCCGGAACCGGAATGTATTGTATGAAAAAGAATCCGGCCCAGCCGTGATTCCGGATACCGGAACGGTTTAAACAGCAAACGGCATAGCCTGTGATCCCTGCAATATGTACCGGATCACAGCTATGCCGTTTTTATCTTGTTTTATTTCCGTAGTAAAAGAAAAATCGGGTGAGCTGGCGGCTTCTTTGCCACCGGATCATCCGATTTTAGTATCTGCCTGTTACAAATCGCAGGAAGGATACCGGTTTGCGTCCGTAGCTCTTCGTCCGTTTCACGTAATCCTTGTAATACTGAACTACCTGAGCAAAGGACATGGTTGGATCGATTGCATACATCATCGATACACCTCCTTTTTTATTTTGGTGTGCGCCCTTCTCAATTATCTTATGTCATATGGGCTGATATGTTCGAAATGATTTTCTCATTTCTTGTATACATTATAACACCGTCTTTGGTAGTATTCAACAAAAATAACGTAAAATTTTTGTGCAAATCACATATTGCTTTTGTAAATATTGCTCATAAATAAATGTTCCCGCAACAATTCTTTCTGCGTCCTCTCTGCTGTCCAGAAAATATTATTGCCTGTGATTACAGCTTTTAGTGCAATTGGTTCCACACCCAACTTTTTATATTCTGCCAGAAATACATCCACCTGATCCGAATTCATTTCCGAAAAAATCAGCATTTCTGCCGGAAATTCCGGACCGTCATATTTTTTTGCCTCTCTGGTAAATCCCTGTATCTGCGCCAGCGTGCCCAGTTTCTGGGAATAATCCTTGCGGGCAACATCTATGATACGAATGCCTAATGTCCTGCATACATTCTGAATCACTGCGTATTTATCCCGGTTTATACGAAAAAGTAATATTGTCTGTGCCATAATTTTCTCCCTGCTGATTCGCTGCCTTATCTGTGTCTGTTTTCATCAGACTCCAAACTCCCTGTAATCCTCCGGCAAAAAACGATGGTAAATGATATGGATTCCCTCATCCTTAAAACAATAATAATAGGGATCTTCCTCATCCTCCGCAAACCGGAACATCCAGTCGAATTCCCCATTTTCAATCTTCTGACATTCCACATGGGACGAATGTTTACAGAACAGTTCCCGGATCTCCTGCATGGTACAGCCATGCCTGCCAACCAGTTCCACCAGTTCCCGGATAAATTCATCCGGCTTTTCATGCTCATGGACATATACACTTCCCTGTTCCGGAATATAAAAACAGAAACGCTCTTTTTTTGCCGTCACACCTACATCCCCAAGTTTTTCCTGCCAGGTTTCCGGCAGATGCTGCAGGCGATGAAGCATTTGTTCTTCTCTCTCCTGCACATCAAAAAAGTGATTCAGAGAGGACAGGGGATAGTATAACCGGATGGCTTCTTTTCGAAATCCCAGTTTTGCCTGTTCCTCTTTGATCGTGTCCGTCAGACTTTTTTCCAGCCGCTCGTATCCCATCCTGTCCTCCTGTATCCATAAACTGCATGCTAAAATCTGCTTTACCGCTCCTGCAGCAGAATCTGCCGTGTCTTGGGATCATCCGGCGGCAGATTGCAGTGCAGGACATGAAATCCTCCGGTCTGTGACCCTTCAATCACATTGATTGCCCCATTGTAGAGTCTTGTCTTTCCGGTTCCGATCTCATGATTCGTAAGCCCTGCCAGAAGCACATTGATTGCCGCTCCATGGGATACCGCAGCCACTGCCTGATGCCCCGTTGCCGCAAGAAGCTCTATCGCATGCTCCATGCGTTTCTGCACATCGGCAAACGGCTCCATTCCTTCGACATGGTCGCCTGCCGCAAGTGCAAAATACTCTTTTTTATCTTTTACCAGTTGTCCGGAAAACGGGCCAAGATCCCGCTCAATCAGCTCCTGCATCGGCTCTACACCGTCTCTGCTTAACCCGATCTGTGCAGCAATCTCCTCTCCTGTGCAGTGTGCACGTTTCAGTGGGCTTGTATACACAGCTTCTATCCCCAGTCCCTGCAACGTCTGCCCACAGCGTACTGCCTGTGCAATTCCTGCCGCATTCAGTTCTATATCTTCCCTTCCCTGAAAACGGTTGATATGATTCCAGTCCGTTTCTCCGTGTCGGATCAAATATATTTTCATTTTTTATGTTTACCAGCCTCAAAAAATTTCTTTGTCTCATATACAACCACACCATTTAAAGCAAACAGCGCAATCATATTCGGCAGTGCCATCAGACCATTGAAAATATCGGCAATCGTCCAGACAGCACTTACCGTCATATACGGTCCGATAAATACTGCCAGAATATAAATCCAGCGGAACACCATTACTTTTTTCATATTTCCACCGGTCAGATATTCCAGACATCTCTCACTGTAATAATCCCATCCAAGAATCGTTGTAAAGGCAAAAAATACCAGACACATCATCAGGACAAAAGAAGATACCACATGAGGGAACGGAAGTCCGTTCTGGAACGCATATGTAGTAACCTGAACGCCCTCGAGTCCATCCACCTGCCATGCTCCGGTCAGTACAATGGAAAGTCCGGTCAGTGTACAGATCACAATCGTGTCAATAAATGTACCTGTCATGCTGACAAGTCCCTGACGCACCGGCTCATGTGTCTGTGCTGCTGCCGCTGCGATCGGCGCACTACCAAGTCCTGCCTCGTTTGAGAAAATGCCCCTTGCAACACCGTTTTGCATGGCAACAAACATACTGCCTACCACACCACCGGTGACTGCACGCGGATGAAATGCGCCCTGCACAACCGTAACAACCGCTGCAGGGACTTTTGTAATATTACAGATAATTAAAATCAATGCAAATACAAAATATGCAACCGCCATAAACGGAACAACAATCTGGCTGACACTTGCTATACGCTTGATTCCTCCAATCAGCACGGCACCCACACAAAATGCAAGGATCAGGGAAGCGATTACAACCGTCCAGGAATAAGTTCCGATTCCCGGAATTGCCACGGTATGAACCTTATTCGGATCAAAAAAGTTCTGGATAGCACTGGCTATACCGTTCACCTGGCTGAATGTTCCGATTCCGAACAGACCTACACAGACTCCAAAAAAGGCAAAAATCTTTGCAAGCCATTTCCATTTCGACCCCATTCCCTGTTCAATATAGTAGAACGGGCCACCCAGACTGTGTCCGTCTTTGTCAACTACACGATATTTGATGGCAAGTAATCCTTCGGAAAATTTTGTTGCCATTCCGAAAAATGCCGCCACAATCATCCAGAACAATGCCCCCGGGCCGCCTGCACATACCGCAGTTGCCACACCGACAATGTTTCCCGTACCGATCGTTGCACTCAGTGCCGTACATAACGCCGCAAAACTGGAAATTTCTCCCTTGCCGCCCTCTTCATTTTTGATCATCCACTTGAGTGCCAGCGGAAGCCTGCGCATCTGCAGGACTCCCAGACGCACGGTCAGTAAGATCCCACCGCAGAGAATCAATACCATAAGCGGAACTCCCCAGACGAAGTTGTCCACGGTCTTTAAAAATGCATTGATTGTTGTCCACATAATTTTTCTCCTTATTTTCCTTTTTCAAAAGGCTTTTCCTGCGTACAAATGTGCTTTGTACGCGCACATTAAAAATTATACGCAAAACAGGAAACAAGTGCAAGAAAAAAATCATTTTTGTCGGTGAAAACATAAAATTCTGTTGCTATTTTAAATCAAAAAAAATATACTATAAGAAAAACAGATCAGATTTAAGGGGGAATTTTCCATGAAAACATTCATCGGCACAGGTGTGGGACAGCCGGAAGCTGCCGTGCATCAGGCAGTACAGGGACTTACATCCCCAAGTGCAATTCTTTTTATGGCTTCTTATGAACATTTCAAAGAAACTGCCTCACGCTTAAAAGAACTTTTTCCGGATACTCCGTGTATCGGAACGATCGGAACCAGACTCGTAAACGGACAGGTGAATGATTCCGGTCTTGCGGTTCTTGGATTTTTTTCTGATGTGAAGATCCGCTGTGGTATCATCACCGAAGCCAGCCGTTGTCCGGTTGCGGGCACAACGCAGCTTCTGAAGCAGATTGCAGAGATTTCTCCCGGCACAGACGATACGGTATGCGTGGAATATTGTACCGGCTCCGAAGAAAAGCTGGTAACCACGTTTACATCCTGTCTGGAAACAAAGGGCATCCATCTGGCAGGAGGCACCGTTTTCGGTGTCCCGGACGGCAAACCTCCGGTCGTTGCATATAACGGAGAATTATATGAAGATGCCTGCGTCTATGCACTGATCAAAAATACAACCGGAAAAATACGTGTATACAAAGAAAACATCTATGAAAAAACATCGGCTCAGAGTCACTTTGCCACAAAAGTCGATGTGTCCCGTAAAGCACTCATCGAACTTGACGGCAGACCCGCCGCAGACGTATACAGCGCAGAACTTGGCATTCCCCGTGATAAAATCGTTGACAACGTACTGGTCAATCCTATGGGACGTGCGGTGGGCAATCAGGTTTTTATCTCTTCCATGAACGGAATGGATACAGACGGCACACTGACCAACTACAAACGAATCAATAAAAACGACTGCATTTATTTCTTAAGCCTCGGTGACTACAAAGCAACAGAACAGCAGACACGCCAGCAGATCCAGCAGGACGCATCCCATATTTCCCTGGTTTTATCCATTGACTGTATCTACCGGTATCTGCTCTACGAAAAAGAGGGATATTTTTCTACATATGCAAAAGACATGGCCTCTCTCGGACCACACCTTGGCATTGTCGGCGGTGGCGAACAGTATAATAACCAGCATGTAAACCAGACGATGGTCTGCGTGGTATTTGAATAGGAGGAACCTTTTATGTTTGGAAAAAAGAAAACCACAGGAACCGCAACACCTGTTCCACAGGTTTCCAATAAAAAGAAAATAGAAGACTGTCTGACATCCATGTCTTTTCTCAGCCATTTTGTCATTGACAAAAAGGAATCTCTCGTTGAAGAAGAAATCAAGACCGTGCGTGAGATTGATAAAGTAAAAGACTCTTACACCGACGTGATTGAACACAATGCCTCGATCCGCGAAGCTGTTGATTCCCTGCAAAAAGAATTCGGGAAAATCGGAGAAATTTCCAGACAATTTACAGATGTAATCACCGGTGTGACCAGCGTATCCGATGATGCCATGCAGGATATCCGTGATCTGAAAGAAAGCTCTGCCAAAGTGGAAACGCAGTTCGCAGAGATTCATAAAATCTACGATGAATTTCAGGCCCGCTTTGATGAAATCCATGCAACCATGCAAAACATTGTCGGCATTGCAAACCAGACCAACCTGCTGGCATTAAATGCTTCCATCGAAGCGGCCCGTGCCGGTGAACACGGAAAAGGATTTGCCGTTGTTGCAGATGAAGTCACAAAACTTTCCATTGGCATCAAAGAACTGGTGGGTGATGTAAACAAAAGTATGGAAGGTTTGCAGACAAGCTCCGAAAATCTGACGCATTCTCTGCTGGATGTACAGGATGCACTGGATGCTTCCCGCACACAGATGGACACAACCGAAAATATCTTTTCCCATATCAATGATTCTGTGTCCGGCGTAGAAAATGTTCACCGCGGCATCAATGAGGTTGTGGAAAACTGCAGCGGACAGGTGGATCAGCTCCGGGAAGACATGGAAGCCCATGAAACCCGTTATGCCCAGGTTCAGTCCGATATTGACGGCTTAAAGAGCCTGATGACAGAAAAGGGATTTATCTATGAGGACATTTCCAATATGATGGAACAGGCTGATCCATTGATCGAAAATATCAAAACGGAATTAAACAAATAAATCTCATTATTCCCCATCTTCTGCCCAGAGCCGTGCGCACCGCACGGCTCTCTGCCATCCCCTGAGCAGCTTTTTGCGCTCCCCTGAGTCCATTACCGGTTCAAACCTTCGTCCCAGCTGCCAGTTTTCCCGGATTTCATCCCTGTCTTTCCAGTAACCTGCCGCAAGTCCTGCCAGATATGCCGCTCCGAGTGCTGTTGTCTCAATACATTCCGGTCGAAGTACTGCCGCATCAATGATATCTGCCTGAAACTGTACAAGCATGTTATTTGCACTGGCTCCTCCGTCCACACGCAGACCGTTCAGCGTCACGCCGGCATCCTCTTCCATGGCGTGAATGACATCTTTCGCCTGATAGGCAATAGACTCTAATGTCGCACGGATAAAATGTTCCTTTTTGCATCCCCGTGTCAGCCCGACAATCGTTCCGCGCGCATACGGATTCCAATACGGTGCCCCCATGCCGGCAAATGCAGGAACAATATAAACACCATTGGAATCCGGGACTCTCTTGGCATATTCCTCGGACTGTCCTGCGGTACGGATCATACGCATCCCGTCCCTCAGCCACTGGATGGCCGCCCCTGCCACAAAAACACTTCCCTCAAGTGCATATTCCACTTCCCCTGCAGTACCCGCAGCAATGGTCGTAAGCAGTCCATGTCTGGAAATGATCGGTTCCTTTCCGGTATGCATCAAAAGAAAACAACCGGTTCCATAGGTATTTTTTACATCCCCTTTTTCAAAACAGCACTGTCCGAACAATGCCGCCTGCTGGTCTCCTGCCACACCCATCACAGGAATTTTACCGCCAAAAACCTGCTCCTGTGTCTCTCCGAAGAAACCACTCGACGGCCGCACTTCCGGCAGCATTTCTTTGGGAATGCGAAACAGCTCTAATATCTCTTCCTCCCAGCAGCATCTGTGTATGTCAAACAACATGGTTCTTGCCGCATTCGTATAATCCGTGACATGCACCGCCCCTTTGGTCAGATTCCAGATCAGCCATGTATCCACCGTGCCAAACAAAAGTTCCCCTTTTTCTGCCGCCTCACGCGCGCCTTTCACATGATCAAGAATCCATGCGATCTTGCTTGCGGAAAAATAAGCATCCGGCACCAGGCCTGTCCGCTTCTGCAGCATCGGTCCATATCCTTTTTCTTTCAGTTCATCAATCTGTTCTGCCGTGCGCCGGCACTGCCAGACGATCGCATTGTATACGGGTTCCCCGGTCTTTTTATCCCAGACGATTGTGGTTTCGCGCTGGTTTGTGATGCCAATGGCACGGATATTTTTGGATGATGCCCCGATATTCGCCATTGCCTCTATGGCAACCGACATCTGGGAGGACCAGATTTCCCTCGGATTCTGCTCTACCCAGCCCGGCTGCGGGTAAATCTGTGTAAATTCTTTCTGTGCCATCGTGACGATTTTTCCTGCATGATCAAACAGGATACAACGGGAACTTGTCGTTCCCTGATCCAGTGCCATAATATATTCTTTCATCATCTGTAATCCCCCATATGATTTTCCTGTAGCTTTTCTTTTTTCTATTTTACTGCATATTCCCATTTATCACCAGTTCATTTTCTCGTCAATTGTGGTTTTAACAACATATTTTCCATTTGCTTTCTGATAAATTACTTCTTGCTTACAAAATAAAATCAAAGGAGTATCTTATTATGGAACATAAAATGTTTTGCTATCAGTGTCAGGAAACCGCAGGATGCAGCGGCTGTACCCAGATGGGTGTCTGCGGCAAAAAGCCGGAAGTAGCAGCTATGCAGGATCTGCTCGTCTATGTGAGCAAGGGATTATCCGCGGTCACAACCCAGCTGCGCAAAGAAGGAACAAAGGTTTCAGAAGAAACCAACCACTTGATCACCTGGAATCTGTTTACCACCATCACAAATGCCAACTTCGACAATGAGGCGATCATCGCACGGATTCATAACACTCTGTCCGTGCGCCGCACACTCATTTTACAGGTAAAAGATACCTCAGGTCTGCCGGAAGCTGCTTTCTGGGATATAAAAACAAAAGATGGCTCTGACGCATCGGATGATGTGCTCTTTGCCAAGGCAAAAGAGGCAGGGGTTCTCTCCACAAAAGACGAGGACATCCGCAGTCTGCGTGAACTGATCACTTACGGATTAAAAGGTTTGTCCGCTTACTCCAAGCACGCCAATGTACTGCTTTCGGATGATCCGGAAATCGATGCCTTCCTGCAGCGGGCACTCGCTGCAACACTGGATGATTCCCTCACAGCCGATGACCTGATCGCACTCACACTGGAAACTGGAAACTATGGTGTCAGAGGCATGGCGATGCTCGATACTGCAAATACCGGTGCCTATGGCAATCCTGAAATTACCAGAGTGAATATCGGTGTTGGAAAAAATCCGGGAATTCTTGTCTCCGGTCATGATTTAAAAGATCTGGAAATGCTTCTGGAACAGACACAGGGAACCGGTGTAGATGTGTATACACACTCAGAAATGCTTCCTGCCCACTACTACCCGGCATTCAAAAAATATCCGAACTTTGTCGGAAATTACGGAAATGCATGGTGGAAACAAAAAGAAGAATTTGAACGTTTCCACGGACCAATTCTGATGACGACCAACTGTATTGTTCCACCAAAGGACAGCTACAAAGACCGGCTGTACACCACCGGTGCTGCCGGCTATCCGGGATGCACACACATTGATGGCGAAATCGGTGCACAGAAGGATTTCTCGGCACTGATCGAACAGGCGAAACACTGTTCTGCTCCGGAAGAACTCGAGCACGGTGAAATCATTGGTGGCTTTGCCCACAATCAGGTACTTGCACTTGCCAGTCAGATTGTTGAGGCCGTCAACTCTGGCGCGATCAAAAAATTTGTCGTCATGGCAGGATGCGATGGACGGGCAAACTCCCGCAATTACTATACGGATTTTGCCAGAGCACTTCCAAAAGATGCGGTTATTTTAACTGCCGGCTGTGCCAAATACAAATATAATAAACTGAATCTCGGCGATATCAACGGAATACCGCGTGTCCTTGATGCCGGACAGTGTAACGATTCCTACTCTCTGGCTGTGATTGCCCTGAAACTGAAGGAAGTATTCGGTCTCGATGATATCAACGATCTGCCGATCGTCTACAACATTGCATGGTATGAGCAAAAAGCAGTGATTGTGCTGCTGGCACTGTTGGCACTGGGTGTAAAAAATATCCACCTGGGACCGACCCTTCCGGCATTTCTTTCCCCGAATGTGGCAAAGATCCTCACGGACACGTTTGGCATTGCCGGAATTGGTACCGTAGAAGATGATTTAAAACTGTTTTTTGGCAAATAATCCACAAAGTCTGTTTTTTGTCTGTTTTCCTTTGACAAACGGTATTTATGAGAGGTATGATTATTATACAATTTAACGATTTTGCATATTTGGCAGAAGGAGAACATTACATGAACGAAAAACAGTATTTACGAGCCAACAAGCGGGTATTTCTCGCTATCACCATTATCTTTGCCTATATCACGCTGACCATGCTTGCTGCACTGGCGGCCAGCCACGGGGACCACTTTGTCCGGATTATGATCCAGTGTCTGGTTTCGGTCGGTGTGATTATCATTTCCGCATTGGGCTATCTGACCCGAAAGAAAACGCACACCTGTGCCATCATCCTGACAACCGCCATGATGGTCGGTTATGCAGCTGTTGCTTTACTAAATACCACGGAAGGGACATGGGCTTACGCGCTTCCCCTCATTATTGCCGCCATGGTTTATCTGAATGAACGGCTTATGAAAATAATAAACAGCGTATTTCTGCTGGTAAATATCGTTCGTCTGATGCTCAGTTTTGCCCCACACGCATCTGCTGCACTGGCCAACAAGGTGCTGGCACTGTTTGTCCTGCTTCTTGTTGCATACGCTTCTATCAGTATTACACGGATGCTTGTGCTTTTCTTTGATGAAAACATGACGGAAATTACAGAAGCTGCGGATAAGCAGAAGAAAAACCACGATCAGATGCTTCTCGTTGCCGAAAATATTTCCCGGCATTTTGAAGAAGCAATGACTGTGCTTGACAGTTTGGAAAACAGTATTGAGGTCAGCCACAGTTCTATTCAGGAAATTGCAGACAGCACCGAAAGCACCGCTGAAGCCATCCAGAAACAGGCGGTTATGTGTTCCAATATTCAGGGCAACACCGATGCGGCAGAAGCCGGCATCCACCAGATGATTGAAGCCGCACATGAAACGGATGCTACTGTAAAATCCGGTGCACAGGTCGTCCTGGAATTAAAGGAACAGGCACAGAACGTGGAAGAAGCCAGCAATATCACGGTACAGGTCATCCAGAGCCTGACTTCAAAAGTCGAGGATGTCCAGAGCTTTGTCGGATCCATTATTGAAATTTCCAACCAGACAAATCTGCTTGCCTTAAATGCTTCCATTGAGGCTGCGCGTGCCGGGGAAGCCGGAAAAGGGTTTGCTGTGGTGGCCGATGAAATCCGCCAGCTTTCCGAACAGACAAAAAATGCCTCTGCCAACATTACAGAAATTATCGACAAATTAAACGATGACACAAAACGTGCCAACGAAAGTATCGAAAACTCAGTTGCTTCCGTAGAAAAGCAGAACGAACTGATTGAGAATACACGGGAGAAATTCGGCAATGTCGGTGAAACCGTTGAACGCCTGATGGAAGATATCCATACGGCAGAAGAAAATATCCAGAAAATCCTTGATGCCACGAATGTTATTTCCGATAATATTACCCACCTCTCCGCCACCGGTGAGGAAGTGGCTGCCTCTTCCACCGAAGGGCTGCGTATGGCAGATTCCACGGTGGACAATATGAAGGGCTGTAAAAAAGTTCTGGAGAATATTTACATGCTTGCGGAAGATATGAAAGATTCCGTAGAGCATAAAGAACTCGGATAACTCTGTCTGCCAAAAAGCCGGACGCCGTTTACACAACGTCCGGCTTTTTATTGTTTACAGAAAATACAAAAGTGACAGGCAAACGGCCATGCCAAGGAATGCCATCCGGTACAACAGCACATTCGCACACCGGATATCTTCCGGTTCCACCGGACGCAGGGCATCCCCTATCGTCGGTTTCTTTACAGTTTTTCCAAAATAACTGGCATCCCCTGCCAGCTGAATGCCAAGGCTTCCCGCACAGACACTCTCGGTCTGCGCAGAATTCGGGCTGGCATGTTTCCGGCTGTCCCTTCTCCAGATCTTCCATGCCCCGGTCCCGCTAAAACGCTTCCCTGGAAGGAAGCTTGCCACGATCATAAGCAGTGCCGCCACGCGGGACGGAATGAAATTTACCACATCATCCAATTTTGCCGCAAACCTTCCAAAATACAGGTTCTTTTCATTCTTATATCCCACCATGGAATCCATGGTATTCACTGCTTTATAGGCAAAGCCGAGCACCGGTCCACCGATTGCCAGATAAATCATCGGCGCAATCACACCGTCGGATGCATTTTCCGCAACGGTCTCAATTGCTGCCTTTGCCACACCTGTTTCATCCAGTTGTTCCGTATCACGCCCAACGATCATGGAGACTGCCTTTCGCGCTGCCGGCAGATCCTGCTTTTGCAGCTGCTCATATACCTTCATGCTTTCCACTTTCAGACACTTTGTAGCAAGAATCTGATAGGTCATAATGGCTTCCATGGCACAGCCAATCGCCGGATGCAGCCCGTATGCCCCCTCAAGGATAACGGCGGCCACACCGGTTGTCCATGCGATAACAACCACAACCATCGCAAACCCGCGCAGAAATTTTTTTGTGTCTGACAGTTCCTTTTTATTCAGTTTTTCCAGTGATGCGATCAGATTACCAATCAGACGGATCGGATGGGGCAGCCAGTGCGGATCGCCAAACAACAGATCCAGCACAAACCCAAGAAACATCGCAAAGAAATGATAACTCATACTTTTTCTTTTAACTCCATTTTATTCTCTTGTAAGGACAGGCGCAGATGATAGCCCTCGGCATTTTTTACCTGATACGAAAAATAATCACCGCCACAGTAGTGCGAAAGCAGCGCCATGATCGTACCCCCGTGAACCACAGCCGCCACCGGAAGCGGCTCCTGTATCATACAGTTGTCTTCCGTTTCCTGGCACTTTGGACACGCTCTGTATGCCAGCTGCTGCCGGATCTGTTCCATAACCAGCTCCATCCCATCCACACATCTTGCGATAAAAGCCTCCCGGCTCTCACCTCCCGGAAATGTCAACGTTCCACCACTGTCAATCCATGCCTGATAGCGCGGATCTCCATTCAGCTGTGCATAATTCTTTCCTTCAAATTCTCCAAAATCCATTTCACGCCATGGATCAATTTCGATCTGTGGAATTTGCGGAAATAAAATTTCTGCGGTCTGCCGGCAGCGAAGCATGGGACTTACAAATACATATGGCATATCCCATGTCCTGCATACCTGTGCCCATTGGTCTTTTCTTTTCTCCAGCTGCTGTCTGCCGTCCTCCGAAAGCGGTTCATCCGTCTGTCTGCCAATATACCGGTGTTCTACATTTCCCAGCGTCATTCCATGCCGGATTAGATACAGTTCTATTTGATTCTCTGTCCAATTCCACATACAATCCGTTCCACCCTTTCTGCTTTTGCTGCAATTTCACAAAGCAGCCGTCCCAGCCGCTCACGATATTCCCGCTCGAACGAATCAAGCGGCACAATTCCATTGCCTACTTCATCGCAGATAATTACTGTATCCGGATGTTTTTCCAGATAAGCCATACTTTCTGCTTCCGGGGATAGAGACTTCGGGGCACTTTCCTGCAATTTCTCTCGAAACCATTCTTCAAAATTGTCCCAGATCCGTGCTTCCTCGATGCCCCGCACCTGTGTTACATATGCTTTTTTTCCCTGAGCAGTGCCGCCAATGTATAATTCCATTAATGTACTCCCTATTGCTTGATATTTTATATTACCACGTTTCGACAAATTTATCTATTTATGCTATACTCCTTTTGTTGTCGCTCCCATTCTGGCAACAGAAGGGAGGTGTATTTTGTGGATTCTATCGTTTCATTCTTTGTTTCTGTCGTGGCAGGTATAGTCACCTATTATATCTGCAAATGGTTAGACAGTAAACATTAGCGGCAATTAACCTGAATGGATGCTCGACCATACAAAATGAGAAGAACCCCCAGTAGCGGCAACTACTGGGGGTTCGTTTTTGGTGTACTTGTAAAAGTATCGCCTCATTCTTTGTTGATTGCATTATATCATACACAATCATCAATTTCAAGTATACCCCAATTCATCATCCTTTTTGCACCAGTAGCGCGACTTTTTCAAATCAACACTGACACGGCTGCCGCCACCGCCATTGCCCCCTCACACAGCGTCAGAAAATATCCCGCCGTATCTCCGGTGATTCCGCCAAATTCCCTGTAACTGCGCCAGCGATAGTAACCGAACACTGCAAATGCCGCCGCCACCGCCAGAATTCCCGCCATAAGCGAAAGCCAGAGCATAAACAGTACACACAACAACGTCTGTGCATAAAGTGCCCCTTTTACCCCGCGCTCATGTGCGGTACTCGCAAAATGATAGAGCATCCCATCCGTTTTTGCGGAACGGAAGGAGACCACGCTAAGACCACTCAGGCAGCGGGACAGGAAAAATCCACAACAAAACACTTCCAGCGCACGGTAATCCACAATCTGGGAAAGAGCCGCCACATAAATCAACCCGAATTCCGCCAGCTTGATCACAGAAAAAGCTCCAATGTGGGAATCCTTTAAAATTTCCAGTTTTCGCTCTCTGGGCTGATACGAATGCAATGCATCCATGGTATCCATAAACCCATCCACATGGAAGCCCCCGGTGATAATAAGCGGGAGCGCAGCTGATATCAGAATAAATGCAAGCGTACTGATTCCCAATAACGCAGACAACCGAAACCATCCCCAGAGGATAGCACCGATCACTGCCCCGATCCACGGAAAAAAGCACATGCTGTAACGCATGTCTTCTTCTTTCCACACAAATTGTGGCATCGGAATTTTTGAATAGGTGGAAAACGCCACCGCGATTCCTCTAATGATGTGCATAACCTGCTTCCTTTCTCTCTTTTACCGGAACCGGAATACCTACAACGACTTCGGTCACCGTATCCGCCAACGCCGCCACTTCCGTATTGATGCGTCCGAGTGCACGGATATATGCCTGCGTTGTCGCATCATAGGAAATGCCATCCTCAAACACGTTATTACTGACGATCACCAACTCGTCCACTTTTGTGGAAAGGTTTTTGATTCCCTGCAATATGTGTCCGACAACCACATCTTCCGAAACGATGTCCGCACCGGAAAACATCTCATTTGCAACCAGATTGGACATACATTCCAGCAGGGCACAGCGAGGACGTTCCGTAACATTTTGCCCTGCGCGATCCGGTGGTTCCATGGCTTGCTGTACTCTTTTCGAAAAATCTACTTCCCCGATATCACGCGGCTGTTCCATCGTAACAAATCCTTTTCCCGCGCGAAGTCTCCGGTGTCTTGCAACTTTTTTTCCGCCCTCCGCATCGTACACCTGCATGGTTGCGATATAATATTTATTCGTTTTTCCATCCAGCAGATGCTCTGCGTAAGCCGATTTTCCGCTGCCGCTTCCGCCCAAAACCAAAGTGATCATTCTGTTTCCCCATACCGCTCGTACTGCGCAATTTCCATCGTATCAAATGTTGTCTGATCCTCGTAGAGTGCCAGCGCCAGATCCAGAAGGGAAAACAGCATCACGGCTCCTGTGCCCTCCCCAAGCCCCAGTCCTGCATCAATAACCGGATGAAGTTTCAGTTCCTCCGCGATCCATTTTGCCGCGGGTTCTTTGCTCAGATGGCTCGGCAGAACAAATTCCCGCACACCCGGCACGATCCGCTCCGCCACCAGTGCCGCGACCGATGAGATCAGCCCATCCAGAACGACCGGCACATGATACAGTGCTCCGCCGATGCATACACCTGCCATTCCCGCGATATCCAGACCGCCGAATGCCGCCAGCATGGAAAGTGCATGCGCTGACCGGATCTCTTTTTCATATTTCTCCAGTGCCTGCGCAATGACCTGCTGCTTGCGCAACAGCCCCGCGTCGTTTAATCCGGCACCACGTCCGGTCACTTCTTCTGCTGTGCGTCCGGTCAGTGCCGCCACAAGCATGCTACTCGTCGTCGTATTTCCGATTCCCATCTCTCCGGTACCGATCAGCTGATAGCCTTTGTCTTTGCACTCCCGGACCAGATCAATTCCCACAGACAATGCCTGCAACGCTTCTTCCTCTGTCATTGCAGGTTCCTGCAGAAAATCGCGCGTGCCCTGCATCACTTTGCAGTCGCGCACCCCCGGCAGCGTTTTTTTTGTGTTGATTCCAATATCGACCGGGATCACATCCACACCGGCGCGGCGCGCCATTTTGCCAACCGAGCTTGCCTGCTGCCCCATGAATCCTGCAACCACCGCAGTCACTTCCTGTCCGGACTGACTGACCCCTTCTGCGACAATACCGTTGTCTGCGCACATGGTGAGGATCACTTTTTTTTCAATGGAAAGGCTGCTGCTTCCTGTGATTGCGCCGATCTGCGCAAACATTGTCTCAAACTGCCCCAGACCATCCAGCGGTTTGGCAATTTTGTCCCAGCTTGCTTTTACTTGCGCGTAGATCTGTGCGTCCGGTGGAATGATTTTAAGTTTCTCTAATTCTTTTCCTGTAATCAAATATTTTCTCCTGTTGCAATTGTAAATTGCGCAAATGCAATTCCCTGTTTCTTGCTTCTTTCAGCCATGAAATGTATGATAAGAAAAAGGAGGTGCTGATATGAATAAAACCAAAATTGATAATCAAACTATCGCTCACATTCTTCTTGATTTAAGACAAAAACATCATCTTTCCCAGGAACAGCTTGCTCAAACATTAGGCGTTACTCGTCAGGCCGTATCGCGATGGGAAATGGGAATCTCTGTTCCAAACATCCATACCCTGCTCTTAATCAGTGAGCAATTCCATGTTCCAATTGACACAATGCTCAAAAAACCAGATGCTTCAGCAGAAAACCAAAATAAAATCCAAAATTCTGCTAAAAGAACTCCCTTTATTTTTATGACCATAACCGGAATTTTCCTGTTGTGTGTGCTTCCATTTCTGGGTCAATGGGAACAATTCAAATATATGGATCTCTATGGTCGTGCATATGCCGATTCCTATCACTATATTTTCGAATACCCACTGTCCATTCTTCTGGTATTATCCATTGTCCTGATTTGTGTCGGGATCTATAACATTGTAAAAATCAAGAGGAAATCCGGCTCTCCTGCAAAATAGAGTATACATACTCCATATCCAGATGCTCCCGCAATCCCTGTGCGAGCTTGTCATACTGCTGTTCCTTAAATGCATGATAATCACCGCCAGCCTCCGGTTTCCATGATACCCTTTTTTTGTCGGCCAATGCCTGTACTATGCGCACGGCAATGTCTCCATCGTCAAAAATGCCGTGCACATAACTGCCGTATACGCCGGGTGCTTCGCTGCCTTTTTCCATGCGCTGTACCCCGTCGGTTCTGCCATCTGCCAGCTGTACCAGTGGCGTCTGATGTTCCCCGGTGGAAACCGTTGTCTTTCCCATATGAATCTCATAGCCGGAAAATTCCAATCCGGAAAGTGTGGAAAAAATACCGGTTACATTCTCGAATTTTCCACGTGTCTGCGTACGCATTTTTTCCGGCATCAGGGTCGTGTCGGTGTCGATCAGTTCCATACCACGCAGCGGTTCGCGTAGCGAATTCTCATTCTCTACCCCATGTGGGTCCGAAATGGTACGCCCCAGCATCTGATAGCCACCGCAGATCCCCCAGACCGGGATATGCGCCGCCAGCTTTTTGACCGCGGCTTCCAGACCGTTCTGCCGCATCCAGTGCAGATCACCCATCGTATTTTTGCTGCCCGGCAGAAAAATCATATCCGGCTGTCCTAGTTCCTGCACCGAAGAAACATAGCGCACGGACACACCCTCCAGCCGTTCAAACACGTTAAAATCCGTAAAATTGGAGATCCGTGGAAAACGGATCACTGCCAGATCTATCACGCCTACATCATGGTTGTCCAACTGACCGCTCAGACTGTCCTCATCCTCAATGGAAAGATGCATATATGGAACTACTCCGGCAACCTTCACACCGCCGCGTTCCTCCAGCATCTCCACTCCCGGATCAAGGATCGTCTTGTCCCCGCGGAATTTATTAATAATCAGACCCTTCACACGGGCTTTTTCATCCTCTTCTAAAAGTATCAAAGTTCCCAAAAGCTGCGCAAACACGCCGCCACGGTCGATATCCCCCACCAGAAGCACCGGTGCATCGACCAGTTTTGCCAGCCCCATATTGACAATATCATCCGATTTCAGATTGATCTCTGCCGGGCTTCCCGCCCCTTCCATCACAATAATGTCTGCCTGCTTTTCCAACTCCGAAAAAGCCTCGCAGATCGTCGGAATCAGCTTTTTCTTATACGCAAAATAATCCCGCGCCCGCATATTTCCGAGCACCTCACCCTTTACGATCACCTGTGATCCGACATCATTGGTCGGTTTCAACAGGATGGGATTCATAAGCACGGAAGGCTTCACACCCGCCGCTTCCGCCTGCATGACCTGCGCGCGCCCCATCTCCAGACCGTCTTCGGTGATGTAGGAGTTGAGTGCCATATTCTGTGATTTAAACGGTGCCACGCGATATCCATCCTGCGCAAAAATACGGCAAAGTCCTGCAACGATCAGGCTTTTCCCGGCATTTGACATCGTGCCCTGCACCATGATTACTTTTGCCATGTTTGTTTCCTTCCTGCTAACCAGCAATCACAACCCTGCAATCCTTCTTGAAGCATGCAATTCCATATTTGATAAAATTACGCATTCCGTCCTGCTTCAGCTTATCGACATATGATTTTTCTTCCATCTGTTTCAAAGCTTCGGCACATGCAGCATCCAGATCTCCATTCCCGGCATATTTCAGTTCTATCACAATTCCTGTTCTGTTGTTCGGCACCTCAACAAGAATATCGCTGTAGCCGGTTCCTGACTCTGCATTTGACTTTATAAGCCAGTTTGCTTTATATCCCAAAAGCCCAAGTAAAATGCCATGGTAAAAATTTTCTTTCTTTTCCTTTGCAACTGCTGTATCACGTATGCTTATGGTATTCCAAAGATATTCTCCAAAGAGCTGCTCTATTTTTTCTGTATTTTTTTCTAAAAACGCATTGCAGAATTCTTCCAGTCTCTTACCGTCATTCGCGGACGTATCCCGGAACCATTCCCTAATTTTCTTGATAAAAAGATTTTTTATCTCTTTATTGGGAATTGCCAAACGTATCTTTCCATCCGCTGTACACCCCTGTTTTGTCAGATATCCGGTCGTAAAAAGTACGCTCCACAGATTTCCAATGTTTTTATCAAGCTCATCATACGTAAGTTCCTGTGAAAGTTCCTTTTCAATACACTCTCCCGCGATCAGACGCTCAATTTCATCCTTGGTCTGCACATCCGCCTTATCGATCAATCTGCGGACGATCGCATTTCCACTCGAATTAGACCAATAATCCTGTGGTTCAACCGTTTGATCATAGTTAAGTTCATCCACATAATTTATGACATCCCATGGACAGTACACATCCGCATTTCCAAAGTGATAGCCATCATACCATTCCTTTGTTTCCGGAAAATGTGAAGCCAGACCATACGACGCAAGGAGGTTTTTTACCTCATCATCTGTGAATCCAAACTGTTCATCAAATCTGGAATCCATAATAGAAAGTACCTTAAAATTATTCAATCCTGTAAATATACTTTCCTTCGATACTCGCAGACATCCCGTCAGAAATGCAAACTGTAAATAATCATTCGTCTTTAATGCCTGACCAAAAAGACCTCTGATCAGAGAAACCATTTCACGATAATATCCATTCTGATATGCTTTATCCAGAGGAACATCATACTCATCTATGATAATTACTGCCTTTTTCCCGTGATGCTTATATAAAAGCTGTGACAGTTTACGGATGCTGTCCTCTATATTCTCATCCGTACCTGTAAGCATTTTAGCGAAATATGCCTTATCCTCGTCCGTAAGTGCATCACTTGTTTTGAGATAATAATGCCGGTCCATTTCATTGGCAAGAATCGTGCCGAGCATCCTCTTCGCATCCGCAAATGTCAGCCCCTCCACCCCTTTGAGCGTGAGAAATATCACTGGATACTTTCCCATGTACGCATCGCATAGTTCTTTATTCTTTGCAATATATAAGCCTTCAAACAGTGCAGCATCTGCACCGATTTCAAAAAAACTTTTCAGCATGCTCATATTCAATGTCTTGCCAAAACGTCGCGGACGGGTGAACAGTGTTACTTCCCCCCAATTCATCAGAATCTGTTCTATGAGATTTGTCTTGTCAATATAATAAAATCCGTTCCTGCGTATTTTTTCAAAACTGTCAATTCCTACCGGTAATTTCAAAGTATTTACCATATGAACCTCCAACAAACAGATCATTTTGCCATATTTACATATAGTATAACTGATTGACAAGGTAATTACAATTTCCTTTCATTAAACGGTCACCGAAATACACTGTCATGATTTACTCTCCATTCCAAAAACATTTTCTTGAAAAGATCCCCATGTTCCGTTAAGATGATATTGTAACGAAAAACAATATATCAGGGAGGTAGTTATGAACTATACAATTGAAGGAGCACCAATGCCTGTCGTCATCTGTAACTTAGAGGGCGGCGAAACCATGCTTACGGAGAAGGGCGCAATGTCGTGGATGTCCCCAAATATGAAAATGGAAACCACAACAGGCGGCGGAATCGGAAAAATGTTCGGTCGTGCTTTTTCCGGTGAAAGCATGTTTATCAACCGCTACACCGCGCAGGGCGGCACCGGACTGATCGCATTTGCATCCAGCTTTCCCGGAGATATCCGTGCATTTGAAATCGCACCGGGGCAGGAGATTATCGCCCAGAAAAGTGCCTTTCTCGCATCAACTGCAGGCGTGGAAATGTCTGTTTTTTTCCAAAAACGCATTGCCGGCGGTCTCTTCGGCGGAGAAGGATTTATCATGCAGCGTCTGTCCGGAAACGGCACCGTCTTTCTCGAATTTGACGGACACATCAAAGAATACGAGCTTGCACCGGGACAGCAGATTGTCGTTGATACCGGATATCTCGCGGCAATGACCGCCGGATGTACCATCGATATCCAGACTGTACCGGGTGTCAAAAATATGCTCTTTGGCGGGGAAGGCATCTTTAATACCGTCATCACCGGACCGGGACGCGTATGGCTGCAGAGTATGCCGGTCGCACAGCTCGCCGGTGCGATCAGCCCATTTATTCCAAATAAAAATTAATCATTTTCGAAAAAAAATCCCGGAGCCATTTCCCATGCTCCGGGATTTCATTTTATATCATTTTTCAAATTTTCCGAATCTCAAAACTGTTTTTTCCACGGGTTTTTACCTCATATAATACACTGTCTGCCTCCTTAAACAGTTTTTCATAAGGAACTTTCTCCGTCATACACACAGCACCCAGGCTGATGGACAGCGGCACTGATCCCTCTGCATTTCCTCCACCAGACCATATCGATTATACAAACCGGTCAGTGCATCAGTCTTTGCCAGACGGTCCCGGTCTCTCATGATAAGCAACACAACAACTACAATGTGGAAATGAGCCGGGTATCGACATCTTTATAAAATACAAAACAGAAATTGCCATTTCTTGCCAGCGGAACCGTGGTCAGATGGGTAAATCCCTGCTTCTGAATATAGTAATTCACACTGTAATAATCGGCTACCGTAAAATCTGCCCGCAAATTACTCATCCTTCTTTTGCAGCCTTACCGCGCTTCATATGCCCTGGATACACGCTTATACTCTGCCGGTTCCGTAATCTGTTCCACAACGATATCTCCGTCTTCCGCATCACGGTATCGATACAGATACACACCTTCCTGAATCTCATCCTCCTCTATGAGAGACACTGCCATATAGTGCTTCTCTTCAACGGTAAAGGTATCCATGATGGCAAACTCTTTTTCCGTCCCATCCGAAACCGGAATACGGATTACTTCATACTCTTCCATAATATCTCTCCTTTATCGTGGCACTTTCGTAAACAGTGCAAATGCATTTTCCCGTGTGGTCTGCTCGACTTCCTCCACAGAAACGCCTTTGATCTCCGCAATTTTAGCAATCACATACGGAATATTACGTGAATCATTGCGCGTTCCCCGGTGTGGTTCCGGTGCCATATACGGGCAGTCGGTTTCGAGCACTATACTCGAAAGAGGAATCATTTCCACGGTCTTTACCAGCTTTTTGGCATTTTTAAAAGTCACAACGCCTCCTACACCGATAAAATATCCCATCTTTACATATTCCTGTGCCATCTCCGGTGAATAGGAATAACAGTGGATCACGCCCTTTATGCCATCCTCATATGCCTTTTCCATGATCTTCATGGTATCTTCTGCTGCATCCCTGGAATGAATGATCACCGGAAGATCTGCCTGTTGTGCCAGTGCAAGCTGCCGTACAAACCAATACCTCTGCTTCGCCTGTATCTCCGGTTCCTTATCCCAGTAATAATCCAGTCCGATCTCTCCCACCGCAACTGCCTTTTGCAGCGTTGTCTGCTGTCTGAGCCATGCATACGTGTCCTCATTTAAATCATCCACGTCACTGGGATGTACGCCCACCGCAGCATAAAGAAAAGGGTATTCCTGCGCCAGCGAAAGTGTTGTCTTTGTCGTCGCAATGGAAGACCCTGCATTAATCACCGGCGAAATGCCGCGCTGCGGTAATTCCGCAAGCAGCATCTCCCGGTCCGTATCAAATTTTGCATCATCGTAATGTGCATGTGTCTCAAAAATCATAAGAAGTGCCTTTCTATCAGATCAAGTTCCTCCATGATGATACAGTTTGGAAGTGTATCCGAAGCCACCATGCCCCGCACCTGGGCATAATCCATCCAGCGCACACTCTCTATTTCTTCGGTCTGCAGTTCAAATTTCTCTGCTTCCCGATCCAGCCAGAGCAGATAAACATTTGAAATCTGGTGATCATGAAATGGCTGTCTGTGAAATTCGCTGTCAACATCCTTATGCACCTGTCCGCAATAAATCAGATCCGACTCCTGCACTGTCACATTTAATTCTTCTTTCAACTCCCGAATTGCCGAAGGAATATACTCCTCCCCTGCCGGTATATGTCCGGCACTGGAAATATCATAGCAGCCCGGAAATGAATCTTTCTGCATACATCTCTTCTGCAGCAAAAGCTGAATCCGTCCGTTCCTGTTGCGGGCAATCCAGACATGTGATGTACGATGCCGCACACCCTCTCGGTGCGCCTCTGTGCGTTCTACGGTTTCACCGGTTGGTGCTCCGGTTTCATCTACAACATCAAGGATTTCCATAATTTATGCCTCCTATTTTTATGCCTCCGACCTTGTTTAACAGATCTCTGCACCGCTTGGCATTGGTTTCTCCGGTGTCATCAGAGAAAGTGTGCCGTTTTCGTCCTCTGCACATAGCAGCATGCCCTCGGACAATACTCCGGCAAGTTTTGCCGGCTTTAAGTTCACAAGAACCATAACCTTCTTGCCGACCATCTCTTCCGGTGTGTAATCTTTACGGATACCGGATACAATCTGCTTTACAGTGTTTCCGATTTTTACCTGAGAGCAAAGCAGCTTCTTTGACTTTGCAACTGCCTCACAGGAGAGAATCTCTCCCACCTGGAACTGCATCTTCGTAAAATCATCAAATGTGATCTCTTCCTTCGGATCCATATCAATCACTGCTTCATCTGCGGACTCTCCGCCATTTAATGCTTTCTGCTCTTTTTCGTACTCTTCCTTCTGCTTTGCCTGAATGGCATCCACTTTTGGCTGGATCTCTTTTGCGTCAAGTCTTGCAAAAAGGATCTCCGGGGCATCGGTTACTTTTGTTCCATCCAGATACAGTCCAAACTGATTGAGTTCATCAAAATCACGCAATGATGTCGATAACTGCGCCACGATTTTTTCTGCGGTTTCCGGAAGGAACGGGTGCAGAAGGCTTGCGCCAATCGTGATGGACTCGGTCAGATTGTAAAGAACCTCTGCCAGACGGTCTTTCTGTGCCTCGTCTTTTGCCAGTACCCACGGGGTTGTCTCATCAATATATTTATTGCAACGGCGGAACAGTGCAAATACTTCGGAAATTGCATCTGCCACACGAAGTTTTGCCATCTTCCCGGCAATACGGTCACGGGTTGCTGTCACAACAGCTTTCAGATCTGCATCCACTTCACCGGTGACTCCTGTGGATGTGACCACACCACCAAAATATTTATTGCTCATGGAAACGGTACGGTTTACCAGATTTCCAAGAATATTTGCCAGGTCAGAGTTGAAACGCTCAATGACCAGATCCCAGGTAATCACGCCATCATTCTCAAACGGCATCTCATGCAATACAAAATAGCGGGTAGCATCTACGCCAAACAGATCTACCATGTCATCCGCATAGATTACATTTCCCTTGGATTTGCTCATCTTATCCCCGCCCTGAAGCAGCCATGGGTGTCCAAATACCTGCTTTGGCAGTGGCAGATCCAGTGCCATCAGAAAGATTGGCCAGTAAATGGTATGGAAACGGACAATATCTTTTCCGATCAGATGCAGATCCGCCGGCCACAGCTTCTTAAACTGATCTGTGGAACCATCCGGATCATATCCAATCTTTGTGATATAGTTTGTCAGTGCATCCAGCCAGACATATACGACATGTTTCGGATCAAAATCTACCGGAATTCCCCAGCTGAAACTGGTACGTGATACGCACAGATCCTGCAGTCCCGGAAGCAGAAAGTTATTCATCATCTCATTCTTACGGGAAACCGGCTGAATGAAGTCCGGATGGGTATTGATATAATCAATGAGCCGGTCTGCATATTTACTCATCTTAAAGAAATAAGCTTCTTCTTTGGCAGGCTGCACTTCCCGTCCACAGTCCGGACATTTGCCGTCTACAAGCTGGGATTCTGTCCAGAAAGACTCACAAGGTGTACAATACATTCCCTCATAAGATCCCTTATAAATATCACCCTGATCATAAAGCTTTTTAAAAATCTTCTTTACACATTTCTCATGATCCTCATCCGTGGTACGGACAAAGTTATCATAAGAAGAATTCACAAGATCCCAGATCCGCTTTACCTCACCGGAAACCTGATCTACAAATTCTTTCGGTGAAATATCTGCTGCCTCTGCTTTTTCCTGAATCTTTTGTCCGTGTTCATCAGTTCCGGTCTGAAAATAGACATCATAGCCTTCGGCTCTCTTATAACGCGCAATTGCATCCGCAAGAATAATCTCATACGTGTTTCCGATATGCGGCTTACCTGAAGTATAGGCAATCGCGGTTGTCATATAAAACTTCCCTTTATTTTCTGCCATGTTTTTGGCCTCCTTATCTCACATTCGCTCTCCCCATTTTACCGAATTCCACGCCATTTGTAAAGTATCCCCTATTCGTCCGTTTTTCTGTTTATTCAAGAATATTTTCTTATATGCCAAGAATTTCTTGCTGACCTGTTTTTCCGTAGACTAATATGCTTTTATCCAGTTTTTTCCAGTACAAAACTGCCAAAGATAAATGAGAAGGAGCACCAACATGAAAAATATACAAATCGGGGCAGCCTTAAAGACGATGCGAAAAAATCGTGGCTGGACGATCCATGACGTAGTTGTACAGCTGAATGACCTGTACAATATCGCAGTCGCCGAAAAAACCGTGTATGGATGGGAAAGCGATCAGGCCTATCCTCGCACGGAAACACTGCTGCTGCTCTGTGAACTGTATCAGAGTGACACATTCACCGGAAATCTCCTGCACATCCCTGCAGACAAATCCTTCCCGATCACTGCAGATGAACGGCATGTCATCGAAATGTATCGCCGGCATCCGGAACTACAGGGTGCCGTTAAACGCGTGCTTGATGTTCCCGTCAAAAAACCTTCTGCAAATTAAAGTCCTGATATCCTGTCCCCTGTAAAAACTATTTTCCAAAATTCATCCTGTCACAGAAGTTTCTATCTCATGCAGATATAAATCACATAAGCCACATATAAAACCAGCATCACAATACCTTCTTTTCTGCTGATTTTTTCTTTTGTCCATGCAAACCCCCAGATCAACAGGCTCAAAACAATCAAAATAATAATATCTATGATGTTTTCCATCAAAAACGGCATCGGACTGATAACTCCCGCCAGACCAAGTACAAACAGAATATTAAAAATATTAGAGCCTATGGCATTTCCAAGTGCCATATCCACTTCATTTTTGCGAGCTGCAACAACAGATGTCACAAGTTCCGGAAGCGAGGTTCCAATTGAAACAATGGTCAGTCCTACCAGCGTCTGGCTCATTCCAATTTTTAATGCAATATTGCTGGCACTGTCTACAACGACATCCCCGCCAATCACAATACCAGCTACACCAACCACAAGGAACAACAGGCTTTTTGGCATCGACATTACTTTCTGTGCCTCTGCCGCTTCAATCTCTTCACTTTGCAGTTGCCCGCCTTCTTTTCCTGCTTTCAATGCCATACGAATCATGGTTCCGATAAATATGGCAAAAAACACCAGAAATACAGCACTGTCAAAACGTCCCAGTTTCATTCCCACACCACCGAGTATCATAAGCAGCAACGCTGCAAACACGGAATATGGGAAATCACGTTTCAATGTAGCTTTCTGTACGGCAACCGGAGTCATTATGGCACAAAAACCGATGACCACCATCATATTAAAAATATTAGACCCGACCACATTACTGATTGCCAGCGTATTCTTATGCTGGATTGCTGCAACAACGGAAACCGCAGTCTCCGGAAGTGAAGTTCCCATGGCAACAATTGTCAGTCCAATAATGATAGCCGGAACATGAAACCGTTTTGCAATACTGGAACTTCCCTCCACAAAAACATCTGCCCCTTTGACCAGGAAGAAAAATCCTGCGATCAAAAAAACAATTGCCAGCGGCATGGAACATGTTGAAATAAATTCTGTCATATCTTTTCCCTCTTTCTGTAAAATAATGTGTTAAAAGGCAATAATGCCCAAGTGCTCCAATAGTATTTTCAAGCCAATAAGTATGAGGATTACCCCACCTGCAATCTCTGCTTTTCTTTTGTAGCGGGTGCCGAAAAAATTACCGACAACCACTCCGATGACCGATAATACAAATGTCGTGCATCCGATAATCAGACAGGCTTCCATGATGGATACATTTAAAAAGGCAAATGTAATACCGACTGCAAGTGCATCGATACTGGTTGCAACTGCAAGAAGCAGCATTTCTTTGTGATCCAGTGGCAGATCTTTTGCTCCAATTTCCTGCACGTCTTTGTCACGAACCGCTTCAATCACCATCTTGCCACCGATAAACAGCAACAGGAAAAAGGCGATCCAGTGATCGACCGAAGTAATGTATTTCTGAAAACGGATTCCCAGTGCCCAGCCGAGAAACGGCATCAGTGCCTGAAATCCTCCGAAATACAATCCAATCAGAAATGCGTGTTTTTTGTTGATTTTTTCCATGCCAAGACCCTTGCAGACGGATACCGCAAATGCATCCATCGAGAGTCCGACACCAATCAAAAATAACTCGATTACCATTCTTATGTTCTCCTTTTGTGAGGGGATTCATACCTTGCGCTTCTGTCCTTATATATCAAAAAGAGACCCAATGTACACCAACGAAAAGCGCGACTGCAACCACGTTTTTCCGGTGCACATGAGTCTCATTCTTTAAGGCTTGCCAGGTCCAAATGACCGGTATGTTGACAAGTCACACAATGTGCGAACTACTCCCTCACATACTTTTGTCTATGAATTAGGTAAACTATAACAAACGGCCTTTGAGTTAGTCAATACGAACTTCTTATTTACTGATGACTTTTGCAAACTTCTTCTTACCACGCTTTACGACCTTTCCTTCTCCGGCAAACTCGTCGAGCATGTAACTGGTACTGATGTCTGTAACTTTCTCACCGTCCACAGAGACTCCACCCTGCTGTACGGCACGACGTGCATCGGAACGACTCTCACACAGAGAAGCCTTTACAAGAACTGCCATGATATCGAGCTTGTCATTGTACAGATCATCTGCAGTCACTTCAACCGTCGGCATATGTGCAGAAACCCCGCCGCCTGCAAACAGTGCATGGGATGCCTCTTTGGCTTTCTTTGCCTCTTCCTCACCGTGTACCAGTTTGGTCAGCTCATAAGCGAGAATCTCTTTTGCTTCATTCAGCTTGGCACCTTCCCATTTGTCCATCTCATCGATCTGCTCCAATGGCAAGAAGGTCAGCATGCGGATGCACTTTAACACATCGGAATCTGCCACATTTCTCCAGTACTGGAAGAAGTCAAACGGAGAAGTCTTGTTCGGGTCAAGCCATACGGCACCGGACTGTGTTTTTCCCATCTTCTTTCCCTCAGAGTTTAAAAGCAGATTGATCGTCATGGCATAAGCATCTTTTCCAAGCTTCCGGCGGATCAGTTCCGTACCACCGAGCATGTTACTCCACTGGTCATCTCCACCGAATTCCATGTTACATCCATATTTCTGGTACAGAGTGTAGAAATCGTAGCTCTGCATAATCATGTAATTAAACTCTAAGAAACTTAATCCTTTTTCCATTCTCTGCTTATAGCATTCAGCTGTCAGCATGCGGTTAACGGAAAAATGTGCACCGACATCACGCAGTACATCGATGTAGTTTAAGTCCATCAGCCAGTCGGCATTGTTTACCAGCATTGCCTTTCCCTCTCCAAAATCGATGAAGCGGCTCATCTGCTTTTTGAAGCAGTCTACGTTGTGCTGAATGGTTTCTGGTGTCATCATCTGTCGCATATCGGTACGACCGGATGGATCACCGATCATGGCTGTACCACCACCAATCAGCGCAATCGGCTTATTTCCAGCCATCTGCAGACGTTTCATCAGACACAGTGCCATAAAATGTCCCACATGCAGACTGTCAGCTGTCGGGTCAAAACCGATATAAAATACCGCTTTTCCATTGTTGATGAGTTCCTTGATTTCTTCCTCGTCGGTTACCTGTGCGATCAGACCGCGGGCAACCAGTTCGTCGTAAAGTGTCATTGGGTTTCCTCCTGTAATTTAACTTTTTTGATTTTTCTGGGACTTTATGTCCCTTTGCTCTATATCTATAAAAATCCAAATAAAAATCCCCTCGTCCTAATTATAAGGACGAGGGGGATCTCTCGTGTTACCACCTTAATTCGCATGCTGTTCACACAGCCTACCTCCGCGAGTGCAGCTACACTCCAGTGCGTCTAACGGGCACTACTCCGTTACAGCCTACTTGCCTGCGCGTTCGGTGTAAAGCTCAGGGATGTATTCCCTGCGGTAAGGGGGGACCCAGCTTGCTGGGGGGATTCCTTATCGCCCGGCTTATGGTTTTTCCATAAATCCTCGGCAGGGGGACCCAGCTTGCTGGGGGGATTCCTTATCGCCCGGCTTATGGTTGTTCCATAAATCCTCGGCAGGGGGACCCAACTTGCTGGGGGGATTCCTTATCGCCCGGCTTATGGTTGTTCCATAAATCCATCTGTGCTTTCCGTGTGCCTCTCATCTACCGGCTGCTTTCTGTTCGTTCCACACATTGGTACTTGTTCCCATCTTCGCTTGTATTCTATAATTATATTATTATAGAAAGACAATCACAGTTTGTCAAACAATTTTTACTTGCCTTCTTTCGCTTCTGCCGGAACCCAGATTCCATCTTTTCCCCATGGCTGGATCATAGACAAATACCGCTTCTGTCCATCCTTTAAAAATGTAATCTGTATACCGACCTGTGTTTTATCTGCAGATTCAGATTCTTTTTCCACGGAAACAAGCTTTTTATCCGACGATAAATTCAAAAGCTGCCGGGCTGCATCTGTCGGCTCAAGCAATGCACCAATTGGAACCATATTCTTATTCAGCACCTCACCCATACCGTTTATACAGTAGTCCATCTGCGTATTGCTGATTCCCTGCGCATATGCTGTATCAAACTCATCTGCCGATGCAATTCCATCCGTTTTAGCATCCGAACCGTCAGCAAACTGATTGATTTTTTCCTGTGTAATCTGAAATTGACCATTTTCCTGTGCATAATGGATATTCTCTATCCACACGCTCACATGCGGATCTGATGACTCCACATAATACAAAATCTCTGCAGTCTGTTCTTCCGTATTGATTTCATGCAGCCAGTAGCCATCCATTTCTTCTCCAGTTCCACCAAAGAAACTGCCAAAGGCTCCCCATGGCCATGGACTCGACCAGCCAAATGACGGTGTATCTCCATCCATCCACAAAATATGTATTTTCTCTAAATTCGACTGTACCTCTTTGGATGTCATCTGCACAATTTTTTCTGTATCCCGGTCGCAAAATGCCTGTGCCCATTCCCTGATATTCTGCTCTATTATCGCAGCTCCTGCATTTTCCTGCACTGGCTGCTGTGTACTATCCACTTTCTCGGTTGTATGCTCTGTTTTTGTCTCCGACGGTTTCTGGTTTGTCAGACAACTTACTGCCACAAGCGCAACCAAAACGGTTGCAATCGCAGCCACCCAGGTATGTGGTTTTTTAAAATTCAACACGTTCTTAATTCTCCTTCCTGCATCTGCCTCTCCAAACGCAACCGGGGCAAATGAATACGGATGCCGCTCCATCGCAAAAGCAAGTAAAGATGCGCTGTATCCTTTTTTAATTTGATTTCCAAACTGCGCAAGTACGGCCTCATCACAACTCATCTCCATGTCTCTTGTCATATAGAAAAAAGCAATCCATGCCAATGGATTCCACCAGTATACAGCCAAAAGTACGAATGCAATCAGCTTCCATAAAGGATCATGTCTGCGGATGTGCCAGCTCTCATGCGCAAGGATGTACTGCTGTTCCTCCTCTTTCATCCGAAACGGAATATAAATCTGCGGGCAGAAAATTCCCAGTACAAACGGTGATGGAATACAGTCACATTCCCAGATCTTTATGGTCCGCCGGACGTTTCCAGATGTTTCATTTACGGTTAAACGTACTGCTGTCCGTACCATACTGCGGCATTTGATATAGGAATACATTCCATATCCTAAAAATAAAAATATCCCGATCAGCCAGACAAAAAACAACACCGCACAAATTTTCTGTGAAGTCGTCATAGCTGCTGTCAAACCAGCTTCAGAAGCTGCATCCCCTGTCACACGTGAACCGGCAGATATCTGCGTCACATTCTGTACTGCCGTTTGCGCATGCACTCCAGATACTCCTGTGTAGTGTGCAATCTCACTCATTTGTGATCTGCTTTTTACCAGACAAAACAGATTAAACAAACTCCATCCTGATGCAATGGGCAAATCAAATAACATACGGATTCCAACAATTGCCCACAATGCATAGGAATATTTTTTGGGACATTTCCGCAAAAGCGCGCGCACTGCAAGCACCGCGAGAATTACAACCGCCACCATGCCATTCCGCTGCAGAAATGCCAGAAAAATTACACTTGCCTTCTCCATTCTCTGCCCCTACCCTTCTTTATGCTCGTCGATCATTTTCTTGAGCAGCTTTGCTTCTTTTTTGGAAATTTTCTTTCCTCCAAGAAATGCTGTGATAAACCCTGGCAGTGATCCGTCAAATGTGCGATCCACAAAATAGCGGGATTCCTCTGCCTGCACCTGTTCCTTTGGAATTAAAACGGAAACCGTTGCATCCTCATTGGCAATGTATCCTTTTTCGCACATTTTCCGTACAACCGTATAAGTCGTGGATTTTTTCCAGCCAAGCTGTTCCTGACATAACTTTACAAGTTCCCCGGAGTTGACGGGGGCATGCTCCCATACGACACACATAAACCGGTAATCACTGTCACATAATTTTATATATTCCATCTTTTTCTCCTCCATAGGTTTATAGCTATCAACCTGTCTTCAGTTTATTCTTATAAACCTCAAATGTCAAGGTCTATTTTTATAAACTGCGAGAAATGTCAGAAAAATACGATGGAAAATGTTTGAACTCACCTTTTTAAAAAGTTATAATAAACGCAAAAGGCGATTGTAAAATCGCCCAAAATAAATAACTCAAAAGGAGGACATGTTATCGTGGAAAAAGTACGTTACATGATTTCCGATGCCGCCGCACTGGCCGGTGTGGAAACCCATGTGTTGCGTTACTGGGAAGAAGAACTCGACCTGACCATCCCGCGAAACGAGATGGGACATCGATACTATACACGAGAAAACATACAGGAATTTCAAAAAATCAAAGAACTAAAAGAAAAAGGATATCAGCTAAAAGCAATCCGCATGATATTACATAATAAAAACCCGGAAGAAACCAAAGTTCCCATTCCGGATGCCAAAACCTCCGAGCCGTTGCCGGCATGTAATCACAAACCGCAGCCTGCAGCCCCTTCCCGTCCAAACAATCAACCTGCGGATCTGCCTGTAAATACGCTTTCCGCAGAGGAACGCATGGCACAATTTAGGGAGCTTATGAGTGATATTGTAGGACATGCTATCGCACAGAATAACGAAGCTCTCACACTCGATATCAGCAAAGAAATCCGGGAAACCGTCCTGAAAGAAATGAACTATCTCATCCGGGAACAAAACGATATGACGGAGGAACGCTACCGCCAGTTAAGTGCAGAAATCCGTGGAAAATTGCAGAAAAAACATACCTTATTTTCCAAAAAGGAAAAGGTTCCCAAAATGAAAACATCAAAAAAAGAAAAGAACCGGAAAAATGTATTAAATCCGGTCTGATTGATTTCAGCATTGACCTGACATTAAACGGTTCCATATATAAAATAAAACAAGCCTGCGGAAGGATTGCCATATCCTCCGCAGGCTTATGTTGTCTTTTATTCACTTACAGGTTCCCCTGAAAAACGAATCTTTATATACTCCTGTATCAGCTGTACACATTTTTCTCGTCCGATCCGGTCACTGTTTAACACAAGATCATAGTTTGTCGGATTAGTCCAGTCTTTTCCGGAAGTATAATAGCTGTAATATTTTGCACGGTATTTGTCTGTTGTATGAATCAGATAATTTGCTCTTTTTTCCGATACATGCATTTTTTCCATGATGGATTTTACACAGGCTGCCCGCGGTGCTTCAATATACACACTGATGACATTGGAGTAGTTGCGCAGGATATCATCTGCGCATTTTCCCACAATAATACAGCTTTCTGTATTTGCAAGCGTCCGGATGATGTCTGCCTGAATATTAAAAACATTGACATCGGAAATAAAATCCTTTTCCATTGGCTCTACGACACCGCTGACCGGCATTCTTCGAAGGAAATTCGCCAGATGTTTTCCCCGGAGTTTTTCATCGGTTTCCACAAATACACTTTCATCGATTCCACTCTGATCCGATGCCATGGTAAGGATCTGTCTTTCGTAACACGGAATCCCGAGTGCTTCTCCCAGACGTGTCGCAATGTCTTTTCCGCCGCTGCCAAAGCCACGCGCAACCGTAATAACGTAATTTTTCATGACTTCACCCCCTCTAATTGTTTCAGATAATCTTCAGCTTCATCCATATCTTCTTCTCCAAAAACTTTAAATCCGGCTTTTCTAAGATACTCTACAGCAAGTCCCTGTCCCTTTATTTTTGTATCGGTAAAAGTTCCATCATAAATATATTTACTTCCGCAGGAAGGACTATCCTGCTTCATAATACAAAATGCAACATGTTCTGCTTCAGCTCTTCGCAAGGCTTCTTGTGCACCTTGGGTATACTCACTGGTCACATCCTGTCCTGTTTGTGCCTGCACGTGAATTGCATCAACTCTCTGCGAGTCCGGACGGGGTGTCGGCAATCCCCCAAACACTTCCGGGCAAACCGGCACCAAACGTCCTTCCTCTTTCCACTTCAAGAAACGGGGATCTGTCTCTGTTGTGTCTCCACCATCGTATCGAACAATTTCTCCACCATACAGGCATCTACTTACCAATATTTTTTCCATGATGCAATTCTCCTATCTACAGATCAGACTCTGCGTTCCTGTCTTTCTATGTTATCTTGCGTCAGCCTTTAATACTGCGTTGAGCATGACAGAAGCACCCTCTGTACAATGCTCCGGGGAAGAATACTCCGGTTCGCAATGTGACAAACCATCTTTGGACTGTACGAAAATCATGGTTGCCGGAAGCATATATGCTGCAAACTGTGCATCGTGTCCGGCACCGGAATGAATATACTGATGGGAAACACCAAGTTCCTCTGCAGCCTCCTTGACAAAACCTACCAGCTCCTTATCCCAGTATACCGTATCACGGTTCCAAGCCTTTACGACTTCGCATTTACATCCCGCCCAGGTCTTGTCTGCGCAACTTTTTACGATGGCAAGCACCTTGTCGAGCACTTCCGGTTTTTCATGTCTTGCATCGAATGAGAAATCGAAGAAATCCGGTACACAGGTATGTACACATGGATGACATACGACTTCACCTGTCGTATAAACAAGTTCCGGATACCCCAGCTTATCAATCTCTGTATGCAGATAAGTCAGTGCCTCTGCTGCTGCCAGAAAAGCATCTCTTCTCTTTGGCATCGGGAATGTTCCTGCATGTGTCGTCTGTCCATAGAATTTTAATCGATAGTTGAACATTCCAAGCACACAGTCAACAACACCGATATCATTTCCATTATCCTCAAGAATTGGTCCCTGCTCGATATGAGTTTCAAAATAACACTCATATTTTTCCGGAGAAAGACGATATTTCTTATCTCCCTTAAATCCGGACTTCTCTAAAGCCTCGCCGAATGTACTCTTGTTGTCAAGAATACTTTTGGAATTCATCATGTCCTCATATTTAAATTTGCTGCGGATGTCTTCCGGAAGATAATCATAGCAGACAATTCCAGAACACATCATTGCCGGTGGATATAAAGAACCTTCCTCATTGGTCCAGATCATGGCTGTCAGAGGATGTTTATGTGGAATGTTTAACTCTGCAACCGTTTCGAGCACTTCCATGGCGGACAAAACACCAAGAATACCATCATAGTTACCACCATTTTTTACGGAATCACAGTGCGAAGCCATAACGATTCGCTTTGCATCCGGATCTGTTCCCGGAAGTGTTGCATACATATTTGCCACATCATCAATCTCAATGGTTGCACCGATGGCTTCCATACGCTTACGAAATTCATTTCTTGCCATAATTGCTTCCGGCGAAAGGGAATAACGGGTAATTCCACCATGTCCTGCATCTCCAAACTGTGAAAAAGTTTTAATTTTATCTGTCATTCTTTCCAAACTACATGTATACATACTACTGTACCTGCCTTTCTCAAAATTATTATCTGAATGTATTTCTATTACTTTCTCTTTTCTACCCGGGTTCCTGCTGTGATCGAGCCTGTCGGACAAACCAGTTTACATAACTGACATCCCACACACTTTTTGGCATCCATAAGCGGTTGTCGTTTTTCATCCATACGAAGTGCCTGATGTCCACCATCGAAACAGGAAATATAACATCTTCCACAACCAACACAGATCCTGCGATTAAATTTCGGATACTCGATTGTACGACGGTTCACACTTTCTGCTGGAACAATATTCGGAAGCGCTTTCCCGATCATCTGCCGCACGGATGTCATTCCATTCTGTGCCAGATAATCCTGCATTCCCCCTATCATATCCTCGATAATCCGGTACCCATACTGCATAACACTTGTGGTAACCTGGACCGTCTCACAGCCCAATGCCAGAAATTCAGCCGCATCCCTCCATGTTTCGATGCCTCCCATTCCGCTGATCGGAACTCCTTTTAAGTTTTCATCTTTTGCCATGTCATTGATAAAACGCAGTGCAATCGGTTTTACCGCTTTCCCGGAATAACCGCCTTCCGGTGATTTTCCATCCACATCAGGAGCCGAAGAAAACGTCTGCAGATTGATGTTCATCACACTTTTGATCGTATTGATTGCTGCAAGCCCGTCCGCACCTGCTCTCACGGCGGCTTCTGCCGGAACTTCCATTTTTGTGATATTTGGTGTCATTTTCGCCAGTACCGGAAGGGTTGTACCTTTTTTTGTTGCCGCTGTATACTTTGCAACAAGCTGTGGATCGGTACCTACATCACTGCCAAGTCCTTCCCCTACCATCTGCGGACAGGAAAAATTACACTCTATAATATCTGCCCCTGCTTCTTCCATCAAAGAAGCAAGTTTTGTCCATTCCTCTTCATTCTGTCCCATGATGGATGCTATGATTACTTTTGTCGGGTAATCTTTTTTTAACCGACGAAGATAATCCATATTTTCTTCCAGCGTGTGATCGCTGATCTGTTCAATATTTTTAAATCCCACAAACGGATTATCCTCTTTTTCCAATGCTGCAAATCTCGGAGAAACTTCATCCGGTGTAAACAGACCGATGGTTTTAAATGCAACGCCTGCCCATCCCATCTCAAATGCCTTTGCGACCATTTCGTAATCACTACCTACTACCGAAGAGGAAAGAAAAAATGGGTTTTCACAATGCACTCCACAAAAATCAATGGATAAATCTGCCTTTGAGGTTCTCGGAATTTCTGCTGTAATACTGGATAAAATCGTTGGAATATCCACACCCCGGTCAATTCTTGCCCGGGTGCAGGCACCAACACACGGTGCACTGCATCCCTCACAAGTGATATGATCTAATTTCCTTGCGGCTCCGGTTTCATTTTCAAACCGGACGGAGCGGACAATTTCATCGACTGCCAGCCCCTTCGGGCAGGCACTGCTGCAGGGAGCATCCTGACACAACAGACATCTGCCCGCTTCGCTTTTTCTTTTTATTGCTTCATATGCCATGTGCCATCTCCTCCTATCTGTGAGAACGCTTTACATAATCACCCATACCCGGTGTTCCAACAAAATCACCGTTGTCATATACCAGTTTTCCTCTCAGATATGTCTGAACCGGATATCCGTGAAGTTTCTTTCCTTCCCAGATTGTATGATCATAGTCCGAATGCATATTGCTGACACTGATTGTGAAATCTTTGTCCTTGTCATAAATAACAATATCTGCATCTTTGCCGACTGCAATGGCTCCCTTGTTATCGCATCCGAAAATCTTTGCAACATTGGTAGAACAAAGTTCAACGGCTCTCTCAAACGTGATCTTTCCGGAATTTGCCGCATCCAGCATATATGGATAAAGGTTTTCTACTCCGGCACATCCGTTTGGAATCTTTGTAAAATCATCTTTGCCCCAATCCTTTTCATAGCTCTGGAATGGACAATGATCGGTTGCAACCGTATCAATCATTCCTGATTTAATTGCTGTCCATAATGCATCCTGACTTTCCTGTCCTTTCATTGGCGGGGAACATACAAAGTTACGACCGTCTTCTCTCTTGTATACATCACAGGTAAATTCCAGATACTGTGGACAGGTTTCTACTAAAATATCATGTCCCTCGGATTTTGCCTTGATGCAGGCTTCGAGTCCTTCTTTATCTGCCATATGTACGATATAGACCGGGGTATCTAAGTGGGAAGCCCAGTGAACAACTCGTTTATCTGCTTCTGCCTCTACAAATTCCGGACGGCTCATGTAATGATACCAGGCAGAGGTCTTACCTTCCTTCAAGTACTGCTCAGTACGCAGATCAATCAGATCCGGGTTTTCCGCATGAACATTGATCATTGCGCCAAGCTCCTTTGCCCGAAGAAGCAGTCTGGCAAGCATTCCATCATCTACCATCATTCCTTCTTTCTTATAAACAAGGAAACATTTGAAACTGGTAATTCCTTCCTCAACTGCCTGTTCCATTTCATCTAAAATTTCTCCGCCATTCAGATCAGTAATACAACAGTGGAATGCATAATCACAGCACGCTTCTTTTTCCAGCACCTCTTTCTTAGATCCGATCAGTCCTAAAATCGTTTCCCCCTTATGCTGTACCGGATAATCAAAAATTGTAGTAACACCTCCGCAGACAGCAGCTCTGGTACCTGCCAGATAGCTGTCCGCTGAAACGGTTCCTCCAAACGGCATTGCCATATGGGTATGTGCATCGAGTGCACCAGGCAGCACAAGCTTGCCTGGTGCATCCACGACTTTCTCTACGTTTACCGCAAGATCTCTGCCAATCGCTACGATTTTTCCTCCATCGACCGCTACATCTGCCGGAAAACTTTCCGTTGCGGTGACGACTGTTCCACCTTTAATCAGTAATTCCATATCGCACATCTCCTTCTATTTTTTATTTTTTAAAATTGTCATACTTGTAAACAAGAGTCATACCTGATCTCTGATAAATCTGTGCTACTTCTACCAGATTCATACCACCTGCATTTGCTACTGCCATATTGGTCGGCCATGTAACACCAAAATCTACGGTTCCGTTGTTTACCGCTGTAGTCTCGGAAATATCACCACCACCGGACACAATATTGACCTTCAGACCAACCTCGTCATAATACCCCTTGGCGTCTGCGACATAGTAGCCCATGAACTGTGCCTGTGGTAACCACTTCAACTGAATAGATACTTCTGATTTTTCCGGACTGAACTTTCCGTCAGAAGATTCTGCGGCTTCATAGTAGCTTGTATCACGGATATCATCTAATGTCAGTTTTGCAAACTTATCCTGCGCCGAAGAATCATCTAATGTCACATATTTCTTTGCAATGTCGAGTGTCTGCTGCATCGCATCGTCATCAATCTTGCCGATATCCGACACTTCATTGCCATTCATATCTGCCTTTACCAGTTTTGCGACTTCACTTGCCATATACTTCTGGTGATCCTGTGATACCGAAGATCCTGCGTCATACACAATCTGTGCCGCCTCTTCCGGATTTTCTACTGCATATTCCCAGCCTTTGATGGATGCATACAAAAATGCTTTTACAGTCTCCGGATTCTTCTCTGCAAAATCCCTGGTACAAAAGATCATATCCTCCAGCATTGCCACGCCTTCATCGTTCATATCAATGTATCCAACCGTGTCACCATAACCATAGGCACCATCATAATCATTCTTTACAAGTCCCAGTTCGTTATAAGTCATCGCAGATGCCAGCGTACTGGAATCGTCATCAAATGCATCCATCGTAAAATCTTCACTCAGATAATCCGTTGGAAGTCCGTACTTTGCAAGTAATGCCTGAATCTCATACTGATTACCAATGCCCCAATTGCTGACTTTTCCTTCGCCAGCCGCCTTCTTAATGATTTCTTCATTGCTCATTACATCAGAGGTATCTACTGCGCCTGTACTTTGCGTACTGGAACCGGAACCTGTGGTTTCTTTTTTGTCAGATCCGCATCCGGCCATCATGGATACTGCCATTGCCGATACAAGTACTGCGCTCATAATCTTTGCCATTCTTTTCTTCATAATTCTTTCCTCCTTTTTTGGGGTTTTGTGGGTTTTATATCAACTCCGTTACCTCTTTCTAATGGTATTTCCGGAGAAGTATACTCTGTACGATCATCAGGATCACATAGGATACTATTCCAAGCATGCAGGCCGTTGCGATGTATGCCCATGCCGTCGGATACTGTGCCAGCACGATGTTCTCCCGGATCTGTCTTCCGACTCCTGTGATATATTCTGCGAAATATTCGCTTACGATTGCTGTCATGATACTTGCCGGTACGGACACCTTCAGTGCCACGAAAATATACGGTACCGAATTCGGCAGTTGCAGCTTTATCAGTGTGGTGTGGCGTTTTGCCGCATAGGTTGCCATCAGGTCTTTCGCATACGGTTTCAGCTCTGTCAGTCCACGATAGGCATTTAAGCTCATATTTGCCGCTGCGATCAGCATGACAACCAGAATCTTTGCCACCATGCTCCGGGTGCTTGCCTCTGTCGAAACATCCTTCGTCCAGTTATTCATAACCGGTGCCAGCGCAACAACCGGAATGGATGCAAATGCCCCGACCACACTCAGTCCGCCTTTCCCGACTCTTGGAAACATTGCCGCAAGGATTGCCACTGCATATCCAAGCACACTTCCCAGTGCCAGTCCGACGACTGCGACAATCATGGTCGCTGCGATATTTCCTTTAATCTTTCCGAAGTTTTCTAAAAAGATCTTTCCAATCCGGGTAATGAGTGGAAGGGTGAATGTATCTGTTTTAAACCAGTGATGCAGCACCTGTGTCTGCCACAGTGCAATGATCACGATTCCAAGAAGCACCGGAAGAATTACGGTAAGTGCTGCCTGCACCTGTGCGCTGTCCTTCATCCGGCGGTACAGGCTTTTCGGTCTCTTTCTCTTCTGTGCCATATTAGTTCACTCCTTTCTTTGCATCCCTTTTTGCTTTTCTTAAACCTCTCTTTTCCGGAGAAACCAGATTTTCTATCCAACCCATCAGACATCCACTGAAGATTCCGATAAATGCACTGAAGAATACAATGAGCCAGAATACATAGATGGACATCGCATGTTTTAACGACTGGGAAAGCATGCATCCAAGTCCTCCGTCACCCTGTAAGGTATCTACCAGAATGGATGCGGTGATCGCCATCGGAGCGGCGATCTTAGTTCCCGTGAAGAAATATGGGATTGCTGTCGGAATCAGTACTTTCGCATAAATCGTCGGCTTCTTTGCCGCGTAGGTATACATCAGATCGTATTTTTCCTGCGACACGGATTTGAAACCTGCCAGTGTGTTGGTTGCCACCGGATAGAAACTTAAGATGGCGGCAATGATGATGCGGCTCTTGTTGATGTCCCCGGTGATGGAGAGGATAATCGGTGCAAGACCGAGTACCGGGATCAGCTGGATTAACATCAGATATGGGAAAAGCATCTTTTCCACAAGTCCGGAAAGCTTCATCAGAAGTGCCAGTACGAATCCGGCACCGGTTCCTAATAAAAATCCAAGCAGTGCACGTAATATTGTGGCCCTTGCGCTTGTCAGAACCACCATCGTGGCGCTCATTCCGGCAGATACCTGTCGGGTGGAGAATGCCGCCGCAATCACCTGATACAGATGCGGAAGAATGTTCTCCGGTGTTCGTTTTGTCACGGACACGATCGATGCTCCGATCTCCCATGCCGCTATAATGATCAGAATCCACAGAACCGTGGATGCCCATTTTTTATCAAAAAGTCTGCTTATTTTCTTCATTAAACGCTGCCCCCTTCAAAACTGTTGCGTACTTTTAATACCAGTTCATTAAAGTGTGCACTCTCTTTCATATCCAGCGTCCGTGGTCTTGGCAGATCCACATCCACGATCGCGGATAACCGTCCCGGATGCGGGGATAACACACAGATCCGGTCGGAAAGGAATACCGCTTCCTGAATGTTATGGGTGACAAAAATGATGGTCTTGTTTGTCTGTCTCCAGATCCGGAGCAGATCTTCGTATAACTTTTCTTTTGTAAACTCATCCAGTGCAGAAAACGGCTCATCCATCAGCAGGATCTCCGGGCGGATACCAAATGCCCTGGCGATATTGACACGCTGCTGCATACCACCGGATAACTGTTTTGGAAAGTGGTTAGCAAAATCTTTCAGTCCTACCATCTCAAGCATTTCATCTGCACGCTTTGAGCGGTCTGCCTTGGACTGGTACATGATTTCCAATGGAAGTTCCACGTTTTTCTTTACCGTCCGCCAGTCAAACAGTACCGGCTGCTGGAATACAAATCCGAATTTCTGCTGCAGCCGCAGTTCCTTCGGGGTCTGTCCGCTGATTCTTATGGTGCCGTCTGTCGGCTCCTGCAGATCTGCGATGCTCCGAAGCAGTGTGGTCTTTCCACAACCGGAAGGGCCGAGCAATGAAATGAACTCTCCCTTGTAAATATCAAGATTCACTCCGGTAAGTGCTTTTACGTCGTTTCCTGAATTGTCTTTAAAGGTTACATCCAGGTCCTTCACCTGTATTTCCACTTCTCTTTCCTGTAATTCACTCATCTCGTTTCCTCCCGTCTTTTTGTAAAAGTAAAATAAAAAACACGGCAAAAGCGCTTATTGTCTGGCGCCTTTGCCGTGTTCTTTATTCTTGTTTTTGTTCATGTTGCAAGTATATGTTTTGCAACGTTTGTTTTCAATACACCACAGCACAAAATCTTTTGTGCTGTGGCACATATATAATTTTTTAAATATTACGCAAATACTTTCTTATAAATTGCCATGCAGTCTTCTTTTGTTACTGTCTTCCTGGTATTTCCCGGACTGCCGGATGCAATCGCATCTTCTGACATTTTTTCAATCACAGGAAAAAACTCTTCTTCCTTGATTCCATACTCCCGCAGTGTCGGAATCTCACAAATTCTGCACACGTTCTCAATTGCATCCAGAAGCTTTTCTGCGGCCACCTGATCGCTGTCTGCCTCCGTCGCAGCCCCAATAGCTCTGCCAAGTGTCGCAAACCGGTCATACGCGCCATCTAATGCAAAGCTCAGGCAATCTTTTAACAGCATTGCATTGCTCATGCCATGTGGTACGTGGAACAATGCACCAATCGGACGGCTCATGCCATGTACCAGCGTCACACTGGAATTATTGATACAAAATCCTGCTTCCAGTGCCGCTAACGACATTTCCTCCCGTGCTTTCGCATCGTACCCATTCTGATATGCAATCGGAAGGTATTTCATGATCCTCTTTACCGCCGAAACCGCACTCACATCTGTAAGAGAGAATGCTTTCTTGGACGTGTACGCCTCTACGGCATGTGTCAGCGCATCCAGTCCGGTTGCTGCCGTCACGCTCTTTGGCATATCCATGGTAAAATCAGAATCTACAATTGCAAGATCCGGAACGAGACAGTCTCCTTTCAACAACATCTTGATGTCTTTTTCCTGATCCGTAATGACCGTAAATTTAGTTGCCTCAGATCCAGTTCCCGAAGTAGTCGGAATCGCTACAATTCCCGGCACACTTCCTGTAATTTCTTTTCCGTTGTAATCCGCAATCCTGCCTTCATTGACCGCCATCGCGGCAATTGCTTTTGCTGAATCCAGCGGACTTCCTCCGCCGATACCAATGACAAACTGACATCCCGTCTTTTTGTACTGCTCCAGACCTTCCTCTATCATTTTGTCAGTCGGTTCTCCCGTAATTCCATCAAACACATAATAAGCAATCTCTGCCTTTTCGAGTGTTTTTTTCAACTGCTCCATCATTGGAGACTTCCCCACATGCTTACCGGTTACAATAAATACCCGGTTTCCATAGGTCTTTAAATACGGCACTGCAGATGGCAGTGCGTCCTTTCCCACCAAAATATGGGATGGAATTGCAAAGTGTGCCATATTGTCACTTCCCTTCTGTCTCCAACGATTAAATGTATTCCTTATCAACAATGCCTAATACTTCATCCAGTTTTTCCAGTTCTTCGAGTAACTGCTCCTCCGTAATAATAAGTGGCGGACAGACAAAAATCATATTTTCATGGGAATAGGTCATGAATTTACGCTCCTTGAGCATTCCAATAATCTTACCCATAATTCCCTGTGGATCGCATCCATAGGATACCATTGGCTCTTTGGTTTCCTTATCCTTTACAAGTTCTACACAGGAGAAAAGACCAATATGACGTACATCTCCGACACATGCATGTGCCTCTTTGTATGCATCCAGCTTCTCGGCCAGAACCTTTCCAACCTTGTTTACATTGTCAAGAATATTTGCCTTCTGGTAGTAGTTCACGCATGCAACACCGGCTGCACATGCCAGCGGGTGTCCACTGTAAGTAAGTCCACAGGAAAGAAAATGATCATCAAAGTAAGATGCGATCTTGCTGCTGACGGCTACCCCACCAAGCTGTACATAACCGCAGGTAACTCCCTTGGCAAATGTAACGAGGTCTGGTTTTACGTCAAAATTTTCAAATGCGAACATCTTTCCGGTACGTCCCCATCCTGCCATAACTTCATCACAGATCATGACAATTCCAAATTCATCACAAATCTTACGCACACCAGGCAGATAACCCTTCGGCGGAATAATAATTCCATTAGATCCTGTGATTGTCTCCATCACAATCGCTGCCACCTGATCTGGTCCTTCATAAATAATCTGCTCACGCAGCTTTGCCAGATAATACTTTGTGGCTTCTTCTTCCGATGCAAAATTGATCGGCTCACGATAAATGTATGGATCAAAGAATTTTACAAAACCAGGAATCCCCGGCTCCAGCGGATAACGTCTTGGCTCACCGGTTAAGTTTCCTGCGCCAAACGAAGATCCATGATAACTTCTGTAGCGGCTGAACACCTTTTTTCTTCCGGTATACATCCGCGCAATCTTGATGGCGTTCTCGTTGGCATCGGCTCCGGCATTTGTGAAAAATACTTTTCCAAACGTATCCGGCAGCAGATCTACAATCATTTTTGCCAGTTTTACGCGGGACTCTGCAGCATATGCCGGTCCGACAAAGCAATACTTATCTACCTGCTCCTTAATGGCATCCCCGATGTCTTTATTTCCAAATCCGACATTTAAATTTACAAGCTGCGAGGACATATCCGTATAACGGTTTCCATCATAATCATAAAAATAAATCCCTTCGGCCTTCTCAACCGGGATCGGATTTAAGGCTGCCTGCTTGCTCCATGACTGGAGTACATACTTCTTTGCATTTTCTTTTATTTCCTGTGGTGTCATATCATCTACCTGCCTTTCTGTGCATTCCCTTTTTGGTTCGTTTTGATACTCCCCATTATAAGCATGACAAAATGCAAAACAATGAGCCACAACACAAATTAACTTGTGCCACAGCACAAATCATTTTTCCTGAAAAATAAAAAAGGTTTTCTTTTTCCTGATCTGTGCTATAATATTAAACATTATAGTAAATGTAAAAGGCAACGGTGCCCCAAAGAGGGATCGTTGCCTTTTTCTTTTTATTCAGGAGGGATGCAAATATGGCCGTGGAATTACAGCGTCTGATGGAAAAAGTCTCACATATGGATGTAAACCTGATTGCTGGAAAAGGCGGTATTCACAACCTTGTTACCTGGGTACATATGGTAGAAACCACAGAAGCTTCCGATTTTCTCGAAGGTGGCGAAGTCGCTTTTACTACAGGACTTGGTCTTGGAAACCGAACCAATCTGCTGGATCTGATCCGATTAATGTATGAAAAGAAAGTCGCCGGTGTCATCGTCAATACTGGACCTTTTATTGAGGAAGTTCCAGAGGATGCCATCACTTTCTGCAACGAACATGATTTTCCACTGTTTGTCATTCCGTGGAAAATCCATCTGGCAGAAGTCATGCGTATCTTCTGTTTTGCAATTACGAAAGATGAACAACGGATTCTAGAAACTGCTGCCGGGTTCAAAAACGCAATTTTCTTTCCAAAACAGGAAGAACTTTATGTCGTTCCCCTGTCCCAACAGGGATTCCGTGTTAACTGGAAATATGCCGTATGCATGATGAACCTTTCGCACACCGCTACGGATCTTCCAGTCCGTCTGGAACAGCTCGTCAACAGTCTGGATACTTATGCCCGGCATAAATACGATAATTTTGCAATTTTTTCTCACGACAGCGAAATTCTCATCGTGGCAGGAAACTATTCCGAGCATGAACTGCATACTTTTATTCAGGATCTCCGCTCCCGCGCTTCCCAGCTCCTTGCAAGCGGGGAATCCGTTTCCATGGGTTGTGGAAAGCTCACGAAAAGTATCCGCTGCCTGTGGAAAAGTTACCGACAGGCAAAATCCATTCAAAAACTGCAGGAAAACGGGAAAATTGACCACTCTCTTATCTTTTATTCTGACATGGGAATTTACAAACTGCTCATGGGAATCGAGGACCGTGAAATTATTCAGGAATATTATGATAAGAGTATACGTCCGCTTCTCGACTACGATGAAAAAAACGATTCGGATCTTGCAGTCGTACTGCGGGCTTATCTCAACCACAACGGAAGCGTAAAAGAAACTGCGGATGAACTGTATGTGCACCGGAACACCATCAACTACAAATTGACGCGTATCTCTGAGATTCTGGATATGGATCTGTCCCAGTTGAATACGCGTCTGCAGCTGAGTGTCGGATTTATGTTGGAAGATATGTTATGATTTTATAAGCCAGCTTCTTTCGTTTCTCACCTTTAACTTTAAAATCAATCTCTGAAATCATTGCACATACCACCTTTCTTTTTGGTATGTACATATATCACTCCAAATGAATAATAAAGCAAGTCAATTCTGAAATACTTTTACACAAAACACCATATTATTCGCGCACAAATATCTCCCCATATCCTTTAAAATCAAGTCTCTCCGGCAAATACCCGACAAAAAACAATACCCCCTTTGCAATTTCGCGAAAATACGCGTGAGAGGGGCATCGGTCTTCCCTAAAAAAGAGTGTAGGGATTTGAATTGCCCCTATTTCCTCATTGATTCTTCAAGCCACTGAAAAGCTGTGAATTCATCTATTTCGATTGCCATTTCAACCGCCTTCTTTGCACACTCTAAAAGACGTTTAGATTTATTCATTAATTCAAACGAACACAAAATAATCTCATTTAATTCTATTTGAGTGTCATATTTAATATATGGAATAATCAGTTCACGCAATGTTTCCTGATTCATTCTTTGCTGAACAGATCCTCTCGACATTCTATTTGTAAGTTCATTTATTATTGAAGAGTTAAAATATAGTGCGTACACGTTTGGTATGTAGTCATTTGGCAAATGAAAACAAAGAACATTATCTGAGCACACAGAATTATCAAGTTCTTTTGAAATAACTCCAAAATTACCTATAGTTCCTACTCTACCTGTAACTATATCACCTTCACAAACAAATTTACTGTGCTTTTGTGGATCAACACTATGAAATAAATCTATTTCAACTATTCCGTCATATATATCTGTTCCTCGCACATAATGGCATAACCCTTTATCAAATAACATATATTTGTCAGCATACTCACCAGTAAACAAATATATTGCCACATCATCGAGCGTCTTCGCTTTAGGATCATATTTTAATATAGTCGATATAAGTTTATCATATTTAGGTTGGAAATATTCTGCATCCATACGCTCTGCAGATAATATATCTGTATATCTTCTTACAGAAAATACTTCTGTTTCAAATTTACAAATATCAACCCCTAATTCCGAAAGCAACTTTGTTTCTGCTTTCTTATATTTTTCTTCTGCAAGCTTCTTATTTTCAACTGAAGCAATATATAAATTTTCTACTTCTAATTGAAATTTTTCCGATAAAGAAGGCACATGCATATTAGTTATTATTGGAAGTGTTATATGAGGCTGCCCTGTTTGACTAGCTGATCTCCACATAAGATTCTGTCCATACTTCGAATGTAAAAAAGACCATAAATAATACTTATTTATCCCATTCAAATCATTTGTTCTTAAAATAATAACATCTCTACAAGTAGCATAGACTGGATATTCATTCGTAACCAATCCAACTTTTGCTAATGTATTTCCACCTTTTGCAATAACTAAATCCCCTGGGTATGCCTTAGAAATAGTTGTTTGATTATCATTTAGTACCTTTTCTGGCAAAAAAACTGTATCATCTGTAAGAACAACCAAGCCATTTTGTATTTCATTAACCCTTATAAAAGGTATTAATGATTTATCGTCACTATAAAATCCTGTAATCGATGGATAAAAAGCACTACAATCTACTTTCCCATTATACGATTCTATAGCCCCTCCGTTAGTGCTTTTTATTAAGTCTTCAAGCATTAGATTACTTTTTGAATAATACTCTGGATCAAATCTGAACGGTTCATCAATCACCCTACTCAGCATAACATTCGTACATTCCAGCCTCTCCAACAAATTGTTGAACACATCATCACTGGAGAGGCTTGCTAAAAAGGGAGTTCATTCTCCGGATGCATTATTTGATTCAGTTCTTCCTCTGTTGGTGCAAAACTAAGTTTATTATCATATGCAAATTTAATAAAAGCTTCTGCAATTCCATTCTGACTATAGATATTATTAGGATTGATATTTTTCATTTTAGGATCATGGTTAAATAAATCATGTTTAACAAATATATGATCATGCGTATCTTTTACTCTCTCCTCATACTCAACCACATCCTCCGCTTTTAAATAAAATTTCTGCGCATCATTCGAAAGATTTAAATATTCTTCATTTGAAATGATATCATTATTATTATCTCCTAATATATTATCTTCTTTATACAATGCTCTTTCATCTGTATCCAATGACAACCATTCAACTATGCTAATTTCTTTTTTATTTTCTGTATCATTATTATCTTTCAATACAAAAATCGAATTTTTTAAAATCCATTTTTTATGACTTTCTAAATCGCCTATTTTTTTTACAAACAAATCCTTAATGAACTTTGTTTTTCCATCCTCCGTTTTATGTTCTTCAGGTATAGTTATAGTCTCAATTTTTATTAAATAATTAGATTTTTTTGTAATCTCTTTATATTCTTCTTCTGTTAGAATTGCGTCGTCATTTTTTCGCTTATATTCATAAACTATTTTCTTCTTATGAGCCTTTTTGTTTGCAAGATATTCTTCTTCCGTAACTGATTCTTCATCAAGTTTTCTTATGTATATAATATTTTTTTCGACTTTATCGTAGTTTTCCTTATTGACAATCTGATTATATTCTTCTTCTGAAATAATCATTTTATCAGACTTTCTGATAATCAATTTTACAGTCGTGTATTTATATGATGTCCAATTTACATATGTCTCTGTAACATATATTTTATCCCCCGAATTATCTTTACTAGGTTCCTGCATAGTTGCAAAGAAAATAGGATAATCAATATTTCCATTTTCATCTGCATCAGGTTTCGGACATATATTAGGATATCCACAATCCTCATCTGTCCATTTTTGAACAAAAAGTACACTTGTCTTTGTACCCGTTCCCGATTTTCCATTTTTAAATGTGTTTCCATGCAATCCGACTACTGCCAATAATCTACATTGCTTTAATATATACTCTCTAATATATTTATCTGATGTATTATTAAATCTTCCTTGCGGTAATACAATGGCCATTCTCCCACCAGGTTTAAGAAAATTCAAATTTCTCTCAATGAATAAAATATCCCTACCAACCGTATTTTGCAGCTTTTCTTTAGGATCACCGCCTTTATGCCCTAAATCATATGGCTCAATTTGTTCAACATTATCCAGATCACCAGCAAATGGTGGATTTGCCATTAAAACATCAAACAAAAAACCTTGATATTTTTCTTTAGGTTCTGTAGCCCTTTTATTCTTGCTTAAGTCTACAAGTTTATGAAATCCTTCACTATATTTTGCTGCCCATAATGGATTATTTGCAAACTCCGAGTCCCAGCTTTTATAATCTAGCGAATTAAGATATAAAACATTTGTATGCCCATCACCCGCTATAATATTAAGCATTCTACCAACACGAACACAATTTTCTCCAAAATCAATTCCAAAAACATTATCTTGAACATAGTCTGTCTCTTCGGCTGTTCTTTCATTTGTAGTAAACAAATTGGTTGCGTCAGGGTTCATCTGTTTCCAAACATGGAAAATAGTATGCATTGGGAATCCACAGCTTCCTGCCGCAGTATCAATCATTTTCTCATTCTCTTTTGGATTCAACATTTTAACACACATATCAATAACGTAACGTGGTGTAAAATATTGTCCCATATCACTCTTTTGATTATTATTTACCAAATGTTCAAAAGCATCATCAACCACTTCTAAATTTGAATTAAAAAGTTTTACATTTTGCAATTCTTTCACACATGATTTCAATGCCCCCTTCTGCATCTCTATACGTGAATCATCCGGAAAAACTCCCCTCCATTTCTTTTGTGCTTTTTGAAATAGTTCATTTATTTTATTATAAACATCATCTAATGAATCCTGCTCTTTAACTCGGAACTCTAATACCCTGAATTTTGAATCATCAATCTCGTTTAATGTCTTATTATATTCATTCTGACCAATTGCTATAACATCAGCATCCCTACTAGACATTTTTTCATCATACAATTTTGAAAAAATAAGCTTAAATATTTCCTCAAAAGCTTTTTCGCTTGAATCATTTGCTCCAAATTTTTGTTCAACAGAAAGAATAATGTCCTTTAATGTTTCAGTTTTGAGTCTATCTGATTGCATTAATTGTTTTAATGTAAATCGTCTTTTGTCCTTCCATTCTTGAATATCTTCACCATTTTGTGGAAAACGATCAATTATTAACTGATTCTCAAAATATGGAAAATCATAAAACTCCGGCGTTGATACACCATTTACCAAAACCCCTAGCTGTGATTTCTTCTGACTACAATAGGAATACATCTGCTGATACGGCGTTGATCCCTCTCCCTCCCAATTTTTATGATAATTAGTAATACGTGGACGTTTTACCTCAATTATCATTTGAATTTTCTTATGTTCAGAATCAAAAACAGCAATATCAATTCTTTTATCAGTATCTATTGTTTTGCCCGCAATAAGAACTGGTTCTTCTAAAGAAAGTTGTTCTTTATCATAACCATATTCAGTAATCAACTTATACGCATAATACTGTCTCACTATTTCTTCTGGTGTTAGCTTAAAATAATCTCCATCGTTATTTTTTCCTCTTACAACGCATTCTATACCTGGTTCTCCATTTCTTCGAGTATTAATTCTACCATTAATCCACTCTATGTCATCCGGAGTAAATTGATTCAATGATTCATATTCACTTGGTTCCAATATATCTTTTATCTCCATGTATACTAGTCCTCCTTAAGTGTATTTTCTCTTTCATTCTTTTTTATAACTCTATCTGATTCTTTTAAAGCCGTTCTTCTTACAAATTCACTATACGAAGCATATGCTTCAATTCTTGCAGCCTGTTTCAACTTATCCAACTCTTCTTCACTAACTCTTATACTCATAGAAATTGTTTTATTCATTTTAAAGTCCTCCTATGCGCAAAATTATATCATCTGTGTGCAACATTTACAATACAAATCACCACGTTACAACATGCAAATAGCAGGTCATTTTGCACCTGCTACTTCCACATTTATTCATAGGATGACTGCACATTTCATCCATTATTTTACTAGCTTTATCCGTATAAAAATCGTAGTACCCGCATCTCTCATTCACCACATTTTACCCCACTTTATCGCACTTCATCGCCGCTTATAACTGTACCCAAAGCCCTGCCATGGCATGGAAATCACAATACGGTACGCGATCAAATCGCGAAAACAGTTCAAACGCTCCTTGATTTCTGACACAGACGGATATGATCCATTCTTTTCATAATAATCGTATATGTATTCCACAATATATCCATTAAACTTTCCCTCTGCGCGAATCAACGACTTAATTCGTCCCTTGAAAGTAAAAGATAAATATGGATATTCCTGTGCCATATATTTATAAAACTCACGAATCTTCTGCGATTGCGAAGTCAGGAAATCATTGTGTTCCAAAAGTTCCATAATCTGTATCAAAAAGTTACAATGTACTAAATCCACTTCATTTTGTTTCTGTACCGCCGAAATACGTAAATCCGCTATGTATTTTTTTAAAATGCGAAGAACTGTATCCCCCGAATATAAGTAATCATTCAATGTAATCATATTTTCCCCATCCTAAAAAGTCGCGGTGCCGAGGCACCGCGATCCGCAAGATTATGTAATTGCAAGCTGATGTTTTACTTTACTCATATCAGATTCTAACACCGTCACGCGAATGGCAAGCAATTCTTTTTCATCATCTACTTTGCGTGCTTCCCTCAAATTACGCACTAAATCACAATGCCCTTCTGCAATCCGTCTGATATTTACATTTGTTTCATTTTCAATTACCAGTTCCAAACCGGTAACCTTTTCATCCAGTACCGTAAACTTCTGATCCAATACCGTAAACTTCTGATCCAATACCGTAAACTTCTGATCCAATACCGTTACCTTTTCATCCAGTACCGTAAACTTCTGATCCAGTTCCGTTACCTTTTCATCCAGTACCGTAAACTTCTGATCCAGTTCCGTTACCTTTTCATCCAGCTCCGTTACCTTCTGTTCCACTCCGGCTACTCTCTGATCCAGTTCCGTCACCTTCTGTTCCAGCTTCGTTACTTTCTGTTCCACGCTGGCTACTCTCTGATCCAGTTCCGTTACCTTCTGTTCCAGCTTCGTTACTTTCTGTTCCACGCTGGCTACTCTCTGATCCAGTTCCGTTACTTTCTGTTCCACACTGGCTACTCTCTGTTTTATTTCAGACATTCCACTTTTGAGTTCCCTGACATCACTCTCCAGTAAATCAAGCCTTGTGTATACAGGTTCAAATTTCTGATCTAACAACTGTGATAAAATCACAATATCTTCCTGTGTCATCCTTCTTTCACCTCCGATCTTTTTATTTTTTTTCTCCAAACTTTTCCGATAGCTATTATGTTAACATCCTTTTTCTTATTTCGCAAGCAGATTATCTCTCATCATCATTTTTCTGTATGATTGGCTTTTTAACTGTAACATCTTAACGCTTTGAAATATTTGATTTGTAGAATATTTCCAAAAATCATAAACCTCAACATACGATGTATCAACATCCTTTTATGCAGAAACAGCAGGAAATCTATGATATCCATCATAAATTCCCTGCTGTTTTCTTCTTATTTCACATCTCCCCAGAATTCATTCCACTCACCGCCACCCATAGTGACAAAATATTTCAGCCAGATCTTCCACTGATCCATCTCTTCATCCGTCTCATGATCCTTAATCACCGAAAGCAGCCGATCCATCCGCACAATATAATCCGGATCTTTTGCGAAATGCTTTTCATCATAATAGCGTTTTAATTGATGTATTGCTGCAATTGCGGCTTTTTCCGTAAATCGTTCCTGTTCGGGCGCACAGTTATATTCCGGCACAGAATGAATGTAGTTCACACACGCACGATACCACTTTGTCATAGCTGCTCTAACACCTCATCTCCATACCGGGCACGGATCTGCTGTTCCAACAAAACAAACACTCCAATATACTGATCAAACTTTTTCATATAAAACAACCCCATCTTTCTCTATCTCGGATACCAATTCAGCTGACACGTATTTATCATCCATATTGATAATATCCAGCTTTAAAAGCGACCACAGATCCTCATTTAAACTATCCGACAAGCCTCCAAAATCTGCACATCCATAAATTGCCAGATCGATATCGCTTTTGGGCATATTAGTTCCACGCGCACGTGATCCAGATAATACTACTTTTTTTACCTGATATTTTTTTGAAATTTCCACTATCTGCTGATATACACTTTGTAAGTTACAGTCTTGATTCTCTTTCATTACAATCATTATTCCTGTTTTCTGTTATTTCAGTGATCTTATTATACGCCAGATTCTATAAGGAATGCAACCAGCCATTACTTTCCCACAAATGAAAAAAAGGATCCCTTACCATAGTAAAGTTCCCTTTTTCCCCTAGTTATAAATCTTCTTCAGTTTTTCTATATCAATTGCAAGTTCCCCGTCACCATCTTTTACTTTCGCAATGACCGGTATGCCTGTTAATTCCTCAATCATTCTTGCATTATCTTCCTGCATGATTCCACCCACGTAATGATTTAGGATCACTCCTTTTACACCCATTCCATGATTCCGGATATATTCTATCGTCAGAACAACCGCATTGATCGTACCAAGGCCGGCATCCGCTATCACCAGCGTATTCAGGTCCAGCGCCTTTACAATATCTTCCAACAAAATCTTATGTTCTTTGTCCCAGCGGATGGGACAGACAATACCGCCGCTTCCCTCTACCGTGACATAATCGAATTTGCTCTTTACCTTGTCAAAATCTTTTTTTATTTTCTCTGGATCAACTGGATTACCTTCTATTTGAGCAGCTAAATGAGGAGATACCGCATTTTGATACAAATATGATAGCAGACTGGTATCTTCCTGTGTAATCCCGGCAATCTTTTTCACATATCCCGCATCACTATCACCTATGGATTTGGCTCCCGATAAAGCCGCTTTATAATACCCTGTACGGATTCCTGCATCTGCCAGTTTTTTTACGATCAATGCGGTAACATATGTTTTTCCGATATCTGTGCCGGTGCCTGTCACAAAAATTCCTTTTCCCATAATTTTAATCCATCCTTCCTATTCGTTCAGACAGAATCCATTTTTTCTCATTTTAAGTCCTACACCAGATGCCAGCAGACATAGCACAAAATCTCCAGGCATATCCAATGGGAAACAGGACAAAAAGATTACAGCAATTGTCGCCGGTGTATGTGCATAAAAATTTAAAATGATAAATTTATATACAATTCCAATGGCATAAGTCACAACAAAACCGGCCAGACAGGCAAGCAGATAATTCTTATAACTTGCTTTTAACTTTTCACATATTTTTCCGGTCACAAACGCGCTCGCAATAAATCCGACCAGATAACCAAAACTCGGTCGGAATATGTATCCAATTCCTCCACCTGCGGCAAAAATCGGAATTCCGATCAGCCCAAGCAATACATAACAGCCTACAGATATTGCGCCCTTATTTCCACCCAGAATCAATCCTGCAAGCAACACGAAGAAAAACTGAAGTGTAAAATAATCCATATAAGGAACCGGAATCTGAATAAAGGCGCCTACTGCAACTAAAGCGGTAAACATAGCGCACAATACCATACTTTTTGTCGATAATCGTTTCGTTTTCGTATTTTCCAAATTGTTAACCCTCCATTCAAGTTATTGTTAACAATTTAACGCATTTCTCTCTTATTGTCAACCTATCTTGTTCTATAAGTTGACATTTCAATAAGATATATGAAACCCGTTTGCGCAAAAAGATGCAGGGACGAAAATTTATCCCTGCACCCTTTTATAAATATGTCCGAAGATCCTGACACAAATCTTCTTCCAGTTTGATTAACTTTTTGGCAAATGTCTTTGCCTTATGATCTGCTGCCTGGTATTGGTTCAGATAGCGGCTGAGGGATTTTACACCCATATCACAGCCATCTGTCATCAGCTCCGCAATCGTTGCATCCGAATCATTCATTGCAAGTTTCACATTGGTTTTGATCCAGGACATCCCCTGTGCCATTGGATTTGGTTCTTTTCCATCATCATGGAATTCTTCCAGCAGACTTTCCAGTTCTTTCTGAAGATCTTGATGCTGGTTCTTACAATTTTCCAGCATTTCTTTTAATTTTGTGTCATTTACCTTGTCGAGTACATCCGCAATCGATGCTGTACCCATCTTGATTCCTGCGTCGCATTCCCGTAGCAGCTTTATGGTATCCGGTTCAATCATGATCTGCCTCCTGATCGTTATACTTTTTATAAACAGTATTTCCGGATATCCTTTTTCTATTCATAAGAGATAACTATTCATCTTTTGTTTCGATCGGCACTTCCCGCTGCTCTACGGACGTTGAAAACACAATCTGCGTCTTTGTCCGCCCAAACTGCTGCAGCTCATTGATAAAATGATCCAGTTGTGCCGTAGACTCAAACAATGTCTCTATCAGCATGGAATAATCGCCCGTCACACAGTTACACTCGACAACATTTGGTATTTTTTCAATAAATGGGTAAAATACCGGTTTTTGTAATGGTTCCACCTCCAGGTTGATAAATGCCTTGATATGGTAATTGAGGTACAGTGGGTTTACCTTTGCCGAATAACCGGTAATTACGCCTTCATGTTCAAGTTTTTCAATTCTGGCAGACACCGATGGTGATGACAGAAATACCTGTGCGGCAATCTCCTTGAGCGGTGTGCGGGCATTTTTCTGTAGAATCTGTATGATTTTTTTATCTACTTTATCCAGTTTTTTCATGACACAAACCTCGATTTTTCCATAAATACGCAAAGAAGGACACCTGCTTAGACGCCTGTGTCCTTCTTTTCACAATCATTTTTAAATTATGAGGTCATTATAGCACAGGTATTTACATTTGCAATCCCCAATAACGCTCATTTTTTATATCCCACTCCTGTAAAATTGCCTTATTTTATTAGGTTTCTTCTAATTTTTCTTTATTTTATTTGTCTATATCTCTTAATTTCTGGCTGTTTTTCCAAATATCGCTTAAAGTATTTACCTTTGATGTCAGGAGTGCTATTCTCGTCCCATTGAAAAAAGCGCGCAGAAAAGAAACAAAAACAGACAACTGACAACAGATGAATATAAGGAGAGCAAATTATGAAAGAATACATGCGTTTAGAATCAGATTCCATCGGAACCATGGAAGTACCCGAAGATGCTTATTACGGAGTACAGGCTTTACGTGCAAAAGAAAACTTCCCGATCACCGGCACCCGGTTACACCCCTTTTTCATTAAAAACCTTGCAAAAATAAAACGGGCAGCCGCCATTACCAACCGAAAAGCCGGAAGGTTGAAACCGGAAATTGCCAACGCCATTGAATCTGCATGCAACGAAGTCGTCTGTGGCATGTTTGACAAAGAATTCATTGTCGACGGCATACAGGGCGGTGCCGGAACCAGCGCCAACATGAACATGAACGAAGTCATTGCCAACCGCGCCATCGAAATGCTCTGTGGCAAAAAAGGAGATTACACCATTGTTCATCCAAACGACCACGTCAATATGGCACAGTCCACAAACGATGTCATTCCAACCGCCGGAAAATTAACGGTTCTCGATCTTCTCAAGCCTTTAGACAAAAGCCTTTCCCTTTTAACGGATGCCTTATATGACAAAGCTGCAGCGTTTGACCACATTGTAAAAATCGGACGTACACAGCTTGAAGACGCTGTGCCGATGCGTCTGGGTCAGACGTTCCATTCTTATGCCACCATGATTTCCCGTGACCGTGACCGTCTTACAAAAGTCCGCACGGAAATGTATCCCGTAAACATGGGTTCAACCGCTATCGGCACAGCAATCAATACGTCCCCGTTTTATTTAGATAATATTGTGCCAACCCTTGGAAAGATCACCGGCTACCCGCTGACCCAGGCCGACGATCTGTTTGATGCCACCGAGAATCTGGACGGATTTGTACGCGTTTCCTCCTGCCTGAAAGCATGTGCGGTCAACTTATCCAAAATGTGTAATGATCTGCGTATCCTTGCAAGCGGACCAAAAGCCGGGTTCGGTGAGATTACACTTCCGGCTATGCAGAATGGTTCTTCCATTATGCCCGGCAAAGTCAATCCAGTCATCCCGGAAGTTGTCTCACAGGTTGCGTTTCATATTATCGGTCACGACACGACCATCACTATGGCGGCAGAAGCCGGTCAGATGGAATTAAACGCTTTTGAACCGGTTGTTTTTTACAATCTTTTTGACTCCATTACCACACTGACACACGCAGTGGATACTCTGACCGCCAACTGCATCCTCGGCATCACCGCAAATGAAAAACGCTGCCGCGAACTTCTCGATGCAAGCGTCGGTATCACCACCGCCCTGTGTCCGTACATCGGCTACAAAAAAGCTGCAAGTCTGGCAAAAGAATCCTTAAAAACAGATATTCCAGTTAAAACTCTTGTATTGAAATACGGTCTGTTAAAAGAAAGCGAACTGGATTCTATTCTCGATCCTTATGCAATGACCGAAGCCAGAACCAGACAGACACAGGCAAAAGCCGTATAATAAGATTTATCTTTTGTGCAAACTATGCTATAGTAATGGCATAAACCACTACACAAGGAGGTACTCATAATGGAAACAGTAACAGAAGTAGTTAAAAACATGGCCGGCGGAGATGGCGAAGTAACCATCAAACGCATCCTCGGAGAAAAAGAATTAAACGGAAAATGTGGTCTGTATGCACAGGTAACCATTCAGCCGGGATCTTCTCTTGGTTATCACGAACATAAAAATGAAAGCGAGACGTATTACATTCTTTCCGGTACCGCAGAATATAACGATAACGGAACCACACGCACTGTAAAAGCCGGAGATGTAACCTATACACCAGACGGATGCGGACACGCTTTAAAACCGATTGGCAATGAACCGGTTGTATTTATGGCTCTGATCATCTTTGATTAATTTATCTTAGAAACATGCAAAAGGACCGGCTATCCCAAAAGGCAGCCGGTCTTAAAGCTGGCAGAACTCTTTCCCATATCTGAGGCGGGGCCAAACGTGGAAGATGGATGAATTAAATAAATGCAATCATATACAGCGGCAATGTAATGATACCATCTTCGCCCACACCGATATTTCCATCTGCAAATTTATACCCATAAGAAATATCTTTATGATTCTTCATAAGTGACTTTAAGGAATTTGCCCTCGTATTTCCGCCTTTTACTTCAATCGGAACTACCATTCCATCTTTTTGGATCACTACATCTATTTCTCTTTTCGTTGTCTCATTTTTATAAAAATATAACTGATATTCCTTTTTATACAGAGCATCTGTTATTGCATATTCATAGATACCGCCTTTGGAATTTCCCTCTAAAGTGTTTTCTACAATATGCTGTTTTAATGAAAAGTCCTTCATCGCCATCAACAATGATAAATCAGTTGTATAAGCCCGGAAAAAATCATCTCTTGCATAATCATCCAGATCAAATCTGACATCCGTCACAAGTTTACTTAAATGTACCATATCTGCACGAAGCAACCACTCAATACTTGAAAAATACTTTTGTGCTCTGCCTCCATGCTCAACTTCTTTATATTGAAATTTGTGGTTTTCTTTATCAAGCAGCTGCTTTGCAAGTGAAAGATAACATTTCTCTGCTTTTACCTTTTCTTCCGCAGTTGCATAATGTGCTATATCATACTGATATCCCAATAAGAGGCTCCTCTGTATCTTATCAACCTCTCTGAAATCCTTTGTATCTACATATTTCTGTACAGCTTCCGGCATACCACCTATTGCTATATACTGTCTGTAATAATTCATCATTTGGGAATGAATCGCCTCAGGTATCACGGTCTTTGATTCCAGATATCCGCAGAGGTTTCCGATCATGTCTTCAGAAATCCCCATTCCCCAGAGAAACTCTTCAAAATCAATCCCATACATTCTCAGATAATCAACATAACCGACCGGATAAGACGATGCACGTTTATAATCGATTCCAAGAAGCGATCCCGACACAATAACATCATATCTGTTATCGATTGCCCAGAATTTAAGGGATGTGATTGCTTCCTGGCACTCTTGAATCTCATCGAGAAAAATCAAAGTTTTCCCTGGCAGAATTTTCTTTTCAGGAAAGCGGAAACGCATAGCCATAACCATATTATCTACCGTAAGATCACCGGAAAAAATGTCAACGGCAGAAACCATCTGCTTAAAGTTGATTTCAAGCAGTTCCTCATAATTGTCTTCTGCAAACCGTTCAATAATATATGTTTTTCCTGTTTGCCTGGCTCCCTGTACAACAAGGCATTTTTTATTTTTTGTGTTAACCCAGTTTTTTATTGAAGCAATTGCTTTTCTTTTTAACATAATACCCCCATCAACAAAATTTCTTTCTACCAGTGCGTATTATCAACATTTTGGAAAGTAAAAATGTATTTGATGTCAACATTTTGCATTATTGTATCATTGCTATAGTTCTTAATCAAGTATAATATGCCATAATTTTATTCTTTCCCATAATAAACCAACTTAACATTATTAGATATTGTCACTATGCCATTACATAAAAAAAGACCAACGATCCATCTTCTGAATCGTTGGTCAAATGTTGTGTCAAACTTGTGTCAACGCTACATCTCCAAACGCTGAAACCCTTGGTATTACTAGGTCTACTCGCAAACGTATGGCATCATAGCCAGATGACGTGCTCTCTTGATAGCAACAGTAAGAGCTCTCTGATGCTTTGCACAGTTTCCTGTGATACGACGAGGAAGGATCTTTCCTCTCTCAGAGATGTATCTCTTTAACTTGTTGATATCTTTATAATCGATGACATTATCTTTGCCACAGAATACACATACTTTTTTTCTTCTACGCATTGGTCTTCTCTTCATGGAAGATCCTTCAGCTGTTTTATTGAAAGCCATGTTCTTTAACCTCCTATATGATGTTATGCTCTATGGAGCATTTAGTTGAATGGTAATTCTTCATCAATTCCATCCGGAATATTCATGAAGCCATCTCCGGCAGCTCCGCTTGGTGATGGAGCAGAAGGTGCACCGCCGAAATCAGCATTTCCACCAGCTGCATTTTTGCTCTCCGCAAATTCTACGTTCTCTGCCACAACATCTGTGGTGTAAACGCGCTGTCCATCCTTGTTTGTATAACTGCCTGTCTGGATATGACCCTCGAGAACGAACTTGGTTCCCTTGCGGCCAAATCTCTCCAAAAACTCTGCTGTCTTGCTAAATGCAACACAACTAATGAAATCCGCTGTCTGATCCTCATTGTTCCGGCGGAACCGACGGTCAACTGCCAGTGTAAATCTTGCAATCGCACTGGAACTCTCCCCCTGAGAGTAACGAACTTCTGCGTCTCTGGTTAATCTACCCATAAGAATGACTTTATTCATACAATCTCCTACTTTCTTATACTACTGCTCGTCTTTTCTAACGCATAAGAAACGAAGAACGTTGTCCATGATACGGACATCCTGCTCAAGCTTAGCTGGAGCATCCGATGCTGCGTCGAACTGGATGAAGTAGTAGAATGCTTCGCTCATCTTCTGAACGTCGTAAGCTAACTTCTTCTTACCCCATTCTTCAACTTCTGTAACAGTACCGCCTGCACGAGTGATATACTCTTTTGCTTTCTCAACGGTTGCTGTTCTCGCATCATCTTCGATCTTTGCACTGACAACGAGTGCTAATTCATACTTGTTCATGCGAAATGTTACCTCCTTTTGGTCTCTGGCTCACAGAACATAGCCTGTGAACAAGGAAAAAATAGTTATCACGAGGATATACTATACCATGTTTTATGCGGATTTTCAAGCCTTTTCTTTAACTTTATTTGAGTTTTTCCCAAGATTATGTTATAGTGGGTTCTGAACGGTATTCATACAGAAACTGTATCGACTGCGGTATATTTATGATGTATCGCCCCAAATGAATATGTGAGTCACCTTTACACAGGATTTCGACGGACACCTGTTACACAGGATCCGATCCATTTAATTACCAGAAGGAAGGTGGTAGCATGAAAACAGGAATCATAGGCGCAGGGCGCGTAGGCTGCTCCCTTGGAAAATATTTCCGGAGTAAAAACGCAGACCTTGTGGGATATTATGATACCAATGCCGCGGCCGCAAAAGAAGCCGCCGCGTTTACACAGACTGCCGGTTTCGATCAGGTGCAGCAACTGGTGCGTGAATCAGACATCCTCTTCATCACGACACCCGATTCGCTCCTTGTCCCCGTATGGGAGGAAATCAAAGGCATGTCACACAGGAATCAGATTATATGTCATTGTAGTGGCGCACTTTCATCCGATTCATTTTCCGGAGCCAAAGAAGCAGGAGTATCCTGCTGCTCGGTTCATCCCATGTTACCGTTCAGTAACAAATTTTCATCATACCAGCAATTAGAACATGCATTTTTTACCGTGGAAGGCCACCCACATGCCGTACAGGTCATCACCGATTTACTCACTTCCTATGGAAATGAAGTCTGCCGGATTGATGCCGCAGCCAAGCCAGAATATCATGCAGCTGCCAGCATCTTAAGCAATCAGGTGATCGCGGTACTTGATACGGGGTACCGGCTTCTCGAAGACTGCGGATTTTCCCGCGAAAAAGCCGTTGCGGCAACTGCTGCACTGGTCCGTCAGAACATCGAAAATGTGCTCTCGCAGGGCTGTGTCCATGCACTGACCGGTCCGATCGAGCGCGGGGATGTCGCAACCGTGGAAAAGCACTTACACTGTTTAAACACAGAAGATGCCGCTTTGTACCGCATGCTCGGCACACGGCTTCTGGCAATCGCAGAAGGAAAAAATCCAGCGCAGAACTATGAAAACATGGAGCATGTTTTAAATGCTGTAGCATATGAAAAAGAAAATGGAGGATTTCAATAAATGAAAAACACAGTTGTTACCTTTCAGGAAGCTAAAAATAAAGGCGAAAAGCTTTCCATGCTGACTGCCTATGATTACTCTACTGCCAAACTCATTGATGAGGCAGGTGTCAATGCGATTCTCGTAGGCGATTCCCTCGGAATGGTCGTTTTAGGATACGAAGACACGCTCTCCGTAACGATGGAGGACATGATCCATCACAGCGCAGCGGTTGCCCGCGGCATCAAAGATACACTGCTCATCACCGACATGCCTTTTATGTCTTACCAGACTTCCGTCTATGACGCGGTTGTCAATGCCGGACGCCTGATGAAAGAAGGCCGTGCACAGGCAGTCAAGCTGGAAGGAGGCAAAGAAGTCTGCCCTCAGATCAAAGCCATCGTAGACGCTTCCATCCCTGTTTGTGCCCACCTTGGCCTGACCCCACAGTCTGTCAATGCCTTTGGCGGATTTAAGGTACAGGGAAAAGGCGAAGCTGCCGCACAGAAACTGCTTGATGACGCGCGTGCCGTTGAAGAAGCCGGTGCTTTTGCCGTTGTCTTAGAATGTGTACCACAGGCCCTTGCCACAAAGATTACCGAGAGTATTCATATCCCGACCATCGGAATCGGTGCCGGTGCCGGATGCGACGGACAGGTACTTGTCTATCAGGATATGCTTGCCATGTATTCCAACATGAAGCCGAAATTTGTCAAGCAGTTTGCACAGGTCGGTGAACAGATGCGTGAGGCATTCCGCACTTATAAAGAAGAAGTTGCTGCCGGAACGTTCCCTGGCCCAGAACATACCTTTAAGATGGATGAAACCGTCCTTGATAAATTATATTAAAACATTCATACGGAACCATTCGCAATGTTTTTGTCAAATAACAATAAAACCAAATTACAATGAAAATCAGGAGATTATAAAATGGAAATATATGGAGAAATCAGTAAAGTAAGAGCTGCCGTAAAGGCATGGAAAAAAGAAGGATTAACCGTCGGATTCGTACCTACTATGGGATATCTGCATGAAGGACACAAAAGCCTGATCGATGCAGCCAGAAAGGAAAATGACCGTGTCGTTGTCAGTATTTTTGTAAACCCGATGCAGTTCGGACCAACCGAAGATCTGGAGAGTTATCCGCGCGACCTCAAAAAAGATGCTGCATTGTGCGAAGCTGCAGGTGTAGATATCATCTTTCATCCGGAACCGGAGGAAATGTATGCCGACGGCTTCTGTTCCTATGTGGATATGAATGGTCTTACCACCGAACTCTGTGGAAAAAGCCGCCCGATTCACTTCCGCGGCGTGCAGACCGTTGTATTGAAACTCTTCCACATTGTAACTCCGGACCGCGCATACTTTGGCCAGAAAGATGCCCAGCAGCTTGCCGTCATCCGTCGCATGGTCAAAGACTTAAATGTGGATACCCGGATCATCGGCTGCCCGATCATCCGTGAAGATGACGGACTGGCAAAGAGCTCCAGAAACACTTATTTAAACGCCGAAGAACGTCAGGCGGCACTTGTGTTAAACCGCAGTTTAAAAGCTGGAAAAGCCCTTGTGGATGCCGGAGAAACACGCGCTTGTGTCATCAAGTCTGCAATCACAGCAGAGATTGAAAAAGAGCCGCTTGCCAAGATTGATTACGTGGATGTCGTTGACTTTGACACCATTACTCCGGTCGAAAAACTCGAAGGTTCCATTCTTGTAGCCATTGCCGTATACATTGGCAAAACCAGACTGATCGATAACTTTATCGTGGAAAAATAGGAGATTACTCATGCAGTACAATATGTTAAAAGGAAAAATTCACCGGGCTGTGGTAAAACAGGCGGATCTCAACTATGTCGGCAGTATTACGGTCGATACCGATCTCTTAGAAGCTGCCGGAATTTTAGAATATGAGCTGGTACAGATCGTCGATGTGGAAAACGGCAACCGCTTCGAAACTTATACTATCGCAGGGGAAGCCGGTTCCGGCATGATCTGTTTAAACGGTGCCGCTGCCCGTCAGGTCGCTGTGGGCGATCATGTCATTCTCATGTGCTATGCACAGATGACACCGGAAGAAGCAAAAGAACATCACCCGAAAGTTGTTTTTGTCGATGCGGATAATCACATTGCACGGGTCACCAACTATGAAAAACACGGAAAACTGACGGATGATTTTATCGGTGCATAAATGACAGCAGATTTCTATAGTAATTTGTCCGATGCTACGGTATAATAAATGTATTGAAAACGAAGGAGATTCCCTATGAAAATTGCCTTATGTGATGACGATGAGAAGGAATTGTCCAACATACGGTCGCTTTTGGACAGTTATCAGAAAACTCACAATATTCCGTTTACCTATCAAGAATATCACAGCAGCTGTGAACTTGCCCTGCAGGCATCAAAGGAACGATTCGACATTTATCTGCTAGACATCCTCATGCCACATATGACCGGCATGCAGCTTGCACGCGAAATCCGTACTTTCGACCATGCTGCCGATATTATTTTTCTTACAACTTCATCGGATTTTGCGGTGGAAAGTTATACGGTAAAGGCCACCAATTATCTGATGAAGCCGGTATCCTCCAACGCTTTCTTCGCTGCCATGGATGACATCCTACGGGCAAAAACACAGGAACAGGGGCATTTTCTTGTACTAAAAAGCCGGATTGGCGTACATAAAGTTCCCCTGTCCGAACTGATCTATGTAGAAGCCCAGAACCGCAAAGTTATCTACTATACGAGTGGAAGGGAACAGATTGTCTGCACAGAACTGTTCTCGTCCGTATGCAACAGCCTGCTGCAACACCGGGAATTTATTCAGGTACACCGCTCGTTCCTTGTAAATATGAACTATATCCGCTCGATCGGCACAATGGATATGTGTCTTCACAACGGCACAAACATTCCGCTTGCACAGCGCAGGGTTGCCGATATCAAAAAACATTATCTCGCTTTCCAGATGGAGGAATGATTATGCCTGAACTTTCATCCGTTTTTTCTTTAGTTAATTATGCTTTTGTATTATTTTTCGGCATCGTGGCGGCACTGTATCTTGCCGACATCGGTTTTTGCGATCATAAGCGTGTCTATGTCCTGACGCTTTTTTTCTTTGGCATTGCCCAGCTTCTTTTTTATCTGATCATGGGGGAGTCGGTGCTTTACAAATGCTATCCGTTTCTGATCCACCTTCCTTTGATTCTCTTAATTTTCCTGCGGTTTCACCGGAATCTGTCAATCTCTGCCATCTCCGTTTTGTCTGCATATCTGCTGTGCACGCCACGCAAATGGTTTGGCACCTTTGTTGCTTTCTTTTTTGACAGAAATCCCGTTGTATCGTACATTGCCTCCATCATTATTACCATTCCGCTTCTTGTTCTTGTGATCCGGTTTGTCTCACCGTATATCATCCGGCTGAAATATGAAAGCCGCACGACACTGCTTTTGTTTTTCCTGCTTCCGCTGGTATACTATGTCCTGGAATACACGTTTACTGTCTACACGGATCTGCTCTACACGGGCGGTGCAGTCGTTATTGACTTTATGGACAGTTTTCTTGTCGTATCCTTTTTTATTCTGTCTGTTCTCTCGCTTAAATTTTCAAGTGAAAAAAATAAAGCAGAACGGGAAAATATTCTGCTTACTACGGCTGCCACACAGGCACAGAAAGAAATTGCCCAGCTTTCCGCTTCCCAGCAGCAGGCAGCCATTTACCGGCATGACCTGCGACACCATATGAATTTCATCCAGAGTTGTCTGGATCAGAATAACCCAAAAGAAGCGACTTCCTACATCCACGAAATCTGTACCAATCTTGAACACAGTTCTGTCATTCGCTACTGTGTCAACGAATCGGTCAACCTGATTGTGTCCTCCTACGCCAATCAAGCTGCCGCAAACCACATTCCGATGCAGATTTCCATTACTGCGACCGAATTTTCCCGCTTTCAGATTACAGATCTGTGCAGTTTATTTGCCAATGCACTTGAAAACGCACTTCATGCCTGCCAGCAGATGAACCCGCAGTCCCAACGCTATATTTCACTTAAGATATATGAGAAAAATACACAGTTATGTATCCAGATAAAAAACAGTTATGAACAACCTGTCGTTTTTGCAGATGATATTCCGATATCCCGTTCCGTCAACCACGGCATCGGCGTACAAAGCATGATCTCTGTTGTCGAAAAATACCATGGTGTCTATGGATTCTTTGCAGATCATGGGGAATTCCGGTTTCAGGCTTCCATGTAACATCTGATTTTCTGTCGATTCGTGAACTTTTTGTGTCCTTCCCGCAATTTTCATCAAATAGACACAACTTCATACGAAAATATCTCCAGATTGAAACGGAGGTTATTACCTATGGGAAAAAATAAAAAAGAAAAGCCGGAACTTACTTTAGAAAACTTAAACCGTGCCATCCGCACCTATCAGCGCGAGGAAGTTTTATATCTGATCCAGCACGGTATTTTAAAAGATATTCCGGAAGATGAAAAAACTGCTACCTATCAGCAACTGGTTTCTCTGCAGAATATGGAGATCCTGCAGTCTGTTGCCAGGCAGGAAAATTTCCTTGATCCGGAAATTTTCTGTAATCAGTCCGACTCTTCACAAAGCAAAGTATTTGTCAACCAGTGCCTGACAAAATTCCGAAAACAGTTTCTGCTTCAGGATGATGATGTCTGCAATACACTTTTTACACTTGCATGCGCATGTGGCTGCATCAGTATGCTGCATATTTTAATGGAACAAAAGAAGGTAAAAGAACGTTATCCGGAACTTGCACAATATTCTCTGGATGTATTAAAAACAGTAAAAGAAATTCCTGCCGGTACGATGTCCGGCACGGATCTGGTGCAGCTGTATTTTCTTGCTGCCATATCTGCGGACTGTGAGAAAAAACTGGATTATCTTTCCGCCAGCGGCTTTGACCTGTATGTGAAAAATGCTTCCGGAAAAACAGTCATTGACCGGTTGGAGGAACGCATCAAAGAAAACAAATACAGTAAAAACCGTCGCGGCAGCCTGATGCAGATTGAAGATAAAAAGATGCTTACCAAACTGACCAAAGCCTTCTATGAAAAGACACACCCGCCGATAAAAGAAGCTCCATCGAAAAAGATGATTGGCTGCGGTGTGGCAATTGCCTGTGTGGCAATTCTGGCAATCGCAATCTGTGTGGCATCCTCTTCGTCCAAAAAATCAGACAACCAAAACGAGACAACCACGGAAAATTCATCCGCTTCCCTGACCGGTTCCACCGAAGCAGACAGCACTTCCACGGAAACCTCTGCATCGGATTCCTCCGAATCCTCCAGCAGTTCCACGGAAACGGATTACAGCACAGACTCCAGCCTGACGGTAAAAGACGGTGACAAGGTAAACATTGATTATGTCGGTTATATTGATGGCAAGGCTTTTGACGGTGGAGATACGCAGGGACAAGGAACCGATCTGACCATTGGTTCCGGATCCTACATTGATGATTTTGAGGATCAGTTGATCGGTGCCCATCCGGGGGATAAAGTAGAAGTGAAAGTTACCTTCCCGGAGAACTATGGTAACGATGAATTGAATGGGAAAGAAGCAACATTTAAAGTAACTGTAAATGGAATTTATGAATAACCAAAACCGTCTGAGAATCTGCATTATGCAAAATTCTCAGACGGTTTTTCTCAAAAAACAGGAAAGTGGTTGTGTAAAATGCACAACCGCTTTCCTGTTTTTTGTGTCGGTTTTACCATCCCATTTTTTCTCAATAATCATTTTCGCCAATTTTCGATGACCTGTTTCAGCACAAATTCACGAAGATATTTTTTAGTCTTTATTTAACTTGAATATTAATTTTTCAGTACCTATAATTAAGCTAAATCAAGGTGTTAAAAACTAAAAATTTTAATCATGAAAGGAAAAGGTGTAGTATGAGAAAGCAAAAACAACTGACAAAGAAACTTATGGGGTTTCTACTGACACTCGTGATGATCTGCACATTAATTCCACTGGCTCCACAGACAGTGAAAGCAGCATCTGATGGCTTCTATATAAGTGGAACCAGTGTGTATGATGCCAATGGCAACAAATTTGTTATGAGAGGTGTCAACATCGCTCACGCCTGGTACACCAGCGAGACCGATACTTCCATTAAGGCAGCCGCAAGCAAAGGTGCCAACTGTGTACGAATTGTATGTTCGAACGGAAAACAGTACACAAAGACATCTGCTTCCGAATTACAGCACATCATTGATGTATGTAAACAGAACAAAGTTGTCTGCATCGTAGAAGTCCATGATGCAACCGGTTCTGACAGTACATCGGATCTGAATGCAGCAGTTGATTACTGGAAAGAAATGAAATCCATCTTATCTGCAAATAAGAAATATGTGATCGTAAACATTGCAAACGAATGGTACGGCACATGGAACGGAAGTGCCTGGGCATCCGGTTACAAAACCGCAATCAAAAATATGCGTAATGCCGGAATCCATAACTTATTAATGGTTGACTGTGCCGGATGGGGCCAGTATCCGGATTCCATCAAAGATTATGGAAAATCCGTTATCCAGGCAGATTCTGATAACAATATTATGTTTTCGATTCATATGTATGAATATGCCGGAAGCGATGCAAATACTGTCCGCACCAATATCGATAACGCACTTGCAACCGGTGCTCCTCTGACAATCGGTGAGTTTGGTTTTAAACATACCAATGGTGATGTCGACGAATACACAATCATGCAGTACAGCCAGCAGAAAGGTGTCGGATACATGGGATGGTCATGGAAAGGAAATGGCGATACATGGAAGTACCTGGATCTTGCAAATTCTTTCGACGGCTCCAGTCTCTCTGATTGGGGAAACACTTTATTCTATGGCGATAACGGTATCAGCAAAACTGCCAAGACATGTACCGTATTTACCGGTTCTTCCAGCAGTTCTTCCGGAAGCTCCTCCTCTGGAAGCAGCTCTTCTGGTTCAAGTTCATCCGGTTCAGGTTCTGGAAGCTCCAGCAGTACCGATTACAACACCAGCGGATTAGATGGTGTGTACTATATTAAGAATGCAAACAGCGGAAAATACCTCGATATCGTAAACGGTTCTTCCTCTGATGGTACAAATGTACAGCAGTATCAGTACAATGGCTCAAATGCCCAGAAGTTCAAATTAGTAAATGACGGCAATGGATATTACTCTATCCTTACTGCATGCTCCAAATACAAGAGCGGTGTGGATGTCAGCGGCTGGGGAACATCAAATGGAACTAACATCCAACAGTGGTCTTACCACAGTGGTGATTGCCAGAAGTTCCAGTTCGTAAAATCCGGTGATGCATACATCATTAAAACAAAAATGTCCAATTGCTACTCCTGCCTTGATGTTTATGCAAAGAGTAAAGCAAACGGTGCGAACGTAAGCCAGTGGTCATACTTAGGTGGAAAGAACCAGTTATGGTACTTAGAGAAAGCTTCTTCCAGCAGTTCCTCAAGTTCTGGATCTTCCAGTTCTTCAGGTTCCAGCTCCTCAAGCTCTTCGAGCTCAAGCAGCAGTTCTTCAAACTATAAGTCTCTGTTCTGGGGTTCTAAGTCTTCCAGCAACTGGAATCAGGCAGTATCTGTTATGACTTCTAAAAATGGTGGAAGCTTCAATGGCAGTGACGTGAAAAAAGGCGGCTGCTTCTACGTAGAATATGATGGTAACAAAGATGATTTAGAGTTAATCTTACAGAGCTGGTCTGGCGGTGCATCCTGGGCAAAGGTTTCCATCAGCGAATCCGGTTCCGCAAACGGACACCGTTACATCAAATGCTCTTATGACAATTGTGTATCTGCATTCGGTACCAGTGATTTCTCTGGAAAACTGGATCAGGTTCACGTAAGTGCAAAATCAGGTAACATAACTGTTTATTCTGTTTGCTATATATATTAAATGATGATTAAAGGGTCAAAAGGTATCATCGATGCATGCTTGCATGCAATTCGATGTATACCTTAGTGACCCGCACTACACCGAGAAAGTAGCAATTTGCTGCGAAAACGCAGAAAATTTGCGGATTTCGAGGTGGAATCGGCAAAATGTTTGGCCGCGCTTTTTCCGGCGAGAGCATGTTTGTCAACCGTTACACAGCAAGAAACGGAAACGGACTGATTGCATTCGCATCCAGTTTTCCGGGATCTATTCGTGCATTTGAAATCGCACCGGGACAGGAAATCATTGCACAGAAGAGTGCATTCCTGGCTTCAAGTGCTTCCGTAGAAATGTCCATCTTTTTCCAGAAGCGATTCGGAAGCGGATTATTCGGTGGAGATACGCAGGGACAAGGAACCGATCTGACCATTGGTTCCGGATCCTACATTGATGATTTTGAGGATCAGTTGATCGGTGCCCATCCGGGGGATAAAGTAGAAGTGAAAGTTACCTTCCCGGAGAACTATGGTAACGATGAATTGAATGGGAAAGAAGCAACATTTAAAGTAACTGTAAATGGAATTTATGAATAACCAAAACCGTCTGAGAATTTGCATTATGCAAAATTCTCAGACGGTTTTTCTTTTATGAAATGTTGTAACTATTCAGAAATATTTTAAATCATCCCATCCCGCAGCACATCATGATCCCGCAGCAGCTTCTCAATCACCGTTCCTTTGATCTTACTAAGAAGTGGTTTCTTGATCACATTAAGCGGTCCAAGATTCATCTGCAGCGGAGACTTGCCATCCATCAGCTTTACGCTGCTGTCTAACAGTTCACGCACATCGTAGACACTGCCCCAGACTTCCGGCACACCACGATCCACGCCAAGCAGTCCATAAACAGCTTCCATAGCGGTACGCACCGAATACTCGGTTGTAAATACAGTATCTCTCGGTGTCTCGGTGAACTGTCCGAGGAATGCAAAGTTAACACAGCCATCCGGAATGACATCCGGGCGGTCACCCTTGGTTCTTGGCATAAAGAATGCGGTGATATACGGCATCATGGTCGGTACGCAGACGGCACTGTGCTCTGCCAGATCTTCAATCTGATCTTCCGGCACACCCAGATGATACAGCCACTCCTCCGTGATTTCTTTACCGGTACACTCCTTCATTGGCTTCTTGATGTAATCACCCGGTACATCGGTAAACAAACCATATACCCATACGCAGACTTTATCTTTGTCCTGCTCCTTGAACTGTCCCTGACGGTTGATCGTCCAGCTTAACAGCCAACTGGAATCCTTGCAGCTTACGATACCTCCGGTAACGGTCTTTCCGCTGCGCGGATCACGCTGGCAGATTTTTTCGATATATGGAAGGATCTTGTCATCCAGCGTAGTAACCGTAGCTGATTCCCAGTTGGTCTTTGCGATATCGGAGCAGAATTTTTCCGGATGTCCGAATGCCGCATCCTGTTTTGCAATATTTTTCCACAGACTCCAGCAGCCACTGGTACGCACCTCGGCATCTCCGTTTGGTGCATGGTTCTGATCGCCATAAATTGTGCCCTCGGTACAGCTTCCGTTTGTGACAAATACGAGATCGTTTTCCGACAGAACGATTCCGGTCTCGACACCCTTTACTTTACAGTCAATGGCTTTTGCCACTTTCTTTCCATCTTTGATATCAAAAATAACGTTCGTTACTTCGGTATTGAACTGGAATTCCACGCCCGCATCCTCAAGATATTTTTTCATCGGAAGAATCAGGGATTCGTACTGATTATAGCGTGTAAATTTCAGTGCGGAAAAATCCGGCAGTCCGGAAATATGGTGGATAAACCGCTGGAAATACAGTTTCATTTCCAATGCACTGTGCCAGTTTTCAAAAGCAAACATCGTGCGCCAGTACAGCCAGAAGGTCGAGTCAAAGACTTCCTCATCAAACACATCCTCGATGGTCTGATCATACAGATCTTCATCCTTTGTCATAAACAGCTTCATGATTTCCATGCAGCCCTTCTGACTCAGATTAAATTTGCCATCGGTATGTGCATCCTCACCACGGTTTTCAGTTGCACGGCAAAGAGAATAGTTTGGATCTTCTTTGTTCAGCCAGTAATACTCGTCCAGCACGGATGCCCCTTCGATTTCCAGTGATGGAATGCTGCGGAACAGATCCCACAGACATTCAAAATGATTTTCCATCTCACGGCCACCGCGCATCACATAGCCGCGGGTCGGATCAAAGATACCGTCACAGGCACCACCTGCCACATCCATTGCCTCTAAAATATGAATATGGGAACCTGGCATCTGCCCGTCTCTTACGAGAAAACATGCCGTTGCAAGTGCTGCAAGTCCACTTCCTACAATGTATGCATTTTTGTCATCGACACCTTCCGGTTTCTTTGGCCGGGCAAATGCCTCATAGTTTCCATTGGTGTAATAAATGCCTTTGCTGTTTTTTTCATATTTTCCGCGCTCCGTGTTGCGGTAATCAATTGCCGGTGCTTCGGCTGCAATCTTTTTTGCTTTCTGCTTATTTGATTTATTGGCTGCATAGGCAAGTCCAGCTCCTGCGGCTACAACTGCTGCGATTCCAAGTCCTAATTTTTTATTGTTATTTGACATTGTAAAATTCTCCTTTCTGCGATAATTTGACAGATGATTTGTTTGACAAATACGATACTCTTATATTAACCAGTTTTCTTAAAAGAAACCACTTACAAAACGGCGGGAATGATAAAATTTTTATCATTCCCTCCGTTTTGATAAAATCCATATACCTTAACCTTCTCACAGCTATTTTGAATACACCGCATCATTTTTAGAAAGAAGATATACACAATATTGGTTCATACTAATGCCCTCTCTCTTTGAATGTTCCACAAGTGAACGATGAAGACTACGGGGAATTCTTAATTTAAATTGACCAGAATATTCCTCTAAATTGTCCGGCTCATGGATTTCAATTCCAGTTTCAATGGCCGATTCCAGCCATGTTTTTTTTGCATCCATAGCATTTGATATGGCTGATTCCATTGTTTCTCCACATGTGATACATCCTGGAAGCTCTGGAAAGGAAACTACAAACCCACCCTCGTCCTGATCTTCTATTATTTCCATACGATAATTCATTTTCATATAATCATTCAATGTTTTCACCATTACCACCCTCTCTTTCCACAATCTGTTTTACCATTTCAACATACACCTTTTTAATTGGCTCATGCTTTGGTATCGTAATCGGTTGACATCCTTTTTTTCGAAATGTGAAATGGCTGCTACCCTTTTTCGGTGCATGCATCTCATATCCATAACTTTCCAGTATCTTACGTAATTCATCAAAACGAAGATCTTTTGCCAACGTACATATTTTTTCTAATAATTTATCCCATTTTGACATTATGAATCCCTCTTGTTTTTATTATATATGGTATCATATATGGTGTCAACTCAGACAACATTCTTAAAATTTTCAATGGATCGCGCAATATTTCCATCCAGTGCTGTCCCCATCATCTGCACAATCTTATGATAATCCCCCTGCATTCCCTTGTCGATCCAGTCAAGCATGATTCCTACAAATCCATATTTATAAAAATCTGCAATAAACGATTTATCCTCATCCGCGATTTCAACATCTTTACATTTTTCCTCTACCACATGAACGATCAGCTCATACGTCAGCTTATACAAATACTGCTCTACTTTTTCACGGGCAATCGCATGATAAACATTCATGATAAACGGCTTATTTTCCAGCACCGCCTCAAAGATCTGTTCGATTCCTTCCAGCCAGGTATCGTATGTCTTTTTATCCTGCAGTGCACGCTTTCCATCCTCGACACACGCCCACTCCACCAGATCGTAAATATCCTTAAAATGATAATAAAATGTCATACGGCTGATACCGCAATGCTCTGTCAGATCATTGATTGTAATTTTATCAATTGTTTTCGTCCGCAAAAGTTCTTTTAAAGATGCTTCCAGTGCCAGTTTGGTTGTGTTTGCCATAAAAATTACCTCCAGCATTGCATTTGATACAAATATTGTAACGCTTTGCTGAAGGTGAAACAAATAAACAATTTATAAATTTATTTTTGCACGATCATCAGACAGGAATACGAAGTGAATTTTTCCCGATAAAATGGAACCCGCTATAAATTGGAACTGCATTTAAAAGCAAATTGACCAGAGTATAAGGAAGTGAAATTCCCCAGAGCATATCTGCAACTCTTTGAATCAATACGGTAAGCCCGGTTGCCCCTCCCGGATATAATCCTCCGGTATTAACGAAGGTTTTTATATTTACCGCCATAACCAAAGAGGCGATACAAATCACGATAATTCGTTTTATCTTTACAAATAGTGTTTCTTTTATTTCTTTCATTTCTTCCTCATTATCTGTATAAATTATCACTTGCAAACGTATCTATAAATCCTTAGCTTTATATATGGTACATACGCCAAAGGCATTATACAACGAAAAAACAGGAATTGGTAGACTTCATAAATATTTTGATATGGCATTCCCCGTATAAAAATTTTAAAGTTCATTTAAAGTTTCCCTTCTATACTTCATCTTAACAAAAAGAAATCAACGTGCAGATACAAACGCACAGATCATAAAAAGAAAGAAGGATGAGACTTATGAAAAAACACATGAAAAAATTTATGGCACTGATGCTTGCAGCAGCAATTGTTGCCGGAACAAAAGGCATTTATTCCGCCTCCACTTCAAAAGCTGCGGATGCTTCCACAACAACCACCACTACTTCACAAACTGCGAATACTTCCACGACAACCACCACTACTTCGACAAACGCGGATGCTTCTTCCAATATGACACCACCTGCTATGGATTCCTCTGGAACAAACTCCACACCACCGGAAAAACCAGCAGGCGACAACAATGCACCGGATAATTCCATGGCACCCGGCGGTGGAAATATGCCAGGGCAGAACAACCAGACTTCCGTTTCCTATTCTGCGGTAAAAAAAATATCCAAAAATACAACTCTGAAAAAAGGAACCTATACTTCCAAAACTGCCGATCAGAATGCCATCTGGACAACCGGAAATATTACGGCAAAACTTTCCAATCTGACTGTTAAAAAGACCGGTGATTCCGATGGTGGAGACAGCACCAGCTTTTATGGTACCAACTCCGGAATTCTTGCTTCGGACGGTGTAAACCTGACGTTAAACAATATCAATGTCACAACCAATGCAAAAGGCGCAAACGGCGTGTTCTGCTATGGTGGTTCTGCCACAACAAATAATTCCACCAGTGATGGCACAACAGTAACCATCAAAAATTCCAAGATTACAACCAAGGCCGACAACTCCGGTGGTATCATGACTACCGGCGGCGGTACGATGAACGCCTATAATCTGACCGTCAAAACAGCTGGTACTTCGAGTGCAGCCATCCGTACGGATCGTGGCGGTGGCACCGTAAAGGTAAACAAAGGAACCTACACTACAACCGGAAAAGGTTCCCCTGCGGTCTATTCCACGGCCGATGTCACCGTAAGCAACGCAACACTGAAAGCAACTGCTTCGGAAGGTATTGTCATCGAAGGCAAAAATAAAGTGACACTCAAAAACTGCACACTGACTGATAACAATACAACATTAAATGGTCAATCCACCACTTACAAAAATATTTTCTTGTATCAGTCCATGAGTGGAGATGCCGCTTCCGGCAGTGCAAGTTTTAAAGCTACCGGCTCTAAGATCACAACTAAAAAGGGAGATACCTTTTATATCACCAATACCTCTGCCAAAATCAGTCTGACAAACAACACGATTACCAATACCGACAGTACCGGAAACTTTCTCCGGGCACAGGCAGACTCCTGGGGAAACAGCGGCTCAAACGGTGGTGATGTCACCCTTACCATGAGCAAACAGAAAGCCTCCGGAAACATTGTTATTGATTCGATTTCTACACTCGATATGACAATGAAAAACAATTCCTCCTACAAGGGAACGATCAACGGCTCCAATGAAGCTAAATCCATCGCACTGACGCTTGATAAGAGTTCTAAGATCACTCTGACTGGAGACTCTTATGTAACCAGTTTCACCGATGCCGACAGCAGCTATTCCAACATTAATTTTAACGGTTACAAACTTTATGTGAACGGCACAGCAATCAATTAATGTATCCTCCCCTGTCATCCTTTGGGCAAGTGGTACGGTTTCTGTTCCTAAATACCCTGCGAACAAATAAAAAACAAAAAAGGTGTTGCCGCCCAGTAAATATCAATCATTTGCTGATGCGACAGCACCTCTTTTCATTTCCAGCGTCACACTATAGTATTCTGTATCGGACGCTCTGCCTTTTATCCCTGCTGCCCTGCTGCCTGCCGGATCATATCCTCGACCACGATGTCATAAATTTCTCCGACCGTATTGCAGTATTCCAGAATTTTCCACGGCTCATTCGTGTGGAAATGAATCTTGACCAGATCCTCATCTCCAGCCGCAATCAGGCTGTTTCCCTCAAAATTTTCCGTGATGTAATCTGCGATCTCATCCTCGTCAAGATCCCTGTCTCTTCTGTCGATCAGTAACTGTGTATCATAACGATACGCAAACTGATCATCCTCTGCATCTATGGAATGTACTCCCATGGTTCTAATCCTCCTGTTATTTCACTGGAACAGCGGTGACAACTTTATGAAGTTCTTCCAGCTGTACCAGCAGCATTTTTCCAACAATGTAATTGTATGATATCTACTTTTTAAAGTCAAATTTAAAAACACATTGTATTAAATACCCAGCTCCAACGAATCCGCAATATAGTAATCATATTTCTTTTTCCTGCAATACTTCTTAATCCTGCGGATCAGTTTATGGTCTGTAGTGTATTCCAGCAGATAAACATCCATTCCATCCGCTTTGCATGCCTGCAGATACTGGCAGAAATACTCCCGCTCCGTTTTTTTCTGCGTATGGAATGTTTTGGTTGTAAAATCAATCCTGCTCCACACCGACTCCTGGTTTACACCCGTCATAATATCCGCAGCAGAACCATAACGGGACTGATATGCCGTCACATAGATATCTCCTCCATTGACCACTACCGGCTTCCCCATTGCCCGGATTTTCTTTAAAATCACCGTCAGCCCATCAAAAATATCCTTTTTATGGGCATAATCATATACATCACAGTTATCAACAAAAAAGCCATCCACTCCCTTTTTCTTTAATTTTCCGGCTAATGTGTCCATAAATTCCTGCCAGTCTTTATCCGCAACATTAACCCATTTTTCCTCTTCCCAGTTTTCATAATCCCCGATTGCCAGATGCTCATATGTTTTATAATATGGCCGAAAATTTTCGACAGAGCCAATATTAAGATAGCTGTAAACTTTTGTACCGCCTGCATGTAATTTTCTGATATCTTTCTTCGAAAAATACTGTGCATCAATCACAACAATTTCGTAATTTTTTAATTTTGGAACTGCTGTACGGTCTGCATTCAAGAATACTCCATACTCGTATTTTTGTGCCTTCCTTCCATCGGCATTACATGATGCCGAAAGACACAATACTACCGTAACCAGCGACAAAATTCCCAAAAAGAAACAGGCATTTCTTTTTCCCCTGTTTTTACCTGATTTACATTTCATACTTCAAGAGCCTTCAAATCCCGCAATTACCGGGATCAGGCATTCCCCATCATAAATTTTTCACTGCTGTCCATAATAAGCATTCGCACCGTGCTTGCGGAAGAAATGCTTATTGCGGATACTGTTCACACAAATTCTGAAATTTTCATTGTAAAATCCGGATAAATTTCCACCGGAATTTCATCTTCAAATAAATACTGCGTGCTGTCCTCATTTTCTCCAAACAAATATACCAGTACCGTACGTTTCATAGGATTTACGATCCAATATTCCCGCACCCCTGCAGTACGGTATTTGAACAATTTTGTCAGATAATCCATCCTCTGACTGCTTTGTGATACAATCTCAATCACCCAGTCCGGTGCCCCATTACAGCCCCTGTCATCCAGCTTTTCGTTATCACAGATCACAGAAATATCCGGCTCCACATATGTTTTATCATCCTGATTTAAAAATACCGCAAACGGTGCCGGATATACTTTACAGGTTCCTTTATGATCTGCAATATAATTTCCGATCGTACGACTCAACTGCTGCACCAGTTCCTGATGAATTCTGCCCGGTGGTGCCATATCATAAATCTGTCCATCGATCAGTTCTGCACGTTTTCCTTCCGGCAGTGCATAAATTTCTTCCGTTGTGTGTGAATATTTTTCTGCTAATGGCATACGCTTTCTCTCCTGCTTTTATTTTCCCAATACATCCAATTAAATATAGTATACTGAAAGATTCATTTTTCATCAACACATGTCATTCCATTTTCTCTATACATTTTCGCAATCGTCTATTTTACGCAGAATAGGTAATTGCGAAACTCGCGATGCTCGTTCGCAAACTTGAATCAAAATAGAAACAGAATTGAGCATAGCATGATTT
>ENA-ORLM01000057-ORLM01000057.1-human-gut-metagenome-genome-assembly--contig:-NODE-57-length-135724-cov-6.489454_pt1 | contig 135724 bp, 133 predicted proteins | sample MGYA00243063_ERZ508815 | MGnify/ENA primary metagenome ERZ508815 (study PRJEB26277, sample SAMN04329768) | human gut metagenome | biome: human-associated habitat | host: Homo sapiens | place: USA...
AACAATATCATTTTTGTGCTCTCTTTTCAATATTTTATTTTCAATATACTTGTGACATATCTATTTTAAACCTATAAATCGTGGCGAAGTCTTGGCGAGTACTATGCCTAAGATTATCCTTACCACTTCTGGCATGGGATCGTATGGCCCTGCACAGGTGTATATTCCAGAGTATTTGACCAGGAGAAATTCGCTTATCCACTTCACGGGCTATACCACAGAAGGTACGCTTGGTGCAAGACTCAAAGAGGCTGAAGTCGGTACGGCTGTTCAGATTGGTGGTACGCTTGTAAAGAAGTATGCACAGGTCGAATACACCACCGAATATTCTGCTCACGCAAAGGCTGACGAGATGATTGACTTTCTCAAGAAGTTCAAACACCTTGAGCTTGTACTTGTAAACCACGGCGAGGCGGATACAAAGCAAATTTTTGCAGAAAGGATTATCAATGAAGTAGATACAGATAGAGTTGGTATTTTAGGATGTGGCTATTTCTTCCGTGTGAATCATGATGGACTTGTAAAGAGCATGTCTACCAAGTTTGAATAAAATAATTCGTAAAAATGCTAAGGCTCCCAGTATGGGAGCCTTAGTTGTTAATATATAAACAAATGTTACTATTTACAGTTTGAACTGAGTTGCAAATGTTATAAAAATAAATTTATTATAAATAGTGCAAACTACACTTATTGCAAATAAAGTGGGTGTGATTCGTAAAAAACAAATTAAAAATATTATGTAAATTGTTGAAAAATGGGTCTTTGCGTGATATAATGTAAGAAGTTCGAATACACACAAAGTTCTGAAGTACACTATATTCAGAACACAATTTGCAAAGGAGTATAATACAAATGAAAAAAGTATTTGTCTTGAGGACTGAGTCGTTGTTGGCCTCAAAAAATCCTACTTTGAGGTTTGGTGATGACAATACTATTGTTATCCCTATGGCGATTTTGCAGAATCTTTATCGGTACAATGGTGTGCCTGAAAAGAAAAGTTTGGCAAGCCAGCTGATTGAGTACATTGACAACATCCCGCAGAAGGATTTGCTTTCTGAAAAAGGTTTTGAACAGAGTAACGGTAGCCGTCTGCGAGTTGTGGATAACGGTCCTATTTCTGCGGAGATTGCAAACCTTGCGGACTTTTCTCGGCTTGACCACAGAGTTTATCAGGTTTGCAAAGACCTGATGGCAAAGAATGAGAAAGTTATTCTGATTTCCAAAAACCCGAACATTCGGTTGAAGGGCAATCAGCTGGGCATTACCACAGAGCTGTTTAAGGATGAAATCTTCCCAAAGCCCTGTGACCAGTACACCGGAAAAGCTGAAATCTTTATTCAGGGCGAAGCATTGGACAGACTGTTCACTGATGAAAATGGTGTTCCTGTTGAGGAGGTTCAGCAGTACGAGAATTACGAGTGGGTGGAAAACCAGTTTGTTGTGATAAACGGAGAGCATTCCGGTCTTATTGGTCGTTATACCAATGGCAGGATTATTCGTTTGCAGTATTACAAAAATGTTATGCATAAGTCGCTCAATAATGAGCAGGACATGTTCTGGGAATCGCTGCTAACACCTCCTGATATTGCACCTTTGGTAGTTGTGAAGGGTGTTGCCGGTACTGGCAAAACTTACTGCTCTTTGGCGATGGCTCTGAGTTCCCTTGAAAAGAAGGGAGACAAAAACAGAGTGTCTTATAAGCAGATTATTGTTGCTACTCCGACTGTTACTGTTGGCAATGAGGAAATTGGCTTCTTGCCTGGTGAAATTGACGACAAGGTCGGTCCGTATCTTGGAGGTATCTTGGACAATCTGAAGGAGATTCTTCGTCCGAAGTTCCCGGATTTTACCAATGCTCAGCTGAAGAAGAAGGCTCAGGAATTCTTTGAAAGAGGAGACATTGAGATTCAGCCGATTGGTTTCCTGCGTGGTCGCACAATTACTCATACTGTGTTTATTATTGATGAGACGCAGAATGTGAAACCGTGCGACATCAAGGATATTGTTACTCGTTCGGCCGAAGGTTCGAAGTTTATCTTCTTGGGAGACCCTGACCAGGTTAACAATCCTGAACTCAACTCTCGCTATAATGGTTTGGTCTATTTGAGCGAGAAGATGAAGGGCAATCCGCATACCTTCCAGATTACTCTCAACAGCAAGAAATCTGTGAGAGGCAAGCTGGCACAGGAGGCACTCGAAATTCTTTAATGTAAAATTAGAGAGAAGTTATAACCAAACGAAATATAAAGGATAGGTGATTGTAAATCTAATAATACTCCATAGCAAGTGGCAGGAGGCGAAATTTTCGCCTCCTGTTGTTTTGGTATACTCAGCAAATTAAAAAAATAAAAAAGTATGTATATTCACAGGTGTAGATGTAAAGACATACTATTTTGCCATTTACAACAGGTATACAAGCCTAAACAATGTAATTCAATGACTGCTCTATTCTTAAATCTAAAACATTACTTGATACAATTTACAGACCGCCAAAAGATATTATATTTCACATCATTACCAAATGATTTTTACCTCAAATGCTTGTATTTTTACCCCATATGTTATAAAATATTGTCAATATTATGTTAAAAAGATAAGGAGACAAATTTGAATAAAAAATGGGAATTAAACGAAGCAAATGATGCACTGATTAACAAGATATCAGAAGAATTTAACGTAAGTAAATTGGTTGCAAATATTATTGCCAATAAGGGATTAACAAACAGTGATGAAATAGAAGTTTTTTTGCATCCAAGAAGGACAGATTTTCATGATCCGTTCATAATGCCAGACATGGAGAAGGCGGTAGATAGAGTCGTTAAGGCGATTGAGACTCACGAGAAGGTTGCAATTTATGGAGATTATGATGTTGATGGAATTACGAGTAGCACTGTTCTAAAGAGATTTTTAGCTGAGAGAGGACTTGAAACAGATGTGTATATTCCAAATAGATTGCATGAGGGTTATGGGTTAAACGAGAATGCAATAAGAGAAATTGCAGACAATAAACATACATTGATTATAACGGTTGATTGTGGAATTACTGGAAACAAAGAGATTGAACTTGCAAAGTCATTTGGAATAGATACTGTTGTGACTGACCACCACGAACCAACCGAAACATTGCCAGATGCGGTTGCAGTGGTTGATTGTAAGAGAAAAGACAACAAATACCCATTTAATGGGTTAGCTGGTGTAGGAGTTGCGTTTAAATTAACTCAGGCTATTTCGATGAGGCTGGGAGTAAAAGAAGAGGAATATTTAAAATACTTAGACTTAGTATGTGTTGGAACAATTTCTGATATTGTTCCACTTGTAGATGAAAATAGAACTATATCAAAATTAGGCTTGAAACTAGTTAGACAGACACGAAATATTGGTTTAAAAGTATTATTAGATAGTATTGGTTATAAAAAAATAGATTCTATGGCGATATCTTTTGGAGTTGCTCCAAGAATAAATGCGTGTGGAAGAATGGGGCATGAAAAAGAAGCTTTAGAGCTATTTTTAACAGATAGTAAAGATGAGGCAGAGAGAATAACACATAATTTAAATGAGTATAACCAAGAGCGCCAAGAAATTGAAAAGAGAATTTTTAATGAAGCCCAAAAGATGATGGAAGACCCAGAACAACAGAAACTTCCATGTATAGTATTAGGTGGAGAAAATTGGCACCATGGTGTTATAGGAATTGTTTCATCAAAAATTACAGAAATGTATTTTAAGCCAAGTGTGTTACTTTGCTACGAAGACGATTTAGCACGTGGTTCTGGAAGAAGTATTCCTGGGTTTGACTTGCATGAGGCATTAGAAAAATGCAGTACGTACATCAAACAATTTGGTGGACACAGCATGGCAATTGGAATCACAATAGAAAAAGATAATTTTAAAAAATTTAAACAAGAATTTGAAGAATATGCTGAAAAATCTAATATTTCATCTATTGTTCCAGTAATTAAAATAGATGAAAAAGTACAATTACAGGATATCAGCATAAAGGATATAAAGGATTTAGAATTGCTAGAGCCATTTGGGGAAGGCAACAAGATGCCATTATTCCAGATTAGCAATTTAAAAATAACATCAATCAGAACACTTTCGGAAGGAAAGCACTTGAAAGCAATGCTTCAAGATGAAAACAAATACATAGACACAATAGGATTTAATTTAGGAAATATATCTTCTGAATATGCGATAGGTTCAAAAGTAGATGTTGTAGGAAACTTAGAGATAAATAGTTATAAGGGAATGGAAAATATACAAATTAATCTAAAAGACATGAGACATAGCATAAGCTAAAGTCTTTTAGAGGTAAAGGGAGATGGTAGTATGTCGGAAAACGTAAATCACACCATAGAAGAAGTATTAGAAAATGCAAAAAAATCTAATAGAAGAGCAGATTTAAAATTAATAAGAAGAGCATATGATTTTGCAAAGTCTAAACATGGAGAACAATTAAGAAGGTCTGGAGAACCATACATAATCCATCCGGTTCAAGTTGCATATATATTGTCTACACTTGGACTCGATGAGAGCACTATTTGTGCTGCTCTTTTACATGATGTAATTGAAGATACAGATGTAACTCTGCAAGATTTGTCTAAGGAATTTTCACCAGAGATTGCAGAAATGGTTGATGGCGTTACAAAGCTTGGAAAATTAAATTATACGAGTGAACAAGAGCAACAAGTTGAAAACTACAGAAAAATGTTCTTGGCAATGGGAAAAGACATAAGAGTAATTCTTATTAAATTAGCTGATAGACTTCATAATATGAGAACATTAAAATATTTGGCCAGAGACCGTCAAATTGCAAATGCAAGGGAGACAATGGACTTGTATGCTCCACTTGCAAATAGACTTGGTATGTATTCTTTAAAATGGGAACTAGAAGATTTATCTTTTAAATACCTATACCCAGAGGAATATAGAGAACTTGTTGAAGGAATAGACAAAAAGAGAGAAGAAAGATTGAAATTCATCGACCAGATTATGGACGAGATAAGAGTTCAATTAAAGAAGCAAAAAATAGAAGCGGAAATAACGGGTAGAGCAAAGCATTTATATAGTATTTTTAGAAAAATGCAGAGAGACAATAAGACTCTGGACCAGATTTATGATTTATTCGCATTAAGAATTATTGTAAATTCTGTAAAGGATTGTTATGCGGCACTAGGTGTTGTGCATGAGCTTTATAACCCAATGCCAGGAAGATTTAAGGATTATATTTCTGTTCCAAAACCTAACATGTACCAATCTTTACACACTACTTTGATAGGACCAAAAGGAACTCCATTCGAAGTACAGATTCGTACTTGGGATATGCATAGAATAGCCGAATATGGTATTGCCGCACACTGGGCCTACAAAGAGGCAAGCTTCATGGGAGGCAAAAAGGCAAATGTAGTAGTAAATCAAGATAAATTATCTTGGCTAAGAGAAACGCTTGAATGGCAAAAAGATATGCAAGACCCACAAGAGTTCTTAAATACATTAAAAACAGAGTTATTTGAAGATGAGGTTTATGTGTTTACTCCAAAGGGAAAAATTCAAGTATTACCAAGAGGAGCCACACCAATAGATTTTGCTTATAGTATTCATGAAGAAATAGGAAACCATATGACTGGATGTAAGATAAACAGCAAGATGATGCCTATTGTAACAAAGTTAAAAAATGGTGATATTGTAGAGATTATTACATCAGATAAATCAAAAGGACCAAGTAGAGACTGGCTTAAATTTATAAAGAGTAGTACAGCAAAGACTAGAATTCAACAATGGTTCAAGAAAAATGAAAGAGTAGAAAACATTGCAAGAGGAAAAGACTTTTTAGAAAAAGAAGTAAAGAAAATTGGAATGAGCTACCCAGAATTGTTTAGACCGGAGTTTGTTGAAGCTACACTTGAAAGATACAAATATAATAGTGCAGATGACATGTTTGCAAGTGTTGGATTTGGAACAATTACAGCAAATAAAATAGTTTCAAGAGTACTTGAAGAATACAGAAAAGTTCATAAAGAAGAAAATATAGAAGAAAAAATAGAAGAACTTACAAAGGAAAAGACAAACAACAAACCATCAACAAGTGGTGTAATTGTAAAAGGAATAGACAACTGTCTAGTAAAACTATCAAAATGTTGTAACCCAGTACCAGGAGACGAAATTGTTGGATATATTACAAAAGGAAGAGGCGTATCTGTACATAGAAAAGACTGCAAGAACGTAAAGGACTTGGTATCTGAAGAAAACAGAATGATAGATGTTTCATGGTACACAGACAAACCATCGAGCTATAATGTTGATGTTGTAGTATTTTCAAATGATAGAGATGGATTGCTTGCAGACATAATTGCAACAATAACTGCAGAAAAAACACCTATAATGGCGGTATCATCAAAAGTATCTAAAGAAAGAATAGTATTAACGGAATTAACGCTAGAAGTAAGCAATATAGCACAATTGAATAGTGTTTTAAAAGCAATAAGAAAAATAGACAGCGTATATGAAGTAAGAAGAAATAAATAAAACATATATGAAAAATATGACTTGCGTATAAAACGAAGCCAAGGAATAAATAGGAGCAACACATGATTTTAAAAAGATTAAAAGTACAAACGACTTTAGGAGAAGCAACAAATTGTTACATAGTAGAAGACGAAGAAACAAAAGAAACGATGGTTATAGATCCAGGTGGAGAAGCAGATAAAATTGTAGAAATGCTAGATATATTAGAGGCAAATGTAAAATACATTTATCTAACACATTGCCATGGAGACCACATTGGAGCCGTTTCAGAGGTAAAGAGTAAAAAAGGTGGCAAAATATTAATCCATAGAGACGATGCAGAAGGCTTAGATGACGAAAACATAAATCTAAGCGCCTGCATTAACATGGGAGACATAGAGCTAGAACCAGATTCAAGAGTGGACGACGGAGATTTAATTCATGTTGGAAGCCTAGAATTTAGAGTAATACACACTCCAGGACACACAAAAGGTTCTACTTCGTTATATTGTGAAAAGGAAGGATTATTATTTTCGGGAGACACATTATTTAGAGGAACTTGGGGAAGAACAGATTTACCAACCAGTTCGTTCGTACAAATAATAGACTCGATTACAAAAAAATTACTTATATTACCAGACGAAACAATAGTATATCCGGGGCATGGAAAATCTACATTAATAAAGGAAGAAAAGCCAATTTACTTAGAACTAAAACCTCGACCAGAATGTTAAAATTTTCGCCAAATGGGGACGCCCCTTTTTGGACGAAAAATGAAAGGAGAAGAATATGGGAAAGACAGAACCAAGAACTCTACCGGGTTTTATGGAACTATTGCCAAGTGAGCAAATTCTATTTGATGATATGAAGCAAAAAATTGAAAAATCATATCAAAAATTTGGATTTTTGCCAATAGATACGCCTATAATTGAATATGCTGAAGTATTGCTTGCAAAAGCGGGTGGAGAAACAGAAAAGCAAATATACAGATTTGAAAAAGGTGATACGGATTTAGCTTTAAGATTTGATTTAACTGTACCACTTGCAAAATATGTAGCAAAAAATTATGGAAATTTAAGTTTTCCGTTTAGAAGATACCAAATAGGGAAAGTATATAGAGGAGAAAAAGCACAAAAGGGAAGATATAGAGAGTTTTATCAATGTGATATAGATATAATTGGAGATGAAACTTTAGACATTATAAATGATGCAGAGCTTCCAGCTGTGATTTATTCGACTTTTAGAACTTTAGGATTTGAAAATTTTACAATAAAAATAAATAACAGAAAAATTTTAAATGGTTTATTTGAAGGGATTGGCCAAAAAGATAAATCTGTAGAGATTTTAAGAATAATCGATAAAATAGATAAAATTGGAGAGCAAGCTGTAAGAAAAGAAATAGCAGAGCTTGGAGTAGGCGAAAAAATAGTAAACACAATAATAGATTTTATAAGAATAGACGGAAGTGCAGATGAAAAGATAGAAAAGCTTGAAAAAATGGACTTATATAGTGCAAATATTGTGGAAAGCGAGTCTCAAAATACAGATGTTGATGCAGATAATATGGCGAACGCAACATTTACAAAAGGTGTAAATGAGTTAAAAGAAGTAGTTGAAAATATTAGACTATTTGGAGTGCCAGATAAAAACTTCACAGTTGACCTAACAATAGCAAGAGGTTTAGATTACTACACAGGAACCGTATATGAAACTTTCTTAAATGATTATAGAGAAATTGGAAGTGTTTGCTCTGGTGGAAGATATGAAAATTTAGCAGAAAATTACACAGATAGAAAACTCCCAGGAGTTGGTGTATCAATAGGTTTAACAAGATTATTCTACAAATTAAATGAATTAAATTTAATTAAAGCAGATAAAAAATCAATTTCTGATGTATTAATAATTCTAATGACAGAAAATAAAAAAGCTCCACTAGAATTAGCAACAAGTTTGAGAAAATTAGGTATAAATACAGAAATATATTTAAATAATAAAAAAATAAAAGCAAAAATGAAATATGCAGACAAGCTTGAAATTCCATATGTAATAGTAATTGGTGATGATGAAATTGCAAATAATACAGTAAAAGTAAAAAATATGGAAACAGGAGAAGAAAAATTAACAGATTTTAATGCAGAAAGCGTTAAAAAAGTGATAAAGGGAGAATAAAAATATGAAAAATAAAAAAGTTTTAATTGTAATAATAGTATTATTGATTATATTAGCAGTTTGCGGAGGTGCTTTTGCCTATGTGTATTTTGCAACAGATTTATTAAAAAGTAATTCACAAATGTTTTCTAAATATGGAACCATGTTAGATATGGAATTATATAATTTCTTTTATGATGAAAACATAAAAACGTATTACACAAATAAATCAGCAAATAATTATGAAAACACTGGAGTATTAAGAGTAAAATCAGGAGGTAATACTGATATTAATACAGACTTAAATCTTACATTTAAAGGAGCAACAGATGTAGATAATGATAATTTTGAACAAGAAATAACTATTAATTATTCGGATTCTGAAAAATTTGCATTTAAACTTGTAAAAAATAATCAGATGATTGCACTTGGCTCTGACGAAGTTGCTAATAAATATGTTGGAATAAAAAATGAAAACCTAGATGAGCTTTCTAATAAATTAGGAATTGATGAAGAAATGAAAGTGCCAAACAATATAAAATTGGATAAGTCATCAATAACTGTTCAAAATATCAAAAGCTTATTAACAAAATATATAGGAAAATTGGCAGGACAACTTTCAGAGTCAAACTTTACAAAAAATAATAATACTTCATATACATTAACAATCGAAAAAGATAACCTAAAAAATATTATGATATACTGCTTAAATGAGGCTAAAAATGACTCGGAAATTATTAAAATGTTGGGCATGAGTGATGATGTATCAACATATCAAGATAATATTGACCAAGAAATTAATGATTTAAATGAACAAGATTTTTCAAATACATCTATTAAGATAACTTTAACAAGTACTGAAAATGGTGTGGAAGCTGATGTTGAGGTGAATACAGATGAAGATAATGTAGGATTTTCTGTAATATTAGAACGAGGCAAGAATATTACAATAAAACAGACAGGTTCTTTTGATACAGCAGATGTGCTTACAGAGGAAACAACTGCAACTCCAAACAATATAGAATATACAATATCTAAAGAAAAATCTGCAAGTAAAAGCAAATATACTATAACAAGTTCAGAAGAGAACTGCTCACTTGAAATTGGCTTTGAATTAGATGGTATTTCGGATAATGGAGCAACTGAAAAAGTTTATGTATCATATGATGCAAAAGATGTACAATTTAATGTAGAATACAATAATGCAATAATGTTTAAAGAAGTAACTGTTACAGAATTAAATGATGACAATAGTATTGCATTAAATGATTATAGCCAAGAGGAATTAAGCTCTTTATTGCAACAATTATTTACACAAATTATTACTGTAAATTCTCAAAAAATACAAAATGCAAATGTTTTTTAAGGTATTATAAAAAGTGTCTAGAATTATTAAATTTTAATTTAATAGTTCTAGACACTTTTGAATTAGTCAAAAATTGATGAAAATACTCTTGCTAAATATTTCATGCTAACCATTGATTGTTCTAATGTATTTCCAGTAGCTCCTACTTCTATTATGCAGGCTGCTTTTCCAAGTTGCTGGTTATATCTGCTGTTTCTTAATAGTATTGGTCTAAATAACCCAGGGTATAATTCGTTTGCTTTTTTCTGAACTTTTACTGCAAATTGTAAATTCTTTTGCCAGTTAGGATGTTCTAGGCCTCCACCATCTGTTCCAATTACAAACATTAGTTGAGATACAACCTCATCTCCAATTTTAATAGAGGGAGCATAAGAAGTATCTGCAATAGCATCTCTATGTAAGTCTATAATTATATCTGTATTGGGGTGTGAAATTAACAAGTTTTCGACCGTTGCCATAGACCTGCCATATGAACCAGAATATGCGGGATAATCATGATATGTTTTGTCATGTACAACATTAAAACCATATGAAGTTAGCTGGTCTGCAAGAGAATTACCAACACGTACCACAGAATAATCTAAATCTGTAGTTCTAAAAGTTCCACTTTCTTCATATGCAAAATTTTCTGTGGGTGTGTAACTCTCGCAAGTATGTGTATGAAAAATCATCACATCAGATTGATTAACTTCTAATCCTTCATAATTCAAAATATCATCAGTTAAAGTATAATTAGTTCCATTTTTGATTTCAACACCTTGATAATCATTTGTGTATTTGTTTGGTACACCAGAATCAATTACTTGTGTCTCTATATTCGTACTAGCATGTTCAATAGTATTATCGGTGTTATTATTTTCAACAATAGTAGGCTCTTCGGCAATATTATTTTCACTTTCATGAGTTGCTATTTTGATAGACGACATAACTGGAAGTTGTGAATTAAGTAAAAACTGTAGAGGACTTTTGGATTCTATGTATGATGTCTCGATGGAAGAAAAATCTGAGTCATTGGTGGTAGCAATACCAGGAATTGTCTGGTTTAAGATAAAAGGAGAAAAAGCAAGCTTATCTAAATTAATAGATAGGCCTTGTACAAAATAAATAAAAAATATTACTACAAATAGAATAAGTAAGATTTTTATTAAACTTTTTATATTTATTACGGCTACATTTACCATTGTTTTCTCCTTTATTTTTACTTATAATAAATGTATGCTATTACAACAAAAATATTACTAAAACACTTGAAACAAAGAAAAAATTAATATATTATAAATACTGTAAATATAATAAGCAAAGGAGTGAAATATATGGTTGGACTAAAATTAGATATAAAAAATGCTGGTATAACCGAAAAATCTATCTTGAAGTATAGCAAAGAGGTAGAGAAAATTCATACAGAATTACACGAGAAAAAAGATGATGAAAATGAATTTTTAGGATGGTTAGAACTTCCTACTAAATATAATAAAAAAGAATTTAAGAAAATAAAAGAATGTGCAAAAAAAATTCAAGCAAATTCTGATGTGCTACTTGTTATTGGAATTGGTGGCTCATATCTTGGCGCTAGAGCAGTAATAGAGGCATTGACGAATACATTTTATAATTTACAAGACAAAGAAGAAAGAAAAACTCCTCAGATAATATATGTTGGAAACAATTTAAGCCCTAACTACATAAGCGAGCTAATAGATTTAATAAGTAATAAAGACTTTTCTATAAATGTAATTTCAAAATCTGGAACTACAACAGAGCCGGCTATTGCATTTAGAATATTTAGAGAGTTGTTAGAAGCTAAATATGATTTGGAAGAAGCAAGAAGCAGAATATATGTTACAACAGACAAGGAAAAAGGAGCATTAAAGCAATTAGCAGAAAAAGAAAATTACGAAACATTTATTATTCCAGACAATGTAGGAGGAAGATATTCTGTACTTACTCCAGTAGGACTTTTACCAATAGCTGTTGCAGGTGTTGATATAGATAAATTAATGAAAGGTGCAAGATTTGCTCAAGATAAATATTGTGATGAAGATTTAAAATATAATGAATGTTATCAATATGCCGTTGCAAGAAATATCTTATATAAAGATGATAAGAATATTGAAATACTAGCAAACTACGAACCAAAAATGCACTATGTAACAGAGTGGTGGAAACAACTCTATGGTGAGAGCGAAGGAAAAGACGGAAAGGGAATATTCCCAACAGGAGTAGACTTTACAACAGATTTACACTCTTTAGGGCAATACATTCAAGAGGGAAGACGTAATTTATTTGAGACAGTAATAAGAATAGAAGAACCAGATTCAGACATAAGCATAAACTTAGATGAAGATGATTTAGATGGACTAAATTATTTAGTTGGCAAATCATTAGATTTTGTAAATAAAAAAGCAATGGAAGGTACAATAGAAGCACATGTTGATGGAGAAGTGCCAAATATATTAATAACTATGCAAGAACTAAATGCAGAGACTTTAGGACAATTAATATATTTCTTTGAACTTGCATGCGCAATGTCTGGTTCAATACTTGGAGTAAACCCATTCAACCAACCAGGAGTTGAAAAATACAAGAAGAACATGTTTAGACTACTAGGAAAACCAACTAAAAAATAGAAAATTGTATTGACATAATACAAAAAAAGTACTATTATAAGAATATGTGAATAGATAAGCAATGAGACAAAGTAAAATAAAGGTTACTTCTAGAGAAGAATTGCCATAGGCTGAAAGCAATTCTAAGCAAACATATTTGAAAAACTACCTCACAGAAAACTCTGGCGAAAGCTTGCTTAGTAAATTAAGTAAAAAATTAGGATGGAACCGTGCATATATGCACTCCTAAATGTTAAAAGCATTTGGGAGTGTTTTTGTTTTCCAGATGCAAAAGGAGGATTTTTTATGATAATTACATTAAAAGACGGAAGCAAAAGAGAAGTACAGGAAGGCATTTCTGTAATAGACCTTGCAAAAGAAATTAGCGAAGGTTTAGCAAGAGTTGCAACTGCAGGAAGAGTAGATGGAAAGGTTGTTGATTTAAGATACAATTTAAACAAAGACTGCAATGTAGAAATTTTAACATTTGATGATGAAGATGGAAAAAAAGCATATTGGCATACGACATCTCACATAATGGCACAAGCTATTAAGAGATTATATAAAGATGTTAAGCTTGCAATTGGACCAGCTATAGATGGTGGATTTTACTATGATTTCGACACAGAATACAGATTTTCAGAGGCTGACTTCGAGAAGATAGAAGCTGAAATGAAAAAGATTATAAAAGAAGATTTACCAATAGAAAGATTTGAACTTCCAAGAAGTGAAGCTATTAAATTAATGAAAGATGCAGGAGAAGATTACAAGGTAGAACTAATAGAGGACTTACCAGAAGACGAAGTTTTATCATTTTACAAACAAGGTGAATTCACAGATTTATGTGCAGGACCTCACTTAATGAGCACAGGAAAAGTAAAATGTGCTAAATTATTATCAACTTCTGGAGCCTACTGGAGAGGTGACGAGAAGAATAAAATGCTTCAAAGAATTTATGCTATATCATTCCCAAAGGCAAGCTTGCTTGAAGAACATTTAGCAAAATTAGAAGAAGCAAAACAAAGAGACCACAGAAAATTAGGAAAAGACTTAGAACTATTCATGACACATAAATTAGTAGGTTCAGGACTTCCAATGTATTTGCCAAATGGTGCAACAGTAAGAAGATTGCTTGAAAGATACATTCAAGACAAGGAAATAAGAATGGGATATAAACACGTATACACACCATCACTTGCAAACGTTGAACTATATAAAACATCAGGACACTGGGACCACTACAAAGAAGATATGTTCCCAGTAATGAAAATGGACAATGAAGAATTAGTATTAAGACCAATGAACTGCCCACATCACATGCTAATATTCAAGAGTAAAATGCGTTCATACAAAGATTTACCAATAAGAATTGGTGAATTAGCACATGACTTTAGATATGAAGACAGCGGAACAGTTTGCGGTATTGAAAGAGTGCGTGAGATGTGCCAAAATGATGCACACTTATTCGTAAGACCAGACCAAATAAAAGATGAAGTTGGAAAGGTAGTAAAATTAATACTAGATGTATACAAAGACTTTGGATTTAAAGACTACAAATTTAGATTATCATTAAGAGACAAAAACGACAAACACAAATACTTTGATGACGACGAAATGTGGGACAAGGCAGAAAGTCAACTTCGTGAAATACTAACAGAACTAGGATTAGACTTCTACGAGGCAGAAGGCGAAGCTGCATTCTATGGACCAAAGCTAGATGTACAATTAAAATCAGCAATAGGACATGATGTAACAGTTTCAACTTGCCAATTAGACTTCTTATTACCACAAAGATTCGAACTAGAATACATTGGTGAAGATGGAAAAGCTCATAGACCAGTTGTAATACACAGAGCAATACTTGGAACACTAGATAGATTTATGGCATTTTTAATAGAAGAAACAAAGGGTGCATTCCCAACATGGCTTGCACCAGTACAAGTAAAAGTACTCCCAATATCAGATAAGCACTTAGAATATGCAAACAAAGTTAAAGAAGCGTTACAAGATAAAGAAGTAAGAGTGGAAGTAGACGATAGAGCAGAAAAAATCGGATACAAAATACGTGAAGCACAACTTCAAAAAGTTCCATACATGTTAGTTGTTGGAGATAAAGAACAAGAAGCAGGAGAAGTCGGAGTTCGTAACAGAAAAGACGGAGACGTTGGAGCGATGAAGCTAGAAGACTTTGTAGAAAAAATAGATGAAGAAATAAAAACATTTGCAAAATAGGAAATATAATCAAAAAGAATACGGACGTATAATAAAAAATATGTTTGTATTCTTTTTTTGAAAAATTGGCGTAAGTTTTTATTATACAATAAATTTTTATAGCATTATTAATAAAGTTGTGATATACTAATTCAGTAATTTAATTTGCAAAATTTGGAGGAGCAAATATGCCAAGGAAAGTAGTAAAAGGTACAACAGAAAACTTAAATATGTTAAGAGAAAAAGTAGACTATATTGGTTTTGAACTAGGAGAAGTTCCAGAATTTTTAAAGGATTTTGAGCCACTTGAATATAGAGTACCAAAGGTTTACGACGAAACTACATATAAAGTTTATAAGTACGTAAAAATAAAAGATATTGAAATATTAATTACACCAAAGGACAGACTAGATGATTTAGAGGAAAGGTATAAACTTGCCAGTCCATTATTTACATATATGAAGCCAGAGGCAAACGAAAATCTTGAGAAGTATGCATACTTTTTAAAAATGATAAATCAGACTAGGGTGTCAGATATTCAAGAAATAGAAAAGGAACAAGAAGCTTTTCAAAAAGAAATTCCATTTGATGTGAAATTTGCTAATAATTTTAAGTGGCAAATATTCTATTCTGATTATGCGGATAAATATTTTATGCTTGCTTCTACAAACGAAACAGATAATTCGCCAATGTTTTATTTATTGAAAAAAAAGATTGAAGCGTGCAAGAGCAAGAGTAAAAAGGATAACACTATTTTTGTGCCTATCAGTAATGAGGAATATTCGGAAGTAATATTAAAAAAATCAGAGATAGAAGATTTAGAAAATTATTTGTGGTTTTTCACTAAAAATTGGCCTTCTATATATGAAATAGAAGACGAAGAAGGAAATATTCAGTTACAAATAGTTGGAGAGACTGTTATATATGATAAAATGACCAGTCAATATAGAATTATTCTCAAAGATAAAAAAGAAGCATCAAAATGTTATAAATTAATTAAAGCATTATTCATTTTAGCATATGATTTAAGAAAAGATTATCAATTTCAAATAAAGATTGGTGAAAATGGTGGCTTAGAATTCTATTATAATGATGAAAAAATTGAATATGATACTTTGCCAGAATTCTTGAAGAAAGAGTCAATTTCCAAGATAAAAGAAAACGAAAGAGTTAAGACTGAGACTAAGGAAGTAAAGGCAGATATCAAAGATTTACAAAAGCAAGAAGAACAGAAAAACCTAGAATATCTTAGAAAAGAGAAAGAGATTGTTACTTTCTTAGAGTGTAAGAAAACATTTATGGGAAGAATAAAATATTTCTTTAAGGGAAAGAAAGGTAAGAAAGACGAAAACGTTTCGAAACATTCTGCAAGTAAAGAAAGATTAAAGGATATTTTAAGTCAAGATAAAGAAAATATAGAACATTTTAAAGATGATGAATTAGAATCTAAGAGCTATACTGTAGAAGATATTATTAAAATTGGCAAAGAACTTGATAATAATGTAAAAGATAATAAAAATGCAAAACTAGACTTAAAGGCTTTACAAAATAAGGTTGATAATATTGATAAAAAATTAAAGAATGCAACAGAGTTTTTAGAAGAGATAGATGAGCATAAGAAGAGCATATTCGAATTTTGGAAATATGCAAACAAAGATGAGTCGAAAATGCTTGCCGAAGGTGAAGTAGAAGAGGAAGAAACAACGAGTACAGGTCTTAGAAAAACCTTTGATTATGAAGAAGATATAGAAAATTTTGCAAGTAAGATAGATAGCCAACAAAGAGAAAAATTAACACATAAAGAACAAGATGCATTGTTTGCCTCAAATTTTGTACTAGATGGAATAAACATAGTATCGAAGGAAAAGCTATTAAAAGCAGATGAAACAAAAATAGCAAATTTATTGCAGCAATTAAAAGACGACTACAAGAAAGATATTGATAAAATTCAAGAAAAGGATTTCGATATTTTTGGAAATATCAGCCAAGATAAGACAAAGATAAAAACATTAAAAAATAATCAACATAGAGAAGCGGAAAAAGATAAGTACAAAGTTTTAAATGTAAATTTAAATACAGAGATGGACGTATTTATAGAGAAATTAAAAGAACTTAGACAAATTCTTATAGATGAATCTGAAAAGATAGAAGTTCCATATGATATATCTTTGTACAAGGCTAGCAACGAAAAGATTGATCCAGATGGATTTGACAAATTTAGTGTAAATCCATTCGAAACTTTGGATAATCTAGAAAAAACTTCTACATCTAAAGAAACATATTTATATAAAATAAACGTTCCAGAAAATACAAAGTTAGTATTTTACTCGAATATAACATTCTTTGAAAATAACAATCAAACACTTCCTTTAGGAATGGACATATCTCAAGAAGGACTTATAAATATGGATAAATATAAGCTTGAGCTAAAAGGAAAAGACGAATTTAATATAAATATTTTCAAGAACGAATTTGATAATTTTGTAAAGAATGTGAAGGTGTATGAGTATAATTTGACAAGCAAATAATAAAAGAGTTGGGAAAGAATCAAATTTTGACGTAGCAAAAATTGTGATTATTTGCCAATGGAAAGGAAAAGTATGGTAGACAGAGTAATCATAATGGTACTTGATGGCTTCGGTGTCGGAGAGGCTCCAGATGCAAACAAGTATGGAGATGAAGGAAGCAATACACTTGCTGGAATATACAATAATACGTCTTTAAATATTCCAAATATGGCTAAATTAGGGCTATATAACATAGACGGAGTTAAGGTTGGAGAAAAACAAGAAAAGACAATAGGAGCATATGGAAAGGCACAAGAACAAGCAGATGGAAAAAACAGTCCAGTAGGGCATTGGGAGATGTCGGGTTATATTAAGCATCCTGCTTTTACAACATATCCAAATGCGTTTCCTAAAAAATTGATTGATGAATTTATAGAGAAAACTGGTGTAAAAGGAGTTTTATGTAATGAAGTTGGTTCTGGAACAGAAATTTTAAAACGCTTCGGAGAAGAACACATAAAAACAGGATATCCTATAATATACACATCAGCAGACAGCGTATTTCAGATAGCAGCACATGAAGACGTAATTCCAGTAGAAAAATTATACGAAATTTGTAGAATCACAAGAAAAATTCTAGATAACCCAGAGTACAATGTTGGAACTGTAATTGCAAGGCCTTTTATTGGAGATAAATCAGAAAATTTTACAAGAACCTACAACAGAAAAGACTTTGAGTCTAATACTTTTGGTAAGACAATGTTAGATGTAATGCATGAGAATGGTACAAACGTTGTAGCCATAGGAAAAATAGAAGATTTATTCAGTGGCAGGGGAATAGACAAAGCAATACACACAAATGGAAATGCTGATGGAATAGAAAAGACGATTGAAGAAATAAATAAAGATACTAAAGGCTTGATATTTACAAACCTTGTAGATACAGACATGTTATATGGACATAGAAATAATATTGAAGGATATGCAAGAGCGCTAGAATATTTTGATTCAAGATTACTAGAAATAATGAGCAACATGAAAGAAAATGATATGCTTATTATAACAGGAGACCATGGAAATGACCCAAGCACTCCAAGCACAGACCACTCTAGAGAATATACTCCAATATTGGTATATGGAAAGAATATAAAAGAAAATGTGAATCTGGGAATAAGAAGCACATTTGCAGATATTTCTACAACAATATTAGATATGTTAGACTTACCAAAACTTGAAAATGGTATAAGCTTTAGAAAAGAAATAGAAAAATAATAAAAAGCTGATATATGTTACTAAAACAATATATCAGCTTTTATAAATTTATTTTATATCTTCTTTTACAACTCCTGGTTGTTCTAACAATTCTGGCTTCTTTAAATATTTAGACAATTGCTTAAAAGAAGTTGCATAATAATAGCCATCGCAAATTCTTTCATCACCAACAAAGGCTATGGTAATACATTTTTCTTCGTGCATTTCATCATCATCATAAATATAACTTTTCTTCTTTTTGCCCATTGCAAAAAATAAACTTGTTGTACCAAAATTGTATAAATGATGATAAATGCTATCAATACCTAAAGATCAAACATTAGTTAAAAATACGCTAGTATGAAATGGACTCGCTGAAAGGATTGCCTTTGGCACTGCACCATGCTTGTCTAAAAATTTGATAAATTTAAAAGCAGCTCTAATAAATCCATTTGGAACAATACTAAAGGTTTTTGCTAATGCATCTGTATTATTAGATGTACTGTAATCTTTGTTTTGTTCTATTGCTTTGTCTAATTTCTTTTTTATTTCGAAAATGTTTTCAGTTCCTGTAAAAGGCAATTTTATTGTTGTTTCTTGTCCTTCATCAGCTTACGCTGAATGACGAAAAATGTCAAATAATATTGAATGAAAAAATTGACAAATGGGTAGGAATGGTTTATTGTAGTATTAGTTTGAACTTAAAATGGAGGAATATAAAATGTTAGAGGAACTAAGACAATGTGAAGTCTGTCCTTTTAGATGTAAAGTAAATAGATTGGAAGGAAAAATAGGAAAATGTGGTTGTAATGATAAGATAAAAATTGCATTAGCATCATTATATTATTATGAAGAGCCATGCATAAGTGGAAAGAATGGTTCTGGTACAGTGTTCTTTTCGAATTGTAACTTGAATTGCTTATTCTGCCAAAATTATAAAATAAGTCAAGAAGGAAAGGGAATAGAAGTTTCTATAGAAGAATTAGCTGATATTTTTTTAGATCAGCAGAAAAATGGAGCAAATAATATAAATCTAGTAACACCAACTATGTATGCATATCAAATAATAGAAGCTTTAAAAATTGCAAAATCTAAAGGCCTTATAATTCCAGTAATATATAACACAAATGGTTATGAAAATGTTGAAACAATAAAGGCTCTGAAAGGATATATAGACGTATATTTGCCAGATTTAAAATATTATTCTAATGAGATTGCTGTAAAATATTCAAAAGCACCAAACTATTTTGAAATAGCAACAAAGGCAATTTTAGAAATGATTAATCAAGTGGGAACTCCGGAGTTTGACGAAAATGGATTAATAAAAAAAGGCGTAATAATAAGACACTTAGTACTTCCAGGACACATTCAGAATTCGAAACACATATTAAAATGGTTAAAAGAAAATGTAAATTCAAGAGCATATGTGAGTGTAATGGCGCAATATTTTCCAACATATAAGGCTAAAGAAGATAAGTATTTGAATAGAAAATTAACAAACAAAGAATATTCAGAAATAGAGCAATATTTATATCTGTTGGATATAGAGAATGGATATATGCAAGATTTAGGAAAACATGAAGAAGAGTATGTGCCAGATTTTTAAAATTTGATTGAAAATAATTTGTTCATAATATATAATAATGTTAGATAGATTATTAGAAAGAGGCAGAAAATGGCAATATATACAAGTAAAACAAAAATAGATTTAGAAGATGTTGGTTACTCAAATAAAATAACTAATAAGGCAATATTAAAAATATTAGAAAATGCAGGGGCTAGGCAATCAGAAACCATACATTTTGGATTAAATGATATGGAAAATGTAGGATTTAGTTGGATTCTATTAGGTTGGAAAGTTAAAATTTTAAAAAGGCCTATATATAACGAAGAACTAACAATAAATACATGGGGAAGAGATTCAAATAGAATTTTTACATATAGAGACTACGAGATATATGATGAGAGCGGAGAACTATGCACAATTGCTACTAGCAAGTGGGCAATTGTAGATATAAACACTGGAAAGCTAAGAGAATTAACTCCTGAAATTATTGAAAAATATCAGTGTGAGACTAAAAAAGCATTCGAAGAAGATTATACTTTAAAATTAAAAGAACCAGCTACTATAATAAGAAAGCAAGAATATAAAGCACAAAGAAGAGACATAGATATTAACAAGCATATTCACAATTTATATTATTTGGACTATGCTTATGAGGCTTTACCAGAAGAAGTATATGAAGCACCGGAGTGTAATAATATAGAAATAATGTATAAAAAACAGATACGATTAAATGATGAATTTAAGTGTTTATATACAAAAGAAGAAAATCAAAATATCATAACAATAAAGTCGAAAGATGAGAATACGCTACATGCAATTATCAAATTATATTAATTAGAAACATGCCGTTTAAATGAAAGAAAGGATATTTTTTTATGGAAAACAGTGCTAAAGAAAAAAGACAATATATAATTATAAATGCTCTATTAATATCAATTGTACTGCTTTTAGGAATATACATATATAAAGTTGTTCAGTCTAATAAGCAACAAATAAAATTGGGTTATGAACACGGAGTAAATGTTGTACAACAGTTACAAGATGAATATATAAATGTAGAAAAAATAGAAACAACGGAAAATCAAGATACAATGATTGTTCCAATTATAGACAGTTATTCAGGAGAATACAATTTTAATGTTGTTACAAATAATAAATATTATTATAATCAATTAGACAATACCGCAAAATTAATATATGACACGATTGAAAGCAATTTATCAAATATGACATCCGGAAATTATGAGATAAAATTATCCAGCCAAATAGCAGATGTATTATATGAAGATTATGGAGAAAATAAGTTGGATACCAGTTTTCAATCAGCATGGGATGCATTAATGTTAGATAGAGTTGATACATTTTTTATAGATGTTACCAAAGTAAATTTAAAAATGAGAAAAACAACATACGGAAAAAAAGTGACATATGCATTGTCGATTGCACCTGCAGATTCGAATGGCTATTTGGCAAATGGCCTAGAGAGTAAGGAAAAAGTAGACAATATTTTAAATGAGATAAAAGAGACAAGGGATAATATAGTTAAAAGCCTAAATGGAATAGATTATAATAAAATAATGCATGCTCATGATTGGATTATAAATAACTTGCAATACGAACAAAATATAACCAATAATAATGTATATAATTTATATGGAGCACTGATTGAAAAATCTGCAGTTTGTGAGGGGTATGCGGAAGCATTAAAATATATTTTAGATGAAGTGAATATTCCATGTGTTTTAGTAAGTGGAACCGCAACCAATTCAGAAGGGAAAACAGAAAGACATGAATGGAATTATGTACAACTATATGGAAAGTGGTATGCAATAGATTCAACTTGGGATGACCCAGTTGTTAAAGGAACTGGATATGTGTCAGACTCGATAAAACATAGATATTTCCTAGTTGGAAGCAATGAAATGAATAAAAATCATTTCCCTAATGGACAAATGACAGAGAGTGGACAAAAATTTGTGTATCCAACAATAGAAATTGAAAAGTATGGGAAATAATAAATAAAAAGAAAATATTCATAAACAATGTGAATATTTTCTTTTTATATTTTATGCTAATAGACTATTTTTATATATAACAAATAGTAAAAAATATAGATTTTATGTGATGGGATATTATTTTCCTACTATTTTTGGTCCAATTGTTGTTACTGTTCCAGCTCCAATTGTTAGTACTATATCATTTGGCATAACTCTATCTCTAATGTATTTTGCAATTTCGTTAAAATCAGACATATAAAGAGCTTTTTTTCCTACTCTATTAATATTAATTTGGTCAACTAAATTCTGAGATGAAATACCTAAAGTATCAGCTTCTCTAGCTGCATAAATGTCAGTTATTATTATATTATCAAATCCAGAGAGAACTTGTGCAAAATCTGTAAGAAGATTCTTAGTTCTACTGTATGTGTGTGGTTGGAATACAACCCAAGACCTATTAAATTTTTTCTTTTTCATTGCATCATATACAGCTTTTATTTCTGTTGGGTGATGACCATAATCATCGAAAACATTTGCTCCATTTGTGCTTCCAACAAATTCAAACCTTCTGTGAGCTCCAGTATATTTTAATAAACCCTCTTTTATATCTTCTTTGTCTATACCATATTCATAACATGTTGCAATACAAGCAAGAGCATCATAAACATTATGCATTCCTGGTACGGAAAGCTTGATGCTCTTATAAAAAGTATTATTTCTGTATACATCAAAAAGAGGAAAGCCATTGTTGTCAAAAGTGATATTTCTAGCAATAAAGTTTGATTTCTCATTTTTAATACCAAAAGTAACAATTTTTGCATTCGTATTTTTATACAAATCAACACAATTAGGGTCATCAGCATTTAATACTAGTAAACCATCTTTTGGAAGTAATTCAACAAATTTCACAAAAGCATTTTTTATATGCTCTAAGTCTTTAAAATAATCAAGGTGGTCATTGTCTATATTCAAAATAACTTCTGTTCTTGGGTGAAATTTTAAGAAACTTTCTACATATTCACAAGACTCTAATATAAAATATTCGCTATTTCCAACTCTGTAATTTCCATCAATTTGCTTTAAAATGGCACCAACTTGAACAGTAGGGTCTTTATGAGCCTCCATAAAACAAACAGAAATCATAGATGTGGTTGTGGTTTTTCCGTGCGTTCCAGAAATACTAATTGTATCTCTATAACCTTTAGTAATAATTCCCAAGAAAGTAGATCTTTCCATGGTTTCAATATTTAATCTTTCTGCTTCTTGCATTTCAATATCATCATGAGAAATTGCGGCACTATAAATGACTAAATCAGCTTTTCTAAGGTTATCTAAATCATGACCAATCACAACAGAAATTCCATTGTTTTTTAATTTATCAACCAATTCAGACTCGTTTGCGTCTGAACCTGTAACGTAAAAGCCCCATTTCTTTAAAATAGTAGCAATCCCACTCATGCTAGTTCCACCGATACCTAGCATATGTATATGTTTATATTTTTTTAATTCTTCTAAATTAATCAAATTAAGCACTCCTTTTATATGTTTTATTTTTCTAATATATTATATACTTAAAATAGGAAAAATTCAACATATTTTACGTCTTTGTTTTTGAATTGATATATTAAAAAAATATAAAAAATTATAAATTTTTTGAAAAAATAGAAGGAAAAAAATACAAAATGGAGAATAATATAAGTGTACATACATAAATAGTACAAAAATAAAAACATTGGAAGGCGGTGCTCACATGGAAATTACAGAAGTACGTGTTAGAAAAGTAAACTCAGGAAATAGAGTGAAGGCAATAGCCCAAATAACATTTGATAATGAATTTGTAGTTCATGAAATTAAAGTTATGGAAAAACCAGAAGGTTTATTCATTGCTATGCCTAGAAGAAAAAAAGGTGAAAGATATTATGATATAGCTCATCCTATTAATCAAGAAGTAAGAGACAAGCTTACAAAAGCTGTATTAGAAAAATATGAAGAAGCAGAAGATCCAGAACCAGTTAATAAAACTGAAGCTGAATCAGAAGATGCTGAATAATTAAAATATCCCTTAGGGGATATTTTTTTGCTTAAATAACTAAGTAAGTACTTAAAAAATAATTCAAAAATATCGAAATTCCAACCAATAATAAGAAGCAATTAGATAATTAATAAAAAATAAAATAAAAAAGAAGGCTCCCCCGAGCCTAGAACGGGCTAATGGGGGAGCAAGGAGTGTTAGTATGAGACTCTAGCCATCGACTGGCCAAGAATGCTTGCCACATACTTGATTGGGTTGCCAGGGTATTCCGGTCTGTCAGTGACAATGACTCTTGTGAAGCCATCGTCGGATGACTGGGCCTGATATTCAAGCCCCTTAAAAAAATGCTCGTTTTCTGCGAACAGCTCAGTTCGCACCGAGAACAGTCCTTTTACCTGGTACATAACATGTACCTCCTTTTTTTATTTTTAATATAATTTATTATAACACAAAATTATAAAAAATACAATATTTACCAACAAAAAATAATTTATCCTTACTTGTAGAAGAATGTCGTAAAATGTACTTACATTTTTGTTGAAAAAATTACCTATATGTGATATAATATAGAAATGCCAATGAGAAAGGTGGGAAAACATTGAAAAGCATAGATGAAATGAGAAAAAGCTATAATTCTTTTATAGAAAGACAACGTGTTGGATATGAAATGACGGCTGCAATGATTGGCTATATTGTAGAAAAAATGAAGAGAGCAAATATTGTATCAGGTAATGTTAGCGTAAGTGGAAGAATAAAAAGTTTTAAATCAGCATATGAGAATACAGGAAAGAAAGCTGTTGACGATTGTTTCGGAATAAGAATAATTGGACCGATGGAAGATTTGAAAAAAATACAAGCAGAAATTGAAAAAAATTTTAAAGTAGATGCTACAAAAGACCATAGTAGAAAAGCAAATTCATCTTATAATGCTATACACGAAATGCTTCACATGCATGCAAAATATACTGCTAATAGTGGAATTAACCCTGAAACTTTTCCAGAAGTAGAAATACAATATTGGGATGAAGAATTAAGAGAAAAATGTTTGTATGGCGAATTATCTTATGCAAATTATAAAAGTAAAGATTTGATAGCTATTTCGGAGAGATTAGAAAATGATAGAGAGAACGTTTTATCTGATTTACCAGTTTTTTATACCATTGAAGGAAATAAAATAACAAGACTTTCAAAACAAGATTCATTATATAAGATGTACCCTGAAATAAAAAGGATAGAAGAGGGAAAAAGACAAGGCGAAGAAGCAGCAATATAATTAAAAATAAAAGACTAAAAAGACTTGAATTTATAAAAATTTAAGTCTTTTTATTTTTCATAATTTAGAAGTACTCATGAAATTGAATAAAACACAATAAGTTAATATAACAAATTGTAACAAAATTGTAAAAAAATCGTTGACATTAGTTGAATTTGGGTATATAATAGAAAAGCATGTAAGATAGCGAAGAAGTGAAATGTGGCTACAACCATACAATTAACCAAGGTTGGAGGGAACTTTCATGGAGCATGTCATGGCTGAGACCAGGCGGTAAGGTTAAGGTATCCGTAAGAGATTTTGCGGGTAGCTTATGCATACTGAAAAGTATGTATTAATAAATGTACACTTTATCCCAAGATAATCATGCAAAAACTTGGGCTTTTATATTGGTAATATTTAGAACACCAGGGTGCGTTTATAACTTCCGACCAAGAAAAAATATTTAAGGAGGGAAAATTACATGGCAAAGAAACAAACAACAGAAGTAGCAAATGGTAAAATCAGAATAAGATTAAAAGCTTATGATTCACAACTTTTAGAACAGTCTGCTGATAAGATAGTAGATACTGCTAAAAAAACTGGAGCAAAAGTTTCAGGACCTATTCCATTACCAACAGAGAAGGAAATCGTAACAATACTACGTTCTCCACACAAACACAAAGATTCAAGAGAACAATTCGAAATGAGAACACACAAGAGAGTTATTGATATTCTTTATCCTACACAAAAAACAGTTGAAAGTTTAACAAAAATTGAACTACCAGCTGGTGTAAATATAGAAATAAAATAACAATAAGTTAAGGCAAAAAGTTAGAAACCTAAAAAAATCTGACAAAAACCATGCTAGTGAATAATCATTAGCCAATAGTTAGGAGGAAAATTTTAAAATGAAAAAAGCAATAATAGGAAAAAAAGTTGGAATGACTCAAATATTTGATGAATCAGGAAAAGTTATTCCAGTAACAGTTATAGAAGCTGGACCATGTGTTGTTGCACAAGTTAAATCAAACGAAACAGACGGATATAACGCAGTACAATTAGGATTTGGAGATGTTAAAGAGAGCAAAGTTAATAAGCCAGTTAAAGGACATTTTGCAAAATCTAAATTAGCATTAAAGAAACATTTAAGAGAATTTAGAATGGATTCTGTAGAAGACGTTAAAGTTGGAGACGAATTTAAAGCTGATGTTTTCGTAAAAGGAGACAAAGTAGATATTCAAGGAACTTCGAAAGGAAAAGGATTCCAAGGCGTTATAAAGAGACATGGTCAATCAAGAGGACCTATGGGACATGGCTCTATGTATCACAGAAGACCAGGTTCAATGGGATCTACATCAACACCAGGAAGAGTATTCAAAGGAAAGAGACTTCCAGGACATATGGGAGCTAATACAATTACAATACAAAACTTAGAAGTTGTTGCAGTTGACTTAGACAAAAATGTAATATTAGTAAAAGGTAGTGTTCCAGGAGTAAACGGAGCAATACTAAAAATTAGACAAAGCGTAAAAGCATAGGGAAGGAGGAAGAAAGATGCCTAAAATAGACGTATATGATATAAATGGAAAGAAAGTTAAAGAACTAGAATTAAATGAAGCAGTATTTGGAATTGAACCAAATGAAGCAGTTGTACATAGTGTTCTAGTTAATTTCTTAGCAAATCAAAGACAAGGTACACAAAGTACAAAAACAAGAAGCGAAGTTTCTGGTGGTGGAAGAAAACCATGGAGACAAAAGGGTACAGGTAGAGCAAGACAAGGAAGTATAAGAGCACCACAATGGATAAAAGGTGGTATAGCTTTAGGACCAAAGCCTCGTTCTTACAAATACACAGTAAACAAGAAAGAAAGACAATTAGCTGTTAAATCAGTATTAAGTTCAAAAGTTTTAGAAAACGAATTAGTAGTTGTTGATAGCTTACCATTAAACGATATAAAGACAAAAGAAATGGTAAAAGCTCTTTCAAACTTAAAAGTTGAAGGAAAAGCATTAATAATGCTTCCAGAAAAGAACGAAAAAGTTCAAAAATCAGCTAGAAATATTGAAGGTGTAAAAACAACATTAGTTGAAACAATAAATGTTTATGACTTATTAAAATACAACAAATTAGTTGTAACAGAAGACACTGTTAAGAAATTAGAGGAGGTGTACGCATAATGAGACCAGAAGACATTATAATAAAACCAATAATTACTGAAGAAAGTAATGCTGGAATACAAGAAGGAAAGTATACCTTTAAAGTAAACAAGAAAGCTACAAAAGTTGATGTAGCCAATGCAGTAGAAAAACTTTTCGGAGTTAAAGTATTAAGAGTAAATACTATAACAGTAAAAGGAAAAGAAAAAAGAGTTGGAAGAAATGTTGGAAGAACATCTGACTGGAAGAAAGCTATTGTTACAATAGATACAAATCCATCAGACAAAACATATCTTGCAAAAGGTGGAAAAGAGACAAAAATAGCTACAAAGTATAAGACATCTATCGATGAATTTATGGGAGCTTAATCATGGAAGGAAAAAGGGAACTTTTAATTAGAGGACTTAGAGATTTAATAAAGAAAACTGAAAATGGAGAATTCGATGAACAACAAATTGATTTATTAATTAAATTTGTTAATAAAGCGGAAACTTCAAAAGTTAAAAAGGTATCTATACCGTTAAATCCGATAATATATGAAAAGTATTCTAGTTTAAAGAGAGAAGAATTAAAGAACTTTGAGCGAAAGATAATGTCGACTCAAACTCCTAAAGAGGATAACGAGAGATAACTCGGATAATAAAAAATATCTGTAAGTGAAGCAGGAAAAAATTCACTAATATAAAAATTTAAGGAGATAATTAGAAATGGCAACAAAAAAATTTAGACCAGTAACTCCATCACTAAGAAACACAACTGTATCTGATTTTGCTGAAATAACAAAAAAGACTCCTGAAAAATCTTTATTAACAGTAAAGAAAGAAAAAGCAGGAAGAAATAGTTATGGTAGAATCACAGTTCGTCACCAAGGTGGAGGAAACAGACAAAAATATAGAATAATTGATTTTAAACGTCAAAAAGAAGATATGCCAGCAACAGTAGTTGGTATAGAATATGATCCAAACAGAAGTGCAAATATAGCTTTAATTAAATATGAAGATGGAACATTAAGCTATATATTAGCTCCTATAGGATTAAAAGACGGTGATACAGTAATGTCAGGAGTAAATGCTGATATTAAACCAGGTAACTGTCTAAAATTAGAAAACATTCCAGTTGGTACTATGGTTCATAACATAGAAATAAACCCAGGTCAAGGTGGAAAATTAGTTAGAGCTGCAGGTCAAGAAGCTCAACTTATGGCTAAAGAAGGAAAATTTGCAAATTTAAGATTACCTTCAGGAGAAATGAGATTAATAATGCTAAACTGCAGAGCAACAATAGGAACTGTAGGAAATGCAGAATATGAAAACATAAAATTAGGTAAAGCAGGAAAGACAAGACATCTAGGCAAACGTCCAGAAGTTAGAGGATCTGCAATGAACCCAGTAGATCACCCTCATGGTGGTGGTGAAGGAAAGGCTCCAGTAGGACACGCAGGACCAATGACTCCTTGGGGTAAACCAGCACTTGGATACAAGACAAGAAAGAATTCAAGAACTGATAAATTCATAGCTAAGAGGAGGAAATAATAATGTCAAGATCTAGTAAAAAGAAACCATTTGTTGCTCCAGAGCTATTAAAAAGAGTTGAAGCAATGAATGAAAGTGGAAAGAAAGAAGTATTAAAGACATGGTCTAGAGCTTCTACAATATATCCACAAATGGTTGGACACACAATAGCTGTTCATGACGGAAGAAAACATGTTCCAGTATATATTACTGAAGAAATGATTGGACATAAATTAGGAGAATTTGCTCCAACAAGAACATTTAAAGGACATTCAGGAGATAAGACAACAACTACAAAATAAAAATAATTAAGGAGGTAAATAAGAGCAATGGAAGATACAGTACAAAATGAAGTAGTACCATGCGCAAGTGCAACTCTAAAGTATGCTAGAATTTCAAGCAGAAAAGTTAAGATTGTAGCAGATTTAATAAGAGGAAAAGATGTTGATGAAGCATTAGCAATAGTTAAATTTACACCAAAAGCTGCATCAGAAATCGTTGAAAAATTGCTTAAATCAGCTATAGCAAATGCTGAAAACAACCATGGAATGAAGAACAATAAATTATATGTAGCAGAAATATATGCAAATCAAGGACCTACATTAAGAAGAATAAGACCAGCTGCAAAAGGTTCAGCTGTTAGAATTAGAAAGAGAACAAGTCATATAACTATAGTTCTTAAAGAAAGAGACTAAGAGTAAGGAGGATAATAGAAAATGGGACAAAAAATGAATCCAAACGGACTTAGAGTTGGAATCATAAAAGACTGGAACTCAAAATGGTATGCAGATTCAAAGCATTTTGCAGATTATCTAGTTGAAGATCACAAAATCCGTGAATATGTTAAGAAAAAATTATACGCTAGCGGAATTTCAAAAGTTGAAATCGAGAGAACAGCAAAATTCGTTAAAGTTAACGTATACACAGCTAAACCTGGTCTAGTAATAGGAAAAGGTGGAAATTTAGCTGAAAGCTTAAAAGCTGAATTACAAAAAATGATTGGAAAAGATGTAAATCTAAATATTGTTGAGGTTAAATCACCAGATTTAGATGCACAATTAGTTGCTGAAAATATAGCAGGACAACTAGAAAGAAGAATTTCATTCAGACGTGCAATGAAACAATGTATGCAAAAAACAATGAAGATGGGTGCTTTAGGAATAAAGACATCTGTATCAGGAAGACTTGGTGGAGCAGATATGGCTAGAACTGAGTTCTACAAAGAAGGTACAATACCACTTCAAACATTAAGAGCTGACATTGATTATGGATTTGCAGAAGCAAACACAACATATGGAAAAGTTGGAGTTAAAGTTTGGATATATAAAGGAGAAGTTCTTCCAGCTAAGAAGAAAGCAGTGGAAGGAGGAGACAGATAATGCCATTAATGCCAAAAAGAACAAAATACAGAAAACAACAAAAAGGTAGAAATAGAGGAAAAGCAACAAGAGGAAACGTTGTAACAGATGGATTATATGGACTTCAAGCATTAGAAGCAGGTCAAATTACTTCTAATCAAATAGAGGCAGCCCGTGTTGCTATGACAAGATATATAAAAAGAGGTGGAAAGGTTTGGATAAAAATCTTCCCAGATAAACCTATAACAAAGAAACCAGCAGATACTCGTATGGGTAAAGGTAAAGGATCAGTTGAATACTGGGTAGCAGTTATAAAGCCAGGAAGAATATTGTTTGAACTTGCAGATGTTTCAGAAGACGTTGCAAGAGAAGCATTAAGACTTGCTGCTAACAAACTATCTGTTAAGTGTAAATTTGTTAAAAAGGAAACTGAAGTAGGTGGTGAATTAGATGAAGATAAATAAGATTAGAGAAATGTCTTCACCAGACTTAGAAAAAGAATTAGGAGAATTAAAATCAGAATTGTTCAAACTAAGATTTAGCTTAGCAACAAACGGATTAGACAATCCTATGAAAATAAGAGAAGTTAAGAAAGACATTGCAAAAATAAAAACAGTTTTAACTGAAAGAGAATTAAAAGGTGAAGAACCAGTAGTTGCAGAAGAGCCAAAAAAAGCAGAAAAGAAAACTGCAAGCAAGGCAAAGAAAGAAGCTACAGAAGGAACAGAAAAGAAAGCTAGAAAAACAACTACAAAAAAAGAAAGTAAAGCTGAATAATTTATACAACTAAAACGTTGTATTCCTTAGAATGTAGAAAGGAGAATATTATGGAAGAAAGAAATCTTCGTAAAACAATGACTGGAGTTGTTACATCTGATAAAATGGATAAAACAGTTGTTATAGCTGTTGTTCAAAATGAGATGGATAAGACATATGGAAAAATCAAAAAAAGAACATATAAATTAAAAGCTCATGACGAAAACAACGAATGCAAAGTTGGAGATAAAGTTAAAGTTATGGAAACAAGACCTTTATCAAAAGACAAGAGATGGAGAGTTGTTGAAATAGTTGAAAAGGCAATAATAAAATAATATACTTTGAAAAGAATGAAAAAAGGAGGTACTAGTTTAAATGGTACAGCAACAAACAATATTAAAAGTAGCTGATAATACAGGAGCTAAAGAATTAATGTGTATTAGATGCTTAGGCGGATCATATAGAAAATATGCTAGAGTTGGTGATATAATAGTTGCTTCTGTTAAAACAGCAACACCAGGTGGCGTTGTTAAAAAAGGTGACGTTGTTAAAGCCGTTGTTGTTAGAACAAAGAAGCCTATAAGAAGAGCTGATGGATCTTATTTAAGATTTGACGAAAACGCAGCAGTTATTATAAAAGAAGACGGAACACCAAAGGGAACTCGTATATTTGGACCTGTTGCAAGAGAATTAAGAGAAAAGGACTATTTAAAGATTCTTTCTCTAGCACCAGAAGTTCTATAATTGAGATAAGAGCCCAATAAGTAAGAAATAAAGAGGTGAAAATATAAAATGAAATTAAGAAAAGGTGATACAGTTAAAGTTTTATCAGGAAATGATAAAGGAAAGACTGGAGAAATTCTAGAAGTAATACCTAAAACAGAAAAAATAATTGTTAAAGGTATCAATATTAGAAAAAAGAGTGTTAAACCTAGAAAACAAGGTGAACAAGGAGGAATTATTCCTTCAGAATTTAGTATACACAGCAGTAAAGTAGCTCTAGTATGTCCAAAATGCGGAAAAGCAACAAGAGTTGGATATGAAGTTGAAAAAGACGGAAAAGTACGTGTATGTAAAAAATGTGGAGCTAAAATAAAATAGTAAAGGAAGGAGGTCTATAAAGACTTATGGAAATATTAAAAGAACAATATGAGAAAGAAATAGTACCAGCTTTAATGAAGAAGTTTAATTATAAATCAGTAATGGAAGTTCCAAAGTTAGATAAAATAGTTATCAACATTGGTTTAGGAGATGTAAAAGAAAATCCAAAGGACTTAGAGAATGCAATAAAGGATTTGGAACAAATTACTGGACAAAAGCCAATAACAACAAAATCTAAGAAGGCTATAGCTGCATTTAAATTAAGAGCAGGAGTTCCAATTGGATGCAAAGTAACATTAAGACAAGGAAAAATGTATGATTTTGCAAACAAATTATTCAATGTAGCTCTTCCAAGAGTTAGAGACTTTAGAGGAATACCAGCAGATTCTTTTGACGGTAGAGGAAACTATTCAATGGGTATTAAGGAACAATTAATATTCCCTGAAATAGAATACGAAAAAGTTGATAGAGTAAGAGGTATGGATATAATATTTGTAACAACAGCTAAGACTGATGAAGAAGCTAAAGAGTTACTAAAATTATTAGGAATGCCATTTAAAAACTAATTATCGTAAATTACTGAAAAGAGATATAAGAAAGGAGAAAGCTAATGGCTAAAACGTCTTTAAAAGTTAAGCAAGCAAGACCACAAAAATATAAGACAAGAGAATATAACAGATGCAAATTATGTGGAAGACCACATGCTTATATTAGAAAATATGGAGTTTGCCGTGAGTGCTTCAGAAAATTAGCTCATGATGGCGAAATTCCTGGAGTTAAGAAAGCAAGTTGGTAGAATCCAATTTAAATTGTATATAATTGAAAAATCGTGATAAGGAGGGAAAACAAGAACATGGTTACTACAGATCCAATAGCAGATATGCTAACAAGAATAAGAAATGCTAGCAGTCAAAAACATAAATCTGTTGATGTTCCTGCTTCAAAAGAAAAGCTTGCAATAGCTCAAATATTATTTGAAGAAGGATATATCAAATCTTTCGAAGAGATAAAAGAAGAAAATAATCAAGGTGTAATAAGAATTACATTAAAATATACAGAAAAAGGTAAAAAAGTAATAGATGGATTAAAGAGAATAAGCAAACCAGGATTAAGAGTTTACGCATCTAAGACAGAATTACCTAAAGTATTAAATGGATTAGGAATAGCTTTAATTTCAACATCTAAAGGAATAATGACAGACAAGAAAGCAAGAGAAGCTGGTTTAGGTGGAGAAGTTATAGCATACGTTTGGTAATAATTAAGACAAGAAGGAGGGAAAACAAACATGTCAAGAATAGGAAATATGCCTATTACAGTACCTGCTGGTGTTGAAGTTAAAATAGACGGAAACCACATTGCTGTAAAAGGTCCTAAGGGAAGTCTTGAAAGAGACATTCATCCAAATATGAAAGTTGAATTAGACGGAAATGAAATAAAAGTTTCAAGACCAGATGATACAAACATTAATAAGAGTTTACATGGAACAACAAGAGCTTTAATACATAACATGGTTGAAGGTGTTGTTAATGAATTCAAAGTAGAATTAGAAATAAATGGTGTTGGTTACAGAGCTCAAAAGCAAGGTAACAAATTAGTAATGAGTTTAGGATATTCTCATCCAGTAGAGATGGAAGCTCCAGAAGGAATTACTTTTGATTTAACAGATGCTAACCACATTGTAGTTAGAGGAATTGACAAAGAATTAGTTGGTCAAGTTGCTAACGAAGTAAGATCTAAACGTCCACCAGAAGTATATAGAGGAAAAGGTATTAAATATGCTACTGAACATATTAGACGTAAGGAAGGTAAAGCAGGTAAGAAATAATTCTAAACTTCGTTTAAATTAATTGTTTAGAGTTGTTAGAATAGCTTAATAAAAACAATTATAAACGAGTATGACAAGGCAACCGAGCCAAAATATTTGAGGCGTACTTGCTGTACGTTGAAAATATTTTGAGTGAAGGTTAACGAAGTCAGACAAAGTTAAGAATTGTTTTTCAGAAGTCGAAATCAGAACTAAAACTAATGCTGTTACATTAGTTAGAAAGGAGTAAAAAATGGTTGGTAAGACAGATAGAAAAGCTGAGAGAGAAAGAAGACATGCTCGTGTTCGTACAAAAATAAGCGGAACAGCAGAACGTCCAAGATTATGCGTATACAGAAGTAACAAGAACTTATTTGTACAAGTAATTGATGATGTTAATGGAACAACTTTAGCTGCTGCATCTACATTAGACAAAGAAGTAAAAAATAAACATGCAAACAGCGAAGCTGCAAAAGAAGTAGGAGCTTTAATAGCAAAAAGAGCTCAAGACAAAAAAATAAAAACAGTAGTATTTGATAGAAGTGGATACCTATATCATGGAATTATAAAGGATTTAGCTGAAGCTGCTAGAGAAGCAGGATTAGAATTCTAGTAATAAATGATTAGAAAAACACAAATTAATTACGGTTAAAAATGGATTGTAAAATACATAAAAGGAGGTCAGAAGACGTGCAAGAAGAAAATTCTACAGAATTAAAAGAAAAAGTAGTTGCCATAAATAGAGTTGCTAAAGTTGTTAAAGGTGGAAGAAACTTTAGATTTAGTGCAGTTGTTGTTGTTGGAGATGGCGCAGGACACGTTGGAGTTGGAAACGGAAAAGCTGCCGAAGTTCCAGACGCTATAAAGAAAGCTATAGAAGATGCTAAGAAAAACTTAGTAGAAGTTTCTATAGTAGACACAACAATACCACATGAAATAATTGGTAAATTTGGAAGTGCAAGTGTAATGCTAAAACCAGCCAGTGAAGGTACTGGAATTATAGCTGGTGGAAGCGTTAGACCAGTTCTAGAACTTGCAGGTTACAGAGATATAAGAACAAAAATAATAGGAACAAATAATCCTAGAAACGTTGTTTATGCTACTCTTGAAGGATTAAAGAGCATGCAAACAGTTGAATCTGTAGCTAAAAAAAGAGGAAAAAAAGTAGAAGAAATAATGTAATTATTATAAAATAACAAATTAGGAGGTGTAGTCACGAGATGAAATTAGATGAATTAAAACCAGCACAGGTAAACACAAAAAGAACTAGAGTTGGACGTGGAGTTGGATCTGGAATAGGCAAAACTTCTGGAAGAGGTCATAAAGGACAAAAAGCTAGAAGTGGTGGCGGAGTAAGACGTGGATTCGAAGGTGGTCAAACACCATTATATAGAAGATTACCAAAAAGAGGATTCACAAATATTCATGCTAAAAACTATACAGAAGTAACATTAACAATGTTATCTAAAGTAAAGAACGAAAACGTAACAGCTCAAAGCTTAGTTGATGAAGGAATCATCGGAAAAGTTAATGATGGAATAGTAATTCTTGGAACTGGTAAATTAGACAAAAAAGTTAATGTATCAGCAGTAAGATTTACAAAATCAGCTAAAGAACAAATTGAAGCTTTAGGTGGAAAGGCAGAGGTGATCTAATTGTTTAAGACCATAAAAAATGCTTTAAAAACACCTGAAGTAAGAAAAAAATTATTATATACTTTATTGTTAATAGTAATTTTTAGATTAGGCTGTTATATAACAATACCTGGAGTTGATACTTTTACATTAGCAGAAGAAATGAGTTCTGCAACTAATGGTGTAACAGGACTTATAGACACAATATCAGGAGGAGCTTTCTCAAGACTTTCTATATTTGCAATGTCTATAACTCCATACATCACAGCATCAATTGTTATCCAATTATTAGGAATGGTTATACCAGCATTGGAAAGATTAACTAAGGAAGGTGGAGAAGAGGGAAGAACAAAAATTAATAAGTATACAAAAATACTTACAATTGTTCTAGCTTTAATCGAAGGATTAGGAATATTCTTCTCATACAAATCTTCTGGAATATTCTTAGATACAAGCTTTATGGGAGGAGCGTTAACAGTTATTTCTTTAATGGCAGGAACAGCACTTTTAATATGGCTTGGAGAACAAATTACTAATAAAGGTATTGGAAACGGAATATCAATGATAATATTTGTTGGTATTATATCAGGATTACCAAGAGGCATTACAGCTGTATGGGGCTTAATGTTCTCAGCTGGAACTTTCAGTACAGTTGGATTTATAAAAGCTTTAGCTCTAGTAGTTGGATTACTAATACTAGTTGCAGGAGTTGTATTTATACAAATTGCTGAAAGAAGAATACCAGTACAATATGCTAAAAAGGTAGTTGGAAGAAGAATGGTAGGAGCTCAAAATACACATATTCCATTAAAGCTAGCAATGGCTGGGGTTATGCCTATTATATTTGCTTCATCATTCATGACATTCCCAGCAATGATTTTACAAATATTCGTAAAAGACATTGCAACACAAACAGGATTTTGGGCAGGAGTATATAGATTCTCTATTGCTTCATCAAATTCTAGTGTGGGAATAGGGTATACAATTGCAAACGCAATAGTATATTTATTATTAATATTAGGATTCACATATTTCTACACATATGCGATGTTCAATCCTGCTGAGATATCAGGAAACATCAAGAGAAATGGTGGATTTATACCAGGTATAAGAGCTGGAAAACCAACTACAGATTATTTATCATCTGTAATATCTAAACTATCACTAGTAGGAGGAATATTCTTAGCAATAATAGCTATTCTTCCAATGATAGCAAACTTTACAAACTTAAACATAGCATTTGGTGGTACATCTATACTTATCGTAGTAGGTGTTGCACTAGAAACAATACAACAATTAGAATCTCAACTTGTAACAAGACATTACAAAGGATTCTTAGAATAAGAAAATGGAGACAGAGCAAAATCTGTCTCTTTTTTCGCCCAATAGGGACGCCCCTTTTTGGGCAAAAAAATGTTTAAACAATTGACAAATTGGGAAAAATAAGCTAAAATAAGTTTATAATTAAGAGAAAAACTTCGAGATTTTATGCCTCTAATATTGTATTAGGGGCAAAAATGTTGGAGTCGAAAGGAGAAATTTTATGTATTTAATAATGTTAGGAGCTCAAGGAACTGGAAAAGGTACAGTAGCAGGAATATTAGCAAAAGAAACAGGCTGGCCACAAATTTCAACAGGAGATATTTTTAGAGCCAATATCTCAAATAACACTGAATTGGGAAAGAAAGCAAACGAATATATATCAAAAGGACAACTTGTTCCAGATGATATAACGGTTCCAATGGTTATAAATAGACTAAGTGAAGATGATTGCAAAGATGGAGCTATATTAGATGGTTTCCCACGTACAGTTGAGCAAGCAGAAAAGCTTGATGAAATTCTTGCTGAAAAGAGTAAAAAGGTTGATTTGGTAATAAACTTAACAACACCAAGAGACGAAATCATTACAAGAATTTTAAATAGAAGAGTATGTTCAAATCCAGAATGCAAAGCAACATACAATATAACAATGCATCCATCTAAAGTAGAAGGAATATGCGATATTTGTGGTTCTAAACTAGTTCAAAGAGGAGACGACAGTGACGAAAACGCAATAAAACAAAGATTGGCAATATATGATGAAAAAACAAGTCCATTAATAGATTTCTATACAAAGAAAGGTGTTTTAGTAACTGAAGAAGTTAGTGAAAAAATAAATAAACTTGGAAAAGAAGCAGCAGAAGATGTATTAAATAAGATAAAGAATATGTAGTTTATTAGAAGAAGGTAATAGAATTGGTAAGTATAAAAAATAAAGAACAAATTGAAAAAATGAGAGAGGCTTGTAGAGTTGCAAACCTTGCTCAAAAAGCAGTAGAAGCTGCAATAAGACCAGGAATTTCTACATGGGAGTTAGATAAAATAGCAGAAAGAACCATGAGAGAAAATGGCGCAATCCCAGCCGAAAAAGGATTCCCAAGTGGAGTAAAAGGAGTACCAGCATTTCCAGGTTCAATATGTGCATCTGTAAATGATGTTGTAATCCATGGAATTCCATCAAAAAGAGAAATATTGCATGATGGAGATATAATAAGTGTAGATTTAGTAGCTTATAAAAACGGATTTAACGGTGATTGTTGTAGAACATATTTCGTCGGAAATGTGAGCGAAGAAGCAAAAAGACTTACAGAAGTTACAAAACAATCATTTTATGAAGGAATAAAATATGCTAAAAAAGGTTTTAGACTAGGAGATATTTGCCATGCTATTGGCGAATATGTTGAAAAAAATGGATATAGTGTAGTAAGAGAATTCCAAGGACATGGAATTGGCGAAAGTATGCACGAAGATCCAGGTATTCCAAACTACGGTAAAGCAGGAAGAGGAATACGCCTTGAACCAGGCATGACTCTAGCAATAGAACCTATGGTAATTATGGGAAAACCAAACATTTTAGAGTTAGATGATGGCTGGACTATAATAACAGAGGATGGAAGCCTTGCGGCTCATTATGAAAATACAATTTTAATTACAGAAAATGAGCCAGAAATATTGACATTATTATAAAAATGTTATATACTATATAAGCTATTATGTATAAAATAGCTTATATTGTATTTTAAAAATAAGATACATTAGAAGATGCGGAGGGAAAATAGTGTCAAAAGAGGATGTTATCGAAGTTGAGGGAACTGTTGTAGAAACATTACCCAATACAAATTTTAAAGTAGAGTTAGAAAATGGTCATCAGATATTAGCTCACATCTCTGGAAAGTTAAGAATGAATTACATTAAAATTCTTCCTGGAGATAAAGTTAAGGTGGAATTATCACCATATGACTTAACAAGAGGAAGAATTACTTGGAGAGCAAAATAATATCTAATACTAATATATATAAAATTTTGTTAGGAGGTGCAGAATAATGAAGGTTAGACCATCAGTTAAAAAAATGTGTGACAAATGCAAAGTTATAAAAAGAAAAGGTGTCATCAGAGTAATATGCGAAAATCCTAAGCATAAACAAAGACAAGGATAATAAAAAAATTAGATATTAACACAAATCGAGATTGGCGGCTGTTGAGAGTAGTTTAGGCTATAATCAATAAATTAAAGGTTTGTGTTTATATATATGCTTATAAAAAAGTTAAAGACCGGTTTAAAAAACTGTAAATTACAAGAATATTATAGGATACCTCTAAAACTATAATAAGAATGTAAATTTAAAAGAATTAAATTGGCACATTTCACCTTTGACAATTTTAGGAAGCAGTAAAAAACAAAATAATAAAAATAACATTTGGAGGTGCAAAAATGGCTCGTTTAGCAGGAGTTGATTTACCTAGAGAAAAGAGAATAGAAATAGGACTTACATACATATATGGAATAGGTTTAGCTCGTTCTCAAGAAATATTAAAAAAAGCTGGAATAAATCCAGACATTAGGGTAAAAGATTTAACAGATGAACAAGTACAGCTAATTAGAAATGCAATGGAAGGTTACACTCTAGAAGGTGACTTAAGAAGAGAAGTTGCATTAAACATAAAAAGACTTACAGAAATTGGTTGCTATAGAGGAACTAGACATAGAAGAGGTCTTCCAGTAAGAGGACAAAGAACAAAAACTAATGCTCGTACAAGAAAAGGACCAAGAAAATTAGTAAGCAAGAGCAAGAAATAGAAATTAAGAAACTTCGCTTCAAATAGCTAAGTTAAAGAGGAGGGAAAACTTAAAAATGGCTACAAAGAATTTAGCAAAAAAACCAACTAGAAGAAGAGATAGAAAAAATATCGAAAAAGGTATGGCTCATATTCACTCTAGTTTTAATAATACAATAGTTACAATAACAGATACACAGGGTAACGTATTATCATGGGCAAGTGCTGGAGAACTTGGATTCAAAGGTTCTAGAAAAAGCACACCATTTGCTGCTGGAGAAGCTGCTGAAACAGCTGCTAAAGCTGCAATGGAACATGGTTTAAAAACTGTTGACGTATTTGTTAAAGGACCAGGTTCTGGACGTGAATCTGCAATAAGATCATTACAAACAGCAGGACTTGAAATAACATCAATTAAAGATGTTACTCCAATACCTCACAATGGTTGTAGACCACCAAAAAGAAGACGTGTATAATTTTTTATTATGCGACACGAGAATATAATATAAATCGATAGATTGAGAAATAATTAAGGAAGGTGAAATATAAAATGTCAAGATATAAAGACGAACAATGCCGTATTTGCCGTAGAGAAGGACAAAAATTGTTCTTAAAAGGCTCAAGATGCTATTCTGACAAATGTAGCATAACAAGAAGAAATTATGCACCAGGACAAAATGGTCAAAAGAAGAGCAAAATTTCTGAATATGGTACTCAGTTAAGAGAAAAACAAAAAACAAAAGCTTTCTATGGAGTAGGAGAAAAACAATTCAGAAGATACTTCGATATGGCTTCAAATAGCAAGGGTAAAACAGGTGAAGTATTACTTCAAATACTTGAAAGCAGATTAGATAATGTAGTATATAGATTAGGATTCGCAAGCTCAAGAGCTCAAGCAAGAATGCTTGTAACACATGGTGCTTTTGAAGTAAACGGACACAAAGTTGATATACCATCATACTTAGTAAAAGCCGGAGATGTAATCGCCGTAAGAGAAATAAGAAAAGACAATGGAGCAATAAAAATTGCTGTAGAAGAAAATGGAAGTAGACCAGTTCCAGCTTGGCTAGAAAAAGACCAAGAAAAATTAAGTGGAAAGGTTGTAACATTAGCAACAAGAGAAGATATTGACCTACCTGTTGAGGAACATTTAATAGTAGAGCTTTACTCTAAATAATAGGTTATTTTAATATAAAAGTTGTAAATATATGAATCCAGTATATTTATATTAGGAGGTAAAAATGATAGAATTTGAAAAGCCAAATATTAAATGCTTAGAAATGGATAACAATACAAATTATGCTAAATTTACATGTGAACCACTTGAACGTGGATATGGTATTACAATAGGAAATTCATTAAGAAGAATACTACTTTCTTCACTTCCAGGAGCAGCAATAACATCTGTAAAAATAGATGGAGCAGCTCATGAATTTACTACAATACCAAACGTAGTTGAAGATGTACCAGAAATAATAGTAAACTTAAAAATGGTAAGAATAAAAATAGTTGATGACGAGCCTAAGACTCTAAGAATAAATTTCCAAGGAGAAGGCGAAGTTACAGCTGCAAATATTGAAACTGATGGTTCAGTAGAAATATTAAACCCAGACTTGCATATTGCAACTGTTTCTGAAGGTGGACATCTAACAATGGAAATGACAGCAAATCGTGGCAGAGGATACAACAATGCAGAAAAGAACAAAACACCGGATATGCCAATAGGAGTTATTCCAATAGATTCTATATATACACCTGTAAAGAAAGTAAATTATGCAGTAGAGAATACTAGAGTTGGTCAAATGGTTGATTTGGATAAGCTTACAATAGAAGTATGGACAGATGGAAGTTTAAAACCATATGAAGCATTAAGCTTAGCAGCAAAAATTATGACTGAACACTTAGAATTATTTATTGACTTATCAGAAATAAGCAAAAATACTCAAGTTATGGTAGAAAAAGAAGAGTCTAAGAAAGAGAAAGTATTAGAAACTTCAATAGAAGATTTAGAATTATCTGCTAGATCATTTAACTGCCTAAAGAGAGCAGGAATATCTACAGTAGAAGACTTAACAAATAAGACTGAAGCTGACATGATGAAAGTAAGAAACTTAGGTAAAAAATCATTAGATGAAGTAACTAACAAATTACATTCATTAGGATTAGACTTCGCTAGCAATGAAGAATAAAGGAAGGTGAAAAAAGTGGCAACAAATAGAAAATTAGGAAGAACAACTGATATTCGTTTATCAATGCTTAAAACTCAAGTAACAGATCTATTATGGCACGGAAAAATTGAAACAACTGAAACAAGAGCAAAAGAGACAAAAGCAATAGCTGATTCTTTAATAGCATTAGCTGTAAAAGAAGCTGGAAATTTTGAAGAAGTTGAAGTTAAAGTTTCAAGAGCTAAATTAGACGAAAAAGGAAATAAAGTTACAGAACTTGCAAAGAGCAAAAATGGTAATGAATACTTAAAAGTAGTTAGAGAAACAACTACAGAAAAAAGAAAGAAAGACATGCCATCAAAATTAAATGCAAGAAGAAAAATAATGAGAAATGTAAACAAAGTAAAAGATGCAGACGGAAAGAATGTTGATATACCAACAAAATTATTCGATGAAATAGCACCAAAATACAAAGATGTAAAAGGTGGATATACAAGAATAATAAAGAAGGGTCAACGTAGAGGAGACGCTGCAGAAACAGTTATATTAGAATTAATATAGTAATGTAAAACGGTGCAATAAAATGCATCGTTTTTTGTTGCGTAATAGGAAAATTTGAAAAATTGTCATAACAAGAGCTTAAAGAAGTTATGCTAAAAGCTCTTTATATTCGTTCAAAGTTAAAACTTTAATAAAATCAAAATCCTTAGAAAAAGTTTTTAAAATATTCAGAGTATTATCAGTTGAATCTAAATCAACAATTATTATCTCTGAAATATTTAAGTTATAATATAGCATTTTATAAATAAATACTCGTAAAAAATATTCAATATTATTTTCTTGATTATGGACTGTTATTATAAAAGAACTGCCGTTAAAAGATACCTTAGGATATTTATGTATATGAATAATGGTTTTACAGATTTCGAATAAACCATATAAAGCAAATGTCCATAATAAAGAGGTTAGTATAAAGTTTACCATAAATTGCCTCCTTTAATAAATAATATTTATGATATATTATATGAGGTGTTAATATAAATTGTTCTAATTATGAAATTGAAGAAACTTATTTTTAAACTTAAAATGTTGTTCTTTGTCGGAGATCCTAATAGATTCTTCAAAAGGCAAACTTACAGTCTTATTTTAAAAGAGAAGTTGATTTAACCTATATATAATGTAATGAGCACTTTATTTCATGTCGAAAACGGTCGTACGAATGTTCGCACTATTTTGAGAAAAACATTGAAAATAAGATTTTTTTGTGATAGTATATTGCTAATAAAATAGCAAATGAAGAAATTAAATGAATTTTAAAATAGATTAATAGAATTGAGGAATAAAATTGCAATTAGAAGGACAAGTAATTGATATTATATATAAAAATGATATAAATAGTTATACTGTTGCTACTTTTGAAACTAGTGAGCAAGAGGAAACTACGATTGTTGGATATTTACCTTTTGTAAATGAAGGTGATAATTTAAAGATAACTGGAGATATAGTAAAGCATCCAGATTATGGAGAACAGTTTAAAATTGCTACATTTGAAAAGACTATGCCAACAACACCAGAAGCATTGGAAAAATATCTTTCAAATGGAAGTTTTAAAGGAGTAGGACCTGCAACAGCAAAAAAGATTGTAAATACATTTGGTAAAGATACAATAAACGTAATAAAATTAGAACCACAAAAACTTACACAAATCAAAGGAATAAGTAAAGAAAAAGCTTTAGAAATTACAGAACAGTTTGTTGCAAATTGGGAGATATGGCAAATTGTTGGCTTCTTAGATAAATTTGGAATAGGACCACAGAGTGCAGAAGGTGTTTATAAAAAATTAGGAGAGGGAGCTTTAGAAAGAATAAGCGAAAATCCGTATATATTAGTTGATGTAGCAAGTAAAGTTAATTTTGAAAAAGTCGACAGAATTGCAATGGAAATGGGAGTTGAAGAAAGCAACTATAAAAGAATAAGAAGTGGTATTAAGTATGGCTTAGAAAAAATAGGCTTAAATGGCAATTCTTGTGTGTTATATGACAACTTAATAAAGTATGAGCAAGATTTATTAAGAGTGGATATAAATAATATTGAAGAAGCAATAATTCAAATGAAAGCAAAAGAGGAAATTGTATTAGAAGATAGACCAGATGGAAAAGAGTGGGTCTATTCTAAGAATTTTTATGAGGCAGAGAAAAATATTGCAGAAAAAATAGTTGGACTTAGAAATGCAGATAATGTTAAAAGGATAAGAACTCTAAGAGAAGACTTAAGAATAATAGAGGATAATATAGATATAGAGCTTTCTGAAAAACAAAGAGAAGCAATAGAAAGCATAAATGAGCATAATGTATGTATTATTACTGGTGGACCGGGTACTGGAAAAACTACTATTATTAAAGCTATAATAGAATTATACAAAAAACATGGTATGAAGCCTGTATTATGTGCTCCAACTGGTAGAGCTGCAAAAAGAATGACAGAGACAACTGGAGAGGATGCAAAGACTTTACATAGATTGCTAGAATTGGCTGGAATGTCTGATGATACAGATAATTTTAATACAAATTTATTGGTAACTCCTATAGATGGAGACATTATTATAGTAGATGAAGCGTCAATGATTGATATGTTTTTAATGAATTATTTATTAAAAGCAATTTATAAAGGAACAAAATTAGTTTTAGTAGGAGATACGGACCAGCTTCCATCAGTTGGACCAGGGAGTATATTAAAAGACATTATAGATTCAAAACAAGTGCAAACTATTACTTTAAACCAAATATTTAGACAAGCTGCTAAGAGCAAAATAATAGTAAATGCACATAGGGTAAATGAAGGTGAGAATTTCATTAGTGGAAATGTGAAAGAAACTCAAATTGATGAAGAGAATATTGAGTTATTAGATGATTTCTTCTACATAAATGAAGCTAATCAAGAAAAAATTCAACAAACTATCGTAAGCTTGTGCAAAGGTAGACTGAAAAAGTTTGGAAACTATGATTTTTTCAGTAATATTCAAGTGATAACTCCAACAAAAAAAGGAAAATTGGGAACAAAAGAGCTAAATGCATTACTTCAAAAAGAATTGAACCCAGAAGAAGTTGATAAGGATGAAAAAGAATTTGGAGAGATAAAATTTAGAGAGCAAGATAGAGTCATGCAAACAAAAAATAATTACAATTTGTTATGGGAAAAAGACAATGATAGAACATTTAGAAAAGAATTAGGCAACGGAATTTTCAATGGAGAACTTGGTATAATAGATAGAATAAACAAAGAAGAAAAAACAGTAAGAGTAAAATTCGATGATGGAAAAATTGCAACTTATGATAATACAGATTTGGACCAATTAGAGCATGCTTATGCTATAACAGTGCATAAATCACAAGGTAGTGAATTTGATGTAGTAATATTAGTTGCAAGTCAGAGTGCACCAATGTTGCTAACTAGAAATTTAATATATACTGCAATGACAAGAGCAAAAAAATTATTAATTGTAATCGGTTCTCAGAGTGTTGTAAGTTATATGATACAAAATAACACAACAAGACAAAGAAATACGGGATTAACTTACAAGCTTGAAAAAATAGGAGAATAAGTTTGAAAATTGTAACAATTTAAGAGGAGGAACCAAGTATATTACAGCAAATCATAAATTTAATATATCCGCCAGTGTGTGCATTTTGTGGAAAAATAGATGAAAATTTTTTTTGTGAAGAATGTAATAAAAAGTTTGAAAGAATAACGAATGTACATATTCAAAAATATAAAAATAAAACATATGTAGAACACATTTATATGTTTAAATATACTGATATTAGAAGGAAAATATTAGAATACAAATTTGATGATAAAGCATATTACTACAAGACTATATCACAAGTTTTTTTGAAAAATAAAAAAATATGTGAAATATTAAAAACTTATGATATAATAATTCCAGTTCCAATTCATAATAAAAGAAGGAAAGAAAGAGGCTATAATCAAAGTGCATTAATTGCAAAAGAATTTTCTAAGAATATAAATGAATTGGAATATGAGGATATTTTAACAAAAAAGAAAAATACTATAGCACAAAGTACATTAAATAAAGAAGAAAGATTAAAAAATGCCATCGATATGTATAAAATAAAGGAAAATAAACAAGATATAATTTACAACAAAAATGTGCTTATATTTGATGACATATATACTACAGGAGCAACTGCAAATGAATGTGCAAAAGCAATAAGAGGAGCAAATCCGAGTAAAGTTGGAATATTAACAATAGCAAAAGATTAAATAATAAATAAACTAAAAATTGAAGGGAGAGAGATAATGGACGATTTAGTAGAAAGCATACTAGACTATATAAGAGCAGATTATACAGATTATGCAATTATGATAAATGGTGAATGGGGAAGTGGTAAAACTTATTTCTGGAACCATAAAATAAGAAACAAAATTGAAGCAATGCAAATAAATGGTAAGAAATACACAACAATATACATGTCTTTATATGGAATATCAAATCTAGAAGAAATAAGTAAAAAAATCTTTATCGAAACTACTCAATTAATGGATAAAAACTTAAAAAAATATATGGGTTCAAAAGGCGAAAAAGTCATTCCAGAATATGCTAAGACTGGCTTGGATATGGCGAATTTCTTTGGTGTAACACAAAATGGTGATAAGATTAATTATGAGGAATTTTTCTCAACAGAAGATAAAGTATTATGTTTTGATGACCTTGAAAGAGCAAATGTTGATGTTATTGATATATTAGGTTATATCAATAACTTTGTTGAGCATGACCATATAAAGACAATAATAATATGTAATGAAAAAGAATTGTCTACAAAGCTAAAGAGTAGCAATTTAGAGATGAAAACGTTTATTGCTACATATTTGTTGGATAAAGAAAACAAACTAAATGTAAAAACAGATGAACCAATGGTTCAACGTATTCAAGACACAATTGAATACGTATTCGATAAAGCGAATGATTATGAAAGAATAAAAGAAAAATTAATTGGAGAGACTTTTGAATATGCTCCAGAGTTTACATATATAATAAATGGACTATTAATGAGATATGAAAGATATCCAGAATTGATTAGATTTTTAAGGCAAAATTCAAATTTGATAACATCAACATTTAACAAGAGTGGAACTCGAAATTTAAGAATTTTAAAACATGCTTTAAACGATTTTAAAAAGATATTTGACATGGTAAGTAGAGATTATTCAAATACTAATAATAGAATAATGCAAACAATGTTAATATTTACAATTGCAATTTCATTTGAAATAAAAGCTGGTAAAGTTACAAAAGACAAGTTTAAAAACATAGAAAACAACGAAGAATATAGAGCTATATTAGTTTCTTCTAGAGTATTTATGGACAATAGACAATTCTATATTAAGGAATTTGATAATACATATTATTATAATTTTAAAGTTGAATATAGATTCTTTAAATTTATTGAAATATATGTACGTACTAGAATATTTGATATGAAAGTATTCAAGGATAACATGGAAGTAATAAGAAATACTATAGACACAGACCAGTTGCCTGGCTATAAGAGATTATTGACTGAAGAATATTGGAAAATATCAGATGATCAATTTCCAGCTGTAATAGAACAAATAATTGACGATGTAAAAAACGGTAAAATAAAGCCAATAGAAATAGTTAAAATATTTGCATATTTTAGTTATTTCATTGAAAAAAATCTGATAGATTACGATATACAAACAATAGAAAGTGTATTTATAAATGGAATGAACATTGCATCAGTAACTTCTGAATATTGCGAAGATGCAGAAGAAGAGTTGTCTCAAATTGCAACAGAAGATGCAGGCCCAGAAATGAACAATATAATACAAAGATTTTATGAAATAAATGCTCAATTAAAAGACAAAATGTACAGAGAAAAAGCAGATGAATTATTTAAGTGTATTCCTATGAAAATGGAATTATTCTATGATAAGTTTGCAAAAGAATGTAATAATATTCCAATATTTAAGTATTATGATCCATTCCAAATATTTCAAAGGATTTCTTGTGCAAGTAACGAGGATATAGTTTCAATAAGAGAAATGCTAGCAGAAAGAGCAAAACATCATAAAGAAGAGATTAGACCAGAGATGGAGAACATAGCAAAATTAAAGCAAATAATGTGTGATTATATTGATGGTAAGAAACCTACAATAAAAAATGTTATGATAGAAGAATTTGCTAAAGAATTGGATAAAGTATTAAAAATGGAAAAAACTGAAGTAAAAAACACTGCTGATTGATTTTTGATAAAATGAATGAAATAAAAAAATGAATATTTTTCCCCTTTTTTGTAATAATAAACAATATAAAACAAATTATAAAAGAGGAGGAAAAATATGAAAGCAACAGGAGTTGTAAGAAGGATAGATGATTTAGGCAGAGTAGTAATTCCAAAAGAAATAAGAAGAACACTACGAATAAAAGAAGGTGATCCACTTGAAATATTTACGGACAAAGAAGGAGAAGTAATATTAAAGAAATATTCACCAATAGGTGAGCTTTCGGAATTTGCTGCAGAATATGCTGAAACATTGACAAAGACTACTGGACATATAGCTTGTATAACTGATAAGGATACAGTAATTGCTGTATCTGGAGTATCAAAAAAAGAATGGCTAGAACAAGGAATAAGCCAAGAACTAGAAGAAATATTAGATAATAAAGTAAAATATGTAAGTAAAGAAAATAATGATATGGCTGTACCAATTACGCAGAACGAAAAAAATGATAAAATATATAAAGCACAAGTAATATACCCAATAATATCTGATGGTGATGCAATTGGAAGTGTAATACTATTGTCAAAAGATGAGAAAACCAAAATGTCAGAAGTGGAACAAAAAGTTGCACAATCTGCGGCTAATTTTCTAGGAAAGCAGATGGAAATATAATAAAAGTTTGTACATGTCTATATCTAAAAGTAGAATAATAGAAAAATAGTAACTAAAATTAAAATAAAAATTAAACTAAAAAAGAAAATATCAAATAAAAACCAAAAAAATTCAAAAAAGACTTGATAAAAATTGTTTTTTATAGTATAAATATTATAGATATTTGAAATATATTGTTTACAAAGGAGGAAGAAAGATGGAAGGACCAGTAAATCCAATAAATAATGACAATGTTATACCAAATCAATTTGATACAGCAGTACCAACAAAGATTAGCACATGGACTAAAATAAAGAATTTTTTATTTCAAGAAATAACAGTAGAATTAACTCCAAAGCAAGAAGCAACATTTAAAGCTATAAATGACTTCTGGCACCAAGAGATTGATGAAGATCAAGTTCATGCTTTTTTATTCCAAAAAGTACAATTCTAATATGAAGCAAGCCTAATTGGGCTTGTTATTTTTTTTATGAAAGAAAATTAAGACAAAATAGAAGCAATCTTTATAGATTGCTTCTTATCTTTTATATTGAGCCATTTTAATTACATTGGCATTATTAAATTTGCCAAAGGATATCCAATAAATGATGCAACTAAAATAATTACAAACATCATTAAGAATCCGTATTTTAATAAACTTGTTGAATCAGACCAACCTGATGAACCAGCTACTGCAACGTAAGGCATTGCAGGTGGAGCAGCAGAACCTGTTGAAGCAATTAAACCAATAATAGCTGTAATAGCTGCGGCATTTAATGCACCACCAGATGCTAGTGCTACTGGAACAGCAAGTGTTGGAACTAATTGTGCTGTAACCATGTGAGAAGATACGTTTGATTGTAATCCAGCCCACAATGAGAATAACAAAATTAGTAATACTGGTGATAAGCCAGTTGTAATTGGTGCAATAGATGCAGACAAGAATGTTGTAAGTCCTATTGCTTTATTTGTCATTGCAGCACCTAAAGCAAGTGTTGCAGATGCCATTATTATACTTGGCCAAGATACACCTTTTACCATAGATTCGTTAATATTTATTAATGGTTTTCCTTGGTATTTCAAAATAGATAAAACTATTATTCCAAATAGTGGAGGCATAGCTGTACCTAAACTGCTAATCCAAGTAAATGCTGTTGAAATCCATTTTACTGAACTTGTTTTTAATAAGCTTGGTAGAACCCATAATGCAACTACTAAAAGGAATGTTCCAAGAATAATTTTTTCACCTTGGTTTGCACTAGGAATTTCTTTTTTCATCTTATCAAATTCATTAGATTTTAGGTTTATTTTCTTTGTATTTGGTCTCATTAAGAATTTGAATACAAGCATCATTAATGCAAATATTATAATTCCTGTTGGGATTGCATAAAGCATGTATTGACCATAGCTTATGCTAGATCCTGTTAGAGATTTGAATACTCCCATTGAAAGAACAGGGAATACGTGTGCTATTGGTGTCATACCAGAAGATAAGCTTGTACAGAATACTAAGCCCATCATAAGCATGTTTGCGTATTTATCACCTTTTTTTAGTCCTAATACATTATAAATTTCTTCAAGAATAGGTAATATTATAAAGTATAAAACTGTTGGAGACATGAATAAGCCAATTACAAGAACTGCTGCAAAGAAGCAGAATGCAAATCTCCAAGGTGTTTTTCTTGCAAATTTACTAGTTACAAATCCAAGAGCTATTTTCTTAACATATCCTGTTTGAGAAAATGCGTATGTGAACATGAATGTAAATAGCAAGAATGCGAATGTCTCGTTACCAAACGAATTTTGCAAGGTTGTTTTCATTCCAAGTGATGGAACAAGAGCAAGCGTTGCTAAACATAATAAACTTGGCCAGCCTATTCCAACTGTTATCCATAAGAATAAAACAGATATGAATACGCCAAGAACTTTCATACCATCGGCGCTAAGACCTGATGGAGGTGTTGCTATAAAAAATATAGCAATGATAATTAATGCAAAAAGAGTGCAAACAAACTCTTTTTCATTTTTAGTCATTAAAGGCTTTTTTTCTTTTTTTGTTTTTTCCATATTTTAGTCCTTTTTCATAAGATTTAGGCCTTTAAGGGAAAGCCTATAAAACCATAGGCTCAATATAAAAATTTATTTTAAGTAAAAATAATTACATTAAAATCTAAATTAAAGCACCTTGATTAACAAGTTCTTCTTGAACAGCTTTTACATCATAAGATGTGTTGTCTAGTGTTAAAGCTGCTGCTACACCAGCTGCTTGTCCAGTAGCAAATCCTGTTCCCATAACACGTACAGAACCAAGTGCTAATGAGTCTGTAGAAATTGTTCTACCAGTAGCCCATAAATTCTTAGCATCTTTAACTTTTAGACATCCTAAAGGAATAGAGAAGTACTCATTATCTGGAATATGAGTGTATTTTATAGAAGTGTTGCTCTTGTGCATTTCTGGGCTCCAAGCGCCTCTTGCTATACTATCATCACTCTTTGGTGCCATTATTATTTCTTCACCTTTAAGCATTTTGTCACCAATTATTCTTCTTGCTTCACGAATACCAACTGCTGGTCCAGAAGAAGAAATAATCATGTCTTGGAATCCGTCTAGATAGTTCTTAAATGCCATTGCATAATTGTGAACTTGTGAACGAAGTTCCATTTCTGTTTCTGTAAGTGTTTCTGCGTCAAGAGCAGGAACTATTGTGCTTGGAATTGTACAATATCCATAAGTTTTGTCTGGAATTTTAATTATTAATCCAGTTTCCTTCTTAATTTCAATTCCATTCTCCTTTGCTTTTTTCAAAGCAGCTTCAATGTCAGGTTTCAAGATTTCTCTTGCTGGAATATTGTCAATTCTAAATGGTAATGAAGATTGTTGAACTTTTCCTTCAGCATCTCCCCAGTTAGTTGCTATTCCTGCAAAATGAACTAAGTTAGCATTTCCAGAAGCATCAACAAAAGCCTTAGCTTTTACTGTGAATGTTCCTTCATCATCTGTACATTTAATTTCTTCAATCATTCCATTATTGTTTACTACTTCATACATTTGAGCGTGTAAGAAATATTCTACAGAACTCTTTTTTAACATTTGGTCCATAACCAATTTTACGTATTCTGGATTAAAAGATACAGAAACGTTACCAGTTGATTTTGATGGTCTTGGATGGATATTTGTGCCATAAGTTTCTAATTTTTTTAGAACTTCTCCACCAATTCCTTGTACAACTTGATCATAATTTTCGCCTCTTGTGAAAAAACCACAATAAGCAGTAACTTGTGAATTTGTAGCTTGTCCACCGAAATATGGATTTCTTTCGATTAAGACTGTTCTAGCACCAGCTCTTGATGCTCCAATTGCTGCAGCTATACCTGCCGCACCACCGCCAACAACCGCTACATCACATTCAATATGTCTTTGCATAATTGAACCTCCTTTAAAAAATATTATATAAAAATACACTCAAATTATACCATAAAAAGAAAAAATAAAGGTAATTGCAATATAAATGTCATAAAAATGTAACAAAATGTAAAATAACGTCTAAAATTAATTTTGAAAATTTATAAAATCTATATAAAATACTTGAAAACTGTTTGTCTTTGGTATAGAATATTAAGTGGTTTTAAATAGCCACATATATGATGAAAAACATCAAAGAGGAGGAATTTTTATGTCAGTTAAAATTGGTATTAACGGTTTTGGAAGAATAGGAAACTTAGCATTCCAAGCTGCATTAAAAAATAGTGAAGTAGAGGTAGTTGCAATTAATGATCCTTTCATAGCAGCAGATTACATGGCTTACATGGTAAAATATGATTCTGCACATGGAAGATTTGATGGAGAAGTTAAATCAGAAGCAGGAAAACTAATTGTAAATGGAAAATCAATAAATGTATATAATGAAATGGATCCAAACAATATTCCATGGGCTAAAGAAGGAGTTGAATATGTTCTAGAATGTTCTGGTGTATTCACAACAATGGAAAAAGCACAAGCTCACTTAAATGCAGGAGCTAAAAAAGTTGTAATAAGTGCACCTTCAAAAGATGCTCCAATGTTTGTAATGGGTGTAAATAATGAAACATATGATCCAAGCATGAACATAGTTTCAAATGCATCTTGTACAACAAACTGTTTAGCACCTTTAGCAAAAGTTATAAATGATAACTTTGGAATAAAAGAAGGATTAATGACAACTGTTCATAGCACAACAGCTACACAAAAAACAGTTGATGGAGCTTCTAAAAAAGATTGGAGAGGTGGACGTGCTGCAAGTGCAAACATAATTCCATCATCAACAGGAGCTGCTAAAGCAGTTGGAAAAGTTATTCCAGCATTAAATGGAAAACTAACAGGTATGGCATTCAGAGTACCAACAATAGATGTATCTGTTGTTGATTTAACATGTAATTTGGAAAGACCTACAACATACGAAGAAATCTGTGCAGCAATGAAGAAAGCAGCAGAAGGAGAATTAAAAGGAATAGTTGAATATGTTGATGAAGATGTTGTATCTTCAGACTTCTTAGGAGATGAACATACATCAATATTCGATAGCAAAGCTGGAATAATGCTTACAGACACATTTGTTAAATTAGTAGCTTGGTATGACAACGAGTGGGGATATGCACATAAATTAGTAGACTTAGCAGCATACATGGCAAAAGTTGATCATAAATAATAGAGTATAATAACAATTTTGGGGCTTGGCATTTATTTAATCAAGCCCTTTTATTACAGTTGAAAAATAATTACAATTTTGGCTGTGTCAAATTTCATTTAAAACGCGGTTACATACACTACGTATGCGCCCTTGCCTTTTAAATTCATTTTCCTTGCCAAAATTTAATTCTTTTCCAACTTATACAGTAAGAAAGGAAAGCGGTATATATGAATAAAAAGACTGTTAGAGACATTGATGTTAAAGGAAAGAAAGTTTTAGTAAGATGCGATTTTAACGTTCCTTTAGATGAAAATAAAAATATAACAGATAATAGAAGAATAGTTGGAGCTCTTCCAACAATAAAATATTTATTAGATAATGATTGCAAAGTAATTCTTTGCTCACATTTAGGAAGACCAAAGGGACAAGTAAATAAAGATTTTTCATTAGAGCCAGTTGCAAAAGAATTATCTAAATTATTAGGTAAAGAAGTAAAACTTGCAAATGATATAATAGGAAAGAGTGCTAAAGAATTAACTGCAAACATGAAAGATGGAGAAATTGTTCTATTAGAAAATGTTAGATTTGATAGTAGAGAAGAAGCAAATGATGCAGAGTTTGCAAAAGAACTTGCAAGTTTAGCTGAAATATATGTAAATGATGCATTTGGAACAGCTCACAGAGCACATGCTTCAACAGCAGGAGTAGCAAGCTATTTACCAGCAGTAGCAGGTTTCTTAATGGAGAAAGAATTAAACTTCTTAGGAACAACACTAGAAAATCCAGAAAGACCATTTGTTGCAATACTTGGAGGGAAAAAGGTATCAGATAAAATTGGTGTTATCGATAGCTTATTAGAAAAAGTAGATACATTAATGATTGGTGGAGGAATGGCTTATACATTCTTTAAATCAATGGGATACAATGTTGGAAATTCCATTTGCGAATTAGATAAATTAGATTTAGCAAAAAGTTTAATGGAAAAAGCTAAAGCAAAAGGTGTAAAATTGATGCTTCCTGTAGATACTAAAGTAGGAAAAGAATTCAAAGAAGACACAGAAAGTAAAACTGTTAAATACACAGAAATACCAGATGGTTGGGAAGGATTCGACATTGGTTCAGAAACAATAAAGATGTATCAAGACGAATTATCAAAAGCAAAAACTGTTATCTGGAATGGACCTTTAGGATTGTTTGAATTTGACCAATTTGCAATAGGAACAAATGCAATAGCAGAATACTTAGGAAACCTAGAAAATGTTACAACAGTAATAGGTGGAGGAGATTCAGCAGCTGCAATAGAAAAACTAGGAATTGGAGATAAATTCACACACATTTCAACAGGTGGTGGAGCATCACTTGAATTCTTAGAAGGAAAGAAACTTCCAGGAGTTGAATGTTTATTAGATAAATAGGAGGGCGTTTATGAGAAGAAAGGTAATCGCAGGAAACTGGAAAATGAATATGCTTCCAGCAGATACAATAAATTTTATAGAAGGTTTAGCTCCTCTTGTAAAAGATTCTGAAAATGAAGTTATATTATGTGTACCATATACAGATTTATTTTATGCATGGCATACAACAGAAGGCACTAATATTCATATTGGTGCAGAAAATATGCACTGGGAAGAAAAGGGTGCATATACAGGAGAAGTTTCTGGACAAATGCTAAAGAGCATAGGAGTTGAATATGTTATAATAGGCCACTCTGAGAGACGTGCATATTTTGCAGAAACAGATGAAACTGTAAACAAGAAAATTAAATCTGCATTTGCAAATGATTTGAAACCAATAGTTTGTGTTGGAGAGTCTTTAGAACAAAGAGAAGCTGGCAAAACTGAAGAAGTTATAACAAAGCAAGTCGAATTAGCACTAGCTGGTCTTACAGAAGAACAAGTAAAAAATACTATAATAGCATATGAACCAATTTGGGCAATTGGAACTGGAAAAACAGCTACATCAGAAGATGCAAATAATAGTATTAAAGCTATAAGAAAAAAGATTTCTGAAATATATGGAAATGTTGCAGAAGATGTAATTATTCAATATGGTGGAAGTGTAAAATCAACAAATGCAAAAGAACTATTCGAAACATCAGATATTGATGGAGCCCTAGTTGGAGGAGCAAGTTTAAAAGTAGACGAATTTGCAAAAATAGTAAATTACAATAAATAGACACAGTGTGTAGCATGGAGCTGATTTATAGAAAAAATACAGCTCTGTGCCTTTGGAAAGGAAATGGAATAAGAAAATGAAAGATAAATTGACAATGCTAATGATATTAGATGGTTTTGGAATAAATGAAAATGAGCAAGGAAATGCAGTAAAGCTTGCCAATACTCCAAACATAGACAAATTAATGAAAACATGCCCAACAACAAGAATTTTTGCTAGTGGAATGAGTGTTGGACTACCAGAAGGACAAATGGGAAATTCAGAGGTAGGCCATACAAACATTGGAGCTGGAAGAATTGTTTATCAAGAGTTAACAAAAATAACAAAATCAATAGAAGATGGAGATTTTTTCAGTATTCCAGAATTTAATAAGGCAATAGAAAATTGTAAAAAATATAATTCTAAATTGCATATAATGGGCTTATTATCAGACGGTGGTGTACACAGCCACATTCGCCATTTGTATGGATTATTAGAACTTGCAAAGAGAAAAGATTTTGAAAATGTATTTGTACATTGCTTTATGGATGGTAGAGATACTCCACCAGCTTCAGGTGAAGGATATATTACAAAACTAGAAGAAAAAATGAAAGAAAAAGGAATAGGCAAAATTGCAAGTATATCTGGAAGATTCTATGCAATGGATAGAGATAAGAGATGGCAAAGAGTTCAAAAGGCTTATGATGCAATGGTTAATGGAGTTGGAAACAAGGCTTCATCTGCAATACAAGCAGTAGAGGCATCATACCAAAAAGAAATTTTTGATGAATTTATAGAGCCAACTGTAATATGCAATGGAGATACACCAGTTGCAAAAATAGAGCCTCATGATTCTGTAATATTCTTTAACTTTAGACCAGATAGAGCAAGAGAAATAAGCAGAACATTAGTTGATCCAGAATTTAATGATTTTGAAACAAGAAAAGATTTGGATTTATGCTTTGTATGTATGACCCCATATGATGAAACATTATCAAATGTTGATGTAGCATTCAAGAAAGAACATCTAAAAAATACATTTGGGGAATACATCAGTAATTTAGGGTATACTCAATTACGTATAGCAGAAACAGAGAAATATGCCCACGTAACATTCTTCTTTAATGGTGGTCAAGAAAAACAATATCCAGGAGAAGACAGAATATTGGTTCCATCACCAAAGGTTGAAACATATGATATGCAACCAGAAATGAGTGCACCAGAAGTTACAGAAAAAGTTGTAGATGCAATAAACTCTAAGAAATATGATGTAATAATATTAAACTTTGCAAACCCAGATATGGTTGGACACACAGGAAACTTAGAAGCTGCTATAAAAGCAGTTGAAACAATAGATGCAAGTGTTGGAAAAGTTGTAGAAGCTGTAAATGCTCAAAATGGTGTATTAATGATAACTGCTGACCATGGAAACTGCGAGCAAATGATAGACTACAAAACAGGAGAACCACACACAGCACACACAACAAACCCTGTTCCACTAATATTAGTTGGAATGGATAATGCAAAACTAAGAGAAGGAAAACTAGCTGATTTAACACCAACAATGTTAGATATAATGGGATTAAAGAAGCCAGAAGAAATGACTGGAGAAAGTATTATAGTTGAAAAATAGAAAATAAGGGAGCGCATATGCCAAAGGGTGAAACTATAAAAGATTTATATTCTGAAATTAGAAAATGCCTTTTTTATATGATACCAGAAAAATGGGAAAGCATATATCTTTATGCGTCAGTTATACAAAGGGATAATGGTGAAGAAACAGGAGAAATGTTTTTTTACTATTTTCCCAAGAGTATAATAAAAAGAAATCCAATAAATGTGTATCAAATTCCACAAAAATTCAATCTAAACGAAGAAGAATATATAAAACTTACAGATGAATTATATAACTATATAAAAAAATTAAGACACGAATGCCAGAAATATGACAAGATAAACTGGACAAATATAACAATCAGCATAGAAAATGTTGAATTTTTGGCAGAATATAACTGTGAAGATTTAATAAATTCTATATATTCAAATGAAGATAGAATGGCAATTTGGCAGTACAAATATCTTGAATATCCAATAGAAAAATTTACAAAATCACAAAGAGAACAAATAGAAGCATATTTGAAAGAAGAAGAAAATGGCTTACATCAATCAAAAATGTATACAGAAACCTTCTATCAACAGCATGAACACAATAGTATAGAGTATGATGTAAACAAAAAAGTGGATGAATATATAAAAGAAGATAATGAAACAACAGACTTTACAATGGTTGATAGTGAACAGTATCAAATACAGTCTGGAGGCTTTTTTAAGAAAAGAAAAAATAGATTGTTAAATGAAAGAAATGACATAGCACAGTTTGAAAATACGAGTTGCAATGAAAACAAAGAAGACGAAATTGTTGTAAGAAATCAAATATTAAAATATTAAATAAGTGATTGAAGGAAACTTTGATTGCTTATTTTTTATAATCTTAAAAAAATTTAATAAATTACTTCACTAAAAATATTCTTTATGGTATTATAGTAGAGAAAAGTGAGAAAATGGTTTAAAAATAATTATAATTTTATAACTAGATTTGCAAATAGAAAGAGGAATAGAATTTATATGAGAAGTAAGAAAAAAGAAAAGAAAATATATATTTATAAATTAATTGTAACAATAATATTTGCATTGGCAATAGTATTTGTACTTAATACAGCGCAAAATTATATAAGAAATGAAATTACTGGGAAAACCAATTTAGTAATTAATAATGGAAATGTTACAAAGAGTATCAAGAATGATGTAATTGTAGAAGATGATGTAATATATTTATCTACTAAAGATATTGCAAATTTCTTTGATGACCATATTTTTTATGATAATAAGTACAATCAAATTATAACAACATCAGATACGAAGGTTGCAACATTTGTGATTGATAAAAATAAATGTACAATAAATAGTTCAGATGTGAGTTTAATTGCACCAGCCAAAAAGATTGGTAATGAGTTTTATTTACCTTTCTCTGAAATTAGCAAGAGTGTATATAATGTGGAAACAAAATATATAAGTGAGACAAATACTGTTGTTTTAGTTTCATTAGATAGAGAACTTGTATATGCTAATAGTAGCAAGAATAATTCAGTAAAATATATGCCAACAAGTTTTTCAAAGACTGTTGATAAAATCGAAAAAGGCGATAATGTTACAGTTGTGAAGGATGATAAGACTGCAGAAAATGGCTGGACTAAGGTTACGACCGAAAATGGAAAGATTGGCTATGTAAAAACTAGCACCTTGGCAAATGAAAAACAGATTAGAGAAAAATTAAACATAGAGAAACAAATTGAAGGAAATATTAGTTTGGCATGGGATTATTTTTCAGAGTATGCATCTGCGCCACAAAGAACAGGAACAATAAAGGGTGTAAATGTTGTATCTCCAGCATTCTTAGCATTACAAGATGGAGGAAAAGGAAACCTTGTTGCTAATGTTGGAACAGCAGGAACAAATTATATAAATTGGGCTCATAATAATGGATACAAAGTTTGGGCATTACTTTCAAATAATTCGGACAAGCCAACTACAACTGAGATATTAAATGATTACAAATTAAGAGAAAAGTTAATAAACAATATAGTAACAGCAGTAGTAACATTTAATCTTGATGGAATAAACCTAGACTTTGAGTACTTAAATGAAAGTGACAAAGATGTATATTCTAGATTAGTAATAGAATTAGCACCTAGATTAAAAGAACTCGGAAAAGTTCTATCTGTTGATGTAACAGCGCCAGACGGTTCACCAGATTGGTCATTATGTTATGACAGAAATGTGATAGGTGATGTTGCAGATTATATAGTATTTATGGGATATGACCAAAATGGAGTGTCATCACCTAAAGAAGGAACAACCGCTGGTTGTGATTGGGTGGAAGCAAACATCAAAAAATTCTTAGGGCAAGAAGGAGTAGAGGCAAGTAAGATAATACTAGGAACACCATTCTATACGAGAATTTGGACTGAAAACAATGGAAGTGTAACAAGTAAAGTTGTAAATATGAAAAATATAGCAAGCAATATAACAGACGGAACAAAAACGACATGGGATGATTCTCTAAAACAAAACTATGCAGAGTACGAAAAAGGTGGAAAAACATATAAGATTTGGATAGAAGATGCGAAATCTTTAAGATATAAGCTAGAATTAGTTAACACATATAATTTAGCAGGTGCTGCATATTGGGAAAAAGATAGAGAAACAGATGATATTTGGGATATGGTATCTGAAGTATTAAATGTAAAATAGCAATAAATAATATAAATAGACATATAATCTAGAAAGATTGTGTGTCTACTTTTTTATAATTAGCCATAATTTGTTTTTAATATGTTTTATAAATACAATATTAATAATATATTATATTAGGTGATGATATGAAGAAAACGGTATATTTTAGGCTAGAATATTATAAAGATACTGACGATTTATCTTATAAATATAGAAATAGATTATTTATAAATTTTTTAAGAAAAATAAAGAAGCTAAAATATGTATTTGGAAATATAAAAAGAATTGAAAGTGACGATAAGATTGAGTACATTTGTTACACTGTGAGAAATAAAGAAGAAAAAATATTGAGAAAAATAGAAAATATAGTAAGAAAAAATATAAATTCAAATATAATATTGTCAAGAAGAATAAAGGAAATTGCTAGTAATAAAGAAAATATTGAAATATATCAAAATGTAAATAAAATTATAAAAAATAGCAAGGAAAATAAGAGTATATATAGGGATTTTTTAAAAACAGTAATAAAATCAGTAATTGAAAGAAAAAAAGAAATTTTAGAGGAACAGTCACTTAGCATATTAATTGATACAAAAGATTATAATAATACACAGCTTATAAGCGAATTAATAACACAATATAAAATGATTAATATAGTCACGTCTAACATAAAGCAGTTTGCAGGTTTAGAGAAAGAAGCAGAGCAAAATTTTGAACCAATATCTGTGTTAAACAATAAAAGAAAGAGCTTAAGAAATGCAAAATATATATTAAATGTAGATTTTAGTGGAGAAAAAATTAAAGAATACAGTATTGATAGAACTGCTATAATTTTTAATATTGCAGATACAAAGATAGATAAATTAATGTATTTTGATGGGAATATAATAAATAATGTAAAATTAATAGACAATGGTGAATTTGAATTACAAGATGAGTATAATGTACAAAGAGAAAAATGGTCAGAAGCGGTACGAGAAAAAATAGAGAAAAATGAATATGAACTTATAGGAAATAGAGGAAATGTTGAAATAAAGTAATATAAAATGGAAGAAATTACCTAAAAAATTAAAACTATAAAAATATTAAATAAAATTGAATAATTACTTGAAATGAATAGTTTAGAAAACGAAAAATACTTGACAAAAGTAAAAAAAAGGGGTATCATTATACAATAATTTTAAAAGTAAATACTGCAAAAAAACAAGGAGGTTTTATAGCATGGAAGATAAAGGTGTAATAGTATCAAAAGAAGGATTTGAAAAATTAGAGAAAGAATTAGATTATTTAAGAACAACAAAAAGAGCAGAAATTGCTGAAAAAATAAAGGTGGCATTAGGCTTTGGAGATTTATCAGAAAACTCTGAATATGATGAAGCAAAAAATGCTCAAGCAGAAAATGAAGGAAAAATAGCAGAGCTAGAAAATAAAATAAGATATGCTAAAATAATTGATGAATCTGAAATAGATACAAAAACAGTTCAAGTTGGAAATATTGTAAAAGTACATGACGAAGAATATGATGAAGATGTTACATATACAATAGTTGGTTCAACAGAAGTAAATTTAGCAGAAAATAAAATTTCTAATGAATCACCAGTTGGAGCAGCTTTATTAGGCAAAAAGAAAAACGATATGGTAGAAGTAAAAACACCAGGCGGAATTGCTAAATATAAAGTTTTATCAATAACAAAATAAAAATATAACCGAACCTAAAATGTTAAATATTTTATGGTTCGGTTTTATATTAAGGTTAAATAAATATTTTAGTTTCAACAAATAAGCATTGCTTGAATTAGAACTTATAATTTTATAAATTTACAGCAGATTCTAATGCTAATTTTATCATAGAATTTAATGAAGTTTGTCTTTCATCTGCTGAGATTTCTTGATGTTTATAGTGAGAATCTACTACACTTAGTAAACAGCTAGCTTTCTTTCCGAGTAATTTTGCATTATAGAAAAGCGCAAATGCTTCCATTTCTGCTCCGATTATATTTAAATCTTTTGGAAATCTTGCAATTAAGCTATTAACATCTTTAACATAGTAATCGAAACAGTCTGTACAAAGGGTATTTCCTTTTACATAAGCAATGTTTAATTCCTTTGCTGTATCTTCAATAACTTTATTTATATCTGATGATGAATTCATTATGTGACAATCTTCCTCATTTAGCTCATATGCGTAGTTCCCTTCTGTATATGCATTATCTACTAATATAGTATCTAAAAGGTTTAAATTCTCGTTGTAGGCTCCACAAGACCCTATACGAATAATTGTATCTACATTATAAAATTTGTACAACTCATAAGAATAAATTCCAATGCTTGGCATACCCATTCCAGATGCAAAAACTGTAATTTTTTTGCCCTTATAAAAACCAGTGTAACCAAACATATTTCTAACCGTATTAACAAGTTTTGCATCATCTAAAAAAGTATCTGCAATGTACTTTGCTCTAAGTGGATCTCCTGGCATTAATACAATATTAGAAATATCTTCAATTTTAGCTTCATTATGTGGTGTCATAAATAATCCTCCTTCAAAATAAAATTGATTTTTATATTGCCATTATATCATATGCAAAAAATAGTGCAAGTAAACCTGAAAAAATTACAATAAACTCTTGCAAAATACTAAAAATATGATAAAATATTAACCATTAAGAGAAAATTTGTTTGATAATAAAAGAAAGGGAATAATCAATTTATAGAGCTTGAAAATAACAAAATGATATTATAAATAGAAAACACATAATGTGATAAAAAGAATGATACAATGTAACAACTTTTAGATGTACAAGAATAGAAAATATGGAAATAAATTGATTAATGGAAACTTATGATAGCATATTTAAAAGGTGAATTAGTAGTAAAATCAGAAGAATATATAATAATTGAAGTGCAAGGCATAGGTTATAAAGTATTCATGTCTAAAAAATCGATAGATGAATTACAAGAAAATAGGCAGGTTCGCGTATATACATATTTAAAAGTAAGAGAAGATGATATTAGTTTATTTGGATTTAATACAAACGAAGAACTGCATATGTTTGAACTTCTAATATCTGTTGGGGGAATAGGAGCGAAATCTGCAATAACAATACTTTCAAATATTACACCATCAAGATTTGCTCTTGCAGTAATTACAAATGAAGTAAATACTTTAAAAAAATTGCCAGGAATAGGACCTAAAACGGCACAAAGAATAATACTAGAATTAAAAGATAAGATAAAAACAGAAGAAGCTATTGGAGCTGAAACAAGTGAATTAGAAAAAGAAGAAAATAAACAAGAAGAATTTGAAGAAGTTATACAAGCTTTACAAGTATTAGGATACAGAAGATATGAAATAAACAAAATACTACCAAAGATAAAATCAGAAAGTTTGGAAGAAAAAATTAAAGAAGCACTACAATATTTAGCAAAATAATTTTGAAAGAGAGTTAGAGTTCATGAAAAATAAAAAAATATATATAGTATTTTGTATCTTATTAGTAATAATCATATTGTTAACTGTAACAAAAGAAATGCAAAATGATACATTTTTTACTATTGCAACAGGCAAGCACATACTACAGGATGGATATGACAATGTAGATCACCTTACATGGCATGGAAATTTAGGGTTTTATAAATTAAGGTGGGCTTTTGATGTTGCAATAGCATTTATTTATAATACTTTTGGATTTGCAGGAATTTATGCTTTTGTAGTACTGATTGCATGTTTAACAGCATTTTCGCTATTCAATATTTTATTGAAACAAAAGAATAATATAGTACTTTCGTTTATTGCAACAGCAATTTCAATGTTATTAATGACGTCGAATTGGGCATTTACTGCGCGTGGTCAAATAATCTCATATTTACTGTTATTGTTAGAAATATATTTTATTGAAAAAATGATTAGTACAAAACAAAAAAGATATTATATTATATTTTTCATTATATCAGTATTAATTGTAAATTTCCATGCTTCTGTTTGGTACATGACAGTTATATTAATATTGCCATATTTGGCAGAAGCAATAATGTACCGATTAATGAAAAATAAAAATCTAGAAAAATCAAAAATTATATTAGAGCCAATTAGTATAAAAATGTTGATTATAGCAATTTTATGTCTTGCATTAGGAAGTTTTATTTCTCCAATTGGAACATACACATATACATACATGTTTAAAGTAATTGGTGGAATATCTTCTACATTTATTTCAGAGTTGCAACAGACTGATATAATCTCATCCATTGGAATGATATTAGGACTTATAGTTATTGATATATTAATGCTTGCAACAAAATCAAAAATGAAATTAAGTGACATTTTATTGTTCTTTGGATTATATTTTATGGCAATTTTGGCAGGGAGAAATCAAGCATTCTTATATTTAATTGGAACAATTCCAGTTGTAAGACTAATAACAAATTTCTTCGAAACCTATGACACAGAAAATATATTAGAAAAAGTAAATAATTTTTTCTCTAAAAATTGGGTACTAGGCTGTACAACAATAGTAATTGTGATTGGTCTTTCGAGCAATATGGTTACTAGAATAAGAGAAAAATATGTAAATGAGAAGAAATACCCTGTTGGAGCTGTAAACTTTATTAAAGAAAATTTAGATTATAAAAATTTGAGGATATACAATAGTTTTAATTATGGAAGTTATTTAGAACTTTCAGGAATACCAGCATTTGTGGACTCTAGGTCAGAAATATTTACAGAAGAGTTCAACAATGTAACAATATTGAAAGATTGGTTGGAAACATCAAGAGGAAATGTTAATTATAATGATACTTTTGAAAAGTACAAAATTGACTATGCTATTGTTGAAGATAAAGAAATAATAAATACATATATAAGTGTAGACAAAAATTATGAGAAGGTTTTTGATGATGAAACTTTTTCAATATATGTGAAAAAATAAAATTAAAGCAGTGCAATGAAAAATTGCATTACTTTTTTCTACAAATTATTTTAATTTACAAGGCTGTAAGTATAGACTTTTGACGAAAAATGTTGTAAAATTATGGCACGGATAAAATTTTAATGAAAAGGATGTAATGTAAATGTCAAACGTATATAGAACACAAAATTGTGGCGAATTAAACATTCAAAATGTTGGACAAGAAGTTAAACTTGCAGGATGGATTCAAAGAATTAGAAATCTTGGAGGAATGACTTTTATAGATTTAAGAGACCAATATGGAATTACTCAAATTGTTGTATCTAGTGAAGAATTAAAGGCACAAATAGCTAATTTATGCACAGAATGCGTTATTTCTGTGGAAGGAACAGTTGTTGAAAGATCTAACAAAAATGCAAAGATTCCTACTGGAGAAATTGAAATAGATGCAAAGAAAGTTGTTTTGTTAGGTGAATGTGAATCAACATTGCCTTTTGAAATAAATTCAGAGAAAGCTGATATTGAAGCTGTAAGAGAAGATTTAAGACTAGAATATAGATTTTTAGACTTACGTAACAACAAAATACATAACAGCATATTGCTACGTTCTAAAATAATGAAAACTATAAGAGACAAGATGGATGAAATGGGATTTGCAGAAATTCAAACTCCAATACTTGCAAACTCATCACCAGAAGGGGCTAGAGACTTCTTAGTTCCAAGCAGATTGCATCCAGGAGAGTTTTATGCATTACCACAGGCTCCACAACAATTTAAACAATTACTTATGATTTCTGGATTTGATAAATACTTCCAAATTGCTCCATGTTTTAGAGATGAAGATCCAAGAGCAGATAGAGCACCAGGGGAGTTCTACCAAGTTGATTTTGAGATGGCTTTTGCTACTCAAGAAGATGTACTTGCTGTAATGGAAGAATTAGTACCAACTGTATTTAAGAAATTTACAGACTGGAAAGTAGACAAAGGTCCATTTATACGTATACCATACAGAGAAGCAATGGAGAAGTATGGAATTGATAAACCAGACTTAAGAAACCCATTAATAATACAAGATGCAACAAAAATATTTGCAGGAACAGAATTTAAAGCATTCCAAGATAAGATAATAAAGGCAATAGTTGTTCCAAATGGTGCAGCTCAGGGAAGAAAATTCTTTGATAATATGACAGAATTTGCCGTTGAAGAGCAAGGAGCTAAAGGGCTTGCATGGACAAAAATAGATGAGAATAATGCTCCACAAGGTGGAATTGCTAAATTTATAACAGAGGATATTTTGAAAGGACTAGAAGAAAAACTCGGAGCAAAATCTGGAGATAGCATATTCTTTATAGCAGATAAATTAGAAACAGCTCAAAAAATAGCAGGTCAAGTAAGAATAGAATTAGGAAATAGACTAGATTTACTAGAAAAGAATGTATACAGATTCTGCTTTATAGTAGATTTCCCAATGTATGAATACAATGAAGACGAAGGGAAAGTCGACTTTAATCATAACCCATTCTCAATGCCACAGGGTGGAATGGAAGCATTAGAAAATAAAGATCCATTAGATATTTTAGCATATCAATATGATTTAGTATGTAATGGATATGAAATGGCTTCTGGAGCAGTTAGAAACCATGACCCTAAACTGATGGTAAAAGCTTTCGAGATAGCAGGGTATTCAGAAAAAACAGTGGAAGAAAAATTTGGAGCATTATATAAGGCATTTAAATATGGAACACCTCCACATGCAGGTGCAGCTCCTGGACTTGATAGAATGGTAATGTTAATTGCAGATACTCAAAATATAAGAGAAGTAATAGCATTTCCTAAGAATAAAAAAGCAAGAGATGCAATGATGAATGCACCAAGCAGAGTAGAAGATAAGCAACTTAAGGATGTTCACATTAAAATAGACGAACCTGTTGAAAAATAATTACAATTTTGACTGCGTCAAAAGTTGATTAAGATATGAAAATAAAAAAACAATTTAATATAGAAAGCAGGTGGTATTATGAGTTCTACCCATAGTAAAAATGAAGAAACACTTGCAGTAATATTAGAAGAAGTAAATAAAAAACTAGATGAAGAAATAAAAATAAGAAAAGCTATGCAAAAAGAACAAGAACAAAAGACAAAAGCCATATTGCAGAAATTAAGCAAATTACAAGAATACAACGAAATAAATGATATGAGGGCAATATTTATGAGCAAGCAAATACAAAACATATTGGAAAAATTATATTAAAGAAGTATTCAAAAAAGGAGATTTAAGAGAATATCTTAAGTCTCCAATTTTTTTTGTAAAACATATTGAAAAATATAACATATAAAGGTAAAATGTAAATAGTTTTGAAAATAATTATAAACTTGTCTGCGATAAATTGTATTAAAAATGCAGTTACATACAAAAAGTATGCGCCTTTGCCTTTGAAATTCATTTTCCTTGCCAAAATTTAATTCTTTTCAAAGCTAAATTAAGGAGGAAGCTAACAAAAATGAAGAAAACTTTTAAATTTTATACAGCAATGTTTTTAGCAAAATGTGCAAATAAATCTCTAAAATTGCTAAGAAGAAATGCATCATATTTTCCAGGAAATTTAGCATTAAAAATATGCCCTAACTTTCTAGAGCAAATAGATAAACCACCAGTAATTATAGGAGTTACAGGAACAAATGGAAAAACAACAGTATCCAACATGATTAATGATGTGCTAGAAGATAATGGATACAAAGTTATTAATAATAGATATGGTTCAAATATGAATACTGGAATTGCAGCAAGCTTTGTAAATAATAACACAATAACAGGAAAAAATACAAAAGATATTGCAGTATTTGAGATGGACGAGAGGAGTACAATACATATTTTTAAATATATTACTCCAACATATCTAGTATGTAACAATCTTTCGAGAGATTCACTAAAAAGAAATGCACACACCGCATTTATTGCTGGAATTATAAACAATGCAATACCAAAGGCTACAACAGTTATTACAAATGGTGATGATCCAATATGTGTAAATTTAGCCAGTGAAAATAAGAAGATTTATTTTGGAATAGATAGACTAGATACTGATACTGAAAAATGTGAAAACATTGTTCAAGACATGGTACTATGCCCAAAATGCGGTACAAAGCTAGAATATGAATATTACAGATACCATCATGTCGGAAAAATGAAGTGCCCCAATTGTGGATTTGGAACTCCAAAAAGAGATTATGAAACAACTAAAATTGACTTTGAAAATAAACTTGTAACAATAAAAGACAATGATAAAAATACAGAATACAGTTATTCAATGGTAGCAGATGGTATAATAAACATTTATAATATGTTATCCGCAATAGTTGCTCTAAAACAGGTTGGAGTAAGTGACGAAAAAATAAATGAAGCTCTTAAGAAAACAAAGATAGTAGATACAAGATTTTCGCAAGACGAGGTTGCGGGAAAGAAAATTGTACTTCACCTTGCGAAAGGACAGAACCCAATTGCTTGTTCTAGAGTATTTGACTATGTAAGAAAACAACCAGAAAAGAAAACTATAATTTTATTTTTAGATGACTTGCATGAAGATAATGAAACTATAACATGGTTTTATGATACAGATTATGAGTTCTTAAATGGAGACAATGTTGAACAAATAATAGTAAGTGGTAAAAGGTCAAAAGACACAATTGTAAGGCTTTTGATGGCAGGAGTACCAAAGGAAAAAATATTTGCAGATAGAGATGAAGTTGAGTCTGTAAGAAAATATTTCAAGCCTAAAGATATAGAAAGTGTTTATGTTTTGTACGATTTATATGCAATGAAACAGAAGGAAGAAGTACATCAAGAAGTGAAAAAAATTCTAGAAAGCACTTTCGAAAATGAAGTTGAAAAATAATTACAATTTTAGCTACGTCAAACTTCATTTAAAACGCGGTTACATACAGCAAGTATGTGCCCTTGCCTTTTAAATTTTGTTTTCCTTGCTAAAATTTAATTCTTTTCCAACTCTTAATAGATGTAATACTTAAAGAAGGGAACTTAAATAAAAATGAAGATAGAAATGTTATATCCAGAAGTTTGTAACTTGTTTGGAGATATTAGCAATATAAAATATTTAAAAAAATGTTTGCCAGATGCAGAAATAATAAAAACAGAAATAAATTCTGAGCCTGCATTTGTAACACAAGATATTGACATGATATATATGGGGCCAATGCCAGAGAATATTCAAGAAGTTGCAATACGCAAGTTAAGACCATATAAAGAAAAAATAGAAGAACTAATAAAGAAAAATGTAGTATTTTTAGTAACAGGAAATGCAGTTGAGTTATTTGGAAAATACATAGAAAATGAAGATGGAAGCAAGATAGAAGCACTTTCAATATTCGATATATATGCTAAAAGAGATATGATGCACAGACATAACAGCATATTCTTAGGAAAATATGAAGACATAGAAATAGTAGGGTTTAAGAGCCAATTTACAATGGCATATGGAGATAATGAAAATAATTATTTTGTAGAAGCAGAAAAAGGAATAGGGCTAAATAAAGAAAGCAAGTTAGAAGGAATAAAACAAAATAATTTTATTGGAACATATTTAATAGGACCAATATTAATATTAAATCCATTGTTTACCAAGAAATTAATTCAAATGCTAGGAGTAGAGAAACCAACAATAGCTTTTGAAAAAGAAACAATGGATGCATATAAGCAAAGATTAGAAGAATTTAAAAAATAATAAATATTATAAAAAAGTATATAATATGTTTAATTATAAATTGGAGGGTATTATGGAAGAAAATTTTTTACCAATAGGAAGTGTTGTAAAATTAAAAGGTGGTCAAAAAAGATTAATGATAACAGGCTTTTTGCAAGTGGAGCAAGAAGAAAATAAGAAAAATGTATGGGATTATAGTGGTTGCTTATATCCAGAAGGAATGATAACATCAGAGAATAATTATGTATTTAACCATTCACAAATAGAAGATATTTATTTTACAGGTTTAGTAGATGAAGAAGAGGAAGAATTTAAAAAAAGATTAAAAGAAGCAGTAAAAGAATTAAAAAATAGATAGAAAAAACACAGAAAAAGATAAACAGGTGCAGGATAAAACGCTGTACTTGTTTTTTTTCTTAAGAGATGATAAGTTGCATTAACTATTGAAAAAATCCCTTTATTGTGGTATAAATATTATTGTAGAAATTTTAGAAAAGAGACAAATTGAAAAAAATTAATTCTTTTTCAATTAATCATGTGCTTAGAAGGAAAATAAAATGAAAAATATAAAAGATTATGATTTACAAGACTTAAAAGATGAACTTGTAAGCATAGGAGAAAAAGGCTTTAGAGCAGAGCAAATATTTAAATGGATTTATCAAGAAAAAGTAAAAAGCTTTGATGAGATGACAAACCTTTCATTAGAATTAAGAGAAAAACTAAAACAAAATTATACAATTTGCAATTACAATATATTAAAAAAATTAGAATCATCTGATGGAACTAAGAAATATTTATTTGATATATTAGATGGAAATGCCATTGAATCGGTTCTTATGGAATACCACTATGGAAAATCAATTTGTGTATCTTCACAAGTTGGATGCAAAATGGGCTGTAAGTTCTGTGCATCAACAGGAATTCCTTTTATAAGAAGCTTGACAGCAGGGGAAATAGTTGAGCAAATTTTAGCTGTTGAACAAGATACGGGAGATAAAATCTCTAATGTTGTATTTATGGGAATTGGTGAACCGCTAGATAATTATGATAATGTAATAAAGGCCATAAGAATATTAAACAATCCTAAAGGATTAAATATTGGAGCAAGACACATAAGTGTATCTACAAGTGGTTTAGTACCAAGAATTTACGATTTGGCAAACGAAAATATACAATGTACATTGTCAGTTTCTTTACATGCGAGCAATGATGAAAAGCGTTCAAGCATGATGCCAGTAAACAATGCGTACAACATAGACGAGCTTATGAAGGCATGCAGAGATTATATAGCAATTACTAATAAAAGAATATCTTTTGAATATGCACTTGCAAAAGATAATAACGATAATTTAGAAGATGCAAAAGAATTAGTAAATTTGCTAAGAGGAATGATATGCCATGTAAATTTAATACCAATAAATAAAATAGAAAATGGAAAATTTACAAAGAGTTCTAATGAAAATATTATAAAATTCAGAGATTATTTAAATGACCATGGAATTGTTGCTACAATTAGAAGAGAGTTAGGCTCAGATATTGATGCAGCTTGTGGACAGTTAAGAAGACAAAATTTAAAAGAAGATAAAGCTAACTAAAGTAGCAAAAGGTAAAAATAATACTAAAAGAAAGCTTATTATAATAAATTGGGTTGGAAAAAATCAAATATTTTAATATATAGTTAAAATATTTATATAGATGAATTATTTCTATCATATGACAAAATTCAGCTATTTAACCTAGAAAGTGCCTTGTGAGAAAGGAAAGTGATGAAGATGCAAGTTTTTGCTAAATCAGACATAGGAAGAGAAAGAAAAACAAACGAAGATTTCTACTATGTATCTAAACCAGAAGATAAAATAAGACTGTTTATATTAGCAGATGGAATGGGTGGATATAATGCAGGAGAGGTAGCAAGTAGAATGGCTGTAGAATCTGCAAAAGATTACATACATAAGCATTTTACAAAAAATAAAGACAGCAAAGAAAAGTTAGAAGCACTTTTAAAAGATGCTATTGAATATGCAAATAGTGTGGTGTACAAAAAAGCTCAAAGTAAAGAGAATTTAAGAGGAATGGGTACTACATTAGATGTTTGCTTAATATATAATAGTAGAATATACATAGGTCATGTTGGAGATAGCAGAGTATATAGAATACGTAAAGAGTTTATGAGAAGACTTACAAAAGACCATAGTTATGTTCAAACATTGGTAGATGACGGAACTATAACCAAAGAAGAAGCATATAGTCACCCAAAAAAAAATATGCTTACAAAAGCCCTAGGGTGTGTAGAAACTGTAGAGCCAGACGTATATACTAAAACATTTATTAAAGATGATATTATTTTAATGTGTTCAGATGGATTAACTAATATGATTCGAGAAGAGGAAATTTTTAAAATAATTAAGCAGGATAAAGAAAAAGCTACAGAAAATTTAGTTAAACAAGCAAATGATAATGGCGGATTGGACAACATTACTGTTGTTATTATAATGTAATAGGGAGAAAATTTTATGGATATAATAGGAAGAACAATAGCAAATAGGTATGAAATTATAAGTAAAACTGGAGTTGGGGGAATGGCAACAGTATATGTTGCAAGAGACAAGGTTTTAAATAGAGATGTTGCTGTTAAAGTACTAAAAGATGAATTTACCACAGATGATGAATTTGTAAAAAGATTTAATTCAGAGGCTCAAGCAGCGGCAAGTCTTACTCATGCTAACATAGTTTCAATATATGATGTTGGAAATGAAGACGGAATTTATTACATAGTAATGGAATTGGTAAGAGGAAAAACTCTAAAACAAATAATAAACGAGGAAGGAGCACTTCCTTGGAAATGGTCTGTAAATATTGCAGGACAAATTGCATCAGCCTTAGAAATGGCTCACAAAAACAACATTGTTCATAGAGATATAAAACCACACAATATAATAATTACAGAAGATGGAGTTGCAAAAGTAACAGATTTTGGAATAGCAAAGGCAGTATCAAATTCAACAATAACTGCATTTGGAACAACTATTGGTTCTGTACACTATTTCTCACCAGAGCAAGCAAAGGGTGGATATACAGATGCTAAATCTGATATTTACTCTTTAGGTGTTGTAATGTACGAAATGCTTACAGGAAAGGTTCCTTTTGATGCAGATACATCAGTTTCTGTTGCATTAAAACATATGCAAGAGGATCCTGTACCACCAATGGAAATAAATCCAAACATTCCAAAGGCGGTAAATGATATAATTTTAAAAGCTATGCAAAAAGAGCCAATGGCTAGATATCAAACTGCAACAGCTATGATAAGAGATTTAGCACAAGCCTTAAAAAATCCAGATGGAGAATTCGTTGAAGAAGAAGATTTAGACGATGGCTTAACAAGAAGAATGGATGCTATTACAGATGATATGGCGAAAAATGCTAAAAATAGCAACAAAAAGAAGAAAAATAAAGTTGCCGTATTCTTCGAAAATCATCCAAAGACAAAAGTTTTAGCAATAATAGCACTTTGCTTAATAATATTTGCAGGAAGTATAGCAATAACATCTGCAATATTAAATGCAAATTCAGTAAAAGATGTTCAAATTCCAAACTTAGTTGGAATGACTGAGGCAAAAGCAAAGGCAGAACTTGCAAAATACAAACTTGTATACGAAAAATCAGGAGAAGATTATAATTCTGAGGTAGAAGCTGGAAAAGTTTTTGAACAAAATCCTGTATATTCAGACAATTACAAAGTAAAAGAAAAGAGCACAGTATCTGTAAAAATAAGCAAAGGCACAGAGCAGACTACAGTTCCAAAGGTTGCTGGTATGACATATGAAGGAGCAGTTGCTGCATTAGAAAAGAATAAATTAAAAGCAGAAAAAATAGAAGAAACAAGTAAAACAATAAAAGAAGGAATTGTAATTAGCCAAGAAACAGATGCAAACACAACAGCAAATGCTGGAGATACAGTAAAAATACATGTAAGCATCGGAACAGGTGTAAACCAAGTAGTAATGCCAAATGTATTAGGAAAAACAGAAGCAGATGCAAAATCAGCATTAGAAGCCAAAAACTTAGTAGTAAAGGTAGAATACAAAGAAAACACAGACAAAGAAAATGGAGAAGTATTAGAACAAAGCATAAAATCTGGTGAAAACATAGACGAAGGAACTGAAGTAACAATAACGGTAAACAAATTAGCTGAAATGAAAGAAGCTACAATAACAATAAACGTAAAATCACTTACAGGAGGTTACGAAGTACCAGATAAAGAAAACACAAACACAACAAATACAACAGGTTCTTCAAGTTCAACAACAGTAAAAGAAAAGAAACTTACAGTAAAAGTTGGAGAAGACAAAGTATATGACAAGAAAGTAGACTTAAATTCAACAAATATTCAAACAAAAATAAGTGGAAAAGGTACAGTAACAGTAAAAGTATATGTAGATGACATATTAAAATCACAAAAAGACATAAACTTAAATACAACAAGTTCATATACATTTGAATAATGTACAAATTGGGGACGGAGCAAAAAATGCACGTCTCCAATTTGCAAAATACAAGAGTAGTCATATAAACTTGACATAACTACAAGAAAAGAGCTATAATATATATAGTAAAAACGTTAAATACGTTTTTTTGCAATATAATTCCTTTCGCAATGCATCCTAATGGGTGTTTTATATAAACGTACGAATTCACAATATTGGAACAACAAGAAAGGGAAAATTCACCATGAAAAGTAGTTTGAAAAAAATGGTTGTTATGCTCGTTATTAGTGCTATTCTGCTGGTCGCTTGTGGCCGGAAGGATCCGTTAAATCGGCAAGCTGCTTACTTCGAAATCACAGAAGAAAGTGGTGGAGAGGTCTATGGTGTGCAAGAAAATTATCGAGCCAATACCGAGATTACTAGCGAGTATTTCCTTGCTCAGGATGAAGAAGTGGTAAAAAAATTAAAAGACTACATTGAAACCAGTCTGCCGAAAGAAAAAGTGGGTATCCTTTTATATGAGGAAATGCCTCAGGAAGATGGCTATGAGCTAAAGGTGTTCTATCAGAGTTTGGTAACTCAGGAACATGACAAAGACATTGATTGTGACATTAACAAATGCTATTGCTTCACCATTTCGGCAAACGAAAATGAAAACGAGGAAATTTTCAAGCTGTTGGACAGCAGATTGTCTATGGCGGCGAAGTAATGAGCTAATGTAAGTTAGACTTGTGCGAAAGGTCAGAACAAAGCCTGTTATTGTGAGAACACTGCAGTAAATAGGCAAAGAAAGGTCAACTGGGATTCTTTGGTTAAGAGTCCCAGTTGACCTTTTATATATGTAGTTTTAAAGAGAAAAAATACAGTAAAAACACAAATGGTAGATATTTCAACATCTTTATGGAGTATAAAAAATAATAGAAGTTGGAGCAGATATAATAGTGGATAGAAAAGATATAATAAATTAAAAAAACTATGCAGAAACAATAAAAAAAATTAAGATAGAAATAAACCTTTGATTAATTATATATTGCAATACGACAAAATTAGACAAAAAGCGACAAATTTGAAAGAAATAAGAAAAAAACTATTGCACTGGTGTGAAAACAATGATATTATTTTACTTGAATAAATAAATTATTATGTGAAAAAATAAAAACCAAGGAGGAAAAAATTTATGTTAGGAGACAAAAAAGGTATAACCTTAGTTGCGTTAGCCGTAACTATAGTTATTTTGTTAATTCTTGCAGGAGTAAGTATTAACGTAGTGTTAGGTAATAATGGAATAATAGCAAAAGCAAAAGATGCAGAAACAAAATCTGCAGAAGCAAGCCAAAATGACTTAAAGGAAATGAGCAACTTAGAAGATGAAATGGATAAACAACTTGGAACATATGATCCATTAAAGAAAATTCCAACAAAAACATTAGAAGAGGCAAAAGTTGACTTTGTTAAAGAGAAAACTAAAGTAGAATTCTCTGATGGAAATGTTATTATACCAGAAGGGTTGAAGATTGCAGACGTTCCAGCTTCAAAAGTACGAGATGGAGTAGTAATAGAAGATAAAGATGGAAACCAATTTGTATGGGTTCCAGTAGCAACAATAGCAGATTATAAGAGAACATGGTATACTGGAAATGATTTATTTAGTGAATATTTAGAAGCATTACCAGAAGATGAAAAAACAAGTGTAGAAAGATATAAAGGATTTTATATAGGAAGATATGAAGTAGGGGATAAAGAAAATACAGAAGCAAAAACATTAAGAAGTTCAAATGATGTAAAAAAAACAGTAACAATAAAAGCAAATCAAGCCCCATATAATTATGTAACAAGAACTCAAGCAATCTCTTTGGCTGAAGGCTTTGCAACAAAGCAAGGATATAAAGCCAAAACAAAATTAGTAAGTAGCTATGCATGGGATACAACAATATCATTTTTACAAAAAGTAAATAGTGATTATGGAAGTAGCTCAGAAGAGGGAAATTATTATAATACAACATTTTCATATACAGATATAACAGGAGCAAGTCAAATAAAAGCAGAAAGTTCAACAGTGTTAGTTCCAACAGGACAAACAACTCCAGTATGTAATATTTTCGATATGGGAGGAAATGTCTGGGAGTGGACGACTGAGTCCTATTCGAATACGGGTGGTCCTTGCACTATACGAGGAGGTCTTTATAGCAATGATTTTGCGATTGATCCAGCTGGTCGCCGCGGTGTTCGTTCTGACATTGACGCCGATTTTATCGGGTTTAGGCTCACTTTATTTATATAGACCTGAGTCTTGGTTGATTGAATTATAATATAATTATAACTATAGCCCAGAGTGGTAATTTTGAAAAGGTAAAATGCTTTGCACTTAACAAGGAGCAAAACTAGAAAATGTAGAGAAGGTAGGAGGCGTTCTGAGTCTTGGCAAAGCTGAGGTCTGAGTGAGCTTCTAATACTAATAAGATTAGCTTTTATGAGCTAGTCTTTTTTGTAAATTAAGAAAGCGTAAAATTTGTTGATTTTTGATGAATGATTTTTCTTGACTTTATGCATAGTTTAGATATAATAAAAAAGGTTATTTCTTAAAAGTTTTTTATCTTATATTTTGTATCAAATCTATTGATTTTTTCAATTAGCCATTCTGGTAAAATATTCTACATACAATTTGATTTAAACTTTTAATAACTAAATTTATGTATAGCAGTTTTGTTATATGAATTTGAGGAGGTTATGTATGCCAAATGAAAAGAAAAGCATATTGCAACCAAAGAATGATGTAGTGTTTAAAGCATTATTTTCAAGAGGAAAACCAAGGATAACACAAGCAATGCTAGAGGCTATTTTAAAAATGAAAATAGACAAGCTAGAGCTTGATAAAAGTACAGATTTACTAAATGAAAATGCAGATGATAAAAACAGAAGATTAGATTTAAGAGCAATAATCAATGGAAACACTGAATGTGACATAGAGGTACAACTTGCCTCGAATGATAATATAGCTGAGAGATTTGTATATTATTGGGCAAAAATGTATGCTGCAAATCTAAAAATTGGAGATACATACAGTGATTTAAGAAAAACAATATCAATAATAATTTTAGATGACGATTTTAAATTGACAAAAAATCTTGAAAAACCGCAGACAACATGGAAAATACGAGAGAGTGAAGCTACGCATCTTGTATTGACAGATTACTTTGAAATAATTATAATAGAGATACCAAAGGTAGTAAAAGCATACCAAAAGACACCAAATGACGAAGTATTACAATGGATGCTTTTTCTAGATAATCCAGAAAAAGAGGAGGTAGCTCGTATAATGGAAGAAAACGAAGATATTAAAGAAGCAAAGGAAGAGTTGGAAAGAATAAGCCAAGATGATATACTAAGAAGAAAGGCGTTAAATAGAACTCTTGAAATAGCAGACAGATTACAAATGAAAGAAGAATTAGAAAAAGCTAAAAAAGAAAGTGATAAAAAATTTACATAAGCTAAATATTCCCATAGAACAAATTGCTAAAGCAGTTGAATTAACTGAAAAAGAAGTGAAAGAAATATTATCTAATAAATAAAATGTATTTTAAAAACGAGGTAGTTTTAATAACACACCTCGTTAATTTTTATAAATAAAATATATCTAAAACATTAAAGTCCTATTTTTCAATACTAAAATTTGTTTTTGTTGTAATTTCCTTTGTAAAGCTTCCATCATAAATAGTATCTCCAGAAACATCATCTTTTAGAGGAATGGCAATTTTGATATTTGCAACATAACTTTCTTCAAGAATATTTTTTATATGAACTTTAAAAGTAATATTTCCAGAAATTGAGGCTAAATCAACTCCTGCTCTTTTTAATAGAGAACCATTGTAAACTAAAGGGTTTTCAATATCTGAAACCAAGTAATTACTTTTTATTAAATTCATATATTCTAATGTAATTGGATTGGATAAATCTGAATATACTTGTGGCTTTGCATAATCTAAGTTCTCTATTGATGAAACACTAGATGTATCGTTTACATTGTTAGATGAATCTGCATTTGTATTATTTGTTTCAACGCCATCGACAGTGTCAGTTGTTTCAGCATTTATAGAATTATCTAAAGTATTAAATTTTGAATCCATTTTTGCAGGTTCTACAATTTCATAATTTAATCTATCTGTAATTAAATAATCTGTTTCTATATTAAACTTTCCAAATTCAAACAAGTTCTTGTAATGCAAATTAGGAGTTCCGCCATTAAAAGAATCAAACTTTATATTATCTATATACAATTCTTTAATAGTATTTTGGGCTTTATTATTAGCATTACCCGAAATGTATAATGCAATATCTGTATACTGATAAACATTTAAATTCCACATTGATTTTTTTGTTTTATTATTTGTTGCATTTGCAGAACTGTATAAGTAAATTTTATCAATAGAAAATGTTTGCTTAGAGTTTAAAGAGGTCATGTCTGCAATGGTATTTTCTAAAGCTATCTTTTTTTGAGCATCTGTATAATTGATTTTTATTAAAACTGCAAGAAGTATAACAAGCAGTATAAAAACAATAAATTTTACAATTTTTTTACTTTTCTTAGGTGATTGATTTTTCATATAATTTCCTTACATTAAAATATTTAGGTTTTGAGGATTACCTATAACCACTAGTATTAATATTATAATTTGAAAAAAGAAAAAATGCAATAAAAAAATTTACCAAATTTGTCATATTTTGATTGTGAAATTGCTGTGAAAGATTAAAAAAAGTATTGCAATGTTATTCCGTTTATGATAGTATAATAGCAGAAACGAAACATTCCCTACGTGGTACGTGTAGAAAGGAATTTTAGAACCAACAAATTCTAAAAGGGAGTCCGCCTTTAAATGTGGCGTGTAGGCTTAGGTTATAAACTTAAGAAACCCAGGAACATTTAACAAGACACCCACCTGCTGGTGCAGGTCCTTAAAATTTCATTCGGCTTACGGCTAATGTGGGGCGATTTCTATAGTAAATTTGAAGCATCACTTAATTTAGGTGGTGCTTTTGCTTTGGCTGGAAAATACTTAGAATTTTGGCTTCGTCAAATTTCATTCAAAACGAGGTTACATATACATCAAGTATGATCTTTTGCCTTTTGAATATCATTTTCCTTGCCAAAATTTAATTCTTTTCCAACCTCGATATCAGTAATTACTATTATGAATATTGCAATTACTACATGGAAATAGTATAATATTTGCATATTGTTGAAGAGGTTTTAGTATGAAAATAAAGGAAGTAATTGAAGAAGGAAAAAATGTATTAAGCAAGAATAATATAGAAGATAATGTAATAATAACAAGAGAATTACTAGCTTTTGTATTAGGCGTAGAAAAACAATATCTGGTAATTCATTTGGCTGATGAGCTTAATGCAGAAGATTATATAAAATTTAAAGAAAATATAAATAAGTTAATTAATGGTAAGCCATTACAATATATAACTAACAACCAAGAGTTTATGGGATTGAATTTTTTTGTAAACGAGAATGTGCTTATTCCACAGCCAGATACGGAAATTATTGTTGAAGAAACCTTGAAAAAATGCAAAGAGTTACTTCTAAAAAATGGCAAGATAAAGATATTAGATTTGTGTACAGGTAGTGGGGCTATTGCAGTTTCTCTTGAAAACTTTCTTGGAGATAAGTCTGAAGTTTTTGCAAGTGATATTAGTACTAAAGCACTAGAGGTTGCTAAATATAATAATGGGAAAAATAACACAAATGTAAGATTCATTGAATCAGATTTATTTGAAAACATACAAGAGCAAAAGTTTAATATTATTGTTTCAAATCCACCATATATAAGAAGCGATGTTATAAATGAATTATCAAAACAAGTTCAAAATGAGCCACATCTTGCATTAGATGGCGGAGAAGATGGATTAGAATTTTATAAAAAAATCATAGAGCAGTCTTGCAATCACATAAAGAATGGATATTTAATATTAGAGATTGGATATGACCAAAAAGAAGATGTGGAAAATCTGCTTAAAGAAAACAGGAATTATGCAGAAATAAACACTATACAAGATTTATCTGGAAATGATAGATGCGTAGTAGCAAAAGTGTGTATATAGAAGGAAGTGATTGAAATGTCTTTTTCATCAGATTTGAAAATGGAGCTAAGTCAAATAAATAATTTGAAGAATAAACAAGAAGTTTATGCAGAATTTCTTGGTTATTTAGCATCTAATAATATAGATGTAAAAGGTAGACATGTAAAGTTTTCAACGGAAAGTGAGTACAACATAAATAGATTTGCTAAGCTTTTAAACAACCTAGAGATTAAAGACTATAAGATAAGTATAACAGGAAAAACATACAGTATTGCATATAAGTGTGATGAAATGCCAACTTTAAAAGATGCAGAGAATTATTTACAACAGGATAATCTGAAAAAAGCATATATAAGAGGTAATTTCTTGGGAGCAGGGTCAATAAATAATCCAAGAAATAAATACCATTTGGAGATAATTTTTAAGGATAAAGAATGCGCGGAATTTACATTAAAATTGTTAAATGAATATTCTATTGGAGCTAAAATTTTAGAAAAAACAGTTTATCTGAAAGATGGAGAAGAAATATCTAAAATGTTAGCATTAGTGGGAGGTCATTCTACGGTTTTAAAGTTTGAAGAGATACGTGTGCTTAGAGAGATGAAGAACAATGTAAACAGGATTGTAAATTGTGAGACGGCAAACCTTAATAAGACTATAAATGCAGCGGTTAAGCAGGCGGAACTTATAAAAAAATTGAAGAAATCTGGTAAGTTTAATAATTTACCAGAAGATTTAAAAGAAATTGCAAATTTAAGAGAGGAAAATCCAGAAGCAACGTTAGAACAATTAGGAGCAATGTTAAAAAATCCAATTGGAAAGTCTAGTGTTAGCCATAGATTCAAGAAAATAGAGGAGTATATGTAGAAATAAATGGAAGAAAAAGAGATAGGATTATACATACACATGCCATTTTGCAAGCAAAAATGCTATTACTGTGACTTTGTTTCGTATCCCAATAGATATGAAATGGTGGAAAGATACATTAAATGTTTAAATAGTGAAATTGTGCAATATGCTAACGAAAATAGGATTATGCACGAGCATGGCTTAGAACCAAAGTTTATAATAAAAACAATTTATATAGGAGGTGGCACGCCATCTTCTATTGATGAATTGTATATTTTGAATGTGATGGAGACTATAAAAGCTAATTTTGAAATTGATGAAGAGGCTGAGATTACTATCGAAGTAAACCCTGGCACTGCTAGTAAAGAAAAGCTAAAAACATATAAAGAAGCGGGAATAAACAGAATAAGCATTGGTTTGCAAGCAGTTCAAGATAGACTGCTTAAAAGCATTGGCAGAATTCATAATTATAGTGATTTTGAAAACACCTTCGTGTGGGCACGAGAGGCAGGATTTGATAATATAAATGTAGACCTGATGTTGGCTCTTCCAAATCAAACTCTTGAGGATTTAAAGGAAAGTGTAAAAACAATAGTAAATTTAAAACCAGAGCATATTTCTGTGTATTCTTTGATAGTTGAAGAAAATACAAAGATGGAAAAAATGGTGCAAGAAGGAACAGCCATTTTGCCAACAGATGAAGAAGAGCGAGAGATGTATTGGTTTGTAAAGGATTATTTGGAAAAACATAAATACAAGCACTATGAAATATCAAATTTTGCAAAGCCGGGTTTTGAATCGAAACACAATACAGATTGTTGGAAGCAAAAAGAGTATATTGGAGTTGGTGCTGCAGCATGCTCTTTTATGGACAACAAAAGGTATTCTAATATAGAAAGTCTAGAGCAATATATTAAGAATATAGAAAATGGCAATCCAAATAGAAATTTGGTGTTAAACGAAACCTTAAATGAAGAAGATAAGATGAATGAATTTATGATGCTTGGACTTCGAAAAATAGACGGAGTAAATATAGGGGATTTTAAGAAAATTTTTGGAATAAATCCAATTATGAAATATTGTAAAACATTAGATAAACTTACTCATGAAGATTTAATACAAGTTGATGAAAATAGCATAAAATTGAGTAAAAAAGGCATCGATTTAGCAAACTTAGTATGGGAAGAATTTGTGTAAATTTTCTACAAGAACAAATGCAAAAATATAAACTTTAAACACTGATAAATTGGCAAAAATTGTGAATTTGTAGTAAAACATGCTTAAATGATTATACACAAGAAATACACAGAAAAATATGATTTTTCAGAATAGACAAATGAAAAAAATTGTGATATTATTAGCCCGATAAAATATAATTATATTTAGTCAGCATATTATAAAAATTAAGTCAAGATTGGCTTAATTTGAGACCTAAAGAGGTATAAAATGAATTTTAAATTAGAGGAACTTACAAAAGACAATGAAGCACAATACTTAGAACAGGTTGCTAATTTAGAACAAGTGGTTATGGAAAACATGGAGGCAAGAGGCCAAAGCGGTCAGCTATTTCCAACAGGCAGAGAGGATATTTCTGCATATGCACATTCTAAAGAAAATTCGGTTTTTGTTGCAGTTGATGAAAATGGCAAGGTTATTGCTGCAACATATATTACACAAGGGCAACAACCGTTTACGTACAATGATATAACAAAATATTTCAAATATGGAGATGATTATAATCAATACGTAAAAAACAAGTACAAAACCTTGCAAGATTATAGAAAAGACATGTTAAGTATTTATAAGCTGAAAGTACAGGCTTTTAAATATGCTAAAGCAAAAATTTTAGCAGAGTTTCCACAATATGGAGAAAATATTATTGCGTTTTTGAAACATGAAGTAGATGAAGAAAACAATCATTTTCACGAAAAGAGTGTACTTAGAGAATTACTAAATAAGTATATGTCAGAATATATGCAAGAACAAGATAAAACTCATACTGGTGTTATGGAAAGATATGATATGTTTTACTGGATTACTGCTGATGATATTGCAAAAGAGTTTGGAAAACAGGACGTAGAACCAAATGATGTTGAGGCAAGAGAGCTAGAAACGATAATAGGGCGAGAAAAAGCAGAACTAGAGTATAAAAAAATATTACATAAAGGACCATTAGTAATACACGAAAAACCAGAATTTAATGTAAAAAAATATTATACGGCAAAACCATCTAACTCAATAGAATTAGACACATACATAACAGACCCACGAGATAGAAGGTCGGGGCTTGCAAGAATTTTATTATCAGAAGGCATTACAAAACATATGGAACAATTCTTTGAAAATGAGAGTGAACAAGAAATATTTTTATGCTCAACATTGCATAGAGATAATCTTTCATCAAAATATGTATCTGAATTTTTTGGTTTAACAGACAGCTTATATGTAAAAAGAAGAGATGGCAGAGATAGAGAAGTTCACATTTGTAGAGTAGGAAGAGATGAGTATAAAAAATATTTAGACCATATAAAAAAGAAAGTTGCAATATTGTATGGATATAATCCAGAAGGTATAGCAATACCTGCTAGTGAAGAAATTGCAATATTAAAAGAACAATTAGGATATGAACAGCGTGAAATATCAAGGCTAAAAAGAGCTAGAACAGCTCAGACGTATAATGGAAAGATAAATTTTAAACAAAGAAAAATAGAAAAAATTATTTCACTTAATGAGAGAATAAAAGAGCTACAAGAAGAAGTTGAAAAATAAGGAGGAAAAATTATGGAACAAGAATATTCATGGCCAATAGAGCCAAAGTATAAAGTAACAGAACATGATAAATATGGTATTAGAAAGAACCACTATGTTTTATTTAAACAAAGAGCACATTCTGGGTTTGACATAACAGCGGACATCGGAACAGAAGTACATCCAATAGCAGATGGAACGGTATTGCTTGCAGAATTTGATGGTACTACCACAGAAGGATTTGATGCCTTTAACGATGGTTATGGTAATAAGGTAGAAATACTAAACAATGATGGTAGAAGAGTAGTGTATGGACATTTAAGAGAATCTTATGTTAAGCCGGGAGACAAGGTTACACGTGATATGGTAATAGGAATAACAGGTTGTAGTGGAGGCTCAAGAGTGCCACACTTACATGTAGAAATTAGAAAATCTAACACAGAAGAAACGGGATTAGATTATACGATAGACCCATTAACAGTATTACCCAAAAAAGATTTGAGCAAATTAACAAAAGAATTTACTCAAGAGCCATATGCAACATTATGGAGAAAAATGGCATCAAATGAGCCATGGAGCTTTGAAAAGACGGATATACCATATTGCGAAGACAAAGAATTTATTAGATAGGAGAGCATTATGAAAGAGGAATTTATTGAATTATTAAGATCAACTAAAAGAGAAGGAATAGAAAATTTACTAAACTTCTTAGAAAAATCAGATTTTTATACAGCACCAGCGAGTACAAGATTTCATGGAAATTATGAGGGTGGGCTTTTAGAACATAGCATGAAAGTATATGAAATATTTAAAGAAAAAATAAAGGCAAGTGGATTATCTACTCCAGAAGATACAGTTATAATTGCTCCACTTTTACACGACATTTGTAAAACTAATTACTACAAAGTAGATTATAGAAATGCAAAAAATGCAAGAGGAGAATGGGAGAAAGTTCCATATTATGCTGTTGAAGATACAATACCATATGGGCATGGTGAAAAATCTGTAATGATGATTACAGAATACATGAAATTGACTAACGAAGAAAAATATGCAATTCGCTGGCATATGGGCTTTACAGAGCCAAAGGAATTGTATGGAACAATTGGAGAAGCATATAAAAAATATCCAATAGCATTATTATTAAATGAAGCAGATTTAGAAGCAACATATTTTTATAATATTTAGGTTAATAAAAAGAGAAGATGGGGAGAATTATCTCCACATCTTCTTTTTTTAGGCTTTAGCTGGTCAAGAGTGCCTAATTCCTGTTACCAAATTTTTGTTAGTAAGCTTGTTCGATTTGAATGCTTCAGCAGCGTACCATGCTGCATTGGAAATAAATTCGTAGGTGTTTTCAGTACCATCGTCCAAAGCCCAAAGGGAATAGGCAATGTTGTACATGTAATTTTTTCCTATTGCAGGTACACGGGTATCGCTTTTGGGAACTCCCAAGATAGAAAGTGCGTGGAAAAGCCGAGCATAATTGTCTGCGTACATTTCATTTTCGGAGGGATGATTGATTTCATGAATGATCCGTTCGATCACCTCTTTATGAATTTCTCGTAATTCCCTTTTCTTTAGATTGAACCGTCCGAAAATTTCGAGGCATCCGTATTCGGGATTATCCCAAAAGGATTTTGGGATAATTCTTTTATAAGAAAGTCCTTCTCGAATTGTTCTGCAATCCGAGAATCCTTCTTGAAAGCCCCGAAGCAAACGCCAAATAAGTTTATTAAGTTTTTCTTTTTCGACCATGTTATTAGCCTCCTAAAGTGTTATACAATAATAAATATAACATATTTACATAATATTGTCAAATTAGCGTTTGAAAATTTGATAACAATAGGAAAAACCAAAATTTTATAGTATTATTAGCACGCTTTTATAAAATTTGAAATGGTATTTTATTTTGATAAACATCAAAAATAAAACGAAAAAATCCTTAAACCTATTTACAATATTTTTTATGTTTGATAAAATTATAAACGACAAATGTCGTTTTAAAATTCTATAAATAGTTTGTAGAAATAATTATAGAAATAAAAAAAGGAGGCATACTAATGAAAAAACAATTTCTAAAAATATAAGAAATATAAAAATACATAGGAAAGGATTTGAAAAAAATGAATAAAAAAATTAAAAAGGCTTCAAGCCTTATGGCTGTACACGCAGGTAATCTTAGAGAAAAAGGAATAACGCTTATTGCACTAGTTGTTACAATAGTTGTCTTATTAATATTAGCAGGAGTAAGTATTAATTTAGTAATTGGGGATAATGGAATAATAACAAAAGCAAAACAGGCAGCGTCAGCCACAGAAGAAGCGAGTGCAAAAAATGACATGGAATTGTATTTAACAGGATTAAGATTAACAAAAGAACAAGATGCAAGCTTTAGATTAGCAGACTATTTAAGTTCAAATATAGGAAATGAAGGAATAGAAGACTTCTTAAATAATGGAGATGGAACAGCCCAAGTAGCATATAAAGGAAATAAATATTCTGTAAATCTAGAAGATTATACATTTGAATATTTAGGAAAAACAGATGGAATGGGAGTAAACAGACACATAAGACAAGTTCTAGACAATAATAATGAAGACGTTCCAGGAATAGCAATGGTAGAAGCAGGAGAGCTAGAAACGGAAGATTTAGGCTGGAAAGTACTAAGTATAAATGATGACGGAACAGTAAATTTAATAGCCAATAACAATACAGGATTTGAAGTATCATTATCAGGAATAAATGGATATACGAATGGAGCAAAAGCATTAAATGAAATATGTTCGAAATTATATGGTGGATTAGAGATAAATGGAAAGAAAGTGCTATCAGCAAGAAGCGCAAATTTAACAGACTTTTATGATGTAACATATCAGTTAAATAGAAAATATGAACAAGGGAAAAAAATACAACCGGTTATAAACACAAAAGATGTAGAAAATGATGGATATTCAACGGAGCAGATTAGTGATTATATAGATGCAAGTAATACATCAGGAGCTCAAGCAAGCAATACAAATATGCTTTTAGCAAGTACTTCACCAACAATAAGAAGTATAAAATCTGCAACAAATAAAATATCAGCGGATATACGAAATACAGGAAATAATTATTGGTTAGCATCAAGAGAAACATGGTATGGTTATGATTCGCAAGGTGGGAAAGTACAATATTCCGAAAATATAGCATATGATTGTTATGCTATAAATTATATAAGAACAGATGGTGCATATACTTATTACAATTTATTTCAAGTTAATGGATTTAATACAACAGGCTCAAATTCAACATACAATTGTGCATTGCGACCAGTAATAACAGTATCAGCAGATAGTGTACCAGATAAAACAATAGGAGCAAGTGTAAACACAGATCCATTTTATAAAGGAAAGTCTGGAGCAGAGGCACATGGATATGTAAAGGCAGATTCAATAGCAAGTCTATTAGGAATAGATATCAAATCAGCAAACAAGATAAATTCAGGATTACCAACCAAAGAAGCAGATATGACATGGACAAAGTTAACAGATGGTGGTTATGATGCATTAACAGGAAATTTTGATACAAGCAAATATGACTATTATATAGCAGATAGGCCAACAAGTTTGCAAATGAGATTAACAGGAGCAGCAGGATACAACAATGGAGTATTAGCCATGGATACAGTATGTAATAATCTATATGGAAACTTGACAGGGATTAAATTGAGCGATGGAACAACGAAAAAGGTAAAAGTAGTATTAGCAAGAAATGCAAAATTTGAGGATTTTGTTGATGAAAGTAAATTAAGTGGTTCATATGGAGGTTTGTGGAGTACAAATGCAAATGATAGCACAACACCAAATAAGATAACTTCGACAAATAATAGATATGCACCAACATTATTTACGCAATATGAAGGAGGAGACAATTTAGATACGAGTAATCCAAGTAAGGGATATTCAGATGCAAAAATAAGATCATATATATTAAGTAATGCAGGAACAAGCTCATTTGTGTCAAATGATCAAAAAAACTCATACGCATATGAGAAATATGATGCAGACCCGGGATTAAAGGTAATATATAATGCTTATTGGGAAGGAGCAAATAGAAATACAGCAAGAATAAATATAGGTAGAGAATATTGGCTTTCGTCGCACTGCGTCGGTGCGAATTGGAACGGCAGTTACTTCAACTTGCGCTATGTGTCAGGTGGTTCTATCGCGAACAGCGGTGTGTTCAACTCTTACGCCGACACGGGCTCTGGTTGTCGCAGTCTCCGCCCAGTCTTGCAGGTTTCTAAATAATTAAATTAAAAATAAGTAAGTCTACATAGACTTGTTTAAAACAACAATATAGTAATTAAGTAGATAACTTAATTGAAAAATAGTGGCTTAAAAATACTAGCTTAATATGCTAGTATTTTTGCATAATATAAGAAATTTTTTGCAAAATAATATTGGTGAATTTATATGAAGATTTCATGGTTAAAATTAGATAATGATAATAAAAGCTTTAAAATTCCAACAAGTTTTGGAATGGACGTGTTTTCTGTGAATAGTACAGAAAATGTTGATAATAAAATAGATGAATTAATAAGAAAAAGCTACAATACAATAATAGTATCGAATGATGTGGCAGGGCTTTCAGAGAAAATTAATAAAGAGTATTTGTATAGCAAAAATGTGAATATTGTAATAAGTAGAGATAGAGACATAAAAAAATGAAATTATAAATCATAAAGTTTTTGGGAGGTAGTTTTGGAGGAAATTCTCATTTTATGTATTGGAGATAGCAAATTAATAGGTGATAGTTTAGGACCATTAATAGGTTCTTTTTTGGAAAGAAATAAATCTGATATTGGAAATAATGTAAAAGTATTGGGAACACTAGAAAAGCCGATAGGATATAATGATTTAATAGAAATTGCAAAACATATAAACTACAACAAAGAATATTATACAACAATAATTACAATAGATTCAGCACTTGGAAGCAATCAAAATATAGGAAAAATATTAATAGATAATACAACATTATGTGCTGGAAGTGGTGTAAATACAGGAAAAAAATTAATAGGAGATATATCAATAAGAGGTATTGTTGGAAAAAACTATGATGATATAAAACAAAATATACAAGAACTTGAAAATGTTTCGACGAATCTTGTAGAAAATATGGCATGCAAGATTATTTTTAAAATTTTGAATTTGTTTAAAGTATAAAAGAAATAAATTATGGTAATAATTCCTATATAAAATATAGGAGGTACATAATGAGTAGAGAGAATACTAAAAATGTGATAATATTAAAAAATCTTCCTTCTAACTTGATAGCCGAGGCTATATTAGTTGTAAAAGATAAAAAGCAGGTAGCAGATTACATGAAAGAATCTGAGTTTGGTGTAAATAAAGACGTTTCTAATTGTAAAACTGGTAACAACGGTATAATTTATGGAGATATAAAAACAGAGTCATTAAAGAAAATTGAAAATGTGAAAAAGGAAGACAGAAAATATGTGATAAAAGAAGCGGAAATTGTAGTCTCAAATTATATAAAAAGAATAGAAGATAATTTGGCAGATAGAAAGATAGATAGATTAAAAAAATCGTATAAAAAGACAAAAAAATTAAATGTTTTTCTTGCAATGACGACTATAATAAGTATATTACTTGCTATATTTATTTGAAAGAAATAATGTAAACGAATAAAACCTTGACCTTTGGAATATAAATCTATAAAAAGATAAACACAAAGGAAGAGGTGTTTTTTTATGGAAAAATCTATTAGCCAAGAGGAGCGTATTAGAAGAGCGGAGGAAATATATAGTAGAAGAAGATATAACAATAGATCTGGAGAGAGCCTATATAGAAGCGGTGAAACGAGAAACAGATATCAGCCACAAGAGACTAGAAAAATAAAAGGCAAAATGATTAATAAGATGATTATTCAAATGATTGTGTGCGTGATAATTTATACTTGCATATATATGCTTCAATATTCTAATTATTTATTTTCAAAAGACATGGTGGATAAAACAAAAGAGGTTTTGTCTTATGATATTAGCATAGAAAATTTGTATAATAAATCAAATGAATTTTTTTCAAATTTGCAGAAAAAATTTAATTGGGGTGTGAATAATGAACAAAATGATAATGTGAATGAGGAAGCTCAAGACCAAAATACAGAGGAGACTAACATTGAAAATAGTAATGCGGAGTCTAGTGAAAATACTAGTGAAGCTAATAATGAAAATGTTGATAATTCTGAGATTTCGCAAAATGATGCAAGTATAGAAGTGACAAATAATGACACAACACAGCTTGCAGTTGGCGGAGCTGATGAGACTCAACAAGAGGAAGAAAAGTCACAAGAAGAGCAAGATATAGAATATGTAAAACAAAATGTGAGCATAATCTGGCCAATAAAAGGAGTTATAACTTCAAGGTTTGGAAACAGAACTCCAACCGAAATTGTAACTGCAAACCATAAAGGCCTTGATATAGCAGGAAATATTGGAGACAACATAGTATCTGCAATGGACGGAACAGTTGTACAATACTCTGAAGAAGGGGATTATGGCAAACATTTACGCATTCAAAGTGGAGAAGTACTTACCTTGTATGCTCATTGTAGTGAACTTCTAGTACAAGAAGGAAGCATAGTAAAGCAAGGAGATGTAATCGCAAAAGTTGGAGCAACAGGTAGGGCTACTGGTCCACATCTACATTTTGAAATACGAAGAGATGATAGATTTATAAATCCAGAGTTGATATTGGGAAGTTTATAATGGCAGAGCTAAAATAATTAGAAAGGATAATATTATGCAAATAAAAATTAATTTGAAGGTCTTTCTCTTTTTGTTGATATTTTTAATAACAAGGCAAATAAAAATATACGCACTACTCATGTGTCTAGCGTTAATACACGAATTGGGACATGTAATGGCTGGAATAATATTAGGGTTCAAACCCGAATCTATATCTATTATACCAACTGGTTTTTCTGTAAAATTCAAAAATGATTGTAAAAATTATAATAAAAAAATAAAAAATGGTAATATGCTTGCGCTAAAAAAAGCCATAATAGCCTTTGCTGGACCACTTGTAAATTTAATAATTATGGCAATTTCAATAATATGCTACAAGATAACAGTAATTTCAGAGATAGCAGGCATATCAATAGAACTATTAATATATTCAAATTTACTGATATTTATATTTAACATGTTACCGATATATCCGCTTGATGGTGGGCAAATTTTGAAGGCAATAGTACATATAAAATATGGATTGTTTACAGCTTATGTAATTACAAATAAAATATCAAATGTAGTTGTAATAATTTTAACTGCATTTGCAAGTTTTGCCATATTAGAATACAAAAACATAGCAATATTAATAATCATTGCTTACTTATGGGGGCTTGTGCTAAATGAAAATAAAAAATATAATTTAAAATTAAAAATATGGAAAAATTTTAAATTTATAGATAATTGCTAATTTTTGAGAACATAAAAAAGAATAAAACATCAATATACTAATATATTTATTATATGTTTAGGAGGTATTGGTGTGTTTGAATTTTTTAGAGTCATATCATTTAAGAAAATATTATTGATTTGTTTAATTTTTATATTAATAGTCATAATTGCAACAGTAAGCTGTAACACGAATATCATAAATAGATTAACAAAAACAAATTCTGTAAATAGTATAATTAATTCAAATGTTGTAGGAGCAGAATATTTAAACCAGATGTCAAATATATCAACTGAAGAACTAGTGGAAGATTTAGAAAAAGAAAAATCATATATAAAGTGGGTGGATTTTAAAGGAACCGCCGTAGTGCTGAAAAAATTAGCCGATACTGATATTAATTCTCATGTTAATAATGAACAAATACAATTTAATTGGATTGAATTAATGGCATATTTAGGATGCAAGTATGGCGGAGACCTATCTTTATTTAAAGATAAAGATTTAGAAAATTTATTAAACAGTTTACGCGAAGGGAAGACTATGAACGAGTTGACAGCAAATATGAAGCTTTACAATTATTTTTTTCAGAGTTATGATGCCATATTCCATGAATATATTGGAGAATATGAAATAGCAACTGTAGATGAACAAGGCAACAAAAAATATGTAAAAAAATATGGCTTAAAAGCATTTTCTCCTATAGCTAAAAATTATTATTTTTGTCATTACAAGGATTTTGGTTCTGCCAGGTCTTATGGATATAGAAGAGTACATTTAGGAAATGATTTGCTACGGAAGTATTGGGACACCTATTGTAGCTGTAGAATCTGGCTACATTGAAGCCCTTGGATGGAATCAATATGGTGGTTGGAGAGTTGGTATACGAAGCTTCGATGGTAAAAGATATTATTATTACGCACATCTACGAAAAGACCACCCTTATGCAAAAGATTTATGTGAAGGACAAATTGTAACAGCCGGAGATGTGATAGGATATCTAGGAATGACAGGCTATAGTAGCCATGAAAATGTGAATAATATAAACATTCCGCATTTGCATTTTGGAGTACAACTTATATTTAATGAAGTACAAAAAGATGGAAACAATCAGATTTGGATTGATGTGTATGAGATAATAGAATACTTAAAAAGAAACAGTTCACAGGTTTATATGTCATATCCAGACACAAGGGATTATGAAAGAAAGTATGATGTGATGAAAGAGGAATGAAAGGATTAATGTCGATAAAATTATAATGCCAAATCTGCTTTTACAGAATTTTTGTTCGCGAGTATTGCTATTTTTTATTTCCTATGCTATACTATGAAACATAGGAAATGAGAATAAGCAGATGTGTGTTACCACTTTACTACATAGTTTTACTATGAGAAAGTGAGGTGGTTGTTTATGGGATTTATATTATTTTTAATATATGCATTGGGATTTTCCCTTACTGTAAACGTAGCCTTATTAACAATTATATTTATAAGTTGGACAAATAAGGAATAATAAAAACACTACATTTTGCTTCGAACATGCAATGTAGTGTTTATTACATATATGTGGTAACATACATTTCTGTATGTTCATTTCCTATACTTATTATATACAAATAATAAACAAAAGTCAATATGAAGTTAAAATATGATTTTTTATCTGAATGTTATTTTAACTATAATTCATATATTTACTTGTGGGTATAATTTAGTGGCTAGAATATCATGCTTCCGACCTGATTGCACGGGTTCGATTCCCGTTACCCACTCCATAATAAAGCAAAAAGACCAGCCGTTACAGCTGGTCTTCTTGCTACAAGATAAGTAAACAACTAATCTCGTAAAATGGCTAAATTTTAGCGCCACTTGCGAATGGATTCCCACTTTTCCCGGAAGGCATCATGCATGATTTCTTCACCGTTAGAGAACGGTACAAACATGCACTTTTCTCGGTATCCTGCATCGTTCAGGTACTGGAGCACCTTGTAACCCTTAGTTACATAGGTGTGCCCGTCACGATAAACAAACACGACAATGCCGTTGTTCATGGAATAAGTTCCAAGCGAGTCACGAGCAAAGGTGTCAAGTTTGAATTTAGTGATTACCGGGTAAGTATGAGTTTCATAATTCACGTGCTTGACCCGCAAACCTTCGTTGGGAATCAAGAAGCTCTTTTTCATCACGAGAGGAGGCAAAGCTCCAATGTGGTGCTCGTTGCAGAATTTTTCACATTCTGCCGAGAAGTTTTCTTCGGGTGTCTTTTTTGCTTTTTCTTGCAAGAACTTCCACCGTTTTGCTTCACGCTTCGGGTAATCCGAGGCGGAGAAAGGAACATAGAAACTAGCTTCTATGAAGCCATTTTCAACAAGCGTAGCAATGGCTCGTGCAGTGTACGGAGTCACATAGTACCGGTTTTGGCAGATAAATCCAATCGTCGTTGAGTTATTTGCCGAATAATGGCCATCGAACTTCGCGATAAAGAAATCCACGCTTAGAGTAACCTCATGACCTGTTTCTGGAAAAACAGCAATCATGCCATGTGTGACTCTGAAAGAGTCGTGGATCAAGTCGCCTAAAGTGTAATTAACCATTTTCTTGTCTCCTTTAACAAGTTTGTTAATTGGTGAGTTTAATCATGCAATTTGCTACATGATTAAAAATCGGACACCTTTATTTTACTATATTTACATAAAATAGTCAAATTTGATGTTGCAAAATTTTTTACTAATGTAAAAAATTCGGTATATTTGCTAATTCATCTATTTTTTAAAATAATGGTTTTCTATAAAATATTTTCAAGTCTGCATGTATAAAAAGTTTTTCAACTAGTGTACAATTTCTGATACGTTTCAAAAATGTTCCCCCAATAGTACTTGATTTTTAATGATAAAAATGATAAGATATCCGTAAATTAAAAGGGAGTAGCTTGATAACTACTAGTCAACATCACGGCTTTTAGCATGGCTAGTAACCACGAGTGGTAAGCAAGACTTTTAAAGAAATTTACAATGTTTTAGGGCGAATTTCTTTTAAAGTCTTGCTTTTTTGTACATAATAAATAAAAAGAGATTAAATTTAAAAGAAATATATTTTATTTTTATTTATGAAATTTAAATTAGTGTTATAATAAAGCTTTATGGTAAAGCTAATAGCAAAATTCAGGATAAAGTACATAAGAAATTATTGCCCTTGGAAAGGATGAGGTTATGGAAAAAGAAAATTGGTTTAACAAATCGGCTGAAGAGACGGTTAAAAAGCTCAACACGAATAACACGTTAGGCTTGACTGCAGAAGAGGTGGAAAAGAGAAAACAAAAATATGGATTAAATGAGCTGGAAAAAGGCAAGAAAACGCCATTAATTGTAAAATTCTTAGAACAATTTAAAGATTTTATGATAATAGTTTTAATTATTGCAGCCGTTGTTTCAGGTATTGTAGGGCACATTAATGGAGAAGGCATAACAGATTCAATAATCATAATGGTTGTTGTAATTGTTAATGCAATAATCGGTGTGGCTCAAGAAGATAAAGCGGAAAAATCACTCGAGGCACTTAAAAAATTAAGTAGTTATTCTGCCAAAGTAATAAGAAATGGGAAAATAACAGTTGTGCCATCAAAGGAATTGGTTCCGGGAGATGTAGTTGTACTAGAAACAGGGGATTACGTTCCAGCTGATATGAGAATAACAGAAGCTGTAAACTTAAGGGCTCAAGAAACATCGCTAACTGGTGAATCTGTGCCAGTTGATAAATATTCAACTACAATAAGTAGCGAAGATGTTGGAATTGGAGATAGAACCAACATGGTATTTTCTTCTAGCTTGATTACATATGGTAGAGGACAAGGAATTGTTGTTGAGACTGGAATGAATACAGAAGTAGGAAAGATTGCTGGAATTTTAAATAATACAGAAAAATCGGATACACCTTTACAACGTAGATTAAACAAGTTAGGAAAGACTCTAGGAATTGCTTCGCTTGCAATTTGTGTGGTAATTTTTATTATTGGATTGTTGCAAGGAAAAGAACCACTAGATATGTTTATGACGGCTGTAAGTTTAGCAGTTGCAGTAATTCCAGAAGGGCTTGCAGCAATTTCTACAATAGTTTTAGCAATTGGTGTTCAAAGAATGGTAAAGAAAAATGCAATAGTAAAGAAATTACCAGCTGTTGAAACGCTTGGAAGTGCTACTGTTATATGTTCTGATAAAACAGGAACTCTTACACAAAATAAGATGACTGTACAGAAATTATTTTATAATAACAGAATAATAGACATCGATAAAGTAGATACTAATAAAGAAAATGACGAGCTTGGAAGACTTGTTTATATTTCGATGTTATGTAATGATACAAAAATAGGAGAAAACAAGCAATTAACAGGTGATCCAACAGAAACAGCTCTTATAGATATGGGATTTAAATTGGACTTTACTCCAGCTGTGTTTGATCAAATGCCAAGAGTTGAAGAAGTTCCATTTGATTCAGAGAGAAAATTAATGACAACAGTTCACAAGGTAAATGATAACCAATATATGGTTTACACAAAAGGTGGAGTAGATGAATTACTAGCAAGATGTAGCAAATACCAGATTAATGGAGAGGTCAGAGAAAATCTTGAAGAATATAAGAAGAAAATAGATGAATTCAACGACCAAATGGCTGAGAATGCTTTAAGAGTACTTGCAATGGCATATAAGCAAATAGACCACATGCCATCAAAAGAAGAGATGGAAACAATCGAAAGAGACCTAATTTATATAGGAATGGTTGGAATGATTGACCCTCCAAGAGAAGAGGCAAAAGTTGCTGTTGCAAAGTGTAAATCGGCAGGAATAAAAACAGTGATGATAACAGGAGACCATAAGGTGACTGCTGTTGCAATAGCAAAAGAACTTGGAATTTTAGAAGACGGCGAAGATGCTATAACAGGAAGCCAATTAGAAGCAATGTCGCAAGAAGAATTAATTCAAAGAGTAGAAAATATAAGAGTGTACGCGAGGGTTTCTCCAGAACATAAAGTGCGTATAGTTAAGGCATGGCAGGCACATGGAGAAATAGTTGCGATGACTGGAGATGGAGTAAATGATGCACCAGCCCTAAAAACAGCAGATATTGGCTGTGCAATGGGAATTGTAGGAACAGATGTTGCTAAAGAAGCAGCAGACGTAATTTTAACAGATGACAACTTTGCAACAGTTGTTTCAGCAGTTGAAGAAGGCAGACGTATTTATGACAACATAATAAAAGCAATACAGTTTTTATTATCAAGTAACGTCGGAGAGGTAATAGTATTGTTCTTTGCAATTTTACTAACACCATTCTTAGCAACAAAATTTGGAATTCCAATTGGATTAATAGAACCATTATTACCAATACACATATTATGGATAAACTTAGTAACGGACTCATTGCCAGCTTTAGCACTTGCATTTGACCCAGCAAACAAAGATGTAATGAAGAGAAAACCAGTAAAGGCAAGTTCTGGAATATTCACAAAAGGTATGACATGGCGTATAATTTACCAAGGAATAATGATAGGACTTCTATCACTTGCTGCATTTGTAATTGGAATTTCCACTCCAAATCCACCAGTAATAGAAGGATTAACACCAGAACAAGTAAGAGTTGAAATTGGTCAGACAATGACATTTATTGTTTTAGCATTTTCAGAATTGATTCATGTATTTAACATAAGAAACAACAAAGAGTCAATATTTAAGATAGGAATAGGTGGAAACAAGCAATTATTCTGGGCTATTGGAGCATCTGCAATGCTTATGCTAGTAATACTTGCAATTCCAGTTTTAAGAGCAATATTCAGTATTCCGGTACTTCCAATGGATAGAATAGTTGAAACAATGGCATTAGTAATAGCACCAGTTGTAATAGTGGAAATATTCAAATTACTAAAAATAAATACTTCTAAGGATGAATAAATTAATCAATTAATTAAGCAATAATTTATATTTTTATAAAGCATCTACATGTTGTACTGGGGGTGGTACTTCTAACGAACCTTCCCAAAGGTACACCTCTAGTTGGGTTTTTAAGGATATAAATTATTGCTATTTGAGTTAATCTATTAAAAAAGTATAATGAACCATATATTAAATTATTGCATGGAAAATTTATAATAAAAATTGTAGAATATTGTAATTAAAAGTTGCATATGATAGAATAAGAAAAAAATAAGAGGTAGAAAATGTACGATTTAATTATTAGAAGAGGATTGAATAAGAAAAAGGTGACAGTTTGCATTATTTTATTAATTCTTCTTGTTACTTTAGCAACCATTTCTGGAATAAGGCTTGCAGAACATCATGAAGTAAAAAAACAAGCAAAATTATATGAGGAACAACAGGCTCAAATAAGAAAAGAAGAAGAGGAAAAACAGAGACAAGAAGAACTTGCAAAACAAGCAGAAATTAATAAAAGAATAGAGCAAACTAGCAGGGCTTTCACTGACGAAGAAAAAGATAGAATAAAGCATATTTATCGTTCTACTGGTGAAAAAAGAGTATTTTTAACATTTGACGACGGTCCATCTGAAACGGTAACACCACTAATCTTAGACTTGCTAAAAAAGGAAAATGTTAAGGCAACTTTTTTTACGCTAGGAACTAATGTAAACAACTATCCAGATTTAGTAAAAAGAGAATTTGATGAAGGAAACTATGTAGCAAATCACGGCTATTCACACAAATATTCTACAGTATATGCATCACCAGAGGCCACATTAAACGAATATAATTATACAGAAGATGCAATAAGAAAAGCGTTAGGAAATAATTCATATATGTCAAAATTGTTTAGATTCCCAGGTGGTTCGAATGGAGGATATTATGATGAGGCAAAACAAAATTCCAAAGTATTACTTCATGAAAATGGAATTATGCACTTAGACTGGAATAGCTTGAGTTCAGATGCAGCAGGTGCAAGAACTAAAGAAGCCTTATTACAAAACGTAAAAGATACTATGGGAGAAAAAGAAAGTGTTGTAATATTGATGCATGATTCCAGCGATAAAATACTGACATATGAAATGCTATCAGATTTAATATCGTATTTAAGAGAACAAGGGTACAAATTTGAAAACATATATGATTTATTGGACTAGATAATGTGAGGAAGGAATACTTTTTATGTATGATGTTATAATAATAGGAGGAGGCCCTGCTGGAATTACAGCCGCAATATATATTAAAAGAGCAGGTTTTAAAGTATTAATAATTTCTAAAGGAGAGGGAGCTCTAACAAGAACAGAGAAGATAGAAAATTATTACGGCTTTGAAACGCCTATCTCAGGGAAAGAATTGATAGAAAAAGGCGAGAAACAAGCAAAAAATCTTGGAATAGAATTAATAAAAAAAGAAGTAATTGGTGTAAAATATACTGAAAGTGGATTTGAGGTAATGGTAGCAAATCAATCTAAAGCTGATAGGTATGTTGCAAAAACAGTAGTAATCGCAACAGGAGTAAATAGAAACAAGCCAAACATGAAAGGATTGCAAGAATTTGAAGGAAAAGGTGTAAGTTATTGTGCAGTATGTGACGCACCATTTTATAGAAATAAAGATGTAGCAGTGCTAGGCAATGGAGAATATGCAATTGGAGAAATTGAAGAGTTACTACCTATTGCAAAGTCTGTAACAATGCTTACAAATGGTAAAGAACCAATAGAAAATAGAAGTATCGATGTACAGATAAATGAAAAAAAGATACGTGAATTTAGAGGCACAAATAAAATAGAAGAAATAGAATTTGAAGATGACTCATCACAGAAAATAGATGGAGTATTCATTGCACAAGGAACAGCGGGCTGCTTAGAATTTGCAAAAAAATTAGGTGCAAAAACTGAAAACAACAATATTGTGGTAAATGATGAGATGCAAACAAGCATAGGAAACATATATGCATGTGGAGACTGCACAGGAGGAATACTTCAAATATCTAAGGCTGTGTATGAAGGCACAAAAGCAGGATTAGCAATAATTAACAAATTGAGAAGAAAGGAAAATTAGATATGTGTGAAGTAAACTTAACAAGTAAAAACTATAGTGAAGAAGTAGAAGAATCTACTGTTCCAGTACTTATAGACTTTTGGGCTACTTGGTGTGGACCATGCAGAGCAATGATGCCAGTAGTAGCAAAAATCGCAGATGAAAATGAAGGAAAAATAAAAGTATGCAAAGTAAATGTAGATGAAGAGCCAGATTTAGCAGAAAAATTTGGAGTAATGAGCATACCAACATTTGTCGCAATAAAAAATGGTAAAGTACTTGAAACAAGCATAGGAATACAAGACGAAGAAGAAATATTGAAAATGTTCGATAAATAAAAATATAAAAATTAGATTTCAATGTGAGATCTAATTTTTTTCACAAATGGAGTATACATAAAATAAAAGGACTAAAAACGTTGAAATATATGGAAAAATGTAGTATAATTAAATAGATGGTACTTTTTTATGCCGTCCGAGATTTCGGGAGGCATGAGCCTCCGAAGTTTCGATATATTGAATACTAGGAGGCAATAAGTATGAACATTGAAAAAAGAAGAATTAATTTGGTGAAAACAAGCACCGGAGAAAAAGGAAGCTTGTGGCTTGAAAAATTAGCGGTGCCTGAAACGGTAAAGATTACTGTGAACGGTAAAGAAGTTGTTCCGGCAGGTTTCGATATCTACGGGCAGCCCTTTTTTTCCAAAGAGCAGTGCAAAATGTTCGAGTTTAAGGAAGAAGAACTCAGAAGAGAAATGAACGATCCAAACTATGAATTAAAGGCTGAAGTTCAGTACGAAGAAAAAATGTTTGACGTACCGAGAACCAGCTTCGATTCGGTTAATGGTATTCAGGAATCTCTCAAGAGTTTATCCACCTTAAGCCAGATGATCAAAAACCGGAAGATCTACCACAAAGCATATCCGAAGAATATGCTGAACGAGTTTGTCTTGTTTGGCTACATCAAACTCGAATGTGCTGGTGGAGTATCTTTTACAACAGACAGGACTCGATTCACTGCGGATGTTGAAATATTCCAGTATTTCAAGAATCGTAATGAGCAGACCTGTATGTTTGGTCAGTCTGCTTACACCATTCCGGTCCCCCATTCTGTTTGCCCTTGTTGTGGACAGACCATAACGATTCATGATGTGAAACACAACCCTTGCGTGAAAGCACATGGTAAAGTATATCATGAAGGGTGCTGGCAAGAGTTCAGGAAGCTTTCTGAAATCGATTTTTTCACCAGCGTAATAAGTGGCACTTATTCCTTTACGGAATATGAGTTCGATTTCAATGAGAAGGAAGGAAAGGAGACTTATTATTCCGAGGCGGTGTTCCACACTGTCGACGGAGACGTGAAAATCAGTCGGTATGGCGAATTCACGCAGATCGAATGGCTTGACAACTACAAGCCTTTTGACTTGCGCCGAGTCATGAGAGAGCTGAATAAGGGGATTGCCACTGATGGAGAAAGAAAGGTGTTCTTCATCGAGGATTGCTGGAACAATGCACATGCGTGCATTTACAAGGCGAGAGAGGCAACCAAACGCACTGAATAAAATCTGACGGCCATTTCAATGTTACCCCGCCCGGGACTCGTTCCTGGGCGGGGCTTTTTAATAAAATATAGAATATATTTCTCAAAAACAACAAAAAAGTGCTAATTTTTAAATCAGTACTTTAATTTGGTGCGGATGAAGGGACTTGACGAGCCGCGTCGGGAAAACCGTCCACCGGAAGTTTTTCTAATCCTCCTTTTCAAGTCCCACGAAATTCTCAAAGGTAACAAAAAAAGATACCAATTATAAATTAGTATCTCATTCTGGTGCGGATGAAGGGACTTGAACCCCCACGTCGTTGACACTGGTTCCTAAGACCAGCGCGTCTGCCAATTCCGCCACATCCGCATATGTTATTCTTAACACTTAATTATAATAGCACAATAATGTTTTGATTGTCAAGTATAAAATTAAAAAAATATAAAATTTCACAACAAATTTCTAAAAGGCTTTTAAAGAGCCGAAGTTTATGCTATACTTTATATGAATTTTTTTGGTAAAACAAGAGAGGGAAAATAATGAATCAAATTCCAGTAAAAAAGAATGAAAAATATATAGTAGATATAATTGATAATGGTTTTGGAGGAGAAGGGATTGCTAAAGTTGATGGTTTCACAATTTTTATTCCGAATGCTTTAAAAGGCGAAAAATGTGAAGTACTAATTGTAAAAGTTTTATCATCACAAGCGTATGGGAAAGTAATCAAAATTATAGAAGCATCAGAAGATAGAGTGGAACCAGATTGTGCCACTTATCAAAGATGTGGTGGATGTGATTTAAGACATATGACATATGATGCAACCTTGAATTTAAAGAAAAATACAGTGCAAAGCCTAATAAATAAGGGATTACAAAATAAAATTGAAGCAGAGAAAACAATTGGAATGGAAAATCCGTATAACTATAGAAATAAAGCACAATTTCCAGTTGGAATAGATAAGGAAGGTAATCCAACAGTTGGTGTATTTGCACAAAGAAGTCATACAATAATACCAATTCAAAACTGTAAAATTCAAACTGAGATATCGCAAGAAATTGCCAGAAGCATAATAGAATTTATCAAAGAAAATAAAATATCAATATATGATGAAGAAAAGCATAGCGGAGCAATAAGACATATAGTTATAAAAGTTGGGAAATACACGAATCAAATAATGTGTATATTAGTTGTAAACGAAGAAATTGGCAAAGCAAATGAAAACAATTTAGTGAAAATGTTATGCACTAAATATAAAGATGTAAAAACAATAGTAAAAAACATAAACAATAAAAATACAAATGTTATATTGGGAAAACAAAATGTAAACTTATATGGTGATGGTTACATAGAGGACAAGCTAGGAGAGTATACATTTAAAATATCCCCGATGTCGTTCTACCAAGTAAATCCTATACAAGCAGAAGTATTATACAACACAGCAATAGAATCTGCAAATTTAAGTAAGGAAGACATTTTATTTGATTTGTATTGTGGTATTGGCACAATTGGAATATTTGCATCGAAATTTGTGAAACAGGTTTATGGAATTGAAATAGTTGAACAAGCAATAGAAGATGCAAAAGAAAATGCAAAAATAAATAAAGTAAAAAATGCAGAATTTATATGTGGAGACGTAGAATTTGCATTTGATGAACTAATAAACAAGAAAAAAATAATTCCAACGGCAATAATAGTAGATCCACCAAGAAAAGGACTGGACGCAAAAACGATACAAAACATATTAAAGATAAAACCAGAAAAATTAGTGTATATAAGCTGTAACCCAGCAACCATGGTAAGAGATATTTCAAAAATGGAAGAAGTATATGTTGCAGAAAAAATACAACCAGTTGACATGTTCCCATACACGAGCAGTGTGGAATGCGTAGCAGTATTGCAAATAAATATAAAAAAATAAATATAGATTCATATTTAAATGATAATTTTAATTATACTGGAAGTGAAACTGTGAGTAGTCAAAAATTATGGAAAATGTATGTATAACCATTCAGTAAGAAATAAAGAGTTATGAAGGAAAAAAATGTTATTAAAAGAAATGAATTCATTGACATATTAGTGATAGAATAGTATAATTGAGGCTGTCGCTTATTTTTTCGCGGGTACAATTAAGCCCGCTACAAGGAAAGGCAGGATATTATGTCACAGAATAATCGGAGCAAAAGTCACATTTTGTACATTAGATTAGTTTCAATTCTTGCAATTTTTATTGTAGGAATTTGGATATTCGATTGTACACACTTTTGGCGAAATACTACTATTTCGGGAATTGACTGTTCTTGGCTTACTTTAAAAGAAGCTTACAATAAAATTGAACAGGAAGTAAATACAAGAACCATAAAGTTTTATTTTATGGATGGCAACATTTATGAAAAAACTTATGAAAAAATCGGTGTAAGTATTGATGAAAAAAAATTAGAATCTGTTTTTAAAGAACAGCACAAATACCGTAGTGGACATCATTTCTATAATTTGGGAAGTGTAATTGAACTCGATCAAGAAAAATTGAAAGAAACTTTGAAAACATTTCCAGAGTTACAACTTGAGAACATGATTGCTCCACAAAATGCACAATTAACGTGGAATGGCGAAAAATTTGATGTTACAAGAGAAAAGGTAGGAAATCAAATTGACTTGGAGGAGGCAGAAGAATTTGCTATAAGACAAATTAATGCAGGAATGGATAGCATATATTTTCAGCTAGTGACACAGAGAAACCCAGATGTTGTATACGAAGACATAGAAAGTATACAGAAATATATGAATAATTTGCTTCAGAGTTGTTTGTATTTCAAACTTGCAAATGGAGAAATAGTAACGCTTGATAAGAATGTTATAAAAACATGGATAGTTGAGGATGCAAGGTTAGGATATTTAATTGATGTGGAAAGCGGGATTCAACATTTTGTAGAAATGTTAGCTCAAAAGGTAAAAGATATTAACAAAGATACCCCTGAACTTACTGATGTAGAGCTAAACCAAGATGTTGAAACAGAAATAATTAATGCTTTTCTTGGCAATCCGAATCCTCAAGAGGTGGATTTAGCATACCGCAAAATAAAGGAGTGATATCGAGTATCAAGTAGTCTGACATAAGGAAAAATAGATTGTCAAGCACTGAGAGCTTCAAATGAGTCTCTCAGTGCGTTTCTATAAAAAATAAATAAGGTTATGGTGATAAAAAATAAAAAAATACTTGAAAAAAATTGTTAAAGTGATACAATATAAACATAAAAATGCAGGTGTAGTTTAGTGGTAGAACTTTGCCTTCCCAAGGCAATAGTGTGGGTTCGATTCCCATCATCTGCTCCAGAACGAAAAGAAAAATTGGAGTTTTATATAACTTTAATTTTTTTTTAGGGAATCGAAAAGGAGGAATAGAAATTAGTCCAGTGGACTAATTTCCCGACGCGGCTCGACGATTCCCATCATCTGCTCCCAAAAATACAACAACTTGCGAATAAATAAAGTTTCGTAAGTTGTTTTTTATTCTGTAAAGAGTTCTTAAAAACTATTGAAAAATTCCCCATATTTTGATATAAATATAAAAAACAAACAAGGGAGAATATCGTGAAAAAATTAATTCAAATTTTAGGAATAGTTGCACTAGCAATAGTAGTAATTTTAAATATAGTTTATACGGCGGACATGAATTCTGGAGAGCAAATCTCAATCAAATTTAGCAGCTTTATTTATATAATAGGACTAATTATAACGGCAATTTTAATTTATTTTATAACTGAAGTAATAAATAAACATTTATATAATGGAATAAATGAAGAGAAAAAACACAAATTGCGTAAATGGATTGTAGCAATTGCTATTGTTTTATATTTGATTTTTAATGTAGTGTGGTTAATTTTCGTAAGACCAGGAATAGTAGCGGATTCTATACACGTTTTAAATTTGGCACAAACATTTTACGAGAATAATCCAGATAGATACTTACCAAATTTGACATATGCGGGAATACCACTAATTCAATACATGCAGGCATATCCACACCAAATTACATTGGCATTTGTTTATAATATGTTATTTTGCGTGTTACGCTGTGATTTGATAATTTTACCAAGAATATTTAATGTATTCTTTAATTTGTTAATTATTTTGGCATTATATAAAATAACAAAACAATTATCGAAAGATTACAAAATGAATAATACGCGAATGTTTATATTAATTCTAACATTCTTTACAATACCAATGCTTGCAACATTTATGTATGGGGATATTCCAGCACTTGCGTTAAGTTTATTTTCTGTATATTTTATGATGAAATTTACAGATACGAAGCAGGTTAGATATGGAGTTTTTGCTTCAATTTTTACAATGATAGCATATTTGATGAGAATGAATACTCTAATATTCGTAATTGCAACTGTAATTTATTTGGTATTAAATATATTCAAAGACTTTAAAGAAAAAGAAGTAAAAGAAAAATTGATAAATGTTGCTGTAATTGCAATGTTTTTAGTATTAACATTTGTACCATCATCACTTGTAAAAACATATTATTTTAGTAAATACAATCTAGAAAAAGGCAAAACATATCCAAGCATTAGTTATATTCTAATGGCTATGGAAGAGGGACCTAGAGCAAATGGATGGTATAATGAATCAATTGCAGAACCTGCATTAAGAAGCTTGAAAACAGGTGAGAATATTTCTGATGAATACAAAGAAAAAATAAAGGATAGATTAGAATATTTTGCAAAACACCCTGCTTATACAGTAGATTTTTACAGACAAAAGCTTACGACTACTTGGGCAGAAAGTACGTATTCTGCAATATTTAACAATGGAATAACAGAAGAGAGTAATCTAAGCTGGATAAAGAGTCCTTTAACATTCTATCAGAAAGCTTGGATAATACTAACTTTTACATTGACGATAATAGTACTAATTCAAAATAGAAAAAATTTAACAATAGAACTAATATTCTTGGTAACAATATTCTTAGGAGGATTTTGTTTCCATATATTATGGGAGGCAAAATCGAGGTACATAATTCCTTATATAGTAGCATTAATACCGGTTGCAAGTGTTATGTTAAACATTAAACCTTGGAAAATAAAGAAGCTGAATTCTTGACATACAACGATTGTATGATAAAATATTAAAGGAAAATTTATAAATTGGAAGTGCAAAATGAATCAAAAGAAACAATTATTAGTTAACACTATAATAATAGCAATAGGCAAGCTAAGCACACAAGTTGTGTCTTTCTTGCTTTTGCCTCTATATACATCAAAATTAAGCCCAGCAGAGTATGGAACATATGACTTTTTGGTAACTTTATCAACATTTTTGTTGCCAATAATAACATTGCTTATGGAAGAGTCTATGTTTAGATTCTTAATCGATGCCGATGACTTAAAGAGTAAAAAAAGAGTTATAACGGCTACAATTGCGTACACACTAGTTGGAACTTTTATATTTACAGCCATTGCTGGAATTATAATGGGTGTAATGCATTATGAATATGCATTTGTATTTATATTGTTTATAATTTCAAATATCTTATTGGGATTGAGCAATGCATTGGCTAGAGGAACTGGAAAGATAAAATTATATTCTTTCTCAAACTTTATATTGGGAGCTTCTACAATCGTATTAAACATAATATTCATAGTAAGCCTAAAGCTTGGTGTCAGTGGACTTTTATGGGCAAATACGGTTGCAAACAGTGCAACAGCAATAATAATCTTGTTAAAATTACATTTACCACAGTTCGTAAGTAGAAAAGATTTTCACAAGTCTACTTTAAGAGAAATGCTTAGATATTCAGTACCACTTGTACCAAACAATTTATCTTGGATAATCATAAGCTTATCAGATAGACTCATGCTTACAGCAATGAGTGGTACAGAAGCAAACGGAATTTATTCTATTGCAAATAAATTTCCAAATATAATTTATACATGTTATGGATTTTTTTCTACTGCATGGAAAGAATCGGCTGCAAAAATATTAAAAGATGATAACAAGGTAAAATATTATAACAGTATTTACAAAGATATAAAATTCTTTTTAAAGGCAATCGTATTAGGATTAATTGCAATAATGCCATTTGTATTTTCTTTGTTTGTGGACGCAAGCTATAATGATGCATACAAATACATTCCAATACTTGTAATATCAATTTATTACACAAATATGTCAAACTTCTATGGGGGAATATTTACAGCATATAAAAATACTAAAATAATGGGCTCAACAACAGTTGCGGCAGCGATTATCAACATAGTAATAAACATAATATTTATACCGAAATTTGGAATATATGCAGCATCGTTTTCAACATTAATTTCGAATTTGATTGTATTTGTATACAGAAGATATAAATTAAAAGAGTACATAGTTTTAAAAGAAAAATTCAATTATGTGTTTTGGATATTGCTAGTAGCAACACTAATCACATATTACAAAAACAATTTAATTGCAAATATAATAATGTTTATAATAGTGCTTGCGTACTGTATATTTACAAATATGAGCTTCCTAAAGAAAATAGCAGAACCAGTAATAAATAAATTAAAAAAATAGGAATATATCTATAGTAGAGGTGAGTTATAATGAACAATGAAAAAATAACAGAAACATATGATGTATTAAAAACTTTTATACCAAAAGAAGATATTTACTTAAATGAACCAATGAGTAAGCATACTACTTTTAAAATAGGCGGAAATGCAGATATATTCGTTAAATTAAAGAGTGTAGAACAAATTGAGAAAATAATCGAAACAACACGAAAAATAGGAGTGCCATTAAAATTTATAGGAAATGGTAGCAATATTTTAGTAAAAGACGAAGGAATTAGAGGAGTTGTGGCGAAGATATGTACTAGTACATATGATTTTATTGATAAAACAACTATAAGATTAGACAGTGGATTGTTAAATGCGAAAGTCGCAAGAATTCTATTAGACCATAGTCTTGCTGGTTTTGAATTTGCATCAGGCATTCCAGGAACTCTTGGAGGAGCTGTGAAGATGAATGCTGGTGCTTATGGTAGTGAGATGAAGAACATAGTTGTAAGTACAAGATATATAGATTTAGACAGTGACAAGATTGAAATAAAAGAAATTAACAATGCAGAGCATGAATTTAGTTATAGACACAGTATTTTCTCAAATAAAAATGCTATAATAATAGATACAACTCTAAGACTTCAAACAGGAAATAAAGACGAGATTGAAGAAAAACTATGCGATAATCTTGATAACAGAAGAGAAAAACAGCCAATAGATAAGCCAAGTGCAGGAAGTACTTTCAAAAGAGGAGAAGATTTTATAACAGCCCAATTAATTGACGAGTGTGGATTAAAAGGTTGTACGGTTGGTGGAGCGCAAGTGTCAAAAAAACATGCGGGCTTTGTGGTAAACATCGGAAATGCAACTGCAAAAGACGTTATAGAACTTACAGAATACGTAAAGAAAAAAGTGTATGAGAAATTTAACAAGAAAATAGAATTGGAAATAGAAATTGTATAATTGAATTGCCTTTTATAAAAGTTAATGATATGGTTTAAATAAATTTTATTATTAGCAGAAAATATGATGGAAGTAATATAGATTAGATATGTATCAATGTGAATTTACATAATATAATTTTAATGCATTATGTTAGGCAAAATTTGAAAGGAATGAAATAAAAAATGAACGGATTTTTTAAGTGGTTTAAATCAGGAGCCAAAATAAAAAGATGGATTTTTCTAATGTTAATAGGAATAGTACTCGTATGTTATGGAATTGCAAAGGTGCTTGTAACAGATGAAATGGGATTTAGGAAGCTTGCAAAAATAATTTTTGTGTTTGTTTTAGGATTTACATTCACAATAATTAGTATAATATGTATTCAAAGAAGAACATTAGAGATATTAGTAGAGGAATCTGATACAAGAGATTTAGAAGATAAAAGTAAAGTTAAATCTTTAATATTCAATAGAAAAATATACAATCAAGGACCAAAAGTTGTTGTAATTGGTGGTGGCGCTGGACTTAACACAGTACTTAGAGGCTTGAAAAATTACACAGACAATATAACAGCAATTGTTACAGTTTCAGATTATGGAGAGCAGAGAAGCAAATCAAAACAAGACTTGGGAACTCTTCCATTAGATGATGTAAAGGGTAGCTATGTGGCACTTGCTGCAAATGAAAATGAAATGGATTGCTTGATGAATTTAACCTTTAAAAATCCAAAATTAGAAGGATTAAAATTTGGAGATATATATTTAACAGCAATGAAAGAGGCTGTTGGAGATTTCTCGGCATCAGTAGAAGAAAGCTCAAAAATACTTAATATGACAGGAAAAGTTCTTCCAGTAACACTTGATCAAATTAAGATATGTGCAGAATTAGAAGATGGAACTGTGGTGGAATGTAAAGATAAAATTCCAGAAATGGTTAGCCAAAAAATAAGTAAGATAAATAGAATATTTATTTCGCCAACCAACACAAGAGTTGCTCCAGGTGTTATAGAAGCCATTGAAGACGCTGACGCAATAGTACTTGGACCGGGAAGTTTATACACAAATGTAATTCCAAATTTATTGGTACCGGGAGTATCAAAAGCAATAAGAGAGTCTAGTGCATTCAAAGTATATGTAAGTAACATAATGACAGAGTATGGTCAAACTGATAGTTATACTCTATATGACCACATAAAGGCTATAATAGACCATGCTGGAAAAGGCATAATAGATTATTGTATTTATGATACTGGAGAGATTGTGCCAGAGTATATAAGGCAGTACAATAAAGGAGGAGAAGAACTTGTTGAACAAGATGTTTCGAAAGTAAAAGAAGCAGGAATTAAGTTAATTCAAAGAAATATGTCTACAATCGAAAATGGAAGAATTAGACATAATTCTGATGCGATAGCAACAAGTATTATCCAACTAATTTGTGATGATATGAAATTTAGAGATATGCAAAATGATACAAGAGTTATTCTACTAGATTCAAAAATAAAAGACACAAAGAAGAAAATGAAAAACAATCAAGCAAAGAGTAAAAAGAAGAAAAACAAAAAACGTTCAGGAAATAGTAAATTCTTTGAAAAATATAATGATAGAATTCAGGCAATACAAGATAGTGAGAGCAACAGAGAAAAGAGAATAAAAGAAATAGAAAAAACTGGTAAGAAAAATAAAGAGAATGAAAAAAACAGTAAAAACATAGAAATACAGAAGAGTGAAATAAGACAAAAGAAAGAAAATAATAGACAGTCAAGTAAAATTGATGTAAATAGAAAGCTTGAAGAGGGTAGAATGTTAGAGTCTAGAATGGAAGAAACTCTAAGAAGAATGAAGGAAGTAAACAAGAATAAATAAAAAGAGGTAAACGATAGATGAAATACAGTGAAATTGATGAAGAAATAAAGAAATCTCTAAAAAGAGACTGGATAATTACAAATGGAATAGGTGGATTTTGTAGCCAAAGTGCACTGGGATGTAACACTAGAAAATATCATGGGTTATTGATTGCACCACTCACACCACCAGCAAGAAGATTTTTAATATTGTCAAAATTAGATGAAAGCATTGAAACAAATGGAACTAAATATAATTTGTTTACAAATATGGCAAATGGAGAAATATCTGAAGGATATAAATATTTAGTAGATTTCAAAAAAGAATATATACCAATATTTACATATAAAGTTGAAAATATAATAATCAAGAAGTTTATTTGTATGGATTATGGTAAAAATACAGTAGTTGTATATTATCAAATAAAAAATCAAAATGCAGAAGCTAAATTAACTTTAGCGCCAGTAGTAAATTTTAGAGACTTTCACTCTATAAATAAAGATCATCAATTTAATGTAGAACAATCACATTCTGGAAATAAAGTTAGAGTTGTACTAGAAAAAAATTCGGAAACACCAATTTACATGAATTGTTCTGATGGCAGATATTTTAAACATATAGATGATACATTCAGAAATATGTATTATTTAAGAGAAGAAGAAAGAGGCTTTGAAGCAGAGGAAAATCACTACGTTCCGGGGGTATATTCGATAAATCTGGAACCAAATGAAGAAAAAGAGATAACTTTTGTATGCTCATTAGAAGAAAATATAGAAGAAATAGATGGAATAAAAGTTATTAACAAGGAATTACTAAGAATGACTGGAATTATTTATGATACTGGTATAATTCAAAATAGTAAAATGAATGATAAGAAACTTGATATGTTAAAAGCTCTGATATTAGCAACAGATAATTTTATAGTAAATAGGCCATCATTTGGATTACATACAGTAATTGCAGGATATCCATGGTTTCTAGACTGGGGAAGAGATTCATTAATTTCATTTGAAGGCTTGCTATTATTAACAAAAAGATATGAATTAGCGAAAGAAGTTTTATTAACAAATATAAGAGACATAAAATATGGACTAGTTCCAAATGGATATTCAGGTTATGATAATAGACCATTATATAATAGCGCTGACAGCTCATTATTATTGATAGAGCAAGTGTACAAATACTTAAAATATACGAATGATAATGAATTTATAAAAGAAGAAATATATCCTAGTTTGGTAAAAATAATTGATGCATATTCAGATAGAATAGATGTTGATGGAGATAACATTTATTTAGATAAAGAGGATAATTTACTGTCTGCTGGAACAGAAAATACTCAAATTACTTGGATGGATGTAAAAATAGATAACCATGCAATAACTCCTAGAAATGGCAAAACTGTAGAGCTTAATGCTTTATGGTATAATGCATTAAAAATAATGGCTAGACTTGCAGAAAAATATGAGAACAAGCAATTGTGTAGAAAATATCTAGAAATGGCTGAAAAGACTAAAAAATCATTTGATGAAAAGTTCTATAATGAAGACAAACATTGCTTATATGATGTGTTAGGAGATAGCAAGGTACGACCAAATCAATTATTTGCATTAAGTTTATCACATCCGATTGTTGATAATGCAGAGATTGCAGAGCAAGTTTTAAATACAGTTGAGAATAAATTATTAAATAAATATGGACTAAAAACATTAAGCTCAGATGAAGACGGTTATGTTGATGTATATGAAGGTTCTGCATACAAGAGAGATTCAAGCTATCATCAGGGAATTACTTGGCCATGGTTATTAGGATTATATTATGATGCATTAAAAAATACTATGATAATAGAAAAGAATAGAACCAAAAAGCAAGAATTAGAAGAAAAAATAACGAAGCTTGTATATACAACAAAGGAAACTTTCAAAGCAGAAATGTTTGAAAGGTCAAGTATTGGCACGATAAGTGAAATATATGATTCAACAGAACCATATGAAGAAAGAGGAGCATTTGCACAAGCTTGGAGCGTGGCAGAAATCTTTAGAATAGTTTTAAATAAGAGGTAGATTTTATAAAAAAAATTAGGAGGCTAATTGTGGATATCACAGCATTAGAAAATGAACTGAAAGCTGGAAAACTAAATAACATATATTTACTATATGGAGAAGAACGTTTTTTATTAGATAACAACGTAAAAAAAATAAAAAAATTATTTGGTGAAACAGTAAATGGAATAAATTATATTCAAATTGACAACACTAATGTTTCGGAAATAATTGCAGATATAGAAACGCCTGCGTTTGGATATCCACAAAAGCTGATTGTTGCAAAAGATACAGGATTATTCCAAAAGCCTAAAAGAGGGAAAAGCGCTACAACTGAAGAAAAAACATCAAAAAAAGATGACAATAAATTTGAGAATAAGCTTGCAACATACATAGAAGAGAATGTTGATATGATAGATGATTCCGTAATATTATTGTTTATTGAAAATGACGCAGATAAAAACAATCTATATAAAACAATCGATAAATTAGGCTGTGTATGTAATTTTGAAAAACAGAAACCTGCGGAATTAGTAAAAAGGCTAAAATCAATTTGCAATATGTATAAGGTAAACGTAGATGCTGTTACATTAAATTATTTAATAGAAAATTGTGGAACATCGTTACAGGACTTAATAAATGAAATTCGTAAACAAATAGAATATGTTGGAGCTGGTGGAACGATAACAAAGCAAAACATAGATTTATTAGGAATAAAGCAATTTGAAAGTATAATATTCGATTTAACAGATAGTCTAGGAAAGAAAAATATATCAGAAGCATTACAAGTATTAAAAAATTTATTGTATGCTAAAGAACCAATACAAAAAATATTTATCACATTATATGGGCACTTCAAAAAATTGTACATCACAAAAATAGCAATAAACGAAAAATTAAACATTGCAGGAAGCCTAAACTTAAAACCAAATCAAACATTCTTGGTAAACAAATATACGATGCAATCAAAATATTTTAAAGAAGCAGAATTAAGAAAACTGTTGCAAGAATTTATAGATTTAGACTATAAATCAAAGAGTGGCGCTATAGACTTAAATGTTGGGCTAGAAGCAGTGCTTTGTAGATATTGTTCATAATTTTATACATAAAAATAATCAAATTTGAATAAAAACACTCCTTAAATGCAAAAATAAGCATAAGGAGTGATTTTTTTATGGATTTTAGAACAGATTTAGCACTAGAAAGAAATGAAGTTTATAAGAAACAGAATAACCTTCAACAAATAGAGGGTGTTGATATTGAAAATGATGTGAAAAATGAAGTTGAAATTTCAAGAATAAAAATTACAAATGAAAAAGGGGAAAAAGCCTTAAATAAACCGATTGGAAATTATATTACACTGGATGTAAAGCAAATAAAGCTTGCAGACGAGGAAAGACTCGAAGTGATTGCAGAAATTGTAGCAGATGAACTTCGAAATACAATATCAAAGCATGTGAAAAATACGGATGATATTATGGTTGTTGGACTTGGAAATTTATATGTAACTTCAGATGCTTTAGGACCTAAAGTTGTTCCAGAAATAGAAGTAACAAGGCACATTTTAGAATATATGCCCAAAGTTATGCCAGAGGATACAAGACCTGTTTCAGCAATATCTCCAGGAGTTCTTGGAATAACAGGGATTGAAACTATGGAAATATTAAAAGGTGTGGTTGACAATGTAAAACCAAAACTTTTAATTGTGATAGACGCTTTAGCATCTAGAAGTATAGATAGAATAAGTAGTAGCATACAGATTGCAGATACAGGCATTGTTCCAGGTGCAGGAGTCGAAAATAAACGAAAAGAAATAAGCCAAAATACACTCGGAATACCAGTAATAGCAATAGGGATTCCAACAGTTGTTGACTTAGCAACTGTAACAAATGAATGTATAGATATATTTATAGAAAGTTTACAAGAAAAAGCAATGTCAAATGATTATCTAAACAAATTAAAGGAAAAAGATAATTATGAAGAAATAAAAGAAGCTCTTGTTCCAAAAGATTACAACATGATTGTAACACCGAAAGAAATAGATAAATTAATTGAAAATATGAGTAAAATAATTTCGAGAGCCATAAATATGGCAATGTAAAAAATGAAAAGACTAATATATTCATTAGAATTGAATATTAGTCTTTTCAAATTCTTTTCCATTCAAATAGTTCAACTGTTGAGCAGATTCATTGAACTTAAATTTCATTTTATAACTACACAAATTTTGAATTTTACACTTAAACTTTTTATTTATATCATTACGTCCATATTTACCATCTCCAATAATAGGATAGCCTATAAAAGCAAGGTGTGCACGTATTTGATGTGTTCTACCAGTGTGTAAAATTACTTCTAATATACTTGTGTTATCTGATTTATTTGAAGATAATACAAAATATTCTGTGATAATATTTTGGTAGCCTTTTTTATGTGTGCTACTAATATAAACCATAGATTTTTTAGTATCTTTAAAAAGATAATCGTTTAAGATAGCGTGCTTTTTTTGAGGTATTCCATAAACTTTACAGATGTAATGCTTTTCAATTTCATGATTTTTGAATTTATCAAAAAGAATTTGTTCTGATTGCTTATTTTTTGCAAATAGTGTAAGTCCAATAGTATTTCTATCTAATCTATGACATGGATATATTTCAAAGCCGTATTTTGTAGATAATATAGTGGTTAGAGAATTATCTCCAGTTACTTCAATTTCAGTAGGTTTATCAGCTATTAAGATATTATCATCCTCATAAATAATTGGAATATCAATAGAATTATAGGAAGTATTTGCAATTGAGCTAATATTAATGCTTTTAGAAAATAAAAACTCATCAGTAATAAATACTTTTACTACATCTCCAGTGTGTAAAGTTACATTTTCGCTAATTCGTACATCATTTACTCTAATATCCTTTTTTCGCAAAGCTTTATAAATAGTATTTAAGCTTAGCGTAGGGAATTCCTTTTGTAAAATATTAATTAATTTCTTTTCATTATTTTTATTATCAATATTAATCGTTCTCATAACCTAAATTATATAGCAAATCTTGAGGTGTGTCAACAATTAATAAAGTTACATAATTTATAGATTTACGCATGAAATAATAAGAATTTACTACGAAAATAAAATAGAGATAAAGAAATATCTTGGTAACATCATACCATATGCTTCTAATAAATCACGCGAACAATTGAAAAAATTTATAAGAAAGTGTTTCCAGATTTTATAGTTGTTTCTACGGTTACATTGAATGTACTATTTTGAAAATTATCTAGCCAATTATAATCTTGCCAGTCTTTTATTGTTGGAAAATATTTTACAGCGTATTTTCCAAATCCATCTATATCGCAATTGTATTCTCTAGCAGTTTTATATAAGTAATCGTTTAAAGCTTTTTTTAAATATTGATTACAAGATTCTTCTATAAGCTGTATGTTTTCCTTCGAATAGTAGCTGGAATTCCCGTAGGATGATTTTTGAGTGGCAGATTCTATTTTCGCATTAATTTTTACAACAGATGAAATCAATGGAGTGCCATTTACCAAAGAAACGCTGTTTTTTGTATTATGAGCGAGTTTTATGCTTAAATTAATGCTTTCAGAATCTCCAATAGGATTAGGTATACTAATTGTACAAGATTTTAATTTATTAGAAACCATCATATGCAAAATTGATTCTTCGGCATTTAATTCTCCAACCAATATATCGTTTTTAAAAACTGCAAGCCCGATATTTTCAATGTTATCTGCTGGAGATATAGGTAAACTTGATGAAGAGCCAAGAGTAGCAACTGGGTTCTTAAAGGAATCTACACAGTCAGAAAAGAAATTTATAAGTGTTACGTTTTGCGTATAAGATGTATATTCATTTGAAGCAAGAGTAATTTCGTAAAATCTTGATGGTAAATCTTCAAGCTCTGGTGAGGCTATATTTAAAAAATCTTCAGAGGGTATTTTACTTATTATTATATTGGCATGAGGACTGGTTCGTGGGCTACTTAATAATGTATACATATACTCAGAAACTCCTTTCTGAGCGAGTTTTTCTGATATTACAATGGCTTTACAATGAGATAAATCTAAACGCCTACTTATATAGCTGTTTAAAAGACTTATTCCAGTTTCTATAGACGCACATTCTACGCTATTTACAATTTTTTCATATGCTGTGCCAGATGAACCATTTGAACCATTAGATGGTTTGGCAAGCTGAACAGATAGTTTTAATGTATTAGAATTTCCTATATCAAGACCTAAAGCAAGAACGTAGGCTAATTTATCTATATTACGTGTGCTATATGGTGCAGATAATGAGAAAAATACAATAAATAATGATAGAAAAATAATTAAAACTTTTTTTATATTAATCCAAATTCTCATTGGTATTGGTTCCTTTCTTTAATTTTAAATTAGCAATCATAAGAATAATTGGAAATACTATAAAAGTTAATGGTGTTCCAATATATTTAGATATAAAATCATTTATTGCAAGTGTTTGCATAATACTGTTTGGAATAAGTGCAATTATCAAACTAATTATACAAATAGGAATTATAAAAGGTGTTGAGTTTTTTACATTAGTAACTTTTTTGCAGACTAATGATGAAGTCATTAATCCAATGCTAAAGTAACTCATAAATGATAAAATCCAAGTAAATACAAATAAAGATTCAGGGTGTTGAAAGTATTTACCAAATTCGTTATTTGATAATAGTGAATAAAGTGGTGAAATACGGTCTATGTCTGTGCTAAAAGAAAAAGCTAAAAGCATACTAGCAGTTGCAAGTATTACAATAAAAATGGAGATTAATGTTGCAATTAAGGTCGATTTTTTTAAATCTTTTTTGTTTTCGAGTAGTGGTGGTACTAAAAATAAAATAGAAAAACCATTAAATATAAAAATATTTGAAATACCAGTGAAAAAAGTATTAGAAACCCCATGACCTAAAATTGGAAAAATACGCTGAATTGTCATATTGGGAACTACGGCTGCAAAAGCGGTTAATAAGCTTATTACCATAATTACACATAAAATAACATTAGTTCTAGCAATACTTTTTATTCCTTGCATATTGGCAATAACCCCCACTACTAAAAAGAAAAGTAGCAAATAAATAATTGGAGCATCTCCGTAATAAATAATGTGAATTGTTTCTATAAAATACCTAAGCAATAAAGAGGATGTAACAATTATATATAGGGCAAAAATTGAACCAACTAGCCATTTAAGAAATTTTCCTCCAATAGCTTCACAAATATCAATTATATCTGAATTTGGAAATTTTTTAAATAAACGTATTATAACAACAATTAAAAACAAAGTGATTATACTGACAAATATAACATTTAAGATTGATGATGAACCGCAAAACAACAATATAGATTGTAGATTATTCATAGATATTCTGTTAATTGTAAGTATTAATATTAATGCGATAGATTCAATTAAATTAATTTTTGAAAACTTCATAAATTATGCGAAAAATCGCTATCCTCCTTTTTGTTTAGAATATGAAACTTTTAATTATATATTATAAAGAATCAATGTTGTGGGTATTTCCATCTCATGCTTATTTTATCTTGAGATTTTGGCCTTTTGGTTTTTAACTCCTTAGAACGTTTTTCTCTGTGATAGGCCGGAGATAGCACTATTCCATTACCAAATTCATCTGTTTTAAATATATTTTTACCTAAATAGCTTACTCCAAAAGAATGCATATTATTTAATACTAGTAGATGAACACATAGTCCTGCTGCAAGCCCAAGAAACCCTGCCATAGCACCTAGTAAAATATAGATAAATCTCATTATTCTAAAATGAAAGCTTAACGAGAAATCTGGAATTGAGAATGAGCAAATGGCTGTAAAAGATACAATTATAATTAAAATAGGACTCACAATTCCGGCATCTACTGCTGCTTGACCTAGTATAAGAGCTCCAACAATTCCAATAGTTTGCCCGACAGGAGATGGAACACGTATACTGGCTTCACGAATTAGTTCAAATGATAATTCCATTATTAGAATTTCAAAAAGTATTGGAAATGGAACAGTTTCTCTAGCTGATATTATAGAGTAAAGAAGTTCTGTTGGAACCAATTCTTGATGAAAGCTTGTAATAGCCATATACATACTAGGTAGCAATAAGGCAAATGCAAGTGCTATAATTCTAAGAGCCCTAACAAAATTAGAATATTGATATTTTAAATTATAATCTTCGGAAGAAGCTAGAAAATCTGAAAATATGGCAGGTACAATAAGCACATATGGGCTTCCGTTTACAATAATTGCAATTCTACCCTCAAATAGTAGATTTGAAGTTCTATCTGGTCGTTCTGTAGCAATTATTTGCGGAAGGCTGGTATTATCATTATCTTGAATTAATTGCTCTAATTGTCCAGAAGATGTTAAGTAATCTATTGCTAAATTATTTAAACGATAACGCACCTCTGAGATTAGATCTGTATTTGCAATATTTTTTAAATAACATATAGAACAAGGAGTTTTGCTCAACTTGCCAATATTTACAGATTCTATTATAAGATTTTCGTTATTTACATATCTTCTTAAAAGAGAGGTATTTGTACGTAAATTTTCTGTAAAGCCAACTTGAGCTCCTCTAACTACCATTTCATTGTGCGGTGTTGTAAGACTACGCCTTTCGTATCCTTTAACTTCTACATCAAATGCAATATCAAGAGTATCTATAAAAAGAGCGCAGTCTCCAGCATTTATAGCTTTCACTATATCATCAAACTTAGTAAATTCTTTAACATTATTTTGAGGAAGTAAACAATTAGAAATGTACTCTACAATATTAAATTTTTTTACTTTTCGTACTGTTATGTTATTTGTTTTGACTTCGGATAATACTCTATTCTGGTTGCCTTCGAAAGAATTTGCGGTGTTTTTTAACATTAAAGGCTTCAAAATAAAGTTATTCATAACATCTTGGTCAGTCATTCCGTCAATATAAACAAGAAAAGCGCTATATTGTTTGTTTCGTGCAGTAAGCGTAAATTCTCTAATTATAATGTCGGAATTAATCATCTCATTAAAACGAACTCTTATATATTCTAGGTTAACATCTAAAGATGGAAAAATTTTATCATTACTAGTGTCTGTTAGAGACTCATTATCTAAATTTAATGCCTCAGAATTTTTGCTAAAAGTTGTAGAAGCATTAGTTACTAATGGATTAGTCTGTTCGCCAAGCGAGAAATTATAATCATTAGGGTTATCTTCATAAAAAATATCATGAAAATAATTTTTTATTGAACTAAATACGGAACTCAAAATACAATCCTCCAAAAAATAATTTAATATAGTTTTTACTAAAAATATAAAAATATGTAAAAATTAATTTTCTTTTTATGCATAAGTTTTTAAAAGACTAATATACATTAAATAAAGTTATTGTACAAACACATAACACATTTGAAATATACATTAGATGTATAAGGAGGTATAAAATTAATGAAAGACAATAGGTTATATCAAGACATAGCAAAAAGGACAGATGGCGATATTTATGTTGGTGTTGTTGGACCTGTAAGAACTGGTAAATCGACTTTCATAAAAAGATTTATGGATTTGCTAGTAATTCCAAACATAGACAATGAGTATAAAAAAGAGCGTGCACAAGATGAGTTGCCTCAAAGTGCTGGTGGCAGAACAATTATGACTACAGAGCCAAAGTTTATTCCAAATGAAGCGGTACGGAATTACTGTTGGTGATAATATAAAGCTGAACGTAAGACTGGTTGATTGTGTTGGATATTTGGTTAATAATGCTATTGGATATTTGGAAGATGATATGCCAAGAATGGTAAAAACACCATGGTCAACAGAGGAAATTCCATTTGAACAAGCAGCTGAGATTGGAACTAAAAAGGTAATTCAAGAACATTCTACAATTGGGATATTGGTTACAACTGATGGAAGTGTGACTGGAATAGAAAGAGAAGATTACATAGAACCAGAGGAACGTGTTGTAAGGGAATTAAAAGAATTAAATAAACCTTTCGTAATAGTATTAAATTCGATAGAACCAGATTCTGAATATACACAAACATTAGCTCAAAAACTTCAAGAAAAATACGATACACAGGTAATTCCAACAGATTGCGAAAATTTAACTGCAGATAAAATTGATGAGATATTTGGCAAAGTATTATATGAATTTCCAATAGAGCGAGTAAACATCAGTTTTCCAAGATGGGTTGATGGACTACCAGAAACACATTGGCTAAAAGAAGAATTATATGACGAAATAAAAGATGCGTTTAAAGACATAAAAATTCTAAAACAGATAGACAACCGAATAACCAAATTGCAGAATACTGAAGTAATATCAACAAGTATAATAAACGAAATACAGCTAGGAACAGGAAGCATAAACATAACTATCAACTTATTAGATGACTTATTCTATAAGGTATTAACCGAAATTTCTGGAGTTCCAATAACAAACGAAGGTGAACTATTCTCTAGCATGATATCATTTGCAAATGTAAAGAAGGAGTATGACAAAGTATCCACAGCATTGCAAGAAGTAAACACAAAAGGTTATGGAATAGTAAGCCCATCAATAGACGAATTAATATTAGAAGAGCCTGAAATGGTAAAACAAGGCACACGTTATGGAGTAAAACTAAGAGCAAAAGCACCATCAATACACATGATAAGAGCAGACATAGAAACAGAAGTATCTCCAATAGTAGGAAGTGAAAAACAATCACAAGAACTGGTAGAATCATTACTTTCAGAATTCGAAAACGATCCAAAGAAAATATGGGAATCAAATATATTTGGCAAGAGCCTGCATGAGCTTGTAAACGAAGGCTTGCAAACAAAACTAATGAAAATGCCAGAAGATGCACAAGAAAAATTGCAAGAAACATTGGAAAGAATAATAAACGAGGGAAGCGGAGGACTAATCTGCATAATATTATAAGAAAAACTGTACAATTTGGGGACGGAGAAAAAAATGTACATGAATATAAAAACAGATTACAAAATAAAGAGGCAGAAGTAATTCTGTCTCTAAGAAAATTCATTTTAATATTCACAAAATTTGTAACGAATTGAAAGTACGTATTATTCTTTATATATTTTCTGTAATAATGCTTCTTCTAATGTTTTTGAAAAATTTATTTTTAAATTTTCAGCTTTTGTATTTACCCACTTAGGAATGTTAACGGTTTTTTTAACTAATTCTTTTCCCCATTTTTCGGCAAATGAACTTATATCTACTGAGATATATGTCTTAAACTTAGAAACATAATCCCAGTTTTCTATATCTAAATATTTTTCTAATTTTTCAAATGATACGTCTTCAATTTTACTTGATTTAGGAATTTGATTATTTTCTTCCATTTCATCTAATACAATACCAGCAATCAAATCTTCTGCCATTGTCATTGCTTCTTCTAATGTGCTACCACAAGTGGAATTATTTTTCAAATCTGGAACAAATACGGAATATCCACCTTCCTTTTCTTCATAGAATAATACTGGATAAATAACCTTCATGGATATATTTCCTCCTATATATTTGCAAGCGAGGGTACTATTTCAACCCTGCTTGTTTTAAAATATTGTTAAGAGTTCCTTTTGGGATATCTCCTTTATGGTTGGGAACGGGTATACTTCCGCTTAATCTCATCATGCTTATATATGTAATGTGAACCATTAGTATGATGATACCAACCATGGGAGGTTAACAATTTCTCAAGTTCACGAAATGTCATGACTATTCCTCCTAACAATTATATTATACTACGTATAGTCAACAGCTTTTAAGTATTATTTCATATTTATAAAAAAATATTCAATAAACGCAGATTTAAAAATTTGTAGAATTTTGTTACTTGAACACTTGGTCATAGCTCTTGTATAATTTTGTTTTTTATGGTATTCTATCAATGAAAATAGGGAGTGGAAGTTAGCAAAAAACGAAGGAGAAGATCCCTAGAAAGGAGATATTCGTACAATTATACGAGTAAAATGAAATGAACAGAAAAAAATATGAGATTTATGAATCGAAGGAATATAACAACATTAGAGAGGTTCTTGATAATGCTTTTACAAATTACCCTGATAATGTTGCATTCAAATTAAAAGAAACAAATGGCAAGCAGGTTACTTATAAAGAAATAAAGTACAAAGATTTTCAAAATGATATAAATGCTCTTGGAACAGCTTTAATTAATTTAGGACTAAAAGACAAAAGAGTTGCTATAATTAGCAAAAATAGATATGAGTGGATTCTATCATATGTTTCGGTTTTAAATGGCACAGGAATTGCAGTTCCATTAGATAAAGGCTTACCAGAAGAGGAAACAGAATCATCTTTGCAAAGAAGTTATGCTGAGGCTATAATTTTTGCAAGTGACTATATGGATACAATGAAAAAATTCAAGGCTTCTGGAGCAACAGATGTTACAAAATTTATTTGCATGGATCAGATTAGTGATGAAGAAAAAAAAGCTGGTTTCTTGTATTTAGGAGATTTAATAGAAGAAGGAAAGAGATTAGTAGAGAATGGAAATAGAGATTTTATAGATGCAAAAATTGATGATAACAAGATGAGTATTATTTTATTTACATCAGGAACGACTTCTAAGTCGAAAGCTGTAATGCTATCTCACAGAAATATAGCATCAAATATTTCTGCCATGAATAGAGTTGAACTTTTTTTGAGCACTGATGTTAATATGGCGTTTTTGCCATTCCACCATACATTTGGAAGTACAGGAATTTTAATTTTTTTAAACCATGGCTGTACAAATGTATTCTGTGACGGAATTAGACACATTCAAGCTAACATGAAAGAATATAAAGTAAGCATTTTTGTTTGCGTTCCACTTTTAATTGAGTCAATGTACAAGAAAATTGACAAAGAGATAAAAAAACAAGGAAAAGATAAATTAATAAAATTTGTGACTCCGATTAGTAATTTTTTGTTGAAGTTCGGTATAGATATTAGAAGAAAAGTGTTCAAAAGTGTAATAGATAATTTGGGAGGAGCATTAAGAGCAATTATAAGTGGAGCTTCTGGATTAGATCCAAAGGTTGCAAAGGCTTTTAATGATTTTGGTATATTAACAATTCAAGGATACGGATTAACAGAGACTTCACCAGTTTTAGCTGCTGAAAACGAAAATTGCATAAGGTATGGTTCAATTGGTTTTCCTATGCCAGGGGTTACTCTAAAAATTGATAATCCAAATGAGCAAGGAATAGGAGAGCTTATTGCAAAAGGACCAAATGTTATGCTTGGATATTATGAGAATGAAGAAGCAACAAATGAAGCCATAAAAGATGGATGGTTTCATACAGGGGACCTTGCAAAACAAGATAAAGATGGATATTTCTTTATAACAGGTAGAAAAAAGAATGTAATAGTATTGAAAAATGGAAAGAACATATATCCAGAGGAACTAGAAACACTAGTAGGAAAACTTCCATATGTGGATGAATGCATGGTTTTTGGCTATCCAAAAGATGATGATTTGGTGGTTTCTGTAAAGATTGTATACAATAAAGACTATGTAAAAGATAATTTTGCAGGATTTACTCAAGAACAATTAAAAGAAAAAATATGGGAAGATATTAAAGAAATAAATAGCGGACTTACAAACTACAAGCATATGAAAAAATTAATAATAACAGATGAGCCAATGATTAAAACATCAACAGCCAAGATAAAAAGACACGAAGAAATGAGTAAAATTTTAGCTGAGGAGGGTGCAATTAAATAGTAGTCTATTTAATTGAAATATTATATGAAAAGAACAAAACTTTCGGAAAGAATTTTGCCAACATATACTAAAGGTGAGGAAATATTTAATATGACCTCACATATTGTTGGTGGTGCATTTGGAATTATTGCAACGGTTCTATGCGTGGTGTTTGCAGCAATTCATCATAATGTGTATGGTGTCGTATCTGGAGCTATCTATGGAGCTTCGATGATAATTTTATATACGATGTCTAGCATATATCATGGATTACATAGAAACAATGCAAAAAAAGTATTTCAAGTACTAGACCATTGTACAATATTTTTACTAATTGCAGGGTCATATACACCATTTGCCTTATGCACATTTAGAGAATACAATACAGCCTTAGGTTGGTCACTGTTTGGAATAATATGGGGAGTTGCGATTCTCGGAATTGTATTAAACGCTATAGATTTAAAAAAATATAAAATATTTTCAATGATTTGTTACTTAGCAATGGGCTGGTGCATAATAATAAAACTTCCATTATTGCTACAATTAGTTGGCATTCCGGGAACGGTTCTATTAGTGTCGGGCGGAATAGCTTATACAATAGGTGCAGTTCTATATGGAGTAGGGAAAAAACACAAATATATACATTCAATATTTCATTTATTTATAGTATTAGCGAGTGTATTGCAATTTTTATCAATATTGTTATATGTAATGTAAATATTTATACAAACCAAATTTTTTTAAAAACTTAGGTACATCACTCTTGGTTGGAGATACTTTGTACTCCCAAAAAAGTGAGCTTGCCTTTGTTTATTAAAATGAAATTTGGTTTGATAACGTTTATAGAAAAAATAATATGAAAGGGAAAGAGCATGATAGAGATAGTAAAAGAATTAAAAGAATCAAATTGTGTAACTCATGGAGGTAAGTTCCATTCTGATGAAATTTTTGCAACGGTTATATTATCTAAAATATTAACTAACATAAAGTTGATTAGAGTAAATGAAGTAACAAATTCAATGAGAGAAAGTATTGCTAAAAAATTAGTATATGATATTGGTGGCGGTGAGTTTGACCATCATCAAGCAGGTGGAAATGGACAAAGAGATAATGGAGTAAAATATGCATCTTGTGGATTAATATGGAAAAGTTATGGAAAAAAATATTTAGAAAAATGTAATGTGAAAAAAGAACATATAGAAGAATTATGTTTACAAATTGATAAAGATATAATACAGTACATAGATGCTAATGATAATGGACAGTCTACCAAGATTGATACAGACTATAAACTTGTCGAATTAGCGAGTGTAATTTCTGCTTTTAATCCATGCTGGAACGAAACAGTAGATACCGATGAATGCTTCATGCAGGCTTATGAAATTGCAAAAAAATATTTTGAACGTTTTATTGCACGTGAGATTGCTAAAAATGAGGCAAAAGAATTGGTTGAAAATGCTATAGAAAATTCAAAAGAAGGAATAATGATACTTGAACAATTTATGCCATGGGAAGAAGCGGTTTTAACATCAACAAATCCAAAGGCAGAGAAAATAAATTTTGTAGTATTTCCTTCTAATAGAGGTGGATTTAGTGTGCATGCAGTGCCAAAAGAACTTGGAAGTTTCGAGAATAGAAAAAGTTTACCTAAAGAATGGGCAGGACTAAGAGATGAAAAGCTACAAGAAGTTTCAAAGATAAAAACAGCAAAATTTTGCCATAATGCATGTTTTATTTGTACAGCAGAAAAAAGAGAAGATGCCATAAAGATGGCTGAGATAGCACAAAGAGCTTGACATAATTGAGTAACGTGATATAATGTACACGTAATTTATCCTAGGTACAGGGAGCAATAATATGTACCAGTAAGCAATATCTCATAATAGTGATTACTAAGGAGGTAGTAAAATGGAAGTTACTTTAGAGCTAAATTATTTATTAAAAGAAACTCGGCAGGCAATAGCGAGTGAAGTTGACGATCCTAAAGTACTGGCTGTACTTGCTAAAGACAGAGAAAGTTATGTAAGATGTGCAGTAGCTCGAAATGAATATACGCCTGAAACAGCTTTGGATAAATTGGCCAATGATATGACTGATCAAGTTCGGTGGGCTGTTGCGGAAAACGCTAAAACATCACTTGGAACTCTTGAAAAATTAGCTGACGATTTGTCGTGCAATGTCCGTCGAGCGGTTGCTTGCAATGAAAACGCAGATGCTAAACTTTTAGCAAAGTTGTCTATGGACAAAGATGACATTGTAAGGGAGAATGTAGCTGAAAATCCTAAAACAGGAAGTCTAACGCTTGAAGAAATGGCTGAACATGATCCAGTAGTGGATGTGAAATTGGCAGCTTTAGGCAATCCAAATATTTCAATGAGGGTAATACATAGAATGGCCGCAGGTACTGGAAAACGAGTACGTGAAACCATCGCAGGTAATATAAGTACTCCTCAAATGATTCTAATGAAATCAGCAAGAGATCGTGATACTGATGTAGCCTATAATGTGGCTTGTAATCCTAATGCACCTAGCGAAGCACTTACAATACTTGCAAAAAGAAGAAATATTGGAATTCTTGTAGCTGTTGCAAGAAACAAAAATACCCCGGCAGAAGCGCTTGCTAAGTTAGCAAGAAAGAATAATAGGGATATAAAGTTATTAGTTATTAGACATGAAAATACTTCTAGGGAAACATTAGAGTTCTTATTTGAACAAGCGAGAGACACTGATGGAGAAATTTTTCAGGCTGCAAGGAAAGCGTTGGTAATATGGTAAAAATCTAAAGTAATTGTTATCCAGCAACAGAATCTTAGTAAAAGATTCTGCTGCTGGACATTTTATGGAGTATAGTAGGATGCAGAATTTTGTCGAACGATTTTACTTGCTTTTTGTATTATTAGATAATATAATCAGCATATTAAATAAATTACAAGAATATAGTAAAAGAAGAAAATGAAAAGTATGAGACAAATGCTCAAATAAATAAAAAACATGATAAGTTATTTAAAGAAATACTGTAGGACAAGAAAGAGGCATTTATTTTATAAATTAGGTAAAGTTCAAGCCTCATAAATGAACTGTAATGAAATTAGGTAATGCTTAAGACTTATAAATAAGCAGTGATAAAATAGGGAGTATATAAGTGGTAACACATGTACTCTCTTATTTTGTGCAGAAAAGAGGTTAGATGAAAGAATTATTTAAAATTTTAATAAAATACTACCCAAATGGCAAAATTTGTGGTAAAATAAAAAATGTAATTTTTACGAGAAATAAATAATGGCAATAAAGCCAATAAGAAGGAGGAGTTAAAATGTCAGGTCATAGCAAATGGCATAATATTCAAGCTAAAAAAGGTAAAGCTGATGCAGCAAGAGGTAAAGTATTCACAAAATTAGGAAGAGAATTATTAATAGCAGTAAAGCAAGGTGGACCTGACCCGGCTGGTAACTCTAAGTTAAAGGATGTTATTGCAAAATGTAAGGCAGCAAACATGCCAAACGATACAATAAACAATGCAATTAAGAAAGCATCTGGAGCTGGAAACGCAGAAAACTACGAAGAAGTTATATATGAAGGATATGGGCCAAACGGTGTTGCTGTTATAGTAGAAGCAAGTACAGATAACAGAAATAGAACAGCTGCAGACGTAAGACACGTATTTGATAGAGCCGGTGGAAACTTAGGAACAACAGGTTGTGTTTCTTACATGTTCAATAAAAAAGGTGTAATGGTTGTAGATAAAGCAGAATGTAAACAATCAGAAGATGATTTAATGATGATTGCATTAGATGCAGGAGCAGAAGATTTTGAGGCTGATGAAGAATGTTACACAATTACAACAACACCTGAAGATTTTTCAAGTGTAAGGGAAACTCTAGAAGGCCAAGGAATAGAATTCTTAGAAGCAGAGGTTCAAATGGTTCCAACAACATATGTTGCATTAGATGAAAAAGCTCAAGAAAGAATGGATAAATTACTAGAAAATCTTGATGAATTAGATGATGTTATGAATGTTTACCACAATAGTGAGAATAATTAATTATAAATAGAATCATACAGCAAAATGTATGGTTCTATTTTTTTATGTGAAGCATATAATAATTATTAACAAAGGAGAAAGGAAATAATCAATTAAATAGATTAATAAATTGATTATACAAAAAATATAATGAAAGAAGAGTTTCTAAAATATTTTCCTCAACATATACAAGCAATATTGAATGAAGAAGATTTAAATTCGATTGAAGAAATTCGTATAAGAAATAATTTGCCCTTAATTTTAAGATTTGGACAAGCCCAGAAAATACTAAATTACATTATAAATACAGAAGATATTAATTATATATTTCAAAAAATATGTGAGAATTCTGTATACTCATATCAGAAGCAGATTGCAAATGGCTACATAACAATAAAAGGCGGACACCGTGTTGGAATAGTTGGAACAGCTGTGCTAGATGCAAATGGACAAGTTGCTAATTTTAATTATATTTCTAGTTTGAATTTTAGAATAAGCAGGGAAATAAAAGGTTGTTCAAACTGTATGATAAATGAAATAATAAAAAACAACAATAGCATATATAATACATTACTAATTTCCCCACCAGGAATGCGGCAAGACGACTTTATTGCGAGATATAACACGAAATATTAGTAATGGCATATCAGATAAAATACAGGGGTTGAATGTGGTGGTAATAGATGAGAGAGGAGAAATTTCATCAACCTATAGAGGAATAATGCAAAATGATTTAGGGATTAGTACTGATGTGATAAATGATATTCCAAAGTCTATTGGAATGAAAATTGCTATTCGTTCTATGGCACCACAAGTGTTAATAGCAGATGAAATCGGAAGTGTGCAAGATAGTGAGGCAATAAAGTACGCCATATGCTGTGGTGTAAAAGGGATTTTTACGGCTCATGGAAATAGCATTGAAGATGTGATGAAAAATCCAGAGTTGAAGGAATTGATACAAGAAAAAATATTTGAAAAAGTAATAGTTATAAAAGCAAGAAATGATTCGAATTATGAATTTGAAACAATAAATTTATAAAAAATAGTTCTAAAATAAAAATATCAGAATATATATTATAAAGAAGCTTAAATAGGAGACAAGCTATGATTTTTATAAAATATATTCTGATATTTTTTGTGTTTTTAGCATTTACATACATAGGAAACACATATGCCAAAAAATACGTAAGTAGAGTACAAGAATTAGAAAAAATGCAGAATTTGTTAAACATATTTAAATCAAAAATTAAATTTACAGGACTAACCATTCAGGAAATTTTTAACCAGATTTATGATGACAACAAAGATGTGGTTGGAGACATATTTAAAAGAGCAAGCCTTAATATGGAGAATATGAGTGCAAAAGATGGTTGGAAAAAAGCTATAGAAGAATCACAAGACAAACTAAGCCTTAATAAAGAAGATTTTACTGCCATAGAAACTCTGGGAAAGATGCTAGGAAACACAGATGTGGAAGGACAAGTAAGCCAAATTGAATTAACAGAAAAATTAATAGAAGACCAGATTGAGAATGCAAAAATTGAGAAACAAAAGAATACAAAATTATATAAGACACTAGGAGTAACTGTGGGGCTTACTGCTGTTATATTACTGTTATGAAAAGGCATAAGGTTGAAAAATAATTACAATTTTGGCTACGTCAAATATCGTTTCAAACGCGGTTACATACACCACGTATGCGCCCTTACTTTTGAAATTCATTTTCCTTGCCAAAATTTAATTCTTTTCCAACCAAACTTGTGCAAGTAAGAAAGGAACGGATGAATAATGGATATAAATTTATTATTTAAAATTGCTGCTATTGGAATTTTGGTTGCTGTATTGTATCAGGTTTTAGTAAGAGCAGGAAGAGAGGACCAGGCAATGATGACAACTCTTGCAGGTCTCATTATTGTTCTTACAATGGTAATTAAAGAAATTAGTACTCTGTTTGATACAGTAAGGACAATTTTTAATTTGTAAGGAAAGTGATACATATGGATATTGTTAAAATAATTGGCATTGGTCTAATAGCGGTTATAATAATTGTAATTTTAAAACAGTATAGGCCGGAATTTGCAATGTATGCCTCGCTAATAGCTGGAATATTAATATTCGCATTGATTGCTACTAAGCTTTCTGGAATTATTGAAGTGCTTAAAAGCTTATCAAGCAAAACAGCAATAAACAATGAGTTTCTAGTTTTACTTATTAAAATTACCGGAATAGCTATTTTAACGGAATTTACAGTGAGTATCTGCAAAGATGCCGGTGAATCTGCAATTGCAAGTAAGGTTGACCTAGGTGGCAAAGTAATAATAATGTCTATGTCTGTTCCGATAATGTCGAGTTTACTGGAAGTTATTCTAAACATTCTACCGTAGTGGAGGAAAAATGAAAAACAAAAGATTAATAAAAATAATTGTAATACTGCTAATATATTTTTGCTATTTAAGCTTTTGCTATAAAGTAAATGCAGAAGATGACATAACAAGTGAACTCTTGAAAAGTCAGTCGAGTACATTAGGAATATCTAGTTTTATTGAAGAGGCTAACAAATACAAGAGTGAGGATTTTGATATTGATGTAAATGAGCTTATAACATCTGCTATAAAAGGAAATGTGGATAATCAGACAATAGGCAGAAAAATTCTAGCACAGCTGTTTAGTGGAGCAAGAGAAGCAATCAGTACAATTCGGAAGCATTATGGTAATTATAATAATATCTAGCGTGCTTCGAAGCATAACAGATGGCCTCGAAAATAAGAGTGTTTCGCAAATTACATATTACATAACATATATTTTAATCGTAACAATCGTAATGAAAAATTTTTCAGATATAATCAACATGGTAAAAACATCGATTGACAATTTGGTAGCATTTACAAATTGTTTAATTCCATTATTAATAACACTTATGATAACTACAGGGAATATTGCATCTGCTGGAATGCTACAGCCAATCATTTTATGGATAATATCTTTTATAGGCAATTTTATAAATGTTGTGCTTGTACCAGCAAGCCTAATATCCGTAGCGTTAAGTGTAATTTCAAATGTATCTGATAGAGTCCAAATAGACAAGCTTTCGAAATACATAAATACAACAGTTGTCTGGATATTAGGAATTGTTCTTACCATATTTGTGGGAGTTTCTTCACTCGAAGGAAGTATAACAAATGGAGTTGATGCACTTACAGTAAAAACCACAAAAGCGGCAGTTTCAAATTTTATTCCGATTGTTGGAAAGATACTTCGGAGATGCAGTGGACACGGTTATGAGTTGTAGCAATATTTTAAAAAATGCAGTTGGGATTGTTGGTGTAATTATAATTTTGAGTATTTGCATAATACCGATAATAAAATTGACAACTTTAATGGCAGTTTATTACTTGGGTTCTGCCTTATGCCAGCCGATTGCAGATGATAAGATTGTAAAATTATTAGGTCAGATAGGAGGAACATTTAAGCTATTATTAGCCATAATGTGTAGTATTTCTGTAATGCTTATTATTGGAGTGACATTAGTAATAAAAATATCGAACAGTGGAGTGATGATGCAATGATTGAATTTCTTAGTAGTTGGGCACAAGGGATAATTGTTGCTGTAATAATTGCAACATTAATTGAAATGATTTTGCCAAATAGCAGTAGTAAAAAATATGTGAAAGTTGTAATTGGAATGTACATATTGTTTACAATAGTATCTCCAATAATAAAAAAATTGGGTGGCAAAGATATTAATTTAAACACAATAAATATAGAAAAATATGAACAACAGATTTCAAAAAGCGACAACACAATATCACGCAAGTTTGAAGATAATAATACTAGAAGTATTAAAGACATATATGTATCAAATCTAAAAGCCGATATATCTGCTAAACTAAAAGAAAAAGGCTATGAGATTGATACATCAGATATTCAGATTAAAGATGACGAAAATTATACAATAGAAAAAATCACATTAAAGTTGATTAAAATGGAGCAAAAACAGGAAAAAAACAATGAAATAGTAATAAATACTGTAGAAATTGGAAATACAATCAGTCAAAAAGATAGCAAAACATTAAGTAATGATGACAAACAAGAAGTAAAAGATTACATAAGCGAAACTTATGACATAGATAAAAAGAACATTAATATTTCTTAAAGGAGGAGTGCACTTTTAGTGCCAATAAAGAAAAATGTTTAAGGAAAAACTTCAGAAAATTAAAGAAAAAAATAGTGAAGAAAATGGCAATAGCAAAAAGAAAATGGAAAATTTAGTTGTACTCATAATTATAATGATAGTAACAATTGTAGCAATTAACTATATTTGGAGCGGAGATAAGAAAAAAGACAATGTAACAACAGATACAAATAAAAAACTTGCCACGACAGAAAATGAAACACAGACGACAGCAACTGAAGAGATTGGAATGGAACAGAAATTGGAGAATATATTATCAAATATAAAGGGAGTAGGTAAAACAAAAGTATTAATCACATATTCACAAACTAGTCAGATTATACCGATGTATGATGAGGATTCCAGCACTAGTACGACGGAAGAAACTGATTCCGGAGGAGGCACAAGAACTGTGAATGAAAGCACTACGAAGAAAGATGTAATATATGAAGACAAGAACGGAACGAAAACACCAATAACCCAAAGCGTGATAAATCCTAAAATAGAAGGTGCGATAATAACTGCGCAAGGAGCAAATGACGCAAACATAAAAACAAGCATAGTGCAGGCGGTAGAAGCGGTTACTGGACTAGCTACATATAAAATACAAGTTTTTGAGATGAAAGACTAAAAACTATTGCAAATTAGAAAAAGTCAAATTTTGAGAAGAATAAATTATATTTTGGGTGATTGTGTAATATTAATTATTATAATGTTAAAAAAATTAGTGTTAATATTAATTTGACTATATTATGATAAAAGGAGATTGTGAATATGAAACAGATTTTAAAGAAAAATCAAATTATAATTTCTGTTATAGCAATAATGCTGATTGCTGCAGGTTACATGAACTACACGAGCAACGAGAAACAAGCTTTAGAAACAGCAGTATTAACAGACTCGGAAAAATATGCAGGAATTGGAGACGCAACACTCGTGAGTGCAAATGTTGCTGATAATAATGATTTGGTGAATAATAATGAGGCACAGAATATTACTGATGAGTCTACTAAAAATGAAGATAAGAAGGACAAAATAAAATCGAATGAACAAAATACAGAAATTAAGGAAAATGATGAAAATGTAGCTAAAAATGAAATAAATACATCCACAACTGTAACAGAAAATAGCGGAGATCAATATTTTGCAGAACTAAGACTTGAACGAGATAAGATGTATTCACAAATGCTAGAAAGCTATCAAAAAATATTGAGCAATAATCAAATATCAGAAACTCAGAAGGAGATTTCAGAAAATGAAATAAAGAAAATAAATGATACACGAAATGCAATAATGATAGCGGAAAATCTAATAAAAAACAAGGGCTTTCAAGATTTAATAATATTTATAAATGGAGATAGCATAAGCATAATTGTGAAGGCAAAGGAATTGAAAGAAGAGCAAATAGCTCAAATACAAAATATAATATCAAGAGAACTGAAAGGAGAGATAGAAAACATACATATTAGTAATAAAGAATAATACGTAAAACCATATTTTTTCGAAAAAACTGGCTATATAACCAATAGACAAACCATATGCGTTGATATATCATAATAGCTGTAATAAAACGAAAAACAAAGGAGAAAATATGAAAAACATAATTGCTGTATGCATTGAAACTGTACATACGTATTCTTTAGTGAAAAATATAATAAATAGCGACAAAAGTCTGTTTTAATCAAAACAGGCTATTGTTGCTATTTTAGTTATAATTAATCATAAAGTGCGTTTTTTATATGTTTCGTTTTTGTTATATGATTTTACCAATATAAGGAAGGGAGAAGAAAGATGTTAAGGAACAAAACAAGAAAGATGAAAGGAATTACATTGGTTGCATTGGTTGTAACAGTTGTTGTATTATTAATTTTGGCTGGTGTAAGTCTTAATTTAGTACTAGGAGAAAATGGAATAATCAAAAAAGCTCAAGAGGCTGCTGCTCAAACAGACGAATCTAGTGCAACGGAAAGTATGAGTATGTATTTAACGGGGCTGAGATTAGCCAATGTAGACGGTGAAAATTTTAGACTAGCGGATTATTTAAGCTCAAATGTAGGAAATGATGGGATAGAAGACTTTTTAAACAATGGAGACGGATATGCCCAAGTTGCTTATAAAGGATACAAATATCTTGTAAACTTAGAAGATTACACATTTGAATATTTAGGAAAAACAGATGGTAACGGAGTAAATAGACATATAAAGCAAGTTTTAGATAATAACAATGAAGACGTACCAGGAATAGCCATGGTAGAAGCCGGAGAATTAGAGACAGAAGATCTAGGTTGGAAGGTTTTAAGTGTAAATAATGATGGATCAGTGAACTTAATAGCAAACAACAATACAGGATTTGAAGTATCATTATCAGGAATAAATGGATATACAAATGGAGCAAAAGCGCTTAATGAAATATGCTCAAAGTTATATGGAAATTTAGAAATAAATGGACAGAAAGTAAAATCAGCAAGAAGTGCAAATCTTACAGACTTTTATAATGTAGTATATCAGTTAAATAGAAAATATGAACAGGGACAAAAAATACAACCGGTTATAAATACAAAAGATGTAGAAAATGATGGATATTCAACTGAACAGATTAGTAATTATATAGATGCAGGTGTGACCTCTGGAGCACAGGCAAGCAATACAAATATGCTTTTGGCAAGTACTTCTCCAACAATAAGGAGTATAAAATCTGCAACAAGTAAAATATCAGAAGATATAAGGAACACGGGAAATAATTATTGGTTAGCATCAAGACAGACATGGTATGGTTATGATTCACAGGGTGGAAAAGTGCAATATTCAGAAAATATAGCATACGAATGTTATGCAATAAACTATATAAGAACGGATGGAGCATATACTAATTACAATTTATTTCAAGTTAATGGATTTAATACGTCTGGATCAAATTACACATATAATTGTGCACTACGTCCAGTAATAACAGTAGATGGAAGTGTTATTTCAAACAAAACAGTAGGTACAACAGTAACAACAGATCCATTTTATAAAGGAAAAACAGGAGCAGAGGCACATGGATATGTAAAAGCAGATTCAATTGCAAGTCTATTAGGAGTAGATATTAAATCAATTAAGAAAATAGATTCAGGCTTACCAACAATAGAAACAAGCATGACATGGACAAAATTGACAGATGGTGGATATGATGCACTAACAGGAAATTTTGATACGAAGAATTATGATTATTATATAGCAGATAGAGCAACAAATTTGCAGGTAAGATTAACAGGAGCAGCAGGCTATAACAATGGAGTTCTAGCAATAGATACAGTATGTAATAATCTATATGGAAACTTAACAGAGATAAAATTAAGTGATAGATCAACGAAAAAGGTAAAAGTAGTACTAGCAAGAAATGCAAAATTTGAGGATTTTGTTGATGAAAGCAAATTAAGCGGAGCATATGGAGGCTTGTGGAGTACAAATGCAAATGATAGCACAGCACCAAATAAGATAACTTCGACAAATAATAGATATGCACCAACATTATTTACGCAATATGAAGGAGGAGACAATTTA
>ENA-ORLM01000071-ORLM01000071.1-human-gut-metagenome-genome-assembly--contig:-NODE-71-length-121615-cov-6.669848_pt1 | contig 121615 bp, 120 predicted proteins | sample MGYA00243063_ERZ508815 | MGnify/ENA primary metagenome ERZ508815 (study PRJEB26277, sample SAMN04329768) | human gut metagenome | biome: human-associated habitat | host: Homo sapiens | place: USA...
AAATAAAGTTGTTACAAAATGTCAAATATTAGCTAAAAATTTATGAATTTATTTCAAATAAAGTTGTAAAAAGACAAAAGTGAGACAAGTTTAATTTTGAATAACTCATATCTTTTATAATAATAACAAATTTATGGATCATTTGTTAACATTTTTATTTGCTATTTACATTCCATATTATTTCGTTTACATTAATTATAGTAAACTATTCACTATGGGGAGGGAAATATAATGGAAATGACAATGTATCAGTTTACAGACATTAATATATGGTGTTTTGCAGAAACTGACCAACTGGCAGCAATGAAAGCTTATTTAGATAAACATAATTCAAAACTTCATTATACAGGTGTTTTTAGCCGCCTGATGTATCATAAAATAAAGTTTTATCCTATCAGCAAGTCTGTTTTCGGGAAAATATTCCTAAGAACTATTGTAAGAATGAAATACCATAAAAATGAATGTCTACTGCCACAAAAAGAATTCCTTAAGCTTTTTCTTTTGAATGGAGCTGAAAATATAAAAAGAATATTCAATACTCCAGATGAGCAGATAAATGAGACATGCCGCCATCTTGACTAACTATAAAAATGCAAGAGAAAAATTAATTTCCCTTGCATTTTTATGCTACATAATCTCTGTTGTATCTTCTGCATCTTCTGCTTTTGTTGAAAGCAGCTTATAAATAGCTGAATCTACCGGAACATGATTCTCAAATGGTACAATTGTACGGCTTGTCTTGATCAGTCCTTCACCCGGGTTTGCGTTGGTGATATATTCCTGCATTTCTTCATTAATATTATACAGATTTGAAAGTTCTGCCCTGTCGATAGGTGCCTGTGACAGAATGAGTGCAAAATCTGATGTCTGAAGGATTGTATTTCCTTCATTTGATGCAAGCAGATCGGCAATATTCTGGGTAATACCAGTTGGTGTTCCCATCCACTTACGAGCTCGCTTCCATATCATCTGAAGATAAGCTGCTGCTGATGGCTGTCTGAGTAACAGATAAAACTCATCAATATAGAACATTGTACGAATGTTTCTCTTCTTATTTGTAATCATACGGTTCCAAATATCGTTAAGACAAATCTGGAGGCCAAGTTCCTGAAGATTGGTTCCAATGTGTTTTGTATCGTATACAATGAAACGGTCTCTTGTGTTGATATTTGTTCTATGCGCAAACAGATTAAGTGTACCAACGCAGTACATCTTGATAGATGCTGCAAGGTTCTTTGCTTCCGGCTCTTTCTTTGAACGGAGCAGATTGTAAAAATCTTCAAGTGTCGGGCACTGCTCTGTATCAATAGTAAGATGCTTTTCTCTCAAGTGCTTGAAATATGGGCTGTATAATTCCTGAAGAACTGAGTCAATAATACCTGTAAGCACTCCGGACAGCTGGTTACGTCCGCCAAGCATTGACTCAATCATTGCAATTACAAAGTCAACTTTCTGTGCAAATGGATCTCCCTCGTCAGACTTTGTAATATCAAGGTCCAGTGGATTGATATATACATCTCCACCCGGTTCAATAGGGAATACTGTTCCGCCAAATTCCTGGGCAATCTTTACATACTCACGCTCTGGGTCAATAACGAAAATCTGTGAGTCTGTATTAAGAAATGCCTGATACATTTCCATTTTGGCTGCAAATGATTTACCAGTTCCCGGAGGTCCAAGGATAACACCATTCTGGTTGGTACCTGCTGAACGATTGTACATAATAAGGTTCTTTGATGACTGGTTGAGTCCGTAGTAAAAACCGTTTTTGTACTGTAATTCCTGTGAAGAAAATGGCTGCATTGCACTGGCTGTGTATGAGGTCATTACTCTCTTTGTTTTAATGAGTCTCTTTGCAAGAGGCAGTGCTGAGTCAAGTCCCTGTTCCTGCTGTGTTGACAGAATTTCCATTGAGCAGATGTGTTCCTTTGCTCTTACCTGAATCTGCTTTGTGTAGAATTCAAGGTCTTCTTTGTTCTGTGCAAAAAGAACTGCTACAAGTGTTACATGGAAAAGGTTCTGATTGTCATTTGTAAGATCTGCAAGAAGTTCCTTTGCATCTCTGTGTGCTGTATCAAGCTTTGATGAAATAAGACTTGGATCAGCGCCTGAACGTGAAAGACTCTTCTGCTGCTTAACAACTTCACCACCAATGTTAGTAACCTGACCTGAGGCAAATGCTACTGCTTTTTCCTGTGGCTGTGCGTCATAATATACACTTACAAGTACATTTGCAGAAATTGATGTAAGCGATTCAATTAATACACTTGAAAGTGTTGCCGGAACGCTCTTTAAGAACATTGCCCTTGCGTATGTATCACCAATCATCATGTAATTAACCTTGCCATTAGGTTTGAAATCAAAATATGACGGGCCAATAATATCCTTTGTTGTAATGCCCTGTGAGACAATAGCATTTAAGTCATATATCTTTTCAAACTCATCCTCACGACCGTTATTATAAATATCATGGAGAATGTTCAGACGGTCTTTAAGAGACATCGCCTTTAAGCCTTCCATATTTATCTTCTTGAATTTCAGACTGACAGTCTTTTCAATGCCTGAAAACTTTGTCATTGCTTCTTTTACATCAGACGCATGAACTCCGACTGTAAAATATTTCTCTGCTTTCAGGTTATTCTTTCCTTCCTGCATTTTCTCAAGCACAAGATTGTTATGCTCAATTCTGAAATTGTCATGTCCATCTGACTGATAAGCCATGAGTACTCTTCTGTTAAATGCTTCCTGATCCAGTGTTCTATTGTTTACAGTAATTTCGTATGTAACATCATGGGTAAATGTTGACAGGATTTTTTCAAATGTTTCAAGTATTTCTTCCTGTCTGTCATCACCTGCATCAGAATAGTTTGCATCGAACAAGAAGTATGATTTTGTAAAATATCCGTCTTCAACTTCAATAATACCGCCATTTGTGTTCGCGTCATCATATACTCTTACATAAGGGATTGAGGTCTGAACGGTCTTTGCTATCTTGCTCTGATTTTTATTATTCTGATTTGACTGTTTCTTATTTTTATCTGCCACGAATAATTTCCTCCTTGTTTCTTTTTTTTGCTTCTATATATATGGATTTTAAAAAATTACGCATATAAAAAGGCATATGAAGAGTTTTTCTTCACATGCCCTTTATTTTTCTTACAGATATTCTGGATAATCTTTATTCTTTTTATGAATATATGTCTGCTTTTTATTTTTGCCGTCTTCATTTTCTTTTTCCGGATCATTCCATTCAACAGTATCAAGTCCAGTCACCGTTTCATATGGTCTGATATGCGGAGATATATAATGATAGTGATAATATTCTTTTATAAAATCTTCTACCTTTAAGCCATATGGTTTAATCCAGCCGAATATAAAGAACGGAATGATTATCAGTGCACATATCATAAACATTGTCATCGCGTCTAAATTCATCTGTTTTAATACATAACACGTTGCAAAACATAACGCTCCGCCAATTCCCACAGCAGCACTCTGTCTGCCGGTGAATGGCCCAATGAATTTAGGCTCATACTGTCCTATATCTTTCTGCGTTTTTCTTGATATTGCCATTAAAATCTCTCCTATCCTACGACTTCTTTTACTTTTGCAGATGCACCTGTTGCAGCCATTCCTGTTGCCAGCATTGCTGCAGAGCTAAGTAAAAGTCTTGTAAATCCACTATAACTTGAGCCTGAATCGCCAAAAAATGCTCTTGATAAAGTAAATCCTGCCTGCATAATAATTATCATTGCTGCACCAGCAAGTATTGCGCCAAATAATGATTTTAAATATCTCATTGCATTTGAATTTGCACCGCCTTCAAACGCATTGGCTGCTGCTATTGGTGCGAGTGCTATTCTCCAGCCTACATCCAGTGCCCTTGAAATAGCTCCCATATAAATAATAACAGTTGCAACAATATGCATGAGCCATACAATAATGGAACTTAGCCACATCGTAAAGCCTAATATTCCATCATCTTTAAGTTTGTCAACAAGTTCATCGACTCCCGGATCATTTAAATCTGAAACATTGCTTATTCCACCAATAATATCATCACCTATCTGTAACAAGGCATTTATTATTGAATCAAGATTGCCAACAATACCAACTGTTACAATAAGTGCAATAAACAGTTTTGCAAGAGATTCTATGGTTATCTGTTCATTTGTTGCCATATGAAACATATGAATCAGAAAAAATGTAGTAACTAATGCAAATCCTACAGGTTTAACAGCACTAAAAACCGAATTAACAATGCTGAACAAATCCGCATATACACTGTTTGACAGCTTAACCAGACTTGTTGCAGTTTCAATAGAATCTGTATTATATGTTGACTTTAAAATACCTGTAGCCCAGTTAGTAAAAAGATTATCAACAAGGTTTGCTATTGCATTACTAAGCTGAACTGGCATGTGTGCCATAATGAATGCATATACCATTGTGGTTAAATACGTCATCTCTCCTACTCCTTTCTTATATTAATAATTCCCCAGTATGATGACTGAGGAATTATTATATTTTACAGTCCAAACAGCCTAAGCACGCCGGAAAATCCAAGCAGAGCTATTGCCACGCCAAACTGTAGAACCGCCTTATGTGTATCCTGTGAATTTTCTTCTCGAATACCCATAACGAATTTAAATACTGCTAAAACGAGTATTCCACCACCAACAACTGTTGCAACACCTGTTATGCAGTCAATAGCCAGCGACACTGCGCTGTTTCCATCGCCACTGGTAACAAAATTTTTGATTGAATTTTTAAATGATGCAAAAGCTAACATGCAAGTACTTATTCCAAGTATTGTTGATGCCTTATGCTGCTGATCAGAATTTTCCTGTGATATTGCCATTACATACATAAAGACACCTAATGCCAATAATCCGCCTCCGGCGTATGTTATTAGTGATGCTAAAATATCCACAATATGTTTTGCAACAGTATCTGCACTCGGTATTGTATTTCCATTAAGATTAAGTACACTGAGTACTCCGCTCATTGAAATAAAGAAAATACCACCGCCAAGCATTAAAGTTGCATTCATTTTACTCTGAGGACTTTCATCCGCAATTGACATGATGTATTTCATGATTGCAACAGCTATTAATACTGCTCCTACTGCTCCAGCGAAGCCCTGCACTGTACTATTAAGTGCGCTGACCTGACTCTTGGCAGCACCCATGCCACCTCCCGCAGTGGGCTGTGTTATCCCTAATAACATAGGTAAATTGAAGGCGGATAAAAAGATATGATTAAACATAAATTTTTATCCTCCTTGATCTTGTTTTTTAATTAGACTTGAAGAAGAGCACAAGAATAAGGCTTAATGAACAAAGAACACCACCGCAGACAACATTAAGAAGCGCTTTGTTACGTCCCTCATTGTCCTCATTTCTGATTGCCATAACAAGTGTAAATACTGCTGCGATAACCCAGATAGCACCAACGAAAGTTCCCGCTGTTCCAATAAATGACTTTGCTCCATCTACAACGGTTGTTCCATCAGGTGCATTTGCATAGCCAGTAAAACCATTATTTGCCGCCATTGTATTTTCTAACATCATTAACCCTGCAGTAAGCCATGCTCCTGTAAACATTGACGCCTTATTTACTGCGCCTGTAATCTTTCCTGTAATTTGATTTTTCATAATTTTTATTCCTTTCTGTACCATGTACCAGTCATCCGGATGCACCGGATAACAATTTTCTTCAATTACTCGATATATATGGATTTTGTAAAAATTTACTAAACAACCTGTCTGTAAACTGGTGCACGTATTCTATCTCTCATCTAAAACATCCTCCTATTTCAATTACTTTGGTACATATATGGATTTTGTAAAATTACACAAAAAAACAGACGCTTTAATGCGTCTGTAAAAATTATAAAAAGTCATCATACTCATCTGATATAATTGGTGGATTTCCGTTTATGCCATTCCCTAAGAAGCTGACCTGATTATTTTCATCAACTTTTGCTTCTGACTTTTTGGCCATACTTAATAGGGCTTCTGCCATTTTAGGGTTCTTTTCTGCAACATCTTTCATTTTAACATTTCCGTTTTCATCAGGAGTTATTCCCATCATCTCTGTGACAGATGTGTTTCTGATTTTAGATTCTGTATTTGGCTTATTGAAATGCTTATTTTCTGCAACTGCCGAATATCCATCTGCAGGTACTGACTTTTTAGCAGGTCCAATGTTTACACGTCTTGCTTTCTTTTCTTGTGACTGCTGTGCTGGCGCTGTTCCTAAAAGTTCTTCCGCAGTAACGCCTTTCTGTTTCATAGGTGTTACCTTGAATATACGCTGATACTCAAATGGAGGTACATACTCATTACTGTCAGGACTCTTATGGTCATCATAAAGCAGTTTATAATTAGGATGTGCCGTTGCCGGATATTTCTTTGCCTTAAATGGCTGCTGTGTATTGATAATAATGAGACATTCATCAGGTTTCATTGAACGCACGTCTTCCGGCCTCATCAGATTTTCTGCGTCTGCTGAATAATTACCTCCAGTTGTGCCGACAAATATACCCTTGTTATCAAAATTATGTGATACAACATCAACTGTTTTCTGTCCAAGCAATTCTGAGAAGAATTCTGAGTCTTCTTTATCCGTTGTTCCCAGACAGATAATAATGTTACAGTTACCTATGATAAGACCGATATTGTTTTCATACATTTTGCGCAACTGGTCAAGTGACTGAATAATGATGTCTGAACTTATCCAGTATTTACGGAATGTTGCAATTTTCTTATCAAAATCAGGGATTTTTCCTATATTTGCGAACTCATCAAGAATGAATCTTAAATGACTTGTAAGATGTTTCTTGCCTCGTTTAATGGTACCGTTTTTAATACAGTCCATAAACATGTCACATTCTCTCTTGCCAAGAAATTCTTTTAATACTCTTCTCTCCTTTGTATCAGGATCTTCATAAACAAGTCTGCACTTAGGATAAGGAAGAAATCCGTCTTCATCATATTCTGTAGTAAACTTTGGATCATTCGGATCATCTTCTTCATATTTCGCCGCCATATACATCTGACGTTCTTTTTCAAGTTTTTCTCTTGCATCCTGTTCCTGTTTTGGTGTTACAAACTTTTCACTCTTTAGTGCTGTACATGTTCCTTTTGTCAAAAGCAGTGCATTTGGATTGAGCTGGCCTGCAACATAATACTGGGTTTCAAACATCTGGGTAAACAGCATGGCTGTAATAAAGTTATATGTTGCGTCCTCTGCTTTAATAATCATGAATATTGCAGACTTTCTGTCACCAAGAGTTTCAAGCTCAAGGTCATCTCCTGAAAGAAGATTTGCAACATCAGGAATTGCAAGGAATGATAAACGTACACCGGCTGAAATAAGAATGCTCTTTAAGGTTTTACCAGTACCTTTTTTGAAGATACGATAGAATTTAAGCGCAGGGTTTAAAGGATCAGTTTTTGCAAGTTCAATAAAGAGTTTATCAAATTCATTTACTTCATTCTCTCTCTTACTGTCTTCAGAAGCATTTGCCATCTGGTACATGTCGAACATTGTATTAAATGTCTGTTTTTCCGGCTGATCTTTATATACAGTATATATATAGAAAGCCATTGCAAGATAGAGACACTGCTCTGCTTTTGTAAAGAACTGGTCGCCCTTTCCTGACTCTGAATCATCTGTATTCTGCATGAATACGTTAATCATTGTCATAATATCCTGTTCACTTCTTACATATCTGAATGGATTATAACGGCAGGAGTATTTCATTTCGGCAACGTTGAATACTTTTACGTTATATCCTTCATGAACAAGTCCCGGTCCACATTCTCTTGTTAAATCTCCGGCCGGATCAGTTATTACATATGAACAGTTAAACTGCATAACATTTGGTTTAACAAATCCAAAAGATTTACCGGTACCAGTAGAACCTACGATCAAAGTGTTGCAGTAAACATTTGTACCGCCTTTCTGATGCATATCAAAGCATATTGGCTGTGACGCTGACATTCGTCCAAGTATCATGTTTCCCGGCTCATCGCAGTCATCGGGAACACTCATCTGCGGTTCCGCTGCACCTTTTGGATAAACAAATACTGGATTATATTTTCTGAGTGTATTCCAGTGAGCATTACCTTTACTGTTGCTGCTTTTTCTCTTATCTCTGTCTATACGCACAAAATTGTAAACAAAGAAAAATCCCCAGATACAGAGCAGTAAAACTAATCCTCCGGGCTGAAATCCAACGCCCTGTATATTGCTGTAGTTTTTACGCATTTCAAGTATTTCAATGATGTTATGCGTAAATCCGCCTATGATACTCCCCGCTCCTTTCTCAGGATAAAGACCTATCTTGATGCCTTCATAAAGTATAATTGGAACAATAAATACATTCATAATGGCAAACATTGTCATGTTCTTTAACTTGCCATTTTCATCAGGTTCAAGCATCGTTGTGATAAATTCCTTTATCGGTCCCGGGCCTGAACTCTTTTTCTTTTTAGCCATATTTTACAAAATCCTTTCTTTATATTTGCTATGGATATGAGTTTTGTAAACTGACGGCAATTTTGGGCAAAAAAAAAGAAAAGAGACAACTTTCGTCATCTCTTTCTTTTGTTTACAAGTTCTTGGATTTAGTTCCAAGGACTGTCAGCTGCCGGAGCAAAACCATCATTAGATGGTGCTGCTGCAGGTGCTGCGGCCTGAGTAGCCCATGGATCTGCTGGTGCAGACTGTGGAGCTGCTGGCGCAGCCGGTGCAGGTGCTGCGGCCTGAGGAGCTGTCTGTGCAGGTGCTGCGGCTGCCTCTTCCTTTGGAAGTCTTGTCCACTCGCCACCCGGAAGACCAGCTCCCTGATAGTAAATAGGCTCATTCTCAAAGACGATTGCCTGAAGACCAACACCCTTGTTAGCAAAGCTCTTTGGCTGGTAAACTTTGTAGTAAGCAGTTACTACGTTTCCTTCTCCAAAGTGTTTGCCCTCAGGATTAAACTCCTTGATTGTGCCATCTGCCTGACGGATGCCGAATTTAGGGAGAGTCTTATTTCTCTCTAAACGGAAGCAAGATGCGCCGTCCTTTTTAGAGAAGATTCGCTCATGCAAATACTTCTCTGTGCCATTTGGCTGAGCGTCCTTGAGAACAATCTCAGGATTGAGTAACTCAGCCTCACATCTAACGTTCATATTAGGGTACTGAGATCCTCTCTGCTTCTCTGCTGCGATACTTTTCTGTAAGTCTTCACCGTCTAAGAGCTGTGTCAGCCAACGGCTAAATCCAAGAGTTCCTTTAATAACTGCCTCCTCACCAACTGTGAGTGCCTGCGCTTTTACTGTGTATGCCATAATTATATCCTCCTTTTATTTTATTTTTATTTACTAAATTATAGCGATATATATATGGATTTTGTAAAATCAGAAAAGAAACAAAGATGCAGAAAGATGAAATTCACCCTTCTGCATCTTTGTGTTATTCAGAATTTTTATTGTTTTATCGTATACAGGCTGAGATTTTGACCTGTATCTGTCAGCGTTATCTTCATTTTCAGCAGCCTCGCGTTGGAGCGAGTTAATCACACGACTGTTTAGGTCGTAGCTGACAACAGCACCGGTTTTGTAAAAGCCGGCAAACTCTTACCACGAATTATATAAGAAACGTTCAACACATCGCTGTCTGCAAAACATTCATCAGTCTGCCAACTGATTACGGTTGCATCTAATAATCTCTTCATAAGGTATCTTGCGGATGCCCTATGTGCCCATATTGCAGGACAATAAGCTGTTTGTAAATTCATGGTCGCACACACTTTTGCTTTTAAAATATTTTTTTAAAATATTTATCCTTAGAAAAATCTTTATCCTTAGATTTAGCTAGAATGTATGTTTTGTTTGTAAATGGAACTACGTGGCATGCATTTGAACATACGTACCTTTTGAGCACGTCCCATTCGGCGCAGCTCCTGTATATCGTGCTATTGATATACTTTATGACTATCACCCCACCTTTCGTGCTGGATGAATCATCATAATTAATACAGCATTTGTCTCTGCAAAGACTCACACCATAGAACATTTGACCACTCCACTGTGTTTCCACAGATATAGCACCCCTTTCTACTGGATGCCCCGCACCAGCTAATACTCTCCACAAGTCTGTTCTTGAGTACTTGCGCCAGTGTTTTCGGCAAATGGTTTTCCATTAAACTGGAACAAAATTCCAGTCGCAGATTTTCTTTCCCTGCTTTATAGCTGTTATCAGCCTTATTTAACGACATGAAACCTGCCGCACTACAATAATTGCAGCGATTAATTTTCCTTGCGGGAATCGAACCCGCTTTTAATGTCTGTTGACAATAATTTACCATGAGGAAAATAAATAGCTCCAGCGGGGATTGAACCCGCGTTACAGCCTTGAAAGGGCCGCGTCACTAACCAGCTAGACCATGGAGCCGTATTGCAGGAAGACAAGAATCTTCCTGCGCGTAACTTATCAACAAATAAAATATAAGAGGCATACAGATTTTTGCAGTTTTTCTGCAATCTGTAGCAGAACGGCATGGGATCGAACCATGATTTACAGTTTTGGAGACTATCGTGCTACCGTTACACTACCATTCTAGGAGGCCTGACAGTGAGTACTGCCGTCAGGCGGTTTTGTATATGGAGTCCGATTTTTGCTTTGCGAACACGACGCCTGCGGGATGATCGGGAACCCCCGTTTTATACTTAGTTATCAACCTCGTAAACTGTTTGAGGTTAGCACCGGTTTTTCAGAATGGGTGTATTGACCGGCGGATCAACTGTTAATTAAGATCTGACTTTAAAGCTGAAGATGGCTTCCATTTAGCTGTCTTTGAAGCTGCGATCTGGATAGACTCTCCTGTTGATGGGTTTCTGCCCATTCTTGCTGCTCTCTCAGCTACCTCGAATGTACCAAAGCCAACAAGCTGTACCTTATCTCCCTTAACAAGCGCCTCTTTTACAGACTCAGTAAAAGCATTTACTGCTGCGGCTACATCCTTGTTTGTTAATCCTGTTTTCTCCGCCATTGCGGAAACTAATTCTGCTTTTGTCATTTTAAATTTCCTTTCTGCGTGTTGCATACGTTTTTTTTACGTTTACACATATATAATATTCCAAACTTTAAATCTGTCCAAAATAAATTGAATATTTTTAAAGTTTATGACTGGCACTGGGATTTGAACCCAGATTTGCAGGTTATGAGTCTGCATGCTGCCATTGCGTATACCAGTCTTTGACTTTTACGAAAAATCTTAACCCCAAAAGTCTGCATCAATATATTTTATTGTGCCCGACACATATATAATATTCCGTTTTTAATTTTTGTCCAAAGAATTTGCAAAATATTTTTACAAATTTTCTTCTGTAAAAGCATCTGCTAAATCTGCTATTTGTGAATTGCCAGGCGCAGTTGTTTTTAAATAAAACTCACCGTTTACACCTGCGTTGAACTTTGTGATTTTATCGTTAATAATATTTTTCCTTGCCATAAACGGAGTAAGTGTTCTTGTTATGTATTTAGCTGTATGTTTTTCTTCATCAACATCTGCAATAGTACTGAACATTGGTATCTTTTTCTTTTCGCAATGTACTTTAAGCTCATTCATCATAAGAATTGCTGTTCTTATGTCTCCATTGCTGTTATTTTCTTCTGATTCCTCTTCAGATGTTTCTTCTAATACATCTTCGTCAGCAATGTCTTCTGCATTTGCTGAATAATTTTCGTCCTTGAGTAATTCCTCATCTGTTGTAAAATTTTCCATTTTAATAAATACACCTTTCTTGTAAAACTTAGTGAGTCAGTGAATCCATCTGTCCGAATATTGCTGCCAGTTCATCCTGATCATCAGGCTGTGCATTATATTCGTCTACGATAGGAGCCTTACTCTCTTCAGCTTTATCTGAATTAGTATTTATCGTATCTTTCTTTACAGACTGCGGTTTTGGAACCGGAATCTGTTCTGGAATATCAACTGAAACTGAATTTTTCTTCGTTTTTGTCTGTTCTGCCAAACTTTCCTGCATAACTTCGTCTATATCAGGTCTTTTAAAAACAAATCCGTCGCTACTGCCCTTATTAAAAGAACTAAGGGGCAGCGTCTGAAGACTTATCCTGAATATTGCCTTAATAAGCTGGCATCTGAATCCTTTTCTTGTATTCATCAGCATATTGACAGCTTTCAGTTCTTCTTCATTATTCGGATTTAATGTTAAATGCATTGGAATTGACTTTGCTATGTATCCACTTTTAATAGGAAGGTTATCAGGAATTGTAAGCTGATATATTCTTCCATTTGCATATTCAACAATGGCCTTTTTAACTTCTTTTTGAAATTTAAAACCATCACGCCTGTATATATTAATAAGATCCATGTCATGCTGCCTGTACAGATAAAACGGTACTGACATCTTTTTCATATATACCTATCACCGCACCTTTCTATCTTTTTACTTTGAACTGTGTAAGGCGATACATATAATAACCTCTGGCATTTGCATAAAAAGCCGGCAGATTAGAGTTATAATCTCCAGAAATCACTTTTAATGTATGGATTCCTTTAAGCTTATCCTTAAAATAACCATACCATGCACTGCCTGTGCCGCCTGTCATAATAAGGTATTTAATGCTGAACACATAATCTTTAATGCTGTCAAAAGCTTCTTTACAGATAAGTTCATTTGCTTTCTTTAAATATTCCTCTATAGGGAATTCTTTTACGGTAAAGTTAATGCGGTCATTAATTCTTACCACGCCATTTTTGAGACACTGCTGCATTGCCGGAAGTGACACTGAAACTGAATAGCCCTTTTTCTTTAAATCCTCCTGCATGCTGTTTCTTGTTTCTTCAAGAATACGCTTCATGCCAAGATTTTCATCAGTATCTTTTTCCTCAAGCTTCTTATTCTGAATAACAAACTTATCAAGTGTTTTGAATCCACAATCAAAGACAAGCAGGTCTGAATTCCTGAACGTTTTGAGGTCATTTGTCAGATTTCCAAACTGGTCTGTTGTTACAGAATAGAATGTACCCATTGGCTGATACATAACGTCAACATCTTCTGCTGTTATGTCAATGTGAAACTCTTTTCTTTTCCCACATGATATAAGTGCAAAATCATGACTCTGCTGAATTGCATTTCTAAGCAGCATTTCATCTGTCTTAATATATGCTGGCGGAAGTCCTGTCTGAATAAATAAAGGTTCATCTTCAGGAATATCCCATCTGGCAAGACCTAATGCTGTACGGAACTTTATCAGAAAATCCATATGGCCGTAATGATTTCTTCCCAAAATCTTATCTTCAGCTACAGTGCTGTCTTCTGATAATGACTTAATTGCCAGAGCGCCTACATAATATCTGTCTCCTGACTTTAAATCTTCATATATTAAGTCATTTCGTGATAAATCGCCAAAGATTTCACCCTCTATCTTCTGACAGTAATTAGGAAATACAAAGTTTCCATTTTCGTGGAAACATTTAACTCCCGAGTAACCCATGTCAAGTCCAATTATATGAACATTGCCGAATGAAGGATTTTTATGTTCCCTGATTTCGGACTTTGTTGCAAAAATACTTGTTTCCATTATTCTTTCTCCTGTCTATTCCACATGTCTTGTGGAAAAATGTTTACATGATATATATGGATTTTGATAAATGAACGGCAATAAATTGTCATTCAATATCATGAAAGTACCAAGATATTATGAACGGTAATAAAATACTCATTTACTAATTATTAATCATAAAAAACAGAACCTGAACAATCAGATTCTGTTTTCTTTTGTTTACGCAGCCATTATCTGCTTTGCGAACTCCTGATACTTCGCAGCGTGCTCTTCTTTGCTGGTTCTGTCAAACCATGCATCGAATGGCTTTCTGTCAGTATTTGGGTACAGGCAGGTTCCAAGTCTCCACAAAACTTCCCTGAGTCCAAGAGCTGACTGGGCTGTTCTGTCTGCAAGTAATTCCTTTGCTGACATTTCAGGTGTTCTTGCTGTTAGTTCAGGTCTGCTCTGAGCAACGGTCTGTTGTGGAACATCCTGAGTATTCTGCTGTGGAACATCCTGTTGTGCTGGCTGTGGCTGTACTTCCTGTGTAGGTGCCGGTATCTGTGGTTCTGCTTCTGTTGGTGTCTTAAGTCCCGCAAGTCTTTTTATTGCTGACTCTGCACCAAAAGCCTCCTGTACAGCGTCCACATCATTTTGAGATGGATTATCAATAATAATCATTATACGATTATCATTCTGAACGATCCTTACATTACTTAGTGTCATAAAAATTCCTCCTTTTTTTGTTGATATGACTGTAATAAATATGGAGTTTGATGTTTAAACAGATGAAAATTGCCCGACAATATTTTTTTTGCCGGGCATATATTCTAAAGCGTAAGTCTCTTTATTGCTTCTTTTGCAAGTTCGCTTCTTACTGACTCTTCTTCTGTAAACGAAATCTGTGCGCAGACAGGTGAACCTTTTATTTTTTCTGACGCAAATACCAGTCCGTTATTTAACTTATCAAGATTGTGAGCATCAATCTGTTCAGGATCTCCGCAGATAACGATCTTACAGCCTGCACCCGCACGAGTAATAATATCTCTTATCTGGCTTCTTGTTGCATTCTGCGTTTCATCAACAATAAGAAACTTATTGGTAATTGAACGTCCTCTCATATAAGCAAGTGCACATATTTCAATAACGCCTGAATCTATCATATCCTCTATCTGTCTTGAAATACACTCTCTGTCTTCGTCTGAGTTTCCTCTAAGCAGTGATTCAAGGTTATCAAAGAATGGTGCCAGTAATGGATTCATTTTATCTTCAAGCTCGCCCGGAAGATAGCCAAAGTCTGCATCTGCCATAACATTATTTCTTGAAATAAGTACACTGTCATATGACCTGTGTGTCTTTGAATCATATGTTTGATCAAGTCCTGCTGCAAGCGAAAGGAATGTCTTTGCTGTTCCTGCCGGTCCTTTTAAAATAACAAATGGAATTTCTTCAACTGGCTGCATAAGCGCCCAGAGTGCAAATGTCTGGCTTGCATTTTTAGGCTGTACATGACATGGATGCAATGTTTTTGTGTCAATCAGCTTTAATTCGTGATTTCTGTACACAGCAAGTGCTGATGACTGGTCACTCTGCAGTATAAAAAATTCGTTTTCTACAGGTTCCGGAATGTCTCCTCTGAAAATAGCCTCTGGTGGAAGCATTTTATTCTTATATATATAATCAATTGCTTCTTTGGAAACCTGAAGTTCTCTTTTGCCTGTATACATCTCAGCACTTGAAACATGATCATTCCTGTATGACTCAACAAAATCTGAAAAACCACATGCTGCTGCACATACTGAAGCATTAATTCTCATTGATGTGTCATTGGTGACAAGTATTACCTGATTAAACATATGTCCCTGATTCTTCTTTATATCAAGAACTGTATTGATTATCTGATTATCAGGCTTGTCTTCACTGTAACCACTTGGCATATGCCACTGTCCTGCATTAAGAATGACTTTAAATACGCCCGCATTATCCATTGGCACTCCTGCGGTAAGATCTCCTTTGAGCCTGAGTTTTTCTATAATTCTGCATGTTTCTCTTGCATTAAATCCTAATTCCCCGGGAGCTGTCTTTTTTGAATCAAGTTCCTGAAGTGTTGTTCCTGTAATGATTACAGTGTTATCGTCAAATCCAAATATAGCTCTAGGACTGTCAAGAAGTATATTTGTGTCAAGTATATAAGCTTTTACCATTTAATTATCTCCATTTCTTCTATATAAATAGAGGCCAAAAATTACAGGCCTCTGCCATCATTGTTTACAGCTTCCGTATGAATTTTTTGAATTCCTCATCAGACATTTCCATAACTTTTACTGACGGAGTTTTATCTCCATCATCTTCGTCTTCCTCATTGTCAGCGTCGTCATCATCTTCTTCAATGTCTCCATCCTCGTCATAGAGTTCATCTTCGTCTTCATCTTCTCCGCTATTTTCTCCATAACGATCATAAAGATAGTCTTCAAGATCGTCTGAACCGCCTACATCTTCAATTCTGTCAACAAGGCTTTTTACAGTAACAACTCTTTCAACAAATCGTCCTACCAAAAAACCTGCGCCTGCACCTACTGCGGCTAAAATTAATCCTGTTTTCTTTTTCATGGCACATAATTCCTTTCTGCTGTTTTTATTTGTAATAAATATGGATTTTAAAAAATGCGTCTTAAACAAAGAATGTTCCCGACATTAATGTCGGGAACATTTGTATCAATTATGTCGTTTTTCAATATCCGGTACATCATCAGCAGTAAGTTTATCCACTGTCGCATATTCATTTTGTCATCTGAGTTTTTCATTGAGTCAAAATCAATTATTGCATCCATGTCCGCCTGCGGATACTCCCTGCCTTTATGTGTAATACCCTTCAATGTCTGGCTGTCAAGAATACGTTCCGTATTCATCATCTTCCGCTTTTTTTATTTCTTTATATTCATCTGCTAATAGTTTTTCAAAATGGCCATATTCCCTGCTGATGCCGTTTTTGTCATAAAACTTTGGCGGGGAAACCCACAGGCTTGCCTGTGGGATGAACCGTCTCTAACCACCTTTCTTTATTTATATAATTGTGCTAACCTATAGCACTCCTTAATTCTATTAAGTAACCGCTGCGCATTCGCAGTAACTTTATTTTCTTATAACTTGCAGAGGCTTTAACGCGTGTTCCATCTAAAAGCCTTAAGGTTATATAACCAGTTGATTTACGGCTAAAAACGAAACATGTCCGGCCTTTCCATGAAACCTTATCATATAATCTGAAACCATAAACCTCGTATTCAGCCTGATTTCGTTTACGAACACCTTTCTTTAAAAGATTGAATTTATGTATCTGTCTGTTGTGACAGCGTACTTTCTTTATATAGAACACCGTTCCCAACGGCTTTGCTAACGGATGACCGCTTATACACCTTGCGTCAACGTAGTGTTCTTTAGGCAATCCGTTTTCTATACGTGTATTTTTGGTTATGTACCCATAAGTCAATGACACATCTGGATAACGTTTCTTAAGTTCTCCATAAAAAGCCCATCGCATGATACCCATAAATGCTGCATCTTTAAATTTCATGCCTCGTTTAATTTTAGCTGGCAGCTTGACAGTTCCTTTATGATAACCAGTATGGCATGTTTCACATAACGTAATTAAGTTATTAGGCGCGTTGCCACCGGTCTGTCGGCTTTCTATGTGGTGGACGTTGAGGATTTTATCCTTAGATTTCCCTTTACAACACTGACATTTGTGACCGTCGCGAAACAGTACATATTCCCTGACGTTCCAAAATCCTAGCTGTTCACCCTGCTGATAGTCAGTGCTTTTTACGTCAGGATTCTTAATTTTTTGAATATCAAAAGAAGCAGTTTCTACTATGATTTTAGACACTGGCAGCAGCTTACAGGTATCATCAACTACCTTTAAATGTGTACCTATTTTTTCCCTTATCGACGGTGCCAGCCAGTCTTTATCCCGCTTACGGTTATTGAATCTTGGTTTGCGGTATCTGGCTTTACGGCTACGCCTTGAACGCCTGCTTTCACGCCTTGCCGCTAGAAGTCTTGCAATATCGTTTCTAAGTTCCACGTCAGCAGCGTAGAGTTCCTTGTCCTCTGTGGTTGCTGAAAGTCCGATATGTTTACTTCCTGCATCAACACCAAGCGTTACAGGCTGTGTATAGTTCGTGCTGCTATACAGTAATTGTATTGTAAACGGACAGTTGTTAACTACTTTTGCTTTACCCTGTCTTAAGAGAACACGCACTTTTGCATGATTTTTCGTAGGCATCAGGGGCTGTCCGTTTTCATTTAATACGTAAACCATTACGCATCCTCCTTCTAAGATTTTTAAAAGCCCTAAAGCTTTAATTACTCACCCTTAAAGAGTGGTTAGTGTACCATCGCCAATGTTAATGAAAGGTTTTATATACATACGACACTGTTCCTATACCTCAGAACTGTTTAATCGCGTGCCTTAGAGCTACAGACTTGGTACTATATCCGTAGGTAACTATATATTCTTTCTTAACGTAGTCTTTGTTTTAAGACTTAGGCTACTCATATAGGGTTACAGTATTTCTCCTGCAACCCCACGGGCTTGCCCGTGGGTATTAGTGAGACTCATATTCATCCCTTAATTTTCGTCTGATGTTTGTTATCAGAATAAATAAAATTGTGCATATTACTATTGGTATTATCCAGACTATTTTGAAAAACATTATTTTTGTGGTGTCAACTGCCTGAAAAGCTATTGGTTTTATCAAAACTCCGCTACAAGTTAATATTTCCAAAATAATGAATAAGGCTATCAGTCCTATGTCTATTACCGTTGCCGCTATTGCTGCATAATATTTCACTGCTGATTTCATATATTTGTTTTATGACAAATGCAGATTGTCATACTCCTCCTTCATTTTATTAAACATATTTTCATCACCACAGCCCGTATCAGGATGAAACGCTTTAGCCAATGCCCTGTAACGTTTATCTGCTTCAGCTTTTGTTCTGCATCCTTCAAAGAATGAAAAACTGTCTGAAGTTTTACTGGTATTTGTGTATTCTTCTTTATTTTCTTCCTGTTCAAACCATCTGGAAAAATCATCATTGCTGCTGCTCGCATATGAAATGTTTGACAGCAGATGTTGTAATTTACTATAAAATTCATCAAGACTTAAAAGTTCGCTTTCAACATGTTCTATCTGTCTACTGTTCACCATTCCTCTTATGTTCTCCAGCTTTTGTTTTAAAACTGCTGAATATTTATCAAAATCTTCATTATATGAAAGCAGTTCTTTTATCATCTGTATATCACTGATTGTCTGGGCTTCTGTAATTTTTACGTTATACTGATTAGCAAATTGTTGCCGTAAAGTGTTGTATTCAGTCGCATATTTGTTAAATAAATTCCCGACTCGCTCAATTTCATTAAAATTTGTATTCTGTGAGTATGTTTTGTTGCTTTTGCAGGCAGAGATCTCCTCTCCTAATGCCGCTATTGCAATGACAACGATTATCAATATTATACAAGTTATTGGTTTCATGTATTCTTCTCCTTCTTTTATGATACAGATGGATTCTGCTCACAAAAAGAAAAAGGCACCTCGTATGAGATGCCTTTATGTTTATGCCGCCATAACAATGTTATGGATGCTTTTAATTTTAGTCTCAAAGCCCATTGCTTCCAAAAGACCGGTTATTTGAGGATCAACTTTGTAAGTTAACTCATCAATCTCCTTAAGTTCCTTATTGTAGATTCTGCAAGCAACTCCACCGTCAGCAAGCTGATGTTCATTGATGAAGTCATACAGTCTGCAAAGTCCGTTAATATCATCAACTGATACAAACAGCGTTTTGGTTCTCGGTGACAGACGCTTCATATCATTTGCAATAATCTGTATCTGATCTTCATCACCATTACTGTTAATATCGGTCTTACCTGCAATCTGTACTGCACATCCCTTTTCGCATAAGTTTCTTACGTTATCATATGTACTAGGGAATACTACAACGTCTATTGCCTGTCCTGACTTATCATTGACTTTTAAGAAAGCCATTTTTGAACCTGACTTTGTCTGGATAGCATGAACTGTAGTAACAATTCCTGCAAGCTTTACATTCTTACCAGCCTCATCACAGTCTGCCGTTGTATTGAAGCCATCAGTACTGAAATCTTCAAGCGGATTTCCTGTGACCCACATGTCAAGAAGTTCTGACTCATAAGCAAGTCTTTCTGATGTTGATAAAGGCATATTACTTGATGTAAATATAGTCTTTAAATCATTTACCAGACTGCGCTCGTCATCACGCTTTTCTTTAAGCGTTTTTTCAATTTTCTTGACAGTGCTTGCAAGAGTCTTTTTTTCAGACTCTTCAGCATCCCAGATTTTGCTCTGTGTCTCAGACAAAAGAGTTTCTTTCTCTTCTATCGTTTTTCTGAGCTTTATAAGATTATCATATGACTTCTTATAAGAAACTATCTGAGTTGCTGTTATTTTACGGTTATTTGTGAAGTCATCACATGCACCTGAAAGCACGCACTTTTCAAAGTCATTGCTCTTAATATTCACTCTCTGAACAAAATCTTCAAGTGACTTGAACAATCCATGTTCGTTACGTTCCTTCTCTATAACTCCTGCACATGATTTCATTCCCTTTATTCCCGCCAGACCGATTAAAATACCGTCATCAAACGGAATGAATCCCGCTCTTGACTTGTTAATGTCAGGTCTGTAAATCTTGAACTCTCTGGCTTTACAGTTCTCAGTAAACTGAACTGTTTTTTCACCCTGAGTATTCATTGCTGCAGAAATATACTCTGCCGGATAATGGAATTTAAGCCATGCAGTAATGTATGACACCAGTGAATATGCTGCTGCATGAGATTTGTTAAATCCATACTTAGCAAATGGCATCAACTGGTCATATAACCAGTTTGCATCCTCTGCGCTGATGTTATTCTTTGCACAGCCTGCAACGAAATCCGGTCTGATTGCTGCAAGTTCCGCCTCATGTTTCTTACTCATGTGACGCCTTACATTGTCAGCCTGTCCCATTGTAAATGAAGCACATGTGGTCATGATTTTCATAACCTCTTCCTGATAAACAGGATAGCCATATGTTTCCTTAAGAACTGGCTCAAGCACAGGAATTCTTTGTACAATGGCACTTGGCTTTCCAGTGTTTTTAGACTCAACGATATTTGGAATAAAATCCATTGGTCCCGGTCTGTAGCAAGCAACAAGCAGGATAATATCCATAAAAGATGTCGGATGGAACTGTTTCAACATCTTTTTCATGCCGTCTGATTCGAACTGGAATACAAAGTCTGTATCACCGTCTGCATACATTTTCTCGAACACTTCTGTCTCAAATGGCAGATGATACGGATCAATCTTGATACCATATCTTTCAGTAATAAGATGCATACAGTCTGTGATGATATTTAAGTTCTTGAGACCAAGGAAATCCATTTTAATGAATCCAAGTTGGGCCTCACACTGTACCATGTCTGCTTGTACAGCATATACTTCGTTACCATCGTCATCCTTTACTTTCATCAGTGGAATGTAGTTTTCTACATCACTTCCGTCTGTAATAATAACTCCGGCAGCATGTGTGCCATATGAAGCGGTGTAGCCTTCAATTTCCATTGCATAGTCCAGAATCTTAAGAGCATCCGGATTGTTTGCAAAAGTATCTCTGATTACAGCCTCATATTTTGAAAGCTTTGCATTCGGTTCGTCGCCAATCAGTTTTCTCATCTCTTTAAAAAGAGATATATAATGCGCCTTCTCTCCAAATCTCTCGACTCCAAGAAGCTTTGGCGCATACTCAAGTGCTTTCTTTGCAGCAATCTTTCCTTTTGTCATGATGTTTGCTACGGCGCGCTCACCGTACTTCTCTTTGACATACTGGATTGAAATTGCTCTTGCATGAGCACTGAAATCTGTATCAATATCCAATCATACCCTCGGTTTCCCGATATTTTGACTTTTAGGGGCCTAGACTATATCTCGTTATTAAAAATAACATGATGCACTTTGATTAAGTATTCATTCTCTTAATCTACTCTACTCGATTCGTCTTACATATCTTACATATGCAAGCTTATTCTCTTTGTAATGAAGAGTTACATTTATTATTTCTTTCGATAGTCGTTACACTTTTGCTTATATACTATTTTTTTTATATTGCTTATGAATTTTATTATCACTAACATTTTTTCTATTATTATTGTCTATATAACAAGATAGTAATAATAAGCATTTAGCACGGTATTGCCTGCTATCCATTTTTATGGACCGTAGGTTCTCTTCTGAAGCTGATTCGTCTATGGATTATAGCTGTATATCTCGTTGTGACGCTTCATACAGCAGTCTTATTTAGCTTCTACCGTTAGCATACTGCATTTATTATGCAGCACACACCCTTGAATAAAGGTTCACATCATACGCCCAATTTTGTTTAGGCATTGACACACGTTCTGGATTGAGGAATCGCTCAAATAACAAATTGTACTCAATTGGATCAAGTCCCTCTGTAATCTTACAAAGTCTGCAAACAAGGCTTCCGGCACCGCTGCCTCGTCCCGGTCCTATTTCAACTGAGTTTTCTCCATGCGCTTTTGCATACTGGATAAAGTCTGCGACCTCACAGAAGTAATCGTTAAATCCCATTTTGTTAATGGTTTCCAACTCATACTCCATTCTGTCAGCAAGCTCTTTTGTCCACAAATCACCCGGATAGAACTCCTTGATGCCATCCTCGCACATCTTTCTGAGCAGTTCTTTTGCATTATCAAAGTGTGGATAATGTTTTGCATTTGAAAGCTCAAGATTGCACTGGTCAGCAATAAGCTCGATATTATTCATTGCTTCATTAACCATGTCTTCCGGAAGAATTTCTGAAAGCATTGCTGCCTTTTCATCACCAGTTTTGTAATAAAGCTCTGAGTCACCCTGAATAGGAGCACTCCACTTTGGTTCTTTCTGTGAAACCTTGCCAAAGTTTCTAAGAAGTGTTCTCTTTTCTAAGTCGCTTCTTTCTGCCATGTGAACATCATTAGTTGCAACCAGTTTGATATTCAGTTCTCTTGCCAGTTCAGCAATCTTTGGATAAATTTCTTTCTCAAGATCAATTCCATGATACTGAACCTCTGCGAAGAAATTGTCGTGACCAAAAATCTTTATAAGACTTAAAGCCATGTTAAGTGCATCATCACGAAGCTCTTTGTCAGACCTTACTGATAGCTTAAGGTCTTTTATTTTCTCTTCGTTTTCCACAATGGTTGTGGTCTTGTTCTTGCACTTCATAACAATCTGATGAAACGGCTTTACTGCTTCAGTAATTGTCTTTTTTTCCGCTTTAAGAGATGCAATTTCTGCCTTGGCATTTGCAATTTCTTCTTCCTCGATTACAAGCTGCTCCGAAAGCATTGTTTTCTCATTGCTTTCTTCCATTTTTTTAATGGAAGCTTTTATTGACCTTAAGTTTTTCTTTGCTACTGGCTCAAGCTCTTTAATCCTTAAAGCGATTGCTTCCTTGCGCTCATTGCACTTATCATCCTTTTCTTTCGCTTCCTTGTATTCCTCAGGAAGTGTTGCTTCTGACTCAGCAATTCGAGCTTTAATCTTCTCGATTTCCCTGTCAATGTAAGCGTTTGTTGAAAAAGGTGTTGCAAGTACACCCGCAATACATGCTGAACAGCAGATTACATGATCATATCCCTCAGATTTTGGTCCAAAGAATTTATCAAGTGTTTCCATGCTGCCAAGCGGCTCGCCAAGTCCGTCAATGTGACGGTTTGACTCAGAGATGTATCTTGAAATTGCCTGAAATCCAAGATAATCTTTTGCCAGTAAAAGAATATGCATTCTCTTGCTGACCGTTTTCAATGGTGACAGTGGAATCTGTATACCCACATATCCTTCGGTACCAAGAATCGGCTTTACATCCTTTGATTTGCAGTAATTAAAGAAATCAAGCCAGTTCCATGCTCCGCCATGGTCAGTGATTGCAATGGCAGGTGCGCCGTATTCAATAGCCTTATCAACATATTCTTTGTATGTCATGGCTCCATCTGAAAGCGACGCATCTGTATGCGCATGTAACTCAATATTTGTAAACTTCATATTTCTACCTCCTTTATAATTATTTTTTTATACGGTTTACAGATATAAAGGTGGATTTTGCTTATGTATTTTTATAATATTTGCTTTTCCAATTTTGTCCCAAAAGAAAAGCAGGAAAATTAATTCCTGCTCATCCTTGTTTACGCTGCTGTTTGTCCGCCGAACAGATAATGAGAAAGCCTCATTTCCAGTTCATTTGCAAACTTTTCACGGGTTTCTTTGTCGGCTTTTGCTGCTGACTGAATACCCAGTTCTGCAAATATATCCAGAACTTCCTTAGACCAGATGTCCATCAGATATTTCTCGTCAAAGGTTCTTATCTGTGACACATTATCTGGATTGTCCAGATACATGTCATCAATTCCTTTGCCAAGATATTCCGGCCAGATACAATACTTAACTGTAAGCTCCGGCATTGTCTGATTTAAGTACTGTCCCAGTTTCATTGCCTGAGCAAAGACAGCTGAGTTTCTTAACATATCTGCATCATAAAATACAAATATGCTGTCAAATTTCTTTCCGGTAACATCAATAACATTTTTAATGTCATCATCAATTCCGGAATAATTACCAACCCCCTGCACGGATAATGCGACATTTCCCCACTGTGAGAGAATTTCTGTCTTAAAACGTCCCTCTGCCACACATAATGTGGTATTAGGTTTCTCTCTCTGCGGAAAAAGCACGTCAATGGGAGCTCCTACAGCACCGCCACCTTTTGCATACTTATTTCCTCTGGCCATAGCGAACGCTGACGAGAACCATACATATCTGCATTCTCCCTCATCAACATGATCTCTTCTGATTTGAATTGCTTTGATATTATCGTAGGCATCTCTTATCAAAATTCCTATGCCGTCAGAAACAGACCAGCTTAAAACCTCCTTCTCCACTGTTTCATTGCCCTTAAATTCATGGTCAATGTAGGTAAAGAAGCCCGGAAGTGTCTGCAAATCATCCAGATATTCAGGGCACTGCTCACGGACAGTCTTTATTACTTTTTTGAACTTTCCGTTTGAAATTGAGAAATAATCTTTTTTAATACGCACATCTGATAACGCACGCTTTTCCCTGAGATATTTCTCATGTTCTTTCTTGAGCCCGCAGACGTCTTTGATTATCTGATAAACTACGTTTCTGCGCTTCTGCTCACCAGACTCAATGATTTTGGATTTCTTCACAGAGGTCATTCTTTCTGCAGGGCCTTCCATTCCTTTGATGAACTCATCAGAATATTCCTTCTGCGACAGTTCTTTGAACTTCTCCTTGGAAATAATCTGTTCGTCCGCTGCAAGCTGTAACAACGCATCTTTGTAGGACATGTCATTGAGCTGCATCATGGAATGAACTGCATCTCCACCGCCGCCGCAGGCAAAGCACTTACATATGCCTTTGGCGTCATTGATACTAAATGATCCAATTGTATTATCCATATGAAATGGACACAATGCTTTCTTTTCAGAACCTGTGTCAATTTCTACATGAACACCGTGATGTTCAAGTACCTCGGAAAGCCTCAAGCCTCTGACTTCCTCTGCAATGTCTCGCAGCTCGTTTTCAGCCTCTTTCTCCGGGTCGAGAAATTGCCAATTTTTAAAAATGCTATCTGCCATATCGTTGCCTCCTTTATATTTATCCTTTTAATATGACAATATAAATATGGAGTTTAGACGACTGACAGCAAAAAAAAAGAGAACACAAAAATGTGTTCTCTTAATGTTAATGAGTTGAATACCACATACTACTATTCCAGTTGTTAGTGTTTTCAATAGTAGAAATTTTTCTGTTAGGACCCTGCATAGTGCCATCTTTAGTCCTTGAATAAATTCCGCCCTTATATCCATTACATAAATCAGCATTAATATAAGCACAATTATTGGTAGTTATACTTTTACCTGCAATAACAGTTCCCATTGCTGAAACTTCAGCTATTTCAACTGTTTTCTTTTCATTGTTAAATACATACTTGTAAGTATGTGTTTTATTTTTCTTGTCTTTCCATGTTGCGGTAATAATTGTGTATGGTTTTCCTTCAGTATTCCATGTAGCCACTTTATCTGGAGCATCATTTGTATTACCACTTCTGCCAGCCCAATATGGATGATTTGCTTTGTAATCAGCAATTCTCTTTGCTTCAGCTGCTTTTTCTGCTGCAACTGTTTCAGAGTCTTTCTGGGTACTCTGCGTATCATATGCCCCCTGAGCCTTATCAATAAGAGCCTGTAAGCGTCCGATGCAGTTACTACTGTCAACAACATCACCGTTGGTCTTATTATTGTCATCGTTAACAAAATCACTAAAAGTTTTAAGCTGTGCTTTTGCTGCGTCAATAGACTTCTGTAAAGCGTCATGATTGCTTGAGCTAAAGTTGCCATCACCGGTTGCGCCGTTTGAATTTATTGAATTAGTCAGACTTGTAATCTGGGCTTCCATATAAGATTCCTGACCAACCTGATCTTTTGACTTTCCTTTTTTCTGAGCTTCATATATGTCCTTGGCAGTTTTATTGTATTCTCTTAATTGATTAACAATTGAATTGCCTGGAAGAATATCATGATCAGTTCCAGTTCCACCAATTCGATACTTGTCATTAATATATGTATCAAAAGCAGTTATAGCTAAATCATTTTTTGCTGTCTGAAGCTTTAGTTTAATATGTCCTGCCAGTGAGAATAATCCATTTCTTGTCTCAGCAGTTGCACTGTCTGCTAATATTTTGGCCGTATCACTGTATGCAGTATTGCAGGCGTCAATTAAACTTTGTCTTGTATTCATCCAGTCATCTCTCGTCTTAAAGAAACTATCGTTAATAAGGTCTTTTGCCTTTTTATCCGTATCAGAATCATTTGTAAACACTGATGTCTGATGAACAAGAGAACTTATTGTCATATAATATGATACAGAATCTATTGCAGTTACTGCTCCGTATTTATTGGCAGCTTTTTCTGTCCAGCCCGCAACACAATCATCAACATTGTTGAATTTGTAATACTTCATCATTTCAGCGTTTGCATAAGAGCCAAACTGCTTATATGCATTGGCTACAAGAGGGTTGTCACCTGAAGCATATGTGTATTTTGTAATTTCTGCAATTCCTGAGCTGTACTGAATGTCACCAAAATCAGAGGTCATGCCGAATACATTATTATAATGAGATGCTTCTTCTGTTGCACCCATATTTGTTGACACGCACGCTGCTGCCATAATAACGCTTACAGGTACTTTTCTTTCATCATATGTTTTCTTTGCCGCATCCCATACCTGTGTCTGGAAAGCTTTTGCTCTGTCATTACTTGCCCATGCAGTAAAATCTAAAGAATCCATATCGCCAACAATTTTGTCTCCAATAGCATCTCCAATTGTTCCCGCTAAGCTTGAACTGTAGAAATTATCATGGTTTGTTTCATCATGTACCCATTTGTCGTAAAATGCTGTCTGCTGCTCATTTCCTTCATTATCAATGAATTCAATTGTGCCATCTTCCCAGTATGACTGATTTATTTCAGCATTGAAAAGAAGAATCTGGTCATCAGTCCAGCCACAGAACATATTGTTTGCACCATAGATTGCTGTTTTGGTAAGTCCTGTCGGATGATAGTAGCCAAGAATATATTTGCTCTTTATATCACTGCCAAGAGTATATGTTCTTATTGCTGCATTTTTGCCTTCACCGGAGATCTTTTTAATCTGTCCTGTCCAACCATTCATACCATCACTTCTGGTTTTCGTTTTCATTTCGACAGTCATGTTTTCATCTTCAGCTAAATCCCATGAATAAGCTACAACCTTATTATTTCCAATATAAATCATTGGAATTGCGGAATTAATAACCTGCATTACTGATGCACTGTTATATTCATTATCGCTGTCTGCTCTATGATCGTCATCTGCTAAAAATTCTTTCTGTGCGCTATATAATGAAATCAAATCTTCAAAATCTATCTTTCTGAATTTAAAATCTGAAATGCTTTCGCCACTTTTAAGCTTAAGGAATTTCTTTTTAAAATACTTAAGATATTTCTGTTCAGACGGTGATATTGTTGATGCTGGATAATCACTCTCCTCTTTAAGCAGCGCTCCATCAGATTTGAAAGCTTTCTTCAAACCAAGTTTGTAGCAATGAGGATAATAGTAAATAATATCGCCTACCTGTAAATTCTTTCTGTCCGCTTCTTTCATGCTTTTAACAGTAAGATTATCGCCTGACACTGAATTGTAAACGCTGGCGCCTACCTGAACACCATGTTTTGCGTAAATATATCTCACAAAGTCAAGAGATGAAGCTTCATTATCGTTACCATCACCAACCAGTGTGTGCATTGTTCCACTGTAATCATATGCACTATTTGTGAAAATTGATGTATTTCTCATTTCAGCGTTTACATCTGCAAGCAGTGTAACATCATAGCCATTTTCATTGCCAGTATCTTCATTGAATATAATACCTGATGTATTTGATGATGCAGGAGTAAAATTTAATGCACCATCTACATTAAGATTGTTGTTATCATCTCTGATTATGCTATCATTTGCATTCTCAGTAGTTCCTGTAGTTCCGTTTGCCGGAGTTCCTGTTCCTCCTGATATATTTGTATTATCAGTTTCTGTTGGAGGTGTTGTATTTGTTACTGAACCTGCAACATTTGGTCTCCAAACAACTGTATATGCAGAATGTCCACTCTTTGTTATTCCCGGAGCTCTTGCGCTTGAGTTACTTCCACAGTTATAAACATAATGAGCATTTCCATCGTTATGGTCAAATATCTCAACATGTCCATTCAGTGCTATAATATCTCCCTGCTGAAGATTCTGCCAGCCACTCCATGAATACTTGGTAAAACCGTCAATTGATGCTGCACTAACAAAGTCTCTTGAAGAATATTTCTGACCTCTGCCAAACTTTCCATATAACTCAAGACATAATGATGTAAATCCTGAACAGTCTGGTCTGAATTCATGAACAACACCGTCTTCTGTCTGTATTGTACTTGAACCGCCCTGATCATAAGCATTTGCATAACCTGCTCTTGCTGCTGCAAGTGCCGCCTTTGCTTTTGCAACAATATTTACCCATGCAGGATTTCCACCAAGCGAAACACTAGGGCAAGAACCCTGTGCATTTGTTACTGTTCCTGTTGATCCATCACCATTTACTGTAATGGATGTTCCCATTCCCTGATATGCGGCATATGTGATATATTCACCACGCTGTATTTCTACAAAAACTCTGGTTCCAGTACGTGTATTTCCATCTGCGTCTACATATGTATAAGTTTCAGTGTCATCTGTCCTGATAAAATGTGTTTTATCATAAAGGTCTTTTAACACAACTTTATAAGAATTATCATCTTTGTCATAAAGATCACTTTCTGACTGGGTCATAACATTGTAAGCTGATAATAATTCAACATAGTTTTCATCAGTACCGTCAACGAACACAACCTGTGAGTTATCGTATTTACCCATTTCAGCAGAAATTTTATCAATAAATGCTGTATGGGCATCATGCAATACATCATATTCCTGAGCAAATGTATGATTTGCCTTTCTATCACTGATGAAGTTTGAAATTCCTTCAGCTATATTTGGAATAAGCGATGCGACCATTAACATTGTTGCAATAACAATCAATATCGGAACAACAACCGGTACAAGTATTGCTGACAGGAATGACATAATGCCACTTATTGCTGAGGCTATTGCTATACATATCTTACCTACAATTGTTGATGCAAGTTTTTTAAGCATTGCATTTAACAGTTTAAGAAAGTTGGTAAATGCTTTTTTGAAAAATGCCTTAATTGAAGCAACTATATTCTGCGCTGGTTTCGGCACTATCTTTTTATAAATTTTCATTGCGAAATTCTTGGTACGCTTTCGCATAAAGTCTTTTCTGGCTTTCCTTCTAGCTTTCTTTGCAATTTTTCTGCTGCCATTTGATTTCATGGTAGCTTCCATCTGTCCTTTAATGAATTCAGAAGCTAATCCGTTTCCTGTAGTCTTGCTAAGAATAACTTTTGCAGCTTTCTTTCTAAAGATACCGGTAAGACTCTGTCCATGTTTCTTATACAAATGCTGTCTAACCATCTTAACCTGTGCTTTATGGCTTAACGGTTTAAGTCCTTTGGAAGCACGCCTTGCGTTAAGTGCCCTTGCCTGTATCTGAGCTGCAATATTAATACCGGCCTTATACATTTCCTGATTTACAATCCAACTGCCCGATCTTCTTGCCACTTTAGCCGCTTTAAACACTGGTCTACCCATGGAAGTACCTATGTTTAATGCTCTTCCGGCTTCAGTCTGATTAATTGGTGCAGTAAAAATCCTAATAAATGATTTTGGAAGACGTCTTAACTGTCTGTGCAAACGTATGTCATTCTTTTCAATTCTCTTTGCACGCTTGCCGTAATGATTTAATCTCCAGTTTTTATTTGCAAGCTTCATTGTTGGCGCATTTTTCATAAAATTGCCAACCTTTTCACCAGTTTTAAACCTATTTTTTACAGCCTGTCCAAATAACTTTGCATTGCGCATAGTTACCCGCTTATTGTATGCATTTACGCTGTTCTTATAAATTTTTGCAGTTTCAGCTACCTTTCCAGCTTCATGGTTAAGATTTATACATTTTACTTTATCCGTTTTAAAATTACTAAAGCTCTTGGTATTTTCATTAGGATTATGAAACTTAAATTCTGTGTCAAGAATTTTTGGTGTGTGTCTTTTTATATGATAAGGCTTTTTTCTTGCTGCATAATACTGCGTATCCTTTTTATGTAATAAATCCTTATGTTTAATTTCTGATAATGCTTTTCCATTTTTATACTTTTCAATTAAGTGCTTATTAGTACTATTGAATTTTGTCTGTTTTACCACAGTATCACGAAATGGATTGATTGCATTAAATGTTTTGGTCTGATTAAACTGACTGCTTTTTACTTTTGGTATTTTTGTTTCCAGAGTTTTTATATCAGGCTTTGTTTTAAGTATTTTTCTGGACTTAAAGTGTGCTGAAAGCTCAAGCACCCTTTTGTTTGGATTTGCTACTTTGAATTTATCACCAAGTTCTCCATTTGGCTTGTATAACTGACCATGCGAAATAATAGGGGCACCATGCTTATCAACCATCATTTTTGAAGGGTCAATCTTAATAAATTCATTTCCTTTGCTATCAAGAATATACTGTCTGTCTTTGCTGATTGCTATTTTTCCATCAGCAGATACACCCAGTTTGCGATTCATACCATTGTTTGCAATATCATTCTTGTAGCCAAGGCCCATTGAACCTTTTGTATCATAATTTGGAGCTGGTCTGTCAGATGCTTTGCCAACAGAATCAATTTCAGTAACAATACTGAATGGATTTTCATTCCACTGAGTCTGTTTGTTAAGTTTCATGCCTACTTCTTTAATGCTTGCATGCATAGTTTCAGCATGAGTTCTGCCTGCATTTTCCCCAAAATGATGCTTAGCATTTATTCCATGTTCATATGTGGTAGTTCTTATTTTTAATGCGGCTGCTGAATAGGCTATCATTGCAACATTTGCAGCAGGAGCTGCTGACCTTCTTACTCTGACAAAGTTTTTCTGGCCATCTCTATCCTCAGCAGTTACAAGGTCTCTCTGTATCTGGCTTTTACTCTGCTGTGAAAACTCTTTAACAGAAGATGCTGCAATCTTGCCGGAACTTTTTCCAACAACATTCTGCACGAACATTTTTCTTTTAATGTGGCCTGTTACAGCCGCCATATTAGTCTTCATCTAAGATTTCCTCCTTAAATTCACTACAAATTAATATGGATTTTGTAAAACCTGACCAAAAAAAACAGAGCCCCAAAGGAGACTCTGTAATTCGTTTACGCTGATGCTTGCATCGCAGACTCTACTGAACGCAGATACTGTGATACGGCATTCTTTTGTGCAACCAGCGCCGGATCATTCACTGGCTGCCACTCATCTGCAACATAATGCATCCAAGACAGCACCCTCTTTTTTTCACGTTCTGTCTCAACGTTGAGCAAGTCGCATAAGAGTGTTGGCCTGTTTGCATAACAGCCGATATTAATGACCAGCTCTCCTGACAATGTTTTAAATACAGGAATATCATTGTTTCTGTACATAACATCGCCATTGTATCTCATAATGCGGCGGCCGTCAGGCGTGATTTCTTCCTCTGGATTATGAGCAACTATTATGTAATTCTCATCATCCTGAAGATGCATGTCAGCAAGAGACCTGTCCCATCCTGCAATTCTCATTGCAATATTCTTGGTAGGAGTTTTGACTGCAACGGCTGAAAACGTACCATATTGATTGGTAGTTTCTTTCTGTTCGATTGGACCAAAATATATATAATGATCCTTAATCTTAATAGCATTGCCTTCTTTTGCAAACTTGAGTACACAGGAATTAAATCCCCTGTCGCTTCCTTTGCAAAGAGCAATAAGAATGTCACCTACCTTGCAAGTCTTTTTGAAACTTGTACAAAGCTGTGGTTTGCTTTTATCCTCAGCATTCCAGAAATCAACCCACTCTGTACGCGGCTTACCGTTTATGCTGTACGAAATACAGGCAGATATTCTTCTGTCCTGCAGCTGGTTCTGGTAATTTATACGGTCTATTCTTGCATTAACCGCATAAATCCTCGTCGCACTTTCCTTATAAATAACCATATTATTATCCTCCTTTATATTTATAAATATGATTACTATAAATATGGAGTTTATTAATAAAACAGTAAAAAAATACTCCCGGGAACATTCCCGGGAGCATAATCTTTTAGTCTGCAAGCTGTTCTGCCATTGCTTTATTTATGCATAAAACCTTGTCTATGAAATCAATTCCGCCATTCTGGACTGACTTCACAATATCATTCTTTTTGATTTTATTCTCATTGTATAGAATGACGATTTCATCATCATCTGTTACAACTGGAATCCTATGACCATTATCACCGAACTTTGACTGCTTAACTGATAAAGCCCGCAAATTACTGTATGTCTTAGCCATGATGTCTCTCCTTTCTACAATTAATCGCCTTCGTATTCATCTTCAGAAGCATCTCCTGAACTACTCTGACCGGGTTCTGCACTGGACTGTTTGATACTTAATACTTTCTTTGTGTATGTATCAGAAACTGCAATTTCGTCACCAGTATCAGTCTTATATGTAATGTAATAATTATCATTAATATTAAGTGTTATCGGTGCGGCACCATTTCTTGAGATAAGTCTGAATCCTACAACCTCATTAGTATTAACGTCTATTCCTGTAAAATCAACATACTGAAGATTTTTGCTGTCCGCAAGTGAGCTTGTATTTTCAACTGCTTTTGCATCAGTAATCTTAAATGTGCCTGCATTGCTGCCAGCTGCATCAGTTCCATCATATGTATAATCCTCAGGTGCAATTGTTGAACCATTCACGTCTTTTACAAGATAATCATTTTCATCAAATACATAGCCATTGGTTGTTCCATTTATATTGTTATCTTCATCATATGTATAAATGGTTTTATTATAATCTCTTGCCTTAAGCTTTGACACTTTTGTTTTTCCATCTACATATCTGAAAAAACCAGCACCATTAAGATTATAATAGCCTGTGGTAATATAACTCGGCGTAGTAATTTTTGCGATATGTTCTGTTATAAACTCAAAATTTTTGAACTTATAAGTTTCTGCTGATGGAAAATAATGAATGTTTGCTGTAAGCATCGCTTTCATTTTTTCTGTTCCTGTACGGATGTCACATTCATATTGTTTTCCACGCTTAAGATCTTTAACTGTTCCAGATAATGAAACGTTATTTGGTTCAATTTTTACAGTCTTTTTGCCATTTTTATAAGAAGCAAAATAAATTGAATCAGCTTCCAGTGCATCAAATCCTACCGCATCTGATGTTGGATTGGTTAAACTGCTGCCACCATTGTTATCTTTATTTGTGTACCTGTATTTGCCAGACGCATCCTGATACAATCCTGCAACACCAAACGTATATCCGCCATCAAAAAATTTCTCAAGAGTGTATTCAAGTGGAACCGATGTTGATGATTTATAGATAATCGAATCACCTTTTCTCATTGTAGGAATCTGTCCTTCATCACCATTATAATTTACCCATTCGATTCTTGACGGATCGGCACCTGCTATATCTGTTCTTGCTTCAGTAAAAGAAGCATTTGCTTTAAGCAATGGATAATAGATATTTCCACTCTTTTTAGTTTTGTGCACAATATAAAATGTATCAGCAGGCATTGCTGTTTCATCTGTATACTGAACTGGTTTCACTGTTTCAGGTGTAATTTCTGCAGTATCTTTCTTGCCACAGCCGGACAGCACGGCTATTGATGACACAGCAAGAATTAATGCTAATATTTTTTTCTTCATAATATATTCCTTCCTTATTTTTAATTTTTACAATCCATATGTTATGTATATGGATTTTACAAAAAACCACATAAAAAAGAGAAGCTATAAAACTTCTCTTTTTCGTCAGGCAGTTAAAAACATCAAAAGTCTCGTATTTCTTACTGCATCTGATTTATTATGAATGCATGTTTCCAAAGAATCATCTTCATAAATAATAATAACTGTGTTTCTCGCTCTTGTGACTGCTGTATACAAAAGTGAGTTTGTCATCATATGCTTCATTTTTTCTGGAAGATATATGATAATTATTGGATTTTCAGAGCCCTGCGATTTATGGATTGTATAGGAATATCCAAATTCCACATCAGCCATGCTTTTTCTTGATACTGTTATAGGATAGCCCTCAAGATTGACATTCATTACATGATTTGACAGACCGGTTATTATTCCCATATCACCGTTTACATAGCCTTCGTCATAATCAGTTCTGCTGAAAATAATCTTGTCACCGGTTTTTGGTATATAATCATCACCATTTTCATCATTCAAAATCAGCTTGTTATGCATGTAACGGTTCATTTTAAATGTTCCTGCGGCCCCTTTTCGTGACGGTTCTATAAGCTGAACTTTATATGGATCATTTTTATCATAGTACATGTTCATAAAGTATTTTAACGCCTTATATGAATCCTGTTCATCCTTTGCTTTGTAAATCTGAAAATCATTTGTACTGACAGGCATCTGTTCTGCAAGAATTCTATCTGCATTAGGCTGTATTGAACTGCCATTTGCCTGTCTGAAGTTTTCTTCCAGTCTGTATACAGGAAACTTTCCTGATGCAATCAAGTCATGCAGTACATTTCCCGGCTCAATGGATGGAAGCTGATGTTCATCTCCTACAATGATAAAACGTGTGTCTCTTTTCATTGCATTGATAAGTATTGCTGCAAGATCTGCCGATACCATTGAAAACTCATCACATATAACAAAGTCGGCTGTTATTGGCAGCACATTCTGTTTGTCATTAAATTCTTCCGTTTTATATGGCTTTAGTCCACACATTTTATGGATTGTCTCTGCATCCATTCCTGTTGACTCTGACATTCTCTTTGCCGCTCTTCCTGTAGGTGCACACAAAAGTATGACTGCATTTGGATTTATGTGTCTGATATGATTGATTATTCCATTAAGTGTTGTCGTTTTCCCTGTTCCCGGGCCGCCAGTTAAAATATTAACTCCGCCCGTTTCAAACATTTTAAACGCTTTTTTCTGATCCTTTCCATACGATGTACCCAATTCTTTCTCAATTCTCTTTATGTCTGCATCAGATATTGATGAATATGGACCAATATTCTTTAATGCAATAAGTCCTTTTGCTATATCTTTTTCAGCTTTATATAAGTAATAAAGTGAAACATAACCGTCTTTTAAAATAAACTCTTTGTCAGTAATCACTGTATATGACACTAAAACTGCCGGTATTTCCATTCTGTAAACCGACTGTCTTGATTTGTATGAAACAAAATTTGCTACATCCTTTGGAAGCGCTATTGTATGTCCATAATTTCCAGCATTTTTCAGAGCTTCTCTTACAAGACCTGCTATCCGCCTTTTATTTAAAGGCTCCATTTTTGAGTCAAATGCAATCTGGTCTGCAATTTTAAAGTTGACATCAAATATATGACAGGCTTTGTATGGATCGCATTTAATCTTATTTATCGCATTCACACCATAGAACTTATACATTTCTTTGACTTTTTCTGCTTTAAATCCATATGGTATCAGATAATCCTCCAATTCACACAATGCTTTATCTTTAAGATTTAATGCATTAACAAATATGGTAACATTCTCTGCATCCATGTTAGGAAAATCGTTTAATATCAAATCGGTTAATTCCCTTTTGTCTGTAGAAAACAGTTTTCTTCCATACTTGCTGCATATAGCTGTAATATCCATTTTTCTAATGCCATATGAAGCTGTTGCATTAATTAAATATGATATTGTTGTCTGAAGACTTATCCATACCGGCTTTATTTTATTAAAAACAAATGTATGTTTTTCCCAGTCACCACGACATTCAACTGTCATTCCCTCTGTGAGGTTTCCAATATCGCCTTTACACCATGTCCTGCCCTGCAAATCTCTATATGCACTTTTATCTGTAGTAAAAAGACAGAATTTCTGTTCATCATCCTTTATTGACTTTATAATTCCTGTCAAAACTTTTTCTGACATAAAAAATGCACCTCTTTCATATTATAGACAGGAACTGTTCCTGTATATATATAATATTCCCAAAGTGCATTTTGTCCGAACTATATTCTATTTTTCTGTCCTTTGTTGGCAATCTCATACTGCAGTCTTTCGATTACAATACCTGCTTCTCTCTTTGTTGTCTTAACAAGTGACTGGTCCCAAGGCCTGCCCGCCTGTTTAAGCAGTGTTTTTATGTAATTCATCTGCTTTTCAGTACTTGGGTTTCCTCCCCATGTGCTTGCTGTCTTATCCCACAACTGACGTGAGCCTGCTCTATATGTGTTGAGATAATCATCTACATCATTAAGGATTGTCTGTTTATCATCAGGATAGTGTTCATGCAGCAGCGTGCTTCCTCTGAATATTCTTGCGATAGTCTGTCCTCTGGCATCACTCTGAGGTATAACAATGTTTATGCCATCACCAGTTGACAGGTGTAGTGACATATCCGGCATAAGAATGTAATTGATATTGTTGATGTTGACACCCTCTTCTTTTGAAATAAGGTTGACTCTCTCAGCGTTGATAATCCAGCTTTTTGGTGTGTCCATAATATCTTCAAGGATATTTTCCATATTTGAAAGTCTTCCCTGAATTTTCTCTTTATCATTGTCATCAACCATGTCAGTTCCAAGTCCGAACAGGTTTGGAGCAGTACATATATCAAGTCTGCCCGTAACACCAACACAGTCAATAAGTCTTAATGTCTCTTTGCCGGGATACAAACGCAGCCCTCTTCCAACCATCTGTGAATACAGACTGTGGTTTGATGTCGGTCTTGCCATGATAATCGTTTCAATGAGTGGAATATCAGTTCCTTCTGTAAATACCATACAGTTGACAATACATGGTATCTTTCGTTCAGTGAATTCTTTGATAATTTCACCTCTGTTAGGAGTTTTTCCGGTTACAACTACAGCGCCGTCAATCTTTTCTGCAATTTTTTCAGCGTGTGCGACATTAACGGCAAATATCATTGTTGCACCCTTTGCATACTTGTTATATGCTTCGGCAATAGCATCAACCACTTCCGGCTGTTCCATTGCGCTTCCAAGTTCATCCTGTTTGAAATCTCCCATCTGTTTATGAACATGTCTTAAATCATATCCAATATTTACTCTCAAACAGTCTACATCACAAAGATAGTTTCTCTTGATTCCAAACTTAATGTCTTTATAGTAAATAATGTCACTATAGATTTTGCTTAAATCACTCTTATCGGCTCTGTCCGGAGTTGCAGTAAAACCAATATGTACGCGGGGTTTGAAGTAATCATATATCTTCTGATATGACTTTGCTACAGCATGATGTGCTTCATCAGTAATAATCATGTCAAAATCATATGGATCAAACTTATCCAGTCGTCTTATAAGAGTCTGAACTGAAGCAGATACGACTTCCTCGCCATTTGAATGTTCGCCAGCCTGCTCTACTCCAAATGAACAGTCATAGTACTTCTCCGGCTGATGAACAAGTTCATCACGGTGCGAAAGCAAAAGAACTCTTCCGTAGCGTGGCAGATGCGAGAAGATATACGTCTTTCCCAGTCCTGTGGCAAGCACACACAAATGACTTCCCGGGCCTGCATTTTCTATTGCAGACAGACATTCTTTCTGATAATCCCTCATAGTTGAAGTATCCGGAATATGAGGTCTATCAAAAATCATTGTTTTACATGCTGTTTTTTCTGCTTCTTTTTTCTCTGCTATTTTTCTGTTAACCCTTGAACCCATTTGTCTATCCTTTCTTATTTGTAAGAGGCTGCGCTAGGCAACCTCTTTCAGATTAATTTCTATTTTCATAGTTTTTCCGCACAGGATTTTTAAGAATCCACATACATTTGCAAAAACCGGATCATTTGGAATTACTACCTGCTCACCGAATACATCATATATCTCATTCTTTAAGAGCCTTGTTGTTCCACCGATGAATACAAAGTCAAGATAATCAACCGGCCACTGCGCACTCTTACAATGTTCAAGTATTTTTGTAACATGGTCATGCAGGTAATCATCAATTATCGCCCTGCTGCTGTTCTCAATCTCTGCTGAATTAGCAGTAACCCTTTTCGGAATAAGACATCTTTTATCATGACTTCTTGTGAGGATCTCACCAGTCTGTTTGCAGTCAATGAATGAGAATGTTGATGATAATTTCTGTGACAGTCCGCTTACAAGAGCATTGCCGCCAAGTGTATCGGTCATGCTGTATTCTTTATCCGGCTGTCCACCATTGTAAATTGTCTGATTGACATTGAGATGTCCAATATCAATAACAGCAACCATCTCTGATGGATTTACACCGTCTGCAAAAATAGCACCCATTGACTCCGGATATACCTGTCTTGTTACAATTCTGAATGTTTTTGTTACAACCGGTGATGTTCCTGTGAGTTTGTAACTCATTGTAATCTCACCCTCTGGCAGGATATACTCCCTATATTCATTTCTGCTTTTTACTACTTCGTAGTCCTTTACAGGAATTCCGATTGCAGCATTAACCTCATCAATTTCATTCTCTGAACAGAATGATGCGATTGCGTATAATGTGCAGAGCTTATGAGTAAAATCTTTCTTTGATGTACTGAGAGAAGCATCTGTGTCAGCATTTGCACCGATTTTATACACTTTTCCTTCGTATTCAACAATGTAAGTTGCTGCACCCGGATCATCATCCTCAAATGTGCCCTCTCCAATTCGTGTTCTAAATGATCTTTTTGTGATAAGTTTTGTGTTTACATCATATGATGCTATCTTTGTGCTGCTTTTTCCTGAATCAATTGCGATGTATCTTTTCATTTTTTTTATTCCTCCATGTATTTGTTGATAAGTTTATTATTGTTATCCATCTATCTTGCTTATAATGTCAAAGAAATTCCCTGCTGGTGGTGACTCTGACGGTTTATTTTCCGGCGCCTTGAATTCATTCTGCTGTACCGCCGGTATTGTCTGAACTGGTTTTGTCTGCTTTACAGGTTTTTCTTTTTTGCTTTCAGCAGGAGCCTTTGGTTTCTTTTCAGTTTTTACTGTTTCAGGTTCCTTTTCGATGTCAAGCCCTAGTTCTTTAATTGCCTGCCGTCTGAATATCATATAATCTTCAGGAGACTCTATGCATTTGCCGGAAAATGTACGATAATCAGTCAGCATTTCCCTTGTCAACAATGTTATCTGTGTTTCCATCATTGTCATCTCCTTTCTTTTTTCTATGTTTTGGTTTATGTATATTCATATACTTTTCTGCTCCAGTAGATTGTTTGTATCGACAGTTGTATTTAATAATATTTTTCTCACGTCTCATACAGTAGGGTTCTGCAACTATCATTACTTTAGTTCTTTCCCCATCAAGGATGAGTATCTGAACTGCAAGAATGTTTCCAATATTTTTAATAAAGAACTTACTCTTTACTATTACTTCATTGCTTTTAATAAAGCTTATTTTTGCTTCAAAGTCTTTTATTCTTTTTCCATTTTTACTGATAAATTCGACTGCTGCCGATGTATCTTTATCTTTAATTATCATAAAGCTTATTCCTCACTGTCACGTTTATAATGCTTTTTGTACTTATATAATATTTCAAATTCACAATTTGTCCAATAAAAATAGGCAGTTTTTCCCTTTTATTTATATGGATTTTGCAAATTTACAGCAATATTTTTTGGACAAAATTTCAGTTTTAAATATTATATATATAGAAAACAAATAATAAAGGAGATAATAATTATGGCAGGACGAGTTTACATCACAAAACGTGATATGGCGTACAAAAATATATTAGCTGACATGAAACTTAACGGCAGACCAGTTTTCATTCTGTCAGTAGAAACAACTGGTCTGGATAAGTTTTCAGATGAACTTATTAATATTCATGCTTTAAAGTGTCATTTTGAAGATAAGATACTTATTGAAGATGAAGAATACAACAGATACATCAGAAATACAAAGGCTCTTACACCGGAGCTTGAAAAAATAACTAAGATTACAAATGAATTTCTTATGGATAAAGAAGACTTAAGCACAGTTATGGAAGATTTCTATAATTATATCGGCGAAGACGCCAACATAATTGGTTTTAATACATCTTTCCTGCTTCCAATGCTTAAGTATGCAGGATTTGAGACAGGCTGGATGCTTGACATAAGAGACTGTTTTGATTTAAGAATTGCAGCATCATCAACAATGGAAGAAAAAGTTTATTCTCTTGATGCTCTTTCATCAGGACTGGTTCCAAAGAAATCAAGCAAGGTTCACAAAATGCTTGCACTTTTCAATCAGGTATCAGAATCAATTCCTACAGGTACTGAACATGTGTCTGTTACAAATATCCGTTTCTGGCAAAAAGCTTATACATGCAGATATTTATATCTCATGACAAATCTTGGTGAAGTCGGACTTAACTGTAACACTGGCTTCTGGGTAGAAAGAGAGCCCGGATTCTTTGATGCTGCTGACATAGACGGACTTACCCGCACAGTATGTGAGCATTCAAACAGTACAAACATATGGGATTTTATTAAAAAATATGCAAAATAAAGAAAAAGCTCTTCAGATATTAACTCTGAAGGGCTTTCTTTATATATCAAATATTTGCAACTATAAACCATACCGCAAAATCAAGCAGCGCAAGAATTACATAAATACTTATATTAGTAGCAAAAGTTCCTCTTGGCGCACATTCTGTTCCATCTGGATTATATCTGTTTAAAAGCCTTGCGCTTTTTTTCTTTTCCTGCTTTATTCTTAAAACTGTGTTCAAACATAGCAGTATAAGCAGAATTTCCACAATACCAAATATCCATGTATAATTTTTCAGCAGATACAGGACCTCTCCAATTTCATTATTGGAAATACCCGGTACCATAAGATAAATATATTTAAACATAATTATGCCTCTTTCTTAGGAGTTTCCTTTTCATACGGGCGTTCTGCATTACAGTTTGGACAAAGAATGTAATGTATTCCTGGTCTCAAAAATGTAACATCTTCATCCCATTCCTTACCGCACATTGGACAGCCCATATGTTCAACCTGATGAACAACTTCTTTACAGAATTTCTTTGTCTGTCTGTCAAGGTTATACAGTTTTGCATAAAGTTCTGTAGCGACATCATCAGAAACATCAAGATACTGTCTTGCCCACTGGGTTTTACCATAAGTCTTATCCTTCATTGTATCAGCAAGTTTGTTTCCAAGAATACGGTATCTCGAGTCACTCATCTGGTCAATGAGATTTCTGGCATCCATATACTGATTTTCAATATCTTTGAGCATTGCGATATTTCTTGCATTCTCTTCGGCTGTAATGGTATTTTTTACAACCATATCATTTTCAATTCTTTTAACTTCCGGCTCTGGTGGTCTCTTTTCTTCTTCTGCATAAACGATTTTATTATCTTCTTTATTCTCGAATTTTTTATCTTCTGTTTTTACCGCTTCCGCATCATGCTGCTTCTGTATTTTAGAAAACATTCTTTTTCTTTCAGGTCTCTGCTCAGAATTATGAGTTAAACTGCTTGGCTTTCCAAGGCTTTTGGATGTGGTTCCATCCAGACGACTGTTTTCAGGAAGAACATACTCTTTGTGTTCATTATCATCCTTTTCTACGTCCCTGTCGTTCATCTGTTCGACCTGTGGTTCTTTCTTTAATTCACTGGTTTCTTCAGACTCATTTACAGACTCCTGCATTTTCTGCTGCTGCAGTTCATTCTGTGTATTTGATGCATTTTCTTCTTCTAAAACTTCTATAGCTGACTTATCATCTGCATTTGTTTTATCTGGTGCCCATGAGAAATCTGCTGGATAAAGAATTTCGTCATCAGCTTTGTCATAATGAGCAAGCAGAATGTTATTGATAATTTCTTCATTTGAGAAATCTGACAAATCTTTATTTCCAATAATCTCATCAAGATTATCTTCATTATATCTAAGACCTGTTTCCTTTATTGCTTTGCCATATTTATTTGGAACCCTGCACTCTGATACATCAAAGACATTCTTTGGCCCATTATACTCATTTCCATTTACAAAGATAACCTCTGCTCCCACATTTGTCTGAGCAAAATATTCTCTTTCTTTTTTCTCACAGTATTTTACCTGTTTTTTGTCACCAACAAGTTTAATATGATTTAAAAGTCCCTTGCCTCTTTTAATCTTATAAACTTTGTTATATGTAGCCATTTCTGGACAAAATTCTTTACACCATGACCATTCCATTATTGTTTCCATTCCTTTCTATTACGTCTCTTTGCAATAAATATGGATTTTAATAAATGCACGGTAAAAAAAAGAGACTGCAAAACAGTCTCTCTTTTGTTTACCTTTGTTCCTGCTGACAAGCGGCTTCCATTTCTTCAATGGTCATTTTTCGTCTCCATTTTTTATGGAGTTTTTCCATTGCTAAAATTTCAAGCTGCTCATCAAGCTCAGGAGTCTGTTGGTCCTGTGCGCGTGTTATCATACTGCCACCTCCTATGCAGAAAATTCAATCAGATACTTGATAGTTGCCTGATCTTCACGATAAACAATTACCTCGTCGTTACAGAGATAACTATTTCCATATGTGCTCCTGCTGTAAGCCCAACAGCAATCTTTATCAGGATGATCCTCATGAAAGTCCTCATAATTATGAGGCGCTTTGCCATTGCCTTCGCCGTACACATCATAAATGTTTCCGGTTGCAACCTTGAACACTGCCAGATAACCCCTTGATGCATCTCCGTGCTCCCAGTAAGAACCATATGAAGATGTGTAACCAATGGATTTCTTTGCATAAGGCGCAAAGTAAAGACCGTAGCCAAATGCCTTTCCATGTATCTGGACTCCTGATGGATTAAGATACAGTCCATTGGTAGCAATTGACCACCAGTTTGGAGTGCCAGAACCATGGAACAGTTCTGTAATTCCATTATCTTCAGTAAGATTTCTGGATTTACAGTATTCGTCAAAACGTTTTTCAGTAACAGTATTTGTTACTCTCCACGCTCTGAGGAATCTTGCTCTCTGGTCTCCCATCTTATCCTTAAGCATTGCAACTTCTTTATCAGAAACTGGCTCCCAGATAAGATTGTTCTGAGTAAGGATGTTACCGTTATTAATAACCGTGTTTCCTTTACCACGTAACATGGCCATTAAGAAATCTAGGAGTTCCTGTTCCTTTTCAAGCTTTGCCTGAAATTCAGTTTTGTTAAAGACTTTTTCCTTGTTAACTTTTCGAATAACACGGGGAACAGCAAGCCAAAGCTCTGTCAGCATATTGTTGAACTCTGCTACAGAAATGTTTTCGCCAGCCTGTGACAACTCAGTAATGATTTCCTGTCCACGTTTCAGGTCCTCATCAGGAATATCCTCAATATTAATTGAGTACTGTTCCTCAATGACCTTGTTTGCGGCACCAAGCAAAATTTCAAGGACATCCTTTACATCAGGATCCACTCCGGTAAAGTCACCTTGTCTTTTTTCAATGGTCTTTTCTTTTGTTTCTTCAAGACCTTTGACACGCCAGTCCTTGTTAATTTTGTCCCAAAAATAATCGTCCCATGCTTCCATGGAATACACTACAGGGATTTTCTTTGGAGCACGGCGGCCATACCTTCTTCCAGTATCGCCTTTTATAATGGAAAAGGTTTTACCATCATCATTTGCCTGCATGATAATGGTCTCGTTTTTTCCATTTGCTGCGTTACTTTTAACAAGGCGTAGTTTAATATAAGTGTGATTTGGAACAGCTGTTACATAACCATTTTCATCCTTCCAGTCACATTCCTTGTTGGTAAGTTCTGCATTGTTCATAATCTTTTTCCTCCTTTATTTTTTAATATGAAAATACATAATAGATATGGAGTTTGCTGTCCAATGAGTAAAAAAAGAAGAGACCTCGTAATGAAGTCTCCTCTTGTGGTTTACTGCCGACTACTCGACCGTGATGATGTCACCACGATCGTATGTCTTAGTCTTTTTGACAGTTACTACATTGTAGTCTCCATCAGCTAAAACATAAGTCTCACTTCCGTTTCTGATGTCAGCGTCAATAAGATACTTAGCATCAGGTACGGTTTTAAGCACAGCTGCTGTCACAACTCTGCTGTTGTGGCCTCTATTCTGTACATACAGAGTATTTTCTGTACGAAGAATAAAATCGCCGGTTGCAGCAGATTTAGTTGCCGCTGTGAGTTTGCCCGGAACAGAGGTGTTGGCTAAATCGCAGATTGACGGACCCCAATCCATATCAATATCTGCGTCAACGCCATAAACTGTAACCTTTGTACGGTCACGGTCCTTGAGCTGACGTGTTCCGCATCCATACTCGTCATAAGTAAGGATGCTGTCAGATTCGACAGCAAAAACGTTGTCAGTATTCTCGACAGGCATTACCCTGTCAACAGGTCCGTCAATGTCAACGAACTCTGCTTTGACACCTCTTGTGTGGATCATAAGCTCCATAGAGGTATCAACAAGAACAACCTTCTCGCCGTTCTTGAGGATATCCTCGCCCTCATCATCAAGGGCTACCTTTTCCTCAGTCTGAGTGATTTCAGCGATTAAACGATTGTCATCGCTTAACTCCTTAATTACTCTGACATCGCTTACTGGATAAGTGAGCTTTGCAAATTTGTCCTCGAGCGGACGGTAAGCAAAAATCTCTACCTTTCCGTCAGTCTTGTCCTTTGTCTTGGCTGTGAGAATAATCTCACCTGCCATAACAGCAAGAACATCAATGAACTCAAGCTGTCCCTGAGCAGTGGCTGGCTCGCCATCCTTGAGTAATACACCGTCAGCTACGGTATATCCTTCAGGTGTCTCATCCTCACGAGGATCGTAAATGACTTTGAGAACCTTTACTGCTGCCTCTACTGGAAGCTGCATTGTTCTTGGCTCTCTGTCCTCATTCTCTGGTACAATCTCAGTGAGATTAACCATATCGGATACAGAAACCTCATACTTAATTCCTGTAACGAGGTCGAGAACCTTCATGCCATTAACGAGTGCCATTGTGTTTGTTGTGTTGTTTGCCATAATAATTCCTCCTGTTTGGGCCTTTATGCCCTAAATTATGTTGATTTGATTTCCCACAGCTATATATTAAATACCTGCGGCATGTTATAAAATTGTCCCTTATGCTAAGCATTTCGGGTCGAGAACGTTAATTCTCTTTGGCCGCAGCTATCAGCTGACATAAATCAGCGACAGTTCCTGAAAAATTCTCAGGAATAATGACTTCGTAGTTGCCATTTTCATCAACTCTTACTGCCATATTGCGTACCTCCTTTAATTTTTATTTGTTATAAGATTACGCAATATATATGGATTTTGCTGAATTATAAAGCAGCCCATCTCTGGCAGTGCTCATGAATATACCCTGGCTTGGCCATTGATCTTGAAAAATCTGCCTCTCCAAGAAGCATTTTTGTCTTTTCCTTATCGGCTTCAGACATCTTGGCTACATCTACATAAAATATCTGACCTGTTTTATAGAGCTCGGCTTTCTTTCCAATAAGACCAAATTCCTTCATATTATTAATAAGAAACATTATTTTATTGAGCTTCGGATCTTTTGTCTGATAAATATCTGTTTTCTTTGGCTCATCAGCATCCTCGAAAAGGTCGTCGTCTACATCATCAAACATATCCTTTGTTTCAGGATTATCAAAGTAATTTGTATTGAACAGACTTTCTATGAACATCAGATGAATGTTAACAAGCAGATAGTCCAGATTATTTTTAATTTTATCCTCAATCTTTTCAAGTTTCTCTCTTTCCTTACAAAGGTTTTCCTTTGTAAGCTCTTTTCTAAAGCCTAATGCAGCAAATACTTTGTTATCAGGCGTTGTACTCAAGCAGAATGTTGGCAGTTTATCACCATGCATAAGTTTCTCTATTTTTGTGCTTGACTGAAGCAGTGTATCCTGTAATCTCGCACTATCTTCAGGACTTCCACCATTTATCATTTTGTGGACATCAACACCTTTATCCGCAAGTTCTGCTATTGTACTGACCATCGTGTAGTTCTGGTCAGGTATAATCTCAAATATTTTCATAAATCATATCTCTCTTTCGTATATTTCTTACATATATAATATTTACTTTTCTGATTTTGTCCTAAATCTACTCACATATTTTTATTAAAAATCCATATTTGTTATGAATTCATATATTTAAAAATAAAAATAAAAGGAGGAAATGTATATGGATAATAATGGTTTTTCAAAAAAGACTGTCGAGGAAATTAAAGACAGCGAAGATTTTTCAAAGATGTCAGGCATGGAGCATTTAGTCCTTTGTATTGAAGAGCGCGATAACGGAAATTATAATCGTTTTCTTGCTCATGCAGACGCAGTTCTCGGATGGCATCGTACAAGAAATGCCGTAAGGTTCATTATGGATACTATGCATGGTTTTTATGGCTACAAAGCTTTGGAAGTAGTTTATGAATCTATTCCAAAGCAAGACGTCGAAGACCGTCTCTGGACAGCAGCATTTGATTGTCTGCGCACCAGCTTTTCATTTGAAAAGTTTGGTTCTGATTTCTCAGACCATTCAACTGTGGCGGATTTTTACAGCCACTGGATGAACTTCTACCTGCGAAACCAGTACAGACTTATTGTGCTAGAATATGCTAAGACATTTTATCCAAATCTGGACAAAACCCAGATGATAAAGTATGTCCGTATGAGAAAAAACTCAGGATATACTGTTGATTTGGACGATCCAGACGAAGTAGTTGCAGATGCTCTTGGCGGTGTTTCAGAAAGGTCTGTTAAGAGCCTGCGTACTGCATTCGCAGAGTTTGATGACTACTATCTGTTAACAGACACATCATCAAAAGCAGACCCGGTAGTGCTTCATGAGAAGCATGAAATATCACTGGCATCTTCAAATGCCGCCATGACGGTAATTCAGTCTTTGTCTAATAGGGACAGAGCTATAGTTATCGGCAGTTTTGTTGACCAGAAAGACTGTCGAACCCTTGCTGGTGAGATTGGCTGTTCTAAATCAACAATTTCTTACGTTACAAATAAGGTAAAAAATCAATTGCTTGCAATGGTATAAACTAAAGAAGAGACCTTAATTGGTCTCTTTTTTATTCATTTGTTATAGGTCATGGAGTTTACATGCCAAAAAAAAGAGCTGAAATTACCAGCTCTTTTGTCTGTTTACCTGAATATCTGCTCAAGTATTTTTTCAATACTCTCCTCGTCCAGACAATCTGTTCTTACAGTCAGGTCACAGAGTTTTTCATTCTTGAGTTCCTATTCCATTGAAAGCAATCTGTTTTTCTTTTCAACAATAGACATGTTTTCCCTTGATAGAATATCAAGAATCATGTTTTCCCTGTGGGCCTTACAGAACACCAGCGTGACAGGGTAACTTCGTTTCAAAGCCATTGCCCCGCACATATCAACAGCAACGATTACATTCCTGTCATTTCCAAGATTTTCATCAATCTCAGCTTTTGACAGACTGTATTTTCTGCCAGCATAATATGTGGAAACAATCTGCTCATCACTTCCATCAGTATCACCTGATTTGACAATGGCACTGTTTGTTTTTGCCGCAAGCATTTTTGCAAGCAATTTCTTGTTACTGCCGCTTGGCCCGACAAGTGCAATTATTGACGGCTGTTCAAACTTGGTGAACGTGTCAACATACGAATTCTTTATCTGGTCAACAAGCACAAGGAATTCCTCATAATTGTTAACAGAAAGTATGCCTGACAAATCCCTGTTCCATGGCTGTCTGAATACGACCGGGAATTCTGCACAGCTTTTAAGAATATTGTGAGGCGCGTCATCAAGCATGATGTCAAATTTCACAAGGTTCTTTGCTGCACCCATCAGGATATGGTCATCAGGAAAATCAGGAAATGCTTCCTTAATCTGACTTGCCCTGTATGACATTCTTTCAGGCGGTACTGCTGTCATGATATACACATCGGCTTTCTGTCTGAGCATTCGCATGAACATCTTTGTGTTAGCCTGTACCTGCTGCATCTCATATACTCTGTCATCATTGTAATATGACGATACGTCCTTTGCTGCAGGACATGTATCATATCCCCATGCAGTAATGTCTTCCTTTGTATATGTAGTACCACGTTCCTTGTTGCAGAGCTCACAGGCAATGTTAACAAAACCTGCCAGCACATCATCGAAATCTACTCCTATTTTAATCATAAGCTTATCCTCCTTTATTTTGTTTTATGATTAATTAACTACGCAATAGAGATGGATTTTAAGCGTAAAAAAAAGACCAGCAAATGCCAGTCTTTCCTTCTGTTACTCTACTATCTTTATCTCTTTTCCACAGTAAGGACAGTATTTAAGCTTGTCCATGTTTTCAGGCATCCGCCAGTAAGGATTATCTGCGTCATGATATTTTGGACAGATAGTACGGTAATCGTACTTAATCCATTCACAAAAGTTATCCTCTTCGAGTTTTGGTATAACTTCATTAACAGCTTCCATAAATATGCCTTTTCTGATTTTATCATCGGCAATTTTATTAGCATGAACAATAAGTCTAAAACTCATTCTTACTGCATTCAGATATTCTGTATAGTCATGCCAGTAATCCGAACTCATTGCTGGAAATTCTATACTGGAAATTTCATTTTCATAAAAAATTTTCATCCAATTTTTATTCTGTTTAATAGAATCTTTTATGAAAGTTTCAAGATCAATATTGGTGGTAATAAGTGTTATCTTCAAGCCACATTCTTTAAGTGCTAAAATGCTTCTGCCATCAATAAGTATAGAAGCTTCTGATGAATACCTGTGTTCTTGGAGAAACTGATATGCCCTGTCAATAAATTCCTGAACGGTGCATTCTTTGCTGTCAGATCTCATCATTATGGCTGAATTAGAAAATAGTCCCCTTTCTGCATAAGGAACATCCCTATAATAAGATGTAAGTTCTCCAAATTCCTTAGATAATTTTAGCTGTGATCTTATTTTTTCACTCATTCCAGCTTGTATCGTTTCTAAACTAATCAGTAATGCTTTTAGTGTCATAATATTTTCCTCCTTGTATTATTATTTTGTATGACACAATAAAGATGGCGTTTATAGACAGAAGAAAAGAGAGACAGTTTGTCTGCTGCCTTTCTGTACTCTCTGCATTCATTATCTGTCTACATTTTTTACATATATCCTTTTGCCGCACACTGTCTGTAGAATAATTTCCTGTACTCAATGAATGTGTCTTGTACATACAGTTTCTTATGCCATTTGTAACCTTTAAGTGCACCTGCCTTATTTATGATACTGCACATATCATTGATATTAAGACGCTTCATTGCTTTTACAAGGTCATCCCTGAAAATGGTTACTCCGTCAATAATACATTCTTTCCAGCCTCTGCTTGCAATAATTACTTTAAACCACTTGCGTACATTCTCTGCATTGTCAGTTATCGTTTTTACATTACAGCCGTCAAAGTCGTTTTTGAGCTTGTCAAACATTGTATCAATGCTGTCAACTGGTTCATACATTACTGGGTATGTATCATGTGCTTCAGGAACTGATGACATTAATCCGTGAAGGTTGAAAGAAAAATGTCCATTCTCCACTGCACGCATCATATGTTCAATGTCATATACTGCAGCTTTAAGTTCCGGATCATATGAATACTGGTCAGCTAAATAATCAAGTCCTGACAGCGCCTGCTCCAGAAGCGATTTATCTGTCATATGATACAGCATGTCCTTTGTAATTTCTGTTACACGCTTCATGTTGCCTTCCATTATTACGTTTAAATATGAAAGAAAGCTTAAGCCATAAGAATGTTTTACTTCATCAACGTAACAGATATTATCGTCAGAATAATCTTTTTCCTCAAAGGATGTTGACACTGGCATCTTGATGTTATGATTCTTGATAATCACTTCCATGATGCTACTGTGATGATATGACATATCTTCACGGTCATTATCGTCATCATCAAATGCCAAGTCATCATCCTGTTTGTCAGTTTCTTCTATTTCAAAGTCAATTCCGTCAGTGTGAACAATATTGCATGATGTCTTATTCTGGCCAGCTTCATTCCATAAATCATCTATGTTAGTAGAAGCGCTTCTCTCAACAGTACTCTTGTCAACAGCGATCTGCTTATCTGAAGTGTCATGTATATACTCATTTACATCCACATGGCAATTTTTGGCACTTTTTTTGCAAACATAATAACGGTTGATGTCAAACATTCCCCAGTCCACATCTTCAAGCTTTTTGATGACACCATTTGTATGCCCACAGAAATATTTACTTGCAATTCTCTTTACAGTTCTTAATGCCACGCCTGTAAGACATACAACCTCGTTGTATGTCTCGCAGCTTAAGATTGCATGGACAACCATCTTATCCCTTGCAAGCTTCTTCTTTAATGTTTCAATCTTCTTTAATTCCCTGCTCTCCGCTGTTTCAAACTTAAACTCTGCAGCTTCTCTCTCATTTAAGTTCAGTGAATTCATGATGTATGCGTTTGTAAAACAGTACGCTGCACCATTTCCCTTTGAGCTTCTGATAATACCTCTGATTTCAGCTCTGTCAATTCCATAGTCAGCAAAACTCCAGTTAAACTCCTCAAGGGCTGCTGCAGCTTCACTTTCATCCATATATAATTTGACAGTGTTATAATAGATAAAGCATAACTGGTGATGATAACCCTGCCAGTCTTTTCTTGATGCCTGAAGTCTTCTGAGTTTGTCTGCACGCGACTGGCCAAGGCCTTCAACATTCCTCATGTCTTTATTTACTTTCTTTTTCTGCTTCTTTGTAGGTTCAAATCCACAGATGTCGGCAATCTGGCTCAGGGAATATCTTGCATCCGGATTAATCTTTATATTTCTTCTGTATGCACGCGCATTGTAATTGTATGTTCCCGGGAGTCCGCACAGACGAGCAGCATCCTTTACACCCTTGTCCACTGACAGCATTACACCATTATATTCATTTAACAGTTTTTCAATAAGCTTAATCATTTTGTTGTAAAGACTTTTATGAAACTTAATCTGTCTCTCAGTATTTCCATGAGCAGCAATGCTTCTGTCATACAAAAATAACAGACCTATTCCACGTCCTGAGTCTGTCATTGCTGTATAGTTGCAGAGTCTTCCCTCTTTAATGGCATCGTTAATAACACTCACGGTGTTGATTTTTGCCTGTACTATCTCATCAGGCTTTAAGTTATGTCCGTCAATGTCGATAAAAATGCCATTAATTGCAAAAAGGTTGCTGTTTTTTCTCTTAACTCCAGAAAACGAATTAACTGTTACATATGTATTGCCGTTATTAACAGTTGAAACAAGGGCTTCCGTTCTGCTGGACGCACTTGTCCTTTTAACCTTTTTTCCTGCTATGCTGTATTTAATTATATTTCCGCATTCAGGTCCCCTGCACAGCAGATTTAGAAATGCTGTCTGCTCAGCAACCAGTGATGTTTCGCTAATCATTCAAATACCTCAATTACACAAAATTCCTATATATTAGTAATATTCCAAACGGCGATTTTGTCCAAAATCTATCCAAAATCACTTGTGCTCAATAAAGAAACACTCGTCTATCCACGTCTTTCTTTCTACAATAAATATGAGTTTTGATAAGTGAACGGTAATAATTTCATTCCGCAAAAAAAAAAGAGCAGTCATATGACTACTCTTTTTGTGTTTAGCTCCTTTTAAGAGAATAACGTTGCCTGAACAGAGTTCTTGACAAGTGCTTCGTACTCAGCCTTTTCCTTTGCGGTCATAGGTCTTGACTTAGCATTCATGTCAATGTTACTGTCATCATCCACTGCTTTGGCAGCTTTCTGCGCAGCTCTCTTCTCACGCGCTTTTCTGTTTCTCTCCTGACGACGCTCTTCCTCACGGATAGCTTTCATTGGATCGACTGGCACGTATGACTTAAGTTCAGGATCGACTATCTCATACAGTTCCTTGAGGAATCTATTGTAGATGTCACCATTCTTCTCGTCAGTACAGAACTTATACTGGCCGGTTACGAACAGTTTTTCCTTTGCTCTTGTCATTGAAACGAAAAGTAGACGTCTTTTCTCCTCAACCTCATCCTGATGTCTTCCATAGAGGTATCTCTTGGAATCATAGCTTGAAATTGAATTGAAAATTACCTTCCACTCAAGACCTTTTGAAGAATGAGCTGTCGTAAGAGCAACACCTTCATACTTCTGATCCATCTTAAGCTCTGTGTTCTTGCCAAAACGTTTGAAATTCTGGATGAACTGAAGCTCAGACGGAAGATCCTCGTTTTCATAGACCTGCTCTAACCATTTCTGGTAGATTTCGTCTACTTTTTCAGGATCCAGTGCTTCGAGCATGTCGTGGAATGTTTTTTGCTGGAAATTAAACGCAGCATTATCAATTCCACTAAATGTTGAACGAAGCTCCTCTATCTCCTTGTTAATCTCATCATCGGTGAGTTCTTCAAGGATTTTGCCATCATACTTCGCTACAAGGTAGTTAAAATATGACTGAGTTGCCTCTGGTTCATAGAAGGCATCTGCCAATGACATTGCTGCCAGAACCCTGCTGTTTTCAATGACTTTTACCGGAGCCATCATTACCCAAGGAATTCCTTCCTTTGAAAATGCAGCTGCAAACTTCATTAATTCCTTTTTAGAGAATGTGATGATTGCAATGTCTTCCGGCTTATAGCCATCTTCAAGCAGCTTCTTGATGTTGTCAGCGATGTATTTCTGCTCATCAGGCTCATTGTAAAATCCCCTTACTGAAACAGTTCCGCCAGCGCCCTTTGCTGCAACAAGTGGTTTGTCAATACGATTGACATTAAGTGCAACCAGCTTATTTGCAAGGTCAATTATCTCCTCATATGAACGGTAGTTCTGTGTCATAAGAAGAGATGTTACCGGTTTGCCAAGCTTCTCCTGAAAGTGGATCATGTTGTCAGGATTGGCATTACGGAAACCGTAGATACTCTGGTTATCGTCACCGATTACCATAATATCCTTGACTGTCGGACAGTCTGCAAAGAGTTTAATGAACTCCATCTGAATGTCTGATGAGTCCTGAAACTCGTCAACAACGATGTGCTCAAATCCAAACTTTGCAAGCTGGTCCGGATGCATATCAAGAACTGACAGTGCCATTGGCTCCTGATCTGCAAATGTAAGCAGTCCCTGTGAAGTGAGAATCTGCTCATACTCCTGATACAGGTCTACCAGTTGCTCAATGCTCTGATCAGACATGTATTTGTACAGGTTTGCTGGTCTGAGGAACTTGTTAGCAAACTCCTCTGTTGCTCCCGGTTTGCTGAAGTCAATTCTGCTTGACTTTATCAGCTTAAATACTTTGATTGCGATTGTAAGTGCACCATACTGGGACTCAACTGCAACATTGTAATTTAAGCCGTCAACCTTATCTCTTGTGATAAGGGGCAGAATACCCATTGCCTCTCTTGTAGGGTTGGTATCTACAACAATCGGTATCTTCTGGAACTGAAGGTCTGTGTAGAACTCCTTTACAAGATCCATGGCAAATGAGTTAAATGTCATAGTTGGTATTTTCTCAGGATCAATCTCGTAACCCTCTGTCAAAAATGCACCTGCCAGACGAGTTCTCATTTCTGCTGCGGCTGCGTCAGTGAAGGTGATGAGTAAAAATTTGCTTAGTAAGTGCTGTACCCATGCATCTTTCATTGCCTTTGTAATTTCTCTTTTTTCCATAATATTTTTTCCTCCTTTATTTTTTATAATTATGAAAATAAGTTTCAAAATAAATATGGATTTTAGACTGTGTATACGTAAAAAAAAAGACAGCCAAAATGACTGTCTCTTTTTCTGGTTTACTTTACAAACGAGAATTCTCCATCCTCATCCATAAAATATAAATGGTCCGAAAGCACTTCTTCAGGTTTAACTTCACTGCGGTTTATTTCTTTAATCAATTCATTACCGGCTGCCATGCAGCCTGTTTCATCAGTATAATCTTTGCCAATAAACAGACATTCATGGATGGATGACGGGATGATGTAGCAGCCGCCGTGTTCTTTCGCAAAATTCTTCACATTCTGTGAGTATAGAACTTTTATGGCGCCCCATGACATTAATGAATTAGTGACGATCATTATATCATTTTCAACCTCTTCAAGAAAATCTTTGTAAAAGGTTTCTGAGGTATGTAATAATTCCCATGTCTTTTTATTTTCCATCTGCGCTATTGTTGGAAGCATTGGACCAAATACTTCTGGCATCAATGCAGTATTAATTTCCGCCTGTCTGTAAAGCAAGTTCGTTTTGCTTCTACCCCAGAGACCTGCATATACCTCATCCAGCTGACCTGTAATATAAACAGAACTTTTCTCTAAAAGAATCCTGTAACCCATAACAATGTCGCCGCACACAGTTGTATGTGGGCCTGTTAGACGTTCCTCGTTCTCTTTTCTCTCCTTACTGATAAGAGCCGTAACGATATGACTTCTCACGAAATCATAATCGGTTATCAAACCTTTTACGTAGTCCTGTGTCAAAGTATTCTTTTCGTTATCATTTGCCATAATATTTTCCTCCTTTATTTATATGACATTTAATTAGTTACACAATAAATATGAGTTTTATAGCATAAAAAAAGAAGCCCTGATAAAATCAGAGCCTCTCTTTTGTTTAGCTGGCAAGGAAGTCAGCTAAGGAACTTGTCTTTTCCTCGGCTGCAATCTCGCTGTCAATGTCTTCACCATTTTCATAACGGGTTATCATGTCAGCAAGCTCTTCCTCAATGATTGAAACAGTTCTCTGCTTGATTGCTGTCTCAGTTTTGCCTGAGCCTGCGCCTGCGTTAACAATGAAGATACCGTTTCTGGCATCAACGATTGCCTGCTGCTCGTCGTTAAGCTTATGCTTTTCTCTTGCCTTTACCTCAAGTTCCTTGGACTTTTCAGGTATTGGCTTGTAAAAACATACTGCATACTTCGGACAGTGTTTGCAGTCGCTCTCTTCATCGAGCTCATCCTTTTCGTAGCCAACGGCATACTTGTCAAGCTGGGCTTTGAACAAAGTGTCAAGCTCTGTCTCCGGTGCCTGAGGAATATTTGTGTAATTTTCAATCAGACTCCTCGTAGGCGCTGATGAAAAATAATCGTCATTATACGCTGACGCTGAAGTATCCTTCGGCTTCTTCATATAATAATATGACGATATTACTCTTCTTGTTTCACCCTCTGGAATCAGAGAACGAAGGGCTCTCAATCCCAGATACAGAGGAATTTCGTTATAAACGTTCCTCTTGGCTCTATCAGAAACACCGAGTTTTGGAGTGCCTGTTTTAAGAATTACTCCCTCAAGATTTGCACCATCATCAATAATAAAGTCAAACTTTACATTGATTTCTTCGACGCCGTCAAACTGAGTTTCAACAAACCCTGACAGATCAATACTGATGGCCGCATCCGGGAAAGCAATCTTGCAGCTTTTGTGTCTTCGCTCTGACTTGCAGTAACGAAATATCTGTTTGGCAAGATTATGCTCGTATGCCTCCTGTGAAACATCTACGTCGTCGATTTCAACGTAGCTATCAGCAATAATCTGCTCTAGTTCTTTTACAGAACCAAATTGTAAATCGCCCTTGAGGTAATCTACAATGATTCCTTTCATGATAATTGCCTCATCGAGAAATCTATTCGCTCTCGACTGAAGTCTCATTACTCCGCCTGCATTATTTACGCAGGCATTCTTACGATTAAAACTGCTCATAGTTAATGACATAATCAATTCCTCCTTTATTTTATATATGTCAATTTAATTAGATACAGGATAAAAATGGATTTTAGACACAAAAATAAGGCATCTGTTTATCCTGTAAACAAAAACGCCTTATTTCAAAAGTGCTGATACCATCATGTGTCCAAATGTAGTGAGTTTCATGAATTCTGTCACAATAAATAATGCTGCAACAGTAGCAAATGCCCAGCGTACACCCATTCTTATTTTCCATAATGTCTCTGATTTTCCAATAATTCCTTTGTATACCCAGCTTCCCATTTTAATTCCTTTCTTAGAATTACACGATCTGCATGCTGCTACAAGATTTTTAGTATCATTTACATTTTCTATTCCAAATTTTTTTGCCAGTTTTCTGGCTTTTTTACTGTACTGCATCTGATTAACTGGAATAATATGATCCACAGTAATGTTTTTATAGGTGAATTTTCGCCCACAATAAGCACATCTGTATTTTGCCTCAACAGCAGGCTTTGCTACCTTAAAGAAGTCTTTTCGGTAATCAGCAGAGCGGGTGAACTGCTCAGGAATCACATCACAACGGAGCTTTTCCTTTTTACAGTATAATTCCCACTCTCTGCCATCCTTTTCATCTGTTTTCTTCTCATAGAAGCTCTTATCGCCGGAACGCTTGTTGAACTCAAAGCCAGCCTGTCGCAGAATATATCTGTAGTCGTATATTTGGTTTTTGTCATCAGATATTCTGATGAACACGTTTCCTGTATTGTCCTTCATTCCGTCTATTGGTGTCATCATCTTCATACAGCAGGCCTCCTTTCTTTTCAAGTGTTATTATACTCTCTATAACTTAATGCCATTCTGCGCAAGAAAATTATTGATTTTATACATATTGTAATAAGCATCTTCTCTCTGCTCTGGCGCCAGTGAATAATGCGCATAGTCAAGAGGTGTCGGAAAACTTATTGTACAGATATTCTTGAGCTTATTCTTTGTGAGAAACTCATTGCTTGTTTTCTTGTCAGCAAAATAACTGTAAAGCTCATCCACATTTTTAAATCTCTTTTCACTGGTAAACAGCGCATGCTGCATAATGATTCTCGCTTTATCATTTCCATCAGGTGCATCAAAGTATTTCTTTGGGAATGACTTTCCTGATTCAAGTACTTTTTTGTATCTCAGAATAATGAGATCTCTGTAATTAAACAGTGAACCCACTTCATCCGGATAACAGAGTTTTGCCATATAAAAGTAATCTCTTTTTGAAAACTCAGGCGGATAGTCAATTGCTGAGTATGCCTTTGCCAGTTTTGCTTTATCAATTACATCCTTTGATAAATAATTGATAATTTCAAGCGGTGTCCACTGAACAAGCTTTTCAAAGAAGTATTTAAACAGAATGATTGCACGTTCATTTTTTACTACTGCTGAACATCCGTTAAAATAAGTCTTTGGCATGTTTTTGTTTAAGCGCAGACATCTTTCATAGTCTTCAACCATGGCGAGGTTGAATGATGATAATGTTGTAAAATCAGTCATTGAGAAAACTGCCCTTTCTTTAGTATTAAGAAAAACATCCTAAGCATAGAATTTCTTTGCATTTTATAGTACTTTACGCTTGTATTATAGTACTGTGGTCACAAAATTCAATATAAAATATTATCTGTCTATATAATATTTAAAAAGCCGAATTTGTCCAAAGAAAAACCCGGCTTTTTTAAATTATTTAAGCCATTTTGCAAATTTCGTTTTATCCATGGTGCTTAAGATGTACCAAGTTTTGTGGTCCTTATCCCATCTGGCTCCAAGCGATTTAACTTCATCTTTATCATCAAATGGCACTTTAATTGCTATTTTCTTTGCATTTGCTGCGTTTGCTGGCATTTTTGTGTTACCGTCTTTGGGGATCCATTTGCTGAAAGTGTTTTTGTCCATAGTGCTTAAGATGTACCAAGTTTTTCTATCCTTATCCCATCTAGCTCCAAGACTCTTTACGGCGTCCTTATCTTCAAATGGCACATCCAGTCTGATTTTCTTCACAGTCTTTGCATTTGTAAGCCATTTTGCAAACGGTTCAGTAGATCTTCCTTTAGGCACGAACCACATTTTGTTTTTCATATCAAAGAAAGCACCGAGCTCTTTTACCTTATCCTTATCCTCATATGGAACATTCAGATATGCTTCTGCTTCCACTTTTTTCTGGCTAGGCTTTTTCTTGGTTTCAATGTTAAAAGTCTTTATGTATGCAGAAAAGTCATCTGAAATAGTCATATTCTTGATGTCGTTGACTTTATTTCTTACATACTCATGAATTTTATTCTGATACTCATTTGGATTAACTTGTCCTTTTACAATTCCATTCAAGCCTTCTTCCCACTGTGCTGTAATCTTTGGGTTTAACAGCTCAGGAATGGAATTTTTAATGATTTCATAAATGGCAATGCCTGTATCAGTTGGTGTCATTATCTGAGTTTTCTTGTTAATGCTTATATAGCCTATGTCATCCAGTTTTTTTATGATTGCTGCTCTTGTTGATGATGTTCCAATTCCACAGTCTTTGAGCACACCCTTTAAAGTCTCTTCTTCAAGAGAATTGCCTGCGTTCTCCATTGCTGTAATCATTGAACCTGATGTATAACGATTTGGAGGCGTTGTTTCTCCTGCAAATAAAGCTATCTGACATGGGAACTGCTGCCCCGGCTGTAATGACTCAACTGCTGCTGGAAGCTTGCTGCTGCCATTTGGGATACCTGTAAGCGCCATATAACCCGGATCAATGAGTGTTGAGCCACCTGCATAAAAACGTTCTCCGCCACAGTTCTCAACAAGCTCAACCTTTTTATATACTGCTGGCGGCATAAATATTGCTAAAAATCTTGATGCAATCAGATAGTAAATAGACTGGTCAATATCTGACATCGCAGAAAGTGCTGACAAGTTCTGTCCGGTCGGAATAATTGCATAGTGGTCTGAAATCTTACTGTCATCAACATATCGTTTACTGCCAATAATTGATGTTGGATCGCCTGCAAGAATTTTGTTTGCAACATCTGTATACTTCGGAAGTCCCGACAATCCTGAAACGTTTCTGCCGATTTCCTTTGCAACTGCTGTTGATAATACTCTTGCATCGGTTCTTGGATATGTAGTAAGTTTTGCTTCATAAAGTCTCTGTGCCGTCTGTAATGTCTGGTCTGGAGAAATATGAAACAGCTTTGAACACGTACTCTGTAAACTTGCAAGAGAAAACAGCTGATCTGCATACGAGTTCTTATTTTTAATGTCAAGATTTTCTATTGAAAGTGTTCTTGGCAGTCCGGCGGCAAATTTCTCAGCATCCTCTTTGTTTAAAAATCCATTATTGCCATACATGTTGCTGTGCGGTTTTTCAGGACTTACTTTCCATTCTGCCTCAACATAACCGTCTCCTACTGGGATACGTGATTTTACTTTGAAGAATTTTGTTGCGACAAAGTTTTTAATTTCTCTTTCTCTTTCCACAACCATTCCCTGTACACAAGTCATGACTCTGCCTACTGCAATTGAGCCCTTAAGCCCAACGCTTTCCTGATATTTACATGTAAGCGCTCTTGAAATGTTGATACCTGTTGAATAATCCTCAATTGCACGGATAAATCCGCTTGCAGACATGTTTGTATATGCAGACAGCGGTTTTGCTTCTCTTATACCTTTTCTGATTTCATCCATTGTCTGCGAATCAATCCATACAACAAGTTCTTTTGCGTTTGGATTGTGTCCAGCCATCATTCTGATAAGCATCTGTATGTAAAGTCCTTCTCTTGCAGAGTCACCAGCATAATAGATTGCGTCAATGTCTGGCCTGTTATAGAGTCCCTTTATCACGTTGAACTGGTCTTTTGTGTTTGGGAGTGTTTCATATAAATATCTCTGCGGAATGAATGGCAGATCATCAAGATTCCAGTTTTTATATGCCTCATCATATTTTTCCGGATAAGACATTGTGACAAGATGTCCTACTGCCCATGTAACAATCCATTCATCACCTTCAAGATAACCGTCATATCTTAATAATTGTGTATTTAAAGCTGCTGCATAGCTCATTGCAACCGATGGCTTCTCAGCAATAATTATTTTTTTGTGAGTTTTAGGAAATGTTGAGTTAACATTATTATTTGTGTTGTTCATGATATTTTTTCCTTTCTTTACTTAGGTAAACAAATATGCAAAGGTGCTTAGTATGGTTTTTGAATGATTAAATAATTGTCTCTTTTTAGAATGCTGATAAATTCAGTTGCAATGTTTTCATCATAGCCATAGCCTTCAAATTCTTCTATCAATGATTCTGTGGGTTCTTCTTTACAGTTATAACCTAAGATATAATGTAATGTCCGCAATTGTTCTGTGCTCAGAGTGTTGAGTTTTTCTTTTATAAGCAGTGGAATCCAAATAAGAAGTTCATTGCGTTCATTATCAAAAGAGACATTTATCTCTTTTAAATTATGTTTATTTTTCATAGATATTTCCTTTCTGTGGAGGATCTTCTATATAGTATTCTGATGATGCACCAGAGTTGAAGCTATCGTCAAAACAATCAGCATGTTTCATTAGTGCTTTATGTGAAATTTCTATTTGCTCTAATTCAAGACCACATGGATCATCTTTACAAGGTACTAAGGCATAACTTTTATAAGGTTCTACTTTAATGCCTTTTGCAGTTTGATGCAGACGAATCCAGAATCCTCCCTTTTTTGATAATTCAACTGTTATATTAAGTTTATTCCGCTCAGATATTTTTTCATTTGTCTTTACTTCGAATGCAAGTCCTTTTACCGTTCGACCTTGATATTGGAATTCTCTGCATTCAAAATCATATCCTAATATTAAGTAAGTCATTAAAATTCCTTTCTGCGGGAGTCTGTTTAAAGACTCCCATCCTTTCTACATCTCTTTACTAAAACTTGTTTACCATTGTATCTATGACGTTGTTCCAGTCTTTCTGAAGCTGTCCTGTGACTGCCGAAAAATCATGCTGTGGCAGGAATAAGATACTGTAACCATCCATCGCTGCCTCAATGTCTTTCTGACGTTCTTTGTCTGTCACATGATTAAATACAAACAGCCAGTCATATGCCTGATTTTCTTCTTCTGAAATAAACTTTGCTACATTTCCAAGATCTTCATATGTAACGGTCATAATATTGAGGTCAGCTCTTAACATATCTGAATTGTCAACAGCATTGGATCTTACATTCTCGTATGGTCCGCGGTCGTAAACAATAAGTCCGCTTTTATATGCTTCAAAACGGTCTTCTTCCGTGCTGATAGCTTTAACCAGATAATCATCTGGCAGTGAGGCGTTGTTGTCAGCTCTGTCAATGTAAACTTCTCTGTTATATCTGTTAGCAAGAGCTACTGCTAATGAACCAGCTGTGTAACTTGCTCCGCATCCGTGTCTAAAACTTGTAACAAATACTGAAATATGGCCAGAGAAATTGTTTTTAAGCTTTCTTGCACGTCCATGATTTTTGTCAGAGAATTTAGGCATTTTAATCAGTTCTTTGAGCGATGGCTTTTCTGATGTTTCCTTTTTGAGCCGCTTCATTTCAGCCTTTTCTTCTCTTTCCATACGAAGCTGTTCTTTCTTTGCTTTCTGCTCAGCAAGTTTTTCTTCCCGTTCAGCCTGCAGTTTTGCCATTTTTTCCTCATGTTCACGTTTCTGCTGTTCAAGTTTTTTCTGTCTTTCGGCTTCACGTTCAGCTTTTAATCTGGCATCTTCTTCAGCTTTTTCTTTCCGGCGGGCTCCTTCTTCGGCTTTTTTCTTTTCAGCTTCTTCTTTTGCTTTTGCCGCTGCTTCTTCTTTTTCCTTTTTCCTTCTTTCAGCTTCTATGGCTCTCTGCTTTTCAGTTTCTTTTTTTTCTTTTTTACGTCTTTCCTCATCTATAGCTTTCTGACGGGCTCTTTCTGCCGCTTCTGCAGTTTCCTTTTTCTTACGTTCTTCTTCCTGTTTTTTCTTTAGCTCTGCCTGTTTCTTTAGTTCTGCCTGTCTTGCAGCTTCTTCTTCAGCTTTTTTCTTTTCGGCCAGTTCTTTTTCAGCCTGTTCCTTGAGCTGCTTTTGACGTGCTTCTTCTTCAGCAGCCTTTTTAAGCTCTTCCTGCCTCTTGAGTTCTTCCTGTCTGGCTTTCTCTTTTTCCTCAGCTTCTGCTTTTGCTTTAGCTTCAGCCTCTTCTTTTTTACGACGTTCTTCTTCCTGCTTTTTCTTTTTCTCAGCAGCTTTTTCAGCAGCTCTCTGTTCCTTTTTACTAAGTTCAACTGCTATTTCCGGAGCTGGAACATCTTCAAAATCATCAAAGCTTCCAAACTCATTTGCTTTTACATGATATTTTTCTTCTGCAAGACCTGCTTCTTCTCCCTCAGGTTCAGTTTTAACTGGGGGATTTTGAACAGGAATACTTTCTTCTGCTTTTTTATCTTTTTTCTTCTTTCCAAATAAGCTACCGAAGAAACCTTTCTTTTCTTCTTTAATTTCTTCCTTTTTAAATGGAAGCGCATCATAAGTCCAGTCTTTGTGATATACCGGATCAACAATGCCTTTTCTTCTTAAGGTGAGTCCAAGTTTTACAGCCAGGTCATATGGACACACCATTTCCTTTTTATCTGAAACGGCAATACATGTATATCCGTTGTTCTTAAACTCCTGAAATTCTTCCTTACTTGCACCGCTTAAAATAAGTTCGCACTTTGCATTTGATTCTGTAAGATATTCTCCAATATCTGAAATGTTTGAAATATCACCTGATGTGCACAAATAAAGCATGTCATAGCTGTTATCAAACTTCTGAAAAATAGTTACCTTGCCAAAATCATAAATTAAAATATCTTCTGTTGGCTCAGTCATACATCCCTGCGGATAAAAATGAATGTTATTAAATTCAAATGAACCATCTTCATTCTTTTCTACCTGTACGTCTGCATACTGGGGTTCCAAAACTGTATCGGGCTCAATTACTGCAACAGAGTTATCTCCTCCGGCAATATAATTGGCAGCATGTATTGCGAAACTACTGCATCCTGTATGGTCTTTTAATGAGAAAAATCCTATCTTAACTAAAGACACTTTTATTACCTGCCTTTCTTTATAAATGTATATATATAATCTTTAAAAATTCGATTTTGTCCAAACTAAATGGCAAAATTCTCTTAAATTAATATGGATTTTAAAGATTAAGGACAAGAATTCTCGGTTACTTGTATCCGAGATGAAAGTCCTTATTTTTACAACTATCTGTATATATTAAATATTTATAAACACTGGCATTTATTGACATTTTTCGTTATACTATATGTAAGAGGTGACGACAATGAATAAATACATCCACGCAAGAACTTGCGTATATAACATAAACTATCATATTGTATGGTGTGTAAAGTACCGAAGAAAAGTGCTGTCAGGTCAGATTGAACAAAGGTTGTATGAACTGGTTCAGGAAATAGCCAGTGAAAAAGGCTTTACTGTTGTACAGTGCAAAGTCGGTGAAAACGATCACGTTCACTGCTTTGTTTCAGCACCACCAAAAATATCTGTAACCCAGATAGTGAAATACCTTAAAGGTATTAGCGGTAACGCATTATTGAAAGAGTTCCCGGAACTTAAAGAGTCACTATGGAAAGGGAATTTATGGAATGGTTCATACCTCTGTGAGACTATAGGCTCATCGTCAGAGGAAAATATCCTTAAATATATAGAAAGGCAAAAGAACTGTCAGTTATGAACAGAGCTTTTAAATACCGTTTATATCCTACAACTGAACAACGTGAACTGTTTATAAAGACCTTTGGCTGCTGCCGCAAGGTATATAATCTTATGCTTGCTGAAAAGATAGAGAGTTATGAGCAGACTGGCAAGTTTGTCACAGTAACACCTGCCAAGTATAAAAAGGCATATCCATACCTTAAAGAGGTTGACAGTCTCGCACTGGCTAATAAACAGCTTGATTTACAAAAAGCATTTAAGAACCATTTCGATAAAAACCGTAAAAAGAAAACCGGGTTTCCAAAATTCAAGTCAGCAAAACACAGCAGAAAGTCCTATACAACAAACAATCAGGGAACCACTATCAGGTTATTTGATAACGGTATTAGACTACCTAAAGCTGGCATTGTAAAGGCTAAAATCCATCGTCAGCCGGAACCTGACTGGATTATTAAATCGGCTACAGTTTCACAGGATAGTGATGGAAAGTTTTATGTTTCGATCCTGTTTGAATATGAGGCTCCAGCATGTACCTATGTTCCAGATACAGTCAACGCCATAGGACTGGATTATGCATCAAACGGTTTATATGTTGACGACAACGGGAACGTTGGAACAGAGTATAAATATTATCGTGAAAGTCATGAAAAACTTGCCAAAGCGCAGCGTAAACTATCGCGCATGGTAGGCTCTCATAAAGGTGAAACCAAGTCCAAGAACTATATGAAGCAGTTACAGAAAGTTAATAAGATCCAGCGTCACATAGCCAATCAGAGACTTGACAATCTACATAAAATATCAACTGAGATAGCCAATCAGTATGATGTTGTATGCGTAGAGACACTTAATATGAGGGCCATGTCTAACAAGGGATTTGGTAACGGAAAAGCCACTATGGACAATGGCAACGGCATGTTCCTTACAATGCTGGAGTATAAACTGTCTGAACGTGGCAAGATTTTCGTAAAAGTCAGTAAGTGGTATCCATCAAGTCAGTTATGCCACAGATGTGGTACCATTCATCCTGAAATGAAAGATATTCATAATCGAACAATGCGTTGCAGCTGTGGTCTTGTTATGGATCGTGACCATAACGCAGCTATCAATATTAAAAGAGAAGGATTAAGACTGTTAATGTCATCAGCAGCTTAATATTCTTAATTGTTAATACATACAACGGTACGGCAGGAACTGCCGGAACCTAACGCCTGTGGACATTGTGTAAGACCTGTTAACATGGTATATATGCTAACAGGCAGTAGTGGTTTGAAGCAGGAAGCTCGGTTACTTGTAGCCGAGTAGTTCACAGATTTGCACAAAAAAAAGAGCAGTTAACAATAACCACTCTTCCTTTTTATTTACCTTTCCGCACATAAATTTTACATTGCGGCATCCAAAGCAGCTCTTACTTTGTTGAGAGCAGTCTGCTTTATGTATGAGACAGATGATTTGCTCATTCCTATCTCATCCGCTGCCTGTCGGACTGTTACGCCGTTTATAACAACAAGATTAATCACTTTCTTCTCATTGTCATTAAGCTGTTTGATAACTTCTCTTGCTTCTGCAAGAGTCTCTTTGTCAACAGCTATCTCTTCCGGTGTCTTAACAGTTGCAAGAGCTTTAGGCGAATACGTTTTATTTGTATCGTTGTTACTCTTTTCATCCATCATTACGTCCAGTGACGCAGGAATGAATGGATTTGAGTCCTTGCTCATTGCTTTGTACTTAAGCCTTGTTCTGTTTGACAGCTTAAGTCCGCCAGCAGAGTATTTCTTGTTTAATTCCACCATCACACGGTATTTGATGGCAGAGTAAACATAGTTACTCTTGTCTGAGAGATTTTTTCTTTCTGGATGTGCAGCATAGTCATTGAATACTGCAAGTACTGCAAGACAACACTCCTGAAAGACATCATCATACTCAATTCCGTTTGAAGAGAAACTTTTGTAAACACCTCCTGTGATTTTATGTAACAGATTCGGTTGTTCCTCAATGAATGCCCCGCTGACCATTCCTGATGGCTGATTGTTTTCGATCATTTGTAAATAATCAACCAGTTTTTTATCTTTATTCATAATCACGACCTCCTTTATTGCTGATATGAATTAATTTAAAAGTTCCATATAATAAAGATGGGTTTTAATAAATGAACACCAATAAATTTTCTGCACAAAAAAAAGAGACACATGAAAAAAATCATGCATCTCTGCGGCAGAAACTCTTATGACTCCTTTACCTTGACAGCATACTGCTTGCCATCTACGACCTGAACATCGAATGTTACATCTGCATTTGTATGAAGAGTCTTGAAAGACTTATCTGACTCAATCGCTGAAAAATGAACAAAATAGTCCTGTCCATCCTCTCCTGTTACAAATCCATAGCCCTTGCGGTTGCTAAACCATTTTACTTTTCCTGTCATTTCTTTTAATTCCTTTCTTTTCTTATGCGGACCGTTTTTCTTGATCCTTGCACATATTTATGTAAGCGAGTCCAATCAGCTGCGAATCTGAAATATCGTCCTGACTGATCCCGGTTTTACCAATTGACCACTGTTTAAGTTCTTCTCTCTTGCGCGGCACCTTTTCGCCAGCATCTTTTACGAGAGAATGCCACTGGGATGGTGTAAATTCCCAGAATGTTGTATCATGCATCATTGCCCATGTTTCTACTGTTGCAATAGTTCTCTGCAACAGCTTATATGTTTTGATATTTTTTTTAAACGGAACATCTTCTATGACAATAATGTCAGGTTTTATCCTGTCTAAAAATCCAAGCAGCGTTTCTCTCATGTACTGGGTGTGATCTTTATATTTCTGCTTGTCATAAAAAAATCTGTCCTGTTCTGCGATTTCTGCATTATGCCATATTGTGTAGCCTGTTGATGCTGTTGCTGCATCTATTGATACCATTACGCATTTTTTGTTTGTGCCCATATATGTTACCTCACATTTTTTTTCTATATTCTTATCCTACAATCACATTTTCGATGCCATAGTCTTCTCTCAAAGCTGCAATTATAAGCGGATAATCTTCATCATCATCTATGCTTAGTGATTTTATAAAGGATATAGCGCCTCTTTTTTCCACCTTATCAAGTACAAAAGTGTATTCTTCATCAGCATTTTCAACTGGAGTCAGCTGTCCGATAAACTCACACGAATATCCATACTCCATTGAAAATTCTATATCGTTATATCCTAACCGGCATGTTCTGTGAAAAAAGTCTTCCGGCTTAAATTCCTTATCTGTACTTACTGTTATCATAATAAAAACCTCTCTATATCAAATTATTAATTCCCCATAACACTATTGTTACTACATATGCCGCACACAGCATATACGGACAGAACGCTTTTGGAGTCTTAAGATTTATTCCTTTCTTCAAATTACCTTCTTTTGCATTAATTATTACCATCATTACTGCTGCCACAAACAATACCAGACACCAGTACATGATTGCTGATTCAATTGCTGACACTGTTGATGTTGAAATAAGCTTCAGATAACAGCAGTTTCCAATTAAATATGAAAATAAAATATCTCCACTGTTATATCCGTTTACAAAATATACTGCTGCTGCCAACAACAGTATAATCAAAGTAAAACATGAAAAATGTTTCAGTATAATGCTTTCACAAATAACTGATAGTGGCACGAGTATGTATATATATCCAAATGTCACTAATTGTGTCTTCTTATCAGTAATGGCTGCAATCTGCATATATGACATGCATATAATAAGGAAGATACTCGTTACAATATTTGTATTTATGACTACCGGAAATGAAATAACTGTTTTTATTGCCAGCCATATAAGTTCTTTTTTGTTTAAGGAAATGTTAAAATCCTTATCATTTTTTATGCCATGTACACCATATGTTATAAGACCTGCATACAAAACTGCTGAAATTACATTGTTCACAATATTCAATCTTATCTCATCTACATATTCACATCAGTAGACATTCCTTTACTGTTTTTTGAAGTTTGTAAAAACCTTACATAATATATATGGATTTTGAAAATAAACGGCAATAAAAAAAGACATCCTTTTTTTTGAATGTCTTTTCTTTTGCTGTTTTACTTAGTGCTATCTGCTGTTTCTGTACCCTCTACATTCTCTGTTGCTTCTACATTTTCTGTAGACTCAGCATTTTCTGTAGCTGGCTCTGCTGTCTTTTCTGTTTTTGCAGGAATGATAATTGATGCTGCATCTTTCTGGTTAATATCCTTCTTTACCATAAGAAGATCTCCCTGACTGATAGCATTCTTGAAGTTTGCTGCATCGTCTTCATCAAGTTTAACTAAAAATGTTGAAGCTACTGTTGCTTGATCTGCACTGTCAATTTTTACATATGATGAATCATAAGCGTTTTCGATATATACATTTTCTCTTGCAAGCTGATATGTTACTACATCATTAGTTGTTACAGAAGTGTAAATATCAACAATGTCTCCGCCACGGATTGTACCATTAACAGAGTTTTCTGCTGAGCCTGCTGCAAATGTGAGGCTTACAGGATTCTTAAGATCTCTTGTATCCTTTGTTTCGTAGTATCTATCTGATGTTACAATTTCTCCGGCAGCAACATTTGTGAGAAATTTTCCTTCAATACTCTTAATATCTGTAACTGTTGACTTCGTAACAAGATCTGAATTTACATTTTCCTTCTTGAAGTAGTTTTCTGCATTATCTTTTGTGATAATAGTTCCCTGAGGAATATCAGCAGAAGCAATCACTACTGATGTTACATTTTTATCTGTAAGAATGTATGACTCTACGAATGTAAGCCCTGTCCAGCCAATGATTGCTACAAGAATTGCAACAAGTGCTTTTGTAAGCGACTTATTCATTGGCTTTTTTTCTGTACGGGAACGTGTTTTTCCTTTTTTAAAAGCCATATTATTTTCCTTTCCGTATGCTTCTTTGTCGAATACATATTAATTTATAAAAAATACAGCCGCCGGATATAGCGGCTGTAAAAACAATACAATCTTAATTATTAGAATCAAAGATTGCAGTCATCTTGTTTGAAAGCTGTCCCATGATTGAATTAGGCTTATAATCAGTTGTGTTATCTGTTACTTTGGTGCTACCTGTTAAAATCCATGTTACGGCCCACTTAACGATCATAACGAGCGCTACGATAACTACCATGAAGATTACCTTACTGATAATATCTGAGTCTCCATTTTTCTTTGCAAAGAGTTTATCGCATACAGCGTCCTTTGCGAGATCCATTCTGATTTTTGCATTTACCATTGTCTTGTCTAATGTGTTCATCTTTTTTTTAATTCCTTTCTTTCATATAACATTTATAGTTTATTGTTTTATCAAAGTATCAGTTTGTTATAATACTGGTGCCCTTATATTAATTTTATTTCGCATGTTGTTTCCTCCTGACGTTTCCTTAAAGTGTTTGATTTTCAGTGTTTTCATTTTTCAAAACATATATGGGTTTTGAAAAATTACACTAATGTCTTTGCTTATTTGTTAGTGTTATTTTTTTTTGCCGCAATATATATGGATTTTAAAAATTTACACTAAAACTCTTTTGTCTGTGATACGCTTTTTATTGAAAGATTATTTACCCGATTCACATCAGGGTTTGTATCTGCAAATAAATGTGGCAGGCTTAATTCAAATGAAAATGTTGCACAGACTGTTGGAGACGGCTTTGATATATCTATTCCATCGGTTTGTACTTCGTCTTCTGTCGCCTGTTTCTTTGTAACAGTTAACCCATTGAAAGCATTATTTTCATTATTCTTAACAGCGTTAAGCTTTACGGCGTTTATTTCTCCGGTAACGGTATAACATATCCAAATTCTTTTTGTTTGCGAGTATTCATAAATCTTAAAATTGTCCAGTTTGAAATTTTGCGCTCCCAAAGCATTTGCTGCCCAGCCTACATTTCCACCAGAAAAGCTGTCTGTTTCTGCAGATTTTAATCCCATAGTGCTTATAAGACTTTTTGCATATAAATTCAAATGTTTATATACTTCGTTCTGTTCTGTTATATTGGCTTTGTAATTGTTACTTTCTCCATTTGGATTGTTAAAATCTGTTGAGCCTATACAGTACAAATCTTTGTGATCTTTTCCATATTTATCAAGATCTACTGTTACAGCAGCCATTGTTGCCATATCTGCATCATCTTTCATATTAATCTTTAATGTTTCTATTGCTTTCATGTAATAGCTGAAGAAAAATAAAATAAACAGTAGAAATACCATAAAGATTGCGCCTATCATAGTAGAAAGACCTTTTTTCTTCTGTTTTAATAGCATAAGAATTCTCCTTTCCTTCCTACTGTTTTGATGTTGATTCCAGATGAATTGTCATCTCTGATATTTCATTTTTAAATGAACCTATTGCAAACATATCAAAGTCGGTCTTTTTATAAACCTTGATATTTAGTGTTACTGGATTTCCATAACCAGCTTCGGCAACAGTTGTGTCTGTAAACGCATTATTAAACTCGGTATTGTCATGAGTATCGCTCTTACATGCATCACTTGTTCCATAAAAGCCTTTATCCTTTAGTCTGTTTATCAGTTCAGTTTTCTCTGCCGTTGTAAGGTATCCATCTGTTTCCATTTTTAGCATAGATTCTCTTGCGATGTTATTCAGATCGTTTTTAGTCTGAATTGCTGAATTCGTATTAATTGTCCATATTAAAAGTGTTACTGCCATAAAAATGAAAAATAAAAGAGGAAGAATTTCATCAATAGATGCTGTTTTCTTTTTTCTAAATTGTTTTAACATTTTTACTCCTCCTACTTTACTTCATAATATCTCCAAGTAACTCCACAAGCTGATAGCCTGTTATATAAATAATAAGTGCAGAAATTCCTACGAAAAACGCAATGTTCATCATTTTTGTCTGTCGCTGCATTTTTATCTTTTCCTGTTCTGTTCGTAGTTTATTAATATCTTCAATCTGTTTTGATACATCATCCAGCATATTTGCAATCTGGCCTGTTCGCAGTGACTGTCTCAGAATAACTGTCAGGTTATCTATCTGTTCATTATTAAATCTGGCATTGAATAATTCAACTGAGTCTTCAAGAGTAAGTTTTCTTGAAAGGATGTTATTGTTAAGCTCTGTGAGTCCTGCTTTTAAACGTCCATTTGTTACAGAACGCTGACACTCAACAAGTGAGTCTGAGATAAATACTCCTGCTTTTGCGTTAAGCTTCAATATTGTATAAATTGATACAATATCATCCTGCATGGCTTCATTATCTTTCTTGTCTTTGCTGTATATCATAAAATTTGGTACCATAAAACCAAGGATGAATGCCGCAAGTGCACCTGTCAGTTTCCAGATAAGTCCCGGCGCAAATACTAAACATGCTAATGCAAGTGCTCCTCCAATAACAATTTTTTCAAGAATAAATGTTGATGCATCCAGTGCGTAATCATTTCTGTGATACAACACACCCATTTTTGACAGATAACCGTTAATACGTTCCCTGTTAAACAAATCACTTTTTGACTTTCCAATAGCGTTATCAACAGCTTCTTTTGACAGGGCAACAAATTTTGACTTATGATCAAGTCCAAACATTACCGCACTGTATCCATAAGCAATTACTATTGCAAAAAATACATATTTTGCGATTTTTACGAATGTAAATAAATTCATTTTTATCCCCCTATCTGCTCTGTTTCATGAGCTTCATAATTTCAATTAGAATAATAAGTAGAAGTCCTGCAAGAATTATTTGACCCGGAAGCGTATGAAATACAATATTTATTGCATTATCAACCATTGTTCCTACCATATAAACCATTACTACTCCCGCAATAGCAAGAATTACTGTTTCAAAAAGAGCATTCTTTATGATATTTCTTTCTTCTTTTTTAAACATAATGTATGCTCTGATTGATTCACGGTTGTCTTCTATTACTTCTGAGTAATTTTCATTATGAGTTGCGCATGATTTAAGCGAATTTAAAATCTGTTTAAGTTTCTTATGATTTGCTTTATCTGCCATATGTTTTAGTGCCAGCGGAACATTTCCATCAGTTTTTATTTCCGAATAACACTCTTCTGTCATTGACCTAAGTGGATCCTTTAAATATGGCGCTGTTCTATGAAGCATCTCACCGATTGTATTTTCTGATGAACTTACATTATCAAGCATATTGATGAACTTAACTATCTCATTCTCAGTGTTAATGTAATTACGGTTGATTGAAACCTGCATATATACAAATACAAGTATTCCCATAATTGCTGCCGCACCAAGCGAAATAATTGCAGCTTTTGTTATAATAAAAACAATAAGTCCAGTTATTCCACAAAGCAGAATTATTGTAAGAATAAAGTTGCTGGCATTAAGTTCTGGAAACTTATTCTTAAGACCTGACTCATTGAGCATTTTTGTAAGTTTATACATTCTCGAGTCATCTTCAAAATCTCCTTCAAGCAGTGATCTTTTTCTGTATTCTTCATTTCTTAACTCTTCCTGTTTCTTTACATCATTCTTGAACTTTGCCATTTTCTTTGCAAACCAGTTATGGTTTATCAAATATGTTACAATCAAAAATACTGCAATAAATACGAGAATGAATGTTCCGGCATGCATATATGCCAACATTTTGTTTGTACTCATTAAAGTATCAAACAGCGTTTTGATGAGTTCCATGCTTATACCTCCTTATTGTGTTCTTTGTTATATTTCTCCATAATTTCAAGGTATTTAGCTTTTTCCGGATGATCTGCATCAAAGATTGTGTCGTAAATGAACTCACCGTTTTCATCAATTCCTCTTATTTCTGAAATCTCCTGAATTTTATACTGTTTCATAAAGATTACAACCTTCATAGCTGAGAGCATTTTGATTACTTCATGCCTATCATAACGTGTTGCACGGACAATGTAATCGACAAGCTTATTCATACCTTCTGTTGAACTCTGTCCATGAGAAGAAGTCCAGCATTTATGTCCTGTATATACAGCGTTCATGAATGATTCAGCCTCATCACCCTTAATCTCACCGATTACGTAATAATCAAGGTCGGTAAGAAGACCATTGGTACCAATCTTTTTGAGGTCGTAATTTATCTTGCCTTCGCCCTGAGACGCAACAATATGCTCAAACATAATATCCGGATGAATATTTGAGAAAAGTTCATCTGCTTCCTGAATAACTGCTGCTGAATTGTCAAATGGAATTTTATCAAGCATCGCATTCATAAGTGTTGATTTTCCTGATGCGCCTTTTCCTGTAAACAAAATTCCTGAATATTCTTTTGCAATCATTTTGAGGTATGGGATCATATCCCCCGGAATCATGCAGTTTTCTTCTTTTGTAGTAAGCAGCTCCAGATTTTTCTTATTCTTAAGAATCTTTCTGATATGTACTATTGGATAACCTGATGAATTGATAACTGGGCCTGTAATATTAAAACGAAGTCTTGCCTTATCATTTCCGGTTACATCTGTAAATTTAAGTATTGCATTAACATCTGTAAGAGAAACCTTATTCTTTGCACAGATATTGTCAACAAACTTAATGTAATCAGACTTATTTTTAAACCTGACATCTGTTCCAATTCTCTTACCGTATCGCTTTAATCTGATATTTCTTTCGTTGTAAATCTTAATATCTGAAATACGGTCATCATTGAGAAATTCTTCAATAATGTAATATCCCCAGATCCATTTAGTGAGCTGTCTCATTGCATCTGTAATCTGTTCTTCATCTGTTGAATATGTATGGAGCTCGTCATGAATAAGGTCAAGGAATTCTTCCTTTGAAATATTTCCTGACTGGATATTGGTTAAATATTTGTTTCCCGGAGCACTGGCTATTTCCATTGCTTTTTCAAATAAATCACCGTCATATCGTTTTTCGATTGCTTCTGTCTCAGAATTTGTCTGTTCTACTGGTTCATACTTTTTTCTAAATAAAGACATTTTTTTTCTGTGACTGCATATGCAGTACTCTCCTTTCAATTAATCTGAAATTTATATGGATTTTGCAAAATAACGGTAAATATCATTGATTTTGCTGGGATTAATATGGATTTTAGAAAATAACACAAAAAAAGAGACTGGACTTATTCCAATCTCTAACGCTTATTAATAGGTAGAAACTCTATTTTACAAATATCATTTCTACCATATTTTCCTTTCCCGGCAGAGGTCTTGCCGCTATAAACGTCTCCCCACTGCTTTCCTTAAGATCAATATAAAAATCAACCTCATATTTAAAAACTTTCATTTTGTACATACCTCATCCTCCTTTTTTTGTACGAAAATAATCAAAATAAATATGGAGTCTGCACAAAAAGTAAGAGAGAATTATCTTTTTAGACATTCTCTCTTTGAAATATTATTCAACAAATTTATTGTAAACCATAACCTTTGAAACGGCTGATTTCCATTCAGAATGAGCATTTGACACATCGCCTGATTTTGCAACTCCGTTTAACTTCTCTGTTTCTACAATAAATTCAGAGCAGCATCCTGATGCTACGGTAAATACATGTTCCGGATCAGTGTGTTCATCGGATTTTGTATCTCCCATAACACAGTGGATGACCGTACCGTTTTCAAGAATAAGGTCTATGTATTGTCCTATTCTTGCACCAAAAGCTGTTCCTACAGCTATACAGTATCTTCCATTAATCATTCTTATTCCATCATCATTATTTGTGTAGGCGACCGTGTTCTGAAGCTTATATTCATAAGTTCCTGTTGAAGTAATTGTCCTATAGTCCATATATGTTTTCTGTCCGTGATACGTTGGATAAAACGGAATCAGACTTGTGACAGGAGTTTCTACATTATCTGAGAAGCTTGACAATGGCACATATCCTGTCTGGTCATTTACTGTAACCTGTATTTCCGATGTAGACACCATGCCTGACACCTGTGCGGCATCATTATAGTTAAGAGTGAATAAAGGCTGCGTCATCTCTTTATCCGCATATACCTGACAGTAATTATTTGCATAAAGTACTGGTCCTGACCATTTAATCGCCTGCGATGATGCAGCCTCTGTAACCACTGGTGTATCATTTTGTTCGACACTGACCTCATGTTCATTGTCTACATCCAGAAATCCCGTATTCGGATGTGTTGATGTTATATAATCCGCATTATGTAAAGATGAAACAATCATCTCCTGTGTAGCACATGCTTTTGTAAATCCTTTGAAATCCGGCTGTGGCATGTCCTTTTTGGGGGCATAAGCATTTCCATACAAAACCGCTGTTAATACAATCAGAGACACTGACTGCATGATTTTCTTTTTGTTTATCATAAAAATTACCTTTCATATATTACAAATTTGTTACAATATATATGGATTGTGCAAAATACACACAAAAATACCCGCAGCGAAACCGCGGGTTTTCTTGGTCATTTCCACGTAGCTAGTTCTCTCTTATACTTTGGATTCCTTAAAATTTTCAATGCCTGCGCCTCAATCTGTCTGATTCTTTCCCGGCTGACACCATATGACTGTGCAATTTCTTCAAGAGTTTCTATTCTACAGTTATCAAACCCAAAACGCCTTTTAATCACATCAATCATACGTTTTGTCTGCTCAACGCTTCTATTTGATTTTGCTGATGTTTTATTGTTGGCTTTTGAAAGAATTTCAATAATACGGTTTTGAAACTGGTTTACTTCTACTTTTTCAAAATCAACATTTCCTTTTGGATCAGGAACTATCTCTCCTACTTCAGTATCTCCCGGCTCTTCGGAGCCTTTGCTCATCGTACAGTCGAGAGAAATATAATTAGACTGACAGTCTATAATAATGAGGATATTTCTGACCTTTTCTTCCGATACATTAAGTTCCTTTGCAATATAATCTACAGGAGCATTGTTATCATGAGTCTGTCCCCACTTTCTCTGGGCCTTTTTAACTTTAATAATAAACTCATGAATATGTACAGGCTGTCTTATCAGGTCATTATCATTTGCGATTGACCTTGTGCATGCCTGATTAATCCACCAGTATGCATATGTGGAAAATTTATATCCCGTAGTGTAATCATATCTGTCAATTGCCTTGAGCAGACCTAATGATGCCTCATCAATAAGATCTATTGGCTCCATATGCTTCAAATTTTTATAATATCTTTTTGCTACATAAACTACGAGACGAATATTTCTGCTAAATATTTCATCTTTAAGCTGCTTCTTTTTGTCTTCTGATTCTGTTTCGCTTAATTCTTTAAAGACTTGTTTCTCTTCCTCTTCTGTAAAAGGCTGCCACTTTGACATTTCATACATGTACATGGATAACGGATCATTAATTCTTGAATCAATAACGTCATTTACATCTGCTTCTTTTATAAATTCATCAACTGCTTTATTTACGTCTTTTTCATCTATATTTGTGTTTAATGCCATAAGCTCATCTATTGTTGCCATAATAAATATCTCCTTCGTAATGTATCAAAATAGATTTGATACGCTATTTACTTTTATAATATTTAAAATGTTAATTTTGTCCAAAAGAGTAACTTATTTTTGTGAAATTTTGATATTGATTTTTATAAAAAAAAGAGAAACTGTACAAAAATACAGTTTCTCTTTTTGTTTAGGCCACAATTCTTTTTTTAAAATTAGAAATCTCTTTTTTCCATGCAATCTCCCACATTTCAAGATTATTAAGAACAGCGTTTCTGACTGCCTCGTTATCTTTACTATCGGCAACTATTTTGTCACCCATAGCAACGACATTCTGCCAGTCCTCATCTGTCATTTTTAGAAGTCCTTTGTTTTCAATGTAAACATCCATTTCAAGAAGCTTCCTTTTGGTCCAAATAGTCTGTGCTTCGTTCATACTCAATTCCTCCTTTATGCATGATTCTGATATACCATAAAGGTGGATTTTGATTGTGCAGAAGAAAATCATTCCGCATTTTCATACTGGTCCATATTATTTCTATGTTCAATTTCATAATATACAATCTGATTTTCGTTCGCAGGTTTCATTCCCAGTTTCTGTGCTCTCTGTTTAATCTCATCCAGATTAATCCCACTTGTAAGTTCTTTGTATCTGGCATCATTGTCAGCCTTTAAATCTGCTATTTTACTTTCCAGCGCAGTTTTTTGCCTGCTGAAAATAATTGCAGATGATTGAATTTTTATAAGTTTGTCCATATTTGTACAAAAAAAAGAGACCACATTAATGTAGTCTCTTTAACTTTGTCTACTGGACTGTTTTCTGTTTATTGTTGTAGTCAATAGTCTTTTTACCTACAATATTTCCCACAATAATGCCAAACACAATACCAATAGTTACAACACCTAATGCAATTAATCCCATAATAATTACCTCCTTGTATCAGTGTTAATCTTTTGTACGCATATATATGTAGTTTCATATATTGGGTACACGATTAAGAAATAGTTAATATATTTTACATTAACATATTCTTTAATATATTCGCTCACAAGTATTGTTCCTAAACATAATACTGCAGCTATCATTGCAGCTAAATGAATTATAAACGTTGGATTTTTGCTATCCGATTCAAGTGTTCTTGCTACTGATGATACTACGCATGGAGCAATATATATCAAACTTGTAACAACATCGAATTGATGGCAAACAATAATAAGAAATCCTATTATTAATACAACTAAAAGCATTGCGGGTTCTATTAATTCAGCTCATTCTGCCCTTTGCTTCATAATATCAATATCTTTATTGTTTGTAAAGGCTTTTTCTGTAGGTTTTTCATTGTTAGTGTTCATAAAAATCATCCTCCTTTATTGTATAAAAATAATTTGTTATACAATAAAGGAGGGTTTTATATAATTTTTAAGAAAATACTTCCGGATAAATATGCTATAAAAACATTTTATCCCCACAGCATGTTTATTTTTCTACAATTCTTCAATATCCTCTGTGCTATTATCTTCGTCAGCAATGTCCTGTTCTTCTTTAATCTCGGCAATTAAGTCGGCAAGTGTTTTCTGATTGATGTTCGTATCGTCAAAGATTTCAAAACTTGTTTTCTCAAGCAGTTCGCTCATAGCACTTACTGCTTCCATTTCAGTACATCCATCAAATGCACCAGCGCCAATACTTTCAACATTATCTGGAATAAATAAACCTTTCATGTCACTATTTTCAAATGCAAATGGCTTAATTTCTGTTTCTGATGCATTAATCATATATACATCTGATGACATTTCTTTTACATTGTTAAGCTCTTTTGTCGGATCAATTCCATGCTGCATGAACATATTTGCATCCTCATAAAGCTTCTCATAATCTTTAAGTGGGAACGGTCCTTCATTTAAGTGTGTAAAGTCCGCGTTCTCAACCCATTTTTCATACTGCGGATCCGAGAAATGCATGTATTTAAATGTGTTTTTCGCAAGATCCGGCATTTTTTCTTCAAGAATTGGTTTAATATTTTCCTCGAGCCACTGTCTATTGCACAGTATGCCCTGTTCTTTATATATCTTTGCAGCAGCTACATATATAGCATGGTCTTCATCCTTGAATATTGCTGCTCTGTCAGGACCTATTTTATCCCTTACATACTTATCATAGACAACATCCTGCTTCAAATGGTCATCAATGCCTACATACATAATAGGGTTATCTGCTTTAAGCATTTGATTGTGTTCTCTATAGGTTTCGATATGAGTTTTCTGGCCAAGTGGACCTTTCTCAATATCATCAGCAAGTTTTGAGTGATTTCCCATCCACGATTTTGTCTCATCGGCAGATATATCCATATGATTTGGAAATTCTATATATGAAATCTGTCCGTTTTTCGGATTTTCCTCAAAATGACTTAATTCCCTGTCTTTTGTATATGCCCTTATAGCATCAGGGAATATTACTGCTGCAATATACTCTTTTTCATCTGTGGTATGACCATTCATCATTGAGGTCATAATATGTTCAATACTTAACACTCTTTTTCTCCTTTTACATATTCTGTTTTCTTTGCTCTGTAATCATAAGCAATATTGTCTGCTTGTCTTTCATTCTGAAACAGCATAACATCTTCCTTATTGCTGCCAAAATAGATTCTATGTGTTTTTGTCGAATAGCATAAATACTGTCCGTCCTTAACGATTACGTAATCCTTCTGTTCCTTCAAGTAAATACCCTTCCTTTCTTAAATATACTATATATATGGATTTTTTTATAAATGATAATAAAAAGAACACAGTAATATACTGTGTTCTTTATTTGTTAATGTATCAGATGTGTACGAAGTCTGTCAGTGATTTTAGTTATGTCATCATCGTTCGGATCATTAGGCTTCTTTTTATCAGTTCCACAATTAAACGCTGATTCTGATATATCATTTTCATTATTCTTATGCGCTGTTTCGACTGTGTTAATCTTAGTTTTCTTATACACAAGATTTTCAGTAGTCCAACCTATATCATGATTGAGAAAACTAATATTTGAATCACCAAGATATAATGGAACTGTAAAGTCATAATCATAAGTTCTAGTACAATCATTTGCTGTATATATATTGTCAAGATTTATTACAGGACTAACGGCTTTTCCAGAATCTGTTCCTGTAAGTTTATTTACTGTTCCCATAAGCTTGAGTGACTGACCTCTTGCAACATCAAGAAGAGATGCTTCCTGCAATGCTTTAGGAAATTCCACATCAACTGTACTTACATAACCATATGTTATTATACGTACTTTTCCAGACTGTCCAAGCAGGAATTTAGGGCCATATTCATCAGATGATACTACCGGATAAACTGTGCCTGCTTTATTTACTGGAGAATTTTTATCATCTCTTTCAATGCGGCTGTAGATACTTATATTTCTTGATTCAATAATTTCCTTATTGTTATCAGGGTTTGGATCTGGCTGTGGATTTGTCTCCGGCTGTGGATCCAGTTTTTTCTCCCATGTGCCTTTATTTCCCGGCTCAGGTGTTTTAGGATTTATAACTTTTCCTGTAATATTTCTTACATTTCCAGCCTCATCACAAACATATATTTTTGCAGTAATTTTTGATGCATCCTTAAAATCCTTATAAAGATTTGGCAGCTTATCCACATTCTTATCAAATTCTACATTTGAGTCACGCAGAGTCTGCATATCCGATGTTCTAAGTTCTGTTGCTATATATACACCGTCGTACTTGTTACCTGATACTTTGTGACAAATATATGTAATGCCAGTATCTTCTGACTTTGATGAATCATAAACATTCATCCATACATATTTAACACCTGATACATCTGTTGTTGCATTTCCATTTCCATTTTTATCAGTAACAGTTACTTTTAATTCAGTTCTCATTCCATCATCATTAACTGACATGGTTCCAGCTGTTTCATCAATCTGAAGACTGGTGCCGCTTCCTGCACAATAATTACTATTGAGAGCACTGATAAGAGTACCAGTTTTAATAGTATAATTTCCGTCAGGTGCGGTTTTATCTATTTTTGTTGTAAGAATTTTAGTTTCTGTAAGATTTGAAGATCTGTCTGTTGCAATACCGTAGTATGTTTCAGAACCCTCTGTTCTATCAATCTTATCATTCTTATTAGTAATATAAGATGAAACATCTTTTCTACTAATAGTAGGTTTGAATGTTGAATCATTCCAGTCTTTAAATTTGCTTATATTACTAAGGTCCTCAAGATCTGTATTATTCTTTGTTAACAGTCTCCTGATACCAGAACCTGTATCCATTGAATGAAAATCTATCATAAGATTTTTGTTTATCCATTGTGTAGACCAAGTATCAGTTGTGAGAGCTGTACCAAACAATGCATTTGCATTGTCATTTCGAGTTATAGCTTCATGATTTGCAGTAGCAGTTGCATATACTTTACTGTTAATTGTTTCATCTGTCCTTGCCTGAAGATAAGTATCTTTATCATCAGTGCTTGGTCCACTGTTGTCTAACCAATGCGCATAAATTGTAACGCTGTCATCTTCTGAGTTTGTGTTATCATCTGCATAATAATCGTTACTAATAAGAATTTCTCCTTTGTTAGTAATAATTTCTTTACGATTTTTTACACTATTGTTATCTGCTTCAGAATTATCAGTTTCAGGCTTTTTGATGTTAAAATAACCCTCAAGATCAAATCCTTCTCTTTTTGCAATAGCAGGAAGGTTTGTTATAAGCTCGCTGTCGAGACACTGGCCTTTTCCTGAATAAAAACCGTGGTCATAAACTTCGTGAATCAAAATTGTTCCATCGCTGTTTAAATTATCCTCTGTTGTATCTCTTGATAGTGCATTCTCTGCGCTATCTGGATTGAGACGTCTAGGATCAATATTGATATGATATGTTTTTGGATTCCAGTTTGCAGTAACAGTAACCTGCATATTTCCGTTGGCAATTAATTTCTTGATTTTTTCTATCTGACCTGAATTTCCATTAGGCTTGCTTGAGATATAAATCTGGTAATAATCATTAATCCATGACTCAATATCTGAAAGTTCATAGCCTCTGAGATAAAGTTTCATCTTATCGGCAGATTTAACATCCATTACATCATTACCATACACAAGAGTTGTCTGTAACGGTACAAAATTTCCATTTGCAGAACTACTTGTTAAAATAAGACCGTTTTCGTCAGTCTTATAATACATTCCATCTGTACCTTTTTGAGGAATATTCTTAAATCCTGCTTTTTTGCCGGTATCACTTACACCTGCATTATAATTAATAGTAAGTCCATATCTTGTATAGTAAAAATCAAATCTTGTTGTTCCATTCGCATTAATATTTTTTGTTTGCGAAACTGGAGTTTTCAATCCGTCTTCTGTATAAACATCAGGTGTTACAAATGTATCAGACGTTCCATAATAAGTATTTGACCATTCTTTTCTCAATTCATAATTATTTGAATCAAGAATGTCTGGATTTCCTGTTGGTTTCTGTACCCAATGATATACTTTGTATGCTGTATCATTTCTAGGAGTCCAATGTGCAGTAATAACAGTATCTTTGGCACCCATTGTAAATATTTTACTATTCATAACTGCAGCTGTATCGCCAGTCTGAATGTTTCCTTCTGAATCAGTTATCTCCCAGTATGCAAAATCATAACCATTTCTTACGGGTGTATTTATAATTCGATTTTCTTTGAAATCAAGATAAATCTCTTTACTTGCGCCTTGTTTAAAAGCACTGCCCTTTTCAGTTTCTTCTTTATCAGAATCATTCCAATAAACGGTGCTTGTTCTAATATTTTCAGTATCACTCTTTTCACGCGGAATAACTGTAAGCTTATAATTGCCTTTTTGAGCTGTAGCGGTAAGATAAACATCGTGAGCTGGCATATTAAGCTTAAGTTTCATTTTAGATAAATCAATACCAAGTTCTTTTTCTAAACTGGCTGCATCCTGCGATGTGGTCCATCCACGCCATCTATAGCCTATTTCTTCTTCTGCAGACGTTGTTACATCTGCACCATATTCATAGTTAAAATCTATACTTTTCTTTGTTTCAGCATCCTCTTTGGAAATACCAAGACTTTTTGGATCAATTCCTTCGTCTGCCGTCAGATGAAGCACATATGAATTTCTGTCATAATACAGATTAATTGTCATATTATTAACAACTGCCTGACTATCAGCTTCATATTGTACATAATGACATCCTTCAATGTTATCAATATAATCATTTATAAATGAACTTACTTTTGTACCGTATGTTTTGGCAATAGTCTTATCTTTTGATGCAATATGTGTATAATTATCTGATTGAATATCTCTGATAAAATATTTAAGTGCTATATTACAATCTGCGGCTGTCCATCTGGCCTCAAGTACAGTGTCTGCTGTAATGGTAAACTTATCACCATTATTATATGTTTTACTTACATCAGTGCCGACGGTTTCATACCACTTGCTAAAATTCCGTCCTGTCTGATTCATATCAAGACCATCTGGCGGATTAACAGTAACTTCAGTGTTTTTATCATATGTTTCTGTTTTAATTGCTCCATTTGCGCCAATATATGTCAGCGATACCTGTGATGCCGGAACTGGTGAATTTGTAAACTTGGCAAAAAGTGTAGTATCTTGACTAAATGTATCACTTCCCGGCAATACTCCATTTGAGCTGATGTACTTATAATTGCTGGCATCATCATATCTGTCAAATATATTATCTGTCTTGGCCGGTTTATCTATTGCTGTAATTTTTTCTACACTCATATCATAATCAGCATATGAAACCTTTATTGCACCGCTCTTCATATTAATGAACTGCGGTTGCTCACCTGATTTTAGTTCCCATATGGCGTATAATATAGAATCATCATTAGGTACTTTATATGTCGTGTCACCGTTTGAAGCGTTAGCATCAGTACTCCAGCCTTTAAAGGTATATCCCGGACGTTCCATAGTAAAATTCTTATCTTGTAAGAATGTTTTTGAAACGTCTACATTACTTCCTATCTGACAGCTTAATTTCTCCGTCATATCATCATGCAGTCCAAGGATTACGCCGCCATTAGGATTGATGGTAACATCCCTGTTTGCAAGTTTCCAATGGGCATAAATTGTAAGGTTTCCTGCATATTGCCACTGGTTTTTAAAATTCCAATAATCACCAACCACAAAATAACCATTTGAATTATAAACTTGAGTTCCTCCTTCAGGATCTGTATACCATCCTAAAAATGTATACCCATCTTTTTTAGCAGTACCCAGCGCATAATAATATGTTTGTTGTGCAGTAACTTTAACTGTATGACTATTTGACGTTCCAGCATTAGTACTAAAATTGCCTCCAACAAGTGTTCCTCCATTTGGATTACATGTTAGACTCCAGATATGTTTTTCGTTGTTTTCAAATGTCCATGTAGCATGATCTCCTGCGCTATACCATCCAACTTTTTGACAGTCTGGATTATTATACATTGGCGCATACCAATTAGGTTTAGTAGAACTTGTAAATCCGGCATATGGAAGATCTATTGGTCCCATTGCTGTAGCTGTTATGGCAGAATATCCTTTCTTCGCTAATGTCATAGTAAATGTTGTTGCTCCGATATAATAATTGTCTCCTTCTGTAGTGCCTTCAGGATTATTTATTTTAAAAGAATTGTATATATCAGTTCCTGAATGAAAAGCAACTGATAAATGATATCTACCTGTATGTGCACTATTGCTGTCAATTGTAATACTTACTCGATAATAACCTGTTGCGTCTCCTGTATATCTTAAATAATAAAATCCAGAATTACTATCCCATAATTTAAAATCTCGCCAATTAGATGTATATACTTCATCTTTAAAATTAAAATCATTTTCAAGATGTTTTGCATATGACATTTCTGCTGACTCATTGGTTTCGCTATCAAAAACGCTTATATCCTGATTGAGGTAATGGCTCTTTTTTAGTACGTCTACTTTTTCAGCATCATTAAGTCCCTGCCAGAAATAAGCTATATGGTCTTCAGTGTCATTCTTGATAAGTTCATTCAAATCATCTGCTGACAATTCATTCCAGTTCTTATATTTCTTTTTTGTTTCTCTTTTAATTTTTTCAATTAAAGGTTCGTACTGCTCCTTTTTGTCTTCTATTTTCTTTTCTTCAACCTTATTGGTATTTACATTTTCAAGTGCAAGTATTCCTCTTCCTGTATACTGGCTATTCTTACCTGTATTAACAGCATATTTATCAAGAATTGTTTCAATGTCATTTGTTGAATATGATTTGTCAACACCTTTTAATAAAGAAACAATACCTGTAACCTTTGCTGCTGATACTGATGTACCTGATGCTTTTTCGGTCTCGCCAATCGCAGCATAGTCAATACAGCTTCCATAGTTTGTAAACTCTGATGGATTGAGGTCATTATCAACTGATGAAACAGTAATAACTTCACTAATATTTGCAGGTGAATAGTAATCTGCGTTTGTTCCATAGTTACCGGCGGCAGCAACAACTGTTATTCCTGCATTTACTGCGTCCTTAACTGCCTTTTTTATAAGTCCATTATCACTTGATGCCGTGGTAACAGAAAGATTGATTACATCAACATTCTGCTCTACTGCATACTCAATTCCTTTATATAAGGAAGCAACCGTTCCACGGCCTGATGAGTCAATAACCTTTACCGGCATTAAATTTACATTGTCAGCAGTCATTTCTGAAATAATACCAGCCATGACATTACCATGTCCATTATCATCAGAGAAGTCATCACCACCTGTTGCTGAGAAATTGGCACCCTTCAAAATCCTATTATCAGTGCCATATCCTGAAATACCCGAGTCAATCACAGCTACGCGTAAATCATTGCCTGTAGTATTTTCTCCATCAAGATATTTTTTCAAAGCAGACTCCTGACTGTCATACTCGTTTTTAATTTCAGTGTCTGCAGCATTTCCGCTTACAGTAATAACATCATCACTGTATGTTTCTGTAATATTTTCGTCAGTATAATCACTTGGAACCATATACATATTGTTTCCAAGCGATTTGACACTGTCTGACTCTTCCAAAGAAACTGCTGACTGTATAATCTTATGGGATGATACCTTGTTAAAATCATACATTTCATTTGTGATTTCTCTGGAGCCTGTATCTGACGATATATATTTGCCTTTGTCTGCAATCGTAATATTTTCTTTTGGAGAATTAGTCATGCATGCATAACCTAATCCAGCAATACCGCACACTGCAATAATAGCTGCTGATAAAAGCTTTTTTCTGTTAAGTTTTGCTTTTTCCTTTAAATTTGACATTTGTTTTCTCCTTTTTTTTTAGTTTGTGCTGTTGTATATCTTAATGGTTTCACCCTGTTTAAGTGTAACCTTTTTGGAATTTCCATTGCCGTCAGTAAATGTATATTCTCCGGTATATGGAGCTGTAAATGTTTCCCAGCCTCCTGTAAACTTTGATGAAGGTGTATCTTCTTTTGTAGCTCCGTTAGTGGATACCTTTGGAACATTGGCATAATTATAATAACCATACACTTCTGTGTACTTTGGTGTTCCATGTGATATATCAGCATCCTCTGAGCTTAATGTAATAGTAAATTCCTTTGGTACCCATAAAGCATAAAGAGTGGTATTCTTTGAAAAATCTGTACTGCTTAAATTGCTAAGGCTTCCATTGTCACCAATTTTTACGGTTCCATCAACAAGCCATTTATATGTGTTTTCAAGCATAGGTTCATCTGTATTCAGTGAATTGTTCTTCCTTGTCCAATATCCGCAGAATTTATATCCTGTTCTTTCAGGTATTTTTACTGAGAATATACCCTGATTGTGATTCTTGTCTGCATAATATCCGGTATTAAACCACTCATAAATAGCACCTGAACCTCCCTTGCCACCATTGTCATCCAGAGTTATTTTATACGTAGCAGGAATCCACGATGCATATACTGTGCTGGTAGTATCTTCGTAATGAGGTTTACCGTCATTAATATCAATTTTGTCAGGGAAAAAATTATCAGAACATTTTATATTTCCATCTGTGTCAATAATGGCTGTTCCTGCATTGTTTTTCTCTGTGAAATAGCCATTGAACTTGTAGTTAACTCTTGATGGTACCTTAATTTTCTTGTCTTTGATCTTGTTCTTACAGTTTTCATCACTGTAAAATCCTGTGTCATATTTTTCATAAAAGAAGTCTGTTCCATTTTCACCGGCCATCTTTTCAAGATTAATCCTGTATTTGTTGGCTTCCCACTGTGCATAAAGTGTTATTGTTGCACCATTTGTTGACGTGAGATTTGTAACGGTCTGGCTGTTAGTATATGAATCTCCACTGCCATCAGCTTTTGTATTCCAGCCTGTGAATGTCCAGCCTGTAAGATTATACTGATTGTTGTCAAGTTCTTTTCCAGTGTCATATCTAAACTCTGTCCTTGCTGGCATTGTTCCTGTTACGTCATGCGATGCATTGCCCGGTTTATTAGGCTTGTATGTAACATAATACTTATTTGCCTCCCACTGTGCTGTCATGATGATCGAATTAAGCAGATGACCATCTTTCCAGTCTTTTGGATAATAATTGCTTCCGGCACTGTATTCTCCATTGTCTTCAGTTCTGTTACATTTCCATTTTGTAAACTGATAACCTGTTCTGCTTGGTGCTCCATGCAAGGTTACACCTATCTTGTCGCGATTAAACTTGTTTTCCTGCGTTGAATTGTTTCCCTGTCCGCCATTTAAGTCATAAGCTACATTAAATTTATACTGGTCAAATCTTACTGCCATTTCAGTACCAGTGAAAGAATAACCAATGTAAGCAAAAAGCTGGTTTGACGCATCCAGTGTTTCTTCGAGCTGTTTATATTCGTTTGCTTTTACATTACAGCCGTTGTCATTATTCCATTTAGTAATACGTGTACTGACAGGATAATAGCCATCCTTTTTATTTTTTGCTGCTAATATTTTAATATATGGTGTTTTGTTTTTTACATCAACATTTTTCATTTCAACTCTATAACGATAACAATTCTTTCCATCATATGCATACCCATCACCTTCGGAATAAACATTGATGGATCCTAACCCTCTATCATTCCAGTTGAATTCCTTGCTTCCATTTATTTTATCATCACTGAACCATGACTGAATTGTTACCGCATGTTCTGCATACACATAAAATGTCTTATTCTTATAAATATGACTGGCTGCCTGTACTTCCTGTGGTTTGTTAATCGACATCGCTGTAACACAGGTGAACCCCAATGTCAGCAATAATGCGGTTTTCTTTAAAATATTCTTGATTTTGCCGTGCATTTATGAATCAGCCTCCTTATAAATTTATTTCAATATAGCTGGATTTTGCAAAATTACGGATAAAAAAAGAGAACCTACGTTCCTGTAAGTTCTCTGTAAAATAATCCTTTATTATCAGTCACCGTAAAGGCCATCATAAAAATCCTGAGGTATGAGACCTGCTGCTAAAAAGTACTTAGCACCATCCTTATTATCTCCATTACCAACAGCTTCATGATCTGACATTGTAATTATATCTCCATTTGCCCAAAATCCCTTTGGTCCCAGTCTTCCAGCTTCACTTGTGTCATACTTCCACTTAGACTTGTCAACTTTTAACTTGGTTCCACTGGCACTTGTTACATAATCACCTTCATCCTGTTTAGGTGTTTCTGCAGCGCTGCTTCCGCCTGATGAACTTCCGCCACCATTATTATTGTTAGAAGCTTGCTGACCACTGTTTGATGGGCCGTTGCTCTTATTGCTGCTGCCAGACGACTGGCTGCCTGAATTATTCTTCTTATGGTTCTTCTTGCCTGACGAACTGTTGCTTGAACCGCTTCCACCATTGTCAGCAACTGCCTGATTAGAATCTTCCTGAGGTTTGTTATTAACTGTTACGTTACTTGTTGCACTACTTGTAAGCCCATACTGGTCAGTAACTTTGTATGTAGCCTGATAGCTTCCAGCAGTATCAGTTTTTACAGCAGAGCTGTCAACAGTAACTGAGCTTGTTATATCAGCGCCTTTACCGTCTGTTGCTGTAACACCTGCCATGTAGTCAATTGATTCGCCAGCAGTGATAGTCTTATCTGTAACTCCATTAATAGTTGGAGGTGCAATCACAGAAATCTTGACAGGCACTTCTGACTCATTGCCCGCATTGTCTGTTACAACAATACTGTTGTCATAGTCTCCTGCTTCTACATATGTAATCTCATCATTACTTGATAGAGATACGTCACCAACAGCATATACTGCCGAGCTTGCATCCTTTTTAGTACTTTCAGTGCTAGAATCGTCCGAAGATACCGGACTCTTTTCAGTACTAGAATCGTCCGATGCAGTTGTCTCTGTTGATGTCTCTGTTGTTGCCTGTGCTGTGTCAGGCTTTGTCTTGAATTTGGCATCAGCCACACCTGATGCTTCCTTGATTTCAGATATACAGTCAGTTACTCTTACAGGATTGCCTGTCTGCACTACTATCGAATCTTTTGCTGTTGCTTCCGGTGCCACGGTATCTTTTATCTTTACTGTCACCTTATACTCTTTCTTGTCATAGGTAATAGTGGCTTCATATTTGCCTTCCTTGTTGAAATTAACTTTCTTTGCATCAATCTTTGCAGACTTGGCCTCATCTTTTGAAATGTCAAGTATATCTGTTACCTTGATGCCTTTTTCGTTTCCAAGTTCCACTGTTACCGATTTTGAAAGCTGCTTAGGTCCTCCACAGGCGGTAAGTGTAGCTATAGTCATTGCTGCTATGAATGCAGCTGCTGTTTGTTTCTTCATGTGTTTATACTCCTTTTTAATAAAATATACATGTAATCCTATATGTTGTGTTTACTATTAGTTCTTACATATATATAGTATTCCACTATTTTATTTTGTCCAAAGAGAAATGGAATTTTTGTGCATTTTATTATAGCACGTTTAGAGATAGGAGTATAGACCTATTCGAGGAGAAATTTATAATATGTTTATGTGTATATTTATATGTATATTTATGGTTAGTTTTATATGTATGTCAGTTAAAAAATAAATACCGCAAAGATTTTTTGTCTCTGCGGTATTTTTTATTCTCTATTCTTTTGTTAGCGTGAGTCCAATGTTAAAGCTTCCGCTCCAGCATCCGGCTGTCAATCCACTCTTAGTTGTTATATCGTATATACAAACTTTGTTTGAAGGTGTAATGACATTGTTACCACTTTTTGCTGTTATCGCAGCTGTTATGTCAGCCTTGCCTGACTGCTTATACAGAAAGCTGTTTGGAACTGATATTTTGATATTGCCAGCTTTAAGGTCATCACATTTAACACGGAATTGTGATGATCCAGCATGATTTGCGATAAGTACCTGAGGTACTTTAACGCTTACCGGGTTGTATGACCAATGTGCCGTCAGAGTTTTGTTGCCAGTGGTTCTTTTGGCAAGCTTAGCATACAAATCATTGACACTGCTGAATGTAGCATTGCATCCTTCATTTATACCTGTAACCTTATTACCATTTTCATCATACCAACCTGTGAACGTATATCCTGTTCTAGTTGGAGCTTTAAGGCTTACTCCATAAAGTACGTTATACGTTGACGGATTTGAGCTGTTATTTGTGCCACCGTTCAGGTTGTAGGTGATTGCGTAATTATATGGCTGATAATCGTATTCAAAATTCATGTTATCCGTTTTCTGAGTCACTTTTGTGCCTATTGGATATTCTTTCCAAATACCATCAACATCTGAGGTACCAAAACATTCAAGGTAAAATCCGTTAGGAGTTTTAACGGCTTTGGCTTGATCCATAGCAAATATACTTCCATATTGTGATTGGAATGTCGTTATATCTAGCCGAAACGCTGTTTTGTAATAATTATCGCCTTCTTGGTTCTTATACCCCCATGTCCAATGGCTTATCTGATTTGTATACATATTCACCGTCCACTGAGCAGTAAGAATAGCATCCTCATCTCCCATTACAAATGTCCTGTCATTCAATTCACTTCCATTTCCTTGTAGATTCCATGTAGTAAATGTATATCTTGTCTTAGCAGATGGATTTTCAATGGTTGTTGTGCCTTCAAAATATATTGATGATGTTTTAGTCGTTTCTGTATCGCTATTTATATTTTGAGTTAAAGTGAATTTTTTCCTGTCAATATAGTATGTAAATTCATTGATTTTTATCTGTTTATAATTACCATTTTTCAAAGCCAGATTTTGTTGCTGAACACAGCTTCCTTCTGCATTTGTATTAATAAACAATCCTTTTGAATTATAAATCTGCTTATTTACGTAATCTGTATCTGCATTTATCGTCTTTTCTTTTAGGGGATTTATTTGGTCATTGCCATCTCCAACTTTGATATTGTTTACTGTGTTTCCTATATAATCATAAGAGCCATTAGTGTTCATTCTATACACATTTGTTACAACATTCAAGCCGTTAAGATAATATAATCCATTACTATAAAGGCCATCTTTCTCGTATGACGTTGGATTTTTTATCGTTGTCCAAGACAATCCGCCATGTTCACTTATGCCGGGATTTACGCTGCCCTCTTGACTATCTGAATAGTACCATCCGCCACTGCTGTCTCGAAGCCATCCTGTTTGTAATCTACCACTTCCGTCAAAATAAAAATAACCATGTTTATCTGAAGCTTTATAATTTGCATCTACACATCTTGTATGTAACCACATATTAGTGTATGTGCACCCTTCATTATCTAAATAGTACCAGACTATATCTTTTCCCTCGCGTACCGGCATCCATCCATTATATCGAGTAATATAATTGCCTGAAGTTGTTTGAACACCATCAAACAATAAAGCCCATTTCGAATTTCCGTTTTTATCTTTGACTCCCAACCACCATGCTTCATGATCTTTTCTATTCCACCATAATATTGTTTTCCCAGATCCGTTAATAGTATACCCTTTGTTAATATACCAATTTTTCCAACTATTCCATGAACCACTACTACTCCAACAAGGACCTGAACCAACAGTTTCTACTATTTTAGTATCATCAGCCATTACAGTTACAGGACTTTGTCCTCCAAAAATCAATATTATAAAACTTAATATCAATCCCATTACTATTAATCTTCGCTTTACATTCATGATTTATGTCACTCCTTTCGTTAGATTTATTTTTATGTCCATATAATAAATATGGAATGTGTGGATTGACAACAATAATTTGCGCAAAATAAATACCGCAAAGACTTTTATCTCTGCGGTATTATCATCAACCTTTTAAGATTTAAGAATGGGAATTCTCGGTTACTTGTATCCGAGTAGTTCACACCGTCTACTCTCCCGTTCGCAATCAGTTATAAAGCTTTTGTTTTAACAAGCCGTGAGCAAGAAATCCCCCACTTCTATAAGTGGTGGGATGAATTGCGAGTTACACGGTGGTTTTTACTATGTATTGCCAATTATTGTTATGGCATTCAAATTTCATTTTACTGATACCTACCTGTTTATAATTCTTATTTGGTAAAGTAATGTAATTGTCATCACCATCTTTTATATACGCTCCATCACTTGTAAATCCTGTAATATATCCGCTCTTTCCAAAAACTACAACCTTATCGTTAAGATAAAATCCTTTATAATAAGGTGTATTTTTACTATTACGAACCTGACTACTGTTTGGCTTTTTCCTCCCTTTACGAGCTGTAGCCTCATGCAAAGAACGTTTCTTTTTACGGAATTGCTTTATCAGTAGCCATTCTTCATCATTTTCGTTAATATCGTTGATACCACTTATAATAATTGCATCATTATAGTGCGTCTTATTCAGCCCCATATCTTTACGCTTTGGCGTTGTTTCAGATCCATATGTGATTTTAGCATCAGGATATGCTGTAAATATTCTTCTACGTAAAGTATTCATAAATGGCGATTCTTTATATTGCGTTACTTTTTTGTGTTGTTCCTGCCATTTATAAAGTATTCCGCCTTTCTTATGATTTTGCGATGTATGGCAATCCGTGCAGATTGTAATAAGGTTATCTACTCTGTTTGTTCCGCCATTGCTGCGATAAATTATATGATGTGTGTTCAAAATCTTATCTTTTGATTTACCACAACATTGACAGGTGTAATTGTCTCTTGCGAAAACAAAATATCTTTCATCATAGAAGCCATATGTCTGACCATGTTGATAGTCTACTCCATTGATTTCAGGGTTTATCATTTTTGCCGTATCAAATTTACCTACCTCTATGTGAAGATTAGGATTTGGTACTAAACTGCTTAATACATCAATCCAATGGAACGTATGATTAACCCTGTTTTGCAAACTTGGTGGAAGCCATTTAGGTTCTCTCTTACGATTTAAAAATCTTGGTTTTCTATACCGTGTCTTGCGATAACGTCTATTTCCACGATACATGCGTCTTTTGTCAATTTTTGATTTAACATCCTGTCTAAGTTCAACTTCAGCTTTCCACATGACTTTATCTTCTGATGTAACAGCTAATCCTATATGTTTAGACCCTGTATCTACACCTATACGACAACCCTGCTTTGCTTCTCCAGTTGCATAAGCTAACTGAATTGTAAACGGATTGTATTTGTAAATAATAGCTTTATTACTCTTAAGTAATAATCTGGCTTTTCTTTGTGAGCATGGCATTAATGGTTCACCACGCATATTGAGTACAAATACTCTCATTATTTTTACCTTTGATAGCGACTCTCAAGCGCTATCCCTTTCTATTGAAAGTTTGTTACCCTTCGCCAATGTTGTAAATGCTTGTCGTAATCGAACACATTAGGTTGACCGCTCCTACCTCATAGAGCTTTTACAGTGCCTACACAGAGCTACAAACTAGGGTATCATTCGTAGGTGTGATAACATAAACAACGTAGTTCTCAAAGAACTTAGGCTAGTCAACATGAGCTTTTACAAGCTCCGACCTCAATAGCTATTGCTATAGGTTGGGGTTATTGACACGGTATGGTATAGTGCAATTCTTTTTAACTGTACGATTTTCATATTTATTTCTATAGTCAGTTATATCAATATCTACAAGTGTTAAAATATCATCATCCTGCACTTGAAAATATTGTGAATATGGTTCTGGGACTGTTACGTTATTAGCTTCAAGTTGTAAAATATTAAGTCCAATTGCATCTCTGGCCATAGCAATCGCATCTGCAATATCTTTTCCTTCAGTATTGATAGTAAAATCAGGTACTGTGACGAAATATCCGTCACCGTCTTTAGATAGAATTACCGGATATACTAATATATTTGTTCCCATAATATTCCTCCAAATGTCTTTTTCTTCTTTTTCCTGTTTAGCCTATAATCAATATTTTTCTTCTGCACTCTCGCTACCAATATCAAACAGTCCATTTTCCAGATTAGCCATGCCTTTCTTGGCAAAATTATATTCTTTTCCGTCTTTCTGGACTGCCATTTTAATGGTTTCTTCTTTGTCATACTTTATATCAGACTCGCATACCTGCTTTATTTGTTTGCTCATTAGTATAACTCTGTCATTGTAATCCATGCTGCCTGCTTCCACTGCAGTCATCTTAGATATTGCTTTGTCAAACTTATCCATTGCTGGCTTAAATATGTTTGCTTTTTTACAGGTAACTGTTACAGAATAAATATCTTCAGTGGTCCGGCTTACATCTGTTACAGTAAAATCAGCTTTGCTGTAGGCTGTTTCTACTGCGCTCTTATAAGCTTTCTTTGCTTTATCAGACATTTTATTATCATTACCTAAGGCTGACTGAAGTGCTGTAACCTCTTCTTTGATGTATTTGTCATGCAGTTTTTGACATTCATCTTTATCCATGTCAGACACCTTTGTTAATGCTTTTGTGTCATTATGATATATATTTTCAAGATACCCGGCAACACATTCCTTTGTAGTTGGTTTGTAAATGCAGCCTGTAAGTAGCAGTCCTGCTGACAGAAATACTGCTGCAGTAAATAGTTTACGTTTCTTCATTTATACACTTCCTTTATGCAGATTTTGGCATAACGTTATATTCAAGCAGATCCCATGGTGAAACTTTAAGTACCTGAGCAAGTATTCCAACACATGTAAGATCTGGCAGGTTGTGTCCATTCTCCCATTTTGTTATTGAACTTGGTGCAATGCTTGTTGCTTTTGCTAACCCTCTTACTGTATATCCCTTTGCAAGTCTTACTTTTTTGCCAACGTATTTAATAGTGCCTGACTGTATACCGGCAGGCAGTGGTCTTCTAGTTACTTTCATTTTGTATTTGTAATGCTCCTTTATGCAAATTATTCCCTTTATATGTCTAAATTAATGTATCCAACTGATATTAATAACAATATGCCGATAATACATGAATATAAGAATGACAATAATGCTATTACTGTTAATCCTTTATACGATTTTCTGGTACCAAACGCTTTTTCTACTTTTTTATAGTACAATCCAAAGCCCGTAACCAATATTATTGTTAATATCCATATTGCTGAAATGAAAATTATCAGCGAAAGCTCTCTCTCCATGTCTTCTTCTCCTTACGTTTATACCATTCTGACTACTCTCACAAACAAGCCTGTGAGGTTCTTACTATCAAGTTTAGCTTGTAAGCGTACATCATTTTCAGACTTTGACTTACAAGTATAAGTCTGTTTACGTAAGACCTTCTATTACCAAGCAGTCCTATGACCACATTAGCGGTAAATTTCTATCTTTTGATAAGGAAGTATAGTCAATCTCCCTATGGTAAATTGTTAAGTGTAAGCATATGTGGTTTTCATCCCACAGGCAAGCCTGCGGGTTTTTCGCCACTAATTCTATAATATTTAAAACTTTCAATTTGTCCAAAATAATACGAAAATAATTTCATGTTGCCACATGACGCTGTATTCTGCTCATTATGATGTTTTGAACAGTTCTGCGATAAAATATTCGTAAAAAGTATTTCAGACACTAATATGGGCATTCTACAACTCGTTCTTTTGTTTGGATTTTGTGCGAATTGATTTTATACACATAAATATATGTATAAATATGGTTATAAACCTAATTATCATTATATTTATATTCATACACATGAGAAGGATCCCGCTTATGCATTTTTTAATACATATCTTTATGATTATAAATATATGTATTTTTATATTACAAACATACATATATTTATGTTGATATTTATAATATATTTATAATATATTTATATACATATTTATATACATATTTATGTTTATATTTATAACTATATTTATATATATATTTATATTTATGATTATATGTGTATTTATATATATGTTCATAATTATATTTATAATTATGTTTATACGTATGTTTATATTATATTTATATTATGCTTATAATCATGTTTATGTATGTTTTTATATTATTTTTATAATATATTTATAACCACGTTTATACATATATTTATATTCATAACTATATACATATTTACATACATGTTCATGTTTATGTATGTTTTTATATTATATTTATAACCATATTTATATACATAATTATAACTATGTTTATATTTATATTTATATACATATTTATATACATGTTTATATTTATAATTATGATTATATTTATAATAATATACATGTTTATAATTATATTTATATACATGTTTATATACATGTTTATATTTATAATTATGATTATAATTATGTTTATATTTATATTTATAATTATGTTTATATTTATATTTATAATTATATTTATAAACATATTTATACATATAAATATACTTGTCTTTATGGTTATATTTATGTTATAATGGCATGCATAAAGATAACTATAAACCTATACATCTTTATGTATCAAAATATATTTATTTTTATATGTATATTTTTGGACAAATTTAAAAAAGTGAATATTATGTATGTGTAAGAAACAATATGTGCCCGTGACCGGGTACCATGACAAAATGAATGATAAAGGAGATATATTGTTATGGCTAAAGTAATTAGTTTAAGTTCCGCAAAGGGCGGAGTTGGAAAAAGCAGCTGTACAGTAGAGCTTGCATCTGCTATCAAAGATATTTCAGGTAAAAAGGTTCTTGTAGTTGATCTTGATGAGAACTGTTCATTATCAAAGAATGTTGGTGCTGACCTGACAACAGGTAAAACCATTTATGAGGTTCTTAAAGGAATATGCACGCCGGATGAAGCAGTTCAGCATAATGAGTTATTTGACATCATGGTAGGTTCAAAATCATTATCACTCGCTGCGATTGATTTCTGTAAGAGAGATGACATTTACCTTATGGCAGATTTAGTTGACATCATGGTTAATGATTATCATTATGACTATATCTTTATTGACAATGCACCTTCAAGATCAGTTCTTCTTAACATGACTTATGTTGCAGCTGATTACATCATAATTCCGACATTATCGGACGACAGTTCAATGGATATGATTGAAGAGACTGAGGATGATATTGCAAAGCTTGTTAACGGACGTAATCATGAGAGTCACGCACAGGTAATCGGCTACATCCTTAACAGCTACAAGAGATCAGTAATGTATGACATTGCAATGGAAAAGCTTGAAGCTCATGCAGCTAACAGAGAAGATGAGATTAAACCGTTTGTAGCATACATTAAGGAAATGATTAAGATGTCCGAAGTTAAGACACTGCATACATCGGTATACAATCTTGGCAAATCGTCACCAATATCAAGAAGTTTTTACGACATCGCACAGAAAGTATTAGAAAGAGAGGACATGTAATATGGCAAGAGTAAATGCGTTGAGGGCAAAAAGCGCAGAAAACGAGAAAGCAAAAGAAGCAGCAAAGCAGGCAGTATCGTCTCAGGAAACATTGGTTGACGCCGTTATAGCCAAAGCCGATGAAGATGATAAAGTGGTTGAAGAAGTTAAGGAAGTTAAGGATGACACAGTTCAACCTGAAGCAGTAGCTGTTGAACCGAAATCTGTTGATGCTAAGCAGGATGCAGTCCTTTCAATTTTTGCTAGTGTAGCAAAGAATGGAAAGAGAACTATTCATAAGAATTTTCTTCTTTCAGATAAAGCAGCTGCAAATCTTGAGCGTGCTTACAAAACACTTGGTTACAAGTCAGCAAATGACTTTATGAATACAATTCTCGAAGATCTTTCGGTTAATAATTCATAATTAAGAAGAGAGCAGTTTAACTGCTCTTTTTTTTATGTATATATCCATATATAAATACATATCATAAATCATATACTTTCATATATATCATATTAATCAAATTTCATAATAGAGAAATCGTAATCCCTCAATCCCTTGAAAACACTGACTTTGTAATATATTTGGCAGTGATGCTTTTGTATGAACCGGACATAAGTTTGTCCGCAAACGAATAAATCCAGCAGTAAATAACTAATCAAGAATATAAAGCATTATTAAAAGTTTATATTAACTAAAAGTGTGCTAGTGTGGATAACATGTTGATAACGTAAAAGGTGAAAATAAGCGTATATAGACATCATGAAACGTAAAAACTCTGTTTTACGGCACCAAAATAAGCCTGTCTTGCTGGCAGGTACATTTGTTTTATATTAAATTAAGGATAAATCATTGGGATGAAGCTATAATTCTGTTGTCATAATGCTCCTGTGAAAGCACGCGGACAAGACCACCAATGTTTGATACCCTTGCACCTGAATAGTTTTCAAACAAACTTTCAATGCCACAGAGAATATCATTTACAGGCAGTCTTAATGAAATTTTTGATATGTCGTTTATATTCTTATCTGAAAAGAGGAGAGCAGTAGCAGCATGTTTTTTCTGCGACAGCATCTTTTTGACCAGTTTTTTAACTTTCTGTTCACAGTCTGTAACAATGCCATTCTTTACCTTAACCGGATCATAATTGTCTTTAGCTTTAATCATACAGAATTTCTCATCTGCCGTGAATTTAATATTAAACATATTAAGGGTAAGGTCTGTTACCAGAAGATTCTTAATATCTTTTATATGTACATAAGATGGGAAGAAACGCTTCATATCTGAAAAACTGATATGTTCAAGTCTTCCGTTATTAATACCCGGGCAGCACTGCATAAGTCCCCTGAGCTGGATGCGCAGTTCATTAATGGATGATGCTTTGATTAATTCTTTAAAGGTATCAAGTGTTACATTAAAATATCCTTTAAATCCATCAGATGCAGTCTTTCCTTTTTCAGAATAACCGTTAATATATATAGTATATACTCCGACTTCGTCATTAACATACTGTATGTATCCATGTCTCAGCAGATTCCTTAAGTTAAGTCTTATTGTCTTTGCAGGCAGTGACAGAAAGTCTGAAGCAGGCTTTATAGCAAGTTTAACTCTGCCTGAAGCGTCAGGATTGATAAAATGCAGGTAAATGTACAAAAGTATCGCGTTTTTATTGAGATATGGTCTTTTCCCAAAATAATCACGTTCGTTTATGTAATTAGGCACAAGAATGTCAGGACTTGTCTGGCTTTCAACCATTTCTTTATAGCTTGGAGCTACTTTAACAGCAGCCATAAGTTCTGCTATATTAATCTGCGCCATTTTCGCATAAAGATATTCTACGGTAAGACTTTTAATTCTTTCTTCCGGATTAATGGACATTTGCTTTCTCCTCCTTTCTTTGATATTTTCACAGAATTAATAATAGCCAAAGATACAGAAATTGTAAATTAGCCTAAAATGTACTCATTTTGACATTTTGGGAATAAAACAGCTTCATGTTATGCCATTTTGGACAAAATTAGCTTCAAAAACAGGCAATTGCGATTAAATATGTAGCACAAATTCTTTTTTGTCCATTTTCTGCTTCATCTGAAAAATACAGGATAAAATCAGCTTCATATATATTATTTTCCTCTATTTTCTGCTTCAAAATATGCCATTTTGGACGAAATCAGCTTCAAAAATAGTGATTTTGGAAAAATACTGCATCATCCGTATTATTTTTTGACTGTATGTGCTTCATATTGTCGGATTTTGGAATAAATCATACTCATTTTTAAAAAATCACGTAAAAACTATGTTCATATCAATAAATCACGTAAAAATCATCTTCATGCTGACAAATCACGTAAATACTGTCCTTATTTCTATAAAACACGTAAAAACCATACTCATGCTGATAAAACACGTAAAAATAGTACTCATTTCAATAAATCACGTAAAAATTATACTCATAAATTCCAATTCACGTCAAAACTGTATTCAATTAATAGAAATCACGTAAAAATCATCTTCATTGCTGCGATTTGTGCCAAAAACAGCTTCATATAGATTAAATCACGTAAAAAACATATTCATGTTAACAAATCACGTAAAAACTATACTCATTTAATATGAAACACGTAAAAAACGTATTCATCCTGTCAATTTTGGACTAAATCTGCTTCATAAATAGCAAAACACGTAAAAATATGCTTCAATTTGTCGATTTTGGACTAAAACGTACTCATTATTTGGCTATTAAACTTTCCACAAATATGCTACAATAGAAAGCAGTAAAGGAGACTGCTATGATTACTTTTTCCCATGTGTTTATTGAAGAATTATTGAAAAATATAAATCCTGCGCTCATACAGTATTATTCTGAACATGAAGGACAATCTAAGTTCTTTTCCCAGAGTCTGCATGAAATTGTCCAGAATCTCGTTCAGAGTGAATTGAGTGGTTCCGCTGAAAAAGAAGAGCTTAAGCTTGTGTATGCAAGAAAAATGAAACTAAGGCTCCAGAAGAAAACGCGTTATTTAAAGAAATGTTCTGACATGATAGATACAAAAGAGTATTTAAGTGACAGCGATAAGTATTTCTTAAGAGCTACCCTGATACAGTATAATATGACGCCGGAGGACAAAAGGGACTTGATTTTTGAAGGAAAGTCCATTCAGGACAAGGAGCAGGAGAAGTTTCTCGAGATTAAGGCGTGGGCAGACAATCCTGACACTTTAATGATTGATTATCCTGGTGAGGAAAAACTGACGTCATCTACAATAATCGGCAATTACAAGAGCGACCTTATAATAGATATCTGCTACATAATCAAGCAGCTTTATGATTTTGATTTAAATAGGGCAACCTATGCTGTCATGGAGGACTTTAAAAACCAGCCTCTTTTTGCAGCTCAGCCAGGAAGAATTTCTGTCAGCAATCTTAATCTTGAAGGGAATCCAAAGGAACTGATTATATACAAGTCAGAAGACCACAATAAAAAGCTGGTTGTAACACTTCCTGACAAAGCAATTAATGAAGCTGGAGAATTCCAGATACTTGACCAGACTGATAATATGATACTGTCATATCTTTTAAGCAGGTGGGATAATAAATCACCGTCAATGAACGTATACAGCATTAAAATAATTGATGTTTTAAAATATATCAAGCCAAAAAGAAAGAAATTTGGAACCTCGGATTATGATTCTGTTGCTGCACGCATTGCCAGAATGTATGAAATTGGTATAAAAGGAATCGACAAAAAATCTGTTACTGAAGGAATGCATATAATATCAAGTTTCAGATATGATAAAGCAACACGTATTATTACGTATGCATTTGATCCGTTTTACATGGACAAATTCCACAATCTGCGTATCAGAAAAATGTCATCAAAACCTTTAAGCGAGCTCACAAACAATGCTGCAAAAATCCTGTATTCATCTTTTATGGAACAGAGGCACAATGCTTACAAACGTTTCAGTGAAAGAGGAGAAAATCCTGACGAATATATTATTGCCCTTGAATATAATTATCTTTTGTACTGGTGTAACTTTGGAGAACTGAATAAGAAACGTAGCTATCATGAAGATATAATGGAAGCTTTGGATGATTTCAAACAACATAAAGTTATGGTAAAAGATTATGTATACCTGCCAACACGTAAAATATACAAGATAACATTCTTCCCATTGTCTGATGATGAAATCAAAGATTTTGATTACTATTATAATATCAAGGCTTCTGTAGACGAAACTCTTGATGAAGAAACTCAGTTAAATCTGTTTATTCCAACAATAGAAGATTGAAAAATAAGAGGCTGCATTAATCTGCAGCCTCTGTTTTTATACGTCTGACGATTTTCAAATTATACATTTTAACAGCCTGCTCCTTGTGCAGTTTACATGTCTGTCTGTTCTTGCATTTCGTACACTGGCTGCATTTCTTGATAAGGGTTTTTTTGTCACCCTTCAAGCTCTTATAATAAAAATCGTCAGGATTATATTTTATCATGATTTCATCGCCAAGATTATCTTCAAAGAGCTTTATTACATGGTAATGTGTCGTAAGATATAAATCCTGTCCTTTCTTTATGACAATTTTTCTTACTCCCTCGAGCAGATCCTCATCAAGAGCCTCTATTGCACATTTTGCTTCAGGCAGATATTTAACATTTGCCCGCTGGTTCATATAGTTTTTACTAAGTTTCCTTATAATAATTGTATCACTCTTATAAGTTCTTGAGTATGTATACTTAACCATTTCGCTAAATGCCACAACAATGCCAAGGATAAGTGCAAATCTTATTACCATTCCCTTATCCGTCTGGGGCAGGACCACAAATAGTATCATCATGCCCACTATTTCGATAAACAGTCCCACCGACAACATGTCCCCGTTATATGTGTAATGATTCAGCATCTGTTTGAAGCTGTTTTTGGATTTCTTTTCCACGTTACATAACCCCCAGTCCTACAAAACTTGTAACAATCATTGCTGCAACAAGTATCAGACATACTACTGATGCAATTGTTCTGTTTCTTTTTTGCATAATGTTTTCCTCCTAAAAGTGGGAGAGTAGCAATGCTCTCCATCAATCATCTGTAAATTCAACAAGTTCCTTAATTAAATTATTAAACTCAATCTTCAGCTCACTTGCTGGAACAGCATCCTTGTTTGAAAAAATATGGTCATCAGGATAATCTCTTGACAGATAATACATTGCCATAAGTACCGCCTTGTCAGGATAGTCTTTTGCAATTTTTGTCTGGATAATCTCAAGGTCATGCTCTGTTAAGCCCTTGTTGTTATCTATAATATTTGGAAGTTCATCCATTTTCTCACAGATTTCCTCAAATTTGTCGTAGCTCATCTTAATCATTGTTTATGCCTCCTTTTTGCTGTTAATAGTGTTATCAGTATGAGCATTCCAATTACGCCGTATACGCCGCACATTCCGACAGTGGGAATGAACTGTGTAAGTTCACCGGATGTATTAAAAAACGCATGCATCGCGACCGGAACCGCAATATTGTCTGTTTTTATATAGAAATAAGCAAATAAGCCGCCCATAATTACTGCCGGTACTGCCTGTGCAATATTTCCATGAGCTATTGCAAATAACACTGCTGACGTGATTATGCAAAAGACAGTACTGCCTGATTTAAAATGCTTGAAAATCTTCACAACTGCATATCTGAAAGTCAGTTCCTCAGCAAGCGGTGATAAAAAACACAGCATGAATGCGGTTATATTTATTTTTGATGCCAGTTCTGTAAGACGTCTTGCATCCTCACCCCATGTCTGCGGAATTGCTGCGGACCAAAAGCAGTTGAACACCCATAACAGCATTGTCACTGCCGTAAACGTAAGAATTGTTTTATTGTTCACCGGATTAAACAATTCTGTCTTTTTCTTTCTGTTTGCAAGCCAAATTACAAACACTGCCATGACATCAGTCATGAATACGCCAAAGAATGACGCCATCAGTGAAAATACTGCTGATTTGTCAGTGTTTTTAAGTGCATCAGCTATGGCAGCTGGATATTTGAGTGTACATACTGTCGTAAAAATAAGGCCGAATACAATCTGTGTTATTACAAATCCAAGGGTCACACTGCAGGATAAAATAACTGCAAGCGCTGTGCCCTTTATGTTTTTCTTCTGTTTCATAAGGCTCTCCTTACCTACTATTTAAAAAGTTCCTCTTTAATAAAAATGGGTTCTGATAAATAAACGGTAATAAATTAACCGTTTAGCAATTTGAAAGAACCAAATTACTCTTGACCAGTAATCAATTGACGGGCATAAATACCCACGTTTATATAATCTTCAAAAATCTGATTTTGTCCGTATTCGATAAAGAAACACTCTTTTGCTGGACAAACCGTAAAAATGGAATATTATAAAGAAAACAAATCAAAAAGGAGAGTATTAACATGAAAATAATCAGAAAATCATTACTTGCATTACTGCTTGGTTTATCACTTACTGCATGTGGAATCAGCAGAAATAAAATCATAAATACAGAGTTCACAAGGGCTACAGAAGCAGAAAGTCAGGTCAGTCAGTTTGTAAGCGGAACTCCGTCAGAAACAGCATCATTTGACTATTCAATGGTGCCCGAATATACCGGAAGCGCATCTGTTGCAATAAATAACAACGTTCCATTTTTCAATGCTGATGAAAAAGCTGCCGGGACGTCATCATTTGAGACATATTCAGAACTTGATGATTTGAGGCGATGCGGTACTGCCTATGCATGTATTGGCAAAGACATCATGCCAACAGAAGAGCGCGGACAGATAGGTATGGTTAAGCCTACCGGCTGGCATACTGTTAAGTACGACTGTGTTGACGGTAAATATCTTTACAACAGATGTCATTTAATTGCATATTGTCTTGCGGGAGAAAATGCTAACGAGAAAAATCTCATAACCGGCACAAGATACCTTAATATAGAAGGAATGCTTCCATATGAAACACTGACAGCAAAATACATGGACAATAATCCTGACAATCATGTGCTGTACAGGGTAACACCTGTATTTATTGGCAATGAACTTGTTGCAAGAGGCGTACTTATGGAAGGATATTCTGTGGAAGATGATGGTGCAGGAGTTAATTTCTGTGTATTCTGTTATAATGTCCAGCCTGATGTAAAGATTAATTATGCTGACGGAGAGTCAAGTCAGAATAGTTCTACAAACAAAGGTGCAGGATTTACTGGTTACGAAAACGGAAGATCTGGTTTTAGTGGTTATACAAATGAAGGTTCCACTGAAACTGACAGCAGCATTAATTCATATGTAATTAACACGTCATCTAAAAAATTCCATAAGGCTGACTGCAAGAACGCTGATAAAATATCTGATAAGAACAAAGAGATTGTAAACGAATCGCGTGACGAACTTATTAGTGACGAATATGAACCGTCAAAGTGCTGTAATCCATAATAGCTATAAGGAGACTGGAAACAGTCTCTTTTTTAATGCAAAAAAAAACAGCCATGGCAAAATTGCCATAGCTGAAAAAGTGAATTACTTTTTATTTTGCGCTGTAATTAAGGTTTACAGCAAGGTTGAACACGCCACTGTATGATCCAGCGTGAAGCTCTGGGTAAGTGATATCGCCCTTGGCATATACATAATTACCAGAACCTGCTGTTGCAAGATCAGTGCATGACCAGCTTGTCTTATTCTGCTGAATAGTAGCTTTTACTGCAGCTCTGTCTGCATCTTTTACATCCTTAAGTTCGAATGAAGCGGCTGGTGTAACTGTTACAGTCTGTTTTGTTGTAATGTCACCCTTTACACCTACATGATAAGCACTCTTTGTTGCATTTCCAATAAGCACCTGTGGTACCTTGAGCTGTACGCTGCTTGACTTTGTTGCATATACAGAAACGTTCTGTGACTTTGTCTCTGTAGGATTTGAAGCTGTTGCGCCTCCTAATACCTGATCCGTTTCCTTTCCTACCTGATTCTGTGATGCATCAGAGCCTGCAGTGAATGTCTCATTGTGAGTTCCTGATACTGTTGATGCTGTTGAATTGTTAAAGCTTGTAGGATCTGCAGCAAATACAGGTGCTGCTGTGCCTGTTAGTGTTGCGGCTGCAATAAGCGCAAATACCGCACCTTTCATGTTTTTCTTAAACATTATTTTATACCTTCCTTTCTGCGTGCAAAAATGATAAGTTTAACTTTTTATATATGGATTTTGCAAAAATACAGCAATTACTGTATTTCCAATGCAACATTCATATCTGTTCCTACATCCTGCAATCCTGTGTCCTGATGGTACACATTTGCAGTGACTACTATATTATGCTTTCCGGCTGATAAGTATTTTGACGGGTTCCAGTCAATTACTTCACCGGGCTTTACCTCATCAGATACATAAAGTTCTTTATCTCCTTCTTTTATGATAAATTGAAGATTTACTCCTGTGGTTTCGTTTTCAATATTATTGCGAAGTGGAATAGTATCAGACGCGCCAACCTTTAAATATTCTCCTTCATATGCAATAGCATCAATAACTGTATATACCTCTGTGGTTGCGTCTGATTCAGTGTCACCATCATCTTTGTGAGCTTTATCATCTGTTGTCGGATCCTTTTTGGTGTCTCTTCCTGTAATAGTTGCAATTCCATCCTGCTGTATTATTGAATGGATCATAATTCCGCCTCCAATAGCTGCGCCGGCAATACATAAACCTGCAACAATTGCTGCCGGTGACGAATATATCATGCCATGTGTCAGCATAATAAGCCATTTTGGACAGATTGTTCTTTTTACAGTGAGTCCGATATAAGAGTCCTTGTCTTCGGTTTTTAAGTAACCAATCAATTTTCCCTTATTGTCATCAAAAACTGAATATTCCTTATTTTTAATGGTAAGCGTTGTTTTATCCTCACCGGGGCTCGGCTGCTTTCCTTTAATTCTGATATATCCCATCAGAGAACCATTGTCAGGCATTGAAGAATAATATTTCACATACTCTTTCTTCTGTATCCTGAAGGTTTTGTTTCCTGAATATACATATCTCAATTATATATTCCTCTCTTTCTGTGTTGATTTAACGCTACATATATGGATTTTGGAAAATTACACAAAAAAAATGAAGAATTTTTGGACAAAAATCGGATTGTAAATATTATATAGAAAATTCAATTAACGTTAAGCAATATAGAAGAATTGCAATTTAGAATAATTTCTACTGTCGTAGATTACTGTCGTAGATGCAGATATTACCGTTAATTTATTAAAAACCATATTTATTTTATTAAAAAACATGTACGAAAAAGGAGTCCGATATACATGGGCAGAAGGTATACATATTCAGACAACAGTAAAAGATTTCCAGAAAGCAAAAGTCTTAACAAGCGCTTTTTTGAATTTTTCTATAAAGGCACAGACCAGCTTGCTACAATGTACAAGCTTGGCAATGCAGAGTATGTGGTCCATGTAGATGATGTGCCGGACGAAATGGTAAGGGCAGAACACAAGGTTGTTAATGGTGTTATGTCCGCTGACAGACTTGCTGTCCTTGACATGGAGCAGTTATACACAAAACCATATGAGTACTGGGGTCACGACATTGTCGATGGCTCTTATACTGATGTCTGCAATGAATCTGTTGCCACAGATGCTTATTTTGCTCTTAATCCTATGATTAACAACAGAATAAAGCGCTGTCAGAGGAATATCAGGGGCTTAAGCTGGTGTTTTGTTGATATTGATTATGACACAACGCAGTATCGTGACATGGGCCCTTATGATTTTTATTTTACATATATCAAGCCTTTATTTGATGAAAAGATTCCAAAGCCGACTGTTGTTATGTTTACTGGCCGTGGGTTTCATTTGTATTGGAAACTGTGCAGAAATGAAGACTATATTGTTAATGAGTGTGAGTCCATGAAAGCCAAGAAAAGATGGCAGAGAGTTAACAGACTTCTTAACGATACTCTTGCTGACATTGGCGCAGATGTAAAGATAAGCGGAGATTATGCAAGGTTAGTGCGTATCCCGGGCTCTGTAAACAGCAAGAGTGGCGAGACCGTTACAATTATAGATATGAATGAACACTGCAGATACACATTATTTGACCTTGATGCATTCTTTAATGGAAAAGAAGCATCTGACAAGATGTATGAACTTTTCGACCAGATGGTTGAAGTTTTAGGTTTTGGCAGGGATACTATGCTCACAAGAACTTATGTGCATTCATTCATTACAAAGAATTTTAAGAACTTTTGCAGGAAAATTCATGGAAAGGCAACTGTGGACCAGATAAAGACCTGCAAAAAACTTGCAAAGAAAGCTGACATCAAGTGTCCGAAATCATTTAAGAGCAAATTTGACGCTCATTTATTCATCAGACGATGCAGCAAGATAATTGCAAGAAATTTTGACCCAACAAAGCCGGTTCCATATTATCATGGAATGTCTCCTATTGGATTAAGTCTTAAACGTCTTGCAATGATTGAAGATGTCATGAAATGCGATAATAACAGAACAGGACATCGTGAACTGACACTGTTTGTCGCGCGTATATTAAAATTACAGGTAACTGGTGGCGATAAAGAAGCTGCTGTTACATATATTTTGGATTTGAATCAGCGATTCTCTGAGCCTCTTTCTGAAAAAGAGACTGTTTGTGCTACAAAATCGGCAGAAAACTATTATGGAGAAGATATAACATGGTTCAAAATCTCAAACAAACTATTTTTTGATTATCTGGGCGTACCGGATGAGGAAAGGAGCGTATATTTGAGCAGACAGAAAAAACAGCTGACTCCTGAGGAAGAAGAGGAGAGAAAGGTAAAACTCCGTAGACAGAAGTTAGAGTCATACTACAGACGCCGTGCTAAAAAGGGACTTGACACAATGGAAGAAAGACAGTCTAAAAAGAGAGCGCTCATTAAGGACTGCATTGCAAAGAACATGCGTATTGTAGCAATGGTTGAAAAAACCAATATTGCAAGAGGTACTATCAGAAACCTCGTTATTGCAATGTTTGGAACTTCTGAAATGAAAAAGGTTAAGGCTCTTATGAAAGCAAACTCTACTGACGAGAAGAGTGCAAGAGAATTTCTTGACAGTATTGATCTTGTCTTAAGGGCAAAGAAAGGAAAAGAAGCTGAAGAAGAGGCTGCTGCTAAGGAAGCAGCGGCTTCTGAGGCTGTTAAAAATGATGCTCAAAAAAATGTTCAAGACGAATTGAAATCTAATTATATTAAGGAGACTCTCCCTGCTTCTTGCGTCATGGGGCGTAACCAGATTACTGCTGACAAGATAGTGAAACCAGATAGATGTAATGAGATTGCTGTTGCAGATAATACTGGAACGAATGATTGTGTAACGGACGCGTCAGTAACAGATAATGCTGTTGACAACGACGATTCAGCGAATAATGTAACAAATGAATATGCACGAAAGAATCGTAACAAACTCATCCATAGAATGATTTCTGTGCACGACAAAGAGGTTATGGATAACTATCTGACGAAGGATGTTAACACAAGTGCTGCTGCAAAAGTGCAGTATAAAGAAAACATTGTAAGCAGGGACTGTGTTAAGCAGAATGTTGTTGATGCATTATTTGCTTCCGGATGGGCATCTAAACGAGAGCACTGTTAACAAATTACCGCTTAGGTGGTTCCACAAGGAAGCACCGTTAAGAGCGGACAATGAGCAGGTTCCGTCAGGAAGCTGCGGTCCAATGCTTGCGTATAAGACAAAAGTGCATGTAAGTTGTTAGAAGTATAAGCAGTTGGAAGTGTAAACGGAAGAATGTAAGACAGGTTGCTGATGGGTAACATAAACGAGTTGGTTAATAAACTATATTGATATGCAAACAGGTAATTGAAATAAAGCTGGTGTGAAATGGTCGGCAGTATACCAGATAACACATAAATTGTTGATACATTCTAAGTTCTGTATAAACGGATCCGCATTACAACAACGGTTAATGATTTATTGGTAGATATGTAAACCGGTTAAATAAATCGTTTCAATTTTCAGATCTGTCAGTATATAAACGGTTAGTACTGCATAAGAACACATAATTAGGAAAGGACCTTAAACATGGTTACAAAAGCTGCAAGAGGATTTAAACGTAACATTGAAGAGATGAACAAATATATTGATAAGATGCCGCATCATGTAATAATTGATCCAGCTGAATATAAGGAAAGGTTTGGATTCGACTGGCTATATGAACAGGATATTGTTGAAATCTTGGACAAAAGAATCGAAGAGAAACATGACCTGATAAAAATGGTACAGTATGTCTGTCCAATTTGTCATTCTGAAAAATGGAAATGCCCATATCCTATAAACCATTTTTATACAAAATCCGCTAAATGGCAGCAATGTTTAGAATGTGCCTACGTTGGTAACTTCGCTGAACATCATAAATTCTACTACATGAAAAACGTTTACAAAAACGTTTACATGTAGCCAGATAATGAATTGCTGGGATAAACAATCAAATAAGTGGATGGCGCCAGATTTTATAATACCATTGGTAAATATGAGCAGGATTACTACAAGATGATTGCGTACACTTTACAGCATTAACCGGATGTTTAAGAAAAGCAGTAGAAATACTGCTTGTTCATTTGGACAGTTTCACCATTTTGAATATTATATATGTAACAATAAGTAATTATTTTTTAGAAAGGAATTGATTTTTATGACAAAAGCAGAAGAACATCCATTGTATGTAGGTAAAATAGCAGGACTTCCTACGTTCTGGGATTGCGACGATCTGGACATTAAAGGATTACATTTAAGACAGGTTCGCAAAGACGATGAGTATAATTTTTACAATTCGGAGGACTACCATTATATGATTTCTCTGGTTTCCGGCATTAACAGATGGCAGATTACTAATGAAATTAGTACCGAAGTTACAACTTACAAAAAGGATGAGCTCGATAAGGTTGTGTATCATGCGATTAATATCTTCAATGCTGATAAAGCTCATGAAGATGATGATGAGGACGATGCACCTGACAGCGATGATGAGGATGATATGGTTAACTTCATGGACTGCGGTATGTATTCGGCTTTTAATCATCTGAATAAGATATATGAGATGGAAAAGAAATACGGGCTTAAGGAATCCAACAAGCATGTAATCTAACAGTATTAAAAGAGAGGCTTCATCATGAGGTCTCTTTTCTTGTCTGTAAAAACCCATATTTATTGTGTCATATAAATAATGAATAAAGGAGGAAAAATATTATGGCAAAATCAACAAAAATAAAAAACATAGGCTCATGTGCTGAGCTGCATAGGGATCCCAAATCTGGCATTGCATGGGTTAAGGATTATTCGACGGGAATGGGCCACAGCTGTCATGCAAATATTGATGTAACAGGTTCGGTAAGAGGAATGAAAAAACTCGGATACTGGGGCAAAAATGATAGAACAGTAAAGAGTCATGGTTTTATTTATAACATTGACACATTTGTTGTAGATAAAAAAGATCCATATGACATGCTGGCCGCAAAATATTGTCAGTGCAAAGCATGTGTTGAAAGAAGATCAGCTGAGGCAAAGGAGGATTAGATTATGAAATTAACAACAAACATTCCTGCAAATCCTGAGTTGTATCTGACACAGGATGATGGCTCTTTGGAAAAGTTTTCTGTTGGCGACAAAGTGACAGTACTTATGCTAAATCACAATCAGCGTATAGGAGCGATTACTGAAATTCAGGCTGATCACTTCCGCATACGTCTTATTGACAGGCATTTCACACCGATATTTGACATTGAAACAGTGTCATTGTCAGATGTGAAGAAAATGAAAAAGGCATCAATTGACGACTTGGATAAGCCTTATTTTGATGACGAAGAACGTGAGTTTTGGATGACCCATTATGTAAGTCGTGATGGAATTGTAGAACGCACGCCTGCTGACATTGCAGCTTTGCGAAGATACCTTGGAGAGGAGAAAAATTGACATGCTGTGTAGAGATTGTAAACACTGTAAGACTAAACCTGTTGGCTATGTTTCGTCAAGAAGCTGGTGTGAGGCTCTTCCTAAAAAGGACCGGGGCATTTATCCGCATCTAAACACAGTTAATCCGAAGTGTCCACTGAAGATTAATAGAGAACTTATTAACAGGTAAACATGAAAAAGACTGGCATTTGCTGGTCTTTTTTTGCTTATTTCTGTTCAAAACTCATCTTTATCCTGTATTTCATAATATATAAAAAAATAACAAATAAAGGAGGAAAAATATTATGAAGAGATTTGATTTAGGAATGAGTATCAATTATTGTCCGACATGGGGAGTAGTTGAATCAGTACGTGAGTTCTTCCAGAATGCACATGACGAGGAGATTGTTAACCCGGAGAACAAAATGTACTTTGGATATAACAAGGACTCTAAGACACTGTGCATTGGCAACAAAAATGGCAGGCTTACAACAAACATACTGCTTCTTGGTCAGTCGTCAAAGAGAGACAGCTCTGAGACAATTGGGCAGCATGGAGAAGGCTACAAGGTCGCAACCGTAGTGCTTCTTAGAAATGGAAAGACTGTTAAGGTTTATAACCGTGCAGATAAGGAAGTATGGACGGCAAAAACAGTAAAATCCCGCAGGTATCAGGCAGACGTAGTGGTATTTGACATTGAAAAGGTGTCAATATTCAAGTCTGTTCCTGACCATGATCTTATCTTTGAGATTTCAGGAATTGATGAAGATGAGTATAATGCGATTGTGGACAGCAATTTGTTCCTGCAGGATTTGCGGGAAGGAGAGGACTATATTACTTCTAATCCGGGCTATCCACTGACTACCCACATGTGCAAAGTGTTGACCGGTGAAAAACATGCCGGAAAACTGTTTGTTGGCGGATTATACGTCACAACAAGCAAGTATGCAAAATACGGCTATGACTTTGCGCCTGGGCTTGTCAAGCTTGACAGGGACAGAGGTTTCATTGATGGAATTGACTTGCAGTTTCTTACTGCAAAAGTAATTTCTGCAACAGGAGATACTGAATTAATCAATGAAGCCAAAAACTTCTGGGATGGATCATATTTCAAATACTATCTGTCCAACTATAAATCTGTCTTTGATAACAGTTCTTATGCAGAAATGTTTGACAAGAGTTATCAGGAATTTCTGGATGAAAATGGTGAAGATGCCATTCCAGTTCAGACTACTGATGATTTCAACAGGCTGTCGCGGAACGGATTCAATCCGGTGCTTGTTGAGGAGAAGGATGTCTTCTTCTACTCAGGCAGCAGCATGTATAATCCGGCTCCTGATATTGAGGATGAGCATGACGCTGGTGAATTGGCAGACAGACTTGAAGATTGGTTTACTGACATCAGTCTTGACCATGATTCTAATGAGTATAATAATGGCGCCTGTATTGTGGGTGACATTATTGAATATCTCAGATCACTGTAAACATTTAAAGAGACTGGCTTAGGCTGGTCTTTTTTTTGCAGAAAATCTCTTTCACATTGTTCATTTTGTTTAAATAAGCATTATATAATGAATAATAATGTGATATAATACAACACATAGTAAAGGAAATGAATTGTATACATTCGGAATATTTCATTTGACGTAAAGAAAGGAAAATTACTATGTTTTATTTACTATCACATTTAACCATATTTGCACAAAATTTTCTGATAAAAGGAATGATATTTGCTGTCTTTTTCGGTGTTGCTATTGGTTTTATAGTGTTTTTTGTTTCCCGCCATGACATAATCGGCTTCAAAAAAATTAGCGCTGATAACGTTGGCAAGTCTGTTGCTTATGGGCTTCTTTCAATGGCAGTAATAATGATAGTAGTACTTGCACTTACAATAGCAGCACAGGAAGTGGGCATAAAAGAAGTTCTTTTCAAAAAATTAGATGCTAACTACTCGGGATATACGGATGTCAAGTATTCCCGGTCAGAGGATGAATATATTTTTAGATAAAAGACCAGTGGTATTCATGCGATTTTGATTATTATAATGGAGAAAAACTGACTGTCTACAAAATTGATAAGACTATTGATGAAATTATCAAATGAAAAAAAGGAACAGACCACCATCTGTTCTTTTTTTTGTAAACTCCATATTTATTGTGTCATAACAATTAAAACAATAAAGGAGGAATACGATATGGCAGAGATGACAGATATAGAAATCAAAAATGCTATAGGTATTATTGATTCGGGTATTAAAAAGTTTTGGGTTAAAAATGGTGCTTGGACAGGTATCGTTTCGCAGAGAGACATCGACAGAGGAAGGAAATTTTGTAAAATAGATGCCTATGACGGGGATACTTTGGTTAGGACGTTAACAGTCTACGAGGGTAATACTCTCGACTGGATAATTAACATCATAGAGTAAACAGCAAAAAAAAGAACAGACCAACCATCTGCTCTTTTTTTTGCAAACTCCATATATATAGTGTCATTCAAAAAATAATTATAAAAGGAGGAAATAGATATGACAAAGGAAATTATCAAAGAAATGGGAAACGTAAGATATTTTCTCGTAACAAAGGATACTACAAGAGAGGAACTCGCACAAATGTTCAATGAAAAACGTGGACATTTGTTTGGTACGAACTACGTTGAGTTCCTGCCATGTTCGATTGAACAGATTCCAGGCTTGGAAGACGCTCTTCTCAATAAGGATGAAGCTGGCTTATTGAAAGCTATTCGTCTTTACAGAGGAAGCGTGAAGCAAATTTATGAACTCCTCGTTGTAGACATGCTCCCATTGGAGTATACTTTGATGGATGTCTGCTCAGATGATTATGAATTCCGCAGCCTGAGTGAAACTTCGGTTAAAGAAATTATATTATCTGAGATAAAACGTCTTCTCTAATAATCATGATACACCCGCTATAGAAATATAGCAGGTGTATTTTTTTGCGAAAAGTTCACGAATATTTAGGACAAAACCGCTGTTTTAAATACTATAAATATAAGAGCAATAAGGAGGAATACTTCTATGAATTTGGTAGAAGAATACGTAACAAACATAACCTATATCAGTGAACCCAATGAGGATGGATGCTGCAAAGTAACTGCAGACTACAACTGCTATGGGAATAAACAAATGCAGGCGACAAAAGTGCTGCATATACGTGATATTGAGATGATAAAAGAAAAAGGATATTATTTGGCATGATTGGAGGAAAACAATGTTAATAGTAAAGGATTTCGAAAAAGGACAAAAAGCATATATTGTAACAGACGATCACGGCACAAGAGAAAACAAGATATTTGAAGCAACAGTAAAAACTGTTGGCAGAAAATATGTAACATTAGACGATTCCTGGGGAAGCAGATATCAGACATGTGCAAATGATTATCTCACAGAGGTTGTTAACTGTGGCTGGGCAAGGATGCTCTTTGCGACTGAACAGGCAGCGAAAGACTATATCGAAGTCAAAAATCTTGTTCTTTCGATTAACAGAAAAGTAAGCCACAGCCTTGATTCAAAATATAGTCTGGATCAACTCAGACAAATTAATGAAATATTAGAGCATCCGGCAAAGATATATCTGTAGCGTTTAATCCTGATGGAACTGATCAGCGAGAACTGATAGCGGCAGCAACAAGATTATTAGCTGATAAAATTACAGAGGAAATTGAATAATGATAAAGCTGGAAAATTCATTGAATTTTGTTTTGTGTAAGGACTTGACAGAAAAAGGAAAAAGAAGTATTGTAGAAACAGAGCAATAGCTCAAATTACCTATTTCATACATCAAATGTATAGTACAACGCAAAAGAACTAAAAAAATTTCAATTTCTACTAGCGTGGAAAGTAAAAGACATCAGATATTAATTCTGATGTCTTTTTACTGTAATATTCTTTTGCTAAAAATGAGTAACGCTTTTGCAGAGTGTTGTCCTCACATCTAGGCATACTTACCGATATAACGATTCTAGGGAGAATTGAACCCCATTTTCTGCGTGACAGGCAGATGTAATAGCCATTATACTATAAAGCCATATATAAAACTGATGATAAGACTCGAACTTACAACAGACTACTTACAAGGCAGTTGCACTACCATTGTGCTACATCAGCAAAGAGATGATGATAGGATTTGAACCTACAATACTTGTTTTGCAGACAAGTGCCTTAACCGTTTGGCGACATCATCATAAGTACCATGTCGATAAGCTACTAACACAGCGCAGTGTACAGGACTCGAACCTGTGCATCCGTTAAGATGACCTCGGATTAGCAATCCGGCGCTTTACCTATTCAGCCAACACTGCATAATATATAAATTGTTTTTTTTAATATAGCGGAGTGCCTGAGATTCGAACTCAGATATCCTTTCGGAATGGCGGTTTTCAAGACCGCTGCTGTGCCAATTGAGCCAACACTCCATAATGCTCCCGGAAAGTTTTGAGCTTTCGACCCCTTGGGCTTCAACCAAGTACTCTACCTCTGAGCTACGGGAGCCTGATGAAATTAGTTTCAAAGTCTGCAATCATTTATAAATCATCTCCTTTGTTGTTAAAATTAAGTCGGCGGGGCAGGACTCGCACCTGCGGTGTTTCTTATGTAACGGTTTTACAGACCGCCGCCCTCGCTGCTAGGCATACCCACCGGTAATGTACCATCGGGGACTTGAACCCCGGACAGTTCGATTAAAAGTCGAGTGCTCTGCCAGCTGAGCTAATGATACATGTGTTTCTTATATTGTTTCAGTTATGACAATATCGTTTATTGTGCAATCGAAGAGAGCTGCAAGTGCAACAAGATTATCGAGTGTAGGAAGCGTCTGTCCACGCTGCCACTTGTATACAGCATTTACAGTTGTAAGTGCGAGTGCTTCCTTTATATCGTTTACAGTAAGATTTGCCTTCTTTCTTAATTCTGCAATCTGCTTTCCTGTCTGTTCCATGTTTATTACTGGCATAATAGTTGTTTCCTTTCATTTTTAAGCAATAAAAAATCGTTCATCTGGGATGCGCCCTGAGATAAACGACATGAAAGAAAAATATTTATGCAGTAAATATGTTTTTCAGACAGAATTTTCGTTCATATAAAAGCGCATCAAAATAGAGTTCTTTTTAAAGTAAGAACTATGTTTACAACTGTATGAACTTTTATAGGACTTAATTACTGTAAGCATATCTTTTTCCTTTCTCCTGCGTTTTTTGCAGATAGCTGTTTTCCTTTGATGGTCATACTATACCATATTATTTTTGTTTTGTCATTATCCTGTAAGGATAATTTTCAATATTTTCTGTTAATCTTTTATAATATCACATTTTTGAACAAAAATGTTCATTTTGCTTGGACAAAATAAAATTAATAAATACTATATATATAGACAATAACGTGATATAATACAATATATAGTAAATACGATAAAGGAGATGAACTATTATGACACAACTATTGGCAATCGCACACGTAATCAAAATAATATTTATAGTAATCTGCATTATAACTGCTTATTACTGGATAAAAGCTCTCATTGCAGCAAAAAGATGTGACTCTGTTATAGATAAGTTTGGCAGGGAATACAGGGATGGGTTTTTTAAAATTATTGAGAAGATACAGACTCTTGACGATATTGATGATAATAAAAAATTTCAATATGAAATTAATAATGCATTAACTCTTTATAAACTGCTGGGTTGTGAAAAACCAGATTATGTCTGGACGCCTGATAGCATAAGTCATCTTGCTGCTGAAGCATTTGAAATAAAATTACTTTGTATATGTGATAAAGATATAGACAAGGATAATGAAAGAGGTCGCCAGATAAAGATTATTCTGGATAATTTTAATAGTTTGCAGGACATTATTGATAAGTGTGATAAATATTGTAGCGATAAAAATGCACAATTTTATTTCGTTCCGAAAGTATTATATGATGGCAGAGAACTTGAACGTATTAATTATAAAAAGTACCTTTCTGGAGGAAGCAAGCTTTATTTGGAAATTCAGGAAGAAAAGCAGAAGAAACTGGATGAGCAGAATAAGAATGGTCAGAAGAAAAAGAGAAAATAATTTGTAGAGAGATGAAATGTCTGTATTGATTTTTCATCTCTTTTTTTTGGACAAACTGTCTTTTGTGAATATTATATAAGAAATAATATTTTGTGGAAAGTGAAGGCAGATAGTAAAAATGAGTAATATGATAAAGAAAGTAAGCAGAGATCATGAGAACTATGAGGTTAATTCTGCTGACAAAATTATGGTATATAACAGGCTTGAAAAATTATATACTGACGAAGACCTTAAGAAAATGGATGCAGACGAACTGACGGTAATCGAAAAAGTCTGTAACGATATGAATATGGAAAGTAACGGTATTGACGATATTATAATAAGAAACAGTTGCTACTATGAAAGTCGTTTTGCCGGTGATTATCGGTTTATAAGACGTATTATTCGCATTGAGGGGCAGAGGGTGGCTGATTGACATGAGTATACTGTGGATGATATTTTTTTAACACTGTTTGTGGCAGTGGCAACCGGAATGTTTATGTTTGTAAATCAGCACGCAAAACATCTGCCGGAAAATGTAACATATCATAAGAATCTTACAAAAAGGCAGAGAGATTTCCTATATGGATATTTTTCAGATATGGGAATGACATTATTAGCGAAGGCGTATTTAGATGAGTGAAAATGAATTTAAAAATTATGACTTTGGAAAAGTCATCTATGACGTATCAAATGGAATGTATTACAGTGCCTTAAATACATTTAAAAAACAGCTAAGAGATGCAAAAGTTTATCATAGCAACAGATATTTAAAAGAAGCCATTGAAACACTGATAAATAGTCAGAAAGTTGAACCGAACAACGTTGAAATAAGAGAAGTTGAGCTGAAAGTTGTTAATGCTTATAGCTATTTATAGGAGATGAGCATATGAAAAATACAATAAAGCATTTAATATGTAGTTCATTATCAGGGGTGCTATTAATATTGAGCATTCTTATAGGACTTGGATTTCCAAAGTATTTTGGTGAAGCATATAGAGATACTGGTGATAGCAGATATATTGTTTATACAATATTAAGTACAGCAGTATGTGTGTTAATATTTTGCATAAGCATAAAATTAGCAATACATAGAACAAAAGAGGATAAGCAGAAATTATACGATAGATTAGTAAGCTATGAACCTACTAATAGTGAATTAGCATATTTAATAGAGACAGGCAATATAGAAGCTATCAAAGAAATATATGAGGCAAAACAGTATGATTTATAAGTATGTAAAAGTTTTTCGCAGTAAATTTAGTGATGATACTACAAACATTGAAGTATGGGCATTAGCAGCGATTTATATACTTAGGGCATTTCATTTGATATGAAATAAGAGATTAGGAGAACAATTATGATTTATATCACGGGTGACTGTCATGGAAACTTTGAGCGGTTTGAACCGTATATATTTCCAGAACAGGCAGAAATGACAAAAGATGACTACGTTATCATATGCGGCGACTTCGGTGGCGTGTGGGAACTTGATACTGATGGTGAACAGTGGAGAGAGCAGTTTGCGGGAAATAAGCATAATGCGAGAGTTAAATGTGAAAATATGCAGCTTGACTGGCTTGAAAGCAGATCATTCACAACGCTTTTTGTAGATGGAAATCATGAAAACTATGACAGACTTAACGCTTATCCTGTAGAAGAGTGGCATGGAGGACGTGTCCATAAAATTCGTCCGTCAGTAATTCATCTGATGCGGGGAGAAGTATTTGATCTTTGTGGCAGAACATTCTTTGCGTTCGGCGGAGCATCGAGTCATGACATAAGAGGCGGTATTCTTGAGCCTGCTGTCAGTGACTACAAGGAAAAGCTGATTGAAGCATACAAAAGTACTGCACCATTTCGTATTAATCATGTGAGCTGGTGGAAAGAGGAGCTTGCGTCTGATGAAGAAAAGATTAATGGCTTCAAGAATCTTGAAAAGCATGATTACAATGTAGATTTTATTGTAAGTCATTGTTGTTCAACATCGACGCAGAACATTCTTGGCAGCGGACTGTATAAGCCCGACCATGAAACAGATTATCTGGATGAGGTAAGGGCAAAGACAGAATTCAAGAAGTGGTTCTTTGGGCATTATCATGCTAATAGAAATGTTAACGATAAGGAAATCTGCATTTATGAACAGATTATACGAGTCTGTTAAGATAAACAATATATAAAGGGGAATTCATTACTATGATTTATTTCTTATCACATTTAACTTCATTTGCACAGAATTTTCTGATAAAAGGCATGATATTTGCTGTCTTTTTTGGCATCGCTATTGGTCTTATTGTGTTTTTGGTCTCACGTCATGAGCTGACTGCTTTTGAAAGAATTACTACTGATGACGTCGGCAGGTCTATTGCTTATGGGCTTCTTGCAATGGCAGTAATAATGGTAATGATATTTGCATTTACGATGGCAGCACAGGAAGTAGGTATAAAGAAAGCTCTTTTTAAGAAGTTGGATACTAACTATCCGGGATACACGGATGTTAAGTATTCACAATCAGATGATACATATACTTTCAAATGTAAGGACCAGTGGTATTCATGCGATTTTGACTATTATAATGGCGAAAAACTGACTGTATATAAGATTGATAAAGAGATTGATAAAACTATTGAATAACAGAAAGGAAAAAATTCATGAGCATTAAAGTAGTAGAAAGTCCAAGGCTTTCAAAACAATATGACAAACGATATGAGATTGTTGATGCTGATACAGGTGAGGTTCTTGACAATGCGCAGGGCTACGGATATAAAGATATTCGTGGCGCATATGCAGCATGGGGATATAAACACAGGGACAAGAAGAAAGATGCTGAAAAGAGAAAGAGATATGCTGCCGCAAGAGCATGGCTTAAACAGCACAAGAATATTCAGGGTATCTTTGACAGGTGCGCATTCGAGATTGCAAAAGGTTCGTGGGGTCCTGACGACAAAGTAGATACACAGCTTGTCAAAGACATATTGAAAGACAATGGGCTGGATATTAAAAATGAGAGTTTCAAGCCGTTTGATTTATACAATGTATTAATGAAAGGCTGAATTCTGTCATGTTTTACATAGATATTGAAGACTTGGAAGATTATGTAGCATACAAACAAAAATATTACTAGATTAGAAGGAGAAAAAGACATGAAACCAAATTTTAGAAAATTTAAGAAGATAGTTTACCATAAAACAATGCCTCATGGAGGATGGAAGAAATATAAGGATGCCATGAAAAAGGCTGGGTTCAGATAATGAAAGGATAAATTCTGTCATGTTTTATATAGGAATAGAGGATTTGGCAGCAAATGCATTTGTTGAACTGCTTCAGAAAAATAAAAAATGCAACTTTGTAACATATGATGAACTGGAACGTTATGGGGAGCAGGCTGTTAAAGTGCTGGCTGAAAAAGGCGAGAAAGCAACATTATTGTTGTCAAGAAATCATACAGACATAATGTTTCGTGACTGTTCGGACTTTTTCAAAGAGGAAAAACAGGGTATCAGATTGAAAACAGATAAGAACAGAGAAGCATTAATTGACCGCTTCATGGGATATCTGCCGATTGATATTTTATTAGCTCTTATGGATGAGCGTAGTGTAAAAGAATTGGGAATATCATTGTAAATACAGTATATTAATGAAAGGACAAAATTATTATGCAAAAGAGAAGAATTGTTATGGCCGCAGCTGTTGCAGTGCTTGCTGTGGGATTGACCGGATGCGCACTGTTTGACAGCGAGATTAATGAACTGAATGGGAGCATAAAAGGTAATACATATGCTGTCAGCTTTTACAGTAATGATGGGGTAAACTTTATGAATATGAGCGGCGAAAAAATAGACATGTCGTCAAATACTGTAGAAGAGCCTGTTTATACGGACGGTGGCTGGGGATATTCGGAGACAATGAGCTCTGTTGTGACAGTAACTATTGACGGCAGCGAGGTGGAAAGTTGTGGAAGCACAATGATTTTTGCAGAGGATGGACTTAAGCCGGAAGTAGATTTCAAAAGCCCGGAGCTGATTGAAAGTGTATCAGGCGGTTCAGTCAAGGATTATACATTTATCGCAGGCATTGTTAACAAAGTTAAGAATAACTTCGGAAAGAGCAGGGTGGTTGTAATCCAGTCGCAGCTTGGCGATCCGATATGCGCATATTCAGGCGACGAAGTGTACTGGAAAGTTTGCAAAGACTTGCCAAAAACTACGAAACTGATGATAGATGGAAAAGCGTTGTATATCCACAGGGCTAACTTCCAGATAATTGATAAGAAATTATTAGATTAGCATTATAAAGGAGCTGTAGTTATGCAGCTTCTTTATTTATACTTAAAATCCATATTTGTTTATATAATTTTTCATAAACAAAATAATAAGTAAAGGAGGAATGTATTATGAAGATTATAAGAAATAATGAAGAGATTGAGCTTACAATGGATGAAGTGTTCGAGGCTCACAAGGAATTTGTTACATCTTTCATGAGCGGCGAGCTTATAGGAAACCACGATATTCCTGAAGCCGATGCTGACTCATTAGCAAATCGTGCTTACGACATATACTGCGACCGTGAAGGCTATACAGAGCAGGATGCTATAAGTGAGGCTGCTGACGAGTATATAAAACAGCATCAACATCAGTAAAATTTAAAGCAGAAAGATTTTTGTCTTTCTGCTTTTTATATGTATAAATATATGTAGGTTTATATGTATAAATATATGTAGGTTTATATGTATAAATATATGTAGGTTTATATGTATAAATATATGTAGGTTTAT